>Ga0102593_1000041_pt1 | contig 396634 bp, 361 predicted proteins | sample AraplaCol_mMS_r2_2_FD_76862 | JGI IMG/M metagenome (GOLD analysis project Ga0102593, IMG submission 76862) | Arabidopsis root microbial communities from North Carolina, USA - plate scrape MF_Col_mMS_r2 (SPADES assembly) (version 2) | ecosystem: Host-associated > Plants > Roots > Endosphere... | reverse complement strand
CTAGATCCCCTTGAAGGGTCGTTCGAGACCAGGACGTTGATAGGTCAGGTGTGTAAGCGCAGTAATGCGTTCAGCTAACTGATACTAATTGCCCGTAAGGCTTGATCCTATAACAAGTCTGCCTTGTCGATGATCGTTAGTGCTTCAGCACTTACGAGCATCCCACGCAGAGCGTCGAGCAGCGAAGCTGATCGATGCGGCGCGCCGGTTGAAGTACCGGCGACCTGCGTAGCAAGATGAGACAAGTTGGATTCTCGTGTGTGATACACACAACCTAATTACTGCTTCTTCCAAGATTGGTTGCGCTGCGAAGCAACGCAACAACCCTCTTTGCCTGATGACCATAGCGAGTCGGTCCCACCCCTTCCCATCCCGAACAGGACCGTGAAACGACTCTACGCCGATGATAGTGCGGATTCCCGTGTGAAAGTAGGTAATCGTCAGGCTCCCTTAGCCAGAAACCCCCGCCCGAAAGGCGGGGGTTTTTGCATTTCGGTGCTCAAAAAGCATGCGGCGAAGCGCCGTCATAACCCGCCGTTACGAACGCCAGATCAGACTATCTGCGCTCCTGCTGCCAAGCCTTCCCCAGAACGAAACCACGCGATTTGATACGATCGAACTGTCGTCGATGAGGGTATCGTCGACGTTCGTGTTCGAAACCAGGGTTTCATGAAGAGGGCGGGGAATGAATATCGGCGACGCGTCGCGCGAATCCGGCGTCAGTGCAAAAATGATCCGGTACTACGAACAGGTCGGTCTTCTTGCGCCCAGCAAACGGACCGATGCCGGCTACCGGATCTACGGGGCGGATGAAATCCATATCCTGCGGTTCATCCGTCAGGCGCGACGACTTGGCTTTCTCGTCGAAGACATTCGCAAGCTGCTGATGCTCTGGCAGGATCGCTCACGCGCCAGCGCCGAAGTGAAATCGATTGCTCTCGAGCACGTGGCCGAACTCGACAGACGTATCGCCGAATTGAGCGACATGCGCGACACGCTGGTCGATCTGGCCGCGCACTGTCATGGTGACGGTCGGCCCGAATGCCCGATTTTGGCGCGCTTGGCTGACCCTGTCGGCGACCCAAATTAGTGCGCGCTCTCGCGCCTCAAAACAGGCTTCGGCCTGACATTTATATAAATCAATGAGTTAGATGTGGCTCGCATGCCAACATTCCAAAATGGAATGGACGCCATGCAAGGATTTCACTAGCATCTTGGTGCGGCGTCGCTATAATTCGGGATAACCCTATACGGGAAATCCCTGAATCTCGATTCACCAGGGGTCCCTCTTCCTTGGAGAACGTCATGATCGCCTACATCGTCGAAAAGCTCAGCAACTGGTTCGAATCCGCAGAACGTGAACGCCGTGAGGCTTACCTCGCCACGTCGTCGGACATCGTCCAGCTCGAGAGCCGCATCCGCTCGCTCGAAACCAACGGCTACTCGCTGTAATCGGAGTCACCGTCAGGTGCCGCGCGGCACCGAACGATAAGCAAGCCCCGTATTGACGGGGCTTTGTTTTTTGTGCGCCGGCTCTGGCGAAATCGTCGGTGCAGCGCTATGGTATGGACCTGCTTTTCATCCTGAAGGTCACGATCATGCGTTTGTGTGTCGATGTGCGTCGCAGTGCCCGCGCGCGTCTTGTTTTGGGTGCGGTCGTGCTCGTCCATGGCCTCGCGGCCGGTGCCGCGACGTCGTCCAGGCCGCTCGTTCTCGATACGCAGCGCGGTATCCAGGACGGCAAGGGCGGGTTGGTGCTGCAGACGGCGCCGTTGTCTTCCGAGCCGATCGTCGAGCCGGCAGGCATGCGGGCGCCAGCCGGGCAGGCGCCGAACACGTCGGTTCCGCTGTTCGTCGCGCCATATATCAATGTTCCCGCGTGGGGCGGGCAGCCGGCCAACCAGCCCAGGCTCGCGCCGAGACCGCAGCCGTAACGACCGGTCGCCCGATCAGTTGCCGCGGTGTTCGATCTGAAAGCGGGCGCCGCTATCCTGTCCCAGCTTCTCGACCAGATAGGGCAGTACCTCTTTCATGCTCTGGGCGAGCGTATACGGCGGATTCAGGATGAACATCCCGCTGCCGTAGAGACCCAGTCCGTCGGTCGGCGGATTCGACACCGTCAGCGTCAGGTGCAGCCAGTTGTTCGGCTGCAGACGCTTCAACTGCTCGGGAAAGCGCTGCGATTCCGTCCGCGTGACCTGCGGATACCAGATGGCATAGCAGCCGGTCGAGAAACGCTTCAGGCATTCCGTCACGCAGCTCGCCGTGCGCGCGTAATCCTTCTTGTCCTCGTAGGACGGATCGATCAGCACGAGTGCACGTCGCGGCGGCGGCGGCAGCAGCGCCTTGATACCTTCGAAGCCGTCGCCGGCGAAGATCATCGCGCGTCGCCCGGCATCGCGGAAATTGTGGCGCAGCACATCGATTTCCGTCGTATGCATTTCGAACAGGCGCATCCGGTCCTGCTCGCGCATCGACCGCCATGCGATGTACGGGGAGCCCGGGTAGAAGTGCAGTTCGCCGTCGTCGTTCAGCGCGCGGACTTCGTCCACATAATCGCCCAGCGCCTCCGGCAGGTTCTTTTCGTTCCACAGCCGGCCGATGCCGGTATCGAATTCCGACGTCTTCGCTGCATAACCGTCGCGCAGCGAGTACACGCCGGCGCCTGCGTGCGTATCGATGTACCAGTACGATTTGTCTTTCTTGTTCAAGTAGCGCAGCAGCTGGACGACGACGGCGTGCTTGAGCACGTCCGCGTGGTTGCCTGCATGAAAACCGTGACGATAACTGAGCATGGCTGGCTGCCTGAAACGAAAGGTGAATCGATGAAAACGGTCGATCGTGCGCGGCCGTGAGGCCGGGCGCCGATGCGGCCGCGTATTGTACGCGAGTGGCCGTGAGTCGCCTTACTCGTATGCATCGCCGACCACCGCCTCGATGCGCTGCTTCACGTCCGGCGTCAGCTTCGCGGCAACCTCGAACGCGCGCATGTTGTCGCCGATCTGGTCGACCCGCGATGCACCCGTGATGACCGAACTCACGCGCGGATTCGCGAGCACCCACGCGATTGCCAACTGGCCGGTGCTGCAGCCGAATTCGGCCGCAATTTCGCCGAGCCGTTCGACGACGTCGTTGGCGGCCCGATCGGTCAGGCGTTCGCGCATCCAGTCGTAGCCCTGCAACTGCGCCCGGCTGCCGGCGGGTACGCCGTTGCGGTACTTGCCGGTGAGCAGGCCCGATGCCAACGGGCTCCAGGTCGTGAGCCCAAGACCGTAATCGTCGTAGAGCCGCGCATATTCCTGTTCGACCCGGGTGCGGTGAAACAGGTTGTACTGCGGTTGTTCGACGACGGGCTTGTGGAGATGATGCCGCTCGGCAATCTCGCATGCCGCGCGAATTTCGTCGGCGCTCCATTCCGACGTGCCCCAGTACAGCGCCTTGCCGCGCACGATCATGTCGCTCATCGCCCAGACGGTTTCCTCGATCGGCGTATGCGGATCGGGGCGATGGCAATAGACGAGGTCGACATAGTCGAGCTGTAGCCGGCGCAGCGAGCCGTCGATCGCGTTCAGCAGGTACTTCCGGTTCAGCGTGTGATACTGGTTCGGGGCTTCTGCGAGCCCCCAGAAGAACTTCGTGGACACGATATAACTGACGCGTGGCCAGTCGAGCGACTTGAGCGCATGGCCCATGATTTCCTCGGATTTGCCGCCGGCGTAGACCTCGGCGTTGTCGAAGAAATTGACGCCTGCATCACGTGCCGCGGCGAGGCATTCGCGCGCGACCCGCTGGTCGACCTGGTTGCCGTACGTCACCCACGAACCGAGTGAAAGCTCGCTGATCTGCAGGCCGGAGCGGCCTAGCCGTCGATAGTGCATGAGAATCTCCCGCTGAACGGAACCGACCTTAAGCTTAGACGTTTTGCGCACGAACGGCGGGGCCGATCGTGCACAATGACGGCTGGCACGCTGATGCGATTTCGCGATGAACGCGGATGCGGCGGGTGCGTGTTTCATCGATCCGATAACGGAAGGAGACGGACATGGCAGCAGATCTGAGCGGCAAGACCGCAGTCGTCACGGGCGCCGCAAGCGGCATCGGCAAGGAAATCGCACTCGAGCTGGCCAAGGCCGGCGCGGCCGTCGCGATCGCCGACCTGAACCAGGACGGCGCGAACGCGGTCGCCGACGAGATCAACAAGGCAGGCGGCAAGGCGATCGGCGTCGCGATGGACGTGACCAACGAAGACGCCGTGAACAGCGGCATCGACAAGGTGGCCGAAGCGTTCGGCTCGGTCGACATCCTCGTGTCGAACGCCGGCATCCAGATCGTCAACCCGATCGAGAACTATTCGTTCTCCGACTGGAAGAAGATGCAGGCGATCCACGTGGACGGCGCGTTCCTGACGACGAAGGCCGCGCTCAAGCACATGTACAAGGACGATCGCGGCGGCGTCGTGATCTACATGGGTTCGGTGCACTCGCACGAAGCGTCGCCGCTGAAGTCGGCGTACGTGACGGCCAAGCACGGCCTGCTCGGTCTGGCCCGCGTGCTGGCGAAGGAAGGCGCGAAGCACAACGTGCGCTCGCACGTCGTATGCCCGGGCTTCGTGCGCACGCCGCTGGTCGACAAGCAGATTCCGGAGCAGGCGAAGGAGCTCGGCATCAGCGAAGAGGAAGTGATCAAGAAGGTGATGCTGGGCAACACGGTCGACGGCGTGTTCACGACGGTGCAGGACGTCGCGCAGACGGTGCTGTTCCTGTCGGCGTTCCCGAGCGCCGCGCTCACGGGCCAGTCGTTCATCGTCAGCCACGGCTGGTTCATGCAATGAAGCCGCACGCCCGCACCGAAAAGCAGGCCGTGGATGCGGCGGACCTGCACCACGAAGCCGGCGCGCCGGCCGCTGCGCGGTCGCTGCCGTACGAAACGATCGCGCTCGTCCTGCAGGGCGGCGGCGCGCTCGGCGCGTACCAGGCCGGCGTGTTCGAAGGGCTGCACGAGGCGGGCATTCCGCTCGACTGGATCGCGGGCATCTCGATCGGCGCGCTCAACACCGCGCTGATCGCCGGCAATGCGCCCGAGCATCGCGTCGAGCGCCTGCGTGAGTTCTGGGAAACGATCTGCCAGCCGGCGTTCTTTCCCGCGATTCCGGCCGCGTTCGAATTCGCACTGTTCAACAGCATCGATCAAGTGCGCACGTTCTTCACCGCGTCGCAGGCCGCGAGCGCGATGATGCAGGGCCAGCAAGGGTTCTTCGTGCCGCGCTTCCCGCCGCCGCTGCCGGGCGTGGCCGATCATCCGCAAAAGATCAGCTGGTACGACACGTCGGCGCTGCGCACGACGCTGCTCAAGCTGTGCGATTTCGACCGGATCAATTCGGGCGAGACGCGCGTGTCGGTCGGCGCGGTCAACGTCGGCACCGGCAACTTCGTGTACTTCGACAACACGCGCATCCGTCTCGCGCCCGAGCATTTCATGGCGTCCGGTGCGTTGCCGCCCGCGTTCCCGCCCGTCGAGATCGACGGCGAGTATTACTGGGACGGCGGTGTCGTGTCGAACACGCCGCTGATGGAAGTGCTGCGCGCCCGGCCGCGCAGCGACACGCTCGCGTTCCAGGTCGATCTGTGGAGCGCACGCGGGCCGCTGCCGCGCACGATGGCCGACGTCGCCGAGCGCACGAAGGACGTGCAGTATTCGAGCCGCACGCGTTTCGTCACCGACACGCTGCAGCGCGAACAGCGCTACCGCAACGTGCTGCGCCACGTGCTCGAACAGGTGCCGGAAGCGCAGCGCAAGAACGATCCGTGGTGCGTCGAAGCCGAAGAAATGTCGAGCGGAAAGAAGTACAACATCCAGCATCTCATCTATCAGCAGAAAGCGTACGAGCATCACTACAAGGACTATCAGTTCGGTCTGTCGACGATGCGCGACCACTGGTCCGCGGGCCTCGACGACATTCGCAAGACGCTCGCGGTGAAGGACGGCCTCGCGCTGCCCACCAACGACGCGGGCTTCGTCACGCACGACATTCACCGCCGCCGGTAATGCCGTGTGCAACGGGCCGGTGCGCCGCCTGCGCCGGCCCGTCCTCCTTTCCGATTCGACATGCCGATTTTCATTGCGCTGTTCGCGCTCATCGCCCTCGGATGGGGCGCCGTTCACCTGTTTCACGTCATCGCCGCGCAGTTCGGCCAGCCGGTCGCGATCGCGGCCGCCGTGCTCGCCGCCGCGCTCCTGATCGCGCTGATCGCGTGGTGGCTCAAGCGCCGCCGCGACATCGCACCCAACACGAAGGAAGCAGGCTGGACGCATATCGTGCATCGCGCGTGGGGCGAGTTGCGCGTGTCCACGACGCAAGGGCTGCTGTGGCTGTCGCACGACGGCACGGACGGCCGCTATACGCTGTCGCAGCTCGACGGCTGCGAGGCCGCGCCGATCGACGGCCGCTGGCATCTCGTCGTGCACGTGCGCGACGCCGTCCGCGGCGAATGGAAGCTGCCGATGATGGACAAGCGCGATGCGCAGCGCTGGGCGCGCGTGCTCACGCTGGCGAAGGACAACCGGCTCTGAACGCGCGTTCAGGCCGGCCGGCCCGCACCGGCCAGCCGCACGACGGCCCGCTATCGCGCGCCGAGCGCCCGCAGCGCATCGAGCACATGCTGCGTCGCCCGTTCGACCGGGCCGGCCCGATGGGCGATCCCCAGTTCGCGCCACAACGCCGGACGTAGCGGCCGCATGACGATACGCGCATCCGGCAGCGGGGCGCCCGCCTCGTGCGGCAGCAGCGTCGCGCCGTACCCCGCGGCGACCAGGCTCTTGATCGCATCGTTGTAGTTGAGTTCGATCCGCGGCACGGGCCGGTGACCGCCGAGCGCGAACCATTCAGTCGTGAGCCGCGACAGGCGCGTCGTCGCATCGTTGAGAATCAACGGCCGCGCGGCCAGATACGCCGGCGTCACACGGGCCGGAAGCGGCCAGTCGGCCGGCAGGAAAGCCATCACCGGGTCGCGGCGCCACGAGCGGATCGACAGCCCCGCGACCGGCGCTTGCGGCAGCGCGACCAGCCCGACGTCGAGCGTGCCCTGTGCAATGCGTGCCAGTGTGTCCTGCGACGTGAGCACCGCGATCTGCACGTCGATATCCGGATGCTGCGCGCGCAGTCCGGCCACCGCCTGCGGCAGCAGATGCGCGATCGCACCGGTCGAGGCGCCGAGACGCACGCGCCCGGTCAACCCCTGCACCTGTCGCTGCACGTCGTCCAGCGTCGATTCGACTTCCGCCAGCAGACGCCGCGCCCGCTCCACCAGCACTTCACCGATCACCGACGGGCGCACGTTGCCGCGCGTGCGCGACAGCAGCGGCGCGCCGACGCGGCTTTCCAGCTCGGCGATATGCAGGCTGACGGTCGGCGGCGCGAGATGAAGCCATTGCGCCGCCGCCACGAAGGAACCCTGGTCCGCGATCGCGACCAGCGTACGCAGACGGTCCAGACTGATCTCGCGCATCACACTCCTATCGTTCAGGAAATCTGAATCAGACGATCAGCAAATTCAACTTTTCCTATTCTAGGCGTTCGGTGGACGATACGGTTTCCCCGACGACCGAACGCGACGAGCACGACCATCATGAGCTTCCCCACTGTCTTCATCGACGGCGACCAGGGCACGACCGGGTTGCAGATTCACGCGCGTCTGCGCGACCGCACCGACGTGCGGCTGCTCACGCTTCCCACCGCCGAACGCAAGGACGCGGCGCGGCGCGCCGATGCACTCAACGCGTGCGATATCGCGATCCTGTGCCTGCCCGATGCGGCCGCGCGCGAAGCGGTCGGCTTCATCCGGAACCCGGCGGTACGCGTGATCGACGCGAGTTCGGCCCATCGCACGCAGCCCGACTGGGTCTACGGCTTCCCCGAGATGGCCGACGGACAGGCGCAACACATTGCGCAGGCGAAGCGCGTGACCAATCCCGGCTGCTACCCGACCGGCGCGATCGGCCTGCTTCGCCCGCTGCTGCAGGCCGGGCTGCTGCCGCGCGACTACCCGGTGAGCATCCATGCGGTGTCCGGTTACTCGGGCGGCGGGAGAGCCGCCGTCGACGCATTCGAATCGGGCGACGCCGCGGCACGCACGTTGCCGCTGCAGATCTACGGCCTCGCGCTCGAGCACAAGCACGTGCCCGAGATCCGGCAGCATGCGGGGCTCGCGCATCGCCCGTTCTTCGTGCCGGCCTACGGTGCCTATCGGCAAGGCATCGTGCTCACCATTCCGATCGAGCTGCGCCTGCTTCCGGCCGGCGTGACGGGTGAGCGGCTGCATGCGTGTCTCGCGCACCACTACGCGGACGCCCGTCACGTCGACGTGATGCCGCTCGCGGACACCGCTGCGGCAACGCATCTCGATCCGCAAGCGCTGAACGGCACCAATGATCTGCGGCTCGGCGTGTTCGTCAACGCGAACGGCGGGCAGGTGCTGCTGTCCGCCGTGTTCGACAATCTCGGCAAAGGGGCATCCGGCGCCGCCGTGCAGAATCTCGACCTGATGCTCGGCGCGCGACACGCGGCGTGACGCTCCGCAGGCATCGTCGACGATGCCTGCGCACGCCCCCGTAAAAGCTCACCTTTAGCCGGTTTCAGGCCGTATCGTCACCCGCCGCGGCATTCAGGCCGGCCAGCGTCTCCACCAGAAAATCCACGCACACGCGCACCTTCGCCGACGCCGCGACGCGTTCCGGGTACACGGCCCAGATGTTCGCGGGCTGGGTCGCGTCCGGCAGCACACGACACAGTTCGCCGCGTTCGATCAGCGGCCCGGCCTCCCAGATCGAGCGCAGCACGATGCCGCGTCCGGCCAGCGCCCATTGCACGGCCACCTCGCCATGGTTCGTCGACAGCGCGCCGCCGACCTTCACCGTGACCGTCTCACCACGCACGTTCAGCCGCCATACGCCGAACGGATGATCGCGCTCCTTGATCGCGAGACAGTCGTGCGATGTGAGATCGGCGAGCGAGCGCGGCGTGCCGCGTCGGGCAAGATAGTCGGGCGACGCGCACAGCACGCGATGGTTCGTGGCAAGGCGGCGCGCGATCAGATGATCGGCGATGTCGTCGCCAATGCGCACGTCGAGGTCGTAGCCTTCGCCCGCCACGTCGACGAGCCGGTCGAACAGATCGAGCCGCACATTCAACTGCGGATAGCGCGCGCTGAAGTCGAGCAGCGCCGGCGCGACGACGTGCCGGCCGAAGCCGAAGCTGCTCGACATGCGCAGCGTGCCGCGCGGCACCGTGCGCGTGGTCGATACGTCCTCGACGAGATGATCGACGTCGTCGAGAATCTTTTCGGCGCGCGCGAACACGCGTTCGCCGGCGTCGGTGACCGTCATGCGGCGTGTCGAGCGATGCAGCAGGCGCGTGCCGAGCTGCGCCTCGAGCATCGCGACGCGCTTGCTGACGTACGCGGGCGACACGGCGAGCTGCTCGGCGGCCGCGCTGAAGCTCGCGAGGCGGACGACCAGGCTGAACACGCGCAGGTCGTCAAGGTTCGGCGATTTATTCACGATTCGTGGAAAGTCGATTAACTTTTGAGCGATTTTAATCTAGATGGAAACAAATAGAATGACGTGACGGGCCCCTGCCTTCCCGGCAGCCGGCCAACCAGCCAAGGAGATTTGCATGACCGACAGGACTTACAGGATTGCCGTGATTCCCGGCGACGGCATCGGCCGCGAAGTGATGCCCGAGGGCCTGCGCGCGCTCGCCGCCGTGACCGCGCGCTTCGGCGTGCGCTTCGACTTCGTCGAGATCGACTGGGCGAGCTGCGACTACTACGCGCAGCACGGCACGATGATGCCGGACGACTGGAAAGCGCAGCTGTCGGGCATGGACGCGATCCTGTTCGGCGCGGTCGGCTGGCCGGCGACGGTGCCCGATCACATTTCGCTGTGGGGCTCGCTGCTGAAATTCCGCCGCGAATTCGACCAGTACATCAACCTGCGGCCCGCGCGCCTGTTCGACGGCGTGCCGTCGCCGCTCGCCGGCCGCCGCCCGGGCGACATCGATTTCATGATCGTGCGCGAGAACACCGAGGGCGAATATTCGTCGGTCGGCGGCACGATGTTCGAAGGCACCGAGCGCGAAGTCGTGATGCAGCAGTCGATCTTCACGCGGCACGGCACCGAGCGTGTGCTGAAATTCGCGTTCGAGCTCGCGCAGCGGCGCGCGAAGCGCGTCACCGTCGCGACCAAGAGCAACGGCATCGCGATCAGCATGCCGTGGTGGGATGCGCGCGCGGCCGAGATGGCCGAACGCTATCCGGAGATCGCGGTCGACAAGCAGCACATCGACATCCTGTGCGCGCGCTTCGTGCTGCAGCCGGACCGCTTCGACGTCGTCGTCGCCTCCAACCTGTTCGGCGACATCCTGTCGGATCTCGGGCCGGCCTGCACGGGCACGATCGGCATCGCGCCGTCGGCGAACCTGAACCCCGACCGCACGTTCCCGTCGCTGTTCGAGCCCGTGCACGGTTCCGCGCCCGACATCGCGGGGCAATACATCGCGAATCCGGTCGCGATGATCTGGTCGGCGGCGATGATGCTCGACTTCCTCGGCAACGGCACGGGCCGCGAACGCGAAGCGCACGATGCGATCGTCGCCGCGATCGAGGACGTGCTGCGCACGGGGCCGCGTACCCGCGATCTCGGCGGCAATGCGGGCACGCAGGAAGTGGGCGAGGCGATCGCCGCGCGGATTGCGGGTGAGAGGTGAGGGTCGTGCCCGGCGCTGGCGCCGGGCGGCCCTTCGTGAATCGGTCTGCGGTGAGCGATACACGATGCGGTTGCGCACGTGTGCCGACGTTGACGATGCGGCGGCGGTGAACATCGAGCGGTGAGCAACGCCCTATCGCAACGCGCACTGCTTGCGCGATTTTTCGTTGAAAGTCGAAAGATGATTCGATCGGTGAGTTGCACGTCGCGCTCGCACACACCGATCGGCAATGCACGATCGCTTCGATGCGATCGGTGAGATGCGTCACGCAGGAAAGCACACCGCTGCACGTCGACATCTGCGCCGCTTTACCCCTGCGACGTCGCGTCGATCCGTTCAACGCACCCAGTTCGACGCGACATTTCACCTCGTCCCGAAAAATCTCACCTTCAGCGGGCAGCTCCCGAATTTCCTCACCATTGAACCTCGGTGATGCGTTCGCCGATCCGTTGAACGCGTGCGCGCATCATCACAGCCCGAGATCGGACAGCCCCGGATGATCGTCCGGACGACGGCCGAGCGGCCAGTGATAAAGACGGTCCGCCTCGCGAATCGGCAGATCATTGATACTCGCGTGGCGATGCGCCATCAGGCCGTTTTCGTCGAACTCCCAGTTCTCGTTGCCGTACGAACGGAACCAGTTGCCCGCATCGTCGTGCCACTCGTACGCAAAGCGCACCGCGATGCGATTGCCGCCGAACGCCCACAGCTCCTTGATCAGCCGGTAGTCGAGTTCGCGCGCCCACTTCCGCTGCAGCAGCCCGACGATCTCGTCGCGGCCCGTCACGAATTCCGCGCGATTGCGCCAGCGGCTTTGCGGCGTATAGGCGAGCGACACGCGTTGCGGGTCGCGCGTGTTCCACGCGTCCTCGGCGGCGCGCACTTTCTGGCGCGCCGTGTCGAGCGTGAAGGGCGGAACGGGCGGACGAACTTCGGGGGAAGCGGACATGGGTTGCTCCTGTTCAGGGTTCTGGCCGCGAACGCACGCAGCCGGTTCGGATTCGCCGCGTCGGCTACCGCGAGGCGGTATCAAGCAGCAGTTCAGCCGTCGCGCGGGCATCGCGTGCGGCGTTTGCATCGCCACTGACGAGCGCCACGCCGATCGCGCCGTCGATCAATACGAGCCACTGACGCGCGATGCGCGCAAGCCCGCGGCGCTCGATGCCGGTTTCGTCGGCATAGGCGTCGAAGCGCTCGCGTATGAACGCCAGCAGGCGGGCCTTGTGCATGCGGGCGACGACGCGCACGGGATCGTCGGCGTCGGGTATCTCGCCCGACGCGTTCAGGAATGCGCAACCGTGAAAGTCGGGCTGCCCGAACCAGTCGCGCAGCACGTCGAACATGCCGAGCAGTTGCGCGCGCGGCGCCTTGCCGCGCGCCAGCGTGCCGTCGACGAACCAGCGCATCCAGCGCTCGTCGCGCCGTTCGAGCGCGGCGACCACCAGTGCTTCTTTCGATTCGAAATGCGAATAAAAGCTCTTTCGCGCCGCGCCGGATCGCTTGACGATCGCGTCGACACCGGTCGCATGGATGCCGCCCGAATAGATCAGCGCTTCGGCCGCGTCGAGCAGCCGGTCGCGAACGCCCGGTTCGCCGGAGGAGTCGAGAAGTGTGTTCATGGGGTTTACGGTAGAACGATCGTTCTCCGCCGTCAATACCCGGATGAAAAGGCCCTGCCGGTGGGAAGGTTGAATCGTGCCTGAAGCGTCGGCTCGTCCTGACGAGTCTTCAGCTCGATTCGCGCTGATTGAATGGTGAACGGATCAAGTGGTGGCCTGCGCACCGATCGATGCCGATCGATGTCGATCGCATCGCCTATCAGTGAGGCGCAACGCTGTATGCGGCTCACGGTTGATGTCCCGATTCGGCGCGATGTCGCATACGGCGGCAAGCTAACGCTCGCCTGCCAGGCGAAGCAGGGAAGTGCGTGGAAGAAGGAAAAGCAGGCGCCGAATGGCGTGACGAGAAGAAGCGAGGTGGCTACCGACAGGTGAAGCGGACGTGAAATCGCCATTCACCGATGCGGGATCGCGCGGCGATTCTGCACGCACACACAGCTCCCGAATAATCTCACCTCAAGCGCTGGATCGCGTGTTCCGACGCGCAACGATGCGCGTGCAAACGAAAACGGGGCAGGCGGCGATCGCGCCGCACTGCCCCGTCTCGACACTCACTCGCCTCAGACGGTCCAGTCGAGAATCACCTTGCCGCTTTCGCCGGACAGCATCGCGGCGAAGCCTTGCTCGTAATCATCGGCCGCGAAGCGATGCGTGATGATCGGCGACAGGTCGAGGCCGCTCTGCAGCATCGCGACCATCTTGTACCAGGTCTCGAACATCTCGCGGCCGTAGATGCCCTTGATCTCGAGCCCCTTGAAGATCACCTGGTTCCAGTCGATCGCCGTCTGCGCGGGCGGGATGCCGAGCAGCGCGACCTTGCCGCCGTGGTTCATCGCCTCGAGCAGGCTCGTGAACGCGCTCGGCACGCCCGACATCTCGAGCCCGACGTCGAAGCCTTCGGTCATGTGCAGATCGGCCATCACGTCGCGCAGCGACTCGCGCGCGACGTTGACCGCGCGCGTCGCGCCCATCTTGCGTGCGAGTTCCAGCCGATAGTCGTTGATGTCGGTGATGACGACGTTGCGCGCGCCGACGTGCTTCGCGATCGCGACGGCCATGATGCCGATCGGGCCCGCGCCGGTGATCAGCACGTCTTCGCCGACGAGGTTGAACGACAGCGCCGTATGCGTCGCGTTGCCGAACGGATCGAAGATCGACGCGAGATCGTCGGAAATCTCCGGCGGAATCTTGAACGCGTTGAACGCCGGAATCGCCAGGTATTCGGCGAATGCGCCTTCGCGGTTCACGCCGACGCCCACCGTGTTGCGGCACAGATGCCGGCGCCCGGCGCGACAGTTTCGGCAGAAGCCGCACGTGATGTGACCTTCGCCGGACACGCGGTCGCCGATCGCGAAGCCGCGCACTTCCTGCCCCATCTCGACGATCTCGCCGACGTATTCGTGGCCGACGTGCATCGGCACCGGAATCGTCTTCTGTGCCCAGTCGTCCCACTTCCAGATATGGATGTCGGTGCCGCAGATCGCCGTGCGGCGGATCTTGATCAGCACGTCGTTGTGGCCGACTTCGGGACGCTTCACGCGCGTGAGCGTGAGGCCGGGGCCGCGTTCGAGCTTTGCCAGTGCTTTCATGGTCGCGCCTCCGTCAGATGATGCCGAGCGACTTGCCGACGCGCACGAACGCGGCGACCGTCCGGTCGACCTGTTCGGGCGTGTGCGCGGCGCTCATCTGCGTGCGGATGCGCGCACGGCCGCGCGGTACGACGGGGAACGAGAAGCCGATCACGTAGACCCCTTCGCCGAGCAGCTTGTCGGCCATGTTCGTCGCGAGCTGCGCGTCGCCGAGCATCACCGGGATGATCGGATGCGCGCCGGGCACGAGCGTGAAGCCGGCTTCGGTCATCTGCTTGCGGAACCGCGCGCCGTTCTCGCGCACGCGCTCGCGCAGCTTCGCGCCTTCGTCGCTGCCGAGCAGTTCCAGCACCTTCAGCGACGCCGCGGCGATGCTCGGCGTGAGCGTGTTCGAGAACAGATACGGACGCGAGCGCTGGCGCAGCAGCTCGATCACCTCGCGACGCGCGGCGACATAGCCGCCCGATGCGCCGCCGAGCGCCTTGCCGAGCGTGCCCGTGATGATGTCCACGCGACCTTCGACGCCGCAGTGCTCGGACGTGCCGCGGCCGTGCGTGCCGATGAAGCCGACCGCATGCGAATCGTCGACCATCACGAGCGCGCCGTAGCGATCGGCGAGATCGCAGATGCCTTTGAGGTCGGCGATGATGCCGTCCATCGAGAACACGCCGTCGGTCGCGATCAGCTTGTGGCGCGCGCCCGCGGCGTCGGCTTCCTTGAGCTTCGCCTCGAGGTCGGACAGATCGTTGTTCTTGTAGCGAAAACGCTTCGCCTTGCACAGGCGAATGCCGTCGATGATGCTCGCGTGATTCAGCTCGTCGCTGATCACCGCGTCGTTCTCGTCGAGCAATGTTTCGAACAGCCCGCCATTCGCGTCGAAGCAGCTCGAATAGAGGATGCTGTCCTCGGTGCCGAGAAACGTGGCCAGCGCGCTTTCCAGTTGCTTGTGGACGGTTTGCGTGCCGCAGATGAAGCGCACCGATGCCATGCCGAAGCCGTCCTGGTCGAGGCCGGCCTTCGCCGCGTCGATCAGGCGCGGATCGTTCGCCAGACCCAGATAGTTGTTCGCGCAGAAATTGAGCACGCCGGCACCGCCGGCGAGCCGCACGGCTGCCGCCTGGGGACTCGCGATCTCGCGCTCGGTCTTGTAAAAACCGTCCGCGCGGATCTGGTCGAGCGTCCCGCGCACCTGGGCGAGAAAGGCATCACGCATCGCAAAGCTCCTGACAGGGTTTCGCATTCCGCAGCGCACCGCTCGTGGCGGCGCAACGGCCTGCTACTGTTATAGTCGGTCGTTCGGTTGACCGCATTTATCCGATATTCCGAACTAGAATTCGAAATATCGAACAACTCTAAGCGAACGGAATCCAAATGGCAAGTTCCTCCGGATCGCGGCGCCCGGCCGCCGACGCCGCCCCGCAGCCGCCGGCCGCGACCCCGCCGCGTGTGGGCGAGCAGATCCAGCGCCTGCGCAACGAGCGCAAGCTGACGCTCGATGACCTGTCGCGCGCAGCCGGCGTATCGAAATCGATGCTCTCCGAGATCGAACGCGACAAGGCCAACCCGACCATCGCCGTGGCATGGCGGCTGACGAACGCGCTCGGCATCACGCTCGACGAACTGTTCTCGCAGCCGAAAGCGCCCGAGACGATCCGCGTGGACGGCCCGCACGACATTCCGACGCTCGCCGGCCACGACGGCCGGTACCAGTTGCGCGTATGGGGCCCGATCGACCTCGCCGGCAAGTTCGAGTGGTACGAGCTGACGCTGCCGGGCGGCGGCGCCCTGGTATCGAACGCGCACGAACCGGGCACGCGCGAGCACCTCACCGTGCTGCAGGGCGCGATGGAAATCGAGGCCGCCGCGGCGAGCCGACGCCTGAAGGCGGGTGACACCGCGCGTTACCCGGCCGATGAGCCGCATGCGATCCGCAATCCCGGCAAGGCCGAAGCACGGGCCTTGTTGATCGTGATCCATCGCTGACGGCGCGGGTAGTCGACCAAAAGGCCAGTTGCGGAAAGTACTGTATGTTTGTACAGTATACGGACATTCCGCCATGCATGGGCCGGAGCCGGCGCACCGAGGCGCCCGCTCCGGTCGACAGGAGCCTGCAATGACAGAAGAACAAGATTTGGCCGCGCTCAGCTTCAAGGCTGCCGCGCATGACCTCGAATTGATCGTTCGCCATATCGCCGGGCGCTACATCCGTCAGCGCGTGCCGCTGACGTGGCGCCTGCTGCACGCGATCGAAGCCGAGGCGCTTGCCGATCTCGGCTTTGCGAGCCGGCACGACGCCGGCATGCGTCGACTGTTCGAACGGCCGTCGGACATGACGTTTCCCGAGACCGACGATCCGATCGACTTCGGGCGCTCGAACGCGCTGCCCGCGGTCTTCTCATTCGCCGTTCTCGCGTACGAAGCCGCGGCAACGACACACGATACCGTGCGTCCGTCGCGCCCTCACCGCCCGTCCAAGGCGTGGGGCGACTGACGGCTCAACCGCGGCCGCCGCGCAGGGCGGCCGCTTCACCCTTTTGCTGCCCGAGACGTTGCGGAAAGGGCTACCATATACGCAACTAACGGAATTAATGCCATGTCCCTTCCCGCCTCTCCCGACACCGCCGCCCCGCCGGAAGAAAAGGATCTGTTCGACCGCGATGCGTCCGACTGGGTTCTTTCGCCCGAAGCCGCGTTCGACGCCTGGCTGGCAATGCAGGACTATCGCCGTTCGTCGGCCGATGTCTATCGCGCGCAATGGGGCGCGTTTCTCGCGTGGATGCGCGCGCATCAAAAGAACCTGGCGACGGTCGATACACCGACCATCGCGAACTTCGTCGGCGAGTTGCCGATCAAGAAAACGCAGCGAATGCGCTATCTGCGGCTGATCGAGCGCGTGCTCGACCATATTCGCCGCACCGAATATGCATCGACCAATCCGGCCCGTTTCATTGCTCAGGATGGCGAAGCGACCTGGCGCAAGGCCCGCGACAACGAACCGACCGGTTTCCTCACGCCGGCGGAACGCGCGACGTTGCTCGCGTATCTGTTTTCGCCGATCGGCGTGTCGGGTTCCGCGTACTGGAAGGAGCGTCGCGACCGCGCACTCGTCGCCGCATTTCTCGGCGCCGGCATCAAAACCGGCGAAGCGCGCGCGCTTACGATTAGTTGCATCAATACGAGCAACACGTCGCTGCGGATCGAATCGACGCATCCGGATTACGCACGCGAAACTCATCTGGCCTCATTCGCGATCGCGTTGCTGGAAGCCTGGCTCACCGAACGCAAACGCCAGGAGATTCCGGGGGAGCTCGTCTTCCCCGCATCGCACGCCGGACGGCCGATGCACAAGGCGACGATGCTGCGCGCGATCGACGCGATCGTCGAATCGGCCGGGCTCACGTCGTCGCGCACTGCACGCACCAGCCCGCAAACCTTGCGCAATACCTACGCGGCGGAACTGTTCGAGCACGACGTGTCGCCCGAGCGGGTCGGCAAATGGCTGGGCTTCATGCGGCCGATCTCGTCGAATCGCCTGCATCGCGCGTGGAAAAACTGGCGCGACGGGCTGGCCGACAGCAACGGTGACGCGTCCGACCACGACGAAACTCACTGATCAGGAAACGGCTGCTCGCGCGACGCGATCCGTGAGCAGCCTTGCGTGGCGCAGCCTCACCGTTTCACAGCTCCCGAAAAACCTCACCTCAAGCTTCCCGGATCATCTCACCTGTGCGCATCGCCGGCTTCCCGGTCAGGTTTGCGCAAAACGGGCGACGGCTTCGAAGCGGGACGGCCACGCGCCCGAAGCGTGCTCGCACTCAGGACACGCGACTTCAAAACCCTCGTCGCCATGTGACAGCTCCGGTTCGCCGTCGCAATGCGGGCACCGCGCCGGCGCCGGAATCTCCTGATCCAGCGAGGTGCCGATTGCGGCATACGCGTCCGCGTCCAGTTGTCCGGCATCGGCCAGGCGCCGCAGCAGCGCGGCGATTTCCGGATTCATCTCGCGGTTCGCGCGCAACGAATTCACGTCGCGCGTGGCGCGCTCCAGTTCGTCGCTCTGGCTGCGCAACTGTTCCTCGAGCCGATCAGCACGCGCCTTGGCAGAACTCAACTGCTGCAGGAAATCGAATTCCTTGCGCTGAACGTCGCGCAACCCGCTCTGGTAGGTCGACGCCATGCTGCGCAATGAGTCCAGTTCGACCAGCATCGGCTTGACGCGGCGTTCGGCTTCGGCCACCGCATCCTTGATTTGCTGCGCGTAGTGCTCGGTGCGCTGTTGCAATTCGGCTTGCAAAGCATCGATGCGGTCGCGCAGCGCAGCGTTCTGCGCCTGTTCGGCATCGATGCGGCCGGCGGCCGTGGCCAACTCCTTTTCGAGTCGGGCGACTGTGGTGAGCAAGGTTGCTTCGCTTGCCGAACCGTGGGTCGTTTGCGACGCGAGCTGAACTTCGAGTTCGGTCACCCGCGCCTGCAATTGCTCGTTTCTCGCTTCACCGCGCGCGAGCGCACCTTCAAGCGTTTCCTGGCGGATGGTCGCGTCGCGCAAGCGCTGTTCGGCGTCGGCCATGTCGGCGCGAACCTGTTCGCGGTCGGCGTCGAGGCTGTCGCGCGCCGCTTTCAATGCCTCTTCATAGAGTGCGCCGAGCAACGCGCCGGCTTTTTCCTCGACGGCTTTCGGGATCGCCGCGCCGTCGAGCCGGATCTTGGAGGCGGAACGGATGCGTTCCCAGAAATGATCGATGTCTTTCGGGATGTCGCTGGCGCTGCCGGTCTGGGTGAGATCGCGGACGTTGGCGGCCGACGGCCGAATGCCGAGATCGAAAAACAGCCGCTTGCATGCGTGCAGCGACAATTCCTGGCGCCGCGCACCGCTGGCACGCAGCGATTCCAGTTCTTCCCGAATGACTTGACGCATTTCGTCCAGGGTCATGACCACGCTCACAGACAATGAATTGTGGCAATCATAACGAAATACGTATTACCTGATACCTGTTTCGAGGGTCCGTTGTGAATTTACGTCGTTTTGCACAGAAATCGGACCAAGGAGCCGATCTTGCCGAAGGTGAGCCGGAATTCCGTGAAACAAAGCGAAGAAAGTTATTCAAGTCCTTGTCGCATAAGCATTTTTCAGCGGACCCCGAATTTTGACCTTTGTTTCACATGACAGCGGAGCTGTTCGCCCGTGGGTGTTCTGGGGTTGAGATGTCTGTGGAAAACTCGTCAGCCCGATGTCTTGAGAGTATTAGAAGTAAACACCCTTGAACCCTTAGTTAAAAACGTTAACGCCACGGCACAGCCTTATGCTGCAAGGCTCTCCGGCCGACAAGGTGAAGTTTTACGGGAGCCAAGGTGATCTTCTGCGGGAGCTGACGTGATGGGGTTCAGGGAGCTGCGTGAGCCGTTGCAGGAAGGGTCGTGAGCGGATTCGGGATCACAGTAAAACACACGTTTTCCTGAAGGTGAGGGTTTTCGGGGCCACACAGCCCTAGAAGCCGCGCTGTGCCTGACTTCACAGTTTTCTGCCTGTGCAGACATAGGTGAGAATTTGCAGGACCTGCTTCGCGCCCCGATTCTGCCCATCTTTTGGGCAGATTTGGCGAAAGGTGAGGTTCCACGGGACTCCACGGGAATTTGCCGTGAGGATTTCCGGGAAGTGGACGCCATTTTGCACAGCAAAAGTGCTCTCCTGGGCCTGTGATGCCCCAAAGGTGAGACTTTTCGGGAGGGAAATCCGGGTTTTCCAGCCCCGTTGGCCTTAAGGTGAGCTTTTTCGGGACATGGATCACAGGCTCCGACTTGGCTTACAGGTGAGGTTTTCCGGGAGGCGTATTTGCTGAAAAAATGGTCAAAGGTGAGGCTTTTCGGGACCTGTGAGGGGCGGAATTCGTCGAAAAGCCCGCCAGGACTGGAAGAAATCTCGTTTTTGCTGTGCCACTTTTTGGCACAGGTGAGAATTTTCGGGGGGCGACATACGGTTGTCGTATGAAGGATACCCGTCGAAAGGTGAGGCTTTTCGGGGGCTCCTCGCGATGCACAGCCAAATGCCTTCTGTGCATAAGTATCGGAAGAGATTGGGATTTTTGATACCGCGGCGGTTACGGTGAGATTTTTCGGGAGCCATTTTCGTACCCGTTGCTGTGCCGCATTTTTTCGTTGAGGTGAGTGTTTTCGGGAGTCATTGGCAGCCGGTCGCCCGTGTGTCGGGCCTTCGTCTGCACCCGGACGAATTAACATGCTGTGCTTGAGGTGAGCATTTTCGGGACCGGATACGATCTGCGCGCTGTACAATGCGCGCCCGGCCCGGCCAAATAGGCACTGATCGGGCCGCGCGTGCCGGTTTCGACCGCGCTTTTCCATCTGTCGAAGCCAGATCGATATCTCGGCGAGCCGCGCCTGTACATGCATACAGGCCGATCGGCACAGTCGGAAAAGGTACGGTGAGGTGCAATCGCGGCCCTGTGTCGAACTCACGTCTGCGCAGTCGCAAAATTACGACAAATCGAAAGGTGAGCCGATACGGGAGCCAATTTCGCACGTATCGTGCACAGGTGAAATTCTGTGAATCGGCGCATGCCGCGGCACGTCTGGAAGAGTCCGGAACGCCGCACTGGCGGACCGGTGAGCGTTTTCGGGAGCGGTTCGGGTGAGTGCCGTTTTGCCGGCGCGCTTCACCGGCTATGGTGAGCATGTCGTTCTGGACGCACATCACCGCAGGCGCTATCCTTCCGGGAAACTTCTCCTCCGACCCGACGTATGGCCACGACGAAGCGCGCCAAGAAAACCGATGTGGATGTGGTGAGTGCCAGTTCAGCCGAATTGCGAAAGGCCGTCGAGGCGATCGCCATTCAGCCGAAGAGCGGCAAGATCACGCTCCTCACTCGCAAGCTGTTCAATGTCCTGCTGGCCGTCGCGCAGCAGGCCGACGACTCGGGCGATACATATCGCGCGCTGCTGTCGGACATCGTCGCGAACTCCGCTTTCGATTCGAACGACACCGCATTGGTGAAGGAACACCTGCGCCGCATGGTGTCGGTGCAGGTCGAATGGAGCACGGGGACGTCGAGCCAGAAGCCGGGCCGTAAGTGGGGGATTTCGACGCTGATCGCCGATGCGGAAATTCTCGAGGACCCGACCACCCGCCGCGTGTGGGTCGAATTCTCGTTCGCGCCGAAGATCAAGAAGAAGCTGCTCGACCCGGTCCAGTATGCGCGGCTGAGCCTGCAGTTCCAGAGCCAGCTGCGCAGCAGCGCCGGTCTCGCGCTGTACGAGATCTGCGTGCGCTACCTGACGAATCCGAGCCACCTGACGATGCGTGAGCCGTGGGAATGGTGGCGGCCGATCCTGTCGGGCACGCCCGACACGGAAGCCGGCGACGAAGCGAAGCGCGAGTACAAGTACTTCAAGCGCGACTACCTGCGTCCCGCGATCGCGGAAGTCAACGCGGTCACCAACATCTTCGTCGAGCTGATCGAGCACCGCGAAGGGCGTCGGGTGGCCGAGATCCAGTTCCGCGTGACCGAGCGCAAGCAGCCGATGCTCGCGCTCGACGAACACCCGAACGTGTTCGACAGCACGCTGGTCGACCGGATGGTGAAGCTCGGGATCCCGCTGAAGGAAGCACAGACGCTCTATGCGGACAGCGAGGAAAACCGGATTCGCGCCGCGCTGCAGATGACCGAGCAGCGGATGCGCAGCACGACGCTGCCGCCGGTGCGGAGCGCGCCGGCGCTGTTCAAGGACGCGCTGAAGAAGGGTTATGCGCCGCCGGTGGAGTCGGTCGACGCGCTGCCGGCCGGCACGCCTTCCGCGAAGGTTGCGGCTGCGCAGCCGGACGATCTGAAGGCGCGCCTGCTGAGCGAGTTCGCAGCGTTCCGCCGCAAGGAAGCGAAGGTGCTGTACGAAGAGCAGGGCGACGCGGAGCGAGAAGTGGCGCGCGAGTCGTTCGAGTCCGAGGCGTTGCCGACGATGGGCTCGCATCTGCGCGACGACTGGCGCAAGCGCGGCCTCGATTCCAAGCTGGCCGAGACGGCCTTTTTCGACTGGCTGGCCCAGAAGACCTGGGGCGAGCCGACGGACGGCGACCTGCTGTCGTTCACGCTGAACCAGTCGCGGGCCGCTTGAGGCCCGCTCAGGCCCGCTGACGGGCCACCGCCGGTCCCCACCCCTGATCGGGCAGGGCCGGCGGCCTCACCAGGCCTTGCCGGCCGTTTCCGTTACTCCGACAACAGCATTCGCTCGAGCTGCTCGAGGATCGCGTCGCGCTTGTCCTTCGGGAGGCCGCGCAGGCGCAGTTCGATGCGGTCTTCGCCATACGACTTCAGGTCGCCGACCGACTTGCCGCCAAGCTTGATCTCGAGACGCTGCGCATAGCGCTGACGGCCTGCGGCCTTTGGCGTCTCCTGCGCCGCGACGCGGCCCTTGACGATGTCCGACACCTGGCGCGTGCTGAGATCGTCCGACACGATCTTGTTGATCAGCCGCAGCGTGGCCTCGGTGCCGCGCGCATTGTGATAGCGGCCGACCTGATACGCCATGTTCGACCCGAAGCGATCGGGACGCGCGACCATTTCCTGCATGATCGCTTCCGGCAACTTGCCGATCGACAGCGCGACGGCCACCGTCGACTCGTCGAGGCCGAGATGCTCGGAGAGTTCCTTCTGGCTCTGGAAATGCTTGTCGTCGAGGAAGCGGCGCCACACGACCGCGTTGTCGAACACCGTCTGCGAATCGCGCTGAACGTTGAGGTCGTAGCCGAGCTTGTAGCTCTGGATACCGATCGGCACGTCGATCACGATCGCCTTGACCGACTCCTTGTTCGCTTCCTTCAGCGCCCGCACGCGGCGGCCACCATCGCTGACGAAATACGTGCCCGGATTGTCGTAATCCGGAATCACGTGGATCGCCTGCTGCTGCCCCTGCTTCGCAAGGTTGACCGCGAGTTCGGCAATCGACGATTTCAGATAGAAGTGCCGCGGGTTGAACGGGCTGTGCTTGATGGCCTTCAGCGGCAGTTCGATCACCTGCCCGGGCGCATAGCGATTCTCGAGGCGCCACGCGCGATATTGCGGCGATTCGTCGATGGACGGATCGATCGCGAATTCCGGAGCAGGCGGCGGTGCGATGTCCTTCTTCGCGGATTTGGTCGGCACCGGGGTCGGCGTCTCGGACTTGACGATGCCGTCGATCGCATTGAGCCGATCAAGCGCGGTGCGCTTCTCGCTCGTCGTGATATCCGGGCGCGCTTGGAATCCTTTGGCGAATTGGGAGGGTTTCATGTGACTCCTTTATGCGCATAAAGTCAGGGCAGCATGGCGACGATTTCGTCGGCACATGCGCGAATTTCGGCGGCGGCCAGCTTGCCGCCGCGATCGTTCATTTGCAGCACGGTCTGACCGAGCGCCATCGCCTGCTTGTACGCTTCCCGAGTCGGGATCTGCGTCTTCAGCAGCGGGAAGCCGAGTTCTTCGAGTGCACGCTTGAGCTCGCGGGTCAGCATGCGCTTCTCTTCGGTCTTGTTCAGCAGGAAGACCGCGCGGAGGTCTTCGTTCATCACCTGCGCCTGCTGAATCAGTTTGACCAGCCCGACGCTCGACCAGTAATCGGCCGGCGACGACGATGTCGGGATCACGGCAATCGATGCGGCCAGCAGGACGACGCCCGAGACTTTCTCGGTGATCGACGGCGGGCAGTCCACGACGATGATGTCGTAGTCGTTGATGAACTTCTTGATCTCGCGATGGATCTGGCCGTCGGCTTCGGCAAGGTTGACGACCGGAAACGGGATGCCGTTGTCGCTGTCGCCGGATGCGCTCGACCAGTGAACCAGCGTGTTTTGACGGTCTGCGTCGATGACGAGGACGCGCTTCCCTTTTTCATGGAACGCGGCGCCGAGATGCATGGCAATCGTGCTTTTGCCGACGCCACCTTTTTGTTGAGTGACTGCAATGATTTCCGCGGCCAATTTTCACTCCTGTTTTGGTCGTTGGAATTCTACAGGACGATATTTGAATTTCAATGAAATTGTCGTTCAACAACTACGCGTTGGCCATTCGGACTATCGGTTTATGCGCATAAACGGCGTGATGGAAATTGGATTGCCGGTTGGGATGGCGTGTGGGAGATGGCGAGACTGATGTAGAGCGGTCGATGCAGTGCCGATGGTGGATCTTCACCTGCCCCATCGCCGGGGCGGTTCGTCGCGGCGATGTCTCGGTGTGCTGCCCTCTCGCTGGACGCGGCGAGTGGCCGGCGAGCCGGAAGTTTGTGCGCATAAAGTCCGCAGCGGTCCGGGTGATCGACTTCGTGGCTGGAGTGATCGGGATTCGACACAGAGAAGTGTGTTCTGTTGGCCGGAGGCAGACGCACGGCTACGAGGCACGTCGTTGAACGTGTATGCATCGAGGCAACGTTCCGTTTGCCCGCAGCGTTTATGCGCATAAACCGGACGCAACGATGGCTTGCAGTGGAGGGCAAGGCAGAGACCTGGCCGGCCTACGTCGCGCGCAATGATATTGGGACGATAGCCCTGTCGATACGACCGTCGTCCGGCGCCGTCTTCTGTCGCCATACGTCGATGCCTGGAGCCGCACCTCACCTCGCAGGCTTTATGCGCATAAAGCGGACCCGAAGTGTCCCGCGGTCCCCGCGCTCTTTTCGCCGCCCGAGACAGCCCTCACGAGACAGCCCTCACGAGACAGCCCTCACGAGACAGCCCTCACGAGACAGCCCTCACGAGACAGCCCTCACGAGACATTAGGCGGGCTAACCGCCGCTCTCTAGTCTCCATGAAGCCGTTGCCTGCCCGCACTTTATGCGCATAAACAACCACTCGCTGAGGTATGTCTCACGACATCAAACACTCACCCTCTCGCGATCACGGCGCATCGCTAAACCGAACCGCGCCAGCGACCGACTGCCACGAGGAAGGCCACACGATCTCAGCTGCCCCACCCGCCGAGCCTCCCATGCAGACTGGCTACAATACAGGGCTCCACCATCCAGGCTTGAATGATGATCACGATCTACCACAACCCCCGATGCTCGAAGTCTCGCGAGACGCTTGCGTTGGTCGAGTCGCTGAATACGGCCGGCGCGCCGCTGAACGTCGTCGAGTATCTGAAGACGCCGCCGACCGTCGAGGAGCTGGAAACGCTGCATCAGCAACTCGGCCGCCCGGTTCGCGAGATGCTGCGCGACGGCGAGGAGCCGTACCAGACGCTGAACCTTACCCGTGCGGACCTGACCGACGCTGAAGCCTACGCGGCGATCGTTGCTCATCCGATTCTGCTGCAACGCCCCATCGTCGTGTACCGCGGCAAGGCGGCTATCGGTCGTCCGCCCGAGTCGGTGAAGGCGTTGTTCGAATAATTTTTGCCCGGCGTATTTTTCTTATTGCATCAACGCGGCCTGGCCCAGCGCTGCACACGGAACGGCAATCCAGACCGACGCGACCGTCAGGCCGCACGCGCCGCCCCCCGCCCCCGGAACGATATGTCGCCACAGCGGCGTCTAGCCTTTACCGGAAGACGACCCATCATCATCGTCCGGCTCCCGCCCCGCCGCCGCCTTCGCGGCCATCCGCAACAGCGAGATCTGCCCGCGATAGGCGCGGCATCCGCTGCAGGTCGGCAGATGCACGCGCACCTGCAGGCGCTCGTGCAGCGTCAGATGCCGATCGAGCGCATCCGACAGCAGGCGTGTCACGTCAGTACATTTCCCCGGCAGCATCTTCGGTCGTCAGTCCTTTTTCGCTCAGGCAGGTTCGCAGGCGCGTGCGCGCCCGGTACAGCAGCACGCTGCAATGATTCGTCGTCAACGTCAATTCGTTACAGATGTCCGCGATCTCGACATCGAGGAATTCGCGCATCATGAACACGCGTCCGATCTGCTCCGGCAGATGGTCGAGGCAGACCTGGAACAGCGTCCAGAACTGCTGTTGCTGCAACAGCGTGTCGGGCTTCGGCCACGGTCGCGGTTTCGCATGCGCGGCCCAGTGCCCGTTGTCCTTGAACAATTCGCGATCGAGGATCGATTCGCCGTCGAGTTCCGCATCGAGCGCAGTCAGGCTCACCATCCGCTGCCGTGCGCGCAGCACGTCGATCAGCTTGTTGCGCAGGATGCCGAACACCCAGGTCTTGTGGGCCGACAGCCCGGCGAACTCGCCGGCATGCGACCACGCGGCAGTCAGCGCTTCCTGCACGGCGTCTTCGGCCGCGTCGGTATCGCGGAGCTGGAGTCGTGCGAAGCGCAGCAGGTCGTGCCGCAGTTGCGCGAGATAGGCGGGGTCGTCGTGTGCGGACAGCATGGGTGAATGGTGGTGTCTCGAAGCGATCGCGCGTGCGTCACGGAGCTGACGCATCGCGGTGCGAGCAGCTTACTGGGCGCGGTCTCCGCCTGCAACGCAATGTTCCGTCACGAATTCGCGGAACCGGCTGCCGTGCTGCGCTATGCTTGCCGAACCCCGTCTCGCGCGTCGTCGGCGACGCGCGTCGGGCAATCTGTAACGTCAGAACATAACGGTCGAGTTATCCACAATTTCTGTGGAAAACCTTGTGGAAAGTCGGCCGGACGGCCCCGTGGGACGGCTCGCGGGCTGGCTTGCCTATAAACAGACCTTTGTCGCCCATTCGGAAGCAATCGATCCGATTCCTCACTCACCGGAAGGAGAATGCCATGTCCTATCGTATTGCGGTCGTCGTCGGCAGCCTGCGTCGCGCTTCGACCAACCGCGCGCTCGCGCACGCCGTGATCTCGCTCGCCCCCGCCGATTTTTCGTTCGAGTTCGTCGAAATCGGCGAACTGCCGCTGTACAGCCAGGACTACGACGCGGATTTCCCGGAAGTCGCGAAACGCTTCAAGCAGTCGATCGAAGCCGCCGACGCGCTGCTGTTCGTCACGCCCGAGTACAACCGGTCGATTCCCGGCGTCCTGAAGAATGCGCTCGACTGGGGCTCGCGCCCGTGGGGTTCCAACTCGTGGTCGGGCAAGCCGGGCGCGGTGCTCGGCACGTCGCCGGGCGCGGTGGGTACCGCACTCGCGCAGCAGCACCTGCGCAACGTGCTCGCGTACCTCGACGTGAAGACGCTCGGTCAGCCCGAGATGTTCATCAAGCACGACCCGGCGCGCATCGACGACCAGGGGCAGATCGTCAGCGAGGACACCCGCAAGTTCCTGCAGGGCTTCGTCGATCGCTACGCGAGCTGGGTGCGCCTGCTGAAATCGGCCTGACCTCGTTGGCCTGACCGCCGCCGCGCGCGCTCACGCCGTCGCGGCGGCGCCGCCCCCCAACCAAGAGCGGATCACGCGCCGGCGTGTCGTGCGTCGCGCGCTTCGCGGATGCCCAGCAGGATCTCGTCGAGCAGCGCGATGTCGAACGGCTTCGACAGCACGCGGACGTTGACGGTGCGCGTACGGTCGAGCTCCTCGGCATAACCCGTGACGAGAATCACGGGCAGCTTCCCCGGCCGCTTTTCGACCGCTTCGGCCAGGTCGATGCCGTTCAGGCGGCCCGGCATGTGGATATCCGAAATCACGAGATCGAACGCGTCGTTCGCGGCGGCGCCTTCGATCAGGCGCAACGCGTCGTCGGCGGTGGGCGCATAGGTCACGCGATGACCGAGCAGCGACAGCAGCGCTTCCGTGCCGGCCGCGACTTCGTCGTTGTCCTCGACCAGCAGCACGTGCAGGCCGGCGAGCGCACCGTTGCCCGCGTCGTGCGCGACGGCCGCCGGCCGCGCGACGACGTCCTCGGCCCGCGCGCGCGGCAGGTACAGACGCACCGACGTCCCCGCGCCGACCGCGCTGTCGATCGTCGCGAGGCCGCCCGAGCGTTCGCAGAACGCGAATACTTGCGGCAGGCCGAGCCCCGTCCCCATCCCCTGCGCCTTCGTCGTGAACAGCGGTTCGAACGCACGGGCGAGCACGTCGGGCGCCATGCCCGAACCCGTGTCGTCGAGCGAGATCTGCACGAAATCGCCGGTGAGCGGGAAGCCGTCCTCGCGGCGCAGCGTGACGTTGCGTGCGCCGACCGTGAAGCGGCCGCCGGTCGCCATCGCGTCGCGCGCGTTGACCGCGAGGTTGATCACCGCGAGCTCGAGCTCCGCGACATCGACGCGGATCGGCCAGACGCCCGGCTCGATCGCGACGACCAGCGACGACTTCGACCCGAGCGACGTCTTCAGCAGTTCGCGGCACGTGCCGACCCATTGCCCGATGTCGATCGTCTCGTTGTGCAGCGGCTGCTTGCGCGCGACGCCAAGCAGCTGGCGCGTGAGCGACTGGCCGTTCTTCAGCGCGCGCTCGATCGCGCCGAGCTCCTTGTCGAGATGCTGGACCCCGCGTCGCCGCGCGATCTGCACGTTGCTCGAGATGATCATCAACAGGTTGTTGAAGTCGTGCGCGACGCTGCCGACGAGATTGCCGAGCGCCTGCATCTTGCGCGACTGCCGGTACGCCGATTCGATCGAGCGCCGCATCGACGCTTCGGCCTGCCAGCGGTCCCACGCTTCCTCTTCCGCCTTCAGCCGCTTGAGCGACAGCCAGATCACGGACCACAGCGCGACCGACGGCGCGAACATCGAGAGGAACAGCACGCTCAGGTGTTCGTACCATTCATGCCAGATCGCCGACGTGCGGTACGCGCAACTCACGTAGACGGGATAGCTGCCGACCTGGCGATACGCGACGATCTCGCTGCTCGCGCCGTCATGGCCCACGCGCACCACGCCCGCGCGCGGATCGTTGCGCGGGTTGCCGAACGTGACCGAGCGATCGGTATGCGCGAGCGACGGCGGCGGCGGATACGACGCGATCACCGCGCCGTCCGAGCGCGCGAGCGCCATCGTCATCGGCGTGCTCGCGCCGCCGAGCAGGTCGCGGTAGAACGCATTGAAATACGACGACTTCAGCGCGATCGACACCATGCCGGCGAACGAACCGTCGCTATGGCGTCGCGCGACGCCGGTGTTGAAGACGGGAATGTTTTCGAGCTTGAGCGGCCCCATCATCAGCCGCGAGATGTGTTCGATGACCTTGCCGTCGCGGATGCCGGCGAAATCGTCGCGGTTCGCGATCGACGCATAGGGCGCCGGATAGTAGAGGCTGTTGGCGAGCAGCATCCCGCTCGCGCCGAAGATCGACACGGCGGCCACCTGCGGATAGCCGCCGCCGATCGTGTTCAGCGCTTCGTGGATGTCGGACTCCTTGCTGCGCACGGTCGCGTCGTCCATGTCCTGCACGAGGTCGACGATGCGCGCATCGAGCGTTTCGCTCAGGTCGAACACCTTGAGCGCGTGCTCCTCGGCGACCCGCACCGTGCGCATCGTCACGTCGCTCGCGGCGGCCTCGCGCGCCTTCAGGTCGTTGTACGCCATCACCACCACGTAGATGCACGGCAGCACGATCGCCGCGACGAGCAGCACGATCAGCGTCACGCGGCGCACCGCGAAATCGTGCTCGGGTGCGCCGGACGCGTAGCTGCCGTCATCCTGCCAGTCGTCGGCGGGAGAAGGGGCAGGGGCGCGGGAGTCGGCAGGCCGTTCGGACGTCATCGAGGAAAGCGGGTGAGGCAGAGGTGTCTGCCATCATAAACGAGTTGCGGTGGCCCGCCGTGCGGTGCCGTACGGGCGCAAACCTGTCGTATATGACAGAGGTAAACCGTCAGATTGAAAACGCGACGAATCCGGCAGCGCAAACGTACACAAGGAAAAATTTTGCGTGCTTATCTCGAAAATGGTCGCGGCTGTTTTCGGAATCACGCGCGATCGGACCGATTCTGTTCGAAATGGTGAAAATGGCGAGTTGCATCGCCTCCGGTTTACTCCGAGAATCGCGCCTTGCTTTCCCTATGACAGATACATGCGCCCGCCGGCGATTGCCGCGCGGTGCGTCGCGCGCACCTGCGTCGCGGCGCCCGTGCCTGGTCGCAAGGCGGTTGGCCGCGCCCGAAACGCAAGGCACTAAAGAAGAGCGCCGCGCGGTCGTTAACGCGAGAGAGACCATTCCGTATACCGCATCGCCCCATGCCTTTGCCGATTGTAATTGCCGACGATTCGCTGCTCGCTCGCAAACTTCTGACAAAGGCGCTGCCGGGAGACTGGGACGTTGACGTCGCGTATGCAGCGAATGGTCGCGAGGCCTTGGCGCTCTATCGTGACGGCAAAGCTTCCGTGATGTTTCTGGACCTGACGATGCCCGACATGAGCGGATATCAGGTCCTGGAAACACTGCGCCACGAAGATCTGAACACGTTCGTGATCGTGGTATCCGCCGATATCCAGCCGCAGGCGCAAGCACGCGTGCGTGAATTGGGCGCGATCGCATTCGTTGCCAAGCCCGTGACGTCGGAGGCATTGCTGCCCATTCTCAAGGAGTATGGGTTGTATGCCTGAATCGGTGTTCACGGCGGAGCAACGCGACGCGTTGCAGGAAATCGCCAATCTTGCAATGGGCCGCGCCGCCGCGCGGCTTGCGTTGCTGCTCGGGCATTTCATCGAGCTGTCGGTGCCGCGCGTGCGCGTCGTGAAAGCGGCCGACGCGGGCGACGCGCTGCGCGAGATGACGGGCATCCACGACAACGTGACTGCCGTGCGCCAGGGCTTCCGTTCCGACATCAAGGGCGAGGCGATCGTGCTGTGCCGCACGGCGGGTGTCGCGCGGCTCATGTCGGTCGTCGACCGTACCTTCGGCGACGGCGTGTACGGCGGGATGGCGACGCCGGACGAGATCGTGTTCGACGTCGCGAACGTGCTGATGGGCGCCTGCGTCGCGTCGATCCTCGACGAGCTCGGCCGCAAGCCCGTGTTCTTTCCGCCGGGGCTGCTCGGTGCGAACGTGTCGTTCGACGACGTCTTCCAGCCGAACGAACTGGGGTGGAGCGTCGCGCTGCTGCTCGAGGTGAACTTCGGGCTCGAGGACCACACGTTCCGCGCGCATTTCGTGATGCTGATGGCCGAGGATTCGATCCGCCTGATGGGCGACGCGCTCGACGCGTTGCTGTCCGCGCTATGACGGCCGCTGCCCCGTCGCTGAGCGACCTCGTGATCGAGCGGGTCGGCTTCGGCCTGTTCGTGCTCGACCGTTCGATGACCGTCCTGATGTGGAATCGCTTCATGCAGGACCACAGCGGCATCCCGGCCGCCGACGTGATCGGCCGCAACATCTTCGACCGCTTTCCGGACCTGCCGCGCGCGTGGTTGTCGCGCAAGCTCGAGAGCGTGTTCCAGCTCGGCAGCTTTGCGTTCAGCTCGTGGGAGCAGCGGCCCTACCTGTTCCGCTTCGAGCACGACCGGCCGATCACGGGCGGCGTCGACTACATGCAGCAGGACTGCACGTTCATGCCGCTCACGCGCGGCCGTGACGTCGAGGCCGTGTGCGTGACGATCTCGGACGTCACGCACGTGAGCGTGATGCAACGAGAGCGCGAGGAAGCGGTCGCGAAGTTGCGCGAACACGCGAACCGCGACGGGCTGACCGGCATCGCGAACCGGCGCTTCTTCGAGGCGCGGCTCGGCGACGAATTCGCGCGCTGGCAGCGCTACGGCGGTGACCTGTCGGTGCTGCTGTTCGACCTCGACCACTTCAAGACGATCAACGACCGCTTCGGGCATGCGGCGGGCGACGCCGTGCTGCGCGAGACCGCACGCCGCGTCGCGTCGATCGTGCGCGCGCAGGATACGTTCGGGCGTTTCGGCGGCGAGGAATTCGCGCTGCTGCTGCCGTGCACGAATCTCGACGAGGCGATGCGGGTGGCCGACAAGGTGCGCGAGGCGATCGGCAGCATGCCGGTCGATGCCGAGGGCGTCAGCGTGCCGGTCACGGCGAGCGTCGGCGGCACCTGCGCGAAAGCCGGCGCGCTGACCTGCGACGTACTCGTCAACGAGGCCGACGCCGCGCTCTATCGTGCGAAGCGGCTCGGGCGCGATCGATCGGTCGCGTACGCTGACTGACCGCGCCCGCCCCCCTCAGCTTTTCGCGATGTCGGCGAGCACGCCGGCCAGCACGGCCGGCTGCGACACGAACGGCGAATGACTGCTGTCGAGCTGGTGTACGTGAGTCGGGTTGCCGGGCGCGAACGCGTCGGCTTCGTCGATGAAGCGCTGCTGCAGCGCGGGCAGGATCACGCGATCCTGCAGGCACTTGACGTAGTGACGGTCGATCGCACCCCAGCGGGCGGCGGTCGTCGGGATCGCGGTCGCGAACGGCGCGGCCGGCACGTCGCAGCTCATCAGGTTCGCGACCGCATCGAAGTCGGCCTGCGGCACGTCTTCGTACAGCGCGCGCTTCATCAGTTCGCGATACGCGGCATCGCCGCTGTGCGGATCGACGCGCAGCGCACCGGCCACGCGCGGGCTCGCGAGCATCAGCGGGCCGAGCAGCTCGCCCTTGTTTTCCGGCGCGCGCACGTAGTCGAGGCCCGGCACACCCGACGCGGGCATGAAGGCCGCGAGATAGACGATCTTCGCGATCTTTTCCGGCGCACGTTCGGCGGCCGCCGTGATCGCGAGGCCGCCCATGCTGTGCCCGACCAGCACGACCTTGCCGCGGCCGAGCGCGTACGCATCGTCGACGGCCTGCATCACCTGCGTTGCGTAGTCGTCGAGCGTCGTGTTCGCGACCGGCGACGGCTCGGCGCCGAACGCGTCCTTGTCGAGCGGCCGGGCGAGGTACGACGCGGGAAAGCGCGCATGGATGCCGTGCGTGGGCAGGTCGCGCGCGATCGACAGGTAGCCGCGCGCGGCCAGCGCGGCCGCCACGTGGGCGTAGCACCACGCGCCATGCCACGCGCCGTGCACGAGCACGAAAACGGGATGATCGGACTGCGGGGTGGCGGTGTCGTTCGTCTCCATGGTGTCCGTATTTTTTCGAGAAAGGTGTCATCTTAGACGAACCGGCCGCCATCGAAACGCGCTCGCGCAGCGTGTTTCCTGGGCGGCAACGATCCGTCCCTTTGTGTCGCGCAGGCCACATTTCGTCGGTATCCGATTTGAATTTGTGCCGAAGCGCGCTAATTTGTTGCTTTGCCTGCGATTGCGCCCCATGAACGTCGACTATCTCTTCTACCGGAAGCCGAACAAACCCGGCCCCTATTCGCTCGACGATCTGGGCGACATCGCGCCGCCGATCGGCCCGGGCGACCTGGTGCGCGCGGGCATCGCGCGCGTGTTCGAGCAGATCGACTGGCAGGAATCGCCCGACGTGCCGGGCGCGTGGTTCGGTACGGGCGGCGCGGTTTTCCAGTTCACCGCCGAACCCGACGGCCGCGTGACGAGCTTCATGGGCTCGCGCCTCGAGCGCCGCTCGATGCTGCAGCTCACACGCGAAATGGGGCTCATCGCACTCGATCTGCAGCGCGACATCGTTTACGGCTGACGCGCCGCGCGAGGCCCATTCGCCGAGGCCGGCCGCGCCGCCCTCCCGAGGGCGCTCAACACCCCGCCACACATGGCGCGTGTCCGCCATCGAACTTCAAAGATTGCTATACTTTCGGCCAATTCCGGCTTCCGGCCGGTAATTTGTGCCTGTCTGCGTCGATCGTTCGCCTATCCCGCACGCATTCGACGCCCTGACCATCCCAGCCGGGCATGGCTTCTTCAATCGCCCCGCGTGGGTGTCTCCGTGGAGCTCGTCTTGGCCGTTTCCCATTCCGTCGTGGACGAACAAGAAACCGACGCCGCTGCCGTCACATCGGGCAGTTCTTTCTATCTGGCGATGCGCATCCTGCCGGCCGTGCAGCGCGATGCGATGTTCCAGGTCTACGCGTTTTGCCGCGCGGTCGACGACATCGCCGACAGCGACCTGCCGCGCGCCGAGCGCAACGCAGGCTTGAATCGCTGGCGCGCGGACATCGACGCCTGCTTCGCCGGTCGGCCGCCGCGCCACCTGGTCGCGCTCGATCGCGAGATTCGCGCGTTCAACCTGCAGCGCGACGATTTCCACGCGATGATCGACGGGATGGCGATGGATGCGGCCGAAGATATCTGCGCGCCCGACGAGCCGACGCTCGACCTCTTCTGCGATCGCGTGGCGAGCGCGGCCGGCCGGCTGTCGGTGAGGATCTTCGGGATGCCGGAAGCCGAAGGGATCACGCTGTCGCACCACCTGGGCCGCGCGCTGCAACTGACGAACATCCTGCGCGACATCGACGACGACGCGGCGATCAACCGGTGCTACCTGCCGCGCGAGCTGCTCGCGCGCGAAGGCATCGCGATCACCGATCCGGTGACGATCGTGCGCGATCCGGCGCTGCCGCGCGTGTGCGCTACGCTCGTCGAGCGCGCGCTCGAGCACTTCCGCCAGGCCGACGCGGTGATGGACACCTGCCCGCGTGCGCAGGTGAAGGCGCCGCGCATCATGTCGGGCGCGTATCGCTGCATTCTCGAGGCCGCGATCGCGCGTGGCTTTGCCGCGCCGCGTGCGCCGCTGCGCAAGCCGAAGGCGCGCATGCTGATGATCGCCGCGCGCTACGCGCTGTTCTGAGTCGACCGACGCGATGCCCAGAACCGTCCACGTGATCGGCGCAGGACTCGCGGGCCTGTCGGCCGCGGTCGAGTTGCAACGTCGCGGGCGTCGCATCGTGTTGCACGACGCGCACGCACACGCGGGCGGCCGCTGCCGCTCGTGGTTCGACGGGACGCTGAACACGACGCTCGACAGTGGGCTGCACACGGTTTTCGCGGGACAGCCCGCGACGCAGCGCTACCTGCGTGCGATCGGCGCGGTCGATCAACTCGCGGGGCCCGCGCTGGCTGAATTTCCGGTCGTGGACGTCGCGTCGCAGCAGCGCTGGACGCTGCGCTTCGGCAACGGCCGCTGGCCGTCGTGGCTGTTCGATGCCGCGTCGCGCGCGCCAGGCACGACGCCGCTCGACTACCTCGCGCTCGCCCCGCTCGCGTTCGCCCGCACGGGCCGCTCGCTCGCGCAGACGATGCGATGCGACGGCGTGCTGTGGGATCGCTGGCTGCGGCCGTTTTTCCTCGGGGTGCTGAATATCGAGCCGCGCCACGCAAGCGCCGAGCTCGCGCGCGCGGCGCTGTGCGGCGCGTTTGCCGCGGGCGGCCCCGGCTGCCGCCCGCTCGTCGCGCGTCGCGGGCTCGGCAGCGCGTTCGTCGAACCGGCGCTGCGGATGCTGCAGTACGGCGGCGCGCAGATCCGCCTGAATTCGCGGCTCGACGCGTTCGAATTCGGCGCGCACGGCAATGCGGTCGATGCGGTGTCGATCGGCGGCGAGCGCATCGATCTCGCGCCGGGCGATGCGGTCGTGCTGGCCGTGCCGCCCGAGGTCGCGCAGCCGCTCGTGCCCGAACTCGCCGCACCCGACACGTTCAGCGCGGTCGTGACCGCGTATTTCGCGGTCGACGCGTCGACCGGCAACCCGCTGCAGACGACCGTCGTCAACGGCGTCGTCGACGCGGTGCGGACCGGCGACGGCCTGCTCGCGGCGACGATCCGCGATGCGGGTCGCTGGCTCGACATGCCGCGCGACACGCTCGCGCGGCGCATCTGGGAAGACGTCGCGCGCGTGAGCGGCGCGAACCCGGAAACCATTCCCGCGTGGCAGCTCGTCGTCGAGCCGCGCGCGGGCTTTGCGGCGGTGCCGTCGCAGGAAATGAAACGTCCGGCCGTGCGTACGCGCTGGACCAATCTTGTACTCGCGGGCGACTGGATTGCCACCGGCTTGCCCGCCACGATCGAGGGCGCGATCCGTTCCGGCCAGCTGGCCGCGGACGTGCTCCAGACGCAATAAAGAGAGGGACCGATGAACGATCTCACCGAAATGGCTACCTTGTCCGCCGGCGCCGTGCCGGCAGGCGTCGACACGGCGGTCGCGCGTGCGACCGACGCGCTGCTCGCCGCGCAGCAAGCGGACGGCCACTGGGTCTACGAACTCGAGGCGGATTCGACGATTCCCGCCGAATACGTGCTGCTCGTCCACTATCTTGGCGAGACGCCGAACCTCGAGCTCGAACAGAAGATCGGCAAGTATCTGCGCCGCATCCAGCAGGCCGACGGCGGCTGGCCGCTGTTCACTGACGGCGCGCCGAACATCAGCGCGAGCGTGAAGGCGTATTTCGCGCTGAAGGTGATCGGCGACGACGAGAACGCCGAGCACATGCAGCGCGCGCGCCGTGCCATCCATGCGATGGGCGGCGCCGAGATGTCGAACGTGTTCACGCGCATCCAGCTCGCGCTGTACGGGGCGATTCCGTGGCGCGCGGTGCCGATGATGCCGGTCGAGATCATGCTGCTGCCGCAGTGGTTCCCGTTCCACCTGTCGAAGGTGTCGTACTGGGCGCGCACCGTGATCGTGCCGCTGCTCGTGCTGAACGCGAAGCGTCCGCTCGCGAAGAACCCGCGCGGCGTGCGCATCGACGAGCTGTTCATCGATCCGCCCGTCAACGCCGGGTTGCTGCCGCGCCAGGGCCATCAGAGCGCCGGCTGGTTCGCGTTCTTCCGCGTGGTCGATCATGCGCTGCGCGCGGTCGACGGCCTGTTCCCGAGCTATACGCGCGAACGCGCGATCCGTCAGGCCGTGTCGTTCGTCGACGAGCGCCTGAACGGCGAGGACGGCCTCGGCGCGATCTATCCGGCGATGGCCAACGCGGTGATGATGTACGACGTGCTCGGCTATGCGGAAGATCATCCGAACCGCGCGATCGCGCGCAAGGCGCTCGACAAGCTGCTCGTCGTGCACGACGACGAGGCGTATTGCCAGCCGTGCCTGTCGCCCGTGTGGGATACGTCGCTCGTCGCGCATGCGCTGCTCGAGACCGGCGATGCGCGTGCCGAGGAAGCCGTGCTGCGCGGCCTCGAATGGCTGCGTCCGCTGCAGATTCTCGACGTGCGCGGCGACTGGATCTCGCGCCGCCCGAACGTGCGGCCCGGCGGCTGGGCGTTCCAGTACGCGAACGCGCACTACCCTGACGTCGACGATACGGCCGTGGTCGTGATGGCGATGGATCGCGCGCAAAAGCTCAAGCAATCGGACACGTATCGCGAATCGATGGCGCGGGCGCGCGAATGGGTCGTCGGCATGCAGAGCAGCGACGGCGGCTGGGGCGCGTTCGAACCGGAAAACACGCAGTACTACCTGAACAACATCCCGTTCTCCGATCACGGCGCGCTGCTCGATCCGCCGACGGCCGACGTGTCGGGCCGCTGCCTGTCGATGCTGTCGCAGCTTGGCGAGACGCCGCTGAACAGCGAGCCGGCGCGCCGCGCGCTCGACTACATGCTGAAGGAACAGGAGCCGGACGGCAGCTGGTACGGCCGCTGGGGGATGAACTACGTGTACGGCACGTGGACGGCGCTGTGCTCGCTGAACGCGGCCGGCCTGACGCCGGACGACCCGCGCATGAAGCGCGCCGCGCAGTGGCTGCTGTCGATCCAGAACAAGGACGGCGGCTGGGGCGAGGACGGCGACAGCTACAAGCTGAACTACCGCGGTTACGAGCAGGCGCCGAGCACGGCGTCGCAGACGGCCTGGGCGCTGCTCGGCCTGATGGCGGCCGGCGAAGTGAACAACCCGGCCGTGGCGCGTGGCGTCGACTACCTGGTCGCTCAGCAGAACGAAGAAGGGCTGTGGGACGAGACGCGCTTCACGGCAACGGGTTTCCCGCGCGTGTTCTACCTGCGCTACCACGGCTATCGCAAGTTCTTCCCGCTGTGGGCGCTCGCGCGCTACCGCAACCTGAAGCGCGCGAACGCCACGCGCGTGACGGTCGGGATGTAACGCGTGGCGACGACGCAGCACAACGGCGTATTGCCCGTCATCGCGGTGACCGGGATGGCGTTCGAGGCGCGCATCGCGCGCGGTGAAGGCGTCGAGGCCGTGTTCGCCGCGCGGGCCGACCGGCTCGAGCGAGCGCTGACCGAGGCGACTTCGCGCGGTTGCGCGGGCATCGTCAGCTTCGGCACGGCGGGCGGGCTCGCACCGGATCTCGCGCCCGGTGCGCTCGTGATCGCGAACGCGATCGACGGGCCGTTCGGTCGCGTGGAGACCGATGCGGGCTGGAGCACGCGGCTCGTCGCCGCGCTGCACGACACGCCGGTGTGGGCGCGCGTCACGCGCGGCACGATTGCGGCCGTCGGCGCGCCGGTCGTCAGCGAACAGGACAAGGCGGCGCTGCATCACGCGAAGGGCGCGCTGGCCGTCGACATGGAGTCGCATATCGCGGCGGCCTTCGCGGCCGCACGCGGCGTGCCGTTCGCGGTGTGCCGCGCGATCGTCGATCCGGCGTGGCGCACGCTGCCGAGCGCGGCGACGGCCGGCCTGCGCGACGACGGCAGCACGGCGATCCTGCCGATCCTGCGCGAACTGCTGAAGCAGCCGTCGCAGCTCGGGCCGCTGCTGCAAGTCGCCAGCGACGCGCGCGCGGCGCGCACGACGCTGATCCAGGCGCGGCATGCGTTCGGACGGGCGGGCGCGATGCGGATCGTTTGAGCGGCGTTCGCTGCTGCCTTCTCTCTGCTTTTCGGTCTGCCGTTTCGCGCGGACAAAAAAAGAGCGCTGCATGATGCAGCGCTCTTTGCTTTTGCGCGGCCGCCGTGGTGGCGTTACTGCGCGGCGGGACTGCTCGCGGGCACGGTCGGCATCGCCGGCGCGATCGGCGCGCCGTTGGCGGCCGGCGCCGTCGTGGCACCGGCCGACGCAGCAGCCGGTGCGGCAGCCGACGCCCCGACCGGTGCCGCAGCAGGCGCACTCGCCGGCATCGCACTATCCGTACCCGGATCGTCGTACTGCGGCAATCCCGGCGCGGCCGGCGCGTTGTTCGGCGTGGCGCCTGATGCGCCGCCCGACTCGCCCGGATCCTCATAGTTCGGCAAGCCGCCCGGCATGGCCGGCGTCGCGGCCGGCACGGCGCCCGCCTCCCCCGGTTCGTTGTAGTTCGGCGCCGCGGCCGACGCTGACTGGCCGTGATACGTGAGCGACTTGCGCTGCTGCAGGTACGCGTCGCGCACGAACGAATACGGATCGAGCGCGGCCTGCTTCAGCAGGTCGGTCGCGCCGAGCAGGTCCGAGCGTGCGCTGATGAACTGCGCGATGTACATCGGATTGCGCGCGGCCGGCTCGATGTAGTTCAGCAGGTTGAAGCGCACGTCCACCGCGCGGCCGACGCCGTCGCGGATCGTGCTCGGCCCGAACACGGGCAGCACGAGGTACGGGCCGGACGGCATGCCCCAGCGCGCCATCGTCAGCCCGAAATCCTGGTGATGCTTCGGCAGCCCGGCCGGCGTCGCGATGTCGATCAGGCCGGCGACGCCGAACAGCGAGTTCATCGCCACGCGCATCAGATCCTGCGTCGCATCGGTGATGCGCAACTGCAGCAGGTTGTTGGCCATGTTGCCGAGATCGCCGAGGTTCGAGAAGAAGTTGCTGATCGCGGTGCGCACCGGCGTCGGCGTGACTTTCTGGTAGCCCTTCGCGATCGGCTGGGCGATGTTCGTGTCGACCGTGTCGTTGAACTTGTACATCGCCCGGTTCATCGGCTCGAGCGGGTCGTTGGGGTTGCGGTTCGGGCCCGTCGCGCAGCCGGTCAGCATCGCGCTGGCGGCGACGGTCGCCGCAATGATTCGCACCTTATTCATTGATTCCTTGCGATTGGTTCTTGGCGCGTTTGACGCGCGGTTTGCCCATCAGGACGGGCTGGAACACCACGGCGCCGATCAGCGTACAGGTCAGGGCCAGCGCGAGCAGCTTGCCCATGCTCGACGTGCCCGGATGGTGCGACAGCCACAGGCTGCCGAAGGCGGTCGCTGTCGTCGCGGCGCTGAACAGCACGGCGTGCGTAAGGCTCGAATGCAGCAGCCCTGTCTGCCCCGCGCGCCACGCCATCACGAAATACACCTTGAACGCGACGCCGACGCCGAGCATCAGCGGCAGCGCGATGATGTTCGCGAAGTTCAGCGACATGCCGAGCACGACGCACATCTCGAGCGTCACGATGCCCGACACGAGCAGCGGCACTAGCGTGCGCAGCACGTCGCCGAAGCGGCGCAACGTGACCCACAGCAGGACCGTGATCGAGATGATCGACCACAGCGCCGCATGCAGGAACGCGTTGATGATCGTGTCGGCCGAATGCAGGATCGAGATCGGCCCGCCAGTCGCACCCGGTTCCGCGGCCTTCACGGCCTTGGCGAAACGGCGCAGCATCGTGTCGTCGTTCGGATCGACGCCCTTCGGCACCTTCGGCGAGATCTGCACGAGCGCGTGGCCGTCCGGCGCGACCCAGTCGCGCACGATCTGCGGCGGCAGCGATTCGCGCGTGATGTCCTGCGGCTGCAGCAGCGCGGCGAGCTGGTTGAGCGCGATGCGCAGCGTATCGGAGAATGCGCGCTCGGCCCGGTCGCGCGTCGCGCTGTCGGCGGCGGCGAGCTTCGCGAGCGACGCGGACAGATGCTGCGCGGCCGCTGCGCCCGGGCCCGGGTGATCTTCGGCTGCATAGCTCAGCAAATCCGACACGCGCTTGAGCGCGGCCACGCGTTGCGCGTCGGTCGCGGGCGGCGCGGCCGGCTGCGTCAGCGCGGGCAGCAGTTCGCTCGCGGCCGCGGCGATCGCCGCGCGCTTGGCTGGCTGGTCGGCCGGGATGAAGGTCGACAGCGTGGTCGTGCGGCCGACTTCGGGCAGCGCGTCGAGACGCTTCGCGGCCGCATCGGCTTGCGCAAGCGACGGCGCGAGCAGCGTGACGTCGTTGACGGCGGCTTCCGGCGAATCCTTCAGCGCGAGCAGCGTCGCCATCGATTCGCTGTTCGGGTCCTTCAGGTGCAGCGGGTTGAAGTCGAAATGCAGGAACGCGAGCAGCGGCAGCGCGCCGATCACGACCGCGAGCGTGCCGATCAGGATCGGCTTGCGATGGCGATCGAGGTAATCGTCGACCGGCGCGAGCCACGGGAAACCCGGCGTCTTCGATTCGCCCGGCGGCGCGAACAGGCGCAGCAGCGCCGGCAGCAGCGTGAGCGTGGTCAGCAGCGCGACGAACATCCCGACGCCCGCGATCAGGCCGAGCTCGGACACGCCGCGATACGCGGTCGGGATGAACGAGAAGAAGCTCGCCGCGACGGCCGCGGTGGCCAGCGCGAGTGGCATGCCCATCGAGTGCGCGGCGCCGATCAGCGCGTGATCGATGCGCTCGTCGCGGAAGCGTTCCTCGCGGTACTTCACGCCGTACTGGATCGAGAAGTCGACGCCGAGGCCGACGAACAGCACCATGAACGCGACCGAGATCATGTTCAGCGAGCCGACCATCGCGAGGCCGAGCGCGGCCGTCACGACGAGGCCGACGAACAGCGTGACGAGCACCGAGCCGATCATCCGCTTCGAGCGCAGCGCGAGCCACAGGATCACGAGCACCGCGAGCAGCGTGAGTACGCCGTTGAGCGCGGCGCCGTCTTCGACCGACGCGAATTCGTCGTCGGCGAGCGGTTGTTCGCCGGTCAGGCGCACGGCCGCGCCGTAGCGCTTTTCGAGGTCGAGCGACCGGGCCGCGTCGCGGATCACCTGGCTCGTTGCCGCGCCGGCCTTCAGCGCGCCGTAGTTGACCACCGGCTGAACGGTGACGAACGCGCGCGCGGGCTGCCGCGCCGCGTCGTTGTCGACCAGCGCGCGCCACGAGAACGCGGCCGGCTTGCCGGCCAGCACGTCGTCGACCGTCGCGGCGCTGCGCGCGAGCAGCTTCGCCATCGCGGGCAGCTTCACCTGGCCGGTCAGCAGAGGCTGGCCGAGCGTGGTGGACAGCGTGGTGGCGAGCCCGGTGAGGCTCGGATTCTTCGCGAGTTCGTTGACGAGCGGGCGGGCGCTCGCGAGCTGCGCGGTCGTATCGGCGACCTCCTGCGGCGACAGGAACAGCAGCCCGTTGTGCTCGAAGAACGGTCCGCCGCCCGGTTCGGCGACCGGGCCGATACGGCCGGCATCGGCGTCCTTGCGCAGTGCTTCGGTCAGCGCATGCGCGGCGGCAGTCGCGAATTCGGGCGCGGGTGCCTCGACGACCGCGAGGATCGTGCCGTTGCGTTGCGGGAACGCGTTGTCGACCGCCTTGCTCAGTGCGGCCCATTGCGGCTCCGCATCGACGAGCTTGCTGATGTCGGTGTTGATCTTGAAATGCTGCGCGACGTAGACGCCGCTGAACGCGGCGATGACGAGCGACAGGACGACGACCCAGACGGGGCGGCGCACCGACCACGCAACGAGTCGGACGATGAGAGATGTCACCATGTGGCGGTGGGGAGCGGCTGGCTAGGGCAAAGTAGCCAAGTATACCGGCGCGGCGCGGCGACGGTCGTGACGTTGCGGAGAATCGGGGCGGGAAGGATATTTGCTACCGGCGTCGCAATCGGATCGCGCGGGCGGCCCATTTGTATGGGGATATTTACATAATCGCCGCGGCGATGCGTCGACACGCCGCCAAGGGCCTGTGACAAACGGCGCTGAAAGGTAACAGTCGGTCACCGCGCGGCAACGGGGCGTCAGGCCCGGTATACTTTGCTCCACCGGCCGATGCAAAGAGCCGGCCGTTTTTTCCCATCGAGTGCGAAATTCGTATGAAACGTCATCTGTTTGCTTTCGTCGCGGCGGCCGCCGTGTCGGTTTCCGCTTTCGCGCAGAGCGCGCCGGTCGATGTCGTCCGCACGGCGGTCGAGGGTACCGTCAATGCGATGAAGGCCGATCCGGCCGCGCGCGGCGGCGACATGGCGAAGATCACGCAGGTCGTCGAGCAGCGCTTCCTGCCCGTGACCAACTTCGAGCGCACGACCCGCATCGCGGTCGGCGACGCGTGGAAGCAGGCCACGCCGCAACAGCAGCAGGAGCTGTACAAGCAGTTCCGCTTGCTGATGACGCGCACCTACGCCGCGTCGCTCGCGCAGCTCGGCAACCAGGACGCGAAGTTCTCGTTCAAGCCGGGCGGCGCGTCGGGCGCGGACGCGCTCGTGCAATCGACGGTGACGACGCCGGGCGACAGCCAGTCGGTCGGCTATCGTCTCGGCAAGGTCGGCAACGACTGGAAGATCTACGACATCGACATGTCGGGCGCGTGGCTGATTCAGGTCTATCAGGGCCAATTCAAGAGCCAGCTCGCGACGGGCGGGATCGACGGTCTGATCGCGTATCTGCAGAAACACAATTCGCGGACGAACTGACGGCTGTTGCGCGTAGTTCGGATGCATGGAAGGCGCCTTCGGGCGCCTTTTCTATTCGTAGGTCGGCCGAGCGGTGGAGAGGGGGCGACTCTGCGCGATGCTGACTTGGCGAATCAGGGCGGCGATCCAGTACGGGAGCGAGTATCCGACGCGTCTCATTGTGCGTTGCCCGTCGGGCGGATGGTTAACGCGATTTCCCGCGAGTCGCGACAATTGCGCCGGCCATTGCGAAAACTAGAATCAATCCGCCCCATGTGACGAAAAATAGATTCGCGATCGCGGGGTTCGTGTCGAAGAGACTTCCCTTGCCATGCAGGACGAATGCTCCGTAAACGTAGAGTGTTCCCCAGCAGATCATTGTCGCGAGCGCTCCACCGACAAGTGCGCCTGCTACTACAGTCACGAGTTTCATTTGACGGGAAAAAACAATCACGAGCACGGTGCTCGTTTCGGCAAGCGAGAGGATTCCATCGCCCCCAAGGTGAGGTCGATTGGACAAGTATGAAATTCGAGGGTGATGTGCGCGTCCCGGCGCGCCATCCGGGCGCGCTTGTTCTACCGCCGCCGATGTTCGACCGCGAACTTGATCAGCTCGGCCTGCCCTTCGATCTCCAGCTTGCGCTTCAGGTTGAGCCGATGCGTCTCGACCGTGCGCACCGACAGCCCCGTCTGTTGCGCGATCTGCTTGCTCGACAGCCCTTCGGCCAGCGCGTCGAGGATGTCGCGCTCGCGCGGCGTCAAGCGGTCCAGCGGCGATGCGGTCGCGCTGGCCTGGATCATCCGCGCGGCCAGCCCTTCGCTGAAGAACGTCTGCCCGGCCAGCACCGCGCCGATCGCGCGGACGATCTCGCTCGCGGGCGAATCCTTCAGCAGGTAGCCGCTCGCGCCGGCGCGCACCGCCTGTGTCACGTACTCGATGTTGTCGTGCATCGACAGCATCAGCACGCGGATGCCCGGAAACCGCTCGTGGAACACGCCCGCGAGCGTGATGCCGTTCATTCCGTTCATGCCGACGTCCATCAGCGCGAGATCGGGTTCGAGCGACTCGGCGAGCGCGAGCGCCTCGTCCGCGTTGCCGGCCTCGCCGACCACCGACAGGTCGGCCGCTTCCAGCCGCATCCGCAAGCCGTCGCGCACGAGCGGGTGATCGTCGACGAGCAGCAGTCGGGCAGCGGGCCGGGCGGTATCGGGGGCGCTCATGCGTGAAAGTCTCCTGTGATGGGGCGCGTCGTCACGCCGCGCCGGGCAGCGGCACGCTGGCGGCGACGATCGTGTGGCCGACCTGCGACGTGATCGTCAGCGTGCCGCCGAGTGCGTCGAGGCGTTCGCGCATGTTGCGCAGGCCGATGCCGCGGCGCGCGTCGGCCTGCGAGCGTTCGGCGTCGAAGCCGCAGCCGTTGTCGGCGATCGTCAGCGTGACGGCGTGCGCGCCGACGTCGAGCGTGACGGCCGCGCGCGACGCCCGCGCATGATGCACGATGTTGCTGAGCGCTTCCTGTGCAATCCGGAACAGCGCGGTGTTGACGGCTTCGGGCAGCGGCTGCGTGCCGCTGTGAGCGACCTGCGTATAGCCGATGTCGATGCCGCTTTCGGCGCCGAGTTCGCGCACGAGTTGCTCGAGCGCGGCCGCGAGGCCGAGATCGTCGAGCATCGACGGCCGCAGCGCATGCGAGATGCGCCGGACTTCGCGCAGCGTGTCGCCGAGCCGCCCGACGCCCGACGCGAGCGCCTGCTCGGCTTCGGGCACGCGCGACGTGCCGCGCTCGAAGCGCGCGAGCGCCGATTCGAGCATCAGCTTCGCGGACACCATCATCTGGCTGATCCCGTCGTGCAGTTCGCGCGACAGCCGCGCGCGCTCCTGCTCCTGCGATTCGACGACGCGCTGCGCGAGCAGCTTGAGCTTCGCATCGGCGCTGCGCGACTCGCTGACGTTCAGCACCAGCGCGCACACGGCGATCGCCGCCGCGCCGGTGAGTGCGATCGCGGTGAGCCAGCTCATCGTGCGTTCGATGTTCGCGGACGCGCGTGCGTCGATGCGCTGCAGCGCGGTGTCGACGTCGTCGAGATAGATGCCGGTGCCGACCATCCAGCCCCAGCGCTCGAGCGCGACGACATAGCCGAGCTTCGGCGCGACGCGGCCCGTCGAGGGCCGCTGCCAGGCGTAGCGCACGTAGCCGCCGCCGTGCGAGGCCGCGCCGATCAGCTTCTGGATCGTCAGCGCGCCCTGCGGGTCGCGCATCGACCAGAAGTTGTGGCCGACGCGCTCCGGCTCGCGCGGATGCATCAGCGAATTGCCGTGCAGGTCGTACACGAAGAAATAGCCGTCGGGGCCGAAATCCATCTTCTGCAGCATCGCGAGCGCCTGCGTGCGCAGCAGCGCATCGTCGCGCGCATTGCGGCCGCTCGCGTCGTAGAGCGGCATGATCGCGCTCGTCGCGAGCTCGACGTAGTGTTTCAGCTCGACTTCCTTGCTCGACAGGTACGCGGCCTGGATCGTCGCGTGCTGCGTGCGCGCGAGCGACGTCGCCTGCTGGCGCACGCCGAAGCCGATGCCGGCGATCGCGAGCAGGAACGGCACGATGGCCAGAAGGAAGATCTTTGCCTTGAGTCTCATGGTGGTGCGAAGCGGCCGCGAACGGGTGCGGCCGGTCAGGCGCGGGCTGGCCGCGCGCATCGGCCGCGCGGCGGCGCGGTGGCGTATCGAGCCGATATTGTCGGTGATTTTGCACGCGGACGGCGGCGGCCCCGCCGTTGCCCGTACGCTCAGGCCTGCCGCGATTCGAGATCGTCCGGCGACGTGGCCGCCTGTACGACGATGCGGTTGCGGCCTCCTTCCTTCGCCCGGTACAACGCCTCGTCGGCCAGTTTCAGCGCGGCCTGGATGTTGTCGTCGCGCTCCGGATAGCTGGTCGTCACGCCGATGCTCACCGTCAGCCGGCCGACCGTGCCGGCGTCGTGCCGGATGCCGAGATCGAGGATGCCCGTGCGGATCGTTTCGGCGATCGTCACTGCGCCGTCCGTGTCGATGTCCGGCAGCACCACGACGAATTCCTCGCCGCCGTAGCGCGCCGCATAGTCGGCCGGCCGGCGCAGGCAGCCGGCGATGCAGTGGCCGACCGCGGCGAGCGCGTCGTCGCCGGCCTGGTGGCCCTGCGTGTCGTTGTAGTGCTTGAAGTAATCGACGTCGATGAACAGCAGCGACAGCGCATGTTGCGAACGTGCGGCGCGGCGCCATTCGCGCGCGAGCGTGACGTCGAGCATCCGGCGGTTGTCGAGGCCCGTCAGGCCGTCGGTGCGCGCGAGCGCCTGCAGCTCGGTTTCCGCGCGGTGGCGCTTGCGCAGCTGCACGTCGAGCAGCAGCGACAGGCCGACGAAACCGATCGCGAGCAAGACCATCGCGGAGCCGATCGGGATCGCACGGTCGTACCACGCAGCGTAGGTGTCCGCTTCCGAGCGCGCGACCATGACGATGAGCGGCAGGCCGTCGAGGTGCCGGAACACGTACAGGCGCCGCACGCCGTCGATCGATGCGGTATCGGCGAAGCTGCCTTCGCTGGCGGTCATGAATTGCCGGAACGTGCTCGCGCGGCTGATGTCGCGGCCGACGATCTTGGGGTCGTACGGCTCGCGCGCGACCATCTTGCCGTCCGTGTTGATCAGCGCAACCGAACCGCGATCGCCGAGCGACAGGCGCGAGAACAGGTTCTGGAAATATTCGAGCCGGATCGACATCACCGCGACGCCGCCGAACGACCCGTCGGGCCGCGTGATCCGCCGGCTCAGCGCGATGCTCGGCGAGCCCCCGCGCAGTCGGGAGTGATACGGATCGCTGACGTACAGGCCGACGTCGGGGCGGTCGCGGTGCACGGTGAAGTACGGCTCGTTGCCGAAGTTGGCCTTGCGCGGCACGTCGCTCTTGCCGTCGACCGCGATGTCGCCCTTCGCGTCGAGCACGTAGATGCCGCCGAGGTACTTGGCCGTCGTCGCACGGTCGAACAGCACCTGGCGGCGCAGCGGCATCGGCAGCCTGGTGACTTCGGGGTCGTTCGCGCCTTCGACCACCGCCTGCAGCGACAGCGAATAGATCTCGATGTTGCGTTCGATGTCCCACGACGCCATCAGCGCGAGGTTTTGCTGCATGCTGCGCGAGCGGTCGCGCGCATCGATACGGCCTTCGTACAGCACGATCCCGCACAGGAGCAGCAGGATCAACGCGATCAGCAGCCCCGTATAGAAGATCAGGTGCGGCAGGAGGAACCGGCGCAGATGAGCGGCGACACGGCTCGTCAGGCCGGATTCGCTGGGCATTGCGTAGTCGGTTTCGGCCATGGTCCGTGGATCGGGGGCATCGTCGCCGGGCGGCGGGCCGATGCGATTGTTCGTATGACTACCGGTCGCGATCCGGTGCGCAGCCCTGCCCGTGCCAGCCCTCCGTTCAGCGGAGAAAACGGGCACCGATTATCGACGATCGCGGCCGGATAAACCCTATATTCATAGGTAAACGGCCACTGCAATTCGACGATCCGATGAATCGCGCGATGCGAATTCCACGGAGTATAACGCGCGTGTTTGCGTGCGCGGAAAATGTTGCGCCGGGTTGATCGGGGTCAAATTATGGTGTAATCCCGGGCTTGCAAATATCGGGGGAAGCGTTGCCCCGCAAGGCTTTGCGGCGCGGCGGAAGGCGGTGCGCCATACGGCCGCGGAAACGGCGAATTAACGATCGGCGGACCGTCGCACGCGAAAGCCGGCGATAGGCGCCGATTATCGGTTTCAACGATCGGGTGAACACGAATATGAAAAACGGGCAGCCGTGAGGCTGCCCGTTTCGCCAGGCCGGTGTACAACCGGCGCCCCGCATGCGGGACGCGCCCGCCTGCGCAGGTTTACGCGCCGTGCTGCTGCGCCTTGAACGCGAGCCGGAACCGATGCAGCAGCGGCTCGGTATAGCCGCTCGGCTGCGACGTGCCTTGCAGCGCGAGCGCGCACGCGGCCTGGAAGGCCGTCGACTGGTCGTAGCCGGGCGCCATCGGGCGATAGTTCGGATCGCCGGCGTTCTGCTGGTCGACGACGCGGGCCATCCGCTTGAACACGTCGAGCACGAACGCCTCGGTGATCACGCCGTGGCGCAGCCAGTTCGCGATGTGCTGGCTCGAAATGCGCAGCGTCGCGCGATCCTCCATCAGGCCGACGTCGTGGATATCCGGCACCTTCGAGCAGCCGACGCCCTGTTCGACCCAGCGCACGACGTAGCCGAGGATGCCCTGCGCGTTGTTCTCGACCTCGCTCAGGATCTCGGCCTCGCTCCACGCGGCACGCTCGACGACCGGCACGGTCAGCAGCCCTTCGAGCAGCGCGTCGCGCTCGCTGGCATACGGCGTCTTCTCGAGTTCCTGCTGGACGGCCTGCACGTCGACGAGGTGGTAGTGCAGCGCGTGCAGTGTCGCGGCGGTCGGCGACGGCACCCATGCGGTGTTCGCGCCGGCGCGCGGATGCGCGATCTTCTGCTCGAGCATCGCATGCATCAGGTCCGGCATCGCCCACATGCCCTTGCCGATCTGCGCGCGGCCGCGCAGGCCGGCCGACAGGCCCGCGAGCACGTTGTTGCGCTCGTACGACTGGATCCACGCCGACGACTTCATGTCGCCCTTGCGGATCATCGGGCCCGCTTCCATCGCGGTGTGCATCTCGTCGCCGGTGCGGTCGAGGAAGCCGGTGTTGATGAACGCGACGCGTGCGGCCGCCGCCGCGATACACGCGGCGAGGTTCACGCTGGTGCGGCGCTCCTCGTCCATGATGCCCATCTTCAGCGTGTTGCGCGGCAGGTTGTACAGATCCTCGATGCGTGCGAACAGCGTGTCGGCGAACGCGACTTCGGCCGGGCCGTGCATCTTCGGCTTCACGATGTAGATCGAGCCCGTGCGCGAATTGCGCTTCGCCTTCAGGTCGTGCAGCGCGCACAGCGTCGTGACGACGCCATCGAGAATCCCTTCCGGAATCTCGTTGCCGTCGCGGTCGAGCACCGCGCCGTTGGTCATCAGGTGGCCGACGTTGCGCACGAACAGCAGCGAGCGGCCGTGCAGCGACAGCGTGCCGCCGGCCGGCGTCGTGTACTCGCGATCGGCGTTCAGGCGGCGCGTGAAGGTCTTGCCGCCCTTCGCGACTTCCTCGACCAGCGTGCCCTGCATCAGGCCGAGCCAGTTGCGGTAGAGCTGGACCTTGTCGTCGGCGTCGACCGCCGCGACCGAATCCTCGCAGTCGATGATCGTGCTGACCGCGGCTTCGAGCACGACGTCCTTCACGTTCGCGAGATCGGCGCGGCCGATCGGCGTCGACGCATCGATCTGGATCTCGAGGTGCAGGCCGTTGTGCTTCAGCAGGATCGCGGACGGCGCATCGGCCGCGCCTTGATAGCCGACGAACTGCGCCGGCTGCGCGAGGTGCACGACGCCCTGCGCGGTTTCGACCGCGAGCTGGCCGTCCTGCACGCGGTAGCGCAGTGCGTCGCGGTGCGAGCCGCTCGCGAGCGGCGCGGCGTTGTCGAGCACGTTGCGCGCGTACTCGATCACGCGCTGGCCGCGCGTCGGGTTGTAGGCCGCGGTGCGTTCGGCGCCGCCGTCCTCCGGCAGCGCGTCGGTGCCGTACAGTGCGTCGTACAGGCTGCCCCAGCGTGCGTTCGCGGCGTTCAGCGCATAGCGTGCGTTCGACAGCGGCACGACGAGCTGCGGGCCGGCCTGCGTGGCGATCTCGCTGTCGACGTTCGCGGTGGCTGCCGCGACGTTCGACGGGACCGGCACGAGGTAGCCGATTTTTTCGAGGAACGCGCGATACGCGGCATGGTCGCGTACCGGGCCGGGGTGCGCACGATGCCATGCGTCGAGTTCCTGCTGCAGGCGGTCGCGTTCGGCGAGCAGCTCGCGGTTGCGCGGCGCGAGGTCGTGCACCAGGGCCGAGAAACCGCTCCAGAACGCGGCCTTGTCGATGCCGGTGCCCGGCAGCGCTTCGTTTTCAATGAACTGGCTCAGCGCTGGCGCGACTTGCAGTCCTGCTTGGTCGATCATCGTGATTCCTCCCGGGGAAAATGCGCGCGGTTTGGCTGGTTATTCCGCGACGCTTTGTGTACCGGCGCGGGCGATCTGCGCGTCCTGTTCGGACTTTACGCCAGACACACCGATCGCGCCTGCGATCCGGCCGCCGACCGTGACCGGCACGCCGCCTTCGAGCAACCCCGACAGCGGCGCGCTCAGAAACGCGGTGCGGCCACCGTTGATCATATCTTCATACGCCTTCGTCTCGCGACGGCCGAGCGCCGCCGCGCGCGCCTTGTCCTGCGCAATGGCGCTGCTGGCCGGCGAGGCGCCGTTCAGCCGTGCGAAGGCGAGCAGGTGGCCGCCATCGTCGACGACGGCGATCGACACGGCCCAGCCGTGGTGTTCCGCTTCCGCGCGGGCGGCGGCGAGCATGCGCTCGGCGTCGGCCAGTTCGAGTTCGGGTTTCGTTTGCATGGCGTTCCTCCGGAAACGGCGGTCGGTTGACCAGCCGGTTGTCGACGAGCTCGATCCATTGGCGCACGGGTGTGCGGCCCGCGCCGTGCAGATGAGTCTGGCAGCCAACGTCGGCGGTGACAATCGATTCCGGCTGCGTGCGAGCGCGCTGACGCAACGCGCCTTGTCCGCATAGACGGGGTCGGAGCGCAGCAGGTCGCCGTATTCCTTCACGAACGCGCCGCAGCCGCTCCCGTCAGTACGATCGCTTTCGCGCCGGCTGCGATCGCGGGCCACCGCGCGTCGACGTTGCGGCTCGAACGAGGGACGTAAGCGGGGCGGGGCTTGGCCCGCCCGGTAACCGCTAGAATTGCGGTTTTAGCCCGGAACACGTCCATGTCTTTTGCCTCGCTTGGCCTGATCGAGCCGTTACTGCGTAATCTGCAGGGCCTCAATTACCAGACACCCACGCCGGTGCAGGCCAAGGCGATTCCTGTCGTGCTCGGCGGCAAGGACGTCATGGCCGCGGCCCAGACCGGCACCGGCAAGACGGCCGGTTTCGCGCTCCCGCTGCTGCAACGGCTGGTGCAACACGGCCCGGCGGTATCCAGCAACCGCGCGCGCGTGCTGGTGCTGGTGCCCACGCGCGAACTGGCCGAACAGGTGCTGCAAAGCTTCGTCGAGTACGGCAAAGGTCTCGATCTGCGATTTCTGGCCGCCTACGGCGGAGTGAGCATCAATCCTCAGATGATGAAGCTGCGCAAGGGCGTTGACGTGCTCGTGGCCACGCCGGGCCGCTTGCTCGACCTCAATCGCCAGAACGCCGTGCAGTTCGATCAGGTGCAGACGCTGGTGCTCGATGAAGCCGACCGCATGCTCGATCTCGGCTTCGCGCGCGAACTCGACGCAGTGTTTGCCGCGTTGCCCGCCAAGCGCCAGACGCTGCTGTTCTCGGCCACGTTCTCCGACGAAATCCGCAAGATGGCGGCCGGCATTCTGCGCAGCCCGGTCGATATCAGCGTCAGCCCGCCCAATGCCACGGCCAGCAAGATCAAGCAGTGGGTGGTGACGGTCGACAAGCGGAACAAGCCCGACCTCTTCATGCACCTGGTGGCCCGGAACAAGTGGGAGCACGCGCTGGTGTTCGTCAAGACCCGCAACGGCGTCGATTACCTGGCGCTCATGCTGGAGAAAGCCGGCTATGCGGTCGATACGATCCACGGCGACAAGCCGCAACCCGCGCGTTTGCGCGCGCTGGAGCGTTTCAAGACGGGTGAAGTACAGATGCTGGTCGCCACCGATGTGGCGGCGCGTGGACTGGATATCGACGATCTGCCGCTCGTGATCAACGTCGATCTGCCGATCGTCGCGCAAGACTACGTGCACCGTATCGGCCGCACCGGCCGCGCGGGCGCGAGCGGCGTGGCGGTATCCCTCGTGTGCGCCGACGAAGCGCCGCAACTCGCCGCGATCGAAGCGCTGATCCGGCAGACGCTGCGGCGCGAAGAAGAGCCGGGTTTCGAAGCCGAACACCGCGTGCCGGAAACCAGCGCGACGGGCGAGATCATCAAGAAACCGAAAAAGCCGAAGAAGCCGAAGGTGCAGCAAGCTGCGCCGGTCGGCAGGCAGGCGCAGTTGGGCAAGAAGCCGCCTACGCAAGGTGGCGAAGGCAAGCGCAAGCCCGTGGCGCAGCATGCGAAGCCCGCCGTCGGCACGGGAACGGACTACACCATCGGGAGCCCGTTCAGCGTGCAGAAGCCGCGCAGCAAACCGGCCGGCAAGGCGGGGGCGGGGAAGCCGGCCGGCAAATCGGCGGGTGGTCGGGGCAAGCCCGGCAAACCGTCCAGATAGCCTGAACCCTTTCCGTTCAAAACGTCTGACAGGATTGATTCGTCCGATACGGTGAACGAATACGAGCGGTTCGGAACAGCGCTGCCGGTTTTCTCGTGAGCGACCTGAAACCGCCTGCGACAAGGGCTTCCCGGTGTGACCGACGATGTGCGATGACTGAAGTGAGAGACGGAATGACGACGACATTCGACGAGGCGACAACGGCGGCGATCGCCGCGTTTGCCCAACTGGATTTGTACACGGCCGTGCAAGCGATGCGCGCCGAGGCCGATTACGACCACGAGCGGGACCAGTGGATCACGCGCTATATCGACGAGCACGGCGGCGGCGCGGACGATGCCGAGTACGACGCCTTGCATGCGCAGGCGCAGGCAACGCCGGAATACGCGCAGTTCATCGATGTGGTTCGCCAAGAAATCCTCGAATACTTCGGCGTGACCGACGATCAACTGGACTGCATGGTCGTGCTGCGCGAGGACGACAGCGACGAGCTGTGGGCGGAAGTCAACCGGCAGCGGAGCGCGCTGGGAACCGGTGAAGTGCGCGGGGATCTCTGACCACGGGTGAGCGTGGTGCCTCGACTTCCGCCCATCAATCAGTCTTCTCGCGCAAGTCGTAGCAAGACGTCGGCGAGCGCGCGGATTTTCGGTTGTGCCGCCCGTTGGGGCGGATAGACGAGGAAGTAGGACAGGCCGTCTTGAGCCACATCCTCGAACGGTGTCACCAGCGATCCGGCACGGAGCCGGTCTCTCGCCATTCGCGGGTCGCCGATGGCAATGCCGTGTCCTTCCGTCGATGCCGCGAGCGTCAATTCGAGGGTATCGAATACGAGTCCGCGTCCCGCGTCGATCTGGCGTGCCCCGACATGATCGAGCCAGCACCGCCACTCTGCGTGGCTCGGCCCGGGATGCAGCAAATCGACCTGCGCGAGATCGGCAACGGATCGCAGTGAGGTTGCCAGTGCGGGCGCGCACATCGGCGTGAGCCTCTCGGAAAACAGCGGTATCGCCTCCATGCTGGCCCACTGTCCCGTGCCGCGCACGACGATGGCATCGACATCGGACGTCGTGAAATCCGGCGTATCGTCCGCGGAGGTCGAAATACGAAGCTCCGTGCCGCTCATCGCGCGATGAATGTCCGGCAGCCGCGGGAGCAGCCAGCGAACGGCGAACGTGGACGGCAACTTCAACGTGAGCACCGAAGTCGCCCGTGCATGGACGTCCGCGTGCCGGACCAATTGCGTGAGCACGTCGACCGCGACCGTCAGCAGTGCATTGCCTTCTGCCGTCAACGTCAGGCCCGATACATGGCGCACGAAGAGCGCGCATCGGTAATGCGTTTCCAGCTGCTGTATCTGGCGGCTGACCGCACCTTGCGTGCGGCATAGATGATCCGCAGCCTTGCTGACGCTGCCCAGCTGTGCCGCGGCGACGAACGACTGAATCGCCGCCAGCGGCGGGAGCGGCCGCGTCAGGTCGGCCAGCGGGTATGCATGCGCGGCATACCCGGGTTGCAAATTTTTCGATTGTTCGGTCATCGGGGCGTCGCTATCGTGCGTGTACCGGATGCCCTGTTCTTGGGAACGAACGGGGTCGTCAACGAATGATCGGAGGATAGTTTTGGACTCAACGTCGGAATCACTCCATACGCAACAGGTTCGCGCTTACCTTCGAGAACTGGAGCGAGGCGATGTCGGTGCGATCTGTGCGTTATTCACGCCGGACGCGCAGATTTTCTCGCCATTTCTCGGCTGGATGCAGCCCGAGCCCTTCTTTTCGAAGGTCGCCGCCGCGTCGGGAGACAGCAGGATTACACCGATCGACATCTGCGTCAGCGCAACCGGGGCCCCACGTGCGGCAGGTTACTTCATCTACGACTGGGCCTTGAAAGACGGTTCGGTGGCGCGCTTCGAGTGCGTCGACGTGTTCGAGTTCGACATCCAGGGGCTCATCGAACGGATGATCATCGTCTACGACACCCATCCGATTCGCAGTACGGTCGGCGACAAGTACGCGTAGCCGGACGACGTCGATCAAAGTCGCGCCCGTGCGCCAGGCGCGTCGCAACCCCGGCAAGCTACGCGTCTGCGTCGCGGTGCTGTCTGTCGAAATTCTGCCTCGCTTCCCGGAAACGGTCCGCATTCTCGACAATCCAGGTCCACAGCGGGACCATGCGAACGAGCAGCTCCATGCCCGTGTCGGACAACTCGTATTCGACTCTAGGGGGCACCTCTTGGAAATCGTGGCGGAGCACCAGGCCATCACGCTCGAGTTGTCGTAACGTGCGCGTCAACATGCGCTGAGTCACGCCGTGCATGCGCCTGCCGATTTCCGCATGGCGCAGTCTGCCGTACACGCCCAGCGCGTGGACGACACCGAGCGACCAACGGCTTCCGGCATGGGCGAGCACCTCCCGCCGCAGCCCGTCATCGTCGTCTCGCAGGCCGTCGCACACGGTCTGCGAATATTGGAGAAGTTCGTCTCGATCCAATTATCTGGCTCCCAGTATCACGCATGTACCTTCTTTCATATACGTCCGTGCCTCGCTAGACTGCCGCAACACATTCCTCAGTAGGCCAGACGATGAACCAGACAGATCCTAACGCGACTTCTCGAAACATTCTCGTGCTCGGTGCCGGCGAACTCGGCCTCCCGGTCCTGCGCAATCTTGCGCGCCGAGCGAAGGACATGGATGGCGCGAAGGTCAGCGTGCTGCTGCGCGCCAGCGCCGTCGAGTCCAGTGCACCCGCCAAGCGGCATGCTCTCGTGGAGATTGAGGAGCTTGGGATCGAGATCGTCGTAGGCGATTTCGTGAAGCATTCCATCGATGAGCTCGCCGCCTTGTTCGCGCGCTATGACACGGTAATCGGTTGCGCGGGCATTACAGCCGGCGTCGACACGCCGATGAAATTGGCGCGGGCCGCGTTGCAGGCGCGCATCCCGAGGTACTTCCCCTGGCAGTTCGGGGTCGATTTCGACGTGATCGGTCGCGGCAGTCCGCAGGACATCTTCGACGCCCAGCTGGACGTGCGCGAATTGCTGCGCAGTCAGCACCAGACCGAGTGGGTCATCATTTCGACCGGCATGTTCATGAGCTACCTGTTCGAGCCGGACTTCGGTGTCGTCGACCTGCAAAACGATGCGGTCCACGCGCTGGGCAGCCTCGACACGGCTGTGACGCTGACGACGCCCGACGATATCGGCGCGCTGACTGCCGCGGTCGTGTTCGCGCAACCCCGTATCCGGAACGAGATCGTGTATCTGGCCGGCGACACCGTGACGTACGGGGAGGTCGCCGACAAGCTGCAAGCGGGCCTCGGCCGCCCCTTCAGTCGCTCGGTATGGAGTGAGCAGTATTTGCTCGATGAGCTGGCGCGCGACCCGAATAATATGATGCGCAAGTATCGTGCGGCTTTTGCTCAAGGGCGGGGCGTCGCATGGGACAAGAGCGGGACGTTCAATCACCGCCGCGCCATTCCGGTCACCGACGTGGCATCGTGGATCGATGCAAACCTTGCTTCGGGGCGCGGCGCGTAATCGCGAGTCCGACCGTCCAGGCAAACGGTATCGACGGCAGGCAATCATTGACGGCGTTGAAGCCTGGAGGGCGGGCCAGGGTCGCCAACCGCCATAGCCCCGATCCGCAAAGCATGAAAAAAGCCCGCCGAAGCGGGCAACCTCACGATGCGGAGGGGGAGATTCGAAACGCGAGCGGCGCGCGTTCAGCCTTTCGTCGCGCCGAACGTGAGTCCCGCGACGAAATGCTTCTGCATCGCGAAGAACATCGCGACCGACGGCAGTGCGGCGAGAATCGACCCGGCGGATACGAGATTCCACGACGTCGTCCATTGCCCCTTCAGCGCCGCGACACCCGCCGTGATCGGCGCGGCCTCGTCGCCTTGCGTCAGACACAGCGCCCAGAAGTAATCGTTCCACACGAACGTGAACACGAGAATCGCGAGCGCGGCCAGCGCCGGCCGGATCAGCGGCAGCACGATGCGCCAGAACACCGTCCATTCGCCCGCGCCTTCGATGCGCGCCGCCTCGATCAGCTCGAACGGCAACTGCTTGATGAAGTTGCGCAGGAACAGCGTGCAGAACCCTGTCTGAAATGCCACGTGAAACAGGATCAGCGCTTCGACGGTATTGAACACGCCGAGCCGCAGCGACAGGTCGCGCACCGGAATCATCAGCACCTGCACCGGCACGAAATTGCCGGCGACGAACGTGCCGAACAGCGCGGTATTGCCGCGAAACCGGTAGGTCGCGAGCGCGAAGCCGGCCATCGCCGCGAGCGCGATCGAGCCGATGACCGACGGCACCGTGATCTGCACGCTGTTCCAGAAGTAATGCAGCATCGGCGACGTCGTCAGCGCGTCGCGATAGTTCTCGATCATCGAGAAATGCCGCGGCCAGCCCCAGTAGTGGCCTTCGACGAGTTCCTCCGTCGAGCGCACCGACGTGACGAACACCGCGATCATCGGCAGCAGCCAGATCACGAGCGCGACGGGCAGCGACAGCTTGTACAGCCGGCGCGATATCGGCTTCCAGTGGGCAACGGGTGTCGGAAACATGATGAGTGAGCTCCCGGAAGGTCACTGTTCGTTGCGCAGCATCCGGCGCAACTGGAACACGATGTAGACGAGCATGATCGCGAACAGCACGACCGCGATCGACGCGGAATAGCCGAGCCGGTAGTACTTGATCGCCTGGTCGTACATGTAATACGCGAGCACGGTCGAGCTTTCGAACGGGCCGCCGCCCGTCATCACCGAGATCAGGTCGAAGCTGCGCAGCGCGCCGATCACGGTGACGACGATCGCCATGAAGGTGGTCGGCCGCAGTTGCGGCAGCACGACGTGCCACAGCAGCGCGAAGCCGCGCGCGCCTTCCATCCGCGCGGCTTCGATCTGTTCCGGGTTGACCGACGTGAGGCCGGTCAGGTACAGGATCATGCAGTACGCCGTTTGCGGCCACAGCGCGGCGAACACGATGCCGAAGGTCGCATAGCGCGCGTCGCCGAGCACCGGGATGCCGTGCCCGGCGATGAGCGCGAGCAGCCCGAAGGTCGGATCGTAGAACCACGAGAAGATCAGCCCGACGACCACGCCCGACAGCACGAACGGCGCGAAGAACAGCGACTTCACGAGCCGGATGCCGCCGACCGCCTGGTTCAGGTACAGCGCGAGCGCGAGGCCGAGCGGCGGCGCGAGCATGAACAGCACGAGCCAGATCACGTTGTTGCGCAGCGCCGTGTAGAACGTCGGCGCCTGCAGCAGCTCCGCGTAGTTCGCGAGACCGACGAAGGTGCGCTCGGTCATCCCGTCCCAGTTGTACAGGCTCAGCCACAGCGTCGACAGGATCGGCCAGATCACATAAATGGCAACCATCGCGCAGGCCGGCGCGAGAAAGAGCCACGCGGCACGCCGTTGCCGCCGCACGGCGGGCGACGGGCGGCGCGCGGGCAGCGCGCTGGCGGATGAGCCGCGCGGCGGCGGCGCGGTGCCGGCGGGCGGGGGGGATGTGATCGGACTGGACACGGCAAGCCTCCTGAACGGACACGGCGGCGCGTGGCCGCCGGGTGGGTTACGCGGTCACTTCTTGTAGATCCGCTTGCGGGTCTGTTCGAGTTGCGCGAGCACCGTATCGAGCTGCGCGGGATTCGCGAGGAACTGCTGCATCCCCTTCATCCCTTCGTCGGCCATTTCCTTGGTCATGTCGCGGTCGTAGAACTGCGCGACGCCGCCCTTCGTGTCGGCGAGGATTCGGAAGCCGATACGCGAGATCGGATCGGCCGGCTCGGGCGACTTGCTGTTGGCCGACAGCGAGCCGAGCCCTTCGGCCAGCTTCGCGCCCATCTCGGGCGTTTCGACGAATGCGAGGAACGTGTGCGCGTCGGCCTTGTTCTTCGCCTTGGTCGGGATGTGCAGCGATTCGACCGGGCCGTCCTCGGCGGTCGGCACCTTCGGGTCGATGATCGGGAAGCGGTAATAGCCCATGTCCGGCTTCACGTTCGGCGGGAAACCCGCCGCGATGAAGGTGCCCATCAGCATCATCGCGGCCTTGCCCTGGAACAGGAACGGCTGCGCGCCGTCGAGATCGTAGGACAGCGCGTTGTCGATGAAGTAGCCCGAGTCGATCAGCGATTTCCACGTCGTGTAGACCTTCTTCACGCGCGGGTCGGTGTACGGCACGTCGCCGGCCATCAGTTGCTGGTGGAACGCGTTGCCGTTCAGGCGCAGGTCGAGATAGTCGAACCAGCCGGCGAGCGTCCACGCGTCGCGGCCGCCGATCGCGATCGGCGTGATGCCCGCGGCCTTCAGCTTCTTGCACGCATCGAGAAACTGGTCCCACGTCTTCGGTTCGTCGGCGATGCCGACCTTGCGGAACAGGTCCTTGCGGTAGAACAGCCCCCACGAGTAGTAGACGGTCGGCGCCGCGTACTGCTTGCCGTTATAGGACGACGCGCTGCGCGTCGACGCGTACATCGCGTCCCAGCCGTTCTTCGTCCAGTCGCCGCTCAGGTCCTCGAACAGCCCGCGCTTCGCGTAGTACGCCATCCGCTCGCCCGCGTGCCAGTTCACGACGTCCGGCGCGACGGTCGTGAGCCACGCGGGGAGCTGCACCTTGTACGCTTCCTCGTCGACGAAGGTCGGCTTCACGTCGATGTCGGGATGGGCCTTGTGGAACGCTTCGATCGTCGACTGCCACACCGCGCGCTGGCTCGCGCCCTTGAACGCGATGTTGATGGTCAGCGTGCCGGCATCGGCAGGCGTCGTCATGGCGAGCGACGCAAGGCCGAAGGCGACGGCGGCGGTCGCCAGGCGGGCAGCGACGCGAAGGGGGCGATGGGTCATGAGTGTCTCCAGTCCTGTGTGTCGTTGTGCGTGACCGGCGCGTGGCGGCGCCGGGGGCGGTTGCTACGAACGGCTTCGATACACGGCGACGCCTTGCGGCTCGACCTGCGCGGCGCCGAACACGAACGCGGACGGCGGTACGCCATCGATCGTGTGCGGCGTGCCCGCGTAGTTGAATACGTAAGTCAGGCCGCCGCGCCGGCTCACGCGCACGGCGTCGCCGAGCGGCGTCAGGGCCAGGCCCGCTTCGGCCGCGATATCGGCGAACAGGCGCACGGTGGTCGCCTCGTCGAACAGCGCGGCCCAGTAATGCAGCGTGCCGTGCGACAGGCAGGCCGGATGACCGTCGGCGAAGCGTGCGTGCACGATGCTGCGCGTGTCGTCGTCGTTGAGCTCGACGAGGTCGCGCCAGTGACGCGCGTCGCCCGCGAGCGGCGAATCGTCGCGCAGCGTGCCGTCGACCCGTTCGGTCACGTTCGGCCGCAGCGACTCGACGCGCCACACGCGTACCGGCAGGATCGACGCGAGGGGGCCGGGCGGCAACGCCGGCGGAATCTGCAGGTCGACGGTTTTCGAGCCGGTGCGCGGGCCGAACACCGCATGGGCGCCCGATGCGGCGAGCCGCGACGCGAAATCGTCCGGCACGACCGGCAGCGGCGGCACGACGACGAGCCGGTAGCCGTCGAGCGGCGCGTGCGGCGACACGATGTCGACGTCGAGGCCGAGCGAACGCAGCGCCGAGTAGTACTCGAACGCGAAGCGCGGGTAGTGGAAGTCGGCGCCCTGCGGCTGCACTTCGAACAGCCACTTCGCTTCGTAGTCGAACACCAGCGCGACGGGGGCGCGCACCGCGCCGTTCGCGTCGGCGCCGGCGTCGAGCACGGCGGCGATTTCCTGCGCGACGCGCTGCGCTTCGCGGCCGCCTTCGTCGAGTTGGTTGTCGGGTGTGTTCAGGCCCGCGTGCATCTGTTCCTGCGCGAACGGCGCCTGCCGCCAGCGGAAGTACGACACGCAGCCGGCACCGTGCGCGAATGCTTCCCAGCTCCACAGCCGCACCATGCCCGGCAGCGGCGCGGGGTTCCAGTGCGCCCAGTTCACCGGGCCCGGCTGCTGCTCCATCACCCAGAACGGCAGCTTCGACATACCGCGGTACAGGTCGTGATTGAACGACGCGAAATCGGGATGGCCGGTGCGCAGCCAGCGCGCCTTCACGTCGGGCGCGAACCACAGCTCCTCGAGCGCGCCGAGCGGATAGCTGTCCCACGTCGCGAGATCGAGGTCGCGCGCGACTTCGTAGTGATCGAACTCGGTGAAGAGCTGCATGAAGTTGTGCGCGACCGGGCGGCCCGGCGAGTGCGCGCGGATCACGTCGACCTGCATCCGGTGATAGCGCGCGAGCTCGTCGGACGCGAAGCGCCGGTAGTCGAGGCGATGCGACGGATGGGCTTCGGTCACGGTGCCCACCGGCGCGTCCACTTCGTCGAAATGGCGATATTCCATGCTCCAGAACACGGTGCCCCATGCGCGGTTCAGCGCGTCGATCGTGCCGTAGCGCGCTTTCAGCCATTCGCGGAAGCGCACGAGCGCGGCCGGCGAATAGCTGACGACGGTCTGGTGGCAGCCGAGTTCGTTGTCGGTCTGCCAGTAGCGCACGGCCGGGTGGCGGCCGTAGCGTTCGGCGACCGCCGTGCAGATCTGGCGCGACGCTTCGAGATAGACCGGCGACGAGAAATCGTAGTGGCGGCGCGAACCGAACGCGCGCGGCCGTCCGTCCGCGCCGATCGCGAGGATGTCGGGATGGCGGTCCACCAGCCATTTCGGCGGCGTCGCGGTTGGCGTGCACATCACGATCTCGAGGCCGGCCGCGCCGAGCACGTCGACTGCTCGGTCGAGCCAGCCCCAGTCGTATTCGCCCGGCGACGGCTCGATGCGGCTCCACGCGAATTCGGCGATCCGCACCTGCTCGATGCCGAGCGCTTTCATCCGGCGGGCGTCGTCGGCCCACATCGATTCCGGCCAGTGTTCCGGGTAGTAACAGACTCCGAGGCGCATGCCCGATCCTTATGCGTAGTGGTGGACGGGAAGGTCGGCGCACGCGGGCACCGCGCGGCCGTCTTCGGTGAACAGGTGGCAGGCCGCGGCCGGCGCGTGCACGTGCACGCGTTCGCCGGTGCGTACTTGCGCGTCGCCGGGCACTTTCGCGATCAGCGGCGTCGCGCTGGGCTGGCCGGACGGATCGAGGTGCACGTAGGTCTGCTCGCCGAGGCGTTCGACGAGCGCGACGTCGCGCGCGAACGTCGTCGCGTCGGGGGCGGCACCGAGCGTCAGGTGTTCGGGACGGATGCCGAGCGTCACGGCGGCGCCGGCGGAGAGCGCCGAGCCGTCGCGCGGCAGCGTGAAGGTTTCGCCGGACGGCACGAGCGTGACGGTCGTGCGACGCGCATCGCACGCGGTCACGACGGCCGGCAGGAAGTTCATGCGCGGCGAGCCGATGAAGCCCGCGACGAAGCGGCTGGCCGGATGGTGGTAGAGGTCGAGCGGCGCGCCGACCTGCGCGATGCTGCCGTGCCGCGCGGTATCCGCGCCGGCGTGCAGCAGCACGATCTTGTCGGCGAGCGTCATCGCCTCGGTCTGGTCATGCGTCACGTAGACGACGCTCGCGCGTTCGAACTGCCGGTGCAGCTTCGCGATTTCGACGCGGGTCTGGCCGCGCAGCGCCGCATCGAGATTCGACAGCGGTTCGTCGAACAGGAATACGCCGGGCTCGCGCACGATCGCGCGGCCGATCGCGACGCGCTGCCGCTGGCCGCCCGACAGCGCCTTCGGCTTGCGCTCGAGCAGCGTGTCGAGCTGCAGGATGCGCGCGGCGTCGCGTACCTTGCGGTCGATCTCGACCTTCGGCACGCGCGCGAGCTTCAGCCCGAACGCCATGTTCTCGTACACCGTCATGTGCGGAAACAGCGCATAGCTCTGGAACACCATCGCGACGCCGCGCTCCGCGGCCGGCACGTCGTCGACGCGGCGGCCGTCGATCGACAGCTCGCCCGCGCTCAGATCCTCGAGCCCGGCGATCATGCGCAGCAGCGTCGACTTCCCGCATCCGGACGGCCCGAGAAACACGCAGAACTCGTGCGCGCCGATCTCCAGATCGACGTCGCGAATGACCGGCGCGTGCTCGCCATAGGCTTTCTGCACGCGTCGCATCGAGATGCTCGCCATTGTCTCCGCTCCATGTTCTAATGCGCCGTACTGCTTGATTAAGCGCTTAATCATCGCGATCAAAAAAAGGGGCGATGCGATCGCGGCCGAGTCGCGCCCGTCGGTCGGGCGGCAAGGTGTCCGGCGATAGTGCGCCGCTTCGGTGAGCGAAGCAAATACTGGATCGACGTCTCATATAGTGGGCAAACGATGGCAACACTGGATGAAGTGGCGCGCCGCGCCGGCGTGACGGCCGCGACGGTATCGAACGTGCTGCGCGACCGCGGCCGGGTCGGCGACGCGACGCGGGCACGGGTGCTCGAAGCGGTCGACGCGCTCGGGTATCGGCCGCATCTCGCCGCGCGCGCGCTGGCGGAAGGGCGCGCGCCGACGGTCGCGCTGATGGTATCGAGCATCGCGAACCCGTTTTATCCGGAGTTCGCGCTGGCGGTCGAGCGCGCGGTACGCCGCAACGGGCAGTTCCTGATCGTCTGCAATACGAACGAAGATCCGTTGCAGGGGCGCGCGTATCTCGACCAGATCGCCGGCACGATCTCCGAGGGGATTCTCGTGACCAACGCGAACCTGCACCTGCCGGATCTGCTCGACGTCGCGCGGCGCGGCGTGCCGGTCGTGCTGTGCCTGTGGGAGCGGCCCGAGGCGCCGCCCGACGGGTTGCCGTGCGTGGCGATCGATTTCCGCGAGGCGGGCCGGATCGCGACGCGGCATCTGCTCGAACTCGGTCACGAGAAAATCGGTGTGATCGTCGGCGGCGCGGCGTGCGGCGTGCAGGCGGCGCGCTACGACGGCTTCGTCGACGTGATGCGCGACGCGGGGCTCGACGCGTCGATCGTCGCGGCCGAGCGCGATTCGATCGAAGGCGGCCTGCGTGCGGCAGGCCGGCTGCTCGATGCGCACCCGCGGTTGACCGCGCTGGTCGCGACCAACGACCTGCCGGCGATCGGCGCGATGCACGCGGCGGCCGATCGCGGCCGGCGCGTGCCCGACGATCTGTCGATCGTCGGCATTACCGACATCCATCTCGCCCGCGACACGCGGCCCACGCTGACGACCGTCGCGATCCCGACCGCCGAGGCGGCCGGCCTCGCGGTCGAATTGCTCAATACGCTGCGCGAGGCGGGCGGGCAGGGCGACGACGCGTCGCGCGTGCGGGTCGCGTCGCTGCCGACGCTGGCGGTGCGCGGCACGACCGGGCCGGTGCACGACCGCGCACCGCGCCGTGCCGGCCGCGCGCGCCGCACGTAAGGCCACGAACGGGCCAGGTGACGGCGCAAGGTTCGTTGGTAGAATTCGCATCCGTAGACAGCCGCCGGCGGCGATCCAGACCGCCGGCGGCTGCGCCCGACGGCCGACCCGCGCCCGCTTCGGCGCTCGACCCCATACGTGAATGAAGAAAACCGTCAAGACAGGTACGGCAACGGCTTCCGGCACGGCGCGCGCACGCCGGCCGACGCAGGCGGAGCGCAGCCAGGCGACGCGTGAGCGCGTCATTGCCGCCGCGATAGCGCTGCTGCACAAGGAAGGCTATTCGGGCGCGACGACGCTCGCGATCCGCCGCGAAGCCGACGTCAGCATGGGCGCGCTGCAACACCAGTTTCCGACCAAGGCGGAATTGATGGCCGCGGTGCAGGAGCGGCTCACCGGCGATCGCTTCGCGCAGTTCGAACGCGCGTCGCGCAGCGCCACGACGCCGCTCGAGCGGATCGACCGGATGCTCGATGTCGCCGGCGCGCTCATCGGTACGCCGCTGTTCGCCGCCAGCATGGAGATCCAGCTGGCGCGACGCGCCGACAAGGAACTCGATGAGGCCGTGACCCGCATCCTCGAGCCGTTCGAGCAGGGGTTTCGCGCATTGATGCGCGATGTCGTCGCGGGTTTCGATCGGGAGACCGCGCTCAAGGTCACGCAATTGCAGTTGCTGGGCGGATCGATGATCCGCGGGCTGACCATCGACGTCGTGACGGGCGGCGAACCGGCCGCGGCGCGGGCCGCATTCGCGCTGTGGCGCGACATCGCGCTGCGGCAAATCACGGACATGACGCCATCCCCCGCGCCCGCACCGACGAAAACCGACAAGCGCCGCGCTTCTTCGCGCTGAGATTCTGCTGACGATTCCGGCCGCGCACGTCATCGTGCCGGCCGCCGCATTTCGAGACACCGCTCGGTTTGCTCAATTGACAAGCAATATAGCCTACTTGTATGTTGCAGCTCATGCATGTTCGTGGCTGCGCTGTTGCTGATGGCAATGCGTCGAACCGATACGCATGCCTGTGCGACCCGATCACGGATTCTTGCCGACATGACCCGAGCAACACACCTGTACCGAACCACTGGCTTTGCTGCCGTACTCCTGATGCTGTCCGCATGCGCGAGCATGAAGCCGCATGCCGCCGATGCCGATCGTGCGGATGCCGGCGCCTCCGCTTCCACTTCCGCTGTCTCGCATGCCGGCCGCTGGTTGATCGACGACGAAGGGCGCGTGCTGATCGTTCACGGCGTCAACGTCGTGGTCAAGCAGCCGCCGTATGCACCGGAAGCCGCCGGCTTCGGCGCGAAAGAAATGGACCGGCTTGCGGCGGACGGCTTCAACGCCGTGCGTCTGGGCGTCGCGCAGCAACAGCTCGAACCCGCGCCCGGGCGTTACGACGGCGCGTACCTGGCGTCGCTCGCCCGCACCCAGCGGCAACTCGCGGATCGCCGCATCTACACGCTGCTCGACATGCATCAGGACGGCTACTCGCGCCGGTTCGTCTCCGAACGTCGCCGCGACGAAGTCGCGGCGGGCAATCCCGGCGGCGCGGAAATCAACAACGGCTTCGCCGACTGGATGGCGCTCGACGACGGCTTGGCGAACGTCAACCCCGGCCATCCGTACTACTACGTTACGTCGAAGGCGATCAACCGCGCGTTCGACCATCTCTACGGGAATGCGCGCGGGCCCGAAGGCGTCGGCCTCGCGGACCGTTTCGCCGCTGCGTGGCGGCACGTCGCCGCCGGGTTCGCGGGCCGGCCTTACCTGCTCGGCTACGAATTGCTGAACGAGCCGTGGCCGGGCACACGCTGGCTCGACTGTGCGGGGCCGCAAGGCTGCGCGGCGTTCGACCAGAAGGTGATGTCGGTTTTCAACCGCACGCTGCGAACCGCGATTCGCGATACGGATCGCGGCACGCTGGTCTTTCAGGAACCGAATCCGCTGTTCAATCTTGGTTTTCCGACGCAGCTCGACCCAGGCGATGCGCGCTCGGGTTTCGCGTTCCACAACTATGCGTCGAAAGTCGATCAGTTCGCGAAAGCCGTCGACACGACCCTGCCCGCCGGCCAACCGCCGTTGTCAGGACGGCTTGCGCCGCTGCTCGGCGGCACCGATGCGGACAAGGAGGCGCGCGTGTTCGGCAATGCGCTCACCCGTGTCGAGGCGACCGGCGAGGCGTTGCTGATGACCGAATTCGGCGGCCTCGACGCGCCCGATCCAGCGGGGCGCCTGGTCGAACGGATGGCGGACGCCGCGGACCGCGACATGATTCCGTGGATCTACTGGCGTTTCCCCGTTCCGGCCGATTCCACGGCTGCGTCGTGGCAATCGGTGCGCGACGTGCTGGTGCGCCCTTATCCGCAGGCGATCGCGGGCACGCCGACACGCTGGCGCTTCGACCCGGAGACGCAACGCTTCGAGCTGCGCTATGCGACGCGGCCGGCCGGCCCGACGCTGCGGCCGGGCGCGCTGACGCAGATCTTCGTGCCCGACTACCGCTATCCGCACGGCTATCGCGCGCGGGTGACGGGGGGAACGGTCGAATCCGCGCCCAATGCGCGCGCGCTGCTGGTGGCCGCCCGCCCGGATGCGGCGGAGGTGATCGTCGAGGTCACGCCGGCGCCGTAATCGGCGCCCGGCGCAACGCGCATCCTCCGCACGCAATTTAAAAGCAGTGTGTATTGCTTGATTAAGGCGACACCGCATTCCATACGGTCGTCCGTCGCTACCTGGAGACATCAATGCCCATCGATACGTCCATTCCGCGCTCGCCGGCGCGCCGCACCTTCCTGCGCGCCGGCGGCGCGGCCGCCGCCGGCCTGGCCTGCGCACCCACGTTCGCCCGCGACGACGGCACGCGTTTTGCCGACGATTTCGTGTGGGGCGTCGCGGCGTCGGCTCCGCAAACGGAAAGCCGGGAAGGCCGCGGGCGGAGCAACTGGGACGTGTTCGCGGAGCGCGCCGGCACGATCGCCGACGGCTCGACCAATGCGCGCTGCACCGAATTCGAGCAACGCTATCCGGCTGATATCGCGTGGATGGCGGCCGCCGGGATTCGCGCCTTCCGCTTCTCGATCGCCTGGCCGCGCGTGCAGCCGCAGGGGCCCGGCGCGCCGAGCGACGCCGGCCTCGCCACCTACGACAGGATGGTCGACGCGATGCTCGCGCGCGGCATCGAGCCGTTTCCGACGCTGTTTCACTGGGATACGCCGGTCTGGGCCGGCGATTTCCGGACACGCGACATCGCCTATCGGCTGGCCGATTACGCCGATCGGGTGACGCGCCGGCTCGGCGATCGCGTGAAGCACTGGATCGTGCTGAACGAGCCCAACAGTCTCGCGCTGCGCGGCTACGGAATGGGCGTGCATGCGCCGGGGCTGCGTTCGCCGGAAGGCGTGTTCGCGGCGATGCATCACCAGAACCTCGCGCAGGGCCTCGCATTCCAGGCGCTGCGGGCGAACCTGCGCGACGCGCGGATCGGCACGACGATCAACCTTCAGCCGGTGCGCCCGGCGGCGGCGCGCGACGAAGACCGCAAGGCGGCCGGCCTCGTCGACGTGCTGTGGAATCGTGCGTTCCTCGATCCGCTGTACGGCCACGGGTATCCCGAACCGCTCGCGCATTCGCTCGCCGGCCTCGTGCGGCCCGGCGACATGGCCATCGTCGCCGCGAAGCCGGATTTCCTCGGGATGAACTACTACTCGCGCATCTACGTTCGCGCCAATCCGTCCGCCCCGTTCGGCGTCGAGCAGGCCGAGCCGCCGGCCGATCTGCCGCGCACCGCGTACTTCCAGGTCGAGCCGGACGGGATGACCGAGATGCTGCTGCGCGTGCATCGCGATTACGGCGCGCCGGACATCTACATCACCGAAACCGGCTTCGCGCTCGACGATCCCGCGCCGCGCGACGGCGTCGTCGACGACGGCCCGCGCGGCGATTACCTGTCGCGCTATCTGCGCGCGGCGCACGACGCCTATCGGCAAGGTGTGCGGCTGAAAGGGCTGTTCTACTGGGCCGCCACCGACAACTGGGAATGGGGGCAGGGGTTTTCGAAGCGATTCGGCCTCGTGCACGTCGATCTCGACACGCAGGTTCGTACGCCCAAACGCAGCCTCGCGTACTACTCGCGATGCATCGCGCAGAACGCGGTGGCGTGATGCGCGGCTGCCTTCCTCATTCGTCATCGACCCTCGGCATCGCATGAAATCCCGTTCGCTCGCCCGGCGCCGCCCGCGCCGGATCGTACCGGCCAGCGCCGCGCCTCGTTCCCCCGACTCACCGGCCTCCGAGCGCCGCACGCTGTTGCCGCGCGGCTGGCGGGGCGTCCGGCTGCTGACCGCGCTGGTCGTCGCATGCGCGGCCGCCGGCGCGGCGATCGGCTGGCTGTCCCCGGCAACGCCGTCCCGTGGCGAGGGCGCGCGCGCCGTCATTGGCAACGGACACGACGGGCCGCTCGACATGGCGTGGATTCCCGGCGGCACCTTCCTGATGGGCAGCGATGCGAAGGCGGCACAGCCGAACGAGCGGCCGGCGCATCGGGCCACCGTGCGCGGCTTCTGGCTCGATCGTCACGACGTGACCAACGCGGAATTCCGGCGCTTCGTCGATGCGACCGGTTACGTCACGACCGCCGAGCGCAAGCCGGACTGGAACGCGCTGAAGGCGCAATTGCCACCCGGCACGCCGCGGCCGCCCGACAGTGCGCTGGTGCCGGGCGCGCTCGTGTTCGTCGGCACGGCGGGCCCGGTTCCGCTGGACGATTACGCGCGCTGGTGGCGCTTCCTGCCCGGTGCCAACTGGCGACATCCCGACGGGCCCGGCAGCACGATCGCGGGCAAGGACGACTACCCGGTCGTGCAGGTCTCGTACGACGATGCGCGCGCGTATGCGCAGTGGGCCGGCAAGCGGCTGCCGACCGAGGCCGAATGGGAATTCGCGGCGCGCGGCGGCCTCGAGCAGGCCGATTACGCGTGGGGCAATCAGCTCAAGCCGGCGGGTCGGCAGATGGCGAATATCTGGGAAGGGCAGCAGCCGCAGCCGTTTCCGGTCGTCGATGCGCGCAGCGGCAAGCCGGCGGCCCCGAGCCCGGTCGGCACCTATCCGCCCAACGGATACGGGCTCTACGACATGGCCGGCAACGTGTGGCAATGGGTGGCCGACTGGTATCGGGCCGATGCGTTCCTGCTGGCGGTCGAGAGCGGCCGTCCGGTCGCCGACCCGCAGGGGCCCGCCGACAGTTGGGATCCGACGGAGCCCGGCGTGCCGCCGCATGCGCCGAAGCGCGTGATTCGCGGCGGCTCGTTTCTCTGCAACGAATCGTATTGCCAGAGCTATCGACCGAGCGCGCGGCGCGGCGTCGATCCCGAAGCGGGGATGTCGCATCTCGGCTTCCGGCTGGCGATGGACGAGCGCGCGTGGCTCGCCTGGCGCGGCCACAAGCACGCCGGCGCAAACGCAACGGATTGACCGGCCGAGATCAACGCAATCGAGGAGACGAACATGAATTCCCCCCTGACCCGGCGATTCCGCCGGCATACGCCGTCGCGCATCATCGCGTGCGCGATGGCCTGGCTGCTGATGCTGTGCGCCGGCGCCGCGCATGCCGGTGCATCGCGACCGAACATCGTGTGGATCACCGTCGAGGACATCACGACCTTCATCGGCGGATACGGCGACCCGCAGGTCAAGACGCCGAACATCGACCGGCTGGCACGCGAAGGCGTGCTGTACACGCATGCGTACCAGGTGTCGGGCGTGTGCGCGCCGTCGCGTTCCGCGCTGATCACCGGCGTGTATCCGACCTCGGTGGGCGCGCAGCATCACCGGACCGGGCCGGGCGAGATCTCGGTTCCCGGCGTGACGGCGAAGGACAAGCCGAACGGCGTGCCGGCGACCTATTCGGTGGTGCTGCCGCCCGACGTGAAGGCGTTCCCCGAGCTGCTGCGCAAGGCCGGCTACTACACGTCGAACAACCAGAAGACCGACTACCAGTTCGTGCCGCCGGTGACGGTGTGGGACGAGAACGGCCCCGCCGCGTCCTACCGCTATCGCCCGAAGGACAAGCCGTTTTTCGCGGTGTTCAATTTCTTCGTCACGCACGAGTCGATGATCACCTATCGCAACGATCCGCTGCGCGTCGATCCCGCGTCGATCACGGTGCCGCCGATCTATCCGGACACGCCGGCGGTACGCGGCGACATCGCGCGCATGTACACCAACATCGAGACGATGGACCGGCAGGTCGGCGAGCTGATCGAGATGCTCAAGCGCGATGGCGTGTACGACAACACGATCATCTTCTTCTTCGCGGACAACGGCGGCACGTTGCCGTGGATGAAGCGCGAGGTGCTCGAGCGCGGCACGCGCGTACCGCTGATCATTCGCTTCCCCGGCGCGCCGCGCGGTGGGTCCAGCGATGCGCAGCTCGTGAGCGGCGTCGATCTCGCGCCGACCGTGCTGTCGCTGGCCGGCGTGCCGATTCCGTCGTACATGCAGGGGCAGGCATTCCTCGGGCCGGCGCGCGCATCGGCGCCGCGCCGCTACGTGTTTGCCGCGCGTGACCGGATGGACAACGAATACGACCGCGTGCGGATGGTGCGCGATCAACGCTTCCGCTATCTGTACAACTACATGCCGGAGAAGCCGTACTACCAGCCGATCCGGTTCCGCGAAAGCATGCCGATGATGCGCGACATCCTGCGGCTGAAGGATGAAGGCAAGCTGCCGCCGGCCACCGCGGCGTGGTTCGGCACGAAGCCGGTCGAGGAGCTGTACGACGCCGATCGGGACCCGTGGGAGCTGCACAACCTCGCGGACGATCCGCGCTATCGCGCCAAGCTCGACGAACTGCGTGCCGCCTTCCACGCGTGGACCGATCGTTACGGCGACATGGGCGGCATACCGGAACCCGAAATGATCTCGCGGATGTGGCTCGGCGGCTCGGCGCCGCCCGCCACGGCGACCCCCGAGATCCGGCCGGCGCCGGGCGGCGTGACGATCGCATGCGCGACCCAGGGCGCGTCGATCGGCTACTGGGTCGAACGTCGCGACGACCCGGCGCCGCGCCTCTCGCACACCGTGCTCAGTTGGGACTTCGAACGGCTCGCCGGCGAAATGCTGCCGCCGAAGCTCGGTGCGCGCTTCGCCCATCTCGGCGATCAGCGGCCCGTGTCGCCGGCCTGGTCCGTGTACGACGCGGCGCGTGTGATTCCGTTGCGCCCCGGCGACGTGCTGCACGTCAACGCGATGCGGATCGGCTATACGGCCGCGACGCTCGACTACCCGTTCCCGCAGACGGAAGCGCGCCGCTAGCGCTTCCTGAACGCGTGACGGCCGGCCCGTGCGGATCGCCTCTGGGTGATTCCGCGAGCCGGTCGACGCTGTCACATCGACCAGGAACATACCTAGGCGATGTCGCAACAATAAGTAAAACGAAACATATAGATGGAGACACATGAAGCGAATCATCGTGGTTTCGGCGTTGGCATGCGTTGCAGCAGACGCGGTCGCGCAATCGAGCGTGACGTTGTTCGGTTACATCGGCGCCGGCGTGCGCTGGACCGACGGCGTGAAAGGAGGGAGCCAGGTCGGGTTCGACAACAACGCGATATCGGGCAACATTTTCGGCATCAAGGGCGCCGAGGATCTCGGCGGCGGCATGCAGGCGATCTTCATGCTGCAGAGCGGGTTCCTGACGGGCACCGGTGCGCTGGCGAAATCGCCCGGCCTGCTGTTCTCGCAGATGGCCTATGTCGGCCTGAGCGGCGCGTATGGCCGCGTCACGTTCGGACGGCAACTGAACGCGCTCGAGGACATCGGCATCGCGCTCGACCCGAATTCCGCGCAAGGACAGTCGCTGTCGACGATTCCCGGCGTGGTGTGGGGCGGCAACTTCTTCACGAACGATTCGCGCTTCAACAATACGATCAAGTACGTCGGCACGTTCGGCGGCGCGACCGTGCGCGGCAGCTATTCGCCCGGCGGGGTCGCCGGCAATCAGCGCGCCGGCTCGAACGTTGCCGTCGGCACGAGCTACCGGTTCCAAACGCTGTTGCTCGGCGCCGCCTACCAGACGACCTGGAACGCCGATGCATCGCAATGGGCGCGCACGATCATGGGCGGCGCGAGCTGGCAGGTCGGCCCGGCCCGGCTCTATCTGAGCTACAGCGATCTCGCCGTCAGCGCCGCGAAGGCCGGCGCGCCGGAGCGGCGCGACCGGATTCCGGCGGTCGGGATCGTCTATCAGGTCACGCCGTTCCTGCAATTGTCCGGCGCGACCTATTACGACTTCGCGCAGAACCTGAAGAACACCGGCGGTGCGGACGGCCGCAAGCTGACGTCGTACGCGATGCTGCAGTACTTCCTGTCGAAGCGGACGAGCCTGTATGCGGAGTTCGATCGAAACGGCTTCTCGGGCGCCTACAAGAAGGATCAGACCAACATCGGCGGGCTGTCGCTGCGACCGGACGGACGCACGGTGACCGGCGTGTCGGTCGGCATGATCACGCAGTTCTGATGCGCGCGGCTTTAACGGCCAGCGTGTAGTTCGTTCTCCATCCTGTTGCGGAACTCATCCATGACTTATTCGAACCCTCGGGTTGTACTGATGCTCGCCGCGTTGCTGCTGGCGCCCGTCGCGCCGGCGCTGGCCCAGCCGTCGGCATCGCGCGCCACCGTGCCGGCCGTCGACGCGGGAAGCGATGCCGGTGTTGCCGGCACCGCCGCGCCGAACCGCGATACGGCGCGGGCCAGACGGAAATCGAACCGGCTGCTCGTCAAGCGCGTGGCCGCGGTGCTCGCGCGCACGCGCGGGCTCGATTCGAGCCGCATCCTGATTCGCGCGGCCGACGGCACGGTGACGTTGTCGGGCACCGTGACGGACAACGTGCAGATTCCGCTGGCGGTCAATGCGGCGCAGCAGGTCACCGGCGTGACGGCCGTTCGCAATCAGCTGCGTATCGGGACCCAGATCGAATAGCGTCGATCGCCGCGCGGGCCGGCGCACGTGACGCACACGCGCCACGCGCCGGCCTCAGCCGCCTTCGACGAGCCGCAGCACGATGCGCCGGGCCGAGTCGAGATGCGCGACGGTCATCGCTCGGGCGCCGCGCGCATTGCGTTCGAGGCACGCCTGCAGGATATCGTCGTGCTCGACCTGGAACGACGGCGTATCCGCGAGCAGCGTGGCCTGCAGGCGCTCGTAACGTTCGACCTGGCCGCGCAGTTCGGCGATCGACTTCAATTGCCGCGCGTTGCCGCAGCACGAATACAGCAACGCATGGAATTCGCGGTTCAACTCGCCCTGCCGGCGCGGCACCGTTGCATCGCCGAGCAGCCGATGCACGAGTTCGGCGCGCGCGAGCGTTTCGTCGTCGAGCCGCTTCACGCTGCGGTAGATCGCATCGCCTTCGAGCAGCACGCGCAGGTCGTAGATTTCCTGCACGTCCGACGCGCTCAACATGCGCACGACCGCGCCGCGATTCCTGAAGATGTCGAGCAAGCCTTCGCGTTCCAGCCGCTGGATCGCCTCGCGCATCGGAATCCGGCTGATGCCGAACCGCTCGGCCAGATCGCGCTCGACGAGCCGCTCGCCGCCCGCCAGCTCGCCGTTGATGATCATGTCGCGCAGCGACGCGGCGACCGCGTCCGCCGTGGAGTCGAGTTTGGCTTCCATGCCTGCCTGTTTCGTCATTTTGGAATAATGGTATACCAAATGGCTATGCGATGCCACAATGGTGGCCACCGGCGGGCGTCACGCAACGGCGTTCGGCCCGGTCAAGCAACCGACATCAATGGAGAGCGAGATGGCATCGGGCGAACACCAGTATCGCGTCGTAGTGGAGTGGACGGGTAATCGCGGCACCGGCACGTCGGGGTATCGCGAGTACGGCCGCGATCACGTGATCCGGGCCGGTTCCAAGCCCGATATCCCGGGCTCATCGGACCCGGCGTTCCGCGGCGACGCGGCGCGCTGGAACCCCGAAGACCTGCTGCTCGCGTCGGCATCGGCGTGCCACAAGCTGTGGTATCTGCACCTGTGTTCGGAGGCCGGCATCCGTGTGCTGGCCTATGTCGACCACGCGGAAGGCACGATGCTCGACAGCGCCGAAGCGGGGCGCTTCACCGAAATCGTGTTGCGCCCGCAGGTGACGATCCGGGCCGGCGACGATCGCGAACGCGCGGCGCATCTGCATCACGATGCGCATGCGAAGTGCTATATCGCGAATTCGGTCAATTTTCCGATTCGCTGCGAGCCGGTGATCGAGGTTGACGCGGAGTAGGAAACCGCGGCTGCGTCGTCACAGCCCGACGCCGTAAACCTTCCCTGCCGCCGCCCGAATCGCCTCGACCATCACCGTCACCGCCGGCGAATGCAGCCGGTCGGTGCGCGTGATGATCCCGAAATCGTCCATCCGGCAATCCATCTCCAGCGGCAGCACCGTGACGATGCCGTGCCGCGCGTAGTAGCGCGCGACGTCCTCGGCGAGCACCGCGATCATGTCGCTCTGTTCGAGCAGTTGCGTGATGAACAGCAGCGCCGAGGTTTCGACGAGGTTCGCCGGCGGCGCGAGGCTCGCGCGCTGGAACACGAGCTCGAAGCGGTGCCGCAGCACGCTGCCGGCCGGCGGCACGACCCACGCGGCGCGCTGCACGTCGGCGAGCGCAACCGGCGCTTGCGCGAGCAACGGATGGTCGGTTCGCACGACGGCGGCCACCGATTCGCCGGTCAGCGGCTCGTAGCGCAGGCGCAGCTTGTCATGTTCGGCGGAGAGCCGACCGAGCACGATGTCGATCTTTTCCTGCGCGAGATGTTCGAGCAGCACGTTGCTGGTGTCGATCTCGACCGACACGTGCAGGCCCGCATGCGTACCCTTTACCGCAGCGACGGCCGGCGGCACGAGCCGCAGGGCCGGCGACGTGATCGCCCCCACCGCCACGTGGCCGAGGTGGCCGGCCTTCAGCGCGGCCAGTTCCTCGCGCGCCTGGTCGAGGCTGCCGAGCGCCGCACGCGCGTGGCGGATCAGCGCGTCGCCGTACAACGTCGGCCGCATCCCGCGCGGCAGCCGCTCGAACAGCACCGCGCCGATCGATTCCTCGAGCTCGCGCAGCAGTTTCGACGCGGCCGGCTGCGTCATGTTCAGCGCGGCCGCCGCGCGGTGGATGCTGCCTTCGTCGGCGAGCGCGACGAGCAGCAGCAACTGGCGCGTCTTCAGACGGGCGCGGTTTCCCCACGGGCTGGCTTCGGTCATCGTACGGGTTTATATCGATATCGGAATCGATATAGTAATCGCCTAAATCGTCATTAGCCAGTTATCAAAATTCTGCCTAGACTGCGCCGGTATCCCGTCACCACAGGACTGACGATGTCGGCAACAAAACCCAGGCTGCGCTCCGCCCAATGGTTCGGCACGAACGACAAGAACGGCTTCATGTACCGGAGCTGGATGAAGAACCAGGGCATTCCCGATCACGAATTCGACGGCCGGCCGATCATCGGCATCTGCAACACGTGGTCCGAACTGACGCCGTGCAACGCGCACTTCCGCAAGCTCGCCGAGCACGTGAAGCGCGGGATCTCGGAAGCGGGCGGTTTCCCGGTCGAGTTCCCGGTGTTCTCGAACGGCGAATCGAACCTGCGGCCGTCGGCGATGCTCACGCGCAACCTCGCGTCGATGGACGTCGAGGAAGCGATCCGCGGCAACCCGATCGACGCGGTCGTGCTGCTCGCCGGCTGCGACAAGACGACACCGGCGCTGCTGATGGGCGCGGCGAGCTGCGACGTACCGGCGATCGTCGTGTCGGGTGGCCCGATGCTGAATGGCAAGCTCGAGGGCAAGAACATCGGTTCGGGCACGGCCGTATGGCAGCTGCACGAAGCGCTGAAGGCCGGCGAGATCGACGTGCATCACTTCCTGTCGGCCGAAGCCGGGATGTCGCGCTCGGCCGGCACCTGCAACACGATGGGCACCGCGTCGACGATGGCGTGCATGGCCGAGGCGCTCGGCGTCGCGCTGCCGCACAACGCGGCGATTCCGGCCGTCGATTCGCGCCGCTACGTGCTCGCGCACATGTCGGGTATCCGCATCGTCGAGATGGCGCTCGAAGGGCTCGTGCTGTCGAAGATCCTGACGCGCGCGGCGTTCGAGAACGCGATCCGCACGAACGCGGCGATCGGCGGCTCGACCAACGCGGTGATCCACCTGAAGGCGATCGCCGGCCGCATCGGCGTGCCGCTCGAACTGGAAGACTGGATGCGCATCGGCCGCGACACGCCGACGATCGTCGACCTGATGCCGTCGGGGCGCTTCCTGATGGAGGAGTTCTATTACGCGGGCGGGCTGCCGGCCGTGCTGCGCCGGCTCGGCGAAGGCGGGCTGCTGCCGCACCCGGATGCGCTCACGGTGAACGGCAAGTCGCTATGGGACAACGTGCGCGAAGCGCCGAACTACGACGACGAGGTGATCCGCCCGCTCGACCGGCCGCTGATCGCGGACGGCGGGATCTGCATCCTGCGCGGCAATCTCGCGCCGCGCGGCGCGGTGCTGAAGCCGTCGGCGGCGAGCCCCGAACTGCTCAAGCATCGTGGCCGCGCGGTGGTGTTCGAGAACCTCGACCACTACAAGGCGACGATCAACGACGAAGCGCTCGACATCGATGCGAGCTCGGTGATGGTGCTGAAGAACTGCGGGCCGCGCGGCTATCCGGGCATGGCCGAGGTCGGCAACATGGGGCTGCCGCCGAAGCTGCTGCGCCAGGGCGTGAAGGACATGGTGCGGATTTCCGACGCGCGGATGAGCGGCACCGCGTACGGCACGGTCGTGCTGCACGTCGCGCCGGAAGCGGCCGCCGGCGGGCCGCTCGCCGCGGTGCGCAACGGCGACTGGATCGAGCTCGACTGCGAGGCCGGCACGCTGCACCTGGACATTACGGATGAGGAACTGCAACGCCGCCTGTCGGACGTCGATCCGACCGCGGCGCCGGGCGTGGCCGGCCAGCTCGGCAAGGGCGGCTACGCGCGGCTGTATATCGATCACGTGTTGCAGGCCGACGAGGGGTGCGACCTCGACTTCCTGGTCGGCACGCGCGGCGCGGACGTGCCGAGCCATTCGCATTGAGCAGGCGGGCGGCGCGACATGCGCCGCCGCCGGTTGCGGGCCTTCCCGGTCCGCGCTTCATGAAACCGTGAACGCATGACGGCCGGTGACAACCGGGCCGAAGCAGGACGCGAACCATGACATCGAGCAGCACGCCGCGCCATCGCGGCATCTTTCCCGTCGTTCCGACGACGTTTACCGACACCGGCGAGCTCGACCTCGCGAGCCAGAAGCGCGCGGTCGATTTCATGATCGACGCCGGCTCGGACGGGTTGTGCATCCTCGCGAACTTCTCCGAGCAGTTCGCGATCACCGACGACGAACGCGACGTGCTCACGCGCACGATCCTCGAGCACGTGGCCGGCCGCGTGCCGGTGATCGTCACGACGTCGCACTACAGCACGCAGGTGTGCGCGGCGCGCAGCCTGCGCGCGCAGCAGCTCGGCGCGGCGATGGTGATGGCGATGCCGCCGTACCACGGCGCGACGTTTCGCGTGCCCGAAGCGCAGATCTTCGATTTCTTCGCGCGCGTGTCGGATGCGATCGACATCCCGATCATGATCCAGGATGCGCCCGCGAGCGGCACCGCGTTGTCCGCGCCGTTCCTCGCGCGAATGGCATGCGAGATCGAGCAGGTCGCGTACTTCAAGATCGAGACGCCGGGCGCCGCGAACAAGCTGCGCGAACTGATCCGGCTCGGCGGCGACGCGATCGAGGGGCCGTGGGACGGCGAGGAGGCGATCACGCTGCTCGCCGATCTCCATGCGGGCGCGACCGGCGCGATGACGGGCGGCGGCTTTCCGGACGGCATCCGGCCGATCCTCGAAGCGTTCCGCGAAGGGCGGCACGACGATGCGTTCGCGCATTACCAGACGTGGCTGCCGCTGATCAATCACGAGAACCGCCAGTCCGGGATCCTCACCGCGAAGGCGCTGATGCGCGAAGGCGGTGTGATCGCGTGCGAGCGGCCGCGGCATCCGATGCCGGAACTGCACCCGGATACGCGCGCGGAATTGCTCGCGATCGCGCGCCGGCTCGATCCGCTCGTGCTGCGCTGGGCGCGCTGAGCGATTCACGAAGGAGACATGAAGGATGAGTGATCCGATTTCGCTGGGTGTCGTCGGGATCGGCAAGATCGCGCGCGACCAGCATCTGCCGGCGATCGCCGCCGAGCCGGGCTTCGCGCTGACCGCCTGCGCGAGCCGCCACGCGGAAGTCGCGGGGGTGCGCAACTATCCCGATCTGCGCGCGTTGCTGGCCGCCGAGCCCGAACTCGACGCCGTGTCGCTGTGCGCGCCGCCGCAGGTGCGCTACGCACAGGCGCGCGCGGCGCTCGAAGCCGGCAAGCACGTGATGCTCGAGAAGCCGCCGGGCGCGACGCTCGGCGAAGTGGCCGCGCTGGATGCGTTGGCCCGCGAGCGCGGCCTCACGCTGTTCGCGACCTGGCATTCGCGCTGCGCGAGCGCGGTCGAGCCGGCACGCGCGTGGCTTGCGCAACGCACGATCCGCGCGGTGCAGGTGCGCTGGAAGGAAGACGTGCGGCGCTGGCATCCGGGGCAGCAGTGGATCTGGGAGCCGGGCGGCCTCGGCGTGTTCGATCCGGGCATCAACGCGTTGTCGATCGTCACGCGCATCCTGCCGCGCGAGCTCGTGCTGCGCGAGGCGACGCTCATCGTGCCGAGCGACGTGCAGACGCCGATCGCGGCCGAACTCGATTGCGCGGATACCGACGGCGTGCCGGTGCACGCGGAATTCGACTGGCGCCACGGCCCGGTTGAGCAATGGGAGATCGCGGTCGACACGGCCGACGGCGTGCTCGCGATCAGCCGCGGCGGCGCGCAACTGTCGATCGCGGGCGAGCCGGTCGAGATCGGGCCCGAACGCGAGTACCCGGCGCTGTATGCGCACTTCCACGCGCTGATCGCGCGTGGCGAAAGCGACGTCGACGTGCGGCCGCTGCGGCTCGTCGCCGATGCCTTCCTGTTCGGCCGGCGCGTGCAGACCGACGCGTTCGGCCGCTGAACCTGCGTGCGCGCTTCGGTACGAAGAAGCGCGTGCGACGAATGATTGATTACGGCACACATCACGGCATCAGCCGGTACAAAGGAGACACCCATGAACCGCACGACTCACACGATCCGTCGACACACCCTGCGCGCGCTGCTGGCCGCGCTTTGCATCGCGCCGCTCGGGATGACGGGCGCCGCGCACGCCGACGCGCCGCTGAAGATCGGCTTCCTCGTGAAGATGCCCGAGCAGGCGTGGTTCATCAACGAGCAGAACGCCGCGTCCGCGCTCGGCCAGAAGGAGAATTTCTCGGTCGTGAAGATCGGCACGCCGGACGGCGAGAAGGTGCTGGCCGCGATCGACAACCTCGGCTCGCAAGGCGCGCAGGGCTTCGTGATCTGCGCGCCGGACGTGCGTCTCGGGCCGGCGATCGCGTCGCGCGCGAAGCGCTACAACATGAAGTTCGTGACGGTCGACGACCAGCTCGTCGATTCGAGCGGCAAGCCGCTGCCGAACGTGCCGCACCTCGGGATGTCGGCGACGAAGATCGGCAACCAGGTCGGCCAGGCGATCTCCGACGAGATGAAGCGGCGCGGCTGGAAACCGGAGGAAGTCGGCGCGCTGCGCATCACCAACTATGAGCTGCCGACCGCGAAGCTGCGCACCGACGGCGCGACGCAGGCGCTGCTCGCGAACGGCTTCCGCAAGGAGAACATCTTCGACGCGCCGCAGAAGACGACCGACGACGAAGGCGGCTTCAGCGCGGCGGCACCGGTGCTCGCGCGCCATCCGAACGTGAAGAAATGGGTGATCTACGCGCTGAACGAGGAAACCGTGCTCGGCGCGGTGCGCGCGACCGAACAGCTGCACATCCCGGCGGCCGACGTGATCGGCGTCGGCATCAACGGCGCGGGCGAGGCGTTCGCCGAGTTCCAGAAGAAGGAGCCGACCGGCTTCTACGGGACGATCGCGGTCAGCTCGACGAACCACGGCAAGGACAGCACGCAGAACCTCGTCGACTGGATCCGCAACGGCAAGACGCCGCCGGCCGACACGCAGACGAGCGGCAAGCTGATGACGCGCGCGAACTGGCAGGCCGTGCGCGCCGAACTCGGTATCTGAGCGGGGCGAGGCGAGAACGCGATGACGATGCACACGATGACGGCCGCGTCCGGCCACGACGCCGAAGCGGGTACGCCGCCGGACGGCCCGCTGCTCGCGCTCGACGGCATCACCGTGACGTTTCCGGGCGTGCGTGCGCTCGACGCGGTGTCGCTGTCGGTGCGCGCGGGCGAAGTGCACGGGCTGATGGGCGAGAACGGTGCGGGGAAATCGACGCTGCTGAAGGTGCTGTCCGGCGTGAACCAGCCGCAGGCCGGCACGCTGACGCTGAACGGCACCGCGCAGCGCTTCGCGTCGACGCGCGCGGCGCTCGAGGCCGGCATCGCGATCATCTACCAGGAGCTGCATCTGGTGCCCGAGCTGACGGTCGCGGAAAACCTGATGCTCGGGCAATTGCCGAGCCGGCTCGGCGTGGTCGACGAGCGCACGCTCGCGGCACGCGCGCTCGATGCGCTGGAGCGGCTCGGCGAGCACATCGATCCGGGCATCCCGGTGAAATATCTGTCGATCGGCCAGCGCCAGATGATCGAGATCGGCAAGGCGCTGATGCGCGATGCGCGCGTGATCGCGTTCGACGAACCGACGAGTTCGCTGTCCGCGCGCGAGACCACGCAACTGTTCCGGATCATCCGCGCGCTGCGCGCGGAAGGCCGCGCGATCATCTACGTCACGCACCGGATGGAGGAAGTCTACGAACTGTGCGACCGCGTGACGGTGTTTCGCGACGGCCGCCGCATCGACACGTTCGATTCCGTCGCCGATCTCGACCGCGACCGGCTGATCGGCTGCATGGTCGGCCGTTCGATCGAGGACGTGTACGGCTACCGATCGCGCCCGGCCGGCGAAGTACTGATCGAAGCGAAAGGGTTGGCGGGGCCGGGGCTGGCCGAGCCCGTGTCGTTCACCGCGCGGCGCGGCGAGATCGTCGGCTTCTTCGGGCTCGTCGGCGCGGGCCGCTCCGAGCTGATGAAGCTGCTGTACGGCGCGGTGCGACCGAGCGCCGGGCACGTCGAGCTGAACGGCAAGCGGGTGGCGTTCGGCAGCCCGCGCGACGCGGTGCGCGCCGGCATCGCGCTGTGCCCGGAAGACCGCAAGCAGGAAGGCATCGTCGCGATCGCGTCGGTGGCCGACAACCTGAACATCAGCGCGCGCCGTCATTTCAGCCCGGCGCGCGTGCTGCTCGACGGACGACGCGAACGCGAGCTCGCGCAGAAATACATCGAGCGCCTCGCGATCAAGACCCGCGACGGCGAGACGCCGATCGGCGCGCTGTCGGGCGGCAACCAGCAGAAGGTCGTGCTCGCGCGCTGGCTGGCCGAGCGCATCGACGTGTTCCTGATGGACGAACCGACGCGCGGCATCGACGTCGGCGCGCGCGCGGAAATCTACAACCTGTTCTACGAACTCGCGGAAGCGGGCCGCACCGTGATCCTCGTGTCGAGCGATCTGGCCGAGGTGATCGGCGTGTCGGACCGCATCGTCGTGATGAAGGAAGGACGGATCGCGGGCGAGGTCGCGAAGGCGCACGCGACGCCCGATGCGCTGATCAAGCTCGCGCTGCCGCGCTAGCGGCGTGCTGTTCAACCGGAAAGCAAGTGAACTGATATGAGCCAGGCAATGCAACCCCAACGTACTTCCCCGTCCCCGGATGCCGCCGCAGCGGCCACGCCGGTGCGACCACGCAACGGCGTGTGGCAGCTGATCAACCGCTCCGGCATCGTGATGGTGTTTCTGGTGCTGTTCGCGACGCTGTCGCTGACCGTGCCGGACTTCCTCACGCCGCGTAACATCCAGGGCCTGCTGCTGTCGGTCACGCTGATCGGCTCGATCGCGGTGACGATGATGTTCGTGCTCGCGCTCGGCGAGGTCGACCTGTCGGTCGCGTCGATCGTCGCATTCTCGGGGGTCGTCGCGTCGACGCTGATCACCGCGACGCACAGCGTCGTGCTCGGGATCGCGGCCGGCGTGCTCGCGGGCGGCGCGGTCGGGCTCGTGAACGGCGTGCTGATCGCGCGCTACCGGATCAACTCGCTGATCGTCACGCTCGCGATGATGGAAGTCGTGCGCGGGCTCGCGTTCATCACGTCGAACGGCGACGCGGTGATGATCTCCGAAGAGCGGTTCTTCGATCTCGGCGGCGGGTCGTTCCTGGGCATCTCGTTTCCGATCTGGAGCAACATCGTCGGCTTCGTCGTGTTCGGCTTCCTGCTGCGCAAGACGGTGTTCGGCAAGAACGTGCTGGCCGTCGGCGGCAACGGCGAGGCCGCGCTGCTCGCGGGGCTGCCGGTGATGCGCATCAAGATCGCGGTGTTCGTGCTGCAGGGGCTCGTGACGGGTTTCGCCGGCGTGATGCTCGCGTCGCGGATGAGCCTCGGCGACCCGAAGACGTCGGTCGGCCTGGAACTCGGCGTGATCTCCGCGTGCGTGCTCGGCGGCGTGTCGCTGACGGGCGGCGTCGCGACGATCTCCGGCGTGCTGGTCGGCGTGCTGATCATGGGCTCCGTGCAGGACGCAATGAGCCTGCTGAACGTGCCGACCTTTTACCAATATCTGATACGCGGCGGAATTCTGTTGCTCGCGGTGCTGTTCGACCAGTATCGTCGCAACCAGCGGCGCGCGATGAAGATCTGATTTCGGTGATGGCGCGGCCGCCCGCGAACGCGACAGATCAGATATCGGGAGACGGCATGCAACAGACTCATCCGGCCGCGTCGGCGACGCTGCTGGCCGACAGCCGCAACACGCTCGGCGAAGGCGCGACGTGGTGCGACAGGACGCACACCCTGTACTGGGTGGACATCGAAGGCGCGCGGCTGTGGCGCTGTCGCGCGGACGGCTCGGACCTCGTGCAATGGGCGATGCCCGAGCGGCTCGCGTGCTTCGCGCTGACCGACGATCCGGACGTGCTGCTGGTCGGGCTCGCGACCCATCTCGCGTTTTTCGATCTGCGCAGCGGCGCGTTCACGCGGATCGTCGACGTCGAACCCGATCTGCCTACGCGGCTGAACGACGGGCGCTGCGACGGTTCTGGCGCATTCGTGTTCGGGATGAAGGACGAAGGCGCCGAGCCGCCGCGTGCGGTCGGCGGGTTCTATCGGCTCAATCCGGATCTCACGCTCGAACGGCTCGCGTTGCCGCCGGCGGCGATCGCGAACAGCATCGGGTTCTCGCCGGATGGTTCGAAGATGTATTTCTGCGATTCGCTGGTGCGCGAGATTTTCGTGTGCGATTACCGCGCGGGTGGCGATGTGGCCAATGTGCGGCCGTTCGCGCGGCTGACGGATGTAGACGGCGACCCGGACGGCTCGATCGTCGATCGTGACGGCGGGCTATGGAATGCGCAGTGGGGTGGGCGGCGCGTGGTGCGCTATGGGCAGGACGGGACCGAGACGGATCGCGTTGAAGTGCCGACCGCGCAGCCGAGCTGCGTGGCGCTTGATGGCGATGGTCGCTTGTACGTGACGAGTGCGCGTGTGGGCCTGAGCGACGATGCGCTGGCGAGCGACGTGCACGCGGGCGGCGTGTTCGTCGCGCAGACGCGGCACATGGGGCTGCCGACCGCACGGTTCGCGGGCACGCCGCGTGGTTGATCGCATGGCCGCCGCATCCGGGTTCCCGTCCATGGGATCGCGCTGACGCGGCGGGCTTCACGGTCAGGCCCGCGCTCCGCCACGCATGCGCGAACGCGCGGCGGCTGATCGTCTTCTCAAACACGCCGTTTCTCTCCCCGACCTGCTGGTAAGATGGCCCGCAATTCCATCCAGCACGTGCCATGAGTTCCGCCCCGACCAAGCCCGCCCGTTCGAAACCCGCCGCGAAGGACGCCGCCCGCACGCCGGTCGACAAGCCGAAAGCGCGCGTGCAACAGCGCCTGACCTACGTGATCGGCGGCCTCGACCGCCTGCTGCGCCGCCACATGACCGACGCGCTCGCGCCGCTCGGCATCACGCTCGCGCAATACACGGCGCTGTCGGTGCTCGAGGCGCGCGGCGCATCGTCGAACGCGCAACTGGCCGAGCGCTCGTGGATCACGCCGCAATCGGCGAACGAGGTGATGAGCGTGATGGCCGCCCGCGGTTTCGTCACGCGCGAAGCCGACCCGTCGCACGGCCGCATCATTCTGCTGACGCTGACCGATGCAGGCGCGGCGATGCTGCGCGAATGCGAAGCCGCGCTGCGGCCGGTCGAGGCACGCATGCTCGGCGACATCCCGGCCGACGACGCCGCGCACGTGCAGCGCGCGCTCGAACTGTTCTCGCGCAACCTGCGCGGCTGATCGCTTCCCCGTTTTCACGACGCGGGCCCGCCAGGCCCGCGCTCGCTGCGTCCGCGCCATCGACGTTCGCCCGACCGCGCCCTGATTTCCCCCGCGCTTTCCGCGTTTCGCTCCGGGTTTACACCGGCGCTCGTGCCGCTTGCAATATCAGGTAGCCTGATATTAAATGAAGTCGTCCGCAGCACGCATGCTGCGCACCGAATCGCACTGGAAACGAACGACAGGAACAGACATGAGCAAGTACGACAACCGCTGGCAGACCGTTGAAGTGAAAGTGGAGGCCGGCATCGCGTGGGTCACGCTGAATCGCCCCGAGAAGCGCAACGCCATGAGCCCGACGCTGAACCGGGAGATGCTGGAAGTCCTCGACGCGGTCGAGTTCGACGACGAGGCAAAGGTGCTGGTACTGACCGGCGCGGGCGCCGCGTGGACGGCCGGCATGGATCTGAAGGAATATTTCCGCGAGATCGACGGCGGTTCCGACGCGCTGCAGGAAAAAGTGCGCCGCGATGCGTCGGAATGGCAGTGGCGCCGCCTGCGGATGTACAACAAGCCGACCATCGCGATGGTGAACGGCTGGTGCTTCGGCGGCGGGTTCTCGCCGCTCGTCGCGTGCGACCTCGCGATCGCGGCGGACGACGCGGTGTTCGGGCTGTCGGAGATCAACTGGGGCATCCCGCCGGGCAACCTCGTCAGCAAGGCCATGGCCGACACGGTCGGGCATCGCCGCGCGCTGCACTACATCATGACCGGCGACACGTTCACCGGCGCGCAAGCGGCCGAGATGGGCCTCGTGAACAGCAGCGTGCCGCTCGCCGAACTGCGCGACGCGACGATCGCGCTCGCCGCGCGGCTGATGGACAAGAACCCGGTCGTGCTGCGCGCGGCGAAGCACGGCTTCAAGCGTTCGCGCGAGCTCACGTGGGAACAGTGCGAGGATTACCTGTATGCGAAGCTCGACCAGGCGCAGTTGCGCGATCCGGAGCGCGGCCGCGAGCAGGGGCTGAAGCAATTCCTCGACGACAAGACGATCAAGCCGGGCCTGCAGGCATACAAGCGCTGATACAAGCGCCGACGCAGCCGCCGGCATCATCGCCGGCGTAATCGCAAGAGAGGCAAGGCAGGAGACGACATGACAGACAGACGGATGCTGATCGGCGGCGAGTGGTGCAACGCCCGCGACGGGCGCACCTTCGACCGCTTCAACCCCGCGACCGGCGCGCTTGCATCGCGCGCGCCGGCGGCCGGCATCGCCGACGCCGATGCGGCGATCGACGCCGCGCACCGCGCGTTCCCCGCATGGGCGGCGCTCGCACCGACCGAGCGGCGCCGCCGGCTGCTGAAGGCGGCCGACCTGATGGATGCGCGCATCGACGCGTTCATCGCGACCGGCGTGGCCGAAACCGGCGCGACGCCAGGCTGGCTCGGCTTCAACGTGACGCTCGCGGCGAACATGCTGCGCGAGGCCGCGTCGATGACGACGCAGATCGACGGCGACGTGATCCCGTCCGACGTACCGGGCAATCTGGCGCTCGCGATGCGCGTGCCGTGCGGCGTGGTGCTCGGCATCGCACCGTGGAACGCGCCGGTGATCCTCGGCACACGTGCGCTGGCGATGCCGCTCGCATGCGGCAACACGGTCGTGCTGAAGGCGTCCGAGGCGTGCCCGGGCGTGCACGCGCTGATCGGCGAAGTGCTGGACGAAGCGGGGCTCGGCGCGGGCGTGGTCAACGTGATCACGCACGCGGCGGCCGACGCGCCCGAACTCGTCGAGCGGATGATCGCGCATCCGCACGTGAAGCGGATCAACTTCACCGGGTCGACGCACGTCGGCCGCATCATCGCGCGCCACGCGGCCGCGCACCTGAAACCCGTGCTGCTCGAACTCGGCGGCAAGGCGCCGGTGCTGGTGCTCGACGATGCCGATCTCGATGCGGCCGTCGACGCGATCGCGTTCGGCGCATTCTTCAACCAGGGGCAGATCTGCATGTCGACCGAGCGCGTGATCGTCGCGCGGCCGATCGCCGATGCGCTCGTCGAGCGGCTGGCGGCGAAGGCCCGCACGTTGGTCGCCGGCGATCCGCTGGCCGGCCATCCGCTCGGCACGATGGTCGATGCGTCGGCCGCCGCGCGCGCGGCGTCGCTGGTCGAGGATGCGCGTGCGCAGGGCGCGCAACTGCCGCTCGGCTGCCGTGTGGAGGGGGCGACGATGCAGCCCGCGATCGTCGACGGCGTCACGCCCGGCATGCGGCTCTATCGCGAGGAATCGTTCGCGCCGGTCGTCGCGATCCTGCGCGCGGACAGCGACGACGAGGCGGTCGCGCTGGCGAACGACAGCGAATTCGGGCTGTCGGCGAGCGTGTTCAGCCGCGATATCGCACGTGCGATGGCGGTCGCGCGGCGGATCGAATCGGGAATCTGCCACGTCAACGGGCCGACCGTGCACGACGAAGCGCAGATGCCGTTCGGCGGCACGAAGGCGAGCGGCTACGGCCGCTTCGGCAGCCGCGCGTCGATCGCCGAATTCACCGAGCTGCGCTGGATCACCGTGCAGACCACGCCGCGGCACTTTCCGATATGAGCGAGCCGACGATGAATGTTGCGACGCCCGCCGGCGGCCCGGTGAACGAGACGGGCCGCGTGCGCTATCGCAAGGCCGCCGTCGCCGTTGGCGCGGCCGAGATTCGCCGCGCCGACGACGGTACCTGGTACCTGCGTTCGCGCGAGCCGCTCGGCGATTACCCGACGCGCGTCACCGACTGCCTCGTGCGGGGCGCGCAGGCGCACCCCGATCGCGTGCTGGCCGCGCGGCGCGGCGCCGACGGAAACTGGATCGAGATCACTTATGCGCAGATGCTCGAACGTGCCCGCGCGCTCGGCCAGGGCCTCGTCGATCTCGGGCTGTCGGCCGAGCGTCCGCTCGCGGTGCTGTCCGGCAACGATCTCGAGCACCTGCAGCTGATGTTCGCGGCGATGCTGGCCGGCGTGCCGTACTCGCCGATCTCGCCCGCGTATTCGCTGGTGTCGACCGACTACGGCAAGTTGCGTCATACGCTCGGCGTGCTGCGGCCGGGCGCGGTGTTCGTCGCCGAACGCGCGCCGTTCGCGCGGGCGCTCGACGCGACGTTGCCGGCCGATGCGGCGCTGATCGTCGCGCGCGATGTCGATGCCGAGGGCCGCGTGGTGCCGCTGTCGCGCCTGCTCGCCACCGCACCGCGCACGATCGACGCGATCCACGAGGCGATCGGCCCCGACCATCTCGTGAAGATCCTGTTCACGTCCGGTTCGACGAAGCAGCCGAAGGCCGTGCCGACCACGCACCGGATGCTGTGCAGCAACCAGCAGATGCTGCGCCAGACGATGCCGGAACTCACGCGCGAGCCGCCGGTGCTGGTCGACTGGCTGCCGTGGAATCATACGTTCGGCGGCAGCCACAACCTCGGCATCGCGCTGTACAACGGCGGCACGCTGTATATCGACGACGGCCGCCCGATGCCCGGCCGCTTCGACGAAACCGTGCGCAACTTGCGCGAGATCGCGCCGACGATCTATTTCAACGTGCCGAAGGGCTGGGAGGAACTGACCGCCGCGCTCGAACGCGATGCCGAATTGCGCGACACGTTCTTCTCGCGCGTGAAGCTGTATTTCTTCGGCGGCGCGGGGCTGTCGCAGGCCGCGTGGGACCGGCTCGATCGCGTGACCGAAGCGCATTGCGGCGAGCGTATCCGGATCATGGCGGGCCTCGGGATGACGGAGGCGTCGCCGTCGTGCCTGTTCACGACGGGGCCGCTGATGCGCGCCGGCTATATCGGGCTGCCCGCACCCGGCTGCGACGCGAAGCTCGTGCCGTGCGGCGGCAAGCACGAACTGCGCTTCAAGGGGCCGAACGTGATGCGCGGCTACTGGCACGCGGATGTCGATCCGCGCGACGTGTTCGACGAAGAAGGCTATTACCGCAGCGGCGACGCGGGCGTCTTTGCCGACCCGGAGCGGCCGGAACTCGGGCTGCTGTTCGACGGGCGGCTGACCGAGGATTTCAAGCTGAGCAGCGGCACGTTCGTGAGCGTCGGGCCGTTGCGCGCGCATGCGGTGTCGACGGGCGCGCCGTACGTGCAGGACGTGGTCGTCACCGGGATCAATCGCGACGACATCGGCTTGCTGGTGTTTCCGCGCGTCGAGGCGTGCCGTGCGCTGGCAGGGCTCGCCGCGGATGCCTCGGTGACCGACGTGCTGCGCGCGCCGGCCGTGCGCGCGGCGTTCGCGGCGTGGCTGGCTGCGTTGAACCGGAATGCGAGCGGCGGGTCGACGTTCGTCGCGCGAATCCGGCTGATCGACACGCCGCCGTCGCTCGATCTCGGCGAGGTGACCGACAAGGGTTCGCTGAACCAGGCGGCCGTGCAGAAGCATCGCGCGGCGACGATCGACGCGCTGTACGATCCGGCGCGGCGCGATCCCGACGTGATTTACGCGTAGGCAGCATGCGCGAGCAGTTACAGCAGTAAGCAACCAGCAGGCACAACGACCGGCCGGCCACGACACCGGCAGGCGCTCTTTCGGCCAGTGAATCAGGTTGCCTGATAAAGGCGGCCCGTTCATACGACACCTCGCGCGCCGCACCGCCACTGGCCGGCGGCGGCGCGCGGCGGTCGTCGCACGGCCGACCGACTACAAAGACATGGGACTGGAGACATGAACACTTACGTTGCCGAAAAATCCACGGTCGCGACCACGCTCGCGCTGTGTTTCGCGATCGCACTCCTCGAAGGGCTCGACCTGCAGTCGGTCGGCGTCGCCGCGCCGCGGATGGCGCGCGAATTCGGGTTGACCGTGTCGCAAATGGGCATCGCGTTCAGCGCGGGCACCTTCGGGCTGTTGCCGGGCGCGATGCTCGGCGGACGGCTCGCCGACCGGATCGGCCGCAAGCGCGTACTGATCGCGTCGGTCGTGCTGTTCGGGCTGCTGTCGATCGCGACCGCGCAGGTATCGACGTTCGCGATGCTCGTCGTCGTGCGCGTGCTGACCGGCATCGGCCTCGGCGGCGCGATGCCGAACCTGATCGCGCTGTCGTCCGAAGCGGTCGAGCCGCGCTCCCGCAGCAGCGCGGTCGCGACGATGTACTGCGGGATTCCGTTCGGCGGCGTGATCGCGTCGGTGATCGGCGTGCTGCTCGCGGGCGACACCGAATGGCGTCACATCTTCTACGTCGGCGGCGTGGGGCCGCTGCTGCTCGTGCCGCTGCTCGTGTGGTTCCTGCCGGAATCGCGCGCGTATCTCGACGTCGCCGGCACGCAGGCCGCGCGCGCGAGCGTCGCCCGCACGCTGTTCGGCGACGGCCGCACGACGTCGACGGTCGCGCTGTGGGTCAGCTACTTCTGCACGCTGATCGTCCTCTACTTTCTGCTGAACTGGCTGCCGTCGCTGATGGCCTCGCGCGGGCTCGATCGCGCACACGTCGGCCTCGTGCAGATCGCGTTCAACGTCGGCGCGGGGCTCGGCGCGCTCGGCATCGGCGCGGCGCTCGACCGGATGCGCGCGTCGCGCGTGGTCGGCGGGATGTACGTCGGGATCGTGCTGTCGCTCGCCGCGCTCGCGGCCGCGCCCGGTTTCGCGTCGCTCGCCGCGGCCGCGTTCGCGGCGGGGATGTTCGTCGTCGGCGGGCAGTCGGTGCTGTATGCGCTCGCGGCGATCTACTACCCGACCGCGATGCGCGGCACCGGCGTCGGCGCGGCGGTGGCGGTCGGCCGGCTCGGCTCCGTCGTCGGGCCGCTCGCGGCCGCGACGCTGCTGGCCGCGGGCCGCAGCGCGCCCGTCGTGATCGGCGCGAGCATCCCGGTCACGCTCGTCGCGGCCTTCGCCGCCTTCGTGCTGATTCGCCGCCCGCAAGCCGGCGACTGAGGGTTCGATTTTTCAATGCGCGCCGTCAGAGCGCGCGATTCAACATGGTCTGGAGACGCAACGAAATGAAGACGAAGACAAGGAACGGCCTGCTGGCCGCCGGCGCGTGCTGCGCACTCGCCGCGCCGGGCGCGCACGCGCAGTCGAGCGTGACGCTGTACGGGATCATCGATACGGGCGTCGAATTCGTGTCGCACGCGAACGCGGCCGGCGATCACGTGGTGCGGATGCCGGGCGTGACGGGCGAGCTGCCGTCGCGCTGGGGGCTGCGCGGCACCGAGGATCTCGGCGGCGGCTATCAGGCGGTGTTTACGCTCGAAAGCGGCTTCAACGTGCGCGGCGGCGATCTCGGGCAGGGCGGCCGGCTGTTCGGGCGGCAGGCGTTCGTCGGGCTGAAGAGCGGCTTCGGCACGCTCGCGTTCGGCCGTCAGTACACGATGACCTATCTCGCGCTGCAGGGCGCGGACATCATCGGCCCCGACATCTACGGGCTCGGCTCGTTCGACGCGTACGTGCCGAACGGCCGCGCCGACAACGCCGTGACCTACCTCGGCACGTATCGCGGCGTGACGCTCGGCGCCGCGTATTCGTTCGGCCGCGACGGCGCGGGCACCGGCAACTCGCCGGGGCAGGGCACATGCGCGGGGCAGGTGCCGGGCGACGCGGTGCAGTGCCGCAACTGGTCGGTGATGCTCAAGTACGACAGCGCGTACTTCGGTGCGGCGGCGTCGTACGAGGAACAGCGCGGCGGCACCGGCGCGGCCGCCAACTTCTTCGACGGCGTGGCGCCCGTTCCCTTCACCAGCAGCGGCGGCAAGGATGCGCGCACGCACGTCAGCGCGTATGCGCAGGCGGCCGGCGCGAAGATCGGCGCGGGCTGGATCGGGCGGCGCGTGTCGACCGGTTCGCCGGCCGCGGCGGGCGCGCATTCCGACCTGTTCTTCGTCGGCGCGTCGTATGCAGTGAAGCCCGATTTCATCGTCGACGGCGAAGGCTACCGGATCGTCAACAGCGCGCACGACACGCGCGCGACGATGGCCACGCTGCGCGCGACCTATCTGCTGACCAAGCGCACGGCCGTCTACGCGCAATCGTCGTATCTGTGGAACAGCGAGCATGCACGCTACTCGGTCAGCGGCGGCGGGCCCGGCACGACGCCCGGCGCGGGGATGGGGCAACTCGGCGCGATGGTCGGCATGCGGCACATGTTCTGATTCACCGGCGTGACGAACCCAACGGGAGTTATCTTGAACAGGAAATCTGCATTCCTCTGTATTGCGCCGTTGTCCGCCGCCGCCCTGCTCGCCGGTTGCGGCGGCGACGATTCGATCAGCGCCCCGCCCACGCACCTGAGCGCCGCGACGCCGGCCACGATGGCGCAGACCTGCGACGCGCTCGCCGCGAAGCTCGCGTATGCGAACACGTCGTTCACGTCGGTGACGACCGCCGCGGCCGGCACGCTGACGGTGGCCGGCAAGCCGGTCGCCGAGCACTGCGTGATCGCCGGCAAGATGAACCAGCGCGTGAGCGCGGTAGACGGCAACACCTATGCGATCGGCTTCGAGATGCGCTTGCCGAAAGCGTGGAACGGCCGCTTCTTCTACCAGGCCAACGGCGGGCTCGACGGCAACGTCGTGACCGCGACCGGCGAGATCGGCGGCGGCGGCCCGCTGACCAACGCGCTGAATCAGGGTTTCGCGGTGATCAGCTCGGATTCCGGGCACAGCGCCGCGCAGAATCCGCTGTTCGGTCTCGATCCGCAGGCGCGGATCGATTACGGCTACGGCGCCGTCGACGCGCTGACGCCGATGGCGAAGCAGGTGATCCGGCTCGCGTACGGCAAGGCGCCCGATCGCAGCTATTTCGGCGGCTGCTCGAACGGCGGCCGTCACGCGATGGTCACGGCGGTGCGCAACCCGGCCGACTACGACGGCATCATCGCGGGCGACCCGGGCTTCCATCTGCCGAAGGCGGCGATCGGCGAGATGTACGGCGCGCAGCAGTTCGCGAAGATCGCGTCGGCCACCGGAACGAACGGGTTGCCGGACATCCGCAGCGGTTTCAACGATGCGGAGCGCCAGTTCGTCGGCGCGAAGATTCTCGAAAAATGCGATGCGCTCGATGGCGCGGCTGACGGGATGGTGCAGGACGTCGCCGCGTGCCAGGCGCATTTCAGCGTCGACACGGACATCCCGACCTGCGCGAACGGCACGCGTACGGGCGCCTGCCTGACGCCTGCGCAGAAAACCGCGCTGGAGAACGTGTTCGCCGGTGCGCGCAACAGCGCGGGCACGGCGCTCTACGCGAGCTTTCCGTACGATCCGGGCATCTCGGGCCCTGGCTGGGCCGGGTGGAAGCAGTCGAATTCCGTCACGCTCGATCCGGCCGCGATGGCGTTCACGTTCATGACGCCGCCGAAAACCGCCGCGGCGCTCGCGAACCTGCCCGGTTTCGCGCTCGGTTTCGACATGGACAACGACGCGCCGGCGATCTTCGCGACGAACGGCACTTACACGCAATCGTCGTGGTCGTTCATGACGCCGCCCGACGAGACGAACCTCGCCGCGCTGAAGTTGCGCGGCGCGAAGCTGCTCGTCTATCACGGCACCGGCGACCCGGTGTTCTCGTTCAACGACACGCGCGACTGGTATGCGCAGGTCGCGCAGGCGAACGGCGGCGATGCGTCGAGCTTTGCACGCTTCTATCCGGTGCCGGGGATGAACCACTGCTCGGGCGGGCCGGCCGCCGACCAGTTCGACATGCTGACGCCGCTCGTCGCGTGGGTCGAACAGGGGCAGGCGCCCGCGGCGGTCGTGGCGACCGCGCGCGATACGACGAACGCGGTGCCGAACGCGGACGTGCCGACGTCGTGGGGCGCGGGCCGTACGCGTCCGTTGTGCCCGTATCCGCAGGTCGCGCGCTACAACGGTTCGGGCGACCTGAACTCGGCGGCGAGCTTCAGTTGTCGTTGACGTAGCCGTCGATGGGAGGCGGCCGGCGCGTGTAACGACGTGCCGGCCGCTTCATGGCCTCATTCATTCACTCGCCGGCATCGACCGGCACGTCGAGCCCGACCTTCACACGGCTCATGCTCACCAGCGTCTTGAACCGCTTCACGTTGTTGTTCGCGAAGAACAGCTCGCGCGTGAGCGCGTTGTACTGATCCATGTTGCGCACCGCGAGGATCAGCACGAAATCCCATTCCCCCGTCACGTAGTAGCACTGCTGGATCTGCGGGCAGCGCTCGAACGCGCGTTTCATCGCGTCGAGCTGGTCGATCTGCTCGCTTTCGACCTCGACGTTCACGACGATCGTCAGCGGATGATCGACCTTGTCCGGCGCGACGACGGCCGTGTAGCGCTCGATCACGCCATCTTCCGCGAGGCGCCGCAGCCGCCGGTTCACCGCGGCGGTCGACAGGTTGACGCGCGCGCCGAGCTCGGCCTGCGGCGTCTGCGCGTCGCGCTGGACTTCCATCAACAGCTTGCGATCGAACGCATCGAGAGGGGTCGTCATGATGGCGCGTGAAACCTCGAAAGAATGAGAAATTTTTGCGTCCGAGTGGTCGATTTGGCGATTTCATTCACCGGCATGCGCAATATTATTTTTCCAACCGACGGTGAGCGCAATACGCGCCTGCTTGCCCCGACCCATCTGTCTCACCCGACCGCCCGCCTGCGCGGTCCCGCTCCGGAGCCTTTTCGCCATGCTGATCGCCAACCCGCGTGCGTCGCGCACCGCCTATCCGAACGCGCTGCGCCGCGTGATGAACATTGCGTCGGCCGACGAAAGCGGTGCGTGGCTCGCGCACTGGCCGCTCGTCGGCCACGCGCGCACGCCGCTGCGTGCGCTGCCCGATCTGGCCGCGCGGCTCGGCGTCGCGAGCGTCAGCGTGAAGGACGAGTCGTGCCGCTCGCCGCTCGGCAGCTTCAAGGCGCTCGGCGCGCCGATCGCGCTGGTGCGGCTCGTGAAGCGGCTGCGCCGCACGCAGGCACTCGATCCGCAAGGGCTCGTCACCGGCCGCTACGCATCGGCGCTGGCCGACCTGACGGTGATCAGCGCGACCGACGGCAATCACGGCCGCGCGCTGGCCGCCGCCGCGCGCGCGATCGGCTGCGGCTGCGTGATCGTGCTGCACGCGAACGTCGACGCGGAGCGCGAACGCGCGATCTCGGCGTACGGCGCGCGAATCGTGCGCATCGCGGGGAACTACGACGAATCGGTCGTCTGCGCGGCGCAACTCGCGCAGGCGAACGGCTGGTACGTCGTGTCGGATACGTCGTACGACGGCTACGAAGCGATTCCGCGCGACGTGATGCAGGGCTACGGCGTGATCGCCGCCGAAGCGGCCGCGCAGGCGGCAGAGGACGACGGCCGGCCGTTCACGCACGTGTTCCTGCAGGGCGGCGTGGGCGGCCTCGCCGCGGGCGTCGCGAGCTACCTGTGGGAGCGCGACGGCGTGCAGCGGCCGCGCTTCGTCGTCGTCGAGCCGCGCCAGGCCGATTGCCTGTACCAGAGCGCGCTGGCGGGGCGCGCGACGAAGGCGAGCGGCAGCGTCGATTCGGTGATGGCCGGGCTCGCGTGCGGCGAGGCGTCGCCGCTCGCGTGGGATTTCCTCGAGATGTGCATCGACCACTTCATGCTGATCGACGATGAAGACGCGGTGCAGACGATGCGCGGCCTCGCGGCCGGCAGCGAGCGCGACGTGCCGCTCGTCGCCGGCGAATCGGGCGCAGCCGGCGTGGCGGGGCTCGACGTGCTGATGCGCGACCCGGCGCGCGCGCGGCAGGTCGGGCTCGATGCGAATGCGCGCGTGCTGGCGATCAACACGGAAGGGGCGACCGCGCCGTCCGTGTACCGGGATTGCGTCGGTGAGACGGCCGACGCGGTGCTCGCGCGGCAGCGCGACTGGCTGAGCCGCGCGGTGGTGGCGGCCTGAACGACATGACGATCGACGTGACTACCGACGAGGCGAACGCAATGGACACAATCGACGCAACGGCAGAAAGCACGCTGCAGGGCCAACTGAAGACCTGGCGCCGCCATCTGCACCAGTATCCGGAGACAGGTTTCGAAGAGGTGAACACGTCGGACTACGTCGCGCGGATCCTGACGACGCTCGGGCTCGACGTGCATCGCGGCATCGGCGGCACGGGGCTCGTCGCGAACCTCACGGCCGGCACCGGCCAGCGCGCGATCGGCATTCGCGCGGACATGGACGCGCTGAACATCGCCGAGCACGCGCCGGGCCGCGAACACGTGTCGCGCACGCCGGGCAAGATGCATGCGTGCGGGCACGACGGCCACATGTCGATGGTGCTCGGCGCCGCGCAACTGCTGGCCGAGCGCAAGGATTTCGACGGCACGGTGCGCTTCATTTTCCAGCCGGCGGAAGAGCACGGCCGCGGCGCGAAGGCGATGATGGCTGACGGGCTGTTCGAGCGCTTTCCCGTCGATGCGATCTTCGGCGCGCACAACATGCCGGGCATGCGCGCGGGCACGTTCGCGACGCGTGCGGGCGGCATCATGGCGAGCGAGGACAACTTCGTGATCCGGATCGACGGGCGCGGCACGCATGCGGCGCGTCCGCACATGGGCATCGATCCGATCGTGATCGGCTCGCAGATCGTGCTCGCGCTGCAGACGATCGTGTCGCGCAATCTCGACCCGGGCCTGCAGGCGGTGATCTCCTGCACGGAATTCATCACCGACGGGCTGCGCAACGTGCTGCCGTCGACGGTGACGATCAAGGGCGACACGCGCAGCTATTCGCGCGACGTGCAGGCGCTGCTGGAGGCGCGGATGCGCGAGATCAGCGAAGGAATCTGCCGCACGCACGGTGCGACCTGCACGTTCGACTACACGCACGAGTTCGCGCCGACGGTGAATTCGCCGGAATGGGTCGACACGGCCGTGCAGGCCGCCGCGCATATCGTGGGCGCCGACGCGGTGAACGCCGACGTGCAGCCGATGATGATCTCGGAGGATTTCGGCGCGTTCCTGCAGGCGGTGCCGGGCAATTTCGTGTTCATCGGCAACGGCGAAGCGGCCGGGCAGGGCGGCGTGCCGCTGCACAACGCGACGTACGATTTCAACGACGAGATTTTGCCGGTGGGCGCGCGGTATTTCGCGGAGGTGGCGCGGCGCGCGTTGAAGGCGGTGTAGCGGGGCGGGGGCGGGTCGCTGCGCGCGCGGTGCGCCTTTGTCATCGACGACGCATCGATGCTCGACCGCGCCGGGGTGCTGGCGCGTCGAGCATCGCCCGTCGTCGCATTCGATCAACCGGCCAGTCCACCGAGGCACGCATCGAATTGCGCGACGAGCCGATCGACATCGTCGGCCGTCGTTTGCGGGCACACGAGCATCATGTTGTGGAACGGCATGATCAGCACGCCGCGGTTCAGTAAAAGTTTTTGCGCATAAACATACGACAACTTATCTCTAAGCACGCTTTCCCTAATGTGAGTGTGCGCACACATACAGACCATATATTCAGTAAAAACAGGGTAAACGACAAATACATACCCTGCGCCAATCGCGTCTAGACTGCGCAATGTAGTACGACGACGTATAAATGGCGACCGCCCGCCCGGCGGCGCATCGATACCCTCCACCCAGAAGGAGTACCCATGGCCGCCCATCGCCGCCGTCCGTCTTCGTCCGTCCGATCGCCCGCATCGAAACGGGTATCGCGCCGCGCCTTCATCGGCTGGACCGGCGCACTTGCCGGCGGCGCGATGCTCGGCGGACCGTTCGCGGCCACCCGCGCGCTGGCGGCAGGCGCGACGCCGAATGCGTCGGCGGTCGATCTCGTGTGGGGCGAGCACGGCGCGGCGGCGCGCATTGCCGCGTCGCTCGCGCACGTGTCGCGGCTCGCGCGGCGCGGACGCGACTTCGACGTGACGCACTACGGCGCGCGCCCGTGCGCGACGGTCGCGCAGACGTCGCCGTACCCGGTGGCGAAATCGCCCGTCAGCCCCGGCTCCGAACTGACGACCGCGCCCGGCGCATTCGATTCGCGCCCGGCCTTTCTCGCGGCGATCGACGCATGCCGGCGCGAAGGCGGTGGCCGCGTCGTCGTGCCGCCCGGCAACTGGTATTGCGCGGGGCCGATCGTGCTGCAGAGCAACGTCACGTTCCACTTGAGCGCGAACTGCACGATCTACTTCAGCCCGAATCCGGCCGACTACGCGAAGGACGGCCCGGTCGATTGCGGCGCGAACGGCCGGCTGTACTACAGCCGCTGGCAGGCGAACGATTGCCTGAACTACGGCGCGCCCGTCTATGCGCGCAACGCGACCAACATCGCGCTGACCGGCGAAGGCCCGACGTCGGTGCTCAACGGGCAGGCGATGACGCCGTTCTCGGGCAGCGGCGCGAACAGCGTCTGCTGGTGGACCTACAAGGGCTCGTCGGGCGCGTACGGCGCGAGCGCGACGGTGCCGGCGCAGAACTCGGCGAATCCGAACAACGTCGACCTGCGCATCGTCGCGCCCGCGATTCCCGACGCGCTCTACGCGCTGCTGACGTCGCCCGTCACGCCGTGGCAGCAGGACCAGAACTACCTGCCCGCGCTGTCCGAGGCCGGGGTGCCGGTCGAGCGGCGCATCTTTGGCCTCGGCCACTACCTGCGGCCGTGCATGGTCGAATTCATCGGCTGCACGAACGTGCTGATGGCGAACTACCAGACGCAGAACACGCCGTTCTGGCAGCACCATCCGACCGCCAGCCGCAACGTCGTGATCCGCGGCGTGACGACCAACAGCATCGGCCCGAACAACGACGGCTTCGATCCGGACGCGTGCACCGACGTGCTGTGCGAGGACTGCACGTTCAACACCGGCGACGACTGCATCGCGATCAAGTCGGGCAAGGACCGCGACACCGAATACGGCCCCGCGAAGCGGCACCTGATCCGCAACTGCACGATGAACAGCGGGCACGGCGGCATCACGCTCGGCAGCGAGATGGGCGGCGGCGTCGAGCAGATCTACGCGACGAACCTGTCGATGCTGAACGCGAACTGGCAGACCAATCCGCTGAACATCGCGATTCGCGTGAAGACCAACATGAACCGCGGCGGCTACGTGAAGGATTTCCACGTGAAGGGCGTCACGCTGCCGAACGGCGTGACGCTGAAGGGCGGCGGCTACGGCAGCGCGCTGCTCGCGGGCAGCCCGGTCAACGCGAGCGTGCCGCTCGGCGTCGTGACGCCGTCGGCCGGCAATCCGTCCGCGGCGCAGGGCGGCATCGTCACGTTCGACTGCGACTACCAGCCGGCGAACGATGCGGTACGCACGCGCGCACCGGTCGTGCAGAACGTGACGATCGCCGACGTGAAGGCGAGCAACGTGACGCTGGACGGCGTGACCGCGTCGTGTTTCCAGGCGATCGTCGCGCAGGGGCCGGTCGCGTTCGACTACAACGGCACGCCGCCGACGCCGGCCGTGCAGCCGATCTCCGGCGTGACGATCAGCAATTGCGATTTCGGCACGCCGGTCGCGTCAGGCGCGCCGACGGTCACGTCGCCGGGGCCGATCTATGCATTCAACGTGAGCGCGATGACGCTGACGAACGTGACGATCGCCGGGCAGGTCGTCAACACGACGATCAACGACAAGCGGTAGGGCGCGCTCATCCAGAGGCGTTCGCGTGCGGCCCGGCCGGTGCCCGCACGCGAGCGCGAATGCGCATGCGTTACGTCAGCGTCTTGATCATGTAGTGCTCGTCGTAGAAGCGGCCATCGACGAACAGGGAGCGCGGCTCCGTGCCGAACCGCACGAACCCCTGCGATGCATAGAGCCGCTCCGCGGTACGGTTGACGTCGTTCACGCACAGCATCAGTTGCTTGCATCCCCACGCGTTCGCCGCATGCCCGGTCGCGCTGTCGAGCAGCGCCTGCGCGATGCGTTGCCCGCGATACGCGGCATCGACGTACACGCCCCAGATCGTCGCCTTGTGCTCGATCTTCGTGCGCGCGTCGCGGCGTACACCGGTGATGCCGACGAGCGTGTCGCCGTCGAACGCGCCGAACACGGCCTGTGCCTGCGTCGGCGTGAGGCGCTTCGCGAATTCGTCGACCGGCACCTGCGATTCCTCGTCGAGCGTCGGCAGGAAGGACGTGGGCGCGGTGTCGACCGCGCGCAGGCGAACGGTCTGGAACTGCGCCGCGTCGGCGGCGTCAAGCAGGCGGATCGTGATCGTCATCGGGAGCATTCCGGTTGAGGGGCGTGCATGCCGGCGCGCCGCTGCCGCGCGCTGCGGGATGCATCGCCCTTATCGTAATAGGAATCCGGATGTCGCGGAGCGATGGTCGGTGCGTCGCAGGGGTAGCGGGCACGATCGTGAACGGAGAAGACAGGGATGGCGGCGCGTCGTGCCGTGATCAAGAGAGCGCGCGGAAAGGGTCTAAAGCGCGTGCGCCGTCGCGCCGCATCGGCGCCCGACGTCAAACCGGCGACGTGCGCGCGATCAATTCACGCGCACGCCAGCGCCATCAATAGCGCGACAGCTGATTGCCGTTGATCTGCACGCGGTCGCCCGGACGCAGGTTGCCCGGCGACTGCACGTCGAACGAGCGCATCGAGCCGTCGCTCACCTGCACGTCGATCCGGTAGCTGCTCGGGCCTTGCGCCGCGCCCATCTGCTGGCCGATCTGGTTGCCCGCCACCGCCCCGCCGAGCGCGCCGATCACGGTCGCCGCATCGCGGCCGTGACCGCGGCCGAACTGGTTGCCCACCAGGCCGCCGACCAGCGCGCCGACGACGGTGCCGGCGATGCCTGACGGGGCGACCGAGCCATTGACCGGCTGGATGTTCGACACGGTGCCGTATTGCGCGCCGTACGCGGTCGCGTATTGCTGCTGCTGATTGCCGTACTGGTCATACGGCTGCGAGCCGTATTGCGACGGGTTGCCGTATTGATCGTACGGTTGCGGCGCCTGGTTCGGATACGCCGGTTGCTGCTGCACGTAGCCCGGTTGCGAGTACGCGGGCTGCCCATAGCCGGGCGTCGCGTATTGCTGCTGCTGCGGATAGCCCGGCTGCGCGCCGTAGTAGCCCGGCGCGACGCAGGCAGTGAGCGGAAGCGCCGCCACGGCGACGAGCGAGGCGAACAGAACGGTCTTCGTGGAAGGCATGCGCATCATGATGATTCCTGCATCGGCAACGTGTCCGCCGATGGATTCCCGTGATGGGTGGCGAACTCGGCGTGAGTATAAGGAATGGCCGGATGCGCGTCCGGTGCGGCCGGGTAACAACGTGTAAAGTCTGTTGCCGCGTAAATCCCCGGTGGGACGGGGCATCGAAGCCGTGCGCGGCAAGGACGTGGCGCGGCTTCCCGGCGCACGCGCGCCGACGACGCGGCCGTGCGTTGCCGAAGACATTTCGGCCATTTCCTCGACGATCGCGCCCCCCCGTCGCGCCCGGCCCGGCAGACCTTCGCGCCGCGCATCGCGAAATCGAATGCGCGGCATCGCGACATTTAATTGGCCTCGGGCGGCGGCGTTCGATATCGTGGCCGGATTCCCTGCCAACGGTCGCGCCGCGCCGGCTGCGGTCCTTCCTCGATCCGCGCCGGTGTCGCGCCGCGACCGCCCCACATTCGAAGCCATGACCGAACGACTCTTCATCAACGCTCGCGACGCCGGCGGCCAGCCCGTCAACCTCGTCGTCCGCGACGGCCGCTTCGCCGCGATCGGCGCCGATTGCACAGCCGCGCCCGGCACGCAGACGATCGACCTCGACGGCCGCGTCGTGCTGCCCGGTTTCGTCGACGGCCACATCCATCTCGACAAGAGTTTCGTCGGCGATCGCTGGGTGCCGCACGAGCCGGTCGGCTCGCTGCGCGAGCGGCTCGCGGCCGAGAAGCGCCAGCTCGCGGCCGCGCCGCCGATCGTCGAGCGTGCGAATGCGCTGATCGCGCAGGCCGCCGCGTTCGGCACGATCGCGATGCGCAGCCACGTCGACGTCGATGCGACGACGGGCCTGTCGAACCTGCACGCCGTGATGGCCGCGCGCGAACAATGGCGCGGGATCGTCGACATCGAACTGGTCGCGTTTCCGCAGGCCGGCGTGATCACCTGCCCGGGCACCGCCGAGATCCTCGACGCGGCCGTGCGCGAAGGCGCCGACGTGGTCGGCGGGATCGACCCGACGACGCTCGACGGCGACGCGGATGGTCAGCTCGACATCGTGTTCGGCATCGCCGAGAAGCGCGGCGCGAAAATCGACATTCACCTGCACGAACCGGGCGACACGGGCATCGCGCAACTGCTGCGGATCGCGGCGCGTACCCGCGCGGCCGGGCTCGGCGGCCGCGTGAACGTGAGCCATGCGTATGCGCTCGGTCAGGTGAGCGACGACGACGTGCAGCGCACCGCCGTGGCACTGGCCGAAGCCGGCGTGTCGATCCTGACGAATGCACCGGGCGACTGCGCGTTTCCGCCGGTGCAACGGCTGCGCGACGCGGGCGTGCATGTGTTCGCGGGCAACGACAACATTCGCGACGCGTGGTGGCCGTACGGTAACGGCGACATGCTGCAGCGCGCGATGATGGTCGGCTACCGGTCGGGCTTCTACACGGACGAAGCACTTGGCATCGCACTCGACATGGCGACGCACGCCGGCGCGCGCGCGATCGGCAAGGAGAACTATGGAATCGCGGTCGGCTGCGACGCGAGCTTCGTCGCGGTGCGTGCGCCGAACGCGGCGGCGGCCGTCGCCGGCATGCCGGCCGAACGCTGGGTATTCCGCCGCGGCGAAAGCGATACGGGCGCACCGTTCGCGCCGTCGCTGCGCTTCACGCGCTGACCCACCCACCCGACCGGCGGCACGGCCCGCGCCGTGCCGGCGTTGCACTGACCGACCCGACCGGAACCGACATGACGAACCTGCTGATCCGCAATGTCCGCACGAGCGCCGACGCGGCGCTTGATATCCTGATCGAAGGCGATCGCATCGCGCGGGTCGGCCCGTCGCTCGACGCGCCCGCCGGCTGCGCGATCGAGGACGGCGCGCTCGCGTTGGCGTTGCCCGGCCTCGTCGAGGGCCACACCCACCTCGACAAGACCCACTGGGGGATGCCGTGGTATCGCAACGCGGTCGGGCCGCGCCTCGTCGACCGCATCGAGAACGAACGCCACTATCGCGCGACGAGCGGCCATGACGCGGGCGCCGCGTCGCTCGCGCTGGCACGCGCGTTCCTCGCGGCCGGCACGACGCGCATCCGCACGCACGTCGACGTCGATACCGACGCCGGGCTGCGCCATCTGCACGGCGTGCTCGCGACGCGCGAGACGCTGCGCGGGCAGGTCGAGATCCAGATCGTCGCGTTTCCGCAATCGGGCGTGCTCAAGCGGCCGGGCACCGATGTGCTGCTGTCCGACGCGCTGGGTGCCGGCGCCGACCTGCTCGGCGGGCTCGATCCGTGCGCGATCGAAGGCGATCCGGTCGAGGCGGTGGACGTGCTGTTCGCGATCGCCGAACGCCACGGCCGCGGGCTCGACATCCATCTGCACGAGCGCGGATCGATGGGCGCGTACTCGCTCGACCTGATCCTGCAGCGCACGGCGGCGCACGGGATGCACGGCAAGGTCACGATCAGCCATGGTTTCTGTCTTGGCGATCTCCCCGAGTGCGAGCGCGATGCGCTGCTCGCGCGGATGGCCGAGCTCGGCGTCGCGATCGTCACGACGGCGCCGGCCGCGGTGCCGGTGCCACCGGTGGCCGCGTGCCGCGCGGCGGGCGTGACCGTGATCGGCGGCAACGACGGCGTGCGCGACACGTGGACGCCGTACGGCTCGCCCGACATGCTCGAACGCGCGATGCTGATCGGCATGCGCAACGATTTCCGCCGCGACGATGCGCTCGAAGTTGCGCTCGATTGTGTGATGCACGGCGCGGCGCGCGGCTGTGGTTTCGCGGATTACGGGCTGCAGCCGGGTAGCCGCGCGGACGTCGTGCTCGTCGATGCGCTGACGTTCGCCGAGGCTGTCGTCGCCCGGCCGGTGCGGCGGCTCGTCGTGTCGTCGGGGAAGATCGTCGCGCGTAACGGCGTGCTGGTCTGAGCGCCGCGTCGCCCCGGTATGATCCGGTTTTCAGCGGATTTCCGGGAGACGACGATGCGATGCATGACCGCGGCACGGGCCGCACGATGGATGGCGGCGGCCCTGTTCGCCGTGACGGCCGCGCATGCGGTGGCGGCCGGTCCGGCCGACGCGCAGCAGGAAGCCAACCGGCGCACGGTACTCGCGTTCTACGAGAAAGGGCTGAACGAGAAGGATGCGGACGCCGCGCTCGCGTATGTCGGCGATCGCTACGTGCAGCACAACCCGAACGCGGCCGACGGGCGCGACGGCTTCCGCAAGTTCGTCGCGTTCCTGCGCGACAAATATCCGCAGTCGCACAGCGAGATCAAGCGTTCGTTCGTCGATGGCGACTACGTGATCCTGCACGTGCACGCGGTGCGCGAACCGGGCACGCGCGGCAGCGCGATCATGGACATCTTCCGGCTCGAACACGGCAAGATCGTCGAACACTGGGACGTCAACCAGCCGGTGCCCGAGCAGGCGGCGAACGGCAATACGATGTTCTGACGCGTGTAGTGCGCGGCGCCCCTGTGCGCCGCTTCCGTTTGCAATCCGCTTCGCCTACCGCTCTTCGAGTTCCAGCATCGCCGCGAGCGCTTTCGTCAGCGCGCTGACCATCGGATCGGCCGTCGGCCGGTGCAGGATCGCGATGTCCATGTGCTCGATCGGTGCAAAGCCCTGCTTCGCGGTCAGCACCACGTGCTCGTCCGTCACCACGCGCGCGGGCAGTACGCTGATGCCGAGCCCGTCCGCGACGGCCGCCTGGATGCCGCTCAGGCTCGACGTCGTGAAGCTGATCCGCCAGCGGCGGCCGCGCTCCTCGATCGCCTTGATCATGTCGTCGCGATAGAGCCCGCGCGGCGGGAACACGACGATCGGCACCGGGTCGAGATCGATCGACGGATGTTTCGCACTGTCGATCCAGCGCAGCTTCTCCGGCCAGCGCACGACCGCCTCGCGACTGTCGCGCCGCTGCTTGATCAGCACGAGGTCGAGCTCGCCGCGATCGTACGCGGCGCTGATGTCGCGGCTCAGCCCGCACGTCACTTCGAGCTTCACCTGCGGATGCTCGCGCTTGAACGCCGCGAGCGCGTGCGTCGTGCGGCCCGCCGCGAAATCGTCGGGTACGCCGAGCCGGATCGTCAGCGCAACAGTCGCGCCCGACAGCGCCTCCAGCATCTCGTCGTTCAGCGCGAGCATGCGCCGCGCATAGCTGAGCACCGTCACGCCCGCGTCGGTCGGCCGCACGTCGCGCGCGCCGCGATCGAGCAGGCGGTGGCCGGCGATTTCCTCGAGCCGGCGCACCTTCTGGCTGACCGTCGACTGTGTCGAATGCAGGCGTGCGGAAGCGGTCGTGAAACTGCCGCAATCGGCGACCATCACGAGCGCGCGCAGCAGGTCGATGTCGAACAGGGGTCTATTCATTTCTGCACTTCTGTGGATTCGGGCATTTCATTTTCAAATGCATGCGATGACTTTTAACATGGCCGGACATCGCGGGCAATCGCGGTTTCGCCGGACTTGGGGGCGGTGTTTTGCGGGGTTTTGAGGCGGATGACGCTCTCGCAATGCGTCGACCTGAGCAGCGCGAACCGGTATCACGGCACTGCGTCGATTCCGGCGGCCGAATGCGGTCATGTCAGGAAGGTGCTGAAGTCAAACCCAGACTTTCCGATACAGATGAAGCGCCTGCGACCATGCGGCAAGGTTTTTCCAGATGGATCGAAGCGGGGTTCCGGAGCGTTCGGCCGCTTCCTCGACCGCCTGTACGACGACGGGAAGCGGCACCTCGTCCAGGATGACGGCGAACTGCGATTCATATCCCGCCGGGATTTCCCCCGTGGCCAATGCGTCGACCAGCCGGCGCTCGGTCAATTCACTTGTGTAGCTGACGTTCGCGCTCACGGTGGCCTTGTAGAGGCCCCGTTGAGCGCGCCGCGCATGAGTCACGAGCTCGATGCCGAGCAACGCAAGCAACGGAATCAGCTTGTTGATGCCGAGATCCTTCAGTTTGCCCGTTTCGAGCTGGTTGACGGTGAGGCGAGACAGCCCGGCGAGCCTGGCAAGTTGAGCCTGGGTGAGATCGAGCTCAGCCCTCCGTTTTGCCACGGCCTGACCGATCTCATTGAGTTGCATACGGGTCCCCGGGTGCGGATTCAGCAACCCATGAATGTAAGGTATATCTTGCATCGTCGAATGCGTGATCGCGTTCTAGCGATTTGCCATGCGGTATAGGTCGCCCGCAAATCCCGCTAAGACCTTGTCAGCGAAAAGCGCCACGCCGATCGCCTGTATAGACATCGTCGTTCGGAGAATATCCGAGGAAACACGCTCCGTGGCGAATGTGCGTCGCGTAGGGTAAACGCCCGAAATTCCCGGCTGGATGGTGGTAAATCAAGCGCTGTGCCGGCCTTCGGGTTCGCGGCCGTCTTTGCCCCTTTCTATTCTTGATTCCCCCGCTTGCGCTCAAAAATCAAGCAGTCTAGACTGCATCGCAGTTTCATCGAAACCCCGGTCTTTCGCGCCCCGCGCCGGCCTCCCGTCGCGACGCCCCACCGGACGCCGGCATCCCCCCGCCGCGTCGAGACTTTCAAGGACCCGCCATGAACCGCACCGCAAAGCTCCTCGTCACCGCGCTGGCGTTCGCGCCGCTCGTGTCGTTCGCGCAGGACACGGCGACGATCCGCTGGGGTATCGACCCCACGTATCCGCCGTTCGAGGCGAAGCAGCCCGACGGCTCGCTCGCCGGCTTCGACATCGACCTGCGCAATGCGATCTGCGAGCAGCTGCATGCGAAGTGCGTGTGGGTTGAGCAGGGCTTCGACGGCATGATCCCGGCGCTGCGCGCGCGCAAGTTCGACGTGATCATGTCGGCGATGACGGCCACCGACGAGCGGCTCAAGCAGATCGACTTCTCGAACAAGCTGTATGCGTCGCCGGGCGCGCTCGTCGCGCCGATCGGCTCGAAGCTGCTGCCGAGCGCCGCGTCGCTCGCCGGCAAGCGCATCGGGATCGACCAGGGCACGACGCAGGAGGCGTACGCGAAGGCCGAATGGGCGACCAAGGGCGTGACGATCGTCTCGTACCAGAACCAGGACCAGGTGTACCAGGATCTCGTCAACGGCCGCCTCGACGCGACCTTCCAGGACAAGACGCAGGCCGGCTACTCGTTCCTGAAGACGCCGCGTGGCAAGGGCTACGCGTTCGCGGGCCCGGACGTGACCGACGCGCGGATCACCGGTTACGGCGTCGCGATGGGCATACGCAAGGGCGACGCCGACATGAAGAAGCGGCTGAACGACGCGATCGTCGCGATCCGCGCGGACGGCACGTACCAGAAGATCGCCGCGAAATACTTCGACTTCGATATCTACGGCGCGAAGCAGCAGCTGACTTCGGCACCGTGACCCCGTGACTCATTCGATCGACAGGCACACCATGACGAGTATCCAGGAGCGCGTCGCGCAAGCCGTGACGTCCGAACTGATCGCCGCGTTCCGCGAGGAAGGCGCGGTCTGCATCAAGGGCATCTTTTCGCCGGACGAAGTGGCCGCGCTGCGGGCGGGCATCGACGCGAACCTCGCGCAACCGAGCGAACGCGCGAAAGTCGCGAGCCGGCCCGACGATCCGGGCTGGTTCTTCGAGGATTTCTGCAACTGGCAGCACAACGACGCGTATCGCGATTTCATCGTGCGCTCGCCGGCGCCGTCGGTCGCCGCCGCGCTGATGGGCACCGACCACGTGCGGCTGCATCACGATCACCTGCTCGTGAAGGAGCCCGGCACGCGGCAGCGCACGCCGTGGCATCAGGATCAGCCGTACTACGACATCGAAGGCGACGACAACGTCAGCATGTGGATTCCGGTTGATCCGGTGCCGCTCGAATCGACGCTTGAATTCGTCGCGGGCTCGCATCGCGGGCCATGGCTGATGCCGCGCACGTTCATGGACAAGGAAGCGAAGTGGTTTCCGGAAGGCAGCCTCGCCGACCTGCCCGACATCGAAGCCGACCGCGCGGCCTTCCCGATTCGCCGCTGGGCGCTCGAACCCGGCGACATGGTGTGCTTCCGGATGCTGACGCTGCATGCGTCGGGCGGCACCCAGAACCGCCGGCGCGCGTTCTCGATCCGCTTCGTCGGCGACGATATCCGTCACGCGCCGCGCCGCTGGAAGACGTCGCCCGATTTCCCCGGGCTCGCGCAGCAACTGCCGGACGGCGCGCCGCTCGATCACCCGCTGTTTCCGGTCGTGTGGTCGCGGGATGCGGGGCAGGTCGGCGCGATCTGAGCAGCGCAGGAACGAATACGGCGGCCGTTTCATGACGAAACGGCCGCCGTGCGTTGGGGGCTTGCGACGAACGATCAGGTCGGGTGGCGCCCCGCGCCGGGCTTGAAGCGCGAACCGAGCCGGTAGCGGTTGCCCGGATGCAGGAAGTGCACGAACGTGACGGGCAGCCCGTCCGTCCACGTGCGGCGCGTGAGCGTCAGGCACGGCTCGTCGGCGCGCATGTCGAGCAGCCGCGCCTGCTCGCTGGTGGGCAGCGACGCGTCGACGACGTGCTCGATTTCCAGTTCGTAGTGCGACACGTTGTTGTACAGGTACTCGGACGGCGGCTCGGTCTGGAAATCCTGGTCGATGAAGCCGGGCGCGGCGGCCGGGTTCACGTAGCGATCCTCAAGCTGGATCGGGCGGCCGTTTTCCTCGTGCACGCACACCACGTGAAAGACCGGCGTATTGACCGGCAGGCCGAACGCGGCCGCGACGTCGAACGACGCGGGTTCGCTCGACTGGCTGAGCACGCGGCAGCGATATTCGTGCCCGCGCGCGCGGATTTCGTCGCGGATGTGCGCGATCATCAGCAGGTTCGACTGCGGCTTCACCTCGGCGACGAAGGTGCCGACGCCTGCGATGCGCTTGAGCACGCCTTCCTCGGTCAGCTCGCGCAGCGCGCGGTTGACCGTCATGCGTGCGACGCCGAATTGCGCGGCGAGATCGAGCTCGGACGGGATGCGGTCGCCAGGGCGCCAGTCGCCGGACTCGACGTTCTGGCGGACGAGCGTCTTGATCTGCTGGAACGGTGCGGTGGCCCTGGTGACCATCGGAAGATCCTTGCGCGAAAAAGTGACGAGAAGTGACGAGGCTAGTCGTCGTGGCTGACGATGACCAGGATCTCCGCCTGCGCGGTGCCGAGGCTGCGCGTGCGGTGCGGAATCAGTGCGTTGAAATAGACTGAATCGCCGGCCTTGAGTTGCACCGTCTCGTTCGGAAATTCGATTTCGATGCGTCCCTTGTGCACGAACAGGAATTCCTCGCCCTCGTGCTCGCGGAACGTCGATGCGACGAATTCGTGCGGCGGATGCACGACGAACGGCAGCATCTTCTTCGGCGCGACGCCCGCCGCGATGCTTTCGAAGCGATGCGCGTGGCTGTCGGCCGCCGCGCCCATTGCCGTGCGCTCGCCGGCGCGCGTGACCGTGATCAGTTCGCGGTTGCGGCTTTCCGAGAACAGTTGCTCGACGTCGACGTTCAGCGCCTTCGACAGCTTCAGCGCGACCGCGATCGACGGCACGCTCAGGCCGCGCTCGACCTTCGACAGGTAGCTCTTGGTGAGGCCGGTCTCGTCGGCCAGCACGTCGAGCGTCCAGCCCTTCTGTTTTCTGAGCAGCTTCAGGCGAATCGTCATGGGGCGCCAGGTGTCCTTCGAAAAACCGATTGTAACGCATGACACAAAGTGTCATTAGGTGTATCGTGTGTCATTCGTGATCGGGGAAACGGCCGCGGACGGCGCGGCAGACCCGGTTCATTCAGGAGGCGAACATGGCGGAAACGCTGAATTTGACGAAGGAAGCGCTGGTCGCGCTGGCGGAGCGGCGTCTGGAAAACGAGGTGGGCGACAGCGGCTGGTCCGCGCGGCAAAAGCTTGCGCTGACGTGCCGGATTTTGTTCGACGCCGGCCACGACTCGGGCCTGGCCGGGCAGATCACCTGCCGCGCGGACGCGGCCGGCACGTACTACACGCAGCGGCTCGGGCTCGGCTTCGACGAGATCTCGGCCGCGAACCTGCTGCGCGTCAACGAGGATCTCGACGTCGTCGACGGCGAAGGCATTCCGAACCCGGCCAACCGGTTCCATACGTGGATTTATCGCGAGCGCCCGGACGTGAACTGCATCATCCATACGCATCCCGCGCATGTCGCGGCGCTGTCGATGCTGGAACAGCCGCTCGTCGTGTCGCATATGGATGCCTGCCCGCTGTACGACGATTGTGCGTTCCTGAAGGACTGGCCGGGCGTGCCGGTCGGCAACGAGGAGGGCGAGATCATCTCGAAGGCGCTCGGCAGCAAGCGTGCGATCCTGCTGTCGCATCACGGTCAGCTCGTGGTCGGCAAGACGATCGAGGAAGCGTGCATCCTCGCGCTGCTGATCGAACGCGCCGCGAAGCTGCAACTGCTCGCGATGTCGGCCGGCGAGATCAAACCGGTGCCGCCGGCGCTGGCGCGCGAGGCGCACGACTGGATCTCGAAGCCGAAGCGCGATGCGGTGACGTTCGACTACTACGCGCGCCGCGCATTGCGTACGCATCAGGATTGCGTCGCGTGAATCGGCGTTTTATTTCCATCTCGTCTGTCAATCATTGAGGAATACAAATCGTGTCTATCCTGTTGAAAGGCATCATTGCCTACCCGGTCACGCCGTTCTCCGCCGACGGCGACGTCGACCTGACGGCGCTCGATGCGCTGATCGATCGCCTGATCGCCGACGGCGTTCACGCGATCGCGCCACTGGGCAGTACAGGCGAAAGCGCGTACCTGGCCGACGCCGAATGGGAGGCCGTCGCCACCGCGTCGATTCGCGCGGTGCGCCGGCGCGTGCCGACCGTCGTCGGAATTTCCGATCTCACGACGGCGGGCGCGGTGCGCCGCGCCCGCTTTGCCGAGCAGGCCGGCGCCGATGCGGTGATGGTGCTGCCGGTGTCGTACTGGAAGCTCGGCAACGACGAGATCGTCGCGCACTATCGCGCGATCGGCGACGCGATCGGCATCCCGATCATGCTGTACAACAACCCGGCGACGAGCGGCGTCGACATGTCGCCCGAGCTGATCGCGACGATCTGCCGGACCGTCGACAACGTGACGATGGTCAAGGAGAGCACCGGCGACATCGGCCGGATGCACCGACTGGCGCAGCTGAGCGACGGGACGATCCCGTTCTACAACGGCAGTAATCCGATGGCGCTCGCCGCGCTGGCCGCGGGCGCGGCCGGATGGTGCACGGCCGCACCGAACCTGAATGCCGCGTTGCCGCTCGCGTTGTTCGACGCGATGCGCACCGGCGACCTCGTGCGCGCCCGATCGGTCTTTCACGCGCAGTTGCCGTTGCTGCAGTTCATCGTCAACGGCGGGTTGCCGGTGACCGTGAAGGCCGGGCTGAGGCTGCGCGGTTTCGACGCCGGCGAACCGCGGCGGCCGCTGCTGCCGCTCGGCGACGCACGCACGCGCGAACTCGAACGCCTGCTCGCGGCGCTGCCGGACGGTGTGGCGGCATGAGCGGCGACGCACGGCCGGCGATCGCGACTGCCATCGGCGCGGTGCGGATCGGCGTGAGCCGGCCGCTCGCCGGCACGCCGCACGCGAGCGCGATCGACAAGCAGCCGGTGGACGCACGCCTGTGGCTGGGCGCGCTCGGCTTTGCCGGCGACGAGCAGGCCGATGCGCGGCATCACGGCGGCCCCGACAAGGCCGTTCACCACTATGCGTACGATCACTATCCGTGGTGGGCCGGGCAGATCGGCGCGCGCGACGTGCTCGCCCGGCCGGGCGCGTTCGGTGAGAACCTGTCGACGCGCGGCATCACCGAGCGCGACGTGTGTCTCGGCGACGTGTTCACGTTGGGCGGCGCGGTGCTCCAGATCTCGCAGTCGCGGCAGCCGTGCTGGAAGCTCAACGCGCGCTTCGATCATCCGCGCATGGCGGCGCTCGTGCAGCACAGCGGCCGGACCGGCTGGTACTACCGCGTGCTGCAGGAAGGCTGGGTGGCGGCGGGCGATGTACTGGCGCTGCATGCGCGCCGCTACCCGGAATGGCCGCTGTCGACGGTGCTCGACGTGCTGTATCGCCGCACGCTCGACATGGCCGCGCTCGATGCGCTGTGCGACGTGCCGCTGCTGCCGCCCGGCTGGCGCACGATGCTCGAAAAACGCCGGACCGAGCGGCAGGTCGAAGACTGGACGAAGCGGCTCGAAGGATGACGGGCCGCGTCCGGCATTTACTTCGTCGGCAGGTTGCGCACGTCGGCCGTCGGCTCGGTACCGAATGCATCGCTCAGCGCATAGCCGATCAGTTGCCGGGCGGTCGCCTCGGGCGTGGCGAGCGCGCCACTCGACTTCAACTGGTCGAATTTCTCGCGCATCGGGAAGTTGTCTTCGCCGGTCGCGCGGATCGTGGCCTGCATGCCGGTATCGACGACGCCCGGTGCGACGCTGCAGATCCGCAGCGCGCCGTTCGCGTCGAGCGCGACGGCGCGCGCATGATGATCGAGCGCGGCCTTGGTCGCGCAGTAGATGCTCCAGCCGGCATACGCGTTGCGGGCCGCGCCGCTCGACAGGTGCACGATCCGGCATTCGGTCGCGGCCGAGGCGGCTTGCGCGAGCGCGGCCGACAGCATCAGCGGCGCGGCGACGTTCAGGCCGACCGCGCGGGCGACGATCGCCGGGTCCTGCGCGGCGAGCGGGCCGATCGGATCGACGATGCCCGCGTTGTTGAACAGCAGCACGAGCGACGCGCCGTCGACGAAGCGGCGCAGCGTGTCGCTGGTCAGCCAGCTCGCAATGGTCTTCGAGTCCGACAGGTCGAGTTCGACCTCGGTAAAGCGCTCGCCGGCCTGCGACGCGAGCGACGGATGACGGCTGCGCGACACGCCGAGCACGGCGATGCCTTCCTGCAGCAATTGTTCGGCGAGCGCCGCGCCGACGCCGCGGGTGTGTCCGGTGACGATGGCGCGCACGGGTGCGGGAGAAGAAGCAGTCATGGTGGTGAACGGGTGAGGGGGTGAACGGATTTGACGAGCGGCGCGCAGGCGCGGCGGCAGCGCATTCAACGCGGGTGCTGCGTGGTATCGACGTGTGAAGGCGGTCGTGTGCGGCGCCGCTGATATCGGGATGAACGTCTATCGTAGCGCCGGCATGCGCATCGCGCAAACGCCCGGCGCGCGCGAAGGATGAAGCTGCGGTGCCGCGCACGCGCATCGCCGCGTTGCGCCGCACGCTATCGCGCGCGCCGCTACGTCGGACGAAAGCCCGCTGCGGCAAGTCCGCATGCTGCTGCGCCAAGCGGCGCCGGGCCGCGTGGCGCGAGCTATCATATGGCTCGCCCGTGCGCGATGCCGTACGGGCCGCGACCGTTTCCCTTCACCTGCTGCACGCTGCGACGCCACTCATGAACACCACGCCGGATACGCCCACGCCCCGCGCCCTTCGCGAACTCACGCCTCTCGAGGCCCGCATTCTCGGCGTGCTCGTCGAGAAACAACACACGGTGCCGGATACCTACCCGCTGTCGCTGAACGCGCTGACCGCGGGCTGCAACCAGAAAACCGCGCGCTCGCCGGTGATGAACGTCAGCGAGGACGAAGTGACGACCGCGCTCGACGAGCTGAAGCGCCTGAGCCTCGTGATGGAGGGCAGCAGCAGCCGCGTGCCGCGTTTCGAGCACAACATGAACCGCGTGCTCGGCATCCCGAGCCAGGCGATCGCGCTGCTGACGATCCTGCTGCTGCGCGGCCCGCAGACGGCCGCCGAGTTGCGCCTGAACAGCGCGCGCCTGCACGGCTTCGCGGACATCTCGTCGGTCGAGGCGTTCCTCGACGAACTCGCGGCGCGCGCGCAGCCGCTCGTCGTCCGGCTGCCGCGTGCGCCGGGTGCGCGCGAGAACCGCTGGATGCACCTGATGTGCGGCGAAGTGAACATGGCCGACTTCGCGAGCGCGGATGCCGGCGGCGGCGCGGATTCGGTGCCGCCTTCCGAATTCGAGGCGCTGAAGGCCGAACAGAAACGCCTCGCTGACGAAGTGGCGCGCCTGAATGCGCTGGTTCAGCGGATGGCGAACGAACTCGGCATCGACGTCGACGCACCGGGCGACGCGGGCTGATCGCGTCCTGATGCAATGGCAGCGGTGCGCGCGCACCGCCGCGGCACTTCAGCTCGACGCCGGGGACGAGGTACCACGCACGCGCTTCGGATCAACCGGCGCATCACGGCGGCAACCGAATGGTTTTCACGACAGTGCGTGAGCGATGAAGACGCATATCAACCGACACTGATCCGCGTCGCGCCGGCATCGACGAGCCGGAACAGCAAATCCTCGACGGCCGTCTCCGGCGCGGAACCGAGATCCGCGTGGATGCGCCAGCCCTGTTCCGTGCGGACCGGTTCCGACAGGTAGTGAACGATGCCGTGCAGCCCGTCTTCGGCCGGCGTGTTCTCGTCGTCCGCGTCGAACCACGCGAGGAACCACGTCTTGAACGCATCGTTCGCGGTGCTTTCGTCGAGACCGTCGGCCTCGACCGCCGCCCAGTCCCACACGAACGGCTGGATCGACACGGCCGCCGTTTCGAGTTCGAACGCGAACGGCTCGAAATCCAGCTGCGTGGCCGAATCGACCATCGCGGGCTGGCCGGCCGCCTCGCCTTCGGTCGCGATCGTGTCGGCGCGGCACGGCAGCGCGAGCGGGCCTTCGGTGGCCAGCGTGCCGTCGGCCTGCCGGTAGGCCGGCTCGACGACGACGGCCGGTTGCGTGGTCGCTTTCGCGAGCAGGTCGACATAGGGTTGGCGGATGGCGCGGAGCAGTTCGGAGACGGTCATCGTGGCGTGTCGGTTGGGCAGGAAACGATCGGTCACAGGCAAGCGGTATGTGGAGCGACCGGCGTCGCACGACGGGCCGCTTCGGTACCGGACAACGGTGATCCTACGGGACTTCCCTCCAACGCGAACACTCGGCCGAATGGCCGGGCCGCCGACCTCGCGTGGCGACCGGTTTAGACGTTTACCTTCAAACAAGCGAAAACGCGCCTCGAACGCATTCTCGTTGTGCTTCAATGAATCAGATTTGCAGTCCTACTAAATTACAGAATCGGAACAAACCGGATCATTCATTTACAGGAGACAGTCGATGGCACGGAAACGCTGTTGAAGCGGCAATCGAGATGGTCTGCAACACCGCAGAATTTCCTTCGATGCAAGCAGGTTATCCCAGGGGCCTCCACCCATGTCCTCCAGACGTTTCATGATTGTCGCGGCTGCGGCCGCGGTGTCAGCCATACTTGCCGTCACGACACCGCCGGCCAGCGCTGCGGCGCCAGCCGTCTCCGATCCGTTCTACACGTACACCGGCTCCACGCCGTTGGCATCGGTTCCACCGGGCACCGTGATCAAGACGCGTAACGTCACCTATCACGTGGCCGGCATGCCGACCGCGGTGACCGCGCAGCAATTGCTGTATCGCACCAGCAACGCGTTGAACCAGCCGGTCGTCAACGTGACCTCCGTGATCCGCAGCCCGGTCAGCAACGGCCACGCGATCTCGTACCAGTCGGCCTACGATTCGCTGAACCCGTACGACGAACCGTCGCAGGTGATCGCCGGCGATCGCGACGTGACCAAGGTCATCAACGTCGGCACGTTGCTGTACAGCGCGGAATCGATTCCGCTGTCGACGCTGCTGCTGCTCGGCTACAACATCATCGTGCCCGATACCGAGGGCCAGACGGCCGATTTCGCGGCCGGCCCCGAATACGGGATGACGACGCTCGATTCGATTCGCGCCGCGCTCAATACGCCGTCGACCGGGCTGAGCCCGTCGAGCAAGGTCGCGATGATCGGCTATTCCGGCGGCGCGATCGCGACGAACTGGGCCGCGCAACTCGCGCCGAGCTACGCGCCCGACGTCAACCGGCAGCTCGTCGGCGCGGCGGAGGGCGGCGTGCTGGTCGATCCGGCGCACAACCTGCGTTATGTCGACGGCAGCATCGTATGGGGCGGCGTCGCCGCGGCCGCGCTGGCCGGGCTGTCGCGCGGCTATGGTTTCGACCTCACGCCGTACCTCAGCGAGACGGGCGTGGCCGTGTTCAAGGACATCCAGAGCCAGTCGCTCGCGTACATCCTGCCGAAGTACACGGGCCTGCGCTGGGGCACGCTGTTCAAGCCGCAATACGCGAACGACATCAACAGCATTCCGGTGTACGTCACCTATGCGAACAAGGTGAATGCGGGGCTGGCCGCGTCGCCGACGATCCCGATGTTCATCGGCCAAGGCACCGCGGGCGCGCTGGACGGCACCTTCGGCAGCCAGGTGGGCGACGGCGTGATGCTGGCGTATGACGTGCGCGCGCTGGCGCAGAAGTTTTGCGCGAGCGGCACGGCGGTCACGTACACCGAATATCCGCTCGAACACGCGGGCGCGATCGTGCCGTGGGTGGCCGGCATGTTGCCGTGGCTCTACGATCGCTTCAACGGCAAGGCCGCGCCGAACAGTTGCTGGCTGACGTCGTTGCTGCCGAGCAACTCGCTCGCGCCCGAGACGCAGCACTAGCCACGCCGCGCAATGCGGCAAACGGTCGGGCGACCCCTTTGCGGGTCGCCTTTTTGCTTCGTTTCGACGTCGGCCGCGTGACTGCGGCGGCCGTCGTCCGCATTCCCCCGTCGTAACCCGCCGCGACCTTCTCCGGGTGCCATAATCGAGCCTGCCCATCATTACAGACAGACGTCCCCCGGAGAATCACCATGCAGAACCTCGACAATCCTTCCCATGATCGCGAGGTAGGCAGCGCCGACGCGACGCAGGACACCACGCGCATCGACGACGTCCGCATCGGCGCCGTGCGTCCGCTGATTTCGCCCGCGCTGCTGCTCGACGAGCTGCCGGTGCCGGCCGCGACGCAGACGCTCGTCGAGGATACGCGCCGCGCGATCGGCGACATCCTGCACGGCCGCGACGACCGGCTGCTGCTCGTCGTCGGCCCGTGCTCGATCCACGATCACGACCAGGCGCTCGATTACGCACGCCGGTTGAAGGTCGCCGCCGATACGCTGAAGGACGACCTGCTGATCACGATGCGCGTGTACTTCGAGAAGCCGCGTACGACGGTCGGCTGGAAGGGCTACATCAACGACCCGCGCCTCGACGGCAGCTTCCGCATCAACGAAGGGCTGCGCGCCGCACGGCAACTGCTGCTCGACATCAACGCGCTCGGCCTGCCGGCGTCGACCGAATTCCTCGACCTGCTGAGCCCGCAGTACATCGCCGACCTGATCGCGTGGGGCGCGATCGGCGCGCGCACGACCGAGAGCCAGAGCCACCGCCAGCTTGCGTCGGGGCTGAGCTGCCCGATCGGCTTCAAGAACGGCACCGACGGCGGCGTGCAGGTCGCATCGGACGCGATCGTCGCCGCGGCGGCGAGCCATGCGTTCATGGGGATGACGAAGATGGGGATGGCCGCGATCTTCGAGACGCGCGGCAACGATGACGCGCACGTGATCCTGCGCGGCGGCAAGAACGGGCCGAACTACGATGCCGAGCACGTCGAGGCGAGCTGCGCGGTGCTGCGCAAGGCCGGGTTGCGCGAGCAGGTGATGGTCGACTGCTCGCATGCGAACTCGAACAAGTCGCACGAGCGGCAGATCGAGGTCGCGCAGGATCTCGCGCGGCAATTGGGGCAGGGCGAGCACCGGATCGTCGGCGTGATGGTGGAAAGTCATCTCGAGGCGGGCCGGCAGGATCTGAAGCCGGGCGTGCCGCTGAAGTACGGCGTGTCGATTACCGATGCGTGCCTGAGCTGGACGCAGACGGAGCCGGTGCTCGACGTGCTGGCGGAGGCGGTGCGGCATCGCAGGGTGTATTCGCGGAATGCGTGAGGCGGCGTGGCGGCGCTGCGATTGCCGCGTCGTTCGATGCGTCAAGAAGATCGGGTGCCCATCTATGGGGTTGTCCTGATCGACAGGCCGCGGCGCCATTTTTCCGCGCCGCGCGCTCCATCCGTCTGCACGATCATTGATCTTGATCCGGCTCGCCCCACCTGCCACGTTGCACCCTGAACGCACGATCCGGCGAATGCCGCTACCATGAAAGACGTGTTGCACGCTGCGGCCCGGCCATGCCGGTCCGCCACGCACACATGTCATGGCGGCGCGGCCGGCCGCCACGTGACCGACGAAGCGCGGCCATCCGCGGGGCGGCCACCGATCGGCCGTTGCGTCCCGCCGCTTCGTCCCGGAATCAACAACAACCGAACCGGAGTGCAACACATATGAAGTTCTACAAGACCCTCATCGCAGCAACCGTCCTCGCGTCGAGCGTCAGCGCGCACGCGCAGATCGCGGGCGCTCAGCCGATCAGCGTGACCGTCGAGCAATCGCAGGCGCTGCTCGAAGGCTGGAGCGTGAAGAAGAGCGTGCTCGGCAAGACCGTGTACAACGACGAGAACCAGAAAGTCGGCAAGGTGCGCGACCTGATCGTCGCGCCGGACGGCTCGGTGTCCGCCGCGATCGTGTCGGCCGGCGGTTTCCTCGGCGTGGCCGCGCACGACGTCGCGGTGCCGATCGCGTCGCTCGACGTGCGCAACGGCAACATCTATCTGCCGGGTGCGACCAAGGAAGCGCTGAAGGCCACGCCGGCGTTCCAGTACGCGAAGGTGCCGTCGCCGCCGAAGCCGAAGAAGATCGACGAGAAGCACTGATTCGTCGTATCGATGCGGCGCCCGTTGCGCGATGCGGCGGGCGCCGCATTTTCATTTTCGCTCAGCGCTTCGACGTTTCGTCCGCCGGCGCCAGCGCCACGACGTGGCTGATCCCCTCGTGCGCCATCTTCGTATACGGACTGAAACGCTCCGTATTGCGGACGAGTTCTTCCGCCACCGCGCGCTCGACGCCCGGCAGGCGCACCCGAATGTTCGCGTTCAGCATGAACAGCCCGTCCACCGGATCGCGGCAGAAGTCGATCGATGCGGACACCGATGCGCCGGCGATCGACACGCCCGCCCGTGCAGCCAGCAGGCTCAGCGCGCCGTGAAAGCATGCCGCATAGCTGGCCGCGAACAGTTGCTCCGGGTTGAGGCCGTCGCCGGAGCCGCCGAGTGCCGGCGGCAGGCGCAGCTCGACATCGAGCCGCCCGTCGTCGGAACGCGCGACGCCCGATGCGCGGCCGTGCTCGGCCGCACCGCCCGTGACGGTCACCGTCGTCGAGTACAGCGTTTGCGGTTCTCGTCCGCGATACCGGTCGAGCAGCGATAGCGGCGGCGGGCGCAGCGGCGTCATGGTGTGCGATCCGGCGGCAGCGTTCAGCGCGCGAGCGCGTTCTGCCGGCACCACGCGTCGAAGGTCGTCGCGCCGAGGCGCGCACCGGGCGCCGGCACGAGCGTGTCGTCCTGCAGCACCGCGCCGAAGTAGTCGGCGTTGGCATCGCGCGTCACCGTGCGCGCGTCGTGCGTCGCCGACAGGAAACGCTCGACCAGATCGGCGATCCGCACGCGCTCGGGGCCGCCGATTTCGGCGATGCCGTTGCGCGGCGCGTCGAGCGCGAAATCGGTCACCGCGGCTGCGACGTCGTCCGATGCGATCGGCTGGAAGTGCGCGGTGGTCAACCGGACCGTGTCGCCTTGCGCGCCCGCCTGCGCGATTGCCCCGACGAATTCGAAGAACTGCGTCGAGCGCACGATCGTGTACGGCACGCCCGCTGCACGGATCAGATTCTCCTGGATGATCTTGCCGCGGAAATACGCGCTCTGCTGCAGCCGGTCGGTGCCGACCACCGACAGCGCGACGTGATGCCGCACGCCGGCCGTGCGTTCCGCGGCGAACAGGTTGCGCCCCGACGCCTCGAAGAACGCCTTCACGGCCGCTTCCTCGAACGACGGCGAATTCGCGAGATCGACCACGACGTCCGCGCCGGCGAGCGCGTCGCCGAGCCCCGCGCCCGTGATCGTATCGACACCGGTCGACGGCGCGGCCGCCATCGCGTCGTCGCCGCGGGCGATCAGGTTCCTGACGACTTTGCTGCCGATGAGGCCGGTACCACCAATCACGACGATTTTCACGATTGCTCTCCTTGAACGGGCGCGCGACATGCGCGCCGCTTGAACCTGCCGAAACCAGGACCCCTCGCATTCGCGCGATTGCGCCGGCCCCTTGCCGAACCGCGCAGCGCCGTATGCGCGTGCCGGTCGAACAGCCCGCATCGTAGGCATGCGCCGCGCGATCCGGTAGAGGCCGGCGAGCCCTCACCATGTTGTCGCGCATGCATCAATCGATCGTCTCCAGTGGCGCGATCGTCGTCATCGTCGTCGGGCACTGCAGGTCGCGCGCACGCGTCTGCTCGATCATGTAGTCGATGAACACGCGGATGCGCGTGGGCAGGTGCTTGCGGCTCAGGTAGCAGAGATAGTGGCCGCCGTCGTCCGGCGCGTGCTGGCCGAGACAGCTCACCAGCCGGCCGTCGGCGAGCAGGTCGCACACCTGGTACGCGGGCAATTGCGCGATGCCGAGCCCGTCGAGCGCCGCGCGCACGACGAGATCGATGTCGTTGAACGTGTGATGCGCGGCGAGCTGGCGCTGCTGCGTCACCCCGTCGATCCTGAATTCCCATTCCGTGACGCGGCCCGACGCGGTGCACAGGTTGATGCAGCGATGCCGCGCGAGGTCGTCGACGTGGCGCGGCAAGCCGTGCCGGTGCGCGTACGACGGCGACGCGCAGACGATCATCTGCATCGGAATCAGCCGGCGCGCGACGATCGCGCTGTCCTCCATGCGGCCGTCGCGAAACGCGACGTCGATGCGGTCGGCGGAGAAATCGGCCGGGCGGTCGTTCAGCAGCAGGTCGAGCGTGATGTCCGGATACTGCGCATGGAAATCGCGCAGCAGCGGCGCGATGACCTTGCGGCCGAAGCCCGGCGTCGAACCGATGCGCAGGTGTCCGCTCGGCGGCCCGCTGCGCAGCTCGCGCATGTCCTCGAGCGCCTGCGCCAGATGCTCGATGCCGGGCCGGCAGTTTTCGTAGAACAGCTCGCCTTCGCGCGTCAGCGACATGCTGCGCGTGGTGCGCTGGAACAGGCGGGCGTCGAGCCGGTCCTCGAGCCGTTGCACGTGGCGGCTGACCGACGAGCGGCCGACGCCGAGGCGATCGGCGGCGCGCGCGAAGCTGCCTTCGGTGACGACGGCGAGGAACGTGACCACGCCGGCATAGCAGGTCGAGAAGCTGCGGGCGAACGGATCGTCTGCGTCGGGGCGGCGGATGGAAGTGTCGGGCATGGAGGCGCTGGAATCGTGGTGTCCGTATGCGACTAGACGTTTCAGCGCTGCCGCCTGTGACACCGCCCGCCGCATTTTTTCAAAAAGGGTGCGGCGGCGTGCGAGCCGGCTATTTTTCCGGCACGAGCACGGGTGCGCCCTGGTCCTTCAACAGCAGCACGATGAACTTCGCCGGCCGGGTGCGGCTCGCGTTGCGTCCGACCGTGTGCAGGTCGTTCGGGCCCTCGTAGAAGGTCTGGCCCGGTGTCAGCGTGACGGGCTCGCCGCCCTTCACCTGCATCACGATCGACCCTTCGACGACATAGACGAACGCGTCGGCGTGGTGGCGGTGCACCGGGTCGACCGCGCCGGGCGGATACTCGACGGAGATCATCTGCGCTTCCTTGCCCGGGTATGCGTCGAGCGGCTTCGTCATCAGCGGCGTGACGATAGCCGACGGCGCCGCGCGAACGGCGCCGGTCGCGGCGCCCGCGACGACGAGCGCGGATGCGATCACGTGTTTCATGCGAATCATGGTGGTGGCTTCCGGTGGGCCGCCGGCCGACGGCCGGCAGCGAGAGAGGGGCGTGGCCTGCCGTCGGGCGCGGCCGTCAGGCGAGGTTGGCCTTGTCGAGACCGAACGCCTTGTCGGACGAGCCCGGCACGGTGCGGAACGCGACATTCGCGCGGTTCCAGCCGTTGATCGCCATCACTTCGAACGTCAGGTCCGACAATTCCTTCTCGGAGAGCTGGCCGCGCACGCGGTCGTAGACGTCGTCCGGCACGCCGTGCGCGGGTAGCGTCGTCAGCGCTTCGGTCCACGCGAGCGCGGCCCGCTCGCGCGGCGAGAAGAGCGTCGATTCGCGCCACGTCGCCAGATGATGCAGGCGCAGCTCGCGCTCGCCGTGGATGCGCGCCTCCTTCACGTGCATGTCGACGCAGAACGCGCAGCCGTTGATCTGGGAGGCCCGGAGGGACACGAGATCGCGGATCGATTCCTCGATCGCGCTGCTGCGCAGCAGGTTGCTGAGCTCGAGGAATTTCCTGAACAACTCGGGCGACTGTTGAATGTAGTTGATACGCTGCGTCATGATTTCTCCTGGCGACGAAGAGGCTGGCCCGCGTTGCGCGGGTGTCGTGGGCGGCAGGGCGCCGCGCGAAATCATCTTAGGAGGGTGTGCCGGTGCGCGGTAGCCACGCACGGGGACGCATCGTGTTGCGCGCGCTGCACCAATCGGCGCCCGGCGACGGGCGCGGGCGGCTCCGGCGCGCGCGCCGCATGCGTCAGCCGGCGGCGCAGGCGCTCGCGATGCGCGCGAGCTTGTCGGGGTTGCGCTGCACGAGAATCCGGCCGATGCGCGCGCCGTCGGTCTCGAACGACATCGCCGCTTCGAGCTGCCCGTCGATGAAGCGCAGCATCGCCCACTGGCCGTTCAGCACGACCGGCCGCATCTCGACACCGCTGCCGCAGCGCAACCACGTCGCATAGAACAGCTGAGCGATGCGCCGGCCGCCGACCATCGGTTTCGGGAAGCTCTGGACATGGCCGCCGCCGTCGCCGATCAGCATCGCGTCTTCGGCGAGCAGCGCCTGGATCGACGGGAAGTCGCCGTGCGCGAGCGCCTGCGTGAACGTCTGCAGCAGCCGGCGATGCGTTTCGTGCGGCACCACATGCCGCGGCTGCGTATCGTCGCGCAATCGCGCGCGGGCCCGGCTGACGAGCTGGCGGCACGCGGCTTCGCTCTTGCCGATCGCGTCGGCGATCCGGTCGTAGTCGAATTCGAAGATTTCATGCAGCAGGAACGCAGCGCGCGCTTCCGGCGTCAGCCGTTCGAGCAACAGCAGGTACGCGACCGACACGTCGTTCGCGCGCTCCGTCATTTCCTCGGGCGTCGCAGGCGATTCGCCGAGTTCCGGCTCGGGCAGCCAGATACCCGTGTAGTGCTCGCGCCGGAGCTTCGCCGCGCGCAGGCGATCGATCGACGTGCGCGTCGTGACCGCGACGAGCCACGCCTCGGCGTTCTCGATGTCGTCGCGCGCCGCGTCGTGCCAGCGCAGCCACACGTCCTGCACGATGTCCTCGGCATCCGCGACGGAGCCGAGCATCCGGTATGCGATCTTCTGCAGGCGCGGGCGCAGCGCGTCGAAGGTTCGTACGTCGTCGGTCGTCACAGCCACACCCCGCTGAACCCGAACGTCACGGGCCCGCTCAGGAATACGCTGCCGGCGCCGTCCCATTGAACGGTGACGTCGCCGCCGTCGCAGGTCACCCGCACGGTATCGTCGAGCAGCCCGCGCCGGATGCCGTTGACCGCCGCGCCGCATGAACACGAGCCGGAGCCGAGCGGCACGCCGCCGCCGCGTTCCCAGATACGCAGGCGAATGTGCGTGCGATCGATGACCTGAACGAAATGCACGTTGGTCTTCAGCGGAAACAGCGGATGCGCTTCGATGGCCGGGCCGAGCGCTTCGATGTCGATCGTGCCGACATCGTCGACGAAGAACGTGCAGTGCGGATTACCCATGCTGCATGCGGCCGGCGCGCCGGGCAGCGGCAGCACGAGCGTGTCGACGGCCTGGGAGACCGGCACGTCCTGCCAGCCGAGCCGCGGCGCGCCCATGTCGACCTTGATCAGGCCGTCCGCATCCTGCGAACAATGCAGGCGCCCGCGATTCGTGCGCAGCACGACCGATGTCGCACCGGTTTCCCGCATCAGCTTCCACGCGACGCCGCGCGTCGCGCTGCCGCAGGTATCGAGCGCCGAGCCGTCGGGGTTCCGGAACGCGACGCGGGCGGCCGCGTCGTCGCCGTCCGAGATCACCGCGAGCTGGTTGAAGCCGATGCCGCGATGCCGATCGCCCATGCGCCGCACAAGGTCGCCGTCGACGGGATACGCGCGATCGTGTTCCTGACCGCGCAGGTCGACGATGACGAAGTCATCGCCATTCGCGTTCATCTTCTGAAATGCGATCGGCATGAGGGTTCCGGAATGGAGGCAGGCAAATACTGTACGTGGCTCGCCGGTCGCGGGCAATCGTCGCCCGATGGTGCGCACACGCCAACGATCTACGTAATTCTACGTAGATCGTCATACGTAGTTATCCGCTTGTAAGCGGCCCCCGTCGCGCGGAATACTACGGCCCATCGCCGCGGTCTCCGCGAGGCTGCGGCACGACGCATCGACGTCACGCGGGTTCGGCCCCTCGCCGCATCCACTCAAAAACACATTGGAGACCAGGAGACGCCATGAATCGGGCTTCCAGTACCCTGCTATGGATCGCGGTCGCGCTGCTCGGCGCGTTCGCATTCGGCACGATCGCACTCGCGCACGGCGAGCGCGTCAGCGCCCTCTGGATCGTGATCGCCGCAGTCTGCGTGTATCTGATCGCGTATCGCTTCTACAGCCGTTTCATCGCCAGCAAGGTCATGCAGCTCGATGGGCTGCGGATGACGCCGGCGGTCAAGTACAACGACGGCCTCGACTACGTGCCGACCAACAAGTACGTGCTGTTCGGCCATCACTTCGCCGCGATCGCCGGCGCCGGGCCGCTGGTCGGCCCGGTGCTCGCCGCGCAGATGGGCTACACGCCCGGCATGCTGTGGATTCTGGCCGGCGTCGTGTTCGCCGGCGCGGTGCAGGATTTCATCGTGCTGTTCATCTCGACGCGTCGCGACGGCCGTTCGCTCGGCGACCTCGTCAAGATGGAGCTCGGCACGGTGCCCGGCGTGATCGCGCTGTTCGGCGCGTTCCTGATCATGGTGATCATCCTCGCGGTGCTCGCGCTGATCGTCGTGAAGGCGCTGACCAATTCGCCGTGGGGCACGTTCACCGTCGCCGCGACGATTCCGATCGCGCTGTTCATGGGCGTCTATACGCGCTACATCCGTCCGGGCCGCATCGGCGAAGTGTCGATCATCGGCTTCATCGGGCTGATGGCGGCGATCGCGTTCGGTCAGAACGTGGCCGCGTCGCCGACGGTTGCCGCATGGTTCACGTTCAGCGGCACGCAGCTCACGTGGATCCTGATCGGCTACGGCTTCGTCGCATCGGTGCTGCCGGTGTGGCTGCTGCTCGCGCCGCGCGACTACCTGTCGACGTTCCTGAAGATCGGCACGATCCTCGGCCTCGCGATCGGCATCCTGGTCGTCGCACCGGAACTGAAGATGCCCGCGCTGACGAAGTTCGTCGACGGCTCGGGCCCGGTGTGGTCGGGCAACCTGTTCCCGTTCCTGTTCATCACGATCGCGTGCGGCGCGGTGTCGGGCTTCCATGCGCTGATCTCGTCTGGCACGACGCCGAAGCTGATCGACAACGAAACCAATGCGCGCTTCATCGGTTACGGCGCGATGCTGATGGAATCGTTCGTCGCGATCATGGCGCTGGTCGCCGCGTGCGTGATCGAACCGGGCATCTACTTCGCGATGAACGCGCCGGCCGCCGTGCTCGGCTCGACGCCGGAAGCGGTCGCGAACACCGTCACGCAATGGGGCTTCGTGCTGACGCCCGACATGCTGACGCAGACCGCCAAGGCCGTCGGCGAAACGACGATCATCGCGCGTGCGGGCGGCGCGCCGACGCTGGCCGTCGGCATGGCGCACATCCTGCACCAGGTGATCGGCGGTGAAGCGATGATGGCGTTCTGGTATCACTTCGCGATCCTGTTCGAGGCGCTGTTCATCCTGACGGCCGTCGACGCGGGCACGCGTGCGGGCCGCTTCATGCTGCAGGATCTGCTCGGCACGTTCCACCCGGCGCTCAAGCGCACCGAGTCGCTGCCCGCGAACCTCGTCGCCACCGCGCTGTGCGTGGCCGCGTGGGGCTACTTCCTGTACCAGGGCGTAGTCGATCCGCTCGGCGGCATCAACACGCTGTGGCCGCTGTTCGGCATCTCGAACCAGATGCTCGCCGCGATCGCGCTGGTGCTCGGCACCGTCGTGCTGTTCAAGATGAAGCGCGAGCGCTATGCGTGGGTCACGATGGTGCCGACCGCGTGGCTCTTGATCTGCACGCTGACGGCCGGCTGGCAGAAGATTTTCGACGCGAACCCGAAGGTCAGCTTCCTCGCGCACGCCGCGAAGCTGCAGGCCGCGGTGGACGAAGGCAAGGTGCTCGCGCCGGCGAAGTCGATCGCGCAGATGAAACGGATCATCTTCAACGACTACATCGATGCGGCGCTGGCCGGGCTGTTCATCTTCGTCGTCGTGGCGATCGCGGTGTACGGCGTGATCGCCGTGCTGCGCGCGCGCCGCGAGTCGAAGCCGACCGTGCGCGAGACGCCGTACGAAGCCATGCCGGCCGCGCAGGCGCTCGGCAGCGGACGTTGAGGGGAGGCCGCGATGTTCAGCGATCTTGGCAGCGACCTGCGCAGCGCGGGGCGTTACCTCGGGCAGGCGTTGCGGCTGATGGTCGGCCTGCCCGACTACGACACCTACGTCGCGCACATGCGCGAAACCCATCCGGACCGCGAGCCGATGACGTACGAGGAATTCTTCCGCGAGCGTCAGAATGCGCGGTACGGGTCGGGAGCGGGGAAGTGTTGCTGAACCGGGCCGTTGCAATGACCTGACGAATCAGCCCGGTATCGAAACGAAAGCGCCGCGACGGATGTCGCGGCGCTTTTTCTTTGGCGGGCCGGCGGCGCGCATCGCACGGTGCTCGCGTGCCGTTTGCCCGGGCGCAGCGCGACGGCGTCCGGCCGCCGGTATCATTAGGGCACTTTCTTTTCCCGATGGACCGCAGGAGAACACGTCGTGCATGTCGGTGAGCGTTTCAACAGCATTTCCCATCTCGTCGGCGCGGTGCTGTCGGTGGCGGGTCTCGTCGCGCTCGTGACGATGGGCGCGCTCGAAGGCGACCCGTACAAGGTGGTGAGCTTCAGCGTGTACGGCGCGATGCTGATCCTGCTCTACGCGATCTCGACGGCGTATCACAGCGTGCGCAACCCGCGCCTGAAGGCGATCCTGCAGAAATGCGACCATGCGGCGATCTATCTGCTGATCGCCGGCAGCTATACACCGTTTACGCTGGTCACGCTGCGCGGCCCGTGGGGCTGGTCGCTGTTCGGCGTGAGCTGGGGGCTCGCCGTATTCGGCATCGTGCAGGAGCTGACGCTCGGGCGCCGCACGCGCCTGCTGTCGATGATCCTCTACGTGCTGATGGGCTGGCTCGCGCTCGTCGCCGTGCGTCCGCTGATCCATGCGCTGCCGCCGATCGGCACCGCGTGGCTCGTGGCCGGCGGCGTGATCTACAGCGCGGGGATCTACTTCTTCATCAACGACGAACGCATTCGCCACGGGCACGGTATCTGGCACCTTTTCGTGCTGGCCGGCAGCCTGTGCCAGTTCGTCAGTGTCGCGATGTATGTCGCGTGAGCGGCATGGGGCGTCGAGCCGGCAGGTAGCCTCAGGCGAGCGGCGTGCCCGCCGGGGAAGGCGCTACCGGCGCGCGGCGGCTCGCAGAGGGGCGGTCGTTGCGGCGGTTGCCGGCGCTGCCTGCGCCGTCAGCCACCACGTTGCCGCGGCGAGCACCGACAATCCGGCCGCCAACGCCGGCACCACCCGCATCGCCACCGGGAACGGTTGCAGCGTCGCGATGCACGCGCCAAAGATCGCGACGCCGAGCGCCGATCCGCTTTGCCGTGCCGCGTTCAGCACGGCTGCCGCCACGCCGGCGCGCTGCCGGTCGATCGTCCCGAGCGCCGGCGCCGTCGCGGCGGGCGAGATGAAGCCCGATGCGAAACCGATCGCGAGCATCGGCGCGACCGCAAGCCACGCGGGCGTCGTCGCGCCGATGGCCGTCATCCCGAGCGCGCCCGCCGCGTAGAGCCCGAACGCCGCGCACATCGTCCCGCGCGCACCGAAGCGTGCAACGACCCGCCCCGAGGTGAGGCCGCCGAGCGCGACCATCGCGGTCATCGGCAGGAACGCGAGCCCCGTATCGAGTGGGCTGGCGCCGCGAATCTGCCGATAGAACAGGCTGAGCACGAACAGCAAACCGTAGAACACGAACGCCGACGCCATCGACACGAACGTCGATCCCGCGAACAGCCGGTTGCGGAAGAACGCGAGCGGCAGCATCGGTTCGCGGCGCCGCGCCTCGATCGCGATGAACGCGATCCACGCGACGACGCTGGCCACCGCGCCGCCGACGATCGGCGCCGAGCGCCAGCCGAGCGACGGGCCTTCGATCAGCGTGCCGATCAGCGCCCCGATCGCGACGATGGCCGCCGCCTGGCCGCCCCAGTCGAACTGCCGCGACCGGTCGACGGCGGCGGGCGCGACCGTTCGGCCGAGCCCGATGCCGGCGAGTCCGAGCGGCAGGTTCACGAAGAAGAGGCTGCGCCATCCGGACAGATCGATCAGCAAGCCGCCGATCAGCGGACCCGACGCCATCGCGATGCCGCCGCAGCCCATCCACACGCTGATCGCCGATGCGCGCGCGGCCGGTTCCGGGAACGCGCGATTGATCAGCGCCAGCGAGCAGGGCACCAGCATCGCGCTGCCGACGCCTTGCAACGCGCGGGCGACCGCGAGCGCCGGCAAGGTCGGCGCGACGCCGCACAGGGCCGACGCGGCGACGAAGACGGCCAGCCCCGCCACATAGACGGTGCGATCGCCGAGCCGGTCGCCGAGCGTGCCGCCCGTCAGCAACAGGCTCGCGAACGCGAGCGTGTAAGCGTTCACTATCCATTGCAGACCGGCCACGCGGCTGCCGAACGTGTGCGCGATGTCGGTGAGCGCGACGTTGACGATCGACGCATCGAGCAGCACGAGCATGTAGCTCACGCAGGTCGCGGCGAGCACGCGGCGCGCGGCGGCCCGATCGGGTACGGCGGCCGTCATGCGCGTTCGGGCGACGGCGAGGCGGCCCGCAACGCATTGAACCCGACCCATCCCCAGAACACGCGGTGATGCGTGATCAACCCGTCGCGCAGGTCCATCACCTCGACGAGATCGACCTGATCGCCGTCCGGCGTGGCGCGCGGGTATTCCCAGACGAGCTGGCGGCCGTTCGAGAAGAACAGCCCGGTTCGGTACCAGCGTCCGAGCTTGTTGTCCGGATTGCGCAGGCCGGCCGCGAAGAATGCGCCGATCGCGGCCTTGCCGTGCAGCACGCCCGAGCCGTGCGCGGGCAGCGTGGCGACGACGAGCGGCGTTTCGAGCACCGCGTCGTCGGCATACAGCGACATCAGCGCGTCGAAGTCGCGGCCGACGACGGCTGCGTGCCAGTCTTCATGGATACGCCGGGCGTCGGCGTCGGTGTCTGCGGGTGTCATGGCGGGTTTCCGGAAGTCGATCACGGAAACCACTGTAGGGGCGCGCCGTCGCGGGACGTTTCACGTCGACCCGAAACGTGGATGCCCTGCCGTGGCGAAGACGGTCGGGCGTCGGCCCTTAGCCGGCCAGCGCGTCGAGATTCAGCACATACGACTTGCCGATCCACACCGCGCAATCGCGATGGTCGCGCAGTTCGTCGTGCGTATTCGGATGCAGGAAGATGTCGAGCGCGCCGTGGTTCAGCACGAGCCACGGCACGATCTCGTCGAATCGGGCGGCGTCGAACGCGATCTGGTACGACCAGGCCGGATGCGGGCCGACGAGGCGTTCGTGAAAGCGGCCGAGTTCGATGACCGCGCCGAACCGCGCGTCGACGACCTGGCGAAACGCCCAGGCCGCGTCGCGGCTCGCCGCATCGAAATAGACGTGCGCGTGCCAGCTGTCGATGGCGGTAGTGTCGAGGGCAGCCATGGAAAGACTCGATTAAAAAGGGGAATGCTGGAGATGCCGTGCGAAACGGCCGATGCGTGATTATCGCGCGTCCTTGCTGCTTGCGTCGTGTCTCAATCCGGAAAGCCGATGCGGATGATTTGTCCTGCATCAGAAGAATCGGCTATCCGATCAAATCGCGCTGGCGGTATCCGGTATCCGGTATCCGCGTGCGCGATATCACGCCGGAGCCTTGCGGGCAGGCGCGCCGGCCGGCATCGCACCGGCAACACGCCATTTCGGAAATTGAAAGAGCCGGGCGAGTACCGACCGGATCGTCGGTAGAAATCCGATCAGGTCGTTGAATGAAATAAAGAAATTCCGTGTCGGCGGGATTCGCGAACGACGCGGTGCGCACGCCGAATGCCGCACCTGAAAATAACAATTGCGGATTCGGCTATTCAAGCGGGATGCGGCCCGACATACGATGATTTCAACGCATCGATGATGGATCGATGCGGGGACAACCATCTGGAGGCCATTATGCGATCCCTCGTTCCCGTTGCTGTTCTTTCCTGCGCACTCGTTGCGCTGCCTGCCGTCGCCTTTGCGCAGTCGATCGGTGCCGGCGACATCCCGCATGCCGCGCCGTTGACCTGGTCGGCGGCGCGTGCCGAAACCGATGTGCAGCTGATGCAGATGACGCGTGCCGGCTATCGCGCGACGACGGCCGGCAACCAGAACTATCCGCTCGCGATGCAGCGTGCGCTCGAGCGCGTGTACAACCCGATGCCCGACCGGTGGCCCGACGAGAAGGCCGCGATGGAAGCGCGGGCGGCCCGCGACGCGCAGACCGGCCATCCGGTGAAGGCGTTCTTCGTGAAAACCGCGTATTACCTGAAGGGCGAGAACACGTTTTGATGCAGGAGACGAACATGGCATGCCCCAACCGATTGTCCGGCGTGTGGCGTGCGCCGGCGATACGCAGGCTGCCGGAAGCGGGCGCGACGCGACGGCGCGCCGATATGCACGGCATGCGACGCCGGGCGAACACCCTGCGCGACGCGGGCCGCGGCGCCGTCGCGTGCCGTAGCGCTTGGCCGGGCGTGGTGGAGGAGGACGCGTCCGCGAGCGAGGGCGAATCATGAAGGCTGCCCGAAAAGGCCGCCGCCATCCGCCATTGACGCGCGAATGGTTGCTGCCGCTGCCGCCCGCGCATGCCCGCGACATCTCGCTGAAATGCCACATGGCGCTGGTCGCGCTGCGCGGCGAGCACGGTAGCGAAACGCTGCTGATGCGGCTGCGCACGAGCGTGTATCTGGTGTTCCTCGCGCTCGACGATGCGGTCTCTCCCGACGCGACCATCGACCTGTGCGTCGACGCGGAGCGCGTGCTGGACGCGAGCGTGGCGCGCGCCGTGCAAAGCGGCGCCTGGGCGCTGCACGACGACGAATGCGCGGTGCTCGAACGCGTGCTCACCGCGAACGACGCGTGCGTCGCGACGCTCACGCGGCATCGGCTGGCCGAGCTGTGGCGTCATGTGTGCACGTTCGCTTCTGCCGAACAGCCGGGGCTGGTCGCGCAGGCCGCGGCGAAGATGCGGGAGCCGGCCGTTCTGCATTGAGGGGCTGCCACGGGCCGTGTTTCATACGCGTCCCATTCCATCGCGCGGACGCGCGCCGTCTAATGACATGACTGGAACCCGGCGTGGCCGGGCGACGACGATCCATCCTCGCGTTTGCGACGGTCGTGCGTGTCGGCGCGAACGCATTCGTTTCAGTCAGGAGGAGCGATGGCGCTATACAGGAGCGGCGGCTACTTCACGTGCGGAAGTGGCCGCGCATTCAGCGAGAATCTGCCGCCGGGCAGCAAGGTGACGGTGGCGGGCATCTATCGATGCACCGTATGCGGCGACGAAATCGGCATTGCGAAAGCGCAGACGTTGCCGTCCGAGGAAGCGCATCCGCACGATCTCGATCCGCCGTCCGACCCGCTGCTCGATCCGGGGCCGACCGCCTGGCAACTGATCGCCGCGGCGGAGTCGCGAAGCTAGGCAACCGGCGTTCGCCCTCGCACGCAGGCGCGCAAGCGCAACGTGTCACACGGTGTCCGTCAAAGCAAAAAGCGCCACGGAGCGAATGAACTCCGTGGCGCTTTTTTGATTCCAGCCGCTGCGAAGGCGCGAACCTTCCCGCGGCGCGACGCGCGGCTTAAGCGGCCGTTGCCGACTTCGCCGGCTTCTGCAGCTTGCCCTTGCCGGCGCGCTGGATTTCCTCGAGCTTGATCTCGACGTGGCGCGAGAACACGTACTCGGCCGGACGCTGCTTCGCGATCGAGATGTCCGGTGCGAACGGGCCGTCGGTCTTGATGCCCTTGCGGCTCACGCGCAGCGCCTTCAGCGGGTTCGAGATCGTGTCCATCACGGCCGTCGCCTCGAAGCCGCAGTGGACCATGCAGTCCGCGCACTTCTCGTAGTTGCCGACGCCGTAGTTGTCCCACTCGGTCGTTTCCATCAGCTCCTTGAAGGTCTTCACGTAACCTTCGCCGACCAGGTAGCACGGCTTCTGCCAGCCGAACACCGTACGCGCCGGGTTGCCCCACGGCGTGCACTTGTACGTCTGGTTGCCGGCCAGGAAGTCGAGGAACAGCGACGACTGGCTGAACGACCAGCGCTTGCCGCCTTCGCCGCGCTTCAGGATTTCGCGGAACAGGTTCTTCGTCTTGTCGCGGTTCAGGAAGTGCTGCTGATCCGGCGCGCGCTCGTACGCGTAGCCCGGCGACACGGTGATGCCGTCGACGCCGATCGGGCCCAGCGTGTCGAAGAACTTCGCGACGCGCTCCGGCACCGCATCGTTGAACAGCGTGCAGTTGATGTTCACGCGGAAGCCGCGGCGCTTCGCTTCCTTGATCGCCGCGACGGCCTTGTCGTACACGCCTTCCTGCGACACCGAGTGATCGTGCGCTTCCTTGTCGCCGTCGAGGTGGACCGACCAGACGAAATACGGGCTCGGCTGGTAGTCGTCCATCTTCTTTTCCATCAGCAGCGCGTTCGTGCACAGGTACACGAACTTCTTGCGCTTCATGATGCCCTTGACGATTTCCGGCATATCCTTGTGGAGCAGCGGCTCGCCGCCGGCAATCGACACGACGGGCGCGCCGCACTCGTCGACGGCCTGCAGGCATTCCTCGACGGACAGGCGCTGGTTCAGGATCGGGTCCGGATAATCGATCTTGCCGCAGCCGTTGCACGCGAGGTTGCAGCGGAACAGCGGCTCGAGCATCAGCGCGAGCGGATAGCGTTTGTTGCCGGACAGGTGCTGGCGCACGATGTAGGCGCCGACACGGACTTGCTGGAGCAGCGGAATAGACAAGGGATGTCCTCCTTAAACTTCGCGGGCGACAGCTTGCGTGAGCTTCGCCGGCAACTTGAATTCGACTTTTTCTTCACGGCCCGCCATCGTCGCGACATCGACGGGCCCCAGCGCGCGCAGCGCGCCGATTACATCCTCGACCATTTCTTCGGGCGCCGACGCGCCGGCGGTCAGGCCGACCGTCTGCACGCCCGCGAACCATTCGGCCTTCACTTCCGAGCCGTCGGCGACGAGATAGCTCGGCACACCGCTTTCGGTGCCGATCTCGCGCAGGCGGTTCGAGTTCGAACTGTTCGTCGCACCGACGACGAGCAGCACGTCAACCTGTTCGCTCAGCTCGCGCACGGCGGCCTGGCGATTCTGCGTGGCATAGCAGATGTCGCGCGTATCCGGGCCGACGATGTCGGTGAACCGGCGCTGCAGCGCTTCGATGATGCCGCGCGTGTCGTCGACCGACAGCGTGGTCTGCGTGATGTACGCGACCGGCGTATCGACGGGCAACGTCAGCGTATCGACTTCTGCTTCGCTCTGCACGAGGATCACCTCGGCCGGAATCTGGCCGATCGTGCCCTCGACTTCCGGGTGGCCCGCGTGGCCGATCAGGATCAGCCGGCGGCCCGCCGCGACGTACTGGCGCCCCTGCACGTGCACTTTCGTGACGAGCGGGCAGGTCGCGTCGAGCACGTCGAGCCCGCGCGTTTGCGCGTCGCGCTCGACCGTCTGGGCGACACCGTGCGCGCTGAAGATCGCGACAGCGCCGTGCGGCACCTCGTCGAGCTCCTCAACGAATCGTGCCCCTTTATTACGCAGATTTTCGACGACATGCCGGTTATGCACGATCTCGTGACGCACATAGACCGGCGCACCGTGCTGTTGCAGCGCGCGATCGACGATCTCGATCGCACGGACAACCCCCGCACAAAAGCCGCGGGGCTGGGCAAGGATGACTCGCATAGGTGAGCGAACTCCGACGACAGACGCCGGGGTTCGAGGCGCTGGCACGCGCTTGCTCGCCCCGGCTTGATGTTATGAAGGCAGGAACGAACCGGCCGGCCAGGCCCCGGAACCCCGAATTAATCGCGCATTTTAACCCTATCGGGCCGTCCGTGCTTTGGTGCTGTGTCGGCACCGTTGCAATTGTGGGAGAGCCGCGTCGGCGCTGGCGCGCGCGGAACCCGGTAAACTGCGCGGTTTCGCCGGCGGCCGCTCCGGCTGCCCGCCATCGCGCTCATTTCAAGGCCCTTCGATGACCGTCGATTCTTACGCGTATTGCCCTTCCGCTCGTGGGGTTTCGGGTGTTTTGTTCCCGACCCCTATTTATGCCGAACCCGCCGGCGCCCGGCAGGAGGCAGGCCGATGATGCTGGCGATCGCTTTCCTCGTGTCCGGCCTGTCGCTGGTGATCTGGATCGTGCTGCTCGTCGCGCGCGGCGGCTTCTGGCGCGCGCAGCCCGCGCGGCCGCTGCCGCCGGACGCCCGCGGCGCGGCGGCCGACGCCGGCTGGCCGGCCGTCGTGGCGGTCGTGCCGGCGCGCAACGAAGCCGACGTGATCGCCCGTGCGGCGACGTCGCTGCTCGAGCAGGACTATCCGGGCGACTTCCATCTGATCATCGTCGACGACCACAGCGACGACGGTACCGCCGACGCGGCCCGCGCGGCCGCGCTCGCGATCAACCGTGCCGACCGGCTGACGGTGCTGAGCGCGAAGCCGTTGCCGGCCGGCTGGTCCGGCAAGGTGTGGGCGCAGTCGCAGGGGATCGCGGCGGTGCGGACGCTCGGCCTGCCGGCCGATTACCTGCTGCTGACGGATGCCGACATCGGCCATCCGCCCGACGCTGTCGCGCAGCTCGTCACGCGTGCACAGGCCGAGCAGCGCGATCTCGTATCGCTGATGGTGCGGCTGCGCTGCGACTCGTTCTGGGAAAAGGCGCTGATTCCGGCGTTCGTGTTCTTCTTCGCGAAGCTGTATCCGTTCTCGTGGATCAACAACCCGCGCAACCGGACGGCCGGCGCCGCGGGCGGCTGCATGCTCGTGAAGCGCACGGCGCTCGAGGAAGCGGGCGGCATCGAATCGATTCGCGGCGCGCTGATCGACGACTGCAGCCTCGCCGCGCAGATCAAGCATCGCGGCAGCGGCCGCCATCCGATCCGGCTCGATCTCGCCGATCGCAGTGTGTCGCTGCGCCCGTACGACAGCTGGCGCGACATCTGGAACATGATCGCGCGCACCGCGTTCACGCAACTGCACTATTCGCCGCTGCTGCTGGCCGGCACGTTGCTCGGGATGACGATCATCTATCTGGTGCCGCCCGTCGCTGCGCTCGCCTACGGCGCGCGTGCGTGGCCGGCCTGGCTCGCGTGGGCGTCGATGTGCGCCGCGTATGCGCCGATGCTGCGCTACTACCGGCGCTCGCCGCTGTGGGCGCCCGCGCTGCCGCTCGTCGCGCTGTTCTATGTGGGTGCGACGTTCGCGTCCGCGTGGCGTTACTGGCGTGGCAAGGGCGGACAATGGAAGGCGCGCGTGCAGGCGCCGGTGGATCGCTGACGCCGAGTGTGCCCCGGGAGGCATGCCTCCCGGCAGCCGGAAAGCAAACAGCCCGACCGGTGCGAACCGGTCGGGCTGTTTCGTTTTCGGCAAGGCGGCGGATCGCATCATGCCGTCGATCAGACGGAGTGCGGGGATCGAGATGACTGCCGTTGCAAGTTGTGTCTTGCCATCGGGTAGAACGAAAGTTCAAATAGCGCCCCTTGATTCGCAGGCACCATGCGAGTCTCATGCAGCCATCAACAGATGGAGCTGTGCAGCGGTCATAAGGCGTTTCTGTCGCATACGTCGAATACGAGATCAGGTGACGCCGAATCCCGACATGCTGGAGCGCAGCGTTGCTCCGCATGTCGTTTTGTGCCCATCGAACGCTACCGGGCGACCTTCAACAACGAAATTCGGGTCACCTTCCGCGATCACACATACCTGATGTCCCTCTATCGGGCAGATACAAGGGTCGCCCTTACGTGCGACCGCCTTTCCGTCTACGTCAAAATTTGACGCCCCGCCCAGGACCTGTCCGCCATGGTCTGTTGCATCACCTACTCGAATAACGTTACGCATCGGTCGTCGTTCTCCGTCACCCTTGCGGAGGGAGGGTACCCGTACCCATCGCGTCAGGCGGGGCAGCGTCGTCAATAGCCACAAGCGTCCACGTTGTCGGTACGCTGTGCTTGGAGTCCCGACCCAACATACGATCTAGAATGCTTGGCTGATTCAATATTTCGATCGATGGCATGACCGCCCCAAGTTCGAAGTATTGACGGCGACTGGCGACGACAGAAAGCCCATTCGCTTCGGGACATGTCCACCAGCCGCTCTGCGGACAAACTGCTCCCGTCCGAACGATGGTATTCAATGGAACTGGCGGCGTTCCCACTTCGCTTACCTGATCATCGCCAGATGTTGGGCGTAGCCGCACCGAATTCACAATTGATTCGAATAGCTTGATTGCCTGTTCCTCGGTCAAGCCGGGTCGTTGGTCGGCGCGAGTCGTCAATTCGACTGAAAGCGTCGGCTTCAGTGGTGCCAAGTGTTCACCTTGCGCCTCCCAGTGGAACTGATAAGCACGGAAGCCCGCATCCGTGGGTAGCGACCACAAGCCCTCCTCCCCCTTACGCCCGTTCACGTCATGTTCGCCACGTTGCAATGTGCGAATGCCTGACACCAGCGATTTCAGCGCCCCCGGTGCTACGCCGCTATCCACCCGCTGTAGCAAGGTCTTTTCGTCCGGTTTTGCCGTCATTGTCGCAACGTGTATCAGCAAACCAGGTGAGTTCGACAACTCGAACGTAGCTGACGCAATCTCATGCTGCGGTGATTGCCCGTTATCGGCAAAGAAGCCGTCTCGAATGCAGAATCCCGAGGGCTTGGGAATTTCGTCGGGCTGTCGACCGCGAAGGCTGGGTAAAAGCTTGGTCTGCAGTTTGGCAATAACATCTGCATACTTTTTTGAATCGACAGCTTCAATATCCATGAAAAACGTTCGGCCGCCGATCCATTTATATGCTTCGAACCCTTCGATTTTGGTGCCATACAGAACCGTCGATTTGAGGAGAATTTTGCTTGCATCACCGACGTCGATGGCGCGATCGAACTTCAGGTCGCTCTTGTCTTTTGCTTTCTTTAGCCCAGATTCCCTGCTAAGCATTCTCTTTTGGAATGCTTCGAGGTTTGGGTATCGTGTGTTTGTCTGAACTGGGCCAAACATATATTCGCCCATCTGTGCGGATAGCGTCATACTTGCCGGAACATCGACAAGATATCGCCCCACACAGTATGTTTTCGATTCGTTCATGTTCGATTCGCCGGCCATACAAGTCACGGAAAAAAATACAAATATCGATGCTATTAGTCGCTGCACCTTCATTCGCCTCCTTGAGTAGATGCACCAGACTGCTGAACTGGCGGCGCGAGCTGTACAATCTTCGCGATGCACCATAGCACACACTCGCGCACGGGTTCATTGTTGTACGACATTTGATGGTCAAAACCCGACATCCGGAACGTGATGGGCTTAGAGTCGCCTTGTGCGATCATATTACCCGATTCAAAGGGAACGGTCCCATCACCGGAAAATTCCACGTCACCCGTTTGTCCATCCTTAGAGGGTGGTGGAGCATTCTCCAGTTTGAATACGGATTTTTGATGGCCGAATCTCAAGACCGATTTTCCAAACAAATCGAAATCATTTGTTTTTATTGTGGGGAGTTGCCATTCAAATTCTGCTCCAATGTCATCTCTCGTGGACCATGTGATGTGACCAAATGCAACTTGACTCTTGTCTGCGCCGTAATATGCATATGTGGTCGGGTGGCAGTATAATTGCAGGTTGTCGTGAAATTTTTCTGCTCGACCGATGGCTAGTTTGTAGAATTGAATGTCATCTGATATTTTATCCTTATCGAGGCCGGCCGGATTTATGGGGTCGGCATTCACCATCCCCCACCATACGTCTTTTACTGTTTTTGAGTATATTTCGCTGTAAGGGTCGGACACAGGGAGTGATGGCATCGCATCAGCTCTCTTTTCATTTGCGTAGCGCGTGAATTTAAGCCAGCCTGCAGGGAAATTCTTCGTTGGTAATAGTTCCAGAGGGCCGGACGAGTTTCCCATCACGCATACAATATCTGCCGCGCTCCACCCCATGATCTCCGCGACCAATGCACCTTCGATGTTGAATTTGCCATTGACTTCTGTGCCGGCGCGAAACCGTCGATACACGACAGGTGCGCCGCCTACTGGTTGCACTCCATGCACGATGCCTAGAATTGTTGTTGGGCCGGCGTTGCCTGTGGCAGGGGCTACATCCTCAGAAGCTTGCTGCTCGCCAGGGACGCGGTGCGAGACGTCAGCCTGTTCCGGTGCTTCGCTGTTTGAAGCGTCGTCGTTGTCTGATGAGGAGTTATCGGACGTGCCTGCAAGTTTCTGTGCCGCGCGGCGTGCAACGAGTCCGCCCATAGAATGGGTAACGATGATGACTTTGCCGGTGGAAATCCAATAGGAGCTCTTTTTGTAGTATTCGACGGCATCGTTGATGCGTTTAATAAGTTGATCCGCAGACGCCTCATTCGACGCAAGCCAGTTGTAACCGCACACCCACACCGGATAGTAGTACTGCGACACGCGCGAGAATTCATCGGGTGCAATCGGATCGATTGTCACGCCTTGCGGGCCCCACTCGGAACGAACGTCGATCTTTCGATCCTTTACGATTCGTTGGAGTGTCTGTGCTACTTGCCAAACCTCCTTCGGTTTTTGCGCGTCCGAAGGTAGCTCGGGTTCAATGAACGGTTCGTTCAGCGCGTATTCAAGTGCTGCAAGGATTCCGCCATAGCTGTCAAAATGAATTTCTCCCCACCCTCTACGTTTCGCCTCGTCATTCGTCAACGAGAATAAATAGCGCGGTATGCTGACTTTTCCCCGGTTGTCGACTTTCACGCGATCCGGGCCGATTTGCATCTGTCTCGCTGCGGCGCTTTGATGTAGTCGTCGGAACCACTCGCCGAGACCAGCCATCTTGCCATTCGGTGGGCTCCATGCAGGCTCGCCCGGCTTGGTCGCTTTGTCGTTTCCACAGAGATTCGTTCCCATGATGCCAGGCACGAAAATCACCGGAATGACGTGTCGCGGCGGCAGTTTTCCGAGCGCGCACACTTTGAACGATTCCGGACTCATAACGCTGTCAAAGTACGGGTTGCCGTTCACGTCGAACCGAAGTGCGACGCGACGATACGCTTGTTTCACTCCGCACTCGGAATTATCGTTTGCAGTTTCAGCGGTAGCCATTTCTATTGATCGTATCTTGTGGTCAGTCAACCGGCACGAATTTAACCGGACGAATCTCGCTATCGTTCGCAATTAGCGAGTGCGTGCCCTCGGCTGTCAGCTTTCCTTGATCGCGTACGCCACCGGCATCGTCTATGACCTTGTGCGCAAGCCCGACATGCGGCTTTCCGTCTGGCCCGACTACTTTAAACCGCTCATCTGTCTTCATGGATGACGTTGGCATGTTCGGTAGATCGGCCGTTCCGCCACCCCCCGTGACAGCCTGAAAGCCGCTCGATTCAATCCGATGCTCGCCTGTCGACGACTGGACGATTTTCCCGTTCGCAATTTTTATCACCGCGCCGTTGGTTCGCAGTTCTAGTTCCGGTGCTTCCAGAATCAGTTTTTCTAGCGAGTAAATATGCAAGCGCTCGGACGTGCCGATTTCGCCCTTGCCTTGATGCGCCTGAATGGTCAGATCGCCCGATCCGACCATGAGCTTCATTCCGGCTTTGGCGAATGCGGATAACCCCTGCGCAGCGCGCATCACAATACGGCGACCGGCGCTGATATTCGCGTCCTGTGCGGCCACGGATTCAACATGCCCGCCTGCGACGGTCAGAACGTTTGCCGGACTGGACATCGCGATACCGTCCGGCGCAGTAACGCCGATCGCCGCTGCTCCGCCGTCGTCTGCCCATTCTCGAATACCTTTCGTCAACTTTTCTTGCGGGCCGGTATCAGTTTCGTAAGCATCATGCGTCGATGACAGTTCACTCAGCCTCTTCGCGATAGATAGCGCCAGTTCCAACTGACCGGTCAATTCCGCTCGATCCAGCACGCGTCCGCTTGCATTGTTGCGAGCGTCCGTCGAGAGCAGCATCCCTCGTGCGGCTCGAATCGCTCCGGATAGATCGGTGCGAAGTTCAAAGCCTTCGCCGCGCTTTTCTGATGCACCTTTGTCGCGAGGATGGCCGATCCAGCCCTGATTGAGCTGAGTTTTGCCGTGTTCGGACGATAGTTTGGTCTTTGTCTGCGCAGTCGTATCATCAAATTGCAGCTCGCCATACCCGGAACCGCCGATTTCCTTTGACCGGATGCCGTACAGCGGCGCGTTGTCCGGTAGATTTCCCGCGCTGGCGAACTGTACCGGCGCATGTCGTGCGTCGAACATGTTTGCGACGACGATCGGTTTGTCCGGATCGTTCTGCATGAATAGAACGAGAACCTCGGAACCGACACGCGGCCAGAACGCCGTTCCGGATTGTGCATCCGCCCAAGGTTGCGCGACGCGTACACGTGCGGAATCGCGTGGTGTGCCACTTGCGCCGCTATCGGGATGATCGTCTCGTCGAGCAAACAGGAATTGAACACATATGCGTCCTTGTTCGTCGACATCGACTTCGCCGTTTCCGACCACACGCGCACTGATGGGGCCGACAGACGGTACGCAGGACGCGTCCCACATCGGGACGATATGCGTCGATGCTCGAACACACTCGAAGCGATTGACGATTGGGCTATCTTCCTCGATTTCGAACTTCCCTTTCCCAGGGGAGTTCGGAAGAAGGCTGTTTCGCACGCGCGTTTCCACGTGTGTCAACACGAATCGACGCTCTTCGGCTGAATGTCTGTCGATTTCCGGATGGCCGGCCATCGAAAAGACCGTGCCTGCGCCGCCCACGAATGCACGGACGACACTTTGGCCGGCAAAGTGCTTTGCACCTTGGGAAAGTGCAAGTTGGCGACGCTGCATAACCTGTTCGTAGTGGTCTGCATTTTCCGCGACGTGCGGCGAGTCGTACCAATATTGGGTCAGCGTTGCGGCTAGGGCTTTGCCATGTTCGCCTTGGTCCTGTGATGTCGTGGCGTCGAGTTGTTTGACATCGGCGGTTTGATAGTCATGTGATGCGGCGTATACGGTACCGGGGGCAAGTTCTCTATATGCCTCCCACGCAAATATCGTGTCGTTCGGCTCCGTTGCATCAGCACGATTGAAGCGTACAAGTCCGGCCGGGTTTGCCTTCCACGCGTCGTTTTTATCAACAAGGTGCAACGTGTGAATAGGGGCACCGTATTCGATCTCATGCGTGAAGTACCAACTAATGCCTTCGCGACGCCATAAGCGAGTCAGAAATGCGAGATCGCTTTCCTTCGCCTGCATCGTGAATCCCCGATTTGGGTAGGTGCCAAGCGCGCTCGTATCGAGTCGAAATGCTGCACCGATGACCTGATTGCCGGTCGTGTGCTCTTGAATGATCGCGTGTGAAATATCGACGACGGCTGCATCGCGAAATACACGCCACGTGACGCGCCGATCCAGCAACGAAAGCGCATCGGTGCACACGAATTCGTAAAGGACAAAGCCACCATCGGCGGCGAGTTGGCGTGTTTCACAAACGATTGCGCAAATAGTGCGTTCAATGCCTGCGATGTCGCCTACCTGGAACGCCACCGGCGCGCCGATGAATGCCTTCAGTGGCATCGAGATATCGCTAGATAGCGCTTGCAGAGTCAACTTGAGCGGCTGACAAATACCTTCACTTGCAGTGAGTTGATGTGGCAAGACGGCATCACCTGGCAGGCCCATTGATGACGCAAACTGCACTCGCAGCAACCGACGGGATTGTGTAAAGCCGGACAGTAGTCTTTCAAAATTCGGAAACTGCGCCGCTACTACGCGGACAAGTTCTGTTGGATTCATTGTTGTTTATGCTCTCAGGTCTCGACGGCCGCCCATGCCTTGCAGCTTACCCCGTTTGCCGACCGGCGGTTCAATCCTACAGAGATGCAGACATATATCTGGAAGATTGCAAAGCCAGTCGTACTGCGAAAAATCCGACATTACGAACTACATTGGCAACTGTCAATCGAGCTATTCATAAACCTGTCAGCTTTGACAGATGTGCCGCCACTGGAATCAAACTTGTCTTATTAACACGCGTCGAAGTTAGATTGTGAAATATTGTCAAGTGCCGCCACACAGATGTTGATCTGTCGGACGTTGCGCGGATTTTGAACGGCCCGACATCTAATCAACGGCATGACGGATGCTTTAGCTCGTGAATCTCCCGCTCGGTTCCGCATCATGAAAAACACCCCAAAGGTTGGACTAGGTAATCCAACTTTTGGGGTGCAGTTCGATCGGTGCGTGCCGATCGGGCGGTTTCTTTTGCGACGGGGGCCGAGTGCTTACCGCTGCGTCAGCATCATGTACATCTGAACCACGACGTCCGGCGAGAACGTAAACGGCACCCAGCCGTAGCCCGTGTGGCGGGCGACCAGCAGGCGGTCGCCGTTCGACTGCTTTTGCACGGCCATCATCGGGTTCTTCGTCGTCACGAAACGCCAGCCGGCCGGGATGCCGGGCGGCGGCTCCGGCTGCATCGACGCACGCGCGTGCGCGAGTTCCTCGATCAGTTGGCCCAGTTGTTCCGGATGCAGCGTGATCGACTGGCCGTTGATGGTCAGCGTGAGTTCGTTCTGGGACGGGCGCGCGACGTGCAGCGTCGCCTTGTCGGCCGGTGCGGCAGCGGTGTCGGTTGCAACCGCGGAGTCGGCTTGCGCCGCCGGGACGATCGCGGTTTCGGCGTCGACGGCCGCAGTCGACACCTCGGCAGCGTCGGCCTCGACCGGTGCGGCTGCGTGTACGGCCGGCTCCGTCGCCGGCGCGTCCGCCGGTGCCGGCTCGGCGGCTTCGACCGTCACCGCCGTGGCTGCGACCGCACTCGTCGCGGCTTCCTTGACGACGGCCTCGACCAGTGCCTCGGCGTCGGCGATGGCCTTCGCGTGGTGCTGCGCGGCCGCTTCGGCCTGGGCGATCGCTTCGGTATGGCGCTGCGTGATGGCTTCGGCTTCGGCGGTCGCTTCGGCGTGGCGTTGCGCGGCGGCTTCGGCCTGGGCGATCGCTTCGGCGTGACGCTGCGTGATGGCTTCGGCCTCCGCGGTGGCTTCGGCGTGACGCCGGGCGGCGGCCTGCGTGTCGGCGAGCGCCTGCGTGTGACGCTGGGCGAGCGCCTCGGCCTCGGCGATCGCGGCCATGTGGCGCTGCGCGGCGGCCTCGGCTTCGGCGGTCGCTTCCGCATGGCGCTTCGCGGCGGCTTCGGCTTCGGCGGTTGCCGCGGCATGGCGTTGCGCTGCCGCGTCGGCTTCGGTCGCGGCGGCGTGATGACGCTGCGCGGCGGCCTCGGCTTCGGCGATCGCCGCCGCGTGGCGTTGCGACGCGGCTTCGGCATCCGCGTGACGTTGCGCGAGCGCTTCGGTCAGCGCGGTGGCTTCCGCGTGGCGTTGCGACGCGGCTTCGGCTTGCGTGGCGGCATCCGTATGACGTTGGGCGGCCGCTTCGGCGGCGGCGGTGGCGTCGGCATGGCGCCGCTGCGCGGCTTCGGCATCGGCGGCCGCGGCCGTGTGGCGCTGCGCGGCGGCCTGCGCTTCGGCTTCCGCCGCCGCGTGACGCTCGGCCGCGGCCCGGGCTTCCGCTGCCGCGGCGCGCGCGAACGCTTCCGCGCTGCGTGCCGCCTGCTGCGCGGCGTGGTGATCGTGGAGGAGCTGATCGACGCCCGTGGCGAGCGAAGCGATCTGATCGTTCAGGTTCATGCGTGTCTTCTCTGCGTAAGACCCGCGATTTTAACCGCTGCGCCGATGCCGGTCCGCGCGCGACGTGTAACAAAGTGCGCAAAGCGGCGCGACGTGCGCCGCTTTGTGTTACTTGAGGTAGCCCGCCGAGCCGAACCAGTCCAGCGCATCGCGCAGCCCTTCGCGATACGGGCGCGCACGGTAGCCGAGTTCGCGCTCGGCCTTCGCGGACGTGAAATACATCTTGTTCTTCGACATCCGCAGCCCGTCGACGGTGACGAACGGCTCCTTCTTCGTGAACTTCGCGACCGCTTCTGCGCCCACCGCGAGCGGGTACAGCGGCCAGCGCGGCAGCGCGATCGTCGGCGCCTTGCGGCCGGTCATCTGCGCGATGTCCGCGAGCATCTGCTGCAGCGGCAGGTTCTCGCCGCCGAGGATGTAGCGCTCGCCGATCCGGCCGCGCTCCAGCGCGAGGAAGTGGCCGTGCGCGACGTCGTCGACGTGCACGAGGTTCAGCCCCGTGTCGACGAACGCGGGAATCTTGCCGAGCGCGGCCTCGACGATGATGCGGCCGGTGGGCGTCGGCTTCACGTCGCGCGGGCCGATCGGCGTCGACGGATTGACGATCACGGCGGGCAGCCCTTCGTCGGCGATCATCCGTTCGACCGCGCGCTCCGCGAGCACCTTGCTGCGCTTGTAGACGCCGATCGCCTGCTCGGCCGTGAGCGGCCGGTTCTCGTCGGACGGGTCGCCCGCGCTCGTCACCTTCAGCGTCGCGACGCTGCTCGTGTAGACGATCCGCTCGACGCCTTCCGCGCGGGCCGCGCGCATCGTCGCGACCGCGCCTTCGAGGTTCGCGCGCTCGATCTCGTCGGGGTCTGGCGCCCACAGCCGGTAGTCGGCCGCGACGTGCAGCAGGTAGCGCACGCCGCGCAGCGCGGCGCGCATCGACGCCTCGTCGCGCATGTCGCCGGTGACGATCTCGGCATCGAGATCCGCGACGTTCGTGCGCGGGCTGGTGGGGCGCACGAGCACGCGCACCGCATAGCCTTTCTGTTGCGCGATGCGCGCGACGGCCGAGCCGACGAAACCGGACGCGCCGGTGACGAGAACGAGATCGCGGGAGGTATCAGTCATGCGTTTCCTTCAGGGCCGCGCGGGCGGCGCGGCGGTTGGGCATCGGCGAGATTGTACGTGGTCGGCGTGCGCGGCGACGCCCGGCCGGCGCGTGTGCGAAGCGGCCGACGCGACTACAATGCCGGGCTTGAATGCAACGGGAGGGCGACGCGATGAGCCGCAATGAACTGGACGAACGGATCGAGACCTACTACGTGCGGGTGCGCGGCGTCGTGCAGGGCGTCGGCTTTCGTCATGCGACGGTGCGCGAGGCGCATGCGCTGAAGCTGCGCGGCTGGGTCGCGAATCTGGAGGACGGCACCGTCGAGGCGATGATCCAGGGCCCCGGCGCGCAGATCGACCGGATGCTCGCGTGGCTGCGTCACGGGCCGCCCGCCGCGCGCGTGACCGAGGTGACGTTCGAGGAACGCCGGACCGAGAAGCGCTTCGAACGCTTCCAGCAGCAGTAAAAGGCACAAAACGATCATGACGGGGTATCCGGAAGCCGGGCGCGGTCTCACGCTGTCGGTGATGGCGTCGACGTTGTTCGCGCTGATGTCGGCTTACGCGAAACTGCTCGCGCCGCTCACCGGGCTCGACATCTTCGCGTGGCGCATCGTGTGGACCGCGCCGGGCGCGCTCGCGCTGATCGCGCTGCGCGGCCGCTGGCCGGCCCTCGTCGAGCTGGCGCGGCGCAGTGCGCGCGACCGGCGCCTGCTGATCGCGCTGCCGGTGAGCGCGGCGCTGCTCGGCGTGCAGCTGTGGCTGTTCCTGTGGGCGCCGCTGCACGGCCGCATGCTCGAAGTGTCGCTCGGCTATTTCCTGCTGCCGCTGACGATGGTGCTCGTCGGCCGCTTCTACTATCACGAACGGCTCGACCCGCTGCAATGGGCGGCGGTCGCGTGCGCGGCGCTCGGCGTCGCGCACGAGGTGTGGGCGACGCGCGCGTTCGCGTGGCCGACGCTGGTCGTCGCGCTCGGCTATCCGCCGTATTTCGTGCTGCGCCGGCGGATCAACGCCGATTCGCTGGCTGCCTTCGCGGTCGAGATCGTGCTGCTGTGCCCGATCGCGTTCGCGATGGTCGCGACGAGCGCGACGCAGGTCGCCGGCCAGCCGCTGCTGTGGGCCGCGCTGCTGCCGGGGCTCGGCATCCTCAGCACGCTCGCGCTCGCGAGCTACCTGAAGGCGAGCCGGATGCTGCCGATGGCGCTGTTCGGGATTCTCGGCTACGTCGAGCCCGTGCTGCTCGTCGTGGTGTCGCTGCTGCTGCTCGGCGAAACGCTGAGCGTCGCGCAGCTCGCGACGTACGGGCCGATCTGGGTCGCCGTCGCGCTGACCGCATGGCACAGCGCGATGCTGATGCGGCGCTTGCCCGCGCGCGGATGACCGCCTCGTCGCGATGCGCCGGCCGTGCGGAATGTGCCGCGCATCGCGTTTCATCCCGAGCGTCGAACACCGCGCGTTGCGCTGCCGACTCCCGCCGAATCCCTCGATCCTGACTGCCAACTGGCGACGCGCTGACGCGAATCTGGCGGCGCTGTCTGCTTCGCCGCGCAACGCTCGCGCTTGTAATCGAACAGAAGATTCGGTTGCACTTTGTTACTTAGGGTCTCCCCTGATCGGCTACTAGACTGGCCTGACCGACTTCCCTTCGTATGCAGCTTTTCCATGAACGGTCATCTCCGTGCCTGGCCAGCCGGGTTGGCGCGATGCGGGCATACGCGCATCGCCGCTGATCGCGCTCGCCGTCTCTCTCCCGATCCTTTCCCCGGTGCGTGCCGCACCGCCGTCGTGCAGGTGTGTTCATGTCGTTGAGCCCGCCGCGTTCCGCCATGGTGCAGCCGTCGCGCAGCGGCCGTCTGATCGAAGTCGACTTCTTTCGCGGGCTCGTGCTGTTGATGATCGTCGTCGATCACATCGGCGCGAGCGTGCTGTCGCGCGTGACGCTGCACGCGTTCGCGCTGTGCGATGCGGCCGAGGTGTTCGTGTTCCTCGGCGGCTTCGCGACCGCGAGCGCGTATGGCGCCATCGCCGAGCGACACGGCGCGCGCGCCGCGCAGCAGCGGTTCGTGCGGCGCGCGATGCAGATCTACCGCGCGTTTCTCGCGACGTCGACGCTGATGCTCGTCGTGTCGGCCGTGCTCGATCACTTCGGCATCGATGCGCCGAACCTCGCGCTCGACGACGTCAGCGTGATGCTCGCGTCGCCGCTCACGGGTCTCGCCGAGCTGCTGACGTTCCAGCGCCAGCCGTATCTCGCGTCGGTGCTGCCGATGTACGTGCTGTTCGCGCTCGCGTCGCCGGTGCTGGTGCCGTTCGCGCGGCGCCATCCGTGGCTGCTCGTCGCGATCAGCGCCGCGTCGTGGCTGGCAGCGAGCTGGCTTGGCCCGGAACTGCTGGACACCGACGGCTTCCGCTGGAGCTTCAACCCGTTCGCGTGGCAACTGATGTTCGTTGCCGGCGTGCTCGCGCGCTGCCAGCCGTTCTACCGGCGCATCGCGCTTGGCCGCTGGGGCGTCGCGGCGACCGGGCTCGCGTGCGCGATCGTGCTCGGCTGCGCGAGCTACAAGCTGTTCTCGGGGCTGCCGGTGCCCGAAGGCGTGCTCAAGCGCGATCTCGCGCTGCCGCGCGTCGTGAGCTTCGCGGCCATCGCGTGGCTGATGGCCGATTGCGTGCGCTTCGGCTGGATCGCGCGGATCGCGCAGGGCGTGCAGCCCGTCGTGGCGGTCGGCCAGCGCGGGCTGATCTGCTTCGTCGCGGGCGCGGCGATCTCGCTCGTGATCGATTCGCTGCTGCACCCGGTCGTGCGCAGCGCCGATCTGCGGCACGTCGGCGTGGGCCTCGTCGCCGACGCGTGCGCGCTCGGGCTGATGATGGCGGTGGCGGGTTCGGGAACGTGGATCGCGCGATGGCGCGGCGCGGCGGCGTAGGGCCAGCGCAAGCCCGTTATTAGCATGAACAGGCTCTGGCGCGTGCAGGGATGCGTGCGGCGCGGCAGGCGCCGCGCGGCGTCAGTGGGGTGAGCCGATACGGGAGCGGGGCGTGGCGGTGGCGTCGTCGGATTCGGCGTCGTCGCGTTCGTCCTGCGCCGGCTCGTCGCGCTCCGCGAGCACCGCGTCGGCTTCGGCCGCGGCCCGGGCGGCGCGCATCGCGGTGCAGCGCTGCGCGTGCCGGATATCCGACAGGATCCTCAAAAGCCGCGTTGTCTTGCTTTTCATCGTGTTCTCCCGCCAGTGCGCATCTCGCGACGCGGATGCGTTGTCTGCAACCAGTGTAGGACGCGTTCGCGTTTCCGGCGGGAGAATGTGGCGTGCACGCTGCACGCCGAGGGATAGTCCTTACTGCGCGGCGGCCGCTGCTTGCGCCTGCAACGCTTCTTCGCGGCGTTCTTCCGTGCAGCGCTGATGCTGGCGCGACAGGCGGTTCATCAGCGGCAGCAGCAGCAGCGCGAGCAGCATGCCGATCGCCGCGAGCCAGCCGAGCTTCTCGAACAGCGACAGGTAGAGCGGCAGCGACTCGGTGGCCGGCAGTTCGTGCGACGGCATCTGCGCGAAGTTCGCGACGACGCTGCCCAGATACTGCGACACGCCCGTCGCGACGAAATACGCACCCATCATGAAGCCGCTCATGCGCGCTGGCACGTAGCGGGCGATCATCGCGAGGCCGAGGCCGCTCACCAGCAGTTCGCCGAGCGAGTACAGGCCGTAACCCCACACCATGAACCACGACGACACGCGGCCGTCGACCGCGTAGCGGCCGCTGATTGTGAACACCAGGTAGCCGGCGGCGACCGCGCCGAAACCGAGCGCGTACTTCGCGGCGACCGGCAGGTCGCGGCCGCCCTTCGCGACGGCGTTGTAGACCCACACGAGCACCGGGCTCAGCAGCATGATCCAGATCGGGTTCAGCGCCTGGAACTGCGCGGCGCTCCACGTGAACAGCGTCGTGCCGAACAGCATGAAGCGCGAGTCGACGTTGCGCAGCGCGAACAGCGTCAGCGACGTCGACATCTGCACGTAGAAGATGAAGAACAGGATCACCTGGCCGATCAGCACGAGTGCCGCGATCAGGCCGGCGCGCTCCGAGCGCTCCGACTTCGCGATCATGTACGCGAAGATCGCGAGGATCGCGAATGCCGCCGTCCACACGCTGGCGACCGCGAGCTGCTTGTGCTGCAGCACGTACAGCGTGATCAGCGCGAGCGCGACGCCGCCGCCCGCGACCGCGCCGAGGCGCTTCCAGCGGATCGGCTCGTCGTCCGGCTGCGAGCCGACATGCGCGAGCGTGCGGTGCATCAGCATGAAGTTGAGGATCGCGAGCAGCATGCCGCCGCAGCAGACCGCGAACGCGGTGTGCCAGCCCCAGTGATCCTTGATCCACGGCGTCGCAAGCATCGACACCGTCGAGCCGATGTTGACCGCCATGTAGTAGATCGTGAACGCGCTGTCGATGCGCGCGTCGTCGCCTTCGTAGATGCGGCGCACGAGGTTCGCCGCGTTGGCCTTGAACAGGCCGTTGCCGACGACGATCACGCCGAGCGACGCGTACATGTACGCGAGGTGATCGTTCGGCACAGCGAGCATCAGGTAGCCGGCGCACAGCACGGACGCGCCGATGATCATCGTGCGGCGGGCGCCGAGCACCTTGTCGCCGATCCAGCCGCCGATCGACGGCGCGGCGTAGACGAGTGCGGTGAACGCACCCCAGGTCAGGTTCGCGTGGCTGTCGGTGAAGCCGAGCCGGTCGACCATGAAGAGGACCAGGAGCGCGGCCATGCCGTAGTAGCCGAAGCGCTCCCACATTTCGATGAGGAAGACCGTCGTAAACGATCGGGTCTGTGAAACAGGTGCGTGCATCATCAATCTCGTTTGAAACGGACGGCGCGGATCGCGCGTCGCCTTGGGGGTCGAACTGGCGCCGGAGCACTGAGGCCGGGTAGGCTTGCGTCGGCGATGGAGCAGTCGGGCGGTTAGCCCGGGCCGGGGTCGGACTCCGCGTGAAAAGGCGGAGCGCGGCCCCGACCGGCGCGCGAATGGTAACGTTTGCCGGTCCGGTGCGTCGGGTCCGCGCCACTTAGGGAAACTCCCGATATGGCAGCAGCTTTCAGGAACATTTGTCTCATCATCTACTTGTAAGCTTGACGCCGGTTCTCCGCAAATTCCCGGAGAGCCGCTTGCAGCTTGCCTGTGAAGCCTGCGAGTCTGGCAAGATAGCGCGTCGTTTCGTGCGCTTCGGACCCTGTTTAGTGCACCGGGCTCAACGCCGAAGGCGTGTACGAACCCGAAGATTAAGCTATCTCCAATTAACTTAGTTACTTTCCATCAAACATTTTTTGACGACCACTTTTCGGCCTGCTATGGTTCCCCCCACTGAAAACTCGCGATCGGCAGACGCTGTCGCACTCGGCAGCAAGATTCGCGCGTTGCGCCAACGTCTGAAGCGCACGCTCGACGACACCGCTACCGCCGCGGGGATTTCGAAGCCGTTTCTGTCTCAAGTCGAGCGCGGGCTCGCGTCGCCGTCACTGACGTCGCTGGCCGGTATTGCCCACGCGCTCGGCGTGACGGTGCAGTACTTCGTGGATACGCCGAGCGAGGAACGCTCGGTGTGCCGAGGCGATCAGTTGCGCTTCTTCGGGTTTGCCGATTCGGCGAACCTGTTCGCGAGACTGACGAACGTGTCCGAAGGGCGCCAGTTGGAGGCGATCCTCGTGAGGATGCCGCCGGGGCAGAAACGGTCCGAGGTGACGACACATGCAGGAGAGGAGTTCCTGTACGTGATTGAAGGGGAAGTGTCGCTGACGCTGGAAGGCAAGACATTCGTCCTGCAGGCCGGCGACAGTTCGCACTATCAGTCGACGGTGCCGCACAGCTGGGTCAACACCGCGAAGATCGAGTCGGTGGTGGTCTGGGTCGGTACGCCGCGACTGTTCTAACGCACGGGTATTCCTTCGTTTCATTCGACGGAATGCCTGTCGAAAGAAATGTAAGGAATACTAACATGCAATACGAGAATCACGGGCCTCCTCAATCGCTGCGCCCGTCAGCGTCTCACGCGTAATCCGCGGCATCCGCCGCGCGACGCTCACCGAACAACCTTCTCAAGACTGCCACGATGAAATCCTTGCATGCCATGTCGGCCGTGCTGGCCGCGCTCGCCCTGACGACGCCCGTCGCCCACGCCGTGACCGTTCCGTCGAACGTCGCACTCGCTCCCCAACAGGACCTGACGCGACAGGTGCCGGCCGAAGTCGAGTCGCTCGACCCGGCGCACATCGAATCGTGGACCGGCAACACGATCGGCCTCGACCTGTTCGAAGGGCTCGCGCGCATCGACGCGGCTGGCCAGGTCGTGCCGGGTGTCGCGCTGTCGTGGGAGCGCAAGACGCCGCAGACGTGGATCTTCAAGCTTCGCCACGACGCGAAGTGGAGCAACGGCCAGCCGGTGACGGCCGCCGATTTCGTCTATTCGTGGCAGCGCCTCGTCGATCCGAAGACGGGCTCGAAATACACGATCCTCGTCGAGTTCATCAAGAATTCGAAGGACATCATCGCCGGCAAGGCCGCGCCGACCACGCTCGGCGTGCGCGCCGTCGACCCGTACACGCTGGAAGTGACGACCGACGTGCCCGTCGCGTTCTTCCCCGAACTGACCGCGATGGCGCCGCTCGTGCCGGTGAACAAGGACGTGGTGACGAAGTTCGGCGACGCATGGACGCGCCCGGGCAACCTCGTCAGCAACGGCGCGTACCAGCTCGTCGACTGGCAGCCGAACAACCGCATCGTGGCGACCAAGGACGCGAAGTACTGGAACGCGTCGAAGGTGGTGATCAACAAGGTCACGTACCTGCCGATCGAAAGCGACGAAACCGCGATGCGCATGTACCAGGCCGGCCAGATCGACTACAGCTATTCGATTCCGTCGGGCATCTTCCAGCAGGTCAGCAAACAGTTCGGCGCCGAACTGCGCCCGGGCCTGCAGCTCGCGACCTACTACTACTACCTGAACAACAGCGATGCGGCGCTGAAGGACAAGCGCGTGCGCCAGGCGCTGTCGATGGTGATCGATCGCGACGTGCTGACGTCGAAGCTCACGCAGGCCGGCGAGAAGCCGATGTACGGGCTGATGCCGAACGGCACGAAGGGCGTGCAGCCGTTCACGCCGGAATGGGCGTCGTGGCCGATGGCCAAGCGCATCGCGACCGCGAAGGACCTGCTGAAGCAGGCCGGCTATTCGGACGCGAAGCCGCTGTCGTTCACGCTCACGTACAACACCAACGACCTGCACAAGAAGGTCGCGCTGTTCACCGCATCGGAATGGCGTACGAAGCTCGGCGTCACCACGAAGCTCGAGAACGTCGAGTTCAAGGTGCTGATGAAGCAGCGGCATGACGGCAAGGTGCAGATCGCGCGCGACGGCTGGTTCGCCGACTACAACGACGCGATGACCTTCTTCGACCTGATCCGCTGCGGCAGCTCGCAGAACACCGTCGGCTACTGCAACAAGCAGGTCGACGGGCTCGTCGAGGAAGGCAACCAGAAGCTCGACGACAACGCGCGCACCGCGCTGCTCACGCAGGCGCACGACATGGCGATGAAGGACACGCCGATGGTGCCGCTGTTCCAGTACTCGGCCGACCGTCTCGTGAAGTCCTACGTCGGTGGCTATTCGCTGAAGAACGTGATCGACATGCGTGCTTCGCAGGACATGTACCTGATCAAGCACTGAGCGGAGCGATCATGCTGGCCTACGCATTGAGGCGCACGTTGTGGGCGGTGCCGACCATCCTCGCGGTCATCACCGTCTGCTACCTGCTGCTGCATTTCACGCCCGGCGGCCCGTTCGATACGGAGAAGCAGCTGTCCGCCGCGACGCTCGCGAACCTGAACGCGAAGTACCACCTCGACGAGCCGCTGTGGAAGCAGTACCTGCTGTATCTCGGCTCGCTGCTGCACGGCGATCTCGGCCCGTCGTTCCGTTACGTCGACTGGTCGGTGAACGATCTCGTGAAGAAGGCGCTGCCCGTGAGCCTCGGCGTGGGCGGCGTGTCGATCCCGATCTCGATCGTGCTCGGCGTGCTGCTCGGCACCGTCGCGGCCGTGCGCCGCGACAGCGTGATCGATCGCTTCGTGATGCTGATCGGCAACTTCGGCAACGTCGTGCCGCCGTTCGTGCTCGGCCCCGTGCTCGTGTGGATCTTCGCGATCCTGCTGAAGACGTCGGAAGGCAACGGCTGGCTGCCGGCCGGCGGCTGGGGCGACGGCGGCTGGCGGTACCGGTTGCTGCCGATCGCGCTGCTGACCCTCATCAACGTGTCGCTGCTCGCACGCGTGATGCGCGGCTCGATGATCGAGACGCTGTCGAGCAACTACATCCGCACCGCGCGCGCCAAGGGCCTGCCCGGCTCGACGATCGTGCTGCGCCACGCGCTCAAGCCCGCGCTGATGCCGGTCGTGTCGCTGTTCGGCACGGTCTGCATCACGTCGATCACGGCGGCCGTCGTCACCGAATCGGTGTTCGCGCTGCCGGGCCTCGGGCAACTCGTCGTGAACGGCGCCATCAACCGCGACTACACGCTGGTGCTCGGCCTCGTCGTGCTGACGACCGTCTGCGCGGTGCTGTTCAACCTGCTGGTCGACCTCGCGTACGCGTGGCTCGATCCGCGCATCCGTTATTGAGCGAGGCACAGCGATGACTCCGACCACTCCCGTCGTCGGCCTGCCCGTGCAGACCGACTCGCCGCCGCGTTCGCGCTCGCCGCTCGAGCTGGCGTTCGCGCGCTTCCTTCACAACCGCGCGGCGCTGTTCAGCCTCGTGCTGCTCGCGCTGATCACGCTCGCCTGCTTCGTCGGTCCGTGGCTGCTCGCGGCCGATCCCGCGGCGAGCGACTGGGCCTCGATCAGCCTGCCGCCGACCTGGGCGAACCAGCACTGGTTCGGCACCGACGAGCTCGGCCGCGACCTGCTCGTGCGCACGCTGATCGGCGGCCGCGTATCGATCGAGGTCGGCCTGCTCGGCACGCTCGTGTCGGGCCTGTTCGGCGTCGCGTGGGGCGCGACCGCGGGCTTCGCAGGCGGCCGCGTCGACTCCGTGATGATGCGCGTCGTCGACATGATGTACGCGATCCCGTACCTGCTGATCGCGATCCTGATGATGACCCTGTTCGGCCGCTCGTTCATGCTGGTCGTGCTGACCATCAGCGCGTTCTCGTGGATCGACATGGCGCGCGTCGTGCGCGGCCAGACGCTGTCGCTGCGCAATCGCGAGTTCGTCGACGCGGCGCGCGCGATCGGCGTGTCGCCGGCGTCGATCGTGCTGCGTCACGTCGTGCCGAACCTGCTTGGCGTGGTCGTCGTGTACGCGACGGTCTCGGTGCCGAACATCGTGCTGACCGAATCGGTGCTGTCGTTCCTCGGCCTCGGCGTGCAGGAACCGATGACGAGCTGGGGCGTGCTGATCCAGGACGGCGCGCAGAAACTGGAATCGACGCCGTGGCTGCTGCTGGCCCCGGCCGTCATGCTGTGCGTGACGCTCTACTGCGTGAACTTCGTCGGCGATGGCCTGCGTGACGCGCTCGACCCGAAGGATCGCTGACATGGCTGCTTTGCTGGAAGTAGAAAACCTTGGCGTGCGCTTCACGCGCAAGGATGCGCCGCCGATCGACGCCGTCAACGGCGTGTCGTTCTCGCTCGAAGCCGGCAAGACGCTCGGCATCGTCGGCGAATCGGGCTCGGGCAAGAGCCAGACCGTAATGGCGCTGCTCGGCCTGCTGGCCGGCAACGGCACGACGACCGGCACCGCGCGCTACCGCGGCGACAACCTGCTCGACATGGATACGCGCGCGCTGAACGCGGTGCGCGGCGACCGGATCGCGATGATCTTCCAGGACCCGATGACGTCGCTCAATCCGTTCCTGACGATCGAGCGGCAGATGACCGAGACGCTGCAGCTGCATCGCAAGCTGTCGCGCAAGGAAGCGATCAAGCGCGCGATCGAGGCGCTCGAATCGGTGCGCATTCCCGACGCGGCGCGCCGCATCCGCATGTATCCGCACGAATTCTCGGGCGGCATGCGGCAGCGCGTGATGATCGCGATGGCGCTGCTCTCCGAGCCGGAAATCCTGATCGCCGACGAGCCGACCACCGCGCTCGACGTGACCGTGCAGGCGCAGATCATCGACCTGCTGCGCGAGCTGAACCGCGAGCGCGGCACCGCGATCGTGCTGATCACGCACGACATGGGCGTGGTCGCCGGCCTCGCCGACGACGTGATGGTCATGTACGCGGGCCGCACCGTCGAATACGCGCCGGCCGACTCGATTTTCGCGGCGCCGTCGCATCCGTACACGATCGGCCTGCTCAATGCGCTGCCGCGCCTGACCGACGCGGACGATGCACCGCTCGTCGCGATTCCCGGCAACCCGCCGATGCCCGGCACCGCGCCGGCCGGCTGCGCGTTCGCGAAGCGCTGCACCTATGCGGAAGAACGCTGCGGCGTTGCCCGCCCGGCGCTCGAAACCTATGGCGCCGTGGGCGCGGTGCGCGCGTGCCACCGGCCCGTGGCCGATCTGACGGGAGGTCTGCGATGAGCGTCGATGAACGCCGCCAAACCGGCGCGACGGACGACACGCTGCTGTCCGTCGAGAATCTGAAGGTGCATTTCCGTGTGCCGCTGGGCGGCTATCCGTGGTCGCCGAAAGGCACGTTGCGCGCGGTCGACGGCGTGTCGTTCGACGTGAAGCGCGGCGAGACGGTCGGACTCGTCGGCGAATCGGGCTGCGGGAAGTCGACGCTGGCGCGCGCATTGATCGGCCTCGTGCCGATGACGGCCGGCACCGTGAAATGGCGCGGCCAGGCCGTGGCGCCGGATCACCTGCGCGGCACCGCGATGCGGCGCGAAGTGCAGATGATCTTCCAGGACCCGCTCGCGTCGCTCGATCCGCGCATGACGATCGAGCAGGTCGTCGCGGAGCCGCTCGTCACGCACCACGCCGGCCTCGGCCGTGCCGAAGTGCGCCGCCGCGTGGTCACGATGCTCGAGCGCGTCGGCCTGAACGCGCATCACCTGCTGCGATATCCGCATGAATTTTCCGGCGGGCAGTGCCAGCGCGTCGGCATCGCGCGTGCGCTGATCAGCGAACCGAAGCTCGTGATCTGCGACGAACCCGTATCGGCGCTCGACGTGTCGATCCAGGCGCAGATCGTGAACCTGCTGCGCGATCTGCAACGCGAACTGTCGTTGTCCTATCTGTTCGTCGCACACGATCTGGCGGTGGTGAAGGCCATCAGCCAGCGCGTGCTCGTGATGTATCTCGGCCGCGTGATGGAGTTCGGCACGCGGCATGACGTGTACGGCGTGCCGCAACACCCGTACACGAAGGCGCTGCTCGATGCGGCGCCGACGCCGGAGCCGGCGCGCGAGCGTGCTCGCCGTCCGATGCTGCTGGCGGGCGAGATGCCCTCGCCGCTCAACCCGCCGTCCGGCTGCGCGTTCCGCACGCGCTGCCCGGTCGCGATCGACGCGTGCGCGCAGGACGTGCCGCTGCCGGAAGTGCGGCAGGGGTCGGCGGCGCGCGTCGCGTGCATCCGCGCGGGCGCGGCGTGATGTGAAGTAACGCAGCAAACAAAACCAAGGCAGGTCAACAGGGGTAGGTGCGGCGCGAACGATCTTCGCGCCGCGGGTACAGGCGCGTCCTTAGCCGGGCTCGCCGGGGGGCTGGGAGCGGATCGCGACCGGCGTGGACGATATCAACACAAGACGAGAATTATTACGATGAAAAAGCAGAAAAGGATCGGGACGGCATCGAAGATGCTGCTTGCCTGGGGACTGCCGGCGCTCGCCGGCGTCTCGCTGACGGGCGTCGCGCACGCCGACGACGCGGCCTCCGCGCCGCTGACGGTGGCGCAGGCCGCGCCGGCCGCCGGGTCGGGCGCATCCGTTGCGCAGGCAACGACCCCGAACGCCATTGTCAACGCCGAGGCGACCCAGGCCGTCACGCCGCCCGACGAGCCGTCGGCGCAGTCGAAGTCGAACGGCTTCATCGCCGACAGCCATCTCGACTTCCTGTTCCGCAACTATGCGGACGTGCTCGACAACAAGGGCGGCCCGCATCGTCATGCGTGGGTCCAGGGCGCGATGGCGAACTTCGAGTCGGGCTACACGACCGGCCTGATCGGGATCGGCTTCGATGCGTCGTTGTATGCGGCGCTGAAGCTCGACGGCGGCCAGGGCGCCGGCAGCATGGTGCACATCGCGAAGGGCGGCGGCGGCGGCAACCAGCTCGCGTGGGCCTACCCGGGCATCTACGACGTCAAGGCGCGCATCTCGAACACGGTGGTCAAGTACGGTCTGCAGGCCGTCGACAACCCGTTCATGGAGCAGCACGACAACCGTGCGCTGCCGCCGACGTTCCTCGGCGCGACGCTCGTCAGCAATGAATTCAAGAACGTGATGCTCGAGGCCGGCAGCTTCACGAAGACCGACGCGCGCGGTCATACGACGCTCACCAACCTCACGACGCAATACGGCGGCACGCGCATCAATCGCCTGACCTACGTCGGCGGCACGTGGGACTACTCGCCGAACGGCGAAGTCGCGCTATACGCGAACCAGGCCGACGACGTGTGGCACCAGTACTACGCGTCGGTGAAGCACAGCATCGGCAGCCCGCAGACGATCAAGTGGACCGGCTTCGGCAACGTCTACTCGACGCACGACACGGGCGATGCGCTGCAAGGCAAGATCAACAACAACGCGTACAGCCTGTCGCTGGCCGCACAGCATGGCCCGCATGAACTGCTGCTCGGCTTCCAGCAAGTGCTCGGCGACCAGTTCTTCGACTACCTGAACGAAACGAACGGCATCTTCCTGGCCAACTCGATGGACGTCGACTACAACGCGCCGCACGAAAAATCGCTGCAGCTGCGTTACACGTTCTACGGCAAGGACGCCGGCCTGCCGGGCTTCAAGGCGATGGTGTGGGGCGTGACGGGCTGGGGCGCGGACGGCAGCGCGGGCGCGGCGAACGACCCGAGCAAGTCGAGCATCTACTGGAGCAACGGCGCGCCGGTGCAGGGCCGTCACCACGAGTTCGGCTTCATTCCGTCGTACACGTTCCAGAGCGGCAAGCTGAAGAACACGAAGGTCACGTTCATCGCGATGTGGCACGCCGGTTCGGCCCACTACTCGGACGCGACGAACACCGAGTACCGTCTGGTCGTGAACCTGCCGCTGCACGCGTTCTGACGGAAGGGGGCGCAAGGCCCCCTGTCTCGCACGGCCGGCCTGCGATCGGCGCGATCAGGCCGGCTTGTGCCAGCCCGCCACGGGATCGTTCGCGGCGGGCATCTCTTCCACGAGCGACGTGAGCTGGCGGCCGGTATCGCGCCATGCGTCGAGCCCGCCGCGCAGCGCGAGCGCATCGGTGAAGCCTGCATCGAGCAGGCGCTTCGCCATCAGCGCGGCCGTCACCTCGTTCGGGCACGAGCAATACACGACGAACTTCTGCGTGAGCGGATAGCGCGCGACGATGTCGCCGATCTGGCGCTCGTCGGCGAACTGCGCACCGGGAATCGTGAACGGGTCGAGCTTACGGTGCTCGGGCGAGCGGACGTCGAGCACCACCGGGGCGGCGGCGTCGCGCAGCAGCACGTCGAGTTCGTCGACGCCGATCCGCGCGTTCGCGAGCTGGCGGATCAGCGCGCGGCGGCGCATCCAGCGCACGGCCGCATAGACCGCGAGCAGCGCGACGATGACCAGCAGCACCGCGCGGCCGAGGCGGCTCGCGCCGGCGAACAGCCAGTCGATCTGCCGGTAGAACACGAGGCCGGCGCCCAGCCCGACGATCGTCCACAGCGCGGCGCCGAGCGCGTCGTAGCCGGCGAACGTGCGGTAGCGCGTGCCGAGCGCACCGGCCATCGGCACCGACACCAGCGACAACCCCGGGATGAAACGCGCGACCGCGAGCACGCGCACGCCATAGCGGCCGAAGAAGCGCTCGGTCTTTTTCACGCAGGTATCGCGCGACAGCGACAGCCGGCAGATCGTTTTCAGCGTCGTGCCGCCGTAACGCCGCCCGGCGACGTACCAGACCGTGTCGCCGATCAGCGCGCCGAGCACCGACAGCGCCACGACCGTCACGAGCTGCGAGCCGATCATCGCCGGATGCATCGCGGACATCGCGCCGAACAGCACGAGCGTCGGCATCGCGGGCACCGGCAGGCCGACCGCCGCGGCGAGCACGTTGGCGAATACGAGAAGCGGCCCGTACTGGGCGACGAGGTCACGGAGCATGACGGCTGGCCGAAAAGGAAACGCGTGGGCGGGAAATGCAGATGCGCCGATTATCGGCCTTTTTCAAGGCAGCGGCGGGAATGACGCAAAGCGCCTGACGGCGGCAGGGGGATGTGGGTGAGCCAGCGCGTTGCACGCGGCTCACCGTTCGGAATCAGGAGGGCGTACGGGCGAGCGATGCGGCGCCGTGGTTTTCGCCGGGCAGCTCGGCGCCGTGCGAGCGAATCGCCGCGATCAGTTCGGCCGGCGTGATCTCGTAGCGGACCTCGCGGTGGATGCCGGGCTTGCGTTCGTCGATCTCGATCAGCAGCACGCTCTTGCCGTCGCCCGTTGCTTCGAGCCGGAGCGAGCGCAGTTCGCGGCCGTCGGCCGCGTCGTGTTCGGTGAGCAGGGTCATTGCCCCGGATGAGCCGGTAGTGCGCATCGAACCTATCCTCGTGTCGTGGATGCCGTGGCGGCAAAGATGTCTTTGTTGAATACAGCTTGACGCAGTTTAACGCGAACGGGCCGCGACACGGAGCATTTTCGTGGGGACGAAAAGAGGGCTATACCACCGATCCTTCTGATGTTTGAGCCGCGCCGGGCGGGCATTTGCGCCGGTTCGGGCGCCGGCCGAAACCGGTACCCGAACGGCGTTCGCGGCCACGCCGGCGCGGGCGGCGACACGCGCTGCGCCGCGCGTCGCCGAGGCGGCGTCAGAAGCGGTCGGCGAGCCCCATCGCCGGGTCGCTGACCGAGTGGCGGCCGGTTTCCACGCGGCCGGCCACGCGGCGCGAGAAGCTCGCGTCGCTGTCGGCCGTGACGATGAAGTCGTACCAATGGCCGGTCGAGTCGAGCTTCCAGTGCAGTTCGGACTGATCGCCGGCGCGCACCGTGACGGTCCATGTGGTGCCGGTGCCGGTGCCGTTGTCGTTTTCGTTGCCGTGGCCATGACCGTGGTCGTCGTTCCCGCCCCGCCCGGACAGTGGCCCGTAGACCTGGTTCGACTTCACGGTGAAGCGCACCGTGCCAGCGCCGTCGTTGCGCAGCCGCAGGTGGAGGTTGCCGCTCGCGCCCGCATAGCCGACGCGCACTTCCGGATGCGGCGCGCGCGCCCCGGCCACGCGGCTCAGGTCGCCGGTGAAGCGGCGGTGAAAGCCGTTCGGGCCGAGCATCCACAGGTCATATTTACCGCCATCGTCGGCACGCGCGGCCCAGTCGCCGTGCAGCCGCTTGCCGGGCTCGACGACGTAGCGCCGCGGCAGCCGGTCGAGGTGCAGCTTGTCGTAGACGTGAAACACGGCGGCGGCGCGGCCGGTGTTCGCGAACTTCAGCGTGACGGTGCCGGTGCCGGCATCGGTGCGCGCGCTCGCGTGCAGCTCGTACGGCAACGCGCGCGACGGACGTACGCCGGTCGCCTGTGCGGGCGGCGCGGGCGTGGCGGGCGGCACGATCTTCGGCGCGGTTTGCTGCGCGGCGCTCAGCGCGTCGACCTGGCTTTTCGTCGTGCGGCCCGCGAGCGTCGGCAGCGGCTCATTGTTCGGCGTGCGGAAATTGAACGCGCTCGTCAGGTCGCCGCACACCGCGCGGCGGTACGCGCTGATCTGCGGCTCCGCGACGCCGAAGCGCTTCTCCAGGAAGCGCAGCGTCGACGTATGGTCGAACACCTGCGAGTTGACCCAGCCGCCGCGGCTCCACGGCGACACGATCCACATCGGCACGCGCGGGCCCGGGCCGTACGGACGGCCATCGACGGCCGGCTGGCTCGACGTGGCCGGCGTGAAGTCGTGGTACTCGGCCGCGACGTCGGCGGCCGACAGCGTATGGCCGCCCGCGAGCGTGCCGTCGGCATTGCGCGACGGCACGGCCGGCGACGGCATGTGGTCGAAGAAGCCGTCGTTCTCGTCGTAGTTCACCAGCAGCACGGTCTTGCTCCAGACCTCCGGGTTCGCCGTCAGCGCGTCGAGCACGGCCTGCACGTACCAGCCGCCCTGCGCGGGGCTCGACGGCCCCGGGTGTTCGCTGTACGCGGACGGCGGGATGATCCACGACACTTCCGGCAGCTTGCCGTTGCGGATGTCGTCGCGGAACGTCTCGAGAAAGCCGTACGGCATCGTGTTGCCGAAGCCCTTCGCGAGCGGGCTCAGCGGATCGTCGATCGCCGGATCGTAGAACGCGCCGGCCGCCGTCACCGGCTGCGTGATGTCGGTCGACGCGACGTACGCGGGCCGGCGCGCGGCCGGCATCTGCTCGATCGCCGCGCGCCAGTGGCGGAAGCTCATCATCTCGTTGCAGCCGAAGTTGTCGATCAGGCTCTGATAGACCTTCCAGTTCACGCCGGCCTGTTGCAGCCGGTCGGCATAGGTCGTCCAGGTCCAGCCCTGGCTCGACGGGCCGATGTCGTTGCCGCCGTTGAACTGGTTGTTCAGCGCGGCGATCTTCACGCGGCTGCCGTCCGCCGGGCTGATGCCGTTCGGGCCGTTGGTGCCGCTCCAGTAGAACAGGCGGTTCGCGATCGTGCCCGTGTGCATCCCGCAGTGGTAGTGGTCGCACAGCGTGAACGCATCGGCGAGCGCGCGCTGGAACGGCACTTCGGCCGCGTCGTAATAGCCCATCGACAGCGGTGTCTTCGCGTCGGGCCAGCGGTTCATCCGACCGTGGTCCCACGCGGCCTGCGCATCGGCCCACGTGTGCGGCGTGCCGCCCGCGCGCTGCGCGTTGCCCTGGCGCGCGTCGAGATGATACGGCGTCACGGTCGCGGCGGGCGTCGCCTTCGTGTACGCCTGGTAGAACACGTCGCGGCCGTTCGGCGACGGCACCGCGAAGCGGTCGCCATAGCCGCGCACGCCCTTGAACGTGCCGAAGTAGCTGTCGAACGCGCGGTTCTCCATCATCAGCAGCACGACGTGCTTGACGTCCTGGATGGTCCCCGTTTCGTGGAAGGCGGGAATCGCGAGCGCGCGGCGGATGCTCGGCGGAAACGCGGAGAGCGCGGCGGCGGCGAGGCCGGAACCGGCGGTCTGCTGAAGGAATTTGCGGCGTGACGTCATGGCGTTCGTGTCCTGTGAGGGTGGGAGCGGTCGTGCGTTCGTCTGGTGGTGCCCGGGCGTCGTCCGGCCCCGGGGCGATCGCCGATGCGTGCGCGGTCGGGGCGGCGGCCGCGTGTCGCAGCGGGGCACGCATTGCGCCCGACACGCGACACGCGACGCCCGACGTCGCGCGGATGCCGCGGCTTCGTCGTCGCGATCCTGCGCGCCGCGCGCTCGTGATGCGCGGCGGCAGGTGCCGGCACACATACCAACCCGGCGTATGCGGGACTGCGGCGGCGCCCAGTCTAGGGCGTCGACATGACGTCGACGTGATGCAGAAATGACATCGCATGTCGCGCACGTGACGTTGCGTGCGCAACGATTCGTTCAGGTGCGATGCGAGGTTGAAGACGGTAAGAAATTACCGATCTCCGTGGGCGTGACCGGTCAGAATTTTCCGGATTTTCGTGGATGGCGCGCGCGTTTCGTTGCGGATGCAACGTGACTGACGACCGCGTGACACCTGTGTTTCAAAGGCGTGAAATCGGCTAAGCTCGATGCGTTGCTGCGCGCCTGCGCAGCCCGCGCCTTCGGCGTGACTTTTCGGAACCGGCCCACCCATGACCGATATCAGAATCCGGCACAGCGAGACGCACGACGTCGACGCGATCCGGCAGATCGCCGCGCATCCCGCGGTGTACATGAATACGTTGCAACAGCCGTTTCCGTCGCTCGAAAAATGGCAGAAGCGGCTCGACAGCGTGCGCGAGCACGGCATGAGCCTCGTCGCCGAAATCGACGGCACGGTGGTCGGCCATCTCGGCCTGCATCCCGAGCCGAATCCGCGCCGGCGTCACGCGGCGGCGCTCGGCATGATGGTCGACGCGGCCCGTCACGGGCGCGGCATCGGCGGCCGGCTGCTCGCGGCCGCGATCGACCTCGCGGAGAACTGGCTGAACATCACGCGGCTCGAGCTGACCGTGTTCACCGACAACCGCGCGGCGATCGCGCTCTACGAGAAACACGGTTTCCGCATCGAAGGCGAATCGCCGGATTACGCGTTGCGCGACGGCGTGCATGCGTCCGTGTATCACATGGCCCGGATCAAGGCGCGGCAATGAAGGCCTGGCCGTCGCGGACGTGACGGCACACGCGGCACGTGCTGCCGCCCGTCATATCCAATCGAGAATTCGTTCGTTTTCCTTCGGCTGTACCCGTCGTATCGTCGAACGATTTGCCGGTCGCTGCGGCCGGCTTCGCTTTTCCGTATCGATGCATGCGCGGCGCTGCCTGTCGGCCGGGCTCATCGTCATCGCTTCACGGCCCCCGTTGCGTGCGCGGCATCGCCCTGAAACCGTCTTTTTCAACGGAACCCGCTTCGATGAAAACCGTTCTCCGCAATCTCACCGCCGCCTGCCTGTTCGTTGCCGCCGGTGCGGCGCTCGCCGCCGCCACGCCCGCGGGCGCCACGGTGGCGAGCGCATCGCCAGACGGTGCGCATCTGCCGCCCGGCATCGCGTGGCAACACGGCGACGTCGATGCCGCGTTCGCGCTCGCGAAGCGCGAGGGCAAGCCGCTGCTGCTGTACTGGGGCGCGGTATGGTGCCCGTCGTGCAACCAGGTGAAGTCGACGATCTTCAGCCAGCAGGCATTCAAGACGCGCTCGTCGTTCTTCGTGCCCGTGTATCTCGACGGCGATACCGAAAGCGCGCAGAAGCTCGGCGAGCGTTTCAAGGTGCACGGCTATCCGACGATGATCCTGTTCCGCCCCGACGGCACCGAAGTGACGCGGCTGCCGGGCGAAGCCGATCTCGACCGCTACATGCAGGCGCTGTCGCTCGGGATGACGGCCGCGCATCCGGTGCGGCAGACGCTCGCGACGGCGCTGAAGAACGGCGCGGCGCTGACGCCGGACGAATGGCGCCTGCTGGCCGACTATTCGTGGGATACCGACGGCGCGCTGCCGGTGCCGGCCGATCGTGTCGCCGAGACGCTGCAGTCTCTTGCGCAACGCGCGCGGGCGGCCGGTGCGAAAGCCGAATCGGCGCGCTTCGCGCTGAAGTCGGCGGTGGTCGCCGCGTCGGACGACCCGACGCAGGCCGGTGCGCTCGACAAGGCCGCGCTCGCCGATTCGCTGCGCACGGTGCTGCACGATGCCGCGCTGTCGCGGGCCGATTCGGACGTGCTGGTCGCCGCGCCCGCGCGCGTGGTCGCGTATCTCGGCGGCGACGACGCGCAGCGCACGAAATTGCGCGGCGCGTATGACACGGCGCTGGCGCGCCTGTCGACCGACACCACGCTGTCGTCGATCGACCGGCTGATGGCGCTGCACGGCCGCGTGCTGCTCGCGCGCGGCGACGCACGCAAGGGCGCACCGCTCGCCGCACCGGCGCTCGCCGAGACCGCGCGCAAGCAGATCGCCGCATCGGTGCAGGGCGCGGCGAACGCATACGAGCGGCAGGCGCTCGTCAGCGAAGGCGCGGACACGCTGACCGACGCGGGGCTGTACGACGAATCGGATGCGTTGCTGAGGGCCGAGCTGCCGCGTTCGTCCACGCCGTACTACTTCATGTCGGGGCTGGCCGCGAACGCGAAGGCGCGCGGCGACAAGGCGGCCGCGCTCGACTGGTATCGCAAGGCGTACGACGCAGCGAGCGGCCCGGCCACGAAGCTGCGCTGGGGCGCGACCTACTTCGCGAATGCGGTTGAACTGGCACCGGACGATTCGGCGCGCATCGAAGGAATTGCCGCCAGTGTGCTCGCGCAGGCCGACAAGACCCGGGACGCGTTCTACGGCGCGAACCTGCGCGCGCTGACCAAGGTCGTCACGCAGTTGAACCGCTGGCGCGGCGGCGGCGCGCACGATGCGTCGGTCAGGTCGGTCGTCAAGCAGTTCGACGGCGTGTGCGGGAAACTGCCGGCCGGCGATCCGCAGGCGGCGGCATGCACGAAGCTGATCCAGCCCGTGAAGGCGTAACGACGCGCGGAAGGATCGTCGGGCGGGCTGGACGACGGATTACCGGCCCGATTCCGACGATGCGCCGCGATCGCTGCCGTATCCGGCGTCGTGCTCGCGGGCGATCTTCGCTTCGGCGGATACGATGCTGGCCGGATAGAACCAGTCGCTCGACTGGAAGCCGGCCTGCTTGAGCGCCTTGACTTCGGCGTGGACCTGCGCGCGCGTGAGCGGCTGGTTCGACTGGGCTTGCGCGGCGAACGGGGCCGAGACGGCCAGGGCGATGGCAACGGCTTGGATCAGGCGCTTCATGGTCGGGACCTCCACGATTCCGGTGAATCGCAGCGCTTCGTTCGTCGAAGCGCCGTGCGACGTTGAAACCAGTGTAGGCCGGGGCGGCCGCGCGAAAAATGCGATCGCGCCCAACGCAGTGTTCTGCTGCCGGTAACAATGGGCGAGTAGGGGCGCAGGCTATGCAATGACCCGGGCGACCGCCGGGCGCGTACAAGCGCTGCGGCGGGGATTTGGTCTGATTCGACGGGCAGCGAAATGAAATCGGACCGGATGCGCATTCCGGAATCCGTTCCGGTGCGTATGCGGTCCGATCTTGAAGGGCGAGGGGCAGGCGGCGAATGAAGCGCCGCCTGGGATGCCGACGCTTACACGAGCCCCGTCGCGTAGTACACGGCGATCACGAAGAACACGGCGAGCGTCTTGATGATGGTGACCGCGAAGATGTCGCGATACGACTCGCGGTGCGTAAGGCCCGTGACCGCGAGCAGCGTGATGACCGCGCCGTTGTGCGGCAGCGTGTCCATGCCGCCGCTCGCCATCGCGACGACCCGGTGCAGCACGTCCATCGGAATGTTGGCCGCCTGCGCGCCCTTGATGAACAGGTCCGACATCGCGGCGAGCGCGATACTCATGCCGCCGGACGCCGAGCCCGTGATGCCCGCGAGCGAGCTGACCGACACGGCCGCGTTGACGAGCGGGTTCGGGATGCTCTTCAGCGCATCGCTGACGACGAGGAAGCCCGGCAGCGCGGCGATCACGCCGCCGAAGCCGTATTCCGACGCAGTGTTCATCGCGGCGAGCAGCGCACCGGCGACGGCGGCCTTCGAGCCGGCCGCGAAGCGGTCGCTGACGCGCTTGAACGCGGTCAGCACGACCAGCACGATACCGAGCAGCAGCGCGGCCTCGACCGACCAGATCGCGACGACCGTCTTGATCGACGTCGTGACCGGCGCGTGCACGCCCGGCAGCACTTCCGGCGCGACCGTGTACGACGCGGCGCCGTACCACTGCGGGATCAGCTTCGTGAACGCGAAGTTCGACACGCCGACGAGGATCAGCGGCAGGATCGCCAGCGCGGGATGCGGCAGCGCCTTCGCCTCGACGCGCTCCGGCTCGTTGACGAGCGACGTGCCGTAGCCTTCGCCCTTCGCCATCGCGGAACGGCGGCGCCATTCGAGATACGTGAGGCCGACGACGATGATGAACAGCGAGCCGATCGTGCCGAGCGCGGGCGCGGCCCAGGCGGTCGTCTTGAAGAACGTGGTCGGGATGATGTTCTGGATCTGCGGTGTGCCAGGCAGCGAATCCATCGTGAACGAGAATGCGCCGAGCGCGATCGCGCCGGGCATCAGCCGTTTCGGGATGTTGCTCTGGCGATAGAGTTCGGCCGCGAACGGATAGACCGCGAACACCACGACGAACAGCGAGACGCCGCCATAGGTGAGCAGCGCGCACACCGCGACGATCACCGCATTCGCGCGCGAGCGGCCGATGTAGCGGATCGCCGCATGGACGATCGACTCGGAGAACCCGGACAGTTCGATCACCTTGCCGAACACGGCGCCCAGCATGAAGACCGGGAAATACAATTTGACGAAGCCGACCATCTTTTCCATGAAGATGCCGGAGAAGACCGGTGCGACGGCGGCGGGTTCGGTCAGGAGCACCGCGCCGAGTGCAGCGATCGGCGCGAACAGGATCACGCTGTAGCCGCGATACGCGGCGAACATCAGGAACGCCAGCGCGGCGAGGACGATCACGAAAGACAAGGGAGTCTCCTAAAAGCTTGGAATGGCTTTGGTTGTTGTTCGATCGCGCGATGCGCCGCGGACCAGTTCAGCTTCGTGCAGGTTTCGTGCCATCGGCCGGATTGCGCCGCCGGACATGGGTCCGCAGGCGGCCGGCGGGCCCGCGCCGGTGCAGGTCTGACGATTCTACATAAAACGTCTCCATCCGGAGACGTTTTGGCCGTTCGGTCGACCCTCGAAATCGGGCAGCGCTTTTCCGGACAACCGATTGCGACGTGTCTCCAGGGTGAGATAATCCGTCTCGTTCCGGAGACATCCGGCCGACGATATACGGGGACGAAGACACGATGATGAACGACTGGGCGCGCCTGCCCGTCAACTACGGCGATGTGCTGCGGCGCGCCGCCGAGTCGCTGTTCCGGACCTTCGAGGATTCGAGTGCGGGCACGGTGGTCGTCGATCGCGACGCGCGCGTCGTATGGATGAACGAGCGTTACGCGGCACGCTTCGGTTTCGCCGATCCGCAGCAGGCCGTCGGCCTCGACTGCGAGGCCGTGATCCCGAACAGCCTGATGCGCGAAGTCGTGTCGACCGGGCAGCCGATCCTGCTCGACATCATGGAGACGGGCCGCGAGCCGCTCGTCGTCACGCGCCTGCCGTTGAAGAACGAGGCCGGCGAGACGGTCGGCGCGATTGGCTTCGCGCTGTTCGACCAATTGAAGACCCTCACGCCGATTTTTTCCCGCTATGCGCAGCTTCAGCAGCAGCTGATCGCAACGCAGCGCTCGCTTGCGCAGGCACGCCGCGCGAAATACACGTTCGCGAGCTTCGTCGGCACGAGTGCCGCGAGCCTCGAGACCAAGCGCCAGGCGCGCCGCGCGGCGCAAGTCGATTCGCCGGTGCTGCTGCTCGGCGAGACGGGCACCGGCAAGGAGTTGCTCGCCCACGCGATTCACGCGGCGTCGGCGCGTGCGCTCCAGCCGCTCGTGACCGTCAACGTCGCCGCGATTCCCGATACGCTGCTCGAAACCGAATTCTTCGGCGCGGCGCCCGGCGCGTACACCGGCGCCGATCGCAAGGGGCGCGTCGGCAAGTTCGAGCTGGCCGATCGCGGCACGCTGTTTCTCGACGAGATCGGCGACATGCCGCTGCCGTTGCAGGGCAAGCTGCTGCGTGTGCTGCAGGACAAGGAGTTCGAGCCGGTCGGTTCGAACCGGATCGTGCGCGCGGACGTGCGCATCATCGCCGCCACGTCGGCCGACCTGCCGGCGCTGGTGGCGGCCGGGCGTTTTCGCGCGGATCTCTATTACCGGCTGAACGTGCTGACGATCCATGCGCCGCCGCTGCGCGAACGCGCTTCCGACATCGCGGCGCTCGTCTACGCGACGCTCGAGGAGTTGGCCGCCCAGCACGGGCGCGCCGCGCACTGCGAACTGACCGACGATGCGTTGCGGATGCTGTGCGCGTATCCGTGGCCCGGCAACGTGCGCGAGTTGCGCAATACGCTCGAGCGCGCGCTGATGCTGTCGGATCGCTCGGTGATCGATGCGCGCGCGCTCGCGCCGTTTCTCGGGCCGGTGCGCATTTCGCCGGACGGCGCTGCGCCGGCGCAGCGGCTTGGCGCGGTGCAGGCCGAGCAGCGCGCAGGCGATGCCCCGACGGCATCCGCTGCGCCGGCTGCCTCGTATGCCGATGCACTGGCGGCGTGGGAGCGCCAGTTCCTGACCGATGCGCTCGCGGCCTGTGACGGCAAGGTCGTCGAAGCGGCTGCGCGTATCGGCATCGGCCGCGCGACGCTGTACAAGAAACTGGCGGCGCTGGGCATCGACCGGTAGGCCGATCGGCGAGGCCGGTGCTTCTCGATGTAACGCATCGAACAGGAGATCACGATGAAGCGAATCGGCATCGCAGGATGGCTGGCCATGGTGCTGGCGAGCGCCGCACTCGCGCAGGCCGGCAACATCGACGGGCCCGACGCTCCAGACGCGCGGCGCAACTGGTACAACGATCCGTTTGTCGCGCTGTCGCAGGACGTGGCCGAATGCCCGTTGCCGCTCGGCCCGTGGATGACGCGCGCCGAGATGACGGACGATGCGCACTACCGCGCCGAACGTGGCACGACCTGCTGGCTCGCGCATCGCTGCACGAAGCCGAACTCCTATATGTATGACGCGTCGATCGCCGATGCGGCGAAGGCACACTTCGCGGGCTCCGATCATCTGCGCGGCACGAGCCTGTGGATCACCGTGCAGCGACGTTTCATCTACGTCGAGGGATGCGCGGATACGACGCTCGATCGCCAGGCGCTGCAACGCGAATTCGAGGCGCTTCCGGACGTGGAGCAGGTTTTCGTTCGCATCACCGACGATCCGCGCAAGCGCTTGCCGTACAAGGCGCGCGGGCAACCCGACCGCACGCCGGACTGACGGTCGAAGGGCCGCCCATGGCATACTCGCCACATTCAAAAAAAGGTTGACGGGAACCACAATGAAACACATGCTTGCGTCGGTTTGTCGGTGGCCTCGGGTGGCCGTGATGTTGGCTCTGGTTGCAGGGCTCGGCGGGTGCGGCGGCGGTGCTCCGCTGTTCACTTCGGACGGGCGCCCGACCACCCAGGTGCAATGCACCGGCAACGACTGGAGCAATTGCACGGACAATGCCCGGGCCATGTGCAACGGCGATTTCGACGTGATCCAGCAATCGACGGATGACGCCGTGCGAAATCTTCTCTTCGCATGCAAGAAGAAGAGCGGTTATTGATCCCGACCTGACCGGTTGAGGAGACCACGATCGGGCGAAGCGCTTTTCCGTTTGCTTTGAGTCACTTGTTTTTCACGAATAACACTCACGGAGTCCCATCCATATGGCGACCTACAGGCAACTGAGCGCGCAGCTCGAACGGCTTCAGCAAAAGATCGACAAGGAACGTGAAAAGGCGATTGCGGACGCGATTGCGCATATCCGCGCGAAAATCGACGAATACGACATTACGCCGGAAGAGCTCGGTTTTCGCCCCGCAGGATCGAGTACCGCTGCTGCCGCCGCGAAGCCGAAGCGCACCTTGCCGCCGAAGTACCTGAACCCGAAGACGGGCGAAACGTGGAGTGGCCGCGGGCGCGCGCCGGCATGGCTCGGCAAGAATCGCGGACGTTTCCTGATCAAGGACTGACTCCCGAAAATCCTCACCTTTCGTGTACCGACTGACGGTGCGAACGGCCTTCCGGCCTTCGCACCGTTTTGTTTTGGTGCGATCGCCATGCGATTTTCCCCGCCGAATTGAAGTGCAATGCCGCGCAATTAACGGCTCCTGTTTTGCGAATTCGCTGCGATCCGGCCGCATATTGCGGGGAATTTCCGTAAACAAGCGCGTAATGACGTAACGCCCACGCATTGGCATTCGCGATTTTCGCGGTGCATGCATGATGCCGATTTTCATCACCTTTCGCGTGTTGGCGCGGTGTGTCGTGCGATTCCCGAAGATACTCACCATGGCTCCTGTAAATCCTCACCTTTGAGAAAGCGGCTGCAGCGTCGTGCCGCATTGCGTGCATCGTGCGTGCGGCGCCGCGATGCCGAGCCGCGTGTGTTGCAGTCCATGGTGCGAGCGTTGACGTCCGTCGAATAGTCGGCCATTCGGCATATAGGCAGTCGCAGGCGCTTCGCCTATGCTTGGGGTTCGCGTCGATCGGCGCGCGGCCCGCCGGCCGCATGCCGATCGTGTCGTCTTTCGCCACCGCAGGGAGCCGATGTGACCGTTCGCCATCTCGATGCGTTGTTCCAGCCCAAGTCCGTTGCGGTCGTCGGCGCGTCGTCGCGCGCGGGCAGTATCGGCGCGATGGTGTGGTCGCGCGTGCTCGACGGCGCGTTCCAGGGGCCCGTGTGGCCCGTGAATCCGAAATATCGCGAGCTGGACGGGCATGCGGTCGTTTCCGATGTCGACCGGTTGCCCGCGCCGCCGTCGGTTGCCGTGATCTGCACGCCGCCCGCGACCTGGGCCGGCATCGTGCGCAAGCTCGGTGAGCTGGGTGCGCGCGTCGCGGTGATCGTCGGCGAGGCGCGCACGGATGCCGATCGCGCCGCGGTCGATCGCATGCTGAAGGCGGCGAAGCCGTTCGTGCTCCGTATCGTCGGGCCCGGCAGCCTGGGCGTGTTGTCGCCCGCGCGGCATGCGCATTTCGGCGCGCCTGCCTACACGGCACGATCGGGCGGCGTCGCGTGGGTGTCCCAATCGAATGCGTTGACGAACGCGGTGCTGGGCTGGGCCGATGCGCGGGGCCTCGGCTTTTCGCACGTCGTCGCGCTCGGCAGCGAATCCGATGTCGATGCGGGCGACGTCCTCGACTATCTGGCGAGCGATCCCGGCACACGCGCGATCCTGCTCGAGCTCGATACCGTGCGCGCGGCGCGCAAGTTCATGTCGGCGGCGCGCGCGGCCGCACGCAACAAGCCGGTGCTCGCGTTGCGCACCGGCCGTGCCGATCCTGGCGACGCGCTCTACACGGCGGCGTTCCAGCGCGCGGGCATGGTGCGCGTCGATGCACTCGACGATCTGCTCGACGAAATCGAGACGCTCGGCGTCGGCCGCGTCAACGCGCGGGGGGCGGCGACGCTCGTGACGAGCGACGCGGGCGTGGCGAAACTCGCGGTCGATGCGGTGGCCGAGGTGCGCGACGTGCTGACCGACTGGTCGCCCGCGGCAACGTCGGCCGTCGCGGCCGCGCTGCCGCATCTCGCGGCGCCCGGCAATCCGCTCACGCTGGGCGACGATGCGCGCCCCGAGCACTTTGCGGCGGCGATCAAGGCGCTCGCCCCGTTTCCACAGACGGGTACGCTGTTCGTCGTCCATTCCACTTCGCACAGCGCGCCGGCCGATTCGGTCGCGCGCACGCTGATCGACTCGCGGCAGTACGCGCACCGCGGCATCCTCGCGTGTTTCTTCGGCGCGGTCGACGCGGCGACGCGCGATGCGCTGCACGCGAACGGCATTCCGGTGCACACGACGCCTCAGCGGCTCGCACGCGCGTATGCGCGTCTCGTCGACTACAACCTCGGGCGCCAACTGCTGATGCAGACGCCGGAGGGTACGCCGCCGCAGCCGGCCGAGTGCGTGGCGTCCGCCCAGGCCGACGCGCGCCGCCTGGTCGAAGCCGGTCAGCATGAACTGGCCGGCGAAGCCGCGCTGCGCTGGCTGTCCCATTTCGGTCTGCAGGGCGAGCAGCCCAACGAACCGGCCGGCAAGAAGGTCGTCGATATCACGGTCGACATGTACGACGATTCGAATTTCGGTCCGGTGTTTCGCTATGCCGTGCCGCCTGCGGACGGCGTATCGGCGCCGTTCGTCGTCTACGGCCTGCCGCCGCTGAACACCGTGCTCGCCCGCGCGGTGATGGAGCGCTCGCCGTATGCGCGCAGCACGCCCGTCGAGCCGACGCTCGACGCGCTGACGGCGCTGTCGCAGGTCGTCTGCGACGTGCGGGAAGTGGTGGCGATGTCGGTCACGCTGCGCGTGCTGTCCGACCGCGCATGGGTGATCGCGCCGCGCATCACGCTCGCCTCGGGGCGCAGCCGGCTCGCGATCATGCCGTATCCGCGGCACCTCGAGCAGACACTCGAGTGGCGTGGCGAGACGGTGACGATCCGTCCGATCCGTCCGGAGGACGAGGCCGCACACAACGAACTGCTCGGTGCGATGACGCCGGAAGATCTGCGGATGCGTTTCTTCGGCGCGGTGCGCAGCTTCGATCATTCACAGGTGGCGCGCATGACCCAGATCGACTACGACCGCGAGATGGCTTTCATCGTGTCGTTTACCGATGTGTCGGGGCGTGACCATACGCTCGCGGTGGCGCGTGCGGTCGCCGATCCCGACAACGAGACGGCGGAGTTCGCGATCGCGGTACGGCCCGATCAAAAGGGCAAGGGGCTCGGCCGGCTGATGATGACGCGCATCATCGACTACGCCCGCTCGCGCGGCACCGCCTGGATGATCGGCGAGGCGCTGCGCGAGAATTCGGCGATGATCTCGCTCGCGAAATCATGCGGGTTTGCGGTGTCGACGACGGAGGAACCCGGCGTCGTGGGTTTCAGGATGAAGTTGCAGCCGTAGGCGTCACCCTGTGGTTCGATGCTCGTGGGTAGGGCGTGGCGGCGACGAGTCCCGACGTTTTCGCCATGTCGCATTTTAAATGAGGAATGCAAAGCATTTTGACCAGCCTGCTGCGTGAAGCGTCTGCGAACGTGTCGAACCCGTCGATCGCAACGATACCGCGAGGTGCGCGCGATGTCCTGCGATGCTCGTCACGTGCCGCCGATATTCATCCTGTGTTCGCCCTGCGCAGCCGTTTCAAGCGATGTACTTGCACACGTGCGTGGCCATATTCCGGCCTTGCAAATTCGAAGCCGTCACCAAGGTGAGACTTTTCGGGAGCGGCGAGTGAGCTTTTCCGGGACAGCGTGGTGAGCCGATACGGGAGCCTTCGGTGAGCCTTCCCGGGAACGGCCGATGAGCACCTGCGGGAGAGGCCGGTGAGCCTTTCCGGGACGCCCCGGTGAGCACTTGCAGGAGCGATCGGTGAGGACGTTCGGGAGGCGTCAGTGAGCGTTTCCGGGAGCCTTGGGTGAGCTTTTACGGGAGGCTGCGGTGAGCGCTTGCGGGATGCTGAGGTGAGCTTTTTCGGGAGCATGCGAATGCACGGCTCCCGGCGGGCGCGGCGCCGGCCAATGCCGGCGTCACGCGGAGGTACGGACACGCAGGAACCGTGCCCGTGATTACATTCACGCAGCGAGTTTCGACGCCGCGTCGTTCACCTGGTCGCGCGAAATCGCGAGTTCCTCGAGGTGCGGATCGGCATAGACGGCACCGGTTTCGCGCTCGAGGCGGGCGATCGTCAGCGCACAGCGCGCGGTGTCTTTCGGCATCGCGATGAAGCGCTTGACCGACTCGCCGGACGTGAACGCGTCGAACAGTGCGCCGCGCACGTCGTCCGGAAGTGTCTTGGTCCACTGGTACGGCTTGCCGTTGAACGTGATCGACGGCGGCAGCGTGCGTTCCTTCTTGGTCGCCGTGATGAGCCCGTAGGTACGCGCCGCGTCGCCGATCTGTTCGGGCGAGAACAGTTCGTCAGGCGTGATGTCGAACTGCTCGATGTAGTTCTCGATCGCCTGCATTGCGGCGGCACGATCGTCGCGCTTCTTCTGCGCGCGCGCGACGATATCGCGCAGCTCGTCCGCTTCCTCGGGCGTGATCGTGAAGCTTGCCTGCTTCTGCTGAAGTTCGGAGAAACGCTGGAATTCTTGATCGTTCAGAAGTTTGGCCATGACATCCATCGGACACGACGGCCGCGACAACCGGCCGCCGTAGTTTTTGAGAGGGCCGCTATTCTAGCGTAGCGCCGCGGGTGGCCGATGCGACATCGCGCATCGGCCACCGCGGGCATTGCGCGCAACCGGAGTCGGTGCCGCTGCGCCGTGCCCGGCGCGCTTTGCCGGGAAACCCGCGCGTCAGCAGGCCTCGGTGCGGCACATCGACAGATGGGCGGCCGTGTCGCGCAGCGCGTCGACGACCACGTCGACGGACGGCGCCATGTGCGCATCGATGCGCCGCATGTACGGGCACGTCAGCACCGCGATCGCATGGCCGGCCGGCCCGAGGATCGGCACGGTCAGGTCGGTTACGCCGTACGCCTGGCGGCTGTCCTGACGCAGGTAGCCGGACTGCCGGATCGACTGGCACGCATTCGCGAGTTCCTGCTCGTTCAGCGGTGCTTCACCCTTGACCTTGCGATGCTCGGCCAGCATGTGCGCGCGTTGCTCGGGGCCCTGGAACGCCAGCAGCATGCGTCCCGACGCGGTATCGGCGAGCCCGACGCGCGAGCCGAGTCGCACCGATACGCCCCATGGGCCGGGCCCGTCCACCTGCGCGATCACGAGCATGTTGCCGCGATCGTAGACGGACAGGTGGCACGACTGTTCGGCGGCATCCGCGAAGCGCTGCATCGGCGGCAGCGCCTCGGCGATCAGCCGGTTCATCGGCGGATGCCGGTGCGCAAGCGCGAAAAGCTTGAGGCTGAGCGTGTAGCGGTCGCCGCCGGTCGAACGCATCACGTAGCGGCGCGCGACGAGACGTTCGAGCATCCGGTAGATTTCGCTCGCGTTACGGCCGAGTTCCTTCGTGATTTCGGTGCGGGTGAGTCCTTCCTTCTGCTCGGACAGGAGTTCGAGAATGTCGAGGCCCTTGTCGAGCGCGGGTGCGCGATAGCGGTCGATAGCGGCCATCGATTCCCGTGCGTCGCAGCCGGGAAGCGGGTCGTTGGTTGTCTGCATTGTCGATGTGAGGTTGGGGGATTACCGTCGATCGGTTGGCGACGCACGCTGGCCGGTTCTGCACGCGTATAGGAGCGGGCCCGCGTATGGCGATGAAAGCCATTCGTATGAGCTTAGCAATAAACATACGGTGTGCAATGCAGCGTCTTTTTACCGATCATTACCGGACAAGAACGGATGGTCAAACGTTTTCGATGACAGGGGCACCCCGAATAGCCAGTATTCATGCACCGATGGCAGGCGCTGCCCCGAACGACAGCCGATCGATCGACGCCGGTGCAGCGCGTGTTGCGCCGCAGCGTCGGCAGGCGCACCAATAGTCGGTATCCGTCGCGCGCCATTTCAGGGCGCGCGGCCGATGGTAAAAAGGCTGGCGGGCCAGCGACGGCGCGGCCGCGCGTGCAGCCGGCCGGCATGGCCCGGCACGCGTCGCGGATGCCGGGCCGTCGTCGCCGATGCGCAGACCGGCGGCCGCCCGTTCGATGCGCGCCCTACTGGCGTACGGCGCCGCGATCGCTGCGCCCGCGCGACCCTCGCGCGTCGATTGCCACATGCGGCGCCGACGCGTGCAGTCGACGATCGACGATCAGTCCGGCGCGCGGCTGCGAAAGGCTGCGTCGGCCGGTATCCTGTCCCATTCGACAACAGAGGTTAAGCACGATGAAACTGCTTCGCTATGGCCCGTCCGGCCAGGAAAAGCCTGGCATCCTCGACTCGGCCGGCCGGATTCGCGACCTGTCCGCGCATGTGCCGGATCTTGCCGGCGATGTGCTGTCCGACGCGGGTCTCGCGCGGCTGCGTGCCATCGATCCGGCCACGCTGCCGCTCGTGTCCGGCGAGCCGCGCATCGGCGCGTGCGTCGGTCACGTCGGCAAGTTCATCGGCATCGGCCTGAACTATGCCGACCACGCGGCCGAAGCCGGCATGCCGGTGCCGAAGGAGCCGGTCGTGTTCGGCAAGTGGACGAGTTCGATCTGCGGCCCGAACGACGGCATCGATATCCCGAAGGGTTCGGTCAAGACCGACTGGGAAGTGGAACTGGGCGTCGTGATCGGCGCGAAGTGCAAGGACGTCGACGAAGCGCGCGCGCTCGATTACGTCGCGGGCTATTGCGTCGTCAACGACGTGTCCGAGCGCGAATGGCAGATCGAGCGCGGCGGCCAGTGGGACAAGGGCAAGGGCTTCGACACGTTCGGCCCGATCGGCCCGTGGCTCGTCACGCGCGACGAAGTGCCCGATCCGCAGCGCCTCGACCTGTGGCTCGAAATCGATGGTCACCGTTATCAGAACGGCAATACGCGCACGATGGTGTTCACCGTCGCGCAGCTGGTCGCCTATCTGTCGACCTGCATGACGCTGCAGCCAGGCGACGTGATCACGACCGGTACGCCGCCGGGCGTCGGCATGGGCGTCAAGCCGTCGCCGGTGTTCCTGAAGGCTGGCCAGACGGTGCGCCTCGGGATCGAAGGGCTCGGCGAGCAGTTACAGCGCACGCGCGACGCGCAATAAGCGCGTGAGCGGCGCGGGTCGGCTCCTGGACGTAGTCACCCGCGCGCTGGCCATGCTGCCCGACCCGTCGGCATGACCGCCGACGATAACCGGCGCGTACCGAACGACGATGTAGCCAAAACCAGGGGCCCGATTCCGCGCGATGCGAAATCGGGCCCTTGTCGTTGGTCCGCGCCCGTGCGAAGCGGATCAAACGACGTTGTCGAGTTCGCAGTGTGCTTCGAGCCGATATCCGTCGGGGTCGACGACGAACGCCGCGTAGTAGCCCGGGCCGTAGTGCTCGCGCTTGCCGGGCCCGCCGTTGTCCTTGCCGCCGTGTGCGAGCGCGGCACGGTAGAACGCATCGACCTCGACCGGCGATGCGGCCTTGAACGACAGGTGCATCCCCGATTCGGGATCGGCGACGACGGGCCGGGCCGCGTGCTGCAACCACAGCTCGGGCTCGGTCGTGCCGTACCCGATGGCGTTGTCGTCGCTATACAGACGCTTGTAGCCGAGTGCGCCGAGCGCGCTGTCGTAGAAGGTGCGGCTGCGGTCGATGTGGGCAACGCCGAACGAAAGGTGATCGATCATCTTTGGCTCTCCTTGAACTGAGGGGGACGTCAGAACGGCAAACCTGCCTAGAGGCACCATGCCAGCCGCTTGTAGCGAAGCGCGCCGAGCGTACTCGCCTCGTACGTGCGGCCGGCGACGGTGTGGATAACGCCGAACGAAAAGCGATCGATCATCTGTGTCTCCTTGGATTGAAGGGGCGTCGGTGCAGCGAAACCTGTTTTTAACCACCATGCCGGTTATGTTAGAAATCGCTCGGGCGCTTGTCAACCGGCATGGTGGTTAGATACGATCGCGTCATGAGCAAAACGCAACCTTCCGTCACGATGGACTGCCTGATCCCGGCGCCGCCCGAGACGTTGAGCCTCGATTTCGCGAACACGCTGTACTGGCGCGGCAGCGATCCACCGACGGAAACCTTCGGCACGATGGACGACCTGCTGGCGTGGTGCCGCGAGCAGGCGCGCGTACCGGCCAGCCTCGCCGACGCATGTCGCGTGCCCGACAAGGAGAAAGAGAAGGACGACGAGCCGGCGATGCTCGTGCAGGCGCTCGCCTTGCGCGAGGCGCTGTATCGGCTCTTTCACGCGCAGGCGGAGCAACGTGAGCCGCAGCCCGACGATCTCGCGCTGCTCGGCGGCTTTTTGGCGGAAGCGTCGCCGCGCGTTGCGCTGGCGCGCGTGGACGGCCGCTATGCGTGGCGGATCGATCCGTCAGATGCGACGCTCGCGGGGCTGTTGAGCCCGGTGCTGTGGTCGGCGATCGATCTGCTCGGCGGCGCGCGGCTCGCGAAGGTCAAGCGCTGTGCGAATGACGAATGCCAGTGGCTGTTCATCGACGACAGCAAGAACGGCAGCCGACGCTGGTGCTCGATGTCGTCGTGCGGCAATCGCGCGAAGGCGTATCGCCACTATCACAAGGCCGAATGACGGGGCGGCCCGAACCGCGAACCTATTTCGCCGACAATTTCCGCCAAAGCGTCGTCTTGCTGATGCCGAGCATCGCGCACGCGCGGTCGCGGTCGCCGCCGCATGCGTCGAGCACCGCGCGGATCTCGTCGGCTTCCGCGCGACGGCGGCGCGCCTGCAGCGTCCGTGCATCGTCGTCGGCGGCGCCGGCCGCGTCGGGCGGCGCGGCGAACAGCTCGGGCGCGATCACGTGCAGCGCATCGGGGGCGAGCGCCGCGCACGCGGCGCCCGGATCGCTTTCGTCGACTGCCTCCGCCAGCTCCACCGCGATCCGCTCGACCACGTTCTGCAGTTCGCGCACGTTGCCGGGCCAGCGGTAGCGCGCGAGCGTCGCTTGCGTCGCGTCGAGCACGCGCAGCGCGTCGTCGGTGTCGCGCACGCGTTCGGCGAGCCGCGGCTCGCGCCGCGCGGCCTGCACGAGCAGTGTCGCCGCGAGCGCGGGAATGTCGGCCGCGCGCTCGCGCAGCGGCGGCAGGCCGATGTTCAGGATGTTGAGCCGGTAATAGAGATCCGCGCGGAACGTGCCGCCCTCGACGGCCGCGAGCAGCGGCCGGTGCGTCGCGGCGATCACGCGCACGTCGATGCGGATCGGCTCGGTCGAGCCGAGGCGGATCACCTCGCGCTCCTGCAGCACGCGCAGCAGCCGGCTTTGCAGCGACGGCGGCATCTCGCCGATCTCGTCGAGAAACAGCGTGCCGCGGTGCGCGGCCTCGAACAGGCCGGTCTTGCCGCCGCGCCGCGCGCCGGTGAACGCGCCTTCCTCATAGCCGAACAGCTCGCTCTCGAGCAGCGCTTCCGGAAACGCGCCACAGTTGACCGCGACGAACGGATAGCTGCGCCGCGCGGACAGCGCATGCAGGCTCTGCGCGATCATCTCCTTGCCGGTGCCGCTTTCGCCGAGCACGAGCACGGTCGCATCGGATTTCGCGTAGCGGCGCACGAGCTCGCGCACGCGCATCATCGGCGCCGACGCGCCGACCACGTCGTCGAGCGCGTAACGGGCAGCGAACTGCTGCGTGGTCGGTTGCGAACGCAACGCGCGATCGAGCCGTTCGACCGCGCGCGATTCCTGGAACGTCAGCACGCTGCCCGACGTGACGCCGCGATCGACCAGCGGCCCGCGATGCACGACGTAACGCACGCCGCGCACGGTCGCGAGCGCGTCGCCGTCCTCGCCGCGTAGCGTGCGCAGCTCGGGCCGCAAATCGACGAGTGCGCGGCCGACGGCCGCCGCGGGTTCGACCCCGAGCGCCGACGCGAGCCGCTCGTTGATCGCTTCGACACGGCCGTGCGCGTCGAGCGCGACCACGCCGTCGCGCAAATGCTGCAGCAGGGTATCGAGCCGCTGGCGGCGGAACGCCTCGGCGTGCGTCGCATACGCGACTTCGAGGGCCGTCTCGACAGCTTTGCGCACCGACGCATGCGAATACAGGAACACCGCGCCCATGCCGACGCTGGCCGCGAGATCGGTGACGAGGCCTGGGCCGACGATCGTCTCGATGCCGCGATCGCGCAGGTCGTGCACGCAGGCTTCCGCTTCCTGGGCGGACTGATATGACGCAAACTGCACGTCGAGGCCGTATGCGGCGACGAAGCGGCGCACCTCGGGCGGCGTTTCTCCGGCGCTGACGAGCGCGATCCGCGTGGCATCGCGCCGCGCGCGCGCGAGCGCCTGCATCACGTCGAAGCCGGTGGGCGACACGACCACCACCGGCACCTGCGCACGTGTTTTCAGGAAGCCGCCGTTCGAGCCGGCCGCGACGATCACGTCGGGCCGCGCGGTGCCGGCCTCGGCGATCGCGCTCAGCGCATCTTCATAGGCGCGCGTGACGATCCGCACGTCGGCGCGTTCGTCGAATTCGCCGGCGATCTCGCGAAACAGCTCGCGCAGCCGGCTGATGCCCATCGCCCAGATGCGCGGGCGCACGGTGCGGTCGGCCGGGCCGACGGGCTTGGTCGAGGAGAGGTCCATGAGCGCCGATTATGCGCGCGCGATTTCATTTTTGAAACATGGAATTGCCAAATTGAAATCGACGGGCAATGCAGCGCCCACGGCGCTTGCTTAAGAATCAGTGGGTTAGCGACGTTCGGCAAGCTGGCCCGGACCTTGCTGTTATCGGGCATTCCATCAGGAGGCCGTTCATGAGCAATACGCATCTTCAGAGCGCCGGCGCGAAGTTCCGCGCGGCAGTCGCGGCCGAGCAGCCGCTGCAGGTGGTCGGCGCGATCACCGCGTACGCGGCCAAGATGGCGCAGGCCGTCGGCTTCAAGGCCGTGTACCTGTCGGGCGGCGGCGTCGCCGCGAACTCGCTCGGCATCCCCGACCTCGGCATCAGCACGATGGAAGACGTGCTGATCGACGCGACCCGGATCACCAACGCGACCGATCTGCCGCTGCTGGTCGACATCGACACGGGGTGGGGCGGCGCGTTCAACATCGCGCGTACGGTTCGCTCGTTCATCAACGCCGGCGTCGCGGCCGTGCACCTCGAGGACCAGGTCGGCCAGAAGCGCTGCGGCCACCGCCCGGGCAAGGAAGTCGTGCCGATCGACGAAATGGTCGATCGCGTGAAGGCCGCGGTCGATGCGCGTACCGACGACCAGTTCGTGATCATGGCGCGCACCGACGCGGCCGCCGCGGAAGGGATCGATTCGGCGATCGAGCGCGCGGTCGCGTACGTCGAAGCCGGCGCGGACATGATCTTCCCCGAGGCGATGAAGACGCTCGACGACTACCGCCGCTTCAAGGCCGCCGTGAAGGTGCCGATCCTCGCGAACCTGACCGAGTTCGGCTCGACGCCGCTGTTCACCGTCGACGAACTGCGCGAGGCGAACGTCGACATCGCGCTGTACTGCTGCGGCGCGTATCGTGCGATGAACAAGGCCGCGCTGAACTTCTACGAGACGCTGCGCCGCGACGGCACGCAGAAGGCGGCCGTGCCGACGATGCAGACGCGCGCCGAGCTGTACGACTTCCTCGGCTATCACGAATACGAGCGCAAGCTCGACGAACTGTTCGCGCAGGGCAAGAAGTAACGCGGCCCGCACCCCCCGATACCCATTGGAGAAGGACAACATGAGCGAGACGAAAGACGCAGCAGCACCGGCCGCCGCAGGCGCATTCAAGCCGAAGAAGTCGGTGGCGCTGTCGGGCGTGACGGCCGGCAACACCGCGCTGTGCACGGTCGGCAAGACCGGCAACGACCTGCACTATCGCGGCTACGACATTCTCGACGTCGCCGAATCGTGCGAATTCGAGGAAATCGCGCATCTGCTGGTGCACGGCACGCTGCCGAACCTGACGGAACTGGCCGCCTACAAGACCAAGCTGCGCGCGCTGCGCGGCCTGCCGAGCGCGCTGAAGGCCGCGCTCGAGCAGATCCCGGCGTCGGCTCACCCGATGGACGTGATGCGCACCGGCGTGTCGGTGCTCGGCACCGTGCTGCCGGAGAAGGACGACCACAACCTGCCGGGCGCGCGCGACATCGCCGACCGCCTGATGGCGTCGCTCGGCTCGATGCTGCTGTACTGGTATCACTTTTCGCACAACGGCAAGCGCATCGAGACGGAAACCGACGACGACTCGATCGGCGGCCACTTCCTGCACCTGCTGCACGGCAAGGCGCCGTCGAAGTCGTGGGTCGAGGCGATGCACACGTCGCTCATCCTGTACGCGGAGCACGAATTCAACGCGTCGACGTTCACGGGCCGCGTGATCGCGGGCACGGGCTCGGACATCTACTCGGCGATCACCGGCGCGATCGGCGCGCTGCGCGGGCCGAAGCACGGCGGCGCGAACGAAGTCGCGTACGAGATCCAGAGCCGCTACAGCTCGCCGGACGACGCCGAAGCGGACATCCGCCGCCGCGTCGAGAACAAGGAAGTCGTGATCGGTTTCGGTCACCCGGTCTACACGATCTCCGATCCGCGCAACAAGGTGATCAAGGGCGTCGCGCACAAGCTGTCGAAGGAAGCGGGCGACACCAAGCTGTACAGCATCGCCGAGCGCCTGGAATCGGTGATGTGGGACGCGAAGAAGATGTTCCCGAACCTCGACTGGTTCAGCGCGGTGTCGTATCACATGATGGGCGTGCCGACCGCGATGTTCACGCCGCTGTTCGTGATCTCCCGCACGTCGGGCTGGAGCGCGCACATCATCGAGCAACGCATCGACAACAAGATCATCCGCCCGAGTGCGAACTACACCGGTCCGGAAGACCTGCAGTTCGTGCCGATCGAGAAGCGCTGATCGCCCGCCGCGCGCGCCGGCGCCCGTGATGCGGGCGGCCGGCGCGTGCGGCACGTCTTACCCCGAATTCCGCCCCACATCATGAATACCGCCAACCGCAAACCCCTGCCCGGCACGTCACTGGACTATTTCGACGCGCGTGCCGCGGTCGACGCGATCGCGCCCGGCGCGTACGACACGCTGCCGTACACGTCGCGCGTGCTCGCCGAAAACCTCGTGCGCCGCTGCGATCCGGCGATCCTCGCCGATTCGCTGAAGCAGATCATCGAGCGCAAGCGCGAACGCGATTTCCCGTGGTTCCCGGCGCGCGTGGTGTGCCACGACATCCTCGGGCAGACGGCGCTCGTCGATCTCGCCGGCCTGCGCGACGCGATCGCCGACGGCGGCGGCGACCCGGCGAAGGTGAACCCGGTCGTGCCGGTGCAACTGATCGTCGATCACTCGCTCGCCGTCGAGTGCGGCGGCTTCGACCCGGACGCGTTCGCGAAGAACCGCGCGATCGAGGATCGTCGCAACGAGGATCGCTTCCACTTCATCGAGTGGACGAAGAAGGCGTTCGAGAACGTCGACGTGATCCCGCCGGGCAACGGCATCATGCATCAGATCAATCTCGAGAAGATGTCGCCGGTGATCCAGGCGCAGGACGGCGTCGCGTTCCCGGACACCTGCGTCGGCACCGACAGCCACACGCCGCACGTCGATGCGCTCGGCGTGATCGCGATCGGCGTCGGCGGGCTCGAAGCGGAGAACGTGATGCTCGGCCGCGCGTCGTGGATGCGCCTGCCCGACATCGTCGGCGTCGAGCTGACCGGCAAGCGTCAGCCCGGCATCACCGCGACCGACGTGGTGCTTGCGCTGACCGAGTTCCTGCGCAAGGAAAAGGTGGTCGGCGCGTACCTGGAGTTCCGTGGCGAAGGCGCGGCGAGCCTCACGCTCGGCGATCGCGCGACGATCTCGAACATGGCGCCCGAATACGGCGCGACGGCCGCGATGTTCTTCATCGACGGCCAGACGATCGACTACCTGCGCCTCACCGGGCGCAGCGACGAGCAGGTGAAGCTCGTCGAAACCTACGCGAAGGCGGCCGGCCTGTGGGCCGACTCGCTCGCGAACGCGCAATACGAGCGCACGCTGACGTTCGACCTGTCGAGCGTCGTGCGCAACATGGCCGGCCCGTCGAATCCGCACAAGCGGCTGCCGACGTCCGATCTCGCCGCGCGCGGGATCGCCGGCCAGTGGGACGAGAAGCCGGGCGAGATGCCCGACGGCGCGGTGATCATCGCCGCGATCACGAGCTGCACGAACACCAGCAACCCGCGCAACGTGATCGCCGCGGCCTTGCTCGCACGCAACGCGAACGCGAAGGGCCTCACGCGCAAGCCGTGGGTGAAGAGCTCGCTCGCGCCCGGCTCGAAGGCGGTCGAGCTGTATCTGGAGGAAGCGAACCTGCTGCCCGAACTCGAGAAGCTCGGCTTCGGCATCGTCGCGTTTGCATGCACGACCTGCAACGGGATGTCGGGCGCGCTCGACCCGAAGATCCAGCAGGAGATCGTCGATCGCGACCTGTACGCGACGGCCGTGCTGTCCGGCAACCGCAACTTCGACGGCCGCATTCATCCGTATGCGAAGCAGGCGTTCCTCGCGTCGCCGCCGCTCGTCGTCGCGTATGCGATCGCCGGCACGATCCGCTTCGACATCGAGAAGGACGTGCTCGGCCACGATCAGGACGGCAAGCCCGTCACGCTGAAGGACATCTGGCCGACCGACGAGGAAATCGATGCGATCGTCGCGTCGAGCGTGAAGCCCGAGCAGTTCCGCAAGGTCTACGAGCCGATGTTCGCGCGCAGCGCCGACGCGGGCGAACGCGCGGCGCCGCTGTACGACTGGCGCGCGCAGAGCACGTACATCCGCCGTCCGCCGTACTGGGAAGGCGCGCTGGCCGGCGAACGTACGCTCAAGGGCATGCGCCCGCTGGCGGTGCTCGGCGACAACATCACGACCGACCACCTGTCGCCGTCGAACGCGATCCTGCTCGATAGCGCGGCCGGCGAATATCTCGCGAAGATGGGCCTGCCGGAAGAGGACTTCAACTCGTACGCAACGCACCGGGGCGACCACCTGACCGCGCAGCGCGCGACCTTCGCGAACCCGACGCTCGTCAACGAGATGGCGGTCGTCGACGGCGCGGTGAAGAAGGGCTCGCTCGCGCGCGTCGAGCCGGAAGGCAAGGTCATGCGGATGTGGGAAGCGATCGAGACGTACATGAATCGCAAGCAGCCGCTGATCGTCGTGGCCGGCGCCGACTACGGCCAGGGCTCGTCGCGCGACTGGGCCGCGAAGGGCGTGCGGCTCGCGGGCGTCGAGGCGATCGCCGCCGAAGGCTTCGAGCGGATCCACCGCACGAACCTGATCGGGATGGGCGTGCTGCCGCTCGAGTTCAAGCCGGGCACCAACCGGACGACGCTCGGCATCGACGGCACCGAGACCTTCGACGTGATCGGCGAGCGCACGCCGCGCGCCGATCTGACGCTCGTGATTCACCGCAAGAACGGCGAGCGCGTCGAGGTGCCGATGACGTGCCGGCTCGATACGGCCGAGGAAGTGTCGATCTACGAGGCGGGCGGCGTGCTGCAGCGTTTCGCGCAGGACTTCCTCGAATCGTCGCAGGCGGCTTGACCGGCGCACACAGGGATTACGCAAACATGGCTCACATTCCTCAAATCAGGATTCCCGCGACCTACATGCGCGGCGGTACCAGCAAGGGCGTGTTCTTCCGGCTGCAGGATCTGCCGGATGCCGCGCAGGTGCCGGGCGCCGCGCGCGACGCGCTGCTGCTGCGCGTGATCGGCAGCCCCGACCCGTACGGCAAGCAGATCGACGGGATGGGCGGCGCGACGTCGTCCACCAGCAAGACGGTGATCGTGTCGAAGAGCACGCGGCCGGGCCACGACGTCGACTACCTGTTCGGCCAGGTCGCGATCGACAAGGCGTTCGTCGACTGGACCGGCAACTGCGGCAACCTGTCGGCGGCGGTCGGCCCGTTCGCGATCAGCGGCGGGTTGGTCGATCCGGCGCGCGTGCCGCGCGACGGCGTCGCGACCGTGCGGATCTGGCAGGCGAACATCGGCAAGACGATCGTGGCGCACGTGCCGATCACGAACGGCGCGGTGCAGGAGACGGGCGACTTCGAACTGGACGGCGTCACGTTCCCGGCCGCCGAAGTGCAGCTCGAATTCATGGACCCGGCCGCCGAGGAAGAAGGCGCGGGCGGCTCGATGTTCCCGACCGGCAACCTCGTCGACGACCTGGCCGTGCCGGGTATCGGCACGCTGAAGGCGACGATGATCAACGCGGGCATCCCGACGATCTTCGTCGACGCGGAAGCGATCGGCTACACGGGCACCGAGCTGCAGGACGCGATCAACGGTGACCCGAAGGCGCTCGAGAAGTTCGAGACGATCCGCGCGCACGGCGCGCTGCGCATGGGCCTGATCGACACGCTCGACGAAATCACGACGCGGCAGCACACGCCGAAGATCGCGTTCGTCGCGAAGCCGGCCGACTACGTCGCGTCGAGCGGCAAGCGCGTGAACGCGGGCGACGTCGACCTGCTGGTGCGCGCGATGTCGATGGGCAAGCTGCACCACGCGATGATGGGCACGGCAGCGGTCGCGATCGGCACGGCCGCGGCGATTCCCGGCACGCTCGTCAATCTCGCGGCAGGTGGCGGTGAACGCAATGCGGTGCGCTTCGGGCATCCGTCGGGCACGCTGCGCGTGGGTGCGGAAGCGCGGCGGGAGAACGGCGAATGGACCGTCACGAAGGCGATCATGAGCCGCAGCGCGCGCGTGCTGATGGAAGGGTGGGTGCGGGTGCCGGGGGATGCGTTCTGACCGTTGGCGGTCGTATCGGCAAGGACGCGGGCGGCTTCGGCCGCCCGCGTCGTTTTCGTCAGCCGTGCAGGAAGCGGCGCAGCGCGTCGTGGCTGAGGCGGCGCGCCGTTTCCGAGACCCGCGCGCCGGGCACGATGTCGAATCCGTGTACGCCGCCGGGCAGCACGTGCAGTTCGGTCGGCACGCCCGCGCGGAGCAGGCGCTGCGCATAGTCGAGATTTTCGTCGAGGAACAGGTCGAGCGAGCCGATCGACAGGAACGTGGGCGGCAGGCCGTCGAGCCGCGTGGCGCGTGCGGCCGCCGCGTACGGCGACACGCCGTCGATGCCCGGCGCGTGACCGAGCAGCGCGGTCCAGCCGAACCGGTTGTTGGCCGCATGCCAGATGAATTCGCCGGCATGCGGATGCGGCGGGCGCGTGCAGGTGCGATCGTCGAGCATCGGATAGATCAGGTGCTGGAACGCAAGCCGGAATTCGCCGCGGTCGCGGGCCAGCAGCGCCAGCGCGGCGGCCAGTCCGCCGCCCGCGCTTTCGCCCGCCACGCCGATCCGCGCGGCGTCGATGCCGAGCGTATCGGCGTGACGGAACACCCATGCGAGCGCCGCGTAGCAGTCTTCGATCGCGCCGGGAAACACCGTTTCCGGCGCGAGGCGATAGTCGATCGAGATCAGCGCGCAGCCGAGTTGTGTGACGAGCAACCGGTGCACCGCTTCGAGCTCCTTCGCCGCGCCGCGCACGTAGCCGCCGCCGTGCATGTGGACGATCGCCGGGAGCGGGCGCGCGTGGCCGTCGGGCAGATAGACGAGGACCGGGACGTCCGGCGCGCCGACCGGGCCGGGTACCGTGCGGCGTTCGAGCGTGCTGCCGGCCGGATCGGGCGGCGGTAGCGGCAGCACGCGCTGGCGCGACTGTGCGAGATTGTCGGCGCTGAGCGTGACGGTCGGCCAGGTCTCGAGCAGCGGGCGGATTTCGGGATCGACGAGAGGCAGGGTGTTCAACGCAGGGCTCCATCGTGGAAGTGGGCGGCGCGCCGCGGTCAGAGCACGCTGCGTGCGACGACCCAACGGTGCACCTCGGTCGGACCTTCGAAGATGCGCATCAGCCGCGCCTCGCTGGCCATCTGCTGCAACGGCATTTCCTTCGTCATGCCCATCGCGCCGAGCGTCTGCATCGCATGATCGATGACGGTCGACGCCATTTCGGTCGCGAACACCTTGACCATCGAGATCTGCGTGCGGGCGTCCTGCCCGGCATCCACGCGCGCGGCCGCTTCGTAAGTCATCAGGCGGCATGCGTGGATCTGCGTGAGCGCGTCGGCGACCCACCACTGGACCGCCTGGCGCTCCGCGAGCGGCACGCCGAAGGTCGTGCGCTGTTTCGCATGGTCGCACAGGAGCGCGACCGCGCGCTCGGCGCGGCCGATGCACCACGCGGCCATCTCCAGCCGCCGGTTCGCGAGCCGCGCCTGCATCGGCGCGAAGCCGGCGCCTTCCCGGCCCAGCAGTTGCGCGGCGGGAATGCGGCAGTCTTCCAGCACGATTTCGTAGGTCGACAGCCCGCCGATCATCGGGATCCGGCGTTCGATGACGAAACCCGGCGTGTCGCGATCGACGATGAACGCCGACATGCCGCCGCGCTTGCCCTTGCTGCGATCGGTCAGCGCCATCACGATCGTCCAGTCGGCTTCGGCCGCGTGGCTGATCCAGATCTTCCGGCCGTTCAGCACCCAGCCGTCGCCGTCGCGCACGGCGGTCGTCGACAGCGCGCCCGGATCGGAGCCGGCGCCCGGCTCGGAGATCGCCATCGCGGCACGCGTGGCGCCGCGTGCGTACGGGTCGAGATAGCGCGCGCGCTGCGCCGCGTCGGCCGCATCGCACAGCATCCGCAGGTTCGGCGAGTCGGGCGGCAGGATGTACGGGGTCACGGTCGTGCCGATCGCCTCGTTCACGCCGACCATCGCGACGGCCGGCAGATCCGAGCCGCCCGCGTCGAGCGGCGCGTCGAGTCCCCACAGGCCGAGTTGCCGGGAGCGTTCGTCGAGGTGCGCACGTTCGTCGGCGAGCAGCCCGAAGCACTGGCCGTCGGCCTCGCGCGCCATCACCGCCGCTTCGAGCGGAATCAGTTCGTCCTTCACGAAACGCGCGACGAGGTCGCGGATCATCCGGTGTTCGAGTTCGAGTTCGAAATTCATGAGGGTGGTCCATTCGGGAGAGAAAGAAGGCGCGCCGTCAGCCGGCGTTCGTGTGCACCGCCGCGCGGGCGCGCAGCGTGCCGAGCAACGCGAGCGCGCCGGCCGCCAGCAGCGCGGCATTGAAATAGAGGCCGCCGCGCATCGATCCGGTGGCCGTATTGAGCACGCCCATCAGGAACGGGCTCGCGAATCCGCCGATCGCGCCGGTCATCGTGATCGCCGCGATCGCGACCGCCATCGAGCGCTTCGGCAGCGCGAGCCCCGGCAGCACCCAGAACGCGGGCAGTGCCGCGGCGTGCGTGGCGACCGCGATGCACAGCGCGATCATCAGATGCGACGTGCCGGCGCTGCTCGCGAGACCGGCGAGCGCCGCCGCGCACGCGAGCATCGCGACGGCGCCGTGCTTGCGCCATTCGCGCCGGCGCTCGGTGCGCCAGCCCATCGCGAGCATGCCGACGATGCCGCACAGGTACGGCAGCGCGGACAGCAGTCCGATCTGCATCGCGCCATGCAGGCCGCCGCGATGCAGGATCACGGGCATCCAGAACACGAGCGCGTAGCCGGCGGCCGCGATCGCGAAATTGGCCGCGCACAGCAGCCAGAAATCGCGATGCGCGAGCAACGGCCGCGCCGCGTTCGCGGCCGGCGTATCGGCCTCGGCCTGCGCGTGGGCGGCGCGCAGCGCGGCCTTGTCGGCGTCCGACAGCCAGCGGGCGTCATCCGGCCGGTCGTCGAGAAAGCGCAGTGCGACGAGGCCGAGCGCGCTGCTCGGCAGCCCTTCGACGACGAACAGCCATTGCCAGCCGCTCAGGCCGCCCACGCCGTCGAAGTACGACAGGATCGCGCCCGACACGGGGCCGGCGATCAACCCCGCGAGATACAGCGCGGTCATGAACAGCGCGAACGCCTTGGCGCGCTGCCGCGGCGGATACCACGCGCCGAGATAGAACAGGATGCCGGGGAAGAAGCCGGCCTCGAACACGCCCAGCAGGAAGCGGCACGCGTAGAACTGCGCGGGCGTCGTGACGAACATGGTCGCGGCCGAGCCGAGGCCCCACAGCACCATGATCCGGGCAATCGTCCGGCGCGCGCCGATCCGCGCGAGCCACGCGTTGCTCGGAATCTCGAACGCCATGTAGCCGATGAAGAAGATGCCCGCGCCGAGCCCGTAGACGGCGTCGGAGAAGTGCAGTTCGGCGGCCATCTGCGCGTGCGCGAAGCCGATGTTGATCCGGTCGATGAACGACAGCGTGTAGCACAGGATCAGGAACGGCAGCAGCCGGCGCGAGATCCGGCGATAGAGCGCCTGCGTCGCGCCGTCGTCGACGGCGGCCGGGTGGGTCGAAAGGGTCGAGGCCATGGGCACTCCGTCAGAAGCGGTGAACGATGCCGAGCGCGAACACCTGCTCGGTGCCGCCCGGTTGCGGCTGCAGGCCGGCGACGACGGTATTGCGGGCGTCGCCGCCGTTCTTCATGTAGAGATAGCGGGCGTAGAGCGAGGTCCGCTTCGACAGCGGATGGTCGTAGCCGACGCCGAGCGCGGTCGCGTCGTTCGCCGAGCCCTTCACGTCGCGGCGCACCACCGACACGAGCACGCGATCGAGCGCACCGACGTTGATCGACGCGCCGACGCTCGCGGTCGAGAACGCGGGCAGGCGCGCGGCCGTGCCGACGCCGTACAGGAACGCGGCGTACAGCTTGACGCGCGCGAACGCGTAGTTGGCCGCGAACACGTAGTGGCGGGTCGTCGACGGGGAGATGACGGGTGCGAGGTTGCCGGCCGACGTATCGCCCTGGAAGCCGGCGCCGACGTACAGTCCGCCGATCCGGTACTGCAGCCCGGCGCCGTAGTTGCGTCCAGCCTGCGTCGAGAGCGGGTTCGGCGTCGGAAAGCCGTACGTGGCCATCACGCGCAGGCCGTTCCAGTCGGGGCTCAGGTACGACGCTGCCTGGTTGAAGCGCGGAATCGGCGGCGTCGTGTTGCTCGTGATCGTGTCCGTCGACGTGGCGAGCAGCGCGAGCGGCGACAGCCGTTCGTTGAGTCCGAACGGATCGCCGTCGTACACGACGTAGAACGCGGGCGTGTATTGCCGGCCGAGCCGCAGGTCGCCGTAGCGCGTGTTCTGCAGCGACACGTACGCCTGCCGGTAGAACAGCGTGCCGCCCTGGAACGATCCGTCGGCCGGCGAGAAGCCGCTTTCCAGCACGAATTTCGTCGACGTGCCGCCGCCGAGATCCTCGACGCCCGTCAGGCCGAAGCGGCTCGTCGACGCGCCACCGCCGCTTTGCCGCATGCTCGATAGACTGCCGATGCGATCGAATTCGACGTAGCTGTCGACGATCCCGTACAGCGTGACCGACGACGCGTGCGCCGACGTCGTGCACAGCACGCACGCGCCGACCAGGAATGCTTTCCGTTGCATGAAGGTGTCTCCGTCCATGTTTTATTGGCGTGCCCGCGTTCTGGGAGCGGTGCGCGCGGGGTGTCGCGGCGCGGTGTCGGGCTCAGCGTCCCTTGAACACCGGCTTGCGCTTCTCGAGAAACGCGCGGGCGCCCTCGATCCGGTCCTCGCTCGCGTAGACGTCTGGGCCGACGTCCAGCCGCAGCGCGGCGGCCACCGGCAGCCCCTGGCTGCGCGTCGCGGTTTCCTTGATGCGGCGGATCGTGAGCGGCGCGTTCGCGGCGATCGTCTGCGCGAACTCGCGCACGGTGTCGTCGAGCGCGGCGCCGGGCACGACGCGGTTGAGCAGGCCGGCGCGTTGCGCTTCGTCCGTGTCGAAGCGGCGGCCCGTGAACAGCAGCTCCATCGCGATCGCGTGCGGCAACATGCGCGGCAGCAACACGCTCGCGAAGTTCGCGCCCATGCCGACCAGCGCTTCGGGCAGCGCGAAGGTCGCGTGATCGGCGGCGATCCGCAGGTCGCACGCGAGCGCGATTTCGCAGCCGCCGCCGATCGCGTAGCCGTTGATGGCCGCGATGGTCGGCTTGCGCAGCTCCAGGATCAGCTCGTGCACGTTGCGTGCGAGCCCGCGCATCGGCTGCATTCCGCGGATCTCGGGGTCGCCGAGATCGACGCCCGCGCTGAACGCGCGTTCGCCCGCGCCGCGGATCACGACGACGCGAATCGACGGGTTGTCGTCGAGCGTGACGAGCTCGTCGCACAGGCGGCGGATCGCGTCGGCGGACAGCGCATTGGCGACGTGCGGGCGATGGATCGTCAGCCACGCGATGCCGTCGGCGTCGTCGCGCAGGATCGACGGGGCATCGTTGCCCGCCGGTGAAGCAAAGCGCGGGGTGGTCATGACGCGCTCCCGGCCACGTCCGCCCGCGTGTCGTGCAGCACGCCAGCCTGCCGCAGCGCGTCGCGGCGCGCCGCGTCGATCCCGAATGCGTCGAGCACGGCGTCGGTGTCGGCGGCGAACGGCTGGGGCGGCCGGCGTATCGCGCCGGGCGTGCGGGACAGCTTGGCGGGGATGCCCGCGCCGGTGTACGTATCGGTGTCGACGAACATCGCGTTGCGCGCCGTCTGCGGATGGCCGAACGCATCGGCCACGGTGTTCACCGGCCCCGTCGCGACGCCGGCGTGCATCAGCCGCTCGACGACCTCGTCCGCCTGCAGTTCGGCGGTCAGCTGGCCGAGCAGCGTGTCGAGCGCTTCGCGATGCGCGACGCGCTGCGCATTGGTCGCGAAGCGTGGATCGCGCGCCAGCTCGGGCACGCCGAGCGCGTCGACGAGCCGCGCGAACGTGCGGTTGTTGCCGGCGCCGGTCGCAACCGGCTTGTCCTTGCACGGATAGACGCCGTACGGCGCGATCGCGCCGTACACGTTGCCGGTCGCGACGGGCACGTCGCCGGTCGCCATCCAGCTCGTGCTGACCGGATGCAGCATCGACAGCGCGGTGCTGAACAGGTCGATGTCGACGTGCTGTCCGAGGCCGGAGCGCGTCCGCTCGACCAGCGCGATCAGGATGGTGGAGACGGCGCTCAGGCCGGCCGCGTAATCGACGACCGGAAACGGCACCTTGAGCGGCATGCCGCCCGGCTCGCCGTTGATCGACATGAAGCCGGCGAGGCCCTGCGCGACCGCGTCGTAGCCCGGGAACCGCGAGAGCGGGCCGTCGGTGCCGTAGCCGGAAATCGAGCAGTGGACGAGGCGCGGAAAGCGTGCGCGCAGGCAGTCTTCGTAGCCGATGCCCCAGCGTTCGAGCGTGCCCTGCTTGAAGTTGTCGATCAGCACGTCGGCCGTTTCGAGCACGCGCAACAGCACGTCGCGTCCGTCGGGATGCGACAGGTCGAGCGCGAGATTGCGCTTGTTGCGGTTGAGTCCCCAGTAGTAGCTGGAGATGCCGTTCGGCATCGCGGGCCCCCAGTCGCGCGTTTCGTCGCCCTGCGGCGGTTCGATCTTGATGACGTCCGCGCCGTGGTCGGCGAGCGTCTGCGCGCAGAACGGCCCCGCATAGACGCGGCTCAGGTCCACCACGCGCACGCCTGCGAGTGCGCCTTCGTTGCTGCTGGTCATGACGATGTCTCCTTCGATGTGGATTCGGCGGGCCGGCAGGCCGGCCTGCGCCGGCTGCACGGCCGCGATGCGTCGCGGGTTCAGTCGCGCGCGGCGAACAGCGCGATGACGGCCGCGCGATGTTCGGGGCTGGCGTGCGCGAACGCCTGGTACGACGCCGACAGGTCGAGCAGCGTGTCGAGGCTCGCGTGGCGGCCTTCGCGCAGCAGCCGCTTGGTCAGCCGCAGCGCGGTGCCCGAATGGCGGACGATGCGGCCGGCCAGTTCGTGCGCATGCGCGAGGAGGTCGCCGTCAGGCACGACGCGCGACACGAGCCCGCAGCGCAGCGCGGCCTGCGCGTCCAGCGCATCGCCGGTGAACGACATTTCCGCGGCGACCGCGGCGCCGACGATCCGCGGCAGGAACCATGCGCCGCCGTCGCCCGGCACGAGACCGAGCGCGATGAAGCTCTCCGCGAAGCGCGCGCGCTCGGCGGCGATGCGGATGTCGCACATGCATGCGAGATCGGTGCCGGCGCCGACGGCCGCGCCGTTGACCGCCGCGATGGCCGGCACTTCGAGGTGCTCGAACGCATGCGCGAGCCGCTGGATGCCGCGGCGATAGCTGGTCCGGATCGCGGCAGGGTCGTGTGGGCCGGCTTCCACGAATGCGCGCATCGCCTTCACGTTGCCGCCCGACGAGAACGTCGTGCCGGCTCCGGTCAGTATCAGCACGCGGATCGATTCGTCGCGGTTCGCTTCGTCGCAGCATTCGGTCAACGCGTCGATCGCATCGGTGTCCGAAATGGCGTTGCGAGTGTCGGGACGGTTCATCGTGACGGTCAGGATCGGGCCCTGCCGTTCACGGATCAAAAAGGCTGCCATGGTGTCTCCGTATGTTCTGTGCCGCGGGACTTCACGTCGCGGGCCGAAGCCTAGTATCGTCACGACGGTCGGCGGCGGGAAATTCCGTTCCACATACGTGGAAGGTCCCTGCCGGTCGCTGCGGAGGGGGCGGGATGAGCGGAAACGTGGTCAAGAGCGCGGCGCGCGTATTCGAGGTGCTCGAACTCTTCAGCACCTTGCAGCGGCCGCTGAGCGTGCGCGAGATCGCGACGCGCTGCGGGTATCCGGGGTCGAGCGCGGCGGCGTTGCTCACCAGCATGAAGACGCTCGGCTATCTTGCCTACGACGATGCAACCCATGCGTATGCGCCCACCGCGCGGCTCGTCAATCTCGGCGAAGCGCTGGTCGATTCGGCGGCCGGCAGCCGGCGGCACTGGCATGCGGTCGCGAAGCGACTGGCGGCGCGCACGCACGAGGCGGTCGTGATCGCGGTGCAGAGCGACCTGTACGTGCAGTACATCGACGCGGTCGAGGGCTCGCATTCGATTCCGGTGCAGTTCTATGCGCCGATCGGCACGCGTCGCGAGATCTGCATGTCGGGCCTCGGCTGGGCGTTGCTGAGCATTCAGCCCGACAGCACGATTCGCCGGCTCGTGTCGCGCAGCATCCGCCGGATCGGGAAGTCGGGCAGGACGATCGACGAGGACGTCGTGCTCGACAAGGTCGAACAGACGCGCCGGCTCGGCTATTCGTATTCGGCGCATACCGTGACGCAGGGCGCCGCGATGATCTCGATGGTGATCGCGGACGGCTGGAACGGGCTGCCGTTGGCGATGGGCGTGGCCGGGCCGGTCGAGCGGATCGACCCGCATCGGGACGCGATCGTGCGCGCGATGCGGTTGGCGCTGGCGGAGCGGGCGGGCGACGGGTTGCGCTAGGGCCAGCGCAAGCCCGTCACTAGCGTGAGCAGGCGCTGGCCGCGAAGCCGGCGCGCGCAGGCATTCGCATAGAATCGGAAAGTTTCGCCGCTCCTGTCCCCACTGCAGTTCAGCGAGGTCGCCATGTCATTGAATGCGCCGCTTGCCGGCATCCACATCGTCGAATTCGAAGGTCTCGGCCCCGGCCCGCTCGCGGGCTGGATGCTCGCCGGCATGGGCGCACGCATCACGCTGATCGCGCGCCCGTCCGGCCGCACCAGCGCACCCGACGCGCTGCGGGCACGCGACGGCGATTTGTTGCGCGAAGGCAAGACGATCGTCGAACTCGACCTGAAGGCGCCGGCCGGGCGTGACGCCGCGCTCGACCTGATCGCGCAGGCCGATGCGCTGATCGAGGGCTTGCGGCCCGGCGTGATGGAGCGACTCGGCCTCGGGCCCGACATTTGCGCACGCCGCAATCCGAAGTTGGTCTACGGGCGCATGACGGGCTGGGGCCAGGACGGTCCGCTCGCGGCCGCGGCCGGGCACGACCTGAACTACGTCGCGCTGACCGGGTTGCTGTCGCTGTCCGCGCCGCGCGACGGCCGGCCGGGCGTGCCGCCGACCGTCGTCGGCGATGCGGGCGGCGCGCTCGGGCTCGCGTTCGGGATCGTCTGCGCGTTGCTCGACGTGCGCGGCGGTGGGCCGGGGCGCGTGGTCGACGGCGCGATCGTCGACATCGTGTCGATGCTCGGTTCGCTCGCGTTGTGGGCGCGCGCGAACGGGCAGCTCAACGGCGCGCAGCCGAGCCTGTTCCACGACGCGCCGTTCTACGACGTGTATCGCTGCGCGGACGGCGAATGCGTGACGATCGGCGCGCTCGAACCGCCGTTCTATGCGCTGCTGGTCGAACGGCTCGGGCTGACCGACGTCGATCCCGCGTCGCAGTACGACCGGGCGCGCTGGCCTGCGCTGAAGGTGCGTTTCGCGGCGGTGTTCGCTCAGCAGCCGTCCGCGCACTGGCGCGCGCTGCTCGAAGGCACCGACGCGTGCTTCGCGCCGGTGCTGAGCGTGGCCGACGCGGCCGCGCATCCGCACAACGCGGCGCGCGGGATCTATCGGACGGATGAGCACGGGAACGTGCGGGCGCGGGTGGCGCCGCGGTTTTTGCCGTTGGCGGGGGATGAAACAGACTAGGGCTGTCTTTCAGGAGGTGGTTTCCGTTCGTCGACGGTCGAGTGTCGAGTGCATCAGAGTGTCAATTTTGGTGCTTAGTCTCGTATCAAATTAAGTACAATCGGCGCTCGATTGGAGAAAGAGCAGATATGCCTCACACCATTCTGGCGAGCGTGACGGCTAGTGTCTCGGAGCTGAAGCGGAATCCGATGGGAACCGTTGCCGCGGGCGAGGGTTTTCCGGTCGCCATCCTGAATCACAACGAACCCGCGTTCTACTGCATTCCAGCGAAGACGTGGGAGGCGATGGTCGAACGCCTGGAAGACACCGACGACAATGCGATGGCCGATTCGCGCGCCAGGGAGAAGATCGTCAAGGTCAATTTGAATGACCTTTGATCTCGCCTTTCTCGAGCCTGCATTGAAGGGGGAAGCTCGATCGGACCGTGCGCGATCAGTTCAAAGCGAGCTAGCCCGAGCGGCTCGAGCATCCTCGTATCCCGTCAGCCAAATTGCACGGCCACCCGGATCGCTACAAGATCAAGCTGCGCGGTGCCGGTTATCGCCTCGTCTACGAAGTGCGCGACGCGGAAGTCATCGTGCTGGTGGTCGCGGTGGGCCGCCGCGAGCGTGATGCGGTCTATCTGGCTGCGATGAAACGCTAGCGCGACTCGCGTCACGGCATCGACGCCCGGACTCGGCAATTCACGCCGTCTCCACCGGCGCATCCGGCATCTTGCCGTCGCCGACGCGGTTGATCGTGCCTTGCGCGATCGCGACGAGCCGCTCGTGATCGCCGTCGATGACGAACACGTGGCACTGGCAGGTCGCCTGGTGCCGGCCCGCGTAGACGAGCTTCGCGCGGGCGACGAGCGTGCCGTTCACGGCCGGCCGCAGATAGTTGATCTTGTATTCGGCGGTGATCACGCGCGGGCCGAGCACGAGCGCGCCGGCGAACGTCAACGCGTTGTCCGCGAGATAGCTGATGACGCCGCCGTGCACGAAACCATGCTGCTGCCGTAGTTCCTCGCGCACGGGCAGACACAGCGACACTTCGTTGTCGCCGATATGCATCAGCTCCGTGCCCAGCAGCATGCTGAACGGCTGCGCGCGCAATGCGCCGCGCGCGTGGTCCGTGATGTCGGTCATCGAACTTCCTTGAAATGAGTGCCCGCTTGCGCTGAACTCTAGGAAGGGGGCTCCGGATAAGCAAGGAAATTCGTCCGCGTTTCGTGCAAATCCCGGCGCGATGCGACGCGATTATTGCGTCGAATACGCAAGATCTCCGCGTTTGCGGGCGATTCGACGCGAATGCGCGAGCGAAGCGCGCGATTGATCTGCGTGGCGGCCATTCCGCCTAAAGTCCGACGAAGAAATGCCGCTAATGCCGGGGCATTGCCTCATCGTCCGCTCTCCAGGAATCTCCATGTTCGGAAAAATCAAGCTCGCGTCGGGTCTGCTCGGCGTGTTGACCGTGTTCTGTCTCTTCCTGTTCGCGATCGAAGCGCTCGGCTTCTGGGCGCTCACGTCGACGCGCAGCGGCGTCGACGATCTGTCGAACGTCGCGATCGCGCAGGTCGACGCGGCCAGCCGGGCGACCGAGCAACTGCTCGACGCGCGCATCAACCTGTCACGTGCCGGCACGCGGATGGTGCGCGGCGGGCCGAAGCCCGAGGACATCATCCGCCACGCAGGCGCGTCGCTCGCGGAAGCGGACAAGGCGTTCGCCGTACTGACGGCCGCGCAGGCGGTCGACGACACCAACCGCGCGCGCGTCGCGGCGCTCACCGAGCGCTATCGCGCGCTGCGCGGCGCGCTGGGCGAACTCGTGCAGTTCCTCGACGCCGACAACATCCAGGCGTTCCTCGACCAGCCGACCCAGGGCTTCCAGGACGCGTACATCGCCGAGCTGCATCGCTTCACCGACTATGGCGGCACGTCGAGCCGCGCGGCGCTCGACACGATCGACGGCGGCATGCTTTGGTTCAAGTCGGTCGGCATCGTGCTGCTGGTGGCGATGCTCGCGGCGAGCGCCGCGATCTACGCGGCCGCGCGGCGCGCGGTCGTCGCGCCGCTGGAGCAGGCCGGCCGCCATTTCGAGCGGATCGCGCAGGGCCGTCTCGACGAAGCCGTGCAGGCGGGCGGCGTGTTCGAGATCGACCGGATGCTGCGCAGCCTCGGCGCGATGCAGACGAGTATCGCGGGCACCGTGCGCACGGTGCGCCAGGCGTCCGACGCGATCCACCTCGGCGCGGGCGAGATCGCGGGCGGCAACGCCGATCTGTCGGCGCGCACGGGCACGCAGGCCGCGTCGCTCGAGGAAACCGCCGCGAGCATGGAGGAATTGACCGCGACCGTCCGGCAGAACACCGACAGCGCGCGCGCGGCGAGCGCACTGGCCGACGCGGCGCTCGAAGCGACGAGCCACGGCGGCGGCGTGGTCGACAGCGTGATCGACCGGATGCGCGGCATCGCGCAGAGCTCGGGGCGGATCGCGGAGATCATCTCGGTGATCGACGGCATCGCGTTCCAGACCAACATCCTCGCGCTGAACGCGGCGGTCGAGGCCGCGCGGGCCGGCGAACAGGGGCGCGGCTTCGCGGTGGTCGCGGGCGAAGTGCGCTCGCTCGCGCAGCGCAGCGCGCAATCGGCGAAGGAGATCAAGGCGCTGATCGAGGATTCGGTCGCGCAGATCAACGGCGGTGCGGAGCTCGTCGAGCGCGCCGGCGACGCGATGCGCACGGTGTCGGCGTCGATCACGCGGGTCGTGCAGACGATGTCGGAGATCACGGCGGCGTCGGTCGAGCAGAGCGTCGGGATCGAGCAGGTGAACCAGGCCGTCACGCAGATGGATCAGCTCACGCAGCAGAATGCGGCGCTGGTCGAGGAAGTCGCGGCGGCCGCCGCATCGCTGAACGACCAGACCGCGCACCTGATGCAGGCGGTGTCGGTGTTCGAACTGGGCGATGGACGCGCCGCCCACGGCGGCCGCGCGGCGCCGCCGTTCGCCGCGACGGATTACGAACCGGTCGGCAGCGCCGCGTAGGCGGTCGCGAGGTGATAGGGCGTCGTCGACGGCATGTCGGCGCGCGATACCTGTCCGTCCGCCGTCTTGCACTCGAACCAGCCGCGCGGATGCAGGAAGCGTGTGGCGAACCGTTCGATCTGGCGTGCGAGCGGCGCGGAGGCCGGCGTGCCGCCGTGCGTCGCGAGCGCGCGCAGGTATTCGGTCTGCGCCCAGATCCGCTGCGTGCCGTCGATGCATGCACCTCGAGCGTCGAGCGCCGCGCACACGCCGCCCGTCTGCGGATCGACGCCGTATTGCTCGGCGAACGCGAACGCGCGCGACAGCGCGGCGGGCAGCCCGGTTTGCGCGAGCCGCGCACCGGCCGCATCGACCAGATAGAACCACTCGAACTGATGGCCGGGCTCGAAACGGTTGTCGGCCGCGCCGAGCGGCAGCTCGGCCACGCAGCCGGTCGCCGCATCGACGAACGTGCGCTCGACGGCCTGCGCGGTGCGTGCGAGCGCATCGTCGAATGCCGGGTCGCCGAACGCATCGGCGGCCGCGAGCCACGCTTCGGTCAGGTGCATCAGCGGATTCTGCAGCGCACCGCTGCCGGATGACGAGAAATCGGCGTGGCGCGCGGCATCGAGCAACGCGTCGCCGTGGCGCGGCGCGAAGCGGTCCTGGATCAGCGCGGCGGTTTCCTCGGCCACCGTGCGCGCGGCGGCGTCGCCCGACGCCACATGCCACGCGGCGCACGCGAACACGATGAACGCGTGCGTATAGAGATCCTTGGTCGTATCGAGCGGCGCGCCCTGCGCATCGACGCTGTAGATCCAGCCGCCGTGGCGCGAGTCGCGAAAGTGCCGGCACAGCGCGTCGAACAGCGTGGCCGCGTGCGCGGTGTCGCCGGCCTGCGCGAACACGAACAGTTGCCTTGCGCACGCCATTGCGCGATAACGGGTCACGGGCAGCGGTGCGTGGGTAGCCGGATCGACGGCCTCGAACGGCAATTGCAACGCCGAGTCGAACCCGGAACCCCGCCAGATCGGCAAGACGACGTGCGCGAAATGGTGGCGCAGCTGGGCGGCCTGGGCGGAAGCGGAGTCGGAAACGGACATGGCGGGGTTGAGCGCTTGGATCAAAACGTGTCGGCGCGGCCCGGAGAATCGGCGCGGCCGGGGCCAAGGATAAAACATTCCGCGCGGCCGGCACCAAAAAAAGGAGAGAAATCGGATGCTCAGCAACCTGGAACTCGTGATGCGGCTCGTTCTCGCGGCGGCGCTCGGCAGCGTCATCGGCTTCGAGCGGGAGCGCCTGTCGTGGGCGGCCGGCCTGCGCACGCACATGCTGGTGTGCGTCGGCTCGACGCTGATCATGATCGTGTCGGCGTTCGGTTTCGCCGACGTGCTCGGCACCAGCGACCACGTCGTGCTCGATCCGTCGCGGATCGCCGCGCAGGTCGTGTCGGGCATCGGCTTCCTCGGTGCGGGCTCGATCCTGCTGCGCGGCGAGATCGTGCGCGGGCTGACGACGGCCGCGAGCCTGTGGTCGGTCGCGGCGATCGGCCTGGCGGTGGGCGGCGGGCTCTATGTCGCGGCGATTTCCGCGACGATCATCATCCTGATCATCCTGGCCGGCATCAAGCCGCTGGAGCGGCGCTATTTCACGGTGCGCCAGCGGCGCCAACTCGCGTTGACGGTCGCGAGCGGCACGCTGACGTTCGATTCGCTGCACGCGGCGCTCGGCCCGGACAGTGCGCGCGTGAAGCAGTTCATCGTGCAGCGTGCCGACGACGCGGGGGAGCAGGACGAGGTGCGCATCGCGCTGGCGCGCGTGTCGGAACTCGAATACAAGGCCATCTGTGCCAAGCTGCGCGCGCTGCCGGGCGTCACGCGCTTCGACGGCGGGAACGGGCTGGCGGGCGACGAATAGCGTGGCTCGATTGCGTGAATCGGTTGCGGGGCGTGCGACAATGGCCGACCACCGATTCCGTTCGACATCCGGGTTCGCGTCTGCGGGCCCCGCTATCCGATTTCCATGACCGAATCCGTTTCCACGCCTCGCTCCCGCTCCCGTTCCACCCGTTCGTCGACCCGTTCGCGCCCGCGCTCGGCCGCTGCCGCAGGCAGCACGTCCGCCAGGGCGACGGCGCGATCCGGCAGCGCACCGGCCGGCGACGCGCCGCGCGACGAGCGAACGCTCGACCTGTTCGGCGATCCGGTGCTGGAGCCGGGCGAGCGCGTGCCGGTGACGGCGCGCGAGGAAGCGCTGGTGGAAGCCGATGCGGCGGCCGTTGCCGATGACGGGCGACAGGCTACGCTGGACGGGTTCATCCCGCCGGCGGATGCGGCGGCGGCAACGCATGCGGAAGCTGAAGGTACGGCGGCGCAGGGTGGAGCGGTCGAGGCCGTTTCCGTTTCGACGCCTGAAAGCGATGTAGCCGCGAACGTCGACGGCGCATCGGGAGAGGGGCTTGCAGCGCAGGCCGCCGATTCGCCTGCGGTCGACGGCGGCGTAACGCAGATCGACGTGCCCGTGGTCGAGCGCGCCGCGAACGCGGAGACGAAGTTGGAAGCCGACGATGGCGCTGCGGCGCAGGCGGCGGAGTCGCAAGCGGTAAATGGCGAAGTTGCGAAGCCTGTCGTCGACGCGGTGGTCGTCAAATCCCGCGAAGGGAAATCTTCGGGGGATGCGGTGAAAGAACGTCGCTCGTCGTCGGGCGGCAAGCGTCGGGCGGCTGCCGGGGGCAATGAAGCGGCGACGACGCCAACCGTAGCGGTTGCGACGAGCGTCGATTCGAAGCCGGAAGCGGTTGACTTGAACCCGCCGCTGGTCGTCGCCGCGCCGGTCGAGCCACAGACGCCGGCACAGCCGACCCAGCCGGCACAGCCGGCACAGTCGGCACAGTCGGCACAGTCGGGACAGTCGGGACAGTCGGGACAGTCGGTGCGGCCGCTCGAACCGGCAATCGCCACACCTTCCGCGAAGCCCCGCGACACGACCCCGCAGCCCGACGCTTCGCCGTCGCCGGTTGCGCAGCCGGCGGTATCCGCCGCCTCGTTCGTGACCAAGCCCTCGTCGGAGCGCACGCAACCGCCCGCGCCGGTCTTCGATCCGGACACGCACCTGCGCCCGCTGACCGACCGGCTAGCCACGCTGCAGTCCGACGTGGACGGCCTGACGCGGTCGGCCGATCGCGAGATGCGCCGCGTCAACCGGCTGCTGCTGGCGCTGGCCGTCGTCGTGCTGGTCGGGCTCATCGCGCTGGTGCTGCAAACGCGGCAGATCGCGCACCTGAAGCAGGACGTGGCCACCCAGCAACAACGGATCGATCGCCTCGCGGCCGATCTGTCGACGCAGCAGGCCACGCTGATGACGCTCGAGGAGCACCACGAAGCGCTCCTGTCGCAAGTCGACCGGCTTCAGCGCAGCGCGAACCGCGAGGCGGCCGTCGCGAAGCGGGTTCGTCGCATCCGCTAACGTTTCGACCCTATCCTGACAGCCCGACGCAGCAAGGATCGCCGTTTCCCGCCGGCGATCGGCTGTCGCGCGGGTGCGCCAAACCGATGCAGTTCGCTGGCAGAATTCAGGGAAAACCCTTAGAATGGAGGCGTTCTAGGGGAAAACCCTAGCCACATCTGTCAGGAGTCTCACATGAGCTTCATCTTCGCCCTGCTGCAAAAAATCGACGACCTGTTCGTGTCCCCGCACCTGCCGCTCGACGCCGAATACTCGTACGCCGCACGTCACGCCGAAGCCGAGCGCGTGCGCCGTGCAAACCTGGTGCCGATCGTCCTGTACCGTCGCTGATTCGCTGATTCGCTGATTCGCTGATTCGCTGATTCGCTGATTCGGCGCGGCGTCCGCCGTACCTGCCTGCCTGTTTTCCGCCGCCGCCTCGCGCGCCGATGCGACCGTCCCGTTACACTGGAAGTCCGATTCCGTTCACGGCGACCGGGCCATGCTGCAGATGCGGCCGATGACGGCCGGCGAATTCCACGCGTACCGCACGCGAGCCATCCACGGCTACGCGAGCGATCTCGTTTCCTCCGGGCAAAATGCTGTCGAAGACGCGGCCGATCGTGCACGCGCCTGTTTCGACACGCTGCTGCCGGACGGCCTGCTGACCGCCGGTCAGACCCTCGTCACGCTCATCGACGGCGCCAGCGGCGACACGGTGGGCGACCTCTGGTACGCGATCGTCCCCGAAGGGCCGAACCGCACGCTTTTCATCTACGACCTCGACATCGTCCCGTCCCGGCGCCGCCAGGGCTGGGCCACGCGTGCGCTCGATGCGCTCGACGCCGAGGCGCGTCGCTACGGCGTCACCGAGATCGGGCTGTCGGTGTTCAATCACAACGCGGCGGCGCGTGCGCTGTATCGTTCATGCGGCTTCGTGCCGATCACCACGACGTTGATCAAACCGGTCGTGTCGGACTGAATCCGCCGGCTCGCGATGCATCGTCATGGGGGGCGATTCGGCGCACTTCCTGACCCTTCCTCACTTCCTGATCCTTCCTGTTGGCCGACCGCCGACCGCCGACCGCCGACCGCCGACCACCGACCACCGACCACCGACCACCGACCACCGACCACCGACCACCGAACGGCCCGTTCGGCTATCCCGCCTTCACGGCCCGCCGCATCAACGCGCGCGGCCTTTCCATCTCCGCAGCAGCAACGCGTTGGTCACGACGCTGACGCTGGAAAACGCCATCGCCGCGCCCGCGATCACCGGGTTCAGCAAGCCGAGCGCCGCGAGCGGCACACCGACCAGGTTGTACACGAACGCCCAGAACAGGTTCTGCTGGATCTTGCGGTACGTGCGTTTGGAGATGTCGATCGCGTCGGCGACGAGCGCCGGGTCGCCGCGCATCAGCGTGATGCCGGCCGTGTGCATCGCGACGTCGGTGCCGGTCGCCATCGCGATGCCGACGTCCGCCGCGGCGAGCGCGGGCGCATCGTTGATCCCGTCGCCGACCATCGCGACGACGCCGCCGTGCGTGCGCTTCAGCTCGGCGACGACCCGTGCCTTGTCGTCGGGCAGCACCTGCGCGTGCACTTCGCCGATGCCGAGCGCCGCCGCGACGGCCGTCGCGCTGCCGCGGTTGTCGCCCGTCACGAGCGCACTCGCGACGCCGCGCGCCGACAGCGCCGCGATCGCGTCGCGGGCGCCCGGCTTCACGGTGTCGCCGAAGGCGATCAGCGCGAGCACCGCGCGCGGCGCACCGGCACGCATCAGCCACGAGATCGTGTTGCCCGCGCGTTCGAGTTCCGCCGCGCGCGCATCGAGCGCCGGCGGCACCGCGATGCCGAGTTCGTCGCGCCAGCGCGTGCTGCCGAGCGCCAAGCGCTGCCCGCCGACGTGCGCTTCCACGCCGCGCCCGGCCACCGCGCGCGCATCGATCGCGACGACCGACTTGGCCGGGCCGCCCTGTGCGGCCACGTCCGCGTCATGCGCGGCGACCACCGCACGCGCGAGCGGATGGTCGCTCTGCCGCTGCACGGCCGCCGCGAGCGCGAGCGCTTCGGCGCGCGGCATGTCGACGGCGTCGAACGCCGTCACGGACGGCTTGCCTTCGGTCAGCGTGCCGGTCTTGTCGAACGCGATCACGGTCGTGCGTTGCGCGAGTTCGAGCGCTTGCGCGTCCTTGATCAGCACGCCGTGCCGGGCCGCGACGCCCGTGCCGGCCATGATCGCGGCGGGGGTCGCGAGACCGAGCGCGCACGGGCACGCGATCACGAGGACCGCGACCGCGTTGAGGATCGCGGTTTCCGTCCCGGCGCCGGCGATCAGCCAGCCGACGAGCGTCAGCACGGCGATGCCGAGGATCGCCGGGACGAACACCTCGCTGACGCGATCGACGAGCCGCTGGATTGGCGCCTTCTCGGCCTGCGCGGATTCGACGAGGCGGATGATGCGCGCGAGCGTCGTCTCCGCGCCGATCGCGGTGGTTTCGACGACGAGCGCGCCTTCGCCGTTGATCGAGCCGGCCGTGACGGCGTCGCCGTCGTCCTTCGGCACGGGCAGGCTTTCGCCGGTGATCAGCGATTCGTCGATGTGCGAGCGGCCCGACACGATCCGTCCGTCGACGGGCACGCGCTCGCCGGGCCGGATGCCGACGCGCGTGCCGACGCGCACCTGCGACAGCGGCACGTCGCGTTCGATGCCGTGCTCCACGACGCGCGCACGGTCGGGGCGCAGCGCGTTCAGCGCGCGGATCGCCTCGGTCGTCTGGCGCTTCGCGCGCGATTCGAGCCACTTGCCGAAGCGCACGAGCGTGACGATGACGGCCGACGCTTCGAAATACAGGTGGCCGGGATGCGCGGGATCGCGCAGCAGCATCCACAGGCTCAGCCCGTACGCGGCCGACGTGCCGAGCGCGACGAGCAGGTCCATGTTGCCGGTGCGTGCCTTCACCGCATGCCAGGCCGCGCGGTAAAAGCGCGCGCCGAAGCCGAACTGCACGATCGACGCGAGCACGAGCTGAAGCCAGCCGGGCAGCATCAGGTCGATACCGAACGGCGCGGCGAGCATCGGCGCGACGAGCGGCGCGCTCAGCACGGCGGCGCCGATCACGAGGTTGCGTTCGCGAATCGCTTCGCGGCGCTTGCGGGCGTCGGGGTCCTGCGCGGGGCGGGCTGGCTGTAAGTCGGCGCCGGCTGGCGCGCTGGCGGGTGACGCGGCCGGAAGCGATGCACGGTAGCCGGCTGTGGTGACCGCCGCGATCAGCGTGGCGGCGTCGAGTGCGCCGGCGCCGTGCACCGACGCGCGTTCGGTCGCGAGGTTGACCGTCGCGCGGGCGACGCCCGGCACGGCGGCCAGCGCTTTTTCGACGCGGCCGGCGCAGGACGCGCAGGTCATGCCGCCGATGTCGAGTTCGACGTCGGCGGAAGCGGGCGTGGCGGGCGGCGCGGCGACGGCAGTCGGTGTCGCGCCGTAGCCGGCCTGTTTCACCGCATCGACAAGCTGGGCGGCGGATACGTCGTCCGATGCGTCGACCGTTGCACGTTCGGTTGCAAGATTGACCGATGCACGCGTGACGCCCGGCACCTTCGCGAGGGCCTTCTCGACGCGCGACACGCAGGACGCGCAGGTCATCCCGTCGATGTCGAGTTCGATGCTTGCGGGCGCGGTGGGCAGGGTAGGGGCGGCGGCCGGGACGTCGGTGTCCGACGCCGTCGGCGTCGCGCCGTAGCCGGCCTGCTTCACGGCATCCGCCAATTGCGTGGCCGAAACGCCGGCCGACGCGTCGACCGTCGCACGTTCGGTCGCCAGGTTGACCGATGCACGCGTGACGCCCGGCACCTTGACGAGCGCCTTCTCGACGCGCGACACGCACGACGCGCAGGTCATGCCATCGATATCGAGTTCGATCGTCGTGGCGGCAGCCGGCGCAGACGGCGTTGCGTCGGGCGTCGCGTGCGCCACATGCGTGTGCGCGACGGCTTCGCCGGCCGCGTCGCGTACCGCGGCGCGGTAGCCGGCCTGATGGACCGCGTCGACGAGCCGGTCAGGCTCGACGGTCTCCTGCGCGGTGACCGTCGCCGTATGCGCATCCAGATCGACCGCCGCATCGACAACGCCCGGCACGGCGGCCAGCGCGCGCTGCACGCGGCCCGTGCAGCCGCCGCAATGCATGCCGTCGACGCTCAGCTCGATCGTTTGCAGCGCCGCGGAGGCAAGTGGTTCAGTCATGTCGGATTCCCCAAAAGCGCGGTTCGTGCCGCGAATGGTTCCAGTATCAACATTCCCATGATGGTAAGGTCAAGCGTCGGCGACGATGCGACGCAGGTCGATGCGCACAGGGTGTCACAACGCGGAAAAAGCGATCGCCCGGCATCCGTACGGACGCGCCGGTGCGCGCTGAAGCGCCGAGCTTGGCGCTCGCGGGGCGTTTACGGGCCGATGCTCCCGACGCTGTTCCAGATTTTTGATGAATTCCGTGAACTATTTCAGATTTTTTGACGATTCGGCTAGCGTTTTACCCGTTATTCGGCATATTGGGGGATGCCCTTAGGCGCTATGATACCGGCCTGACATCAGCGCCCACCGTTACGAAACGTAGCGAAACGGTCATCCGGGCACGCTGGGGTGCCTTGTTTTCGCCGTTCGCGAGACGAACAGGGCGTTGACTGAAAAGAACGATATTCGGCCAGTAATCGATGATTGAAAACCAGCGAGAATCAGTTTCTCTGCGACGCGCGTGCGCGTCGCTGGCCATTGCGGCGTTGCTTGCAGGATGCGCGTCGCAACCGGACGCGATCCAGCGGAAAACTGGCTGGATGCGCGCGGAAGTCGCCGACTCCTATATCTATGCGTATCCGCTCGTGCTGATGGACGTCGCGAAGGAAGCGGCGACGGGCGGCGACGGCGCGCAGCCGGGGCAGGCGCCGCTCAACACGCTGCGCCACGCCCAGGCGCTGCCGCCCGTCGGCGCGGTCAATCCGCCGCTGCCGGGCGTCGACACGCTCGACTCCACCGGCTGGCTCGATGTCGCCGCCGAACCCGTGATCGTCACGCTGCCCGACACGCGCGGCCGCTATTGGGACGCACGCGCGCTCGACATGTGGACGAACGTGCTGTGGTCGTCGTCGAGCGTCGCGGCGCGCGGCGCCCGTGGCGCCGGGCGATCGCAAACGATTGCCTTCGCCGCGAAGGACTGGCAGGGCACGCTGCCGAAGGGCGTGCAGCGTGTCGACGTGCCGTCCGCCAATGCGTGGCTCGAAGTGCGGCTGCAGACGAGCGGCGGGCGCGATCTGACGAACGTGAAGAAATTGCAGCGCGCGATCCGCGTGGTGCCGCTGTCGGTCTACACGGGCGCCGAGCGCGGCGCATCGGTCGCGGTCCATGCGGGCAGCGCACCATCCGAAGCGGTGGGCGGCGGCACGCCGGCCGAACAAGTGGCCGCGCTCGACCCGAAGGCGTTCTTCACGCGCTTCGCGCGGGCGCTGCAGGACAATCCGGCGCCGGCCGACGACGCACACGCGCAGGAATCGCTCGGCGACATCGGCGTGACGGCCGGCTACCCGGTGCTGTGGACGGGCGACCGTCTGACGGCCGCGACGGCCGGTGTCGCCGAGGCGCGCGCGCGGCTCGCGACCCCGCCGTCGAACCTGCTGAACGCGAACGGCTGGACCTGGCTCGGCGATACGGCCGGCAAGTACGGCCAGGACTACGCGTTGCGCGCGTATGCGGCCTACACGCAGTTCGGCACCGCGACGCGCGACGACGAGACGCTCGCGATCACCCGCGTCGACAGCGACGGCCACGCGCTGAACGGCGCGAACCGGTACGTGCTGCATTTCGCGCCGGGCGCGCTGCCGCCGGTGCGCGCGTTCTGGACGCTCACGCCGTACACCACCAACGGCGCGTTGCCCGACGTCGGGGCGGCGCGCCGCTCGCTCGGCGATCGCGACCGGCTGCGTCGCAACCACGACGGCTCGATCGACATCGTCGTGTCGGCGTCGCCGGGCGGCACGCATGCGGCCAACTGGCTGCCGGCGCCGCGGACCGATTTCGCGCTCGCGTTGCGCCTCTACGCGCCGAAGCCGCAGGCGAGCGACGGCTCGTGGATGCCGCCCGTCGTCGTCCGGAAATGAACGGTTGACCGCCGCCGTTGTCCGATCGGCGGGCGCGGCGGCGGCGCCCGACCGCCGTACCGTCACCTCCTGAGCCTATACTTTCGGGATAGCGTGCGCGGCCGCCCGGTTCTCCGGTGCGGCCCGGCATCCATTCCCGAGGCATTCAAGCATGGCAAGCGCAGACAAAGAAAACGTACCCTCGACCCTCCATGCCATCGGCGGCATTGCACGCTCGCGCCGGACCCGGCGTATCGGCATCGGCGTGCTGATCTTCCTCGTTTTATTCGGACTGCTCGGCTTCTTCGCGGCGCCGCCGCTGATCCGCCATGTCGCCGAACAGCAGTTGAGCAAGCAGCTCGACCGGCCGGCCACGATCCAGCGCATCGCACTGAACCCGTACACGCTGAACCTCGAAGCCGATGGCATCCACCTCGGCGAGCGCGGCGGCCAGGGCGACTTCATCGACATCGGCAAGCTCGTCGTGAGGCCGTCGTGGTCGTCGCTGTTCCGCGGCGCGCCGATCGTCAACGAGGTCCGGCTCGATTCGCCGCGTTTTCACGTCGTTCGCTACGACGCGCAGCGCTTCAACTTCACCGACCTGATCGAGAAGTTCTCGTCGCCAACGCCGAAGCCCGACAGCAAGCCGGCGCAATTCTCGGTGTCGAACATCCAGGTCAACGACGGCCGGATCGACTTCGACGACCGCCTGCTGAACGAAAAGCACGTGGTCGACAACTGGACGCTCGGCATTCCATACATCGCGACGCTGGCCTCGAAGACCGACATCTTCGTCGAGCCGAAGCTGCGTGCGCGCTTCGACGGCAGCCCGATCTCGATCGACGGCAAGACCAAGCCGTTCGCGCAGTCGCGCGAATCGGAGATCGCGCTGAAGTTCGACCGCCTCGACGTGCCGAAGCTGATCTCGTACGTGCCGGCGAAGCTGCCGGTGGCCGTGACGAGCGGCCTGCTCAGCAGCAACCTCACGGTCAATTTCGTGATGAGCGGCGAGACGCCCGCGCTGCGCGTGTCGGGCACCGTCGACCTGAACGACGCGAAGGTGACCGACCGCGCGTCGGCGCCGCTGTTCGCCGCGCGCGGCGTGCACGTCGCGGCGGCCGGGCTGGAACCGCTGCGCAACGCGATGCACTTCGACGAGATCCGGCTCGACCAGCCGGTGGTCGACCTGTCGCGCGACAAGCAGGGCGTGCTGAACGTCGAGAAGCTGGTCGCGCAACCGGCCGCCGCGCCGAAGGCTGAAGCCGGCAAGCCGGCCGCGTCGGCCGCCGCCGTTTCTGCCGCCACCGCTTCCGGCGCGTCGTCCGGTGCTGTCGCGGCCGCCAGCGGCGCGAAGGCCGAAGGCAGCGCCGCCGCGAAGGAAGCGCCGCCGCTCGACCTGACGATCCGCCATGTCGCGATCGACGGCGGCACGATCAACGTCGACGACCGCGTGCCGGCGACGCCCACCGCGCTGTCGCTGACGAAGCTCGCCGTGACGCTCGACGGTTTCTCGCTGCAGGGCAAGACGCCCGCCAAGTACACGCTGTCGACGTCGCTGTCGCGCGGCGGCGACGTGACGGCCGAAGGCGCGTTCAATCTCGCCGCGAAGCAGGCCGACACGAAGCTGACGGTCGCCGCGCTCGCGCTGCCGGCGCTGCAGCCGTATCTCGGCGAGGCGACGCGCGCGCGCGTGCTCGACGGCACGCTCGGCGCGACCGTCAACGCGAAGACCGACTGGGGCAAGACGCCGCTCGCCGCGGAAGTCGCCGACAGCACGGTCACGCTGAAGTCGCTGAAGATAGCCGCGCCCGACAACAAGGCGCCCGCGATCGTGCTGCCCGACGCGAGCGCGAAGATCGCGAAGATCGACGTCGCCGCGCGCACCGCCGAGATCGCGAGCGTCGACGCGACTGGCCTCGCGCTCGACGTGAAGCGCCTGAAGAACGGCAAGATCGACCTCGCGGCGCTGGCCGAACCGGCGCAAGCCGCGGTGCCGCCGCGCACGGTCGCGCGCAAGGCCCAGGCCGCCGCGCCGTCGTGGCACTACCGGATCGACGCGCTGAACGTGAAGGAGGCGTCCGCGAACTTCACCGACCTGTCGACGCCGCGCCCGGTGAAGCTGGCGATCAAGCCGCTGGAGCTGTCGGTGCAGAAGGTAAGCGACGACCTGACGAAGCCGCTGCCGGTGCAGCTGAAGGCGACGCTGAACCGCAAGGGCTCGCTGAACGTGTCGGGCGACGTGACCGCGCAGCCGCTGAAGCTCGGCCTGAAGATCAACGGCAACCGCCTCGATGCGGCTGCGTTCGAGCCGTACTTCGGCAGCGCGCTGAACGCGACGATCGCGAGCGCGCTGCTCAACGCGCAGGGCAACCTGACGTTCGCGCAGGTGAAGGACACGCCGCGCGCGACCTATCGCGGCGACCTCGCGCTGGTCGACGTGCGGATGCTCGACAAGGCAACGTCCGACCCGTTCGCCGGCTGGCGCTCGCTCGCGCTGTCGAACCTGAAGGCGAACTACGACGAGAAGGGCACCGACGTCGACGCCGCGCGCGTGACGTTCTCGAACTTCTACGGCCGCGTGCTGCTCGACGCGCAGGGCCGGCTGAACCTGAAGGACGTGGTCGCGAAGGAGACGGGCCCCGCGCAGTCGCTCACGCGCGACGCGAGCAAGGGCGAGCCGGTGCCGCTGTCGCCGGGCGTGACGCCGCCGGCCGCCGCGCAGGCCGCGTCGGCCGCGGCCGCGCAGCAGGCGTCCGTGCCGGCCGCCGTGTCGGCGACCGTGGTGGTGAAGGCCGCGCCGCAGCCGCAGAACCCGGTGCGGATGCACTTCGGCGAACTGCTGCTGCAGAACGGCCGCGTCACGTACACGGACAACTTCATCAAGCCGAACTACACGGCGAACCTCGTCGCGATCAAGGGCACGGTCGGCGCGTTCGGCACCGATTCGACGACGTCCGCGCCGGTCGACGTCGCCGCGAACCTCGCGGGCAACGGGCCGATCTCGATCAAGGGCTCGGTGAACCCGCTGATCGAGAAGCCGGCGCTCGACCTCACGGCCACCGCGCACGACATCGAGCTGACCAACCTGACGCCGTATTCGGCGAAGTACGCGGGCTATCCGATCACGAAGGGCAAGCTCAACGTCGACCTGCACTACCAGCTCGCGAACGACCAGCTGTCGGCGAACAACCACATCTTCATCGACCAGCTGACGTTCGGCGATCGCGTCGAGAACGACACGGCGACGAAGCTGCCGGTGAAGCTCGCGATCTCGCTCTTGAAGAACACGCGCGGCCAGATCGACGTGAACCTGCCGGTGTCGGGCTCGCTGTCGAATCCGGAGTTCAGCGTCGGCGGGCTGATCTGGCACGCGGTGCTGAACCTGATCGCGAAGGCCGTCACGTCGCCGTTCACGCTGCTCGCGAATGCGTTCGGCGGCAGCGGCGGCGAGGATCTCGGCTACGTCGAGTTCGCGCCGGGCTCGTACGCGTTGAGCGACGCCCAGCAGAAGAAGCTCGACACCGTCGTGAAGATGCTGACCGAGAAGCCGTCGATCCGCCTCGACCTGATCGGCCGCGTCGATCCGGCGCAGGACACGCCGGGCCTGCGCGACGCGTACGTCGAGCGGCTGGTGCGCCAGCAGAAGCTGAAGGACGTGGTCGGCCAGGGCGAGAGCATCGATCCGATGTCGGTGAAGGTCGACAAGGCCGAATACTCGAAGTACCTGACGCGCGCGTACAAGGCCGCCGACTTCAAGAAGCCGCGCAACCTGGTGGGCCTGCAGAAGACGCTGCCCGATGCGGACATGAAGCAGGCGCTCGCCGATCACGCGCCGGCCGACGACAACGCGCTGCGTGCGCTCGCGCAGCAGCGCGCGCAGGCCGTGCGCCAGTATCTCGACGGCAAGATCGATTCGAGCCGCATGTTCGTCGTCGCGCCGAAGCTCGACGCGAAGGGCATCTCGGACAAGGGCGCGACGACCCGCGTCGACTTCGGGCTGCAGTAAGCGTTACCGCCGCCCGTCATCCCTCATCCGCCGCCGCGCCCGCACCCGTCGGGCGTGGCGGCTTTTTTTCAGCGTCCGGCGATCGCCGGTTCGCGCTTGTCCAGCTCCTTCCTCGCGGCCAGCGGCAGACGCGCGTCGTCCCACTGCGTCAGCCATTCGACTTCCTTCGCGGTAAAGACCTGTCCGTAGTTGCGCAACGCGTACTGCAGCGCGTCGACGACGTGATGGCGAATGATTTCGGGGGTACGTGCATCGTCCAGCACGAACCGGAGAGCTTCCAGGGTTGACATAGTCGTGCTCCGGGTCAGGGAAAACCCTTTATCACACGCCAATAGTCGCGGGCCAAGTCGAAAAAAATCCCGTCGCACGGGCCGGCGCACGCGAGTGTCGCGGATTGCGACCCCTTCATGTCATTTGCGATTGGTTACGTTTGACAGAGAACAGAAAGCCCCGCTTCATCCGACCGCCGCACGATCCGGCGATATTTTGCGCGCCTGATGGCAGGTCACGCAGTTCAACATCAATCGATGAGGTGGGGTGATGATTTCCAGGTTCGTCAAGCAACGAAACATGGCGGTGATGGTGGCGGGTGCGCTGGCGCTCGCAAGCGCGGGCGTGCACGCGGCGCAACAGGACGGTAACGCTCAGGGCGAGAGCAACGGCCGGCCGAGCCGCGTCGTGAAGCACGTGCTGCTGCTGAGCATCGACGGCCTGCACGAGCAGGATCTGGCGCGCTGCATCGGCGCGAATACGTGCCCGAACCTCGCGGTGCTCGCGAAGAGCGGCGTGACGTACGCGAATGCGTACACGCCGGGGCTGTCGGATTCGTTTCCCGGCCTCGCCGCACTGGTGACGGGCGGCTCGCCGAAGACGGCCGGCCTGTTCTACGACGTGTCGTACGACCGCAACCTGTACGCGCCGAGCGACACGACGTGCTCGGGCAAGCAGGGCTGGAACGTCGTGTTCGACGAGACGACCGGCATCGATGCACAGAATGGCGGCGCGCTCGTGCACCTCGACGGCGGCGGCGCGTTCAATCCGCAGGCGATCCCGCATGCGAAGGTCAACGGCCAGTGCGTGCCGGTCTACCCGCACAACTACGTGAAGACCAACACGGTGTTCGAGGCCGTCAAGGCCAGCGTGCCGAATGCGCGCACCGCGTGGGCCGACAAGCACGCGTGGGGCTACGACTGGCTGAACGGCCCGTCGGGCACCGGCGTCGACGACCTGATGCGCACCGAGATCAATTCGATCGACCCGGCGACCAACACCGACTATACGGACGTCTACTCGCATACCGCGCGCTTCGACAACCTGCACGTGCAGGCGCTGATCCGCCAGATCGGCGGCCGCGATTCGACCGGCACGAAGACCGCGCCGGTGCCGACGCTGTTCGGCGCGAACTTCCAGACGCTGAGCGTCGCGCAGAAGGCGCCGGTCGCGAAGGGCGGCGGCTATCTCGACGCCGATTTCACGCCGAACGGGCAGGTTGCGAACGCGATCACGTATGTGGACGACGCGATCGGCCACGTCGTCGCGGCGCTGAAGCAGGCGAACCTGTATGCGTCGACGGCCGTGATCGTCACGTCGAAACACGGCCAGTCGCCGAGCGATCATACGAAGCTGGTGAAGAACGGCGACACGCTGACTAAGCTGCTCGAAGCGAACAATTTCCTCGATCCGAACGGCAACTTCGGCCAGAACAACACGACGACAGGCAACCTGAACGACGGTTCGGGCCTGGTCGGCACGGGCTTCGTGCAGACCGACGACGTCGGGCTGATCTGGTTGCGCGACCGCAGCCAGCGCACGGCCGTCGTGCAGACGCTGAAGGCGAACCTCGGCTGCAACGCGCCGGGGATCTGCGCGGACGGCCCGCAGGCGTACGTGCTGTACGGCGCGGCGCTGGCCGACCGCTTCGGTGATCCGGCCAACGGCCGCACGCCGGACATCGTCGTCCAGCCGAATCCGGGCGTGATCTACACGTCGAGCACGAAGAAGGACGAGGAGCACGGTGGCAACGCGCCGGACGACAGCCACCTCGGCCTGCTCGTGTCGTACCCGGGCATTCATCGTGCGCGCACGGTGAACGATCTCGTCGGCACGAAGCAGGTCGCGCCGACGATCCTCGCGCTGCTCGGCGCCGATCCGCGCCTGCTGCAGGCGGTCGTGGCCGAGAACACGCGCGTGCTGCCGGGGCTCGGTATCGGGCGTTGAGCGTGGGGAAGGGCGGTACGCCTGCGGCATGACCCGGGCGCATCACGGCGCCGCGATGCCGGTGCATGGCTTGAATTCAGGCGCGTGCACCGGCATATTCGTCGCGCATCACCCGTTCAACGACGTACCGAGAGGATCGTTCATGCGCCTTCTGCTCGCCCTGCTGCTCCCGTGGTTCCAGTTCTTCACGATCGGCCGCCCGATCGCCGGGATCATCTGTCTGCTCCTGCAACTCACGATCATCGGCTGGCTGCCGGCCGCGATCTGGTCGGTGTATGCGCTGAGCCAGTACAAGACCGATCGGAAGATCGACGCGGCGTTGCGCGGGCGGGGGTAGGCGCAATGAGCGCATCAGAACTCTTTCGGGGTAGTTCGGCCGAGTAGTTTGCATTTCGGTAGAAATTTATATATTTTACTCATATCGAGGGACATGATATATATAGATTTTTGCCGAAATGACGAATTCCTGCACCATTCAGCTTCACGCCGCCGGTCACTGGCACGACATCGGCAGCGTCACCTTGTTCGGCGAGCCTGACGAAGGATGGCGCGCTCGCGCCTACTCGGGCTACGGCGTTGAATGGATCGTCCGTCATCAGGCTGCGCGCGATGCGCATGCGATGTCGTGCACCTTTCCCGTCGAACTCGAGCCGCTGGTGACATCCCATTGGCCGGTTTTCCTGATCGATTTGTTGCCCCAGGGTTTCGGTCGCCAGGAACTGTTGCGCCGCCTCGATTTGCCGGAAACGGCGGAGGAGCGAGCCGACTGGCCCTTACTGCTGGCAGGAGCCGGTAATTCGATCGGCAATCTGCGAATCAAGGAAGCCGCCCAGTGGCTCGCCGAGCGACAAGGGCCGCAGCACGGTTTCACGGACGACGAAGTGGCCATGCGCGGAGACGCATTCAGCGAGTATCTCGCCGAACACGGATTCTTCGTTGCAGGCTCTTCCGGCGTGCAGGGTGAATGGCCGAAGCTATTGCTGACCCGCGCCGACGATGGGCTGCTCTATCTCGATCACACGCTGCCCGACGAGCGTGCGGTTGCACACTACATCGTCAAGTTCGGACGCGGCAGTAACGAGCGTCTTGCACAGATTCTGCGCCACGAAGCACCCTACATGGCGTTGGCCCGGCGTCTCGGTCTGCGCGTGCATGCACCGCTGACGCTGCGTGATCGGGCGCTGTTCATTCCGCGGTTCGATCGCGCGCGAGTGGGTGACGGCGTTGTCCGGTTCGCCCAGGAAAGCATTGCTTCGTTGACGGGCAAAGCCGGCTTCGGTGTCGTGCCGAGTCACGACGAGGTATGCGCGCATCTCGTACGGCAATGTACCGATCCCCAGGCCGAGGTTGCGGAGTACTTGTGTCGCGACGTCGCCAATCTTGCGTTGGGCAATAAGGACAATCATGCGCGAAACACCGCGTTGCAACGCGATTTCCAAGGGCGCATTGCGTTGACGCCGCTTTTCGACTTTGCGCCGATGTATCTGCATCCCGATGGCATTGCCCGACGCATTCGCTGGGAGGGAAATGACGGTGGCCGGCCGGACTGGGCGAGAGTGCTTGACACGGTGGTCCGGTCGAGCGAATTCTGGGCGGGGAGCGAGCGACCCGTGCTTGATCGCGATGCACTGCAGACGCGGCTGCGTGCAATGGCACCGCGCCTACAGGAGATCGCCGATCAAGGAACGGATCTTGGGTTGGAGCCCGATGTGCATGCCTTTCTTAAACCGGGCCTGGAGCGGTTTGCGCGCGAACTGGATGCGCTGCGCTAAGCGGGGATGGCACCATGGACAAACGCTATAACACGATGCCGCTTCCCGAGCAGCTCGCACTGCGGCGGCAAGCGGTCGAGGAGGTTCTTGCACACCCTGAATGGACGCTGCGCGAATCGGTGCGTCATTTGAAGAAGACGATGCGGTTGACGAGTGCCGAAGTGGCCAAGCTGGCCGGCGTGTCGACCAAGACGATCCAAGATATCGAGCAGGGTCGCAGCGACGGGACGGTACAGACGATGAATCGCATCTTCGGCATGCTGGGGCTTAAATTGGGTGTGGTGCGACAGAGCCCATAGCCGGGCGGGACGTGTCGTCCGCGGGTCCCTCGTTATTGCGGCGCTGGCTGCAGCCAGCCGAAGCCGCGGCCCAACGACAAAACGGCCGCCCGGTCCATCTTTCGACCAGGCGGCCGCTCCGCCTACTTCACCGCAAACAGCGTCAGGTTCATGAAGATCTTGAACGCGTAGCCGAGCGTGACGGCGCCGATCACGCCGCCCGCCCACAGAACGACGAACCACATCCAGCCGCGCATCCGCGGCCGCGGCGCCTCGGGCTGGCCGGCGGTGGAATCAGTGGTGGTAGTAATGCTGGTCTTCATGGCGCACCTTGCCTCGGAATACCCAATAACCCATCGTCGTGTAGGCGATGATGATCGGGAGGATAACCGCTGCGCCGACCAGCGTGAAGGTCTGGCTAGAACGCGGCGCCGCCGCTTCCCAGATCGTCATCGTCTGAGGAATCGCATACGGGAACAGCGTGACGAGCAGGCCGACGTAGCCGAGCAGCACCAGCGCTAGCGCGAGCACGAACGGCGTCATGTCGTGCCGGTCGCGTACCGCGCGGCGCATCCACACCGCGCACGCGGCGACCAGGAACGGCACCGGCAGCAGGCGCCAGAACAGGCCCGATTCGAACCAGCGCTGCGCGATGGCCGGGTCCTGCAACGGCGTCCACAGGCTGACGACCGCGATGAAGCCGAGCAGCACGACGGTCAACGGCCACACGACGCGATGCAGGCGGCGCTGCAGGTCGCCTTCGGTCTTCGCGACGAGCCAGCAGCAGCCGAGCAGCGCGTATGTCACGATCAGGCCGAGGCCGGTCAGCAGGCTGAACGGCGTGAGCCAGTCGAACGCGCCGCCCGCGTACACGCCGTCCTTCACGTCGATGCCCTGCAGGAACGCGCCGAGCGCGATGCCCTGGAACAGCGTCGCGCCGGCCGAGCCGCCGATGAACGCGAGATCCCACAGCTGCTTCGTGCGCCGCGCCTTCGCGCGGATCTCGAACGACACGCCGCGGAAGATCAGGCACACCAGCATGAAGATCAGCGGCAGGTACAGTGCCGACAGCACGGTCGAATAGACGATCGGGAACACGGCGAACAGCCCGGCGCCGCCGAGCACGAGCCACGTCTCGTTGCCGTCCCACACGGGCGCGACCGTGTTCATCATCAGGTCGCGTTCCTTTTCGTCCGGGAAGAACGGGAAGACGATGCCGATGCCGAGATCGAAGCCGTCGAGCACGACGTACATGAAGAGCCCCAATGCGATGATCGCGGCCCAGATTACGGTGACGTCCATAGGTTTTCTCGTTTGCGAATGGGGTAGGCTCAGACGGTCTCGATCAGCTCGTCGACGGCGGACATCGGGCGGCGCGCGGTGTGATCGGGGCGCGTGTCCGGTTTATCGTCGTGCTCGACGTCGGGCAGCGCGGGGCCGGCCTTCATCAGCTTGAGCATGTAGTACACGCCGGTGCCGAACACGAGGAAGTACACGATCACGAACGTCATCATCGACAGGCTGACCTGCTGTACCGACAGCGGCGACACGGCCTGCGCGGTGCGCATCACGCCATACACGACCCACGGCTGGCGGCCGGCTTCGGTCGTGACCCAGCCCGCGAGCAGCGACACGAAACCGGTCGGGCCCATCACGAGCGCGAAGCGCTGGAACCACTTCGATTCATACAGGCGGCCGCGGCGGCGCAGCAGCCACGCGAGCGCGGCGAGGCCGATCATCGCGAAGCCGAGGCCGACCATGATCCGGAAGCTCCAGAACACGACCGTCGAATTCGGACGGTCCTCAGGCGGAAAGTCCTTCAGCCCGCGGATCTCGCCGTCCCAGCTGTGCGTGAGGATCAGGCTGCCGAGGTGCGGCACCTTCACCGCATAGCGGGTCGTTTCGGCCTTCATGTCCGGGATGCCGAACAGGTTGAGTGCGGTGCCGCCCTTCTCGGTTTCCCACAGCCCCTCGATCGCGGCGATCTTCGCGGGCTGGTGCTTCAGCGTGTTGATGCCGTGCTGGTCGCCGATCACGGCCTGCAGCGGCGCGAGCACCAGCAGCAGCCACAGCGCCATCGAGAACATCTTCTTCACGCCCTTGTCGCGGCGGCCCTTCAGCAGGTGCCATGCGCCGGTCGCGGCCACCACCAGCGCGGCGACGATGAACGCGGCGATCGCCATGTGGAACAGGCGGTACGGGAACGACGGGTTGAAGATGATCGCGAACCAGTCGGTCGGCACGACACGGCCGTCGACGATCTCGAAGCCCTGCGGCGTTTGCATCCAGCTGTTCGACGCGAGGATCCAGAACGTCGAGATCAGCGTGCCGATCGCGACCATCAGCGTCGCGCCGAAGTGCGCGCGCGGGCTCACGCGGTTCCAGCCGAACAGCATGATGCCGAGGAAGCCGGCCTCGAGGAAGAACGCGGTCATGACCTCGTACATCAGCAGCGGGCCGGTGACGGCGCCGGCGAAGCTCGAGAAGCCGGACCAGTTGGTGCCGAACTGATAGCTCATCACGACGCCGGACACGACACCCATCCCGAACGCGACCGCGAAGATCTTCGACCAGAACAGGCAGAGGGTCTTGTAGTACTGCTTGCCGGTCTTCAGCCAGCGATATTCGAGCACGGCGATGAAGCTGGCGAGGCCGATGCTCAGTGCCGGGAAGACGATGTGAAAGGAGACGGTGAACGCGAATTGCAGGCGGGCCAGATCGAGGGCCGAAAGTGCGGTGTCCATACCAGATGACCGAAGCTGACGATACCCGCCGGCGGGTGCCGGCGGACCCCGGCGAACAGGCGTCGGGGTTGGCTGGAGTATGGGCTGCGATGTTGCACCGCGAAATGCGCCAACTCGTCGCAGATGTCCAGCCTGCCGCGCGCGATTTCGGGATAAATCGTTGATTCGTATCAATAAGGTCGTTCGCAGTGCGTGCGGTTGCGGCGTGGCGGTCTGACGCACGTGCGTCAATATGGCGCGTCGCGTCATCGGAACGGTTTTGCGCATGCGCCAACCGCGTGCCGGGACGGCGATCGGTTTCGATCCGTTAGCGCGTAACGCGACCGTCCGGACGGGCGGGGCCGTTTGTCACACGGGTAACGTTGCGCAACATTCGCGCGCTCGCCCGTAATGGATGCCGGAGCGCGTGCGGCGTAGCGTTCGGGGTGCCGGGTTCGCATCGGCGAACCCGCCAGCCGGAGAACGTGACGTGAATGGATTGAAGCTCGCACTGGGCGCGGCGGCCGCGGTGGCGGTCGCGACGGGCGGCGTGGCGCATGCCGCCCGGGTCGGGGTCTATATCGGCCCCGGCTACCCGTATTACGCCCCGGTCGTCCCTGCGCCTTACTACTACTCGCCGCCCGTCGTCGCGGTGCCGGTCGCTCCGCCGCCGCCGCCCGAGTATGTCGAGCAGGGGCAGCCGCAGGACAACGGCGACGCGAACCTCTGGTACTACTGCGACGCGTCGAAGCATTACTACCCGTACGTGAAGACCTGCAAGTCGGGCTGGCGTTCGGTGCCGGCGCGGCCGCAGTGACGGAGGCGCAACGATGAAAACCGTATTTCGACCGCTGCGTGTGCCGGCCGTGCTGGCGCTTGTCGCGCTGCTCGGTGCGTGCGCCTACCTGCCGACCGGCCCGAGCGTGATGGCGCTGCCGGGCACCGGCAAGTCGTTCGACCAGTTCCGCGCCGACGACGGCAGTTGCCGGCAGTACGCGTTCCAGCAATCGGGCGGCGTGAGCGCCGGGCAGGCGTCGACCGCGAGCGCGGTCGGCAGCGCGGCCGTCGGCACCGCGCTCGGGGCGGCGGCCGGCGCCGCGTTCAACGGCGGCACCGGCGCGGCGGTCGGCGCGGGCGCGGGGCTGCTCGCGGGCAGCGTCGTCGGCGCGGGCGCCGCGCAGGGCTCGGCCTATGACGTCCAGCGCCGCTACGACTACGCGTATCTACAGTGCATGTATGCGACCGGCAATCGCGTGCCGGTGCCGGGCGGGATGAGCGGCGGTAGTGGCGGCGGGTATGGCGGGGGCGGATACGGCACCGCGCCGCGCGCGGCGCCGCCGATGCCGCCGGCGGGCGTCCAGCCGCCGCCGCCGCGATATTGACGCGCGCGATCGCGGCGTATCCATCGGCACATGCCGCGTGAATTGCGTACACTCTGAGTCTCGTTTTCGGTGGGGCCGGGCGCAGGAAGGCCGGCCCGCGTTCACTCAGGGCACAGCGATGATCGATTTACGCAGCGATACCGTGACACGTCCGGGCCAGGCGATGCTGGCCGCCATGACCGCCGCCGAAACCGGCGACGACGTCTGGGGCGACGACCCGACCGTCCTGCGCCTGCAGGCGGTGACGGCCGAGCGGGCCGGCAAGGAAGCCGGCCTGTTCTTCCCGAGCGGCACGCAGAGCAACCTGGCCGCGCTGATGTCGCATTGCGAGCGCGGCGACGAGTACATCGTCGGCCAGCTCGCGCACACCTACAAGTACGAAGGCGGCGGCGCGGCCGTGCTCGGCAGCATCCAGCCGCAACCGATCGAGAACGCGCCGGACGGCACGCTGCCGCTCGCGAAGATCGCCGCGGCGATCAAGCCGCTCGACAATCACTTCGCCCGCACGCGCCTGCTCGCGCTCGAAAACACGATCGGCGGCCAGGTCCTGCCGGAAGGCTATGTGCAGGAAGCCGTCGCGTTCGCGCGCAGCCGAGGGCTGTCCACCCACCTCGACGGCGCGCGCGTGTGCAATGCGGCCGTCGCGTCGGGGCGCCCGATTGCCGAGTTGTGCGCGCCGTTCGACACCGTGTCGATCTGCTTCTCGAAAGGGCTCGGTGCGCCGGTCGGCTCGGTGCTGGTCGGCAGCCGTGCGCTGATCGAGCGCGCGCAGCGCTGGCGCAAGGTGCTGGGCGGCGGGATGCGGCAGTCGGGCATTCTCGCGGCGGCATGCCTGTATGCGCTCGATCACAACGTCGAGCGGCTCGCGGACGATCACGCGAACGCCGCGCATCTCGCGGCCGGCCTCGCGCGCATCGACGGCGTGAAGGTGCTGTCGCATGCGACGAACATGGTGTTCGCGCAATTCCCCGAAGCCGATTGCGCGCCGCTCGAGGCGTGGCTCAAGGCACGCGGGATTCTCACGCAGATGCTGTACGCGTCGCGCTTCGTCACGCATTGCGACGTGTCGCGCGCGGACATCGACACGTTCCTCGGCGCGGTCGGCGAGTATTTCTCGCAGCGTCGCGCGTGAAGCGGAACGCGCCGGCCGGCGACGGGCCGGCGCGACGTGGCATGACGCAAGACGCGGAGGGTTGACGCGGCGCGGCGCGTCGTCGGTCGATCGGTGCCGTGCCGGCGGATTACGCCTGCCGCGGCGTGTCGGCGGGCGGCGTGCCGTCGTGGAACAGCGATTTCAGCTGCGTGCGCAGTTCGGCGCTGTCGGTGTGCTGGTGCACCGAGACCGCGTGTTGCACGGCGGCCTCCAGCAGTTCGTTGTCGGAGTCGGCGGAAATCGCGACCGAGCAATGCATCGCGCTGGGAAACTCGCGGCAATCGATATAGCGGCGGGACATGATGTTCTCCTCACATGAAAGGGAACGGCCGGATCGGGATGATTGGCCGCGCGGCGCGTTCGCGAGGCCGATGGAAAAAGTATAGGCGGCGTGGCCGACTTTCTCGTCGGAGTGCATACTGCGCCGGCCGGCCGTGTCGATCGCCGGCGCGACTGCCAGCGCGTTACGGCAGCGGCGCGAGCAACCGGCGCGCCGCTTCGACCACCCGCTCGGACAGCGACGCCATCGTCGGCGACTGCACGGTCCACGCGTGCCAGTACAGCGTGACGTCGGTCGGATGCGCGGGCGCGAGATCGACGAGTCCCTGCGCATCGAGCGGCGCGGTGCCGATCAGCGGCTCGGGCACCATCGCGTAGCCGAGCCCGTGCCGCACCGCCGCGAAGTGCGAATGGGTGCCCGGCACGTAATGGCACGGGTACGCGCCGTCCGGCAACCCGAACTTCTCCTTCAGGAACGACGACTGCAGCGTGTCGCGCCGCGAATACGCGACGACGGGCGCGTGGCGCGCGCTCGTGCGGTTCAGCCCGCGCGGAAACCAGCGCACCGCGAACGCGGCGGCCGCGAGCAGCCGGTAGCGCATCGTGCCGAGCGGCGTCGCGAGGCAGCCGCGCATCGGCTTCGGCTCGGTCGTCACGCAGCCGACCGCCATCCCGCTTTCGAGCAGCGCGAACGTGTGATCCTGATCCTCGACGATCAGCTCGAACAGGATTCGCTCGCCGGCGAGCACCGACGTCAGCGCGGGCAGGAACCACGTGCCGAGGCTGTCGGCGTTCAGCGCGATCGTGACCGAGATCGGCGATTCGCGCTCGGCCGCGAGCGTGCTCTGCAAGTCGGCCTGCAGCAGCGCGACGCGGCGCAGGTGCTGCAGCACGCGCTGCCCGGCCACCGTCGGGCGGCACGGCCGCGTGCGCAAGACGAGCGGCGTGCCGAGGCTCGCCTCCAGCGCGCGGACCCGCTGCGTGACGGCGGACGCGGTCACGTGCAGGCGCACGGCCGCCTGCTCGAAGCTGCCGGTGTCGGCGACGGCCAGCAGCGCGGCGGCCTGCTTCGGATCGATCGTCATCGACATGTCGGGAGTATTCCTGTGATCGGAAACGAGAACAGGCGGTAGTGTAAGGCAGCGTGCGATGCGGTCCCGGCGGCGAATCGTCCGCGCTGCCCGATTCGTCGTCGGAATAGCGCACCGCGTAAGGGATGCGCGGCGATGCGGGCATTTTGATCTAGGCTATATGAACGTGCGCGACGCCGCCCGCGTGGCGGCGAGGTCGTCATGCCGACGCCGGTGCCCGACGACGATATGCAGCACGCCGATCCGACTACACCTCGCTGAAGAACCCGCGACGGAGCACCAGAGCAATGATCTTCCGGCAACTTTTCGATCCGCAATCGTCGACGTACACGTATCTGCTCGCCGACCCCGCATCGCGCGAGGCGCTGCTGATCGATCCCGTGTTCGAGCAGGTGCGTCGCGACGCGGCGCTGCTCGACGAACTCGGATTGCGGCTCGTCGCGACCATCGATACGCACGTGCATGCCGATCACGTGACGGGCGCGTGGCTGCTGAAGCAGCGCACGGGCAGCGCGATCGCGATCTCGGCCGCGAGCGGCGCGCACGGCGCCGATCGCTACCTGAACGACGGCGACCGCTGTGCATTCGGCCCGCGCTACCTGACCGTGCGCGCGACGCCCGGCCACACGAGCGGCTGCATCAGCCTCGTGCTCGACGACGAATCGATGGCGTTCACCGGCGATTGCCTGCTGATCCGCGGCACCGGCCGCACCGACTTCCAGCAGGGTGACCCGCGTGCGCTGTATCGCGCGGTGCACGGCCGGCTCTTCACGCTGCCGACCGCGTGCCTGCTGTATCCCGCGCACGACTATCGCGGGCTCACGGTGACGAGCGTCGGCGAGGAGCGGCGCTTCAACCCGCGTCTCGGCGGCGATCTCAGCGAAGACGATTTCGCGGGCTACATGCGCAACCTCGGGCTCGCTCATCCGCGCCAGATCGACGTCGCGGTGCCGGCGAACCTGCAGTGCGGCGTCGCCGCGAACGCACCCGATGCGCAGGCGGCAGCCGACTGGGCGCCGCTCGTCTATACGTTCGCCGGCTTCTGGGAAATCGATCCGCAATGGCTCGAGGATCATCTGCCGGCCGTGCAGGTCGTCGACGTGCGCGAGCCGGACGAATTCGCGGGCCCGCTCGGCCATCTGCCCGGCGCGACGCCGATCCCGCTCGGCGAACTGGCCGCGCGCACCGGTGAAATCGCGCACGACCGGCCGGTGGTGACCGTGTGCCGGGCCGGCGGGCGCTCCGCGCAGGCGACGGTGATCCTGAAGAAGGCCGGCTTCGACGCGGTCGCGAATCTCGGCGGCGGGATGCTGCGCTGGCGCGCCGAAGGGCGCGTCGTGATGGACGGCCGATCGTAGCGGCCCAGGCAGTCCCTCGAAAAAAATGTCGGACCGATGTCGAAACGGCCGGGCGCCGTTCGTCGTCAAGGTATCCGATCACGTGGCGCCGCACGACGTGGCGCCGAAACCCAGAGAGACCCCACGATGATGCCGACGCTTTACGCCCATCCCTTTTCGTCCTACTGCCAGAAGGTGCTGACCGCGCTGTACGAGAACGGCACGCCGTTCGAGTATCGCGTGCTCGCGCACGACGATCCGAAACCGATGCAGGAACTGACCGCGCTGTGGCCGCTGAAGCGCTTCCCGGTGCTCGTCGACGCGGGCCGCACGGTGATCGAGGCGACGATCATCATCGAGTATCTCGGTCTCGCCCATCCGGGCCCCGTGCGCCTGCTGCCCGACGATCCGCGCGCCGCGCTCGAGGTGCGCACGATGGACCGCTTCTTCGACAACTACGTGGCGACGCCGCAGCAGAAGGTCGTGTTCGATGCGCTGCGGCCGGAAGCCGAGCGCGATGCGCGCGGGGTGGCCGATGCGCGTGCGATGCTCGACACGTCGTATGCGTGGCTCGACAAGACGATGGCCGATCGCGAATGGGCGGCCGGCGATCGTTTCAGCCTCGCCGATTGCGGCGCGGCGCCGTTCCTGTTCTACGCGGACTGGACGCACCGGATCGATCCGGCGTTCGCGAACGTGATCGCGTACCGCAAGCGTCTGCTCGCGCGGCCGTCGTTTGCGCGCGCGGTCGACGAGGCACGGCCGTATCGCTCGTTCTTTCCGCTCGGCGCGCCCGATCGCGATTGACAGGCGCGGCCGTCGCACAGCGTGCCGCTGCCGCGCATGGCCGGCAGCGCGCGCCGGGGCGACGGAACGACAGCAGCAGCGGCACCATCGCGCGGTGGCCGTCACATCGTGCGCGTGGCCGACTGCGCGAGCGTCAGCAGTTCGTCGAACTGCGTGATCAACTCGAAGCACAGCAGGAACGCGAGCGTATAGGCCGGCGCGGGGAAGCGCCGGATCATCTCCAGCACCTGCGGCGCGAAGCGCGAGCGGATCGCGTCGCGCGTCAGCAGCCACGCGATCGCGATGCCGATCGCCGCGCCCGCGATCAGGTCGGTCGGATAGTGAAAGCCGAGATACGCGCGCGGCAGGCAAATGAACACGACCGAATACAGCAGCGCGACGATGCCGACGCGGCGCGCGATGATGAAGATGCCGGTCGCGATCGCCATCCACAGCATCGCGTGATCGCTCGGAAACGAACTCCATGTCTGCAGCGTCGCCGCACGCAATCCGGCCGACGGAAAGTGCAGGTGCAGGTCGGGGTTGTAGATCGGCCGCACGCGGAACGGCAGCACCTGCGCCAGCACGCGGCCGACGGCGAGCGCGATGAGCCCGCTCGCGACGGTGGCGACGACCAGCTCGCGTTGCCGCTCGCGGTTCGGCCCCGGCTGGAACCACAGCCAGCACAGCACGGGAATGAGCACGAAGCCCTTGAACGTGTAGAGGCCCGCGACCACGCGGATCGCGTGATTCATCAACGGGCCGAACGTCAGGTGGGTGAGGAAGACCTGGATCGTGGTGTCGAAATTGTTCATGTCCTGTGCGACCCGGGCGGACGCGCAGCGCATGACAGGCGGCCGGCTGGATCGAAAAGCGCGCTCGCACGGAGCGCAATGGGGGGCAAGTATGTCACCCGTTATTTCGAAGAAAATGCGAAAAAATACCGGGATTCCCCTGATAAAGCGGGGCTGGGTGGTGGGGCCGGATGGGGGCGCGCCGTGCGGCGCGGCAAGGCCGAATCGTCCGACGTTTGCGTGCGGGCGTGCACGGCCGCCGGAAAAATATTTGGGTGAACTGGACAATTCGCCAAGCCGGTGCGGACCTTGCGCCGGATGAACGATTGCCGTGCCGGCGCGGCGCGAATCTGCCGGGCGGCGCGGCGTCATGCGCACCGATAAAAAAAAACGGGCAAGCCTCATCGGCTTGCCCGCCGGCGTGACGCGATGCCCGACTTCAGTTGCGCCACACCCGCACGGCGAGCGCGGCCAGCGACGTCGCGACGGCCAGCGCGGTCACCGCATTCCAGCCCAGTTGCGCGAGCAACAAACTGCCGATCGCGGCGCCGGCCGCCATCCCGATGAACATGCCGACGAACAGCACCGCGTTGAGGCGGCTGCGCGACGCGGGATCGATCCGGTAGACGATCGACTGGTGCGCGATCAGCGTCGCCTGCACGCCCAGATCGAAGCCGATCGTCGCGACCGCGAGCAGCACGAGCTGCGCATGCGGCGACATCAGCGGCGCGGCGGCCATCGACGCGAACGACAGCGTCGCGATACCGATGCCGATGCGCGTGACGCGCTCCGGGCCGTGATGATCGGCCAGGCGCCCGGCGATCGGCGCGGCCAGCGCGCCGGCGGCGCCTGCGAGGCCGAAGGCGCCGGCGGCCGCGCTGCCGAGGTGGAACGGCGCGCCGTGCAGCATCACCGCGAGCGTCGACCAGAACGCGCTGAACCCGACGGCCAGCAGCCCCTGCGCGAGCGCGGCGCGGCGCAGTGCCGAATGCGCGCGCCACAGCGCGCCAAGCGAGCCGATCAGCGCGCGATACGGCAGCCGCGTGGTCGGCTCGAAGCGCGGCAACCCGCGCGCGGCCACGACGCCGATCACGGCGACGCTGGCGGCCGCGAGCGCGAACATCGCGCGCCAGCCGGCCGTCTCGGCGACGAATCCGGCCACCACGCGCGACAGCAGGATGCCGAGCAGCAACCCCGTCATCACCGTGCCGACGATGCGGCCGCGATGCGCGTCGTGCGCGAGCGTGGCGGCGGCCGGCACGACGTCCTGCGCCATCGTCGCGGCTAGGCCGATCGCGAAGCTCGCCGCGAGCAGCAGCCCGAGCGACGGTGCGATCGACGCCAGCAGCAGCGCGACGACCAGCGCGGCGGCCTTGGTCACGATCACGCGGCGCCGGTCGAAGCGGTCGCCGAGCGGCGCGAGCAGCAGGATGCCGAGCGCATAGCCGAGCTGGGTGAGCGTCGGCACGAAGCCGATCGCCCGCGCCGACGCGCCGAGATCGGGTGCGAGCGCGCCGAGCATCGGCTGCGCGTAGTACAGCGGAGCGACGCCGAGGCCCGCGGCGGCCGCGAGCAGCAGCACGAGCCGGCGATTGGGCATCGAATGAGCGGCCGCGGCCGGACGGGCCGGGGCATGCGCCGCGCGGGGCGCGGCATCGAGACGGGTCGGGGTGGACATCGCGTACATCCTCGGGGGAAGAATGGGATGGACGCGAGTGTGGCGGTAGGCGGCCGGCGACGGTAGTGCCGCCTCGCGCAGATTTGTTATACGCTCCACGAATGACCGAAAAATCCTCTCCTTCTCCCGCTGCTGGCGGGTCCCGCCGCATCCAGGCGGTGCCGGTGGACGGCGCCGGCTATCGTTTCGAGCTGATGGAAACCTTCGTGCGCATAGTCGAGGCCGGCAGCCTGTCGGCGGCTGCCGTGCAACTGCATACGACGCAGCCGACCATCAGCCGGCGGCTGCAGGCGCTGGAAAACTCCCTCGGCATGCGGTTGCTGCAACGCACGACCCATACGATGCGGCTGACCGTCGACGGCGAGCGGTGCTTCAAGCAGGCGAAGGAGCTGCTGGCGAGCTGGGCGGCGTTCGAGGCCGATTTGCGCGGCGCGCAGGAGGAGCCGGACGGGCTGCTGCGCGTCGCGGTGCCGCACGCGTTCGGCCAGCAGCGTTTCGTCGCGCCGCTCGCGCAGTTCCTGCGCGACTATCCGCGTGTGTCGGTCGAGTGGCTGCTGCAGGACGAGGTGCGCGATTTCGTCGGCAGCGGCATCGATTGCGCGATCCAGGTCGGCGAGCCGACCGATCCCGGCGTGGTCGCGATCCGGCTGACGAAGGTGCCGCGCTTCGTGGTCGCCGCGCCGTCGGTGCTGAACGGCGCCGACGTGCCGGCCGATCCGGACGCGCTCGCCGCGCTGCCGTGGCTCGCGTTGCGCACGTACTACCGCACCGAGCTTGCGTTGACGCATGCGGCCACCGGCGACACGCGGCGCATCGCGATCCGCCCGCGCATCACGACCGCGAACCTGTATGCGCTGCGCAGCGCGGCGCTGCTGGGCGTCGGCGCGTGCGTCGGGTCGTCGTGGATGCTGGCCGACGATCTCGCGCGCGGCGATCTCGTGCACCTCGCGCCGGAGTGGCAGGCCGCGCCGCTACCGGTCTACCTCACGTATCCGCATGCGCAGTTCTATCCGTCGCGGCTCGTGCGGTTCGCCGCGATGATGCGCGAGGCCGTGCCGGCGCTGGTCGAAGGGCGCGATGGCTGAAGCGGGCGGCACTGGGCGGCGGCTCGCCGTCAGCCGCGCCGGACGCCTTCGGGCAGCGCGCTGATGCGGCGTACCTCGGGCGAATCGAGCCACGCGCGCGACGTCGCGCAGTCGACGAACATGTCGGTCGCGTCCTCGCCCCAGAACAGGTCGCCTTCGAGTACGAAAGTCGGTACGCCGAATACGTTCTCGGCGATCGCGCGATCGGTGTTGGCGCGCAGCGCGTCCTTCACCGGCTGGGCTTCGACGGCCGCCACGCCTTCCGGAAAGCCGACCGCCTCGCACAGCGCGGCGAAGCCTTCCGGCGTCGATACGTCCTGGCCGTCGCGCCAGATATGCCGGAAGATGCGCCGGATCGCGTCGCGCGAGCTGCCCATCGCGATCGCGAGGCGCAGCGGCTTGATCGGATTGAACGGGTGCGCGGGCGGCATCCGGAACGCAATGCCGAGCTTGTCCGCACGGTATTGCGCATGCCGATAGGTGAACACGCGCTTGGCCGCGATCTCGGCCGGCGCTTTCTGGCCCCAGTGTGCAAGCAGCGCACCGAGCACGATCGGCCGCGGCTCGAACGCGGCGGCGGGCGGCAACCGGTCGAACTGCTCCTGTTGCAGGTAGGCGAACGGCGAAACGAAATCGAAATACCAGGTGGCGCTGCGCGCGGCGTTCATCGCGGGTGTCTCCTCGGGTGGGTCCGGTTGACGGTTGCACGTTCGGTGCGTCGCCGGCAAACGGCGCGCTGCGTGCATCGGCGGCCAGTGTCGCATGCGGCCGCTTTTCGCGCTGCCGTATCGCGTGCCGCCCGCAACCTGTTCCCTACGACCGGGCGGCGTCGTCCGCCGACGATGCGAGCCGCGCGAGACTGTCGCGCACCGCCGGCGCGTCGTAGCGGGCGCCCGCGCCGCCGAGGGCGACGGTCGCCTTCTGCGCGAGCGGCAGCAGCATCGCGAGCGCCGCCGTCATCGCCGGCGCGGGGGCGAGCCGCGATTTCGGGCCCGACACCGTCAGCGCGCCGACGCATTCGCCGGCCGCGCCGAACACGGGCACGGACGCCGAGGCCGTTTCCGGGTCGCGCTCGCCGTACGACGCGGCCCACAGCTGTTCGCGCACGTCGTTCCAGCGGGCGTCGTGCGTGTCGGTGAAGGCCAGCAGCACCTTGCCCGATGCGCCCTGGCCGACCGGAAACTCCTCGCCGACCCGGATCGACACGCGCACGGCCCGCGCGGGCTCGACGCGATACAGCACGGAGCGCACGTCGCCCTGACGCACGTAGAACGACGCCGTTTCCCCGAGTTCGCGGCTCAGCGTCTCGAGGAGCGGCTCGACCACCGGGCCGACGCGGAACGAACGCTGGTACAGCGCGGCGAGCCGCAACGGCTCGTGCCCGACCGCGTACTGGCCGTCGTCGAGCTTGCGCATGAATCCGCCATGCTCGAGCGCGGCGAGCAGGCGCAGGATCGTGCTCTTGTACAGCCCGGTGCGGCGCGACAACTCGGCGAGCGACAGCCGGTCGTCGGTCTGGCCGAACGCGCGGAGGATCGCGAACGCGCGGTCGAGGACCGCGACGCCGCTGGACGCTTCTTCCGTCGCCGGATCGGCTGCGTCGCCGGCGTGATCTGCTGGATTCCTGGGCACGGCCTGCTTCCTTCGAATGATGGTCGGCGGACTATATCGTTCTATCTGACAGAACGCAAGTTCCAGAAAAACGCGATTTCACGGGTATACCCCGCTTATCGCCCATTCGATGCACGCTTAAAGTTCTGTCAAACAGAACTATGTTCTTTCAGACAGAACGATGAGGTGTCGAATGAAGGTTTCCGAAAACACGAAGGTGCTGGTCAGCGAGGTCGGCCCGCGCGACGGGCTGCAGAGCATCAAGACCGTGATGCCGACGGCTGCCAAGCTGCGCTGGATCACCGCGCTGGCCGCGGCCGGCCTGCGCGAGATCGAGGTCGGGTCGTTCGTGCCGCCCACGCTGTTGCCGCAGATGGCCGACGTGCGCGAAGTCGTCGCGCACGCGCTTGCGATTCCCGGCCTGCACGTCGCCGCGCTCGCGCCGAACCTGCGCGGCGCCGAGGGCGCGTTCGACGCGGGCGTGCACAAGCTGACGCTGCCGGTCTCGGTAACGGAAGCGCATTCGCTGGCGAACATCCGCAAGACGCCCGCGCAGATGATCGACGAGGTGCGCGCGATCGTCGCGCTGCGCGACGCGCGCTTTCCGTCGGTGCAGATCGAGGCGGGCGTGTCGGTTGCGTTCGGCTGCACGATCGCGGGTGCGGTCTCCGACGACGAGACGATCGCGATGGCGGTGGCGATGGCCGAATGCGGAGTCGACGAGATCGGCCTGTCCGACACCAGCGGTTATGCGAACCCCGCGCAGGTGCGCCGGTTGTTCACGCGGCTGCAACGCGAAGTCGGCGACAAGGCCGGCGGCGCGCATTTCCACAACACGCGCGGGCAGGGGCTCGCGAACGTCGTCGCGGCGCTCGACGCCGGCGTGACGACGATCGACGCGAGCCAGGGCGGCCTCGGCGGCTGCCCGTATGCGCCGGGCGCGACCGGCAACATCGTCACCGAGGATCTCGTGTTCCTGCTCGAGGCGATGGGATACGACACGGGCATCGACGTCGACGCACTGCTCGCCGCGCGCGCGATCCTGCATGCGGCGCTGCCGTCCGAGGCGCTGTACGGCCACGTGCCGGACGCAGGGTTGCCGAAGGGCTTCCGCTATGCGGATGGCCGCGCTGCGGCGGCGCCACAACCGGAAGGATGCGTAACGGGAGTCGCACGATGAACGATCGACAACAGGCTGCCGCGCTGCCATACGCGGGCGTGCGCGTGATCGAGATGACGCACATGGTGATGGGCCCGACGTGCGGGATGCTGCTCGCGGATCTCGGCGCGGAAGTGATCAAGATCGAACCGATCGCGGGCGACAGCACGCGCGCGCTGCGCGGTTCCGGCGCGGGCTTCTTCGGGATGTTCAACCGCAACAAGAAGAGCGTCGCGGTCGACGTGAAGGACCCGCGCGGGCTGGAGATCGTGCGGCGGCTCGTCGCGACGGCGGACGTCTTCAGCGAGAACTTCAAGAGCGGCACGATGGACCGGCTCGGGCTCGGTTACCCGCAACTGGACGCGCTGAATCCGCGCCTCGTCTACGTGTCGCACAAGGGCTTCCTGCCGGGGCCGTACGAGCATCGCACCGCGCTGGACGAGGTCGTGCAGATGATGGGCGGCCTGGCCTACATGACGGGCCCCGAAGGGCGGCCGCTGCGTGCGGGCGCGAGCGTGAACGACATCATGGGCGGCATGTTCGGCGCGATCGGCGCGATGGCCGCGCTCGCGCAGCGCGAGCGCACGGGCCGCGGCCAGCAGGTGCAGAGTTCGCTGTTCGAGAACAACGTGTTCCTCGTCGCGCAGCACATGATGCAGTTCGCGGTGACGGGGCAGGCCGCGTCGCCGATGCCGAGCCGGATTTCCGCGTGGGCCGTCTACGACGTGTTCTCCGTCAAGGACGACGAACAGATTTTTCTCGCTGTCGTGTCGGACACGCAGTGGGCGCTGTTCTGCGACGCGTTCGGCCTGGCCGCGCTGAAGGACGATCCGCGCCTCGCGACCAACAACCTGCGCGTGCAGGCGCGCGAATGGCTGCTGCCCGAGCTGCGTGCGCGGCTGGCGCCGTACTCGGCCGCGGAGATCGGCGCGATCTTCGAATCGGCCGGCCTGCCGTACGCACCGATCACGAAGCCGCAGGACCTGTTCGACGATCCGCATCTGCTCGCCACGGGCGGCCTCGAAGCCGTGACGCTGCCGGCCGACGCGAGCAGCGCCGGGCGGCCGGTCGACACGCGCACCGCGCTGCTGCCGCTGACGCTCGCGGGCGAACGCCTGCGGCTGCGCTCGGCGCCGCCCGCGCTCGGCCAGGACACGTGCGCGCTGCTCGGCGAACTTGGCTACACGCCGGACGACGCGCGTGCGCTGATCGATGCCGGCGTCGTCGCGGGGCGGTACGGCGCGGACGCCGCCGCGCAGGGTGACGCGCCGGGCGGCGCGCCGTCGGCGAACGAAGTGGCGAGCGCGTAGCGCAGCCGCGATTCATCGAACGAACAAAGGCGTCCGGGCCGCGCACCGCGCGGCAGAGGATCGCCGCATCCACGGAGACAACCATGACATCCGCTTCCCCGGCGCTGCCCGCCGATCGCGAGACCGACGTGTCGATCGAGCAACGGGCCGTGCGCAAGGCCGCGTGGCGCTTCATCCCGCTGCTCGCGCTCGCGTACTTCTTCAACTACCTGGATCGCACGAGCGTCGGCTTCGCGGCGCTCACGATGAACCGCGATCTCGGGCTGACCGCGACGCAGTTCGGCTGGGGCGCGGGGATCATGTTCGCCGGCTACTGCGTGTTCGAAGTGCCGAGCAATCTCGCGCTGTACCGCTTCGGCGCGCGCCGCTGGCTCGCCCGGATCATGATCACGTGGGGGCTGATGGCGGCCGCGACCGCGCTCGCGACCGGGCCGACCAGCTTCTACGCGATCCGGCTGCTGCTCGGCATCGGCGAGGCCGGGTTCTTTCCCGGCGTGATCTTCTTCCTCGCCGTGTGGTTTCCGGCGAGCTACCGCACGCGTGTGCTCGCGTGGTTCACCGTGTCGACGCCGCTGTCGTCGCTGGTCGGCGGCCCGCTGTCGACGTGGCTGCTGCAACTCGACGGCACGCTCGGGCTCGCCGGCTGGAAATGGATGTTCATCGTCGAAGGGCTACCCGCGTGCGCGCTCGGCTTCCTCGTGCTGAAGCTGCTGTCGGATTCGCCGGCGAATGCCGCGTGGCTGTCGGACGACGAGCGGGCCGCGCTGCAGCGTGCGTTCGAGCGTGACGGCGCGGCCGCCGGCCGCAAGAAACGCTTCGGTGTCGCGCTGCGCGACGTGCGCGTGTACGTGCTTGCGCTGATCTCGTTCGGCTTCACGATGGGCTCGTACGGCATCGGCATCTGGTTGCCGCAAATGCTGAAGGCGCACGGCATGTCGACGATGCAGACCGGCTGGCTCTCCGCGGTGCCGTACTTCTTCGCCACGATCGCGCTGCTGTGGTGGGCGAAACGGGTGGACCGTCGCGGCGGCCCGGTCGCGAACCTGGCGATCGGCTTGTGCATCGGCGCGGTGGCGCTCGGCGTGTCGACGCATTTCCTGACGCTCGGGCCCGCGCTCGTCGGCATCACGCTCGCGCTGATCGGCACGATTGCCGGCCGCACGATCTTCTACACGCTGCCGTCGCGCTTCCTGTCGGGCCAAGCCGCGGCCGGTGGGCTGGCGCTGATCAATTCGATCGGCGCGCTTGGCGGCTTCGCGGGCCCCTATCTCGTCGGCTACCTGAAGGACAGCTTCGGCACCTTCACGGCCGGGATGCTCGGCCTCGCGATCGTGCTGGCGATCACGACGTTGCTCACGCTGTCGCTGTACGCGTTCGACCGGAGCGAATGAGATGACCTTTTCGATCAAACGGCGCCGGTTGATCGGTGCGGCCGCCGCCTCGCTCGCGTTGCCCGCGTTCGCCGAGACGGCAGCCAACGATGGAGTTCCCCGCATGACGCAAAGCAACTACCTCGCGGTTCGTCCCGACTGGCTCGCGTCGGCGCTCGAACCTGCGCTCGAGCCCGACCTGCCGATCGTCGACGCGCATCATCACTTCTACGAACGGCCGGGCTGGATCTACATGCTCGACGACTATCTGCAGGACGCGCGCTCGGGCCACAACATCCAGGCGTCCGTCTACATGCAGGCGCAGACGCGTTACCGCGATTCGGGCCCGGCCGAACTGAAGCCGGTGGGCGAGACGGCTTACGTCGCCGGCGTGACCGAGCCGCTTCAGCACGGCCCCGTGGCTGTCGCGAAAGGCATCGTCGGCCATGCGGACCTGCGGCTCGGGGAACGCGTGCGCGACGTGCTGGAAGCGCATCTCGAAGCGGGGCGCGGACGGTTTCGCGGCGTGCGGCATCTGAGTACGTGGGATGCCGATCCGACGCTCGCCAATCCGCTGTCGGCGGTGCCGCGCGGGCTGCTGCTCGATCCCGCGTACCGGGCCGGTGTCGCGCAGCTCGCGCCGCTCGGGCTGTCGTACGACGCGTGGCTGTTCTTCCCGCAGTTGCCCGAATTATTCGATCTCGCGAAAGCGAACCCGGAGACGCGGATCATCGTCGACCATTGCGGCGGCGTCGTGCGGATCGGCAGCTATGCGGACAAGCGGCCGGAGGTGTTCGAGCGCTGGTCGGCGTCGATGCGCATGCTCGCGCAATTGCCGAACGTGTACGTGAAGGTTGGCGGCCTCGGGATGCGGATCAACGGGTTCGATTTCGAGAAAGGTGCGAAGCCGCCGTCTTCGGCGCAACTCGCCGACGCGTGGAAGCCGTGGATGATGACCTGCATCGACGCGTTCGGCCCCGGGCGCTGCATGTTCGAGAGCAATTTCCCGGTCGACAAGGGTTCCTATTCGTTCGTGAACGGCTGGAACGCGTTCAAGCGGCTGACCGCGCAGGCCAGCGCGGACGAGCGCGACGCGCTGTTCCGCGGCACGGTCACACGCACGTACCGGCTCGGCTGACGCGCGGGCGCGGCGTCACCCGGCTTCCACCAGCGCCGCGAGCCGCGCCAGCGCCATCTCCCAGCCGGTCTCGTTGTCGGCGGCCGGCACACCGGGCGGCACGCCGTCGTGCACGGCGTCCACGCGCGTGCCGCCCGCTTCGTCGGACAGCGTGATCGTGATGGTCATCGCGCCGCGCAGCATCGGGTCGTCGGTTTCGAATACATCGATCTCGACGATCTGCTGATCGGGCACGAGCGTGACGAAGCGGCCGTGATAGGTGTCGGTGCGCGCGGTGGTCTTGCCGGTGCCGGCCGACGGCGCGTCGTAGCTCAGCGACACGCGCAGCGCGCCGCCTTCGCGCGTGTCGTACGCGTGCACGCGGCAGGTCATGCCGTCGGGCACCTTCCATTGCTCGACCGCGTGCGGGTCGAGCAGCGCGCGATAGATGCGCCCGCGCGGCGCGTTCAGGTGCCGGCTGACCCGGGTCGAATGCGTGTGCGTGTGCAACATGTCGCCTCCCGCGAAGCGTGCGAGACGGTGCACGCCGGCGCCCGGCGTGTCGTCATGCTTCATTCAGGAATCCTAGGCGCGGGCGCGGCGGCATGCAATGGCCGCCCGCGAAGCGGCTGTCAGCGCAGGGTCGCGGCGAAGTCGTCGAGCTGCGTGATGCAGGTGTTCCAGCCCTCGAAAAAGCCGAGCGCTTCGTGGCGCTCGCGCGTCGCGGCGTCGGGATGCATCACGCGCGCTTCGTAACGGCTGCCCGCGTCGTCGTCGGCCATCGTGATGATCGCCGTGAAGCCCAGCCACGGCGTCTGCGGCCGCCAGCCGCCCGCGAGCATCGACGTGAACGCGAGGCGCGATTCCGGCACGATCTCGAGGAAGCAGCCGGGGTTGTCGCTCGTGCCGCCGTCGGGGCCGCGCATGAATGTATGGAAAGCGCCGCCCGGTCGCAGGTCGAACGCGCGCACCTCGGTGGTCCATGGTTTCGGGCACCACCATTCCTTCAGCAGCGCGGGGTCGATCCAGGCGCGCCAGAGCGCCTGGCGCGGGGCGCGCAACGTGCGCGTGATGACGAGATCGTGGGCTTCAGCGGGTTCGACGTGGCTGGCTGACATCTTGCTCCTCCTGGTGACGGCGTTCGACGAATTCGACGAGACGATCGGATCGCGCTTCCCACTGCGCGCGCTGCGCGGCGAGCCAGGCCTCGGCCTCGGTCAGCCGGCTGCCGACCAGCGCGCAGGTGCGCGAGCGGCCGGTTTTCCGGGTCGCGACGAGGCCGCTGCGCTCGAGTACGGCGACGTGCTTCATGAACGACGGCAGCGCCATGTCGAACGGCGCGGCCAGCGCGGAGACGGTCCGCTCGCCCTGGCCGAGCGCGCTGACGATCGCGCAGCGCGTCGGATCGGCGAGCGCATGGAACACGTCGCTGATGCCGGGTTGAAAGTTATCCATTTGGCTAAGTGTAGGCGATGTTACAGGCATGCAGCGAACATTTTCGTCACGTACGATAGTGGGGCGGTAACACGCGCCAACCGGGCGCCGCGTTGCCTGACGCCCGCCGCCGTTGAGCTCGGCTCGACGCCTGGCCGGGGTCGTTTCCGATTCCGGCCCATGCCGAACCCGTGCATGCGGCCCACCTGACTACCGGAGAAGGCATGACCGAATCTGTTACCGTCCGCCGCGTCGGCGCGAGCGAAGCGATGGCCTGTATCGATGCGCTGGCCGACGTGCTGATCGATTGCGTCGAAGGCGGCGCATCCGTCAGCTTCATGTTGCCGATCGCGCGGCCGACCGCCGTTGCATTCTGGACGCGCGTGGCCGAGGGCGTCGCGAACGACGAACGCATCCTGCTCGTCGCCGAGGATGCATCCGGCCGGATCGTCGGCACCGTGCAGGTCGTGACCGCGCAGCCCGAGAACCAGCCGCATCGCGCGGACATCGCGAAGATGCTCGTGTCGCGGTACGCGCGCCGGCAGGGCGTCGCCGCGCGGCTGATGGCGGCCGCCGAAGCGGCCGCGCGCGACGCCGGCAAGACCGTGCTCGTGCTCGACACGGTGACGGGCGGCGACGCCGAGCGGCTGTACGAGCGGGCCGGCTGGCAGCGCGTCGGCGTCGTGCCGAACTATGCGCTGATGCCCGACGGCGCGCTGTGCGCGACGACGTATTTCCACAAGCAGCTCGCGTAATGACATCCGTCGAACCGCCGCCTCGATGAAACGCGCCCACGTCGCTTTCGCCCTCACGGGCCTGCTTGTCGCGCTGCCGATTGCCGCGTATGCGCTCGTCAAGCCGTTGCGCGTCGTCGCGCCCGCGCTGATCCCCGGCGTGTCGTGCCCGAGCGCCGACATCTGCACGGACGATGTCGCGAAGCTCGGCGCGGCGCAGCAGCTCTATCGCGACGGCTCCGCGCGCGCGGCGGCGGCCGTCGGCGCGTTCCGGGCCGCACCGCGCGTCGTGTTCTGCTCGACGCGCACGTGCGCCGATGCGTTCGGCCTCGGCGCGCGCGCGGGGCTGACGCTCGGCGATTTCGGCGTGGTGATCGCGCCGCGCGGCTGGCAGACCTACTTTCTCGCGCACGAGCTGATCCATCACCGGCAGGCGGAAGTGCTCGGCAACCTCGCCGTCGTGACGAAGCCGCGCTGGCTGATCGAAGGGATGGCGTATGCGCTCAGCGACGACCCGCGCCATCCGCTCGCGCAGCCGTTCGAATCGTGGCGCACGCAGTTTGCCGCGTGGAATGCGGCGCGCGGTGCGCAGCCGCTGTGGGATGCCGCACGGGCAGTCCGATAGCGCGCGATGGCGACGCGGTCGCGCGCGAAGGGCGATGAGCCGCTATGCCGGCACGGCGGCTGGATCGTCCGGCTGCCCGACGAGCGCGCGGCGCGCCGCATCGAGAATCTCGTCGGCCAACGCGGGATCGGTGCCGGCGACAGCGCGTGACAGCACCAGCGCGCCGACCATCTGGCTGAGAACGGCGATCGCGTCGTCGCGCGCGTCGGCCGCGGCCGAGCCTTCTGTGGCCACCATGCGTTCCAGTCGCTCGAGATACGCGGCGACGCCGCGCGTGTAGCAGGCGCGCGCCGCGTCGGTCAGCCGCGGTGCATCGCCCGCGAAGCCCGACAGCGGGCAGCCGCCCTCGACGTTGTCGCGATGCGCGCCCGACAGGTACGCCGTCACCTGTTTCGCGACGCTGCCGGCGTTCGGCGAATCCGCGCGATCCTGCATCGCCTTGTCCATCACTTCGGCGACCAGCGCGTCCTTCGACTTGAAATGGTTGTAGAAGCCGCCCTGCGTGAAGCCGGCTTCCTTCATCAATTCCGTCAGCCCGACGGCGTCGACGCCGCGCAGCCGGAACAGCCGCTCGGCGGCCGCGACGATCGCATGGCGGTTTTCCGCCGCCTGTTGTCTCGAGACGCCCATCGATCCCTCCCTCATTCCTGCAATTGCGTCGATTGAAAAACACAATGGCGATCACCATTGACGTGCCGAAGTCGCGCTGGCACCATGCATCGCAAAGACGATGGTGATCGACATTGAGATTCGAGTGTAGCCGACTTCGCGGACGAAGCGAAGCAACCGGCGCGGCATGGATCGAAGTCGGTCAGGGTCTGGGGTGCGGCGAGGCGCGGGCGGCGAAACGGCCCGGCTGTCGGCACCGATGGTGCAACGGTTCGGTACGCGATGGCAGCGTGGTTTTTCACCGGATTCCGGGCGTGCGGCGAACCGGCACGCGCGGGATTCAATCTCCGAAAGGAAGGGTCATGAAGATCGAAGGTGCAGTCGTTTTCATCACGGGCGCGAATCGCGGGCTTGGTCTCGAGTTCGCGAAGCAGGCGCTCGAACGGGGCGCGCGGAAGGTCTACGCGGGCGCGCGCGATCCGGCCAGCGTGACGCTGCCGGGCGTCGTGCCCGTGAAGCTCGACGTGACCGATCCGGCGGCAGTCGCCGCGGCGGCCGATGCGGCGCGCGACGTCACGCTGCTGATCAACAACGCGGGCATCGCGCGGCTCGGCAGCCTGACCGACGACGGCGCGGTCGACGCATTGCGCGCGCACCTGGAGACCAACGTGTTCGGGATGCTGGCGATGTCGCGCGCGTTCGCGGGCACCCTCGCGGCCCACGGCGGCGGCGCGATCCTGAACATCCTGTCGGTCGCGAGCTGGGTGAACCGGCCGATCCTGTCGGGCTACGGCGTGTCGAAATCGGCCGCATGGGCGCTGACCAACGGGCTGCGCCATTCGCTGCGCGAGCAGCGCACGCAGGTCGTCGGGCTGCATGCCGGCTTCATCGATACCGACCTGACGGCCGGCCTCGACGTGCCGAAGGCCACGCCGGCCGACGTCGTGCGCCAGGCGTACGACGCCATCGAAGCGGGGGCGGAGGAAGTGTCGACCGACGAGTTCACGCGGCAGGTGAAGGCAACGCTGTCGTCGGGCGTCTATCTGGAAGAGCCGGCGCCGCGTTGACGCCGCCGGTCGTGCGAACCCGCCGCCCGCGCCGTGAGCGCGGCGGCGGCGGATCGACGCGTCAGACCGTCGTGTCGATGATGCCCGGGATCTTCACGTCCGGGTTCACGTCCGCGTCGTAGTCGACGCCGGCGATCTCGAAGCCGAACAGGCGCAGGAATTCCGTCTTGTAGCCCGCGAAGTCGGTCATCTCGTACAGGTTCTCGTTCGTCACCTTGTCCCACATCGCGACGACCTTGTCCTGCACCTGCGGATCGAGTTCCTTGTAGTCCGCGCGCAGGCGGCCTTCTTCGTCGACGTGCGGCGTCGCGCCGTACAGGCTGTCCTTCAGGAGCCCGTACACCTGCTCGATGCAGCCTTCGTGCGTGCCGGTTTCCTTCATCACCTTGAACAGCAGCGACAGGTACAGCGGCATCATCGGGATCGCCGAGCTGGCCTGCGTGACGACGGCCTTCAGCACCGACACGCGCGCATCGCCGCCGTGCGCAGCGAGCTTGTCGCGGATCGACAGCACCTTCTTGTCGAGATCCTTCTTCGCTTCGCCGATCGAGCCGTTCCAGTAGATGTCGTGCGTGATCTGCTCGCCGAGGTACGTGAACGCGGTGGTCTTCGCGCCGTCGGCCAGCACGCCGGCTTCATCGAGCGCGTCGATCCACATCTGCCAGTCCTCGCCGCCCATCACCGCGACGGTGCCGTCGATCTCTTCTTGCGTCGCCGGCTCGAGCGACACTTCGCGGATCACTTCCTTGTCGGTGTCGAGGCCGCGGAACGTGACGGCCTTGCCGACCGGCTTGAGCGTCGAGCTGATGGTTTCGCCGGTCTTCGGATGCGTGCGGCGCGGTGCGGCGAGGCTGTAGACGACCAGATCGACCTTGCCGAGATCCTGCTTGATGGTGTCGATCGTGACCTGCTTGACCTTGTCGGAGAAGGCGTCGCCGTTGATGCTGCGTGCATACAGCCCCTTTTCCGCGGCGAATTTCTCGAACGCGGCGCTGTTGTACCAGCCGGCCGTGCCCGGCTTCGTCTCGCTGCCGGCACGCTCGAAGAACACGCCGAGCGTGTCCGCGCCCGAGCCGAATGCGGCCGAGATCCGGGCGGCGAGGCCGTAGCCGGTCGACGCGCCGATCACGAGCACCTTTTTCGGGCCATTGGCGATCGGGCCGTGCGAAGTCACGTAGTCGATCTGTTCCTTGACGTTGGCTTCGCAGCCGACCGGATGAGTCGTCACGCAGATGAAGCCACGCACGCGCGGTTTGATGATCATGGAAACCTCTTGTCTGAAAGGCGGGGACGGCCTGAAATCGGAAAAATCCCGCGCATTGTAAAGGAAGCGGCCGATCGCGGGCGGGCGCGGCCGGAAGGTGCCGGATCGCCCGGTTATTTCTCTCTTGACAGAAATAACTGAAAAAACTAAATTCCCCACCATGGAACTCACACCGATTGCCGAACGATTCATTCTCCACTGGGGCGAAATGGGCTCGCGGTGGGGCGTCAACCGCACCGTCTCGCAGATTCACGCGTTGCTCTACCTGGCCGGACGGCCGGTTGCGGCCGACGAGATCGCCGAGACGCTCAACGTCGCGCGCTCCAACGTCAGCACGAGCCTGAAGGAGCTGCAGGCTTGGCGGCTCGCGAAGGTCGTGCACGTGCTGGGCGACCGCCGCGACCACTTCGAGACGTCGACCGACATCTGGGAGCTGTTCAAGCTGATCGTCGAAGGGCGGCGGCAGCGCGAGATCGAGCCGACGCTCACGGTGCTGCGCGATTGCCTGACGAGCCCGGAGATCGCGAACGAGAGCCGCGAGACCGAGCAGCGCATCCGCGACACGCTGCAGTTCGTCGAGACGCTCACGACCTGGTCGGACGAAATGCTGCGGCTCAAGCCCGATACGCTGATGAAGGCGCTCGGCATCGGCGCGAAGATCAGCCAGACGGTCAGGCGCAAGCCGTCGAAGTAAGCGGTAACGGGAGAGCGGGCACGCAGCCCGCTTTTTTCGGGATTGTTATTTCTGTCTGTACAGAAATAACTGTAAATAGAGAGTGAAAATGAACGCAGCCTTGCCGTCGATCTGCCCGTCCGAGCGCACCGGCGCACGCGGCGTGACCGTGCTCGTCTGCGGCGCGAACGGCTTCATCGGGCGGGCGCTGTGCGCGCAGCTCGAAGCCGGCGGGCATCGCGTGCTGCGCGGCGTGCGTCACTCAGCCGGCCCGCACGACGTCGCGATCGACTTCGCGCACGACGTCGATCCGCACGCGTGGCTCGCGCGGCTGAAGGGCGTCGACGTGGTGATCAACGCGGTCGGCATGCTGGCCGATCGACGCGGCGCGACGCTCGACGCCGTGCATCGCGCCGCGCCGAGCGCGCTCTTTACCGCGTGCTGCCGGGCCGGCGTGCGGCGCGTGATCCAGATCTCGGCGCTCGGCGTCGAGCGCGGCGACACGCGGTACTTCGCGAGCAAGCAGGCGGCCGACCGTTTCCTGCAGACGCTGCCGATCGATTTCCGCATCGTGCGCCCCGCGCTCGTCTACGGGGCGGCCGGCGCGTCCGCACGGTTTTTCCGGATGCTCGCGAGCCTGCCCGTGCACGTGCTGCCGGCCGGCGGCCATCAGCGGCTGCGCCCGGTGCATGTCGACGATCTCGCCGAAGTCGTCGCGCGGCTCGTGATGCAGCAGAGCGATTCGCCGCCGGCGCGAGCCCGCCGCGTGATCGACGTGGTCGGCCGCGACGAAGTCGAATACCGCGAGATGCTGGCCGCCTACCGCGCCGCGCTCGGATTTCCGCCGGCGGCCCGCGTGTCGCTGCCGGGCCCGCTGGTCGGCGCGGCGGCCGCGCTGCTCGGCACGCTGCCGGGAGCGATGCTGACACGCGACACCTGGACGATGCTGCGCGGCGGCAACACCGGCGATCCGGCGGCCACCGCGGCCGTGCTCGGCCGGCCGCCGCGCGGCATCGACAGCTTCATCGGCGCGGAAACCGCCGCGCTGCGCCGCGACGCACTCGCGATGTGGCGGCGCCCGTTGCTGTTGGGCGCGCTCGCGATCGTGTGGATCTGGACGGCCATCGCCAGCGCATTCATCCATCCGCTGCACGCGAGCCTCGCGCTGCTTGCGCCCGCGCACCTGACGGGCATGCCCGCGCTGATCGCGCTCTACGCGGCCAGCGCGGTGGATTTCGCGTTCGGCATCGCGACCGTCGTCGCGCCGTCGCGGCGCCTGTGGGCCGCGCAGGCGGCGCTGATCGTCGCGTACTCGGCGGTCATCGCGGTCACGATGCCGGGCCTGCTGGCCGAACCGTTCGGCCCCGTGCTCAAGAACGTGCCGATTCTCGCCATCCTGTTGATCCTCTATTCAGAAGAAGAACACGCATGAACACCTATCTCGTCATCAAGGCCCTTCACATCCTGTCCTCGGTGCTGCTGGTCGGCACGGGGTTCGGCACCGCGTTCTACCTGTTCTTCGCGAACCGCACGCGGTCGGTGCCCGCGATCGCGGCCGTGTCGCGGCTCGTGGTGCGCGCGGACTGGTGGTTCACGACGCCGGCCGTGATCTTCCAGCCGGCGTCCGGGCTGTGGCTCGCGCACACGGCGGGCTGGCCGTGGCATACGCCGTGGCTGCTCGCGTCGATCGTGCTGTACGCGGTTGCCGGTGCGTGCTGGCTGCCGGTCGTCTGGCTGCAACTCGAACTTGCATCGATGGCGAAGCTTGCGCACGCGAACGGCGATGCCGCATTGCCGGCGCGCTACTGGCGCTACGCGAAGCGCTGGGAACTGCTCGGCTATCCGGCGTTCTTCGCGATGCTGACCGTCTATTTCCTGATGGTGGTCAAGCCGATGTAAGCCGGTCGTCGTCGCACGGGAGCGGCGGCGTACGCGGGACAGCAGTCGATCGGTTCATGATGCTTGCGAAAACGAGAAGGAGTGCAAAGCATGAATGCAAATGAATTGGTGCTGTATTTCGATGGGCGATGTCCGTTATGCGTCGCGGAAATCCGGCGTCTCGGCGAGCACGACGTGCGACACCGGCTCGCGTTCGTCGACATCGCCGAGCCGGGTTTCGATCCGGCGCCGCTGGGCGTCGACCTGCCCGCGCTGAATCGCGAACTGCATGCGCGTCTACCCGACGGACGCATGCTGACCGGCATCGACAGCATCCTCGCTGCTCACACGCTACTCGGCCGTCGCGGGCTCGTCCGGCTGCTTCGCGTGCCGGCGATGCGTGCCGTATTCGCATCGCTGTATCGCCGCCTGGCGGGCAATCGGCAAGCGGTATCGCGGTGGCTCGGGTATCGCGCAGAAGCCTGCTGCGAAGGCGGTACGTGCAGCATCGGCAGGAACGCCGAAAGCGCAGCAGCGAATCGCCCGCCACAAGACATCCCGCGCCGCATCGTCGTGCGCTGGATGTACGCAGCCGCAATCGTGCATCTGCTCGTCGGCGTGGTGCTCCCGTGGATCGCGGGCGCATCCTGGCTCGACGCGTATCACCGCGGCATCGAGCGGCATTTCTGGTCGGCAGCGGCACCCGGAGCCGCGCGCGCCCAGCAGGTCTGGTGGATGTCGCTGCTCGGTGCGACGGTGCAGTGCGCCGCGGTCTGGATGCTCGCGCTCGTCCATCTCGGCAACCGGTTACGGAAACGGGAGGTATGGGGCTGGCTGCTGGCCGGCCTGGTGATCTGGGCGCCGCAGGACATGCTGTTGTCGTGGCAGGCGCAGGTGTGGGGCCATGTAGTGATCGACGTCGTCGCGCTCGTCGCGATGGTGCCGCCGCTGGTCTGGCTGTCGAGGAGGGATACCGCATGAACACGTTGCCTGCTTTCGACTGGGCACTCAACCTGCTGATCGTGCAGGGCGCGATGGGCGCATTCGATACGCTCTACCATCACGAACTCACGCAGGACCTGCCGCACAGCCCGCGCGCGCGGCTCGAACTGGCGATTCACGCGGTACGGTCCGTGCTCTACGGCCTCGTGTTCGCGTCGATCGCGAACGTCGCATTTCATGGCGCGTGGGTCGCGGCCCTCGCGGCGGTCGTGTTCGTCGAGGTGGTGCTGACGTTGTGGGATTTCATCGTCGAGGACCAGAGCCGCAAGCTGCCGGCGACCGAGCGCGTGCTGCACACGCTGCTGGCCGTCAACGGCGGCGCGCTGTTCGGGATGATCGCGATGCAACTCGCCGCGTGGGCGGCCGAGCCGACGGGGCTGCACGCGATCGACGTCGGCTGGCGCGGCTGGCTGCTCAACCTGTTTGCCGTCGGCGTGACGGTATCGGGCGTGCGCGACGGGATCGCCGCATGCCGCCTCGCGCGCCGCGCGCCGGACGCCAACCCGTTCGCGGGGCAGCGGCCCGGCCACATGCTCGTCACCGGCGGCACCGGCTTCATCGGCGAAACGCTCGTCAACCAGCTGCTCGACGCAGGGCAGACGGTCACGTTGCTGGCGCGCGATCCGCTGCGCGCCGCCTACCTCTTTCAAGGCCGCGTGCGCAGCGTGACGTCCATCGACCAGTTGCAGCCGCACGAGCGCTTCGACACGGTCGTCAATCTCGCCGGCGCGCCGGTGCTGGGCGCGCGCTGGAGCAAGCGCCGGCAGGCGCTGCTGCTCGCCAGCCGCGTCGGCGTGACGCAGGCGCTGATGCGCTGGGTGGAAACCTCCGAGGTCAAGCCGCGCACGTGGATCCAGGCGTCCGCGATCGGCTACTACGGCGTGCGGCCGGGCGACGAACGGCTCGACGAAGGCAGCAGCGCAGGCACCGGTTTCATGTCGGATCTGTGCCGGCGGTGGGAGGCGGCCGCCCAGCCGCTCGAGCGGCACGGCGTGCGCGCGGTGGTGCTGCGGCTGGGCATCGTGTTCGGCCCCGGCGGCGCGTTGCGCCCGATGCTGCTGCCGCATTACTTCGGGCTGGGCGGCCGCTTCGGCGACGGTGCGCAGGTGATGAGCTGGATTCACCGCGACGACGTGCTGCGAATCGTGGCGCGCGCGATGTCGAATCCGGGCATGCACGGCGTCTACAACGCGGTCGCACCGGTGCCGCTGACCCAGCGCGCATTCGTGCAGGTCGTGACGAAGGTGCTGCGCCGCCCCGCATTTCTGCACATGCCGGCCGCGCCGCTGCGCGCCGCGATGGGCGAGATGGCCGAGTTGCTGCTGGACGGGCAGCGCGTGATGCCGGCACGCCTGCATCAGGACGGGTTCATGTTCCGCTTCCCGACGGCCGAGCACGCGCTGCGTGACCTGACGAACCGGCCGCACACCGATTTCGCGCCCGCGGTCTGCCGTTTCCCGCGCGGTCGTGTATAAATCGGCGTGAACCCGTTCGGAGCGTGTCGTGCGCCCCGAACACGCCGCACCCGACCTCACAAGGAGACTGCATGCTGCACGTCCTCGGCAAGATTCCGTCCATCAACGTCCGCAAGGTGCTGTGGCTGTGCACCGAACTGAACCTGCCGTTCGAACAGGAAGACTGGGGCGCGGGATTCCGCACGACCCACGATCCGGCCTATCTCGCGCTGAATCCGAACGCGCTCGTGCCCGTCATCAAGGACGACGATTTCGTGCTCTGGGAATCGAACACGATCATCCGCTACCTCGCGAACCGCTACGGCGGCGATGCGCTGTATCCGGCCGAGCCGCAGGCGCGTGCGCGGGTCGACCAGTGGATCGACTGGCAGGGTTCGGACCTGAACCGCTCGTGGGTCGGCGCCTTCCTCGGCCTCGTGCGCAAGTCGCCCGACCACCAGGAACCGAACGGCATCGCACAGTCGATCGCCGGCTGGACGACGCACATGCGCGTGCTGAATGCGCAACTCGAAAGGACCGGCGCGTACGTGGCCGGCAACACCTTCACGCTCGCGGATATTCCGATCGGCCTGTCGGCGAACCGCTGGTTCGGCACGCCGTTCGATCATCCGGACCTGCCGGCGGTGTCGCGCTATATCGAACGTCTCGCGACGCGCGAAGGTTTCAGGCAATACGGCGGCAGCGCGAATCCGTAACGCAGCGCGGGTCGCGCTTGAAGCGGCGGTAGTGCATCGCCGCCGCTTCACGATCGATTCACCGGCGCGCCTTCCGTCGTCACGCACCGGGCGCCGGCACCGCATCGAGCACGCGGGCGAGAAACGCCTCGTGATTCCACGCGGCTTCCGGCCGCGACAGCCCGAGCCGCACGACCACCAGCTCGCGGCTCGGCACCACGCTCACGAACTGGCCTTCATGGCCGACCGCATGAAACGCGTCGGCCGGCATCGCCCGCGCGTGCGGATCGCGATCGTTGAACGGCTCCGGCACCTTGACCCACAGCTGCGCGCCGAATTCCTGCCGTGACGACTGCGGCGTCGCGCGCGTCAGGTAACGCACCCAGCCTGCCGGCAGCAGCCGCTGCCCGTTCCACACGCCATCCTGCAGCAGAAGCTGCCCGAAGCGCGCCCAGTCGCGTGCGCTCGCATACATGTACGACGCGCTGACGAGCGTGCCGGACGCGTCGGGCTCGAACACCGCGCTGCGCATTCCGAGCGGCGCGAACAGCGCGCGGCGCGGAAACGCGAGATAGTCGGCGTCGCTGCCGCCCAGCGCTTCGCGCATCACGCGTGCGACGATCGCACTCGTGCCGCTCGAGTAGGACCACTGCGCGCCGGGCGTCGCGGCAAGCGGCTTCGCCGACGCGAACCGCGCGGTATCGGGCTGCGTGAACAGCATCACCGCGACGTCGGACAGCGGGTCGTCATAGTCCTCGTTGAACTGCAGGCCGCTCGTCATCCGCAGCAGCTCGTCGAGCGTGATGGCCGCGCGCGGATCGCCGCTGCCGCGCCATTCGGGCAGCAGCGCCGACGCGTCCGGCGACAGCTTGTGCTGCGCGACCAGCGTGCCGACCAGCGCGGCCGTGACGGTCTTCGTCATCGACCAGCCGGGCAGCGGCGTCTCGGCCGTGAAGCCGGGCGCATAGCGTTCGGCGATCACGTGGCCGCGCCACATCACGACGACTGCGCGCGTGCGCCGCGGCCGCGCCGGATCGGGTTCGTCGAATGCGCGGTCGAGCGCGCTCTGCAGCTGGTGCGCGTCGATGCCGGCGGGCGGCGTGGCAGGTGCGGGCGGGTCGGGCGGCGCGACCGGCGGATCGGGGAGGGGCGGTAACGCGGCGGGCAAGGTGGCCGCCGCCGCGCCGGTCGGGGCCCCGAGTGCGAGCGTGCAGCCCAGCCCGGGCCGGAAGTCGGCTTCGCGTTCGGCGAAGCCGGCGAAGGTCGCCACCGCGCGATGATGGTCGGGATCGAGCGACGGTCGCACCAGTTTCAGCAACGGATGGACGCCGGCCATGATGTCGACGTCGATCACGGACGCGGCCGGACGGCCCGACACGAACACGCCCGAACACAGCGCCTTGGCCGCATAGCCGGTCGCGATCGGCGCGAGCCGGGACAGCATATATCCCGTGTAGCCGATCGCGGCTACGAGCGCGAGCGCGACACCGCGCAGCATCAGCTTCTTGAGGGGAATCGTCATGCGCGAGTGTCCTCGGTGGCGTGCCGGCCGGCAACGATCCGGCAGTGTCGCAGGTTCGGGCGAGGCGGTGCAATCGCGGCCGCGTGACGCGTGACGCGCGACGGTGATGACGGTCGCAGGCGTTCGCGCTGCCGCGTGCCCGACGGTTCGGCCGGCGTCGCGTGGCGGCGAGTTGATATCGGGCCGGCCATCGGCCGATAATCGTCCGGCATTGCTCTCCCAGTCCCACTGTCCAACCCAGATCGGAAAACGCCATGTCCTACGACAACAACAACCCGTTCGCCCGAATCCTGCGCGGCGAACTGCCGTGCGTGAAGGTCGCCGAAGACGACGCGACGCTCGCGATCATGGATCTGATGCCGCAGGCCGACGGTCACGTGCTCGTGATCCCGAAGGAGCCGGCCGCGCAGATCTTCGAGCTGTCCGGCGACGCGGCCGCGGCCGGTATCCGCATGACGCAGCGCGTCGCGGCGGCAGTGCGCGCGGCGCTCGAGCCGGACGGCGTGTTCATCGGCCAGTTCAACGGCGCGGCAGCCGGCCAGACCGTCCCGCACGTGCATTTCCACGTGATTCCGCGCTGGGAAGGCGCCGAGCTGCGGATGCATGCGCGCGACGTCGCCGACGCGGCGACGCTCGAAGCGCTCGCGCAGCGCATTCGTGCCCGCTTCGTGTAACAGCCCCAGCGCTGTCGGCGCGGCCGCCGCCCGCCGGCGGGCCGTTGCGCCGACCCAGCCTGTTTCAGCGGTCACACGGGGTAACACGTGTAACGGCCCGGGAAACTCGGCCGGCCACGCCCGGCGCTAGACTCCGCGCATTGTTTCATCGAGCGACAGGAAGGGGCGTTGCCTCTTCGTGCCGGCCGCCGCGTGGTGCGGCGGCGCGGCCTTCGCGCGGTGCCATTGGTCTTTCGCGCCGGGAATCGAGCCATGTCCAGACTTTTCATCACGCTTGCCCTGATCGGCGGCCTGTCCGGCTGCTACGTCGCGCCGCCGTACGGCTACGCGCCCGCGCCGGCCTACTACGGCTATGCGCCCGCGTATTACGCGCCGCCCGTCAGTGTCGGGATCGGCGGCAACTTCCGTATTCGCTGATCGGTCGCGGCGCGCCGGCCGGCCGTCCTGGCCCGGTCGGCCGTCTTCGGCCTGACGATGCGTGCGAACTCCCGCGCCGCATGACGGCCGCGCACGGCACCCGGTGTGCGCAGTTCCTATACTTCACAGGAAAGCGCATCCCCGCGAGGCCGTCATGACAGTCACCCCCAAGGTCATCGTCCTGTCGAGCGTAGCCACGCTCGTCTATCTCGGGCTCGCCGTGCTCGGCAGCGGCGGGTCCGCCGCGTTCTTCTCGCATCCGCAACTGACCGTCGTCGCGATCGCGACTCTTGTGATGGCCGTCGCCGCGCTGTTCACCGAAGGCAACCTGAGCAGCGGCGAACGCGAGAACCGCGACAACCGCTGGGTGCTCGCGGCCTTCGGGGTGAGCGGCTTCCTGCTCGCGTACCTGCCGGCGCTGACCGACCGGCTCGACGTCTGGACTTTCGGCGGCGACACGGTGCGCTGGATCGGCGTCGGGCTGTACCTCGCGGGCGGCGTGCTGCGCATGTGGCCCGTGTTCGTGCTCGGCAAACGCTTCAGCGGGCTCGTCGCGATTCAGCCGGGCCATACGCTCGTGACCGACGGTATCTACAGCCGCATCCGCAATCCCAGCTATCTCGGCCTGGTCGTCAATTCGCTCGGCTGGGCGCTGGTGTTCCGCTCGGGCGTCGGCGTGCTGCTGGTCGTGCTGACGCTCGTGCCGCTCGTCGCGCGAATCCGCTCGGAGGAAGCATTGCTGCGTTCGCAATTCGGCGCCGAATACGACGCGTATTGCGCGCGGACGTGGCGGTTGCTGCCCGGCGTGTACTGACCCCGTCATCTTTTCTTCTCACCGTCGTTCGGATGCCCGTTACCGGCGCGTGCGGATGTGTTGCCACGTGTGTCTCGAACGTGCGATGGCGTGCATGATCGGCGTGTCGCGACGTGGGGTCAGACTGCCGCCGGAGCCAATCCCGGCAAGGGTTTCAGCCGGATTCGGCGGGTACGTTGAATGTCTGTGATTCGTAAACAACTTGTTACCACAATGTCTACGGCAGGAATGCGGGACCGGTGCTATTCTTCGCCGCAAGCTCATTGAAATGAATTGGTCCGCAGTCCGGCACAATGCCTGGCCCGACGTCGATCGATTCAGATCGTCGTACCGAGCGGACCTCGATAACCAGAATTGCGAACAAGGAAGAATACGGGAATGTGGAAGAAAATCGCCCCCGCTCTCGTCGTCGCCGCGTTGACCGGCGCGACTGCACTGCCGGCAATGGCCGGTGACTTGAACAACGCGCTCGGCGGCGCGCTCGGCGGGGTTGCCGGCGCAGCGGTCGGCGGCGCGGTCGGCGGCAGCACCGGCTCCGTCATCGGCGGCGCGATCGGCGGTGGCGCCGGCGGCGCGGTGACGTCGAACCGTCGCGAGCGCACCGGCGCGATCATCGGCGGCGCCCTCGGCGGCGGCGCGGGTACCGCGGCAGGCAACGCGATGGGCGGCCGCACGGGCGGCCTGCTGGGTGCGGCGGTCGGCGGCGGTGCCGGCGCGGCACTCGGCGGCAACATGTCGCGCAGCTCGTACGATCGCGATCACGGCGACCGCGGCTACCGTCACCGCAAGCATCGTCACCACCGCGACTGGGACTGATCGTCGCTGGCGCGGCACGGTGCGCGACCGCGCACCGGCGCGCCGACGGCGTTGGTATCCCGACGCGAGCTTCCGCCCGGCGCCCTGCCGGGCCGCTTCGCCGGCCAGACCGGCGATTCTCTTCCGGCTTCGATCAGCCGTTGCCAAATGCCCGATCGACGGGCCGGCAATTCTCCTCCTGCTGTTTTCTCCGCTTCTCGACGATCTCGCGTGCCGCGTCCCAATGCGCGCGGACGGGGTTGGCCGAATCACGCCTGCTTTTTCTTCGACACGTCGGCTCGTTCCAACCTGACGTGACCGTCTCGGTGCGACCCTCACGCCGCGATCCGCTGCCGCGCACGTATCGACTGCTTTCGCCTCGCCCTGCGTAACGGGATGCGTCGAGACCAGCGCGTGTCCCGCCGCATTGCCGTGCGCTCACGCATCGCGCGAACATCGCGACCGTCAGGATTTCCCTGATAGTCGGCACGCCGCGCAACGCATGCCGACCGCGTATCGCGGCCGCCGGCCGGTAGTGGGAAATCGAATGGATGTCATCGCAACATTTAATTGGTCGATCGCAATCGACTTCGCTATCGTCGGCGATGCTCGCGTACGGAGCCGAACCGTGCCGCCATCCGCGCCTCGCCGCCTGACCGGCGAGCGCCGCGGCCCGGCCGCCGGCCCGACAACCCGGGCCGCCGTGTCCGCTGAACCGGACGGACCCGACGCGAAGCCTGGCCGACCGACCGAAGGCGCATGCGTCTTCAAGCCACCCCGGCAACGATGTCCCGCCGTCGCATGCGTGCCCCACGCGCATGCGAACCGCCCGATGCCGTTTGCGCCCGGGGCCGGACCAACCCATTGCCTGGATGCAATATGTCTAAGACAACGTATTACGCGCCGCACGGCGGCCACCCGCCGCAGACGGATCTGCTGACCGATCGCGCGATGTTCACCGAGGCGTACGCGGTGATCCCGAAGGGGGTGATGCGCGACATCGTCACGAGCTGGCTGCCGTTCTGGACCCACACGCGCCTGTGGGTGATCGCCCGCCCGCTGTCGGGTTTCGCGGAAACCTTCTCGCAGTACATCGTCGAAGTGAACCCGGGCGGCGGCAGCGACAAGCCCGAGCAGGACAAGAACGCCGAAGCCGTGCTGTTCGTCGTCGAAGGCGAAGCCGAGCTGACGCTGCAAGGCCAGAAGCACACGCTGAAACCGGGCGGTTACGCGTTCATTCCGCCGGGCGCGGACTGGACGCTGCACAACGTCAGCGATGCCGCGGTGCGTTTCCACTGGGTGCGCAAGCACTATCAGGCGGTCGACGGCATTCCGCTGCCGGACGCGTTCGTGACCAACGAGCAGGACGTCGAGCCGATCCCGATGCCGGGCACCAACGGCGCATGGGTGACGACGCGCTTCGTCGACATGAGCGACATGCGTCACGACATGCACGTGAACATCGTGACGTTCGAGCCGGGCGGCGTGATTCCGTTCGCCGAAACGCACGTGATGGAGCACGGCCTGTATGTGCTGGAAGGCAAGGCGGTCTATCGGCTGAATCAGGACTGGGTCGAGGTGGAGGCCGGTGACTTCATGTGGCTGCGTGCTTTCTGTCCGCAGGCGTGCTATTCGGGCGGGCCTGGGCGGTTCCGTTATCTGCTGTACAAGGATGTGAACCGTCACATGAACCTGACGCTGAATCCGGCGCGCTGAAGCGTCGCGCAAGTTGGATATGAAAACCCGCCGGTGTGAGCCGGCGGGTTTTTTTCGGGTTCCGCGCGGGTTTCCTTGGATGTCGGGTGGCGACCCGAAGCGGTCAGCCGTAGCGCAACGCTCGAATGACCGCTCCACGAGTCAGGCGCCAACCGATTCCATTGTCTGAAATGTGTCTGCATCATGCCGGATAAGCGTGCAAATTGCGGTATTCCCCCGGCGTAACCCCCGTCCAGCCCTTGAAGGCGCGCAGGAACGAGTTGCTGTCCTGAAAGCCGATCAGGAAGGCAATCTCGCCAGGCGAGATTGTCGAGCGGGCGAGGTAATAAGTAGCCAGCTCCTGTCGTGTGCCGTTAAGCACGTCCTGATAGCTGATTGCCTCGTCGGCGAGATGACGCTGTAACGATCGCTTGCTCATTGCTAGGCGACTCGAAATATCGTCGATGCTGCTCCGGCCGCTCGGTAGCATGTCAAGCAGCGCGCTGCGCACACGTTCGCGTGTGCTTGCTTCGGCGTCGAGCTTCGAGAGACGCGCCTGAAGTTCCGGCTCGAAGAACTGCCACATGGCGAGGTTCTCCGTCAGGAAGGGGCGCGCAGCATCTTCTGCCGAGAATCGAATGCGGTTGTCGCTGCCTTGTCGTAAGCGGCAGCCGAGAAAATTTTCGCATGGGCCGACCTGGCTCGGCAGCACCGTTAATTCTGCCGCGATCGGGCTGATTGTTTGCCGTGTTGCAAGGCGCGCCAGCTGCGTAAAAAATGCCAATTCCGTTGCGCATAAGCTGCACGGCAGCGGACCGTCATGGCCGTAACATTCGATGAACACCTCGGTGTAGTTCTCGCCGATGCGGACGTCCAGTGTCAATGGTCCACAAAGGCGCTTGTATGCGGCGAGCCGGGTGAAAGCGACGTTGAGATTTGGGCTGCACAGGCAGGCGAACAGCGAAGGATCAAAAGCCTCGACCGAGATGCCCCTGCCGAGTCGTACCGGCAACTCTGCGTCACCGACCAATTTTTCGAGACCCAGAAAGAATCGAAAATACTGGGCAGGCGTCAGCACGGCATCCTTGCGGCTGAACAGATCCGCCGGTAATTCCGCCAGCGCCAGCAAGTCCCCTGGTGCAACCCCGAGGTCGAAGACGATCAGTTTCCAGCCGGGATGTAACGTGAACTGCGTTGCCTGCTTCATCAAGCGGCCTTTTCCATCGCCTGTCGCGACATCTTCAGCACCACTTTGCGCGGCAGCAACGGCACAATCCAGTCGAGCATGATCCGCAGCTTCTGTTCGTTGAACGCGACCAGATCACCGCGTGCCATCGCCTCGTAGCCGCAGCGCGCCACTGATTCGGCCGACTTGGCATTCTTCCAGACGTCCACGCCTTGCAGGTCACCGGCAGCAACGAAACCGGTAGCTACCGCTCCCGGGCATAAAGCCGTGGCGGTCACGCCGTATTCGCGCACTTCTTCCGCGATAGCCTGAGTGAACGAGGTGACGTAAGCTTTGGTCGCGTAATACACGGCCTGCAGCGGGCCCGGCATAAACGATGCAGTCGACGACACATTGAGGATACGTCCGCGCCGTCGGGCCACCATGCCCTTCAGGTAGTGATGCGTCAGGTTGGTCAGCGTCACCATATTGACCTGCATCATCGCCTGCTCGGCTTTGAGATCGCGTTCGACAAACTTGCCGTGGCCGCCAAAGCCAGCGTTGTTGATCAGGATTTCGATGGAAAGCCCCAGGGCTTCAGTAGCGACGAAGACACGAGCGGCCGAAGCTGGGTCGGCAAGGTCCTCGGCGATGACATACGCTTTCACGCCGTATTTCGTCTCGAATTCTTGCTTGATGGATTCGAGCTTGTCGCGCGAACGCGCAACCAAAACGACATCGCCGCCTTTGCTTGCATGGATGCGTGCCAGTTCCAGGCCAATGCCGTTCGAAGCGCCAGTGATCAGTGCTGTTGAGCGTTTCATGACTGCTCCTTGGTTCGATTGAATAGCCAGATGGTAGGCGTTCGAACCATTGGGTGCACTAGCATAACGCGCCATGAGTAATTCCGATCGTGCCAATCGTGCTGCGCAGAACGCCCCTGCGGTCTGGCAAGCTTTAGACCGGAGCAGCCGCTCGAACGGCAGATCCGCGGAGACGACTATGGCCGAAACTGGCCGAAAGGCGCCGATTCTCCCCGCATTCCCCCGTAACTCGTAACGAGTCTGTTTTCATCGGCGATGCGTATCGCTACACCCCGAGCGCACCCGCCGCAAGCATCGCGACCGCCAGCCGCGTATCGGCCGGCAACTCGTCTTCCATCAACCACACGGCCGACAGTCCCGACCACGCGAGAATCCACTGCAGCAGCCGGCGCCGGTCGAGTCCCGCGGCATCAGCCACGAGCACAACGCGTCGCTCGAATCGCACGGGATCGACCGCGATGTCATGCGCAGGATTGCAGAACAGGTTCGCGTAATCGAACGCGCGCTCGCCGCGCAGCCCTTTCGGGTCGATTGCGCGCCAGCCGCGATCGCCGAAATGAAGAATGTTGTCGTGGTGAATGTCGCCGTGCAGCACCACTTCATCGACGGACGGCTCAGCCAGCAACTGACGAGCGATCGCCGCGGAGCGGCGCAGCACATCGTTGTCGGCATCGTTCGACAGCAGCGCGTAGAACCAGTCGTGCAGCGGCACGACCGGAGGCACCAGCTGCGCACGATGCGCGTGCAGCCGCGCGACGACGTCGCAAGCGATACGCATCGTATCGTCGTCGTGGCCCGCAGCCGACAACGCAGCCAGCGACGGCGCCGGCTGCGCGCGTTCGAGCAGGATCGCGTCGCCGTCGTGCTGCCACACCTGCGCGGCGCCTTGCCCGTTCCACCAAGCCATCAGCGCATTGCCGCGGCGCTCTTCGTCGCACGTGGCGACTTTCAGCATCGCCGGCCGCGCGTGCCAGACGACCGGCAGCAGGCCGCCGCTCGCGGTCAGGATCGGGCCACCATCAGGTATGAGGCCCCACAGGTCGAGGTATCGATCGAACATCCGACGATGGTACAAGCGAACCGGCTCGCGCGCCCGCAACGACATGCCGCCGACCCGCATACCCGGTCCACGCAGGCTCTAAAGCGCTTTCCTAAATAAAATTTAGCCAGCCAAACTTTGGCTAAAGAATGTTCCGGTTTCGCGCCATCCCTTCGACAATGCGCGCCTTTCGTGACCGATCGGCGCCGCTCGCGCGCCGGCCGTCGCGGCACTGAAGAAGGAGCCCGACATGACCGATCCCACCGCCAACCCATCGCCGCCGCCCGCGCCGCCATCCACACCGCCGCGCCGCCGCCGCATCTGGCGCACGCTCGTGGGGGCGCTGCTCGGCCTGACGCCCGCGTGCGCGGGCATCGGCGCGTGGACGATCGATCGCATCTGGACGCAGTTGCCGTCCGTCGAACACCTGGCCGTCTATCGTCCCGCTTTGCCGCTGCGGATTTTCTCGCGCGACGGCGACCTGCTGGCCGAATACGGCGTCGAGCGGCGCGAGTTCGTGCCGCTCGAACGCATCCCGCCGCTGATGCGGCATGCGCTGCTCGCGGCCGAGGACGCGAAGTTCTACGAACACGGCCCGGTCGACATCGGCGGCCTCGCGCGCGCGACGTTCGCGAACGTCGTGACGGGGCAGCCGGGGCAGGGCGGCAGCACGATCACGATGCAGGTCGCGCGCAACTTCTACCTGACGCGTGACAAGGTGCTGAGCCGCAAGCTCGCCGAGATCCTGATGGCGGCCAAGCTCGAGCGCGAATACAGCAAGGACAAGCTGCTCGAGCTGTACATGAACGAGATCTATCTCGGCGAGCGCGCCTACGGCTTCGCGGCCGCCGCGCACGTGTACTTCGGCAAGCCGCTCGACGCGCTGAGCGCGGGCGAGGCGGCCGTGCTCGCCGGGCTGCCGAAGGCGCCGTCCGCATTCAATCCGGTCGTCAACCCGGCGCGCGCGACCGCGCGGCGCAACTACGTGCTCGGCCGGATGCATGCGCTCGGCCAGCTCGACGACGCGACGTATCGCGCGGCCGTCGACGCGCCGATCGCACTGGCGACCACGCCGCCGCCCGGCATCGTCGCGGCGCCGTACGTCGCCGAGCGCGCGCGCCGGATGATGGTCGAACGGTTTCATGACGACGCGTACACGCTTGGCCTCGACGTGACGACCACCATCTCGATGCGTGACCAGCGTGCAGCCGAAGCCGCGCTCGACCGTACGCTGAGCCGCCAGTCCCGCGCGAAGCGCGATATGCGCAACGGCCTCGAAGGTGCACTCGTGTCGCTCGATGCGGCCACCGGCGACATGCTCGCGCTGGTCGGCGGCGCGGATTTCGATCGCAACGTGTTCGACCATGCGCTGCAGGCGTATCGGCAGCCGGGGTCGAGCTTCAAGCCGTTCGTCTATTCGGCGGCGCTGGAGAAGGGTTATTTCCCCGGCGTGCTCGTCGACGATACGCAGCGCACGCTCACGCACGCGGAAACCGGCGCGCGGCCGTGGCGTCCGCGTAATTTCGGCAATCGCTACGAAGGCTTCATCCCGGTACGTCGCGGGCTCGTGCGTTCGAAGAACCTGGTCGCGGTCAGCCTGATGCAGGCCACCGACGCGCGCTACGTGCAGCAGCACGCGGTGCATTTCGGCTTCGACGCGCAGCGCAATCCGGCGTCGCTGCCGCTCGCGCTCGGCGCGGGCGCCGTGACGCCGCTCGAACTCGCGAGCGCCTACAGCGTGTTCGCGAACGGCGGGACGCGGATGGAGCCGCGCCTGATCCTGTCGGTGAAGCAGCGGCACGGCGGCGCGATGTACGAGGCGACCGTGCCGGCGGGCGAGCGGGTCGTATCGGCGCGCAATGCGTTCGTGATGGACAGCATGCTGCGCGACGTCGTGCGGGCCGGGACCGCGCGCGGCGCGCTCGCGCTCAGGCGTGACGACGCGGCCGGCAAGACGGGCACGTCGAACGGCTCGAAGGACGTATGGTTCGCCGGCTATTCGTCGGGCATCGTCGCGGTCGCGTGGCTCGGCTACGACACGCCGCGCCCGATGGGGCGCGCGACCGGCGCGACGCTCGCGCTGCCGGTGTGGCTCGACTACATGAAGACGGCCGTCGACGGGCGCACGCCGGTCGCTGCGCCGCCGCCGCAGGACGTCGCGCTGGTGGACGGCGATTTCGTCTACGCCGAATACACGCGCGGCACCTGCACGGCCGACGTGCCGGCGTATATCCGCAGCCGCTTTGCATGCGGCGGTGCGGCGGCCGGCGATGCACCGGGTGCGCTGGATGTGCCGGCCGGCCACGACAAGCGCGACGAACCGATGCCCGCCGCCGTCGACGCGGCCGAGCGCGAACGCGTGCTCGACCTGTTCCGGACCGACGACTGACGCGCGCCATGCATACGCTCTATCTGATTGCGATCGTCGCGGAAGCGATGTCGGGGGCGCTGATGGGCATGCGCCGCGGAATGGACCGCTTCGGGCTCGCGCTCGTCGGCGCGGTGACGGCGCTCGGCGGCGGCACCGTGCGCGACGTGCTGCTCGGCCACTATCCGCTCGGCTGGATCGCGCATCCCGAATACCTGGTGATCACGTTGGTCGCGGCGACCGTCGCGTCGTGGGCGGCACGGCATGTCGCGCGGATGAAGACGCTGTTCGTCACCGTCGATGCGATCGGCCTCGCGGCGTTCACGATCATCGGCTGCGACGTCGGCGCGTCGACCGGTACGGCGCCGATCATCGTCGTGCTGGCCGGCGCGATCACGGGCGTGTGCGGCGGGATGCTGCGCGATTTACTCTGCAACGAGATGCCGCTGATCCTGCGCGAGGAGTTGTATGCGAGCGTCGCGTTCGTCACGGGTTCGCTGTATGTCGGGATGCAGTATCTCGGCATCGACGCAGGGTTGGCGACGCTCGTCGCGCTGGCGGCCGGCTTCTCGATGCGGATGCTCGCCGTGCGGCTCGGCTGGAAGATGCGGAGCTTCGGCGCGGCGGACGTCGAGCATTGAGCGCTCGCGCCTGAGCTTGCCGCGCCGGCATTCAGTCCGGCTGCATCACCTGAAAGACGTTCCCTTCCGGATCGATGCCGTCGACCATCCGGTACGGAAAGCCGTCGTAGCGCTTCAGATCGCGCACGGTCACGCCGTCGCGGGCGAGTCGGTCGCGATACGTGTCGATATCGGCGTCGATCGTGAATACGAGTTTCACGTTGCTGGTGGCCGCGCTCGCGTTCGTGCTTGAGGATGCGGCTGCATGACGGAAGGCCGGGCCGGCCCGATGCAGCGCGAGCTCGATCGCACCCGCGTCGAGCACGGCCCATTCGCCGTCGATTTCCTCAACGACGGGCAGCGCGAAATGCCGTTGGTAGAACGCCTTCAGCAGCGCGACGTCGCGGACGTACAGGATGATGCGGGTCATCGGAAGCGGCACGGGGATTTCCTCGAAGGGGCGATACGACAGACCTGGAGAGAACGCCGCCGTCCAAGGTAGCGCACGGCATCGATCGACGCAATGATCATGCGACACACACCCGCGCTACGCGGGCACCATCACCGGCGGCGTCCCGTCGCCGGTTTCCACCATCTTCACCGCGAAGCCGTAGCACTGCGCGATATGGGCGGGCGTCATCACGTCGCGCGGCGCGCCATGCGCGACGATCGTGCCGTCGGCGAGCATCGCGATCGTATCCGCATGCCGCGCGGCGAGGTTCGGATCATGGACGATCGCGAGCACGCCGAGCTGCCATTCGCGCGCGACGGCGCGCACGGTATCGAGCAGCCGGTGCTGATGCGCGAGATCGAGCGCGGCGGTCGGCTCGTCGAGCAACAGATAGCGCGGGCCGGGTTCCGTCGCGTCATGGTCCGGCCACAGCTGCGCGAGGACGCGGGCGAACTGCACGCGCGCGAGCTCGCCGCCCGACAGCGTCGTGACATCGCGACCGACGAGCGCATCGGCGCCCGCCCGTTCGAGCGCACGCCACGCGATGTCGCGATCGCGATGTGCAATGACGTGGCGGGCGCCGCTGCGCCGCGCATGCGGATAGCGGCCGAGCAGCACGATTTCGTCGACGCTGAACGGGAACGCCGGCTGCGCGGCCTGCGGCAGCACCGCGCGCAGGCACGCGAGCCGCGGCGCGTCGATGCGCGCGAGCGGTTCGCCATTCAGCGTGACGTCGCCCGTCACGCGCACGCCGTTCGGCGCGACGCTGCCGGTCAGTTCGCCGGCGAAGGTTTTCAGCAGCGTGCTCTTGCCCGCGCCGTTGCGGCCGAGCAGCGCGGTCACGCGGCCGGGCTCGATCGACAGCGACAGGTCGCGCAGGATCGTGTCGTGCCGGCGGGCGACGTCGAGGTGGTGGGCAGTCAGCATGGTCGTCGTGAAGAAGGGATCATCCGCCGAGCGCGCCGCGGTTCTTCCACAGCAGCGCGAGGAAGAACGGCGCGCCGAGCAGCGCGGTCAGCACGCCGAGCGGGATGTCGGCGGGCGCGGCGAGCGTGCGCGCGGCAAGATCGGCCGCGAGCGTCAGCAACGCGCCGAGCAACGCGGCGCCGGGCAGCACGATGCGCTGGTCGGGGCCGCACGCGAGGCGCACGCAATGCGGCGCGACGAGCCCGATGAAGCCGATGATGCCCGCGCACGACACGAGCGCGCCGACCGCGAGCGCGACCGCGACGAGCACGCGCCGTTTCAGTTGCTGCACGGGCACGCCGAGATGCAGCGCTTCGGTTTCGCCGAGCTGCAGCGCGTTCAGCGCGTCGCGTTCGCGCGCGAGCAGCACGCAGCCGAGCGCGACGCACGGCGCGACGGCCGCCAGCGTCGACCATTGCGCGCCGCCGAGGCTGCCAAGGCTCCAGAAGGTCAGCGAGCGCAACTGCGCGTCGTCGGCGACGAACGTGAGCAGCCCGATCGCCGCGCCGACCAGCGCATTGATCGCGATGCCGGCGAGCAGCGGCAACGGCAGCGCGAGCCGGCCGCGCGACGCGGCGAGCCGGTAGACGAGCGCGGCGACCGCGAGGCCGCCGGCGAACGCGGCGAACGGCAGCGCGGCCGCGCTCGCATGGGCGGCGAAGAGCGCGGGGCCGAGCACGATCAGCGTGGTCGCGCCGAGCGCGGCGCCGCTCGACACGCCGACGAGCCCCGGATCGGCGAGCGGGTTGCGGAACAGCGCCTGCATCGCGGCGCCGGTCGCGCCGAAGCCGCCGCCGACCAGCAGCGCGAGCACGACGCGCGGCGCGCGGATGTCGAGCAGCACCGCGCGCGCCTGCTGCGCGGCCGCGTCGCCGCTCAGCGCGGCCCAGGCTTCCGCCAGCGGAATGCGGTACGCGCCGACGCACAGCGCGACGACGGACATCGCGCCCACCAGAACGGCGAGCGCGGCCAGGACGAACGGCGCGAAGCGGCGCGACGTGCCGAGGCGCGCGGCGCCGGAGCGTGAGGCCGGCGACGGCGCGTTGAAGGGCGAAGCGTGAGCGGGCATCGGGTCGATCCGGAATCAGGCGAGCGCATCCGACAGGCGTCGATGCAGGGTCGTGACGGCGAGCGGCAGGCGCGGGCCGAAGCCGAGCAGGAACAGCGCGTCGAGCGACACGACGCGCCGCGCGCGACCGGCCGGCGTCGCGCCGAAGCCGGGCGTCGCGAGCAGCGCGGCGTGACCGCCGACGGCCGCCAGCCCTTCGTCGGAGATCAGCACGACGTCGGGCGCGGCCGCCGCGAGCGCCTCGGTCGTCAGCGGCTTGTAGTGATCGAAGCCCTGCATCGCATTGCGCGCGCCCGCATAGCGGATCATCGCGTCGGCGGCCGTGCGCTGGCCGGCGACGAGCGCCTGGGCGCCGGTATGGTTCAGCACGAACAGCACGCGCGGCGGCTGCGCACCGCCGGGCACGCGTGCGGCGACCGCGTCGCGCGCGGCCTGCCAGTCGCGATCGAAACGCTGCAGCAGCGCGGTGCCGGCGTCGCGCACGTCGAGCGCCTGCGCGACGCCGGTGATCTTCGCGCGCACCGATTCGACGTCGTGGCGCTCGTCGAACGTCGTCACCGCGACGCCGGCGCCCTTCACCTGCGCGATCGCGGTCGGCGGGCCGGCTTCCGCCGATGCGAGCACGAGATCGGGCCGCAGCGACAGCAGTCCTTCGGCCGACAGCGCGCGCTGGTAGCCCACCTTCGGCAGGCGCTTCGCGGCGTCGGGATACGTGCAGGTTGTGTCGGCGCCGACGAGCCGGTAACGCGGCGTCTCGGCGCCGCCGAGCGCGAATGCGGTCTCCGCGAGTGCGCCGCCGATCACGATCACGCGCTTCGGGGCGGCCGCCGCGACCTGGGCGAGCACGCCGCCGGGCAGCGCGCCCGCGAGCACGCTGGCTGCCGCGCCGCCCAGCAGCGACCGGCGGCGCGGATCGAATGGGCGAGCGCTCATCGCGCGGCCCCGCGTGCGGCCGTCGGCAGCGTCGCGACGAGCGCGCGCCAGTCGTCGCGCTCGACCTTGCCGGGCTTGCGCTCGCCGAACAGCAGCGCGACATGGTCGCCCTGCCGGTCGAACAGTTCGAGCGACGTGACGATGCCGTCGCTCGTCGGCTTCTTCACGACCCAAGCGGCGGCGATCAGGTCTTCGCGCACATGCAGGTTGAAGCCCGGATCGAGCACGTTGATCCACGCGCCGACCTCGCGCACGTTCGCGACGGGGCCCGTATGGATCTGGATCATCCCCGCGTTGCCGACGAACACCATGATCGGCTGGCCGCTCTTCGCGGCCTGTTCGAGCACGTGACGCAACGCATGCGCGGTTTCGACCGGATACGCGTAGTGCGGATCGGCGAGGCGCAGCGCCTGCATGCGGCTCACGCCGAAGCGTTGCGTGATGCCGAAGAACTGGTGCGTGTCGGTCATCGCGTCCCACGCGGCGCGAAAGCCCGCGACGTCGATTTCGGTGTCGGCGCGCTCCGGCGTTTTCGGTGCGGCGGGCACCACCTCGAGGCCCGGCTCCTGCGACGGCGCGCGCCAGCGTTCGACGAACGCGTCGTACGCGGCGTGATCGCTGTGCGCGCGCAGGTAGACCTTGTGGATCGCATGACCTTGCGCATCGAAGAACTGCAGGCTCTTCAGCGGGCCGTGCGCGGTCTCGTCGCGCACCGCGAACGCAGATACCCAGTGACGATAGAAGATGCGCAGGTCAATGTCACCGAGCGCGAGGCCGACCGGGCCGTCGTGGCTCATCTGCGCGTACTCGCCATCCTTTTCGTGGACGGCCGTGTCGTTGCGCGTCAGCGCCATCACGCGGCCGAGGCGCGGCATTTCCTCGAACATCGCCGGAAAGCGCGCGTCGAGCCGCACGACGTGCTCGCCGACGAACGCGGCGAGTGCCTCACCTTCGCTGACACCGAGCGCCTGCGCGACGTCGCGGTTGCGCAGCTGGCGCTCGGTCTTGAGCTTGATGAACGCGTCGCGCAGTGCGGCGGCCGCGCGGGCCGGCGTGGCGGATTGACCGGGAAGGGCGGATTGCATCATGTCGGACTCCTTCGAGTAACGGTTGGGGTGGGCGCGCGGGCAACGCGCATCAGAAATCCACTTTCATGCTGACGGCGACCGTGCGGCCAGGCGACGAATATGCGTCGAGCACCTGCGAATCGGCCGCGATGCCGCGCACGTCCGACCAGTTCCAGTACTTGCGGTCGAACAGGTTGCGAATGCCGATCGTCGCGCTCACGTGCTTGTTGAAGCGGTAGCCGCCGCGCAAGTCGACGACGAACGACGACGGCGGCGTGAAGCACGCCTTGTTCGAACAGTCGGACTTGTCGACGTCCTTGTCGCGTTTGGCGGCCTGGAACAGCAGGTCGGTCTGCACGAACCAGCGTTCGGTCGGCTCGTACCGCACGCCGAACACGGCCGAGAACGGGGTCACGGTATTCAGCGGCTGGCTCGCCGCGCCGTCGTTCTGCGTCGAGCCCTTCGTGAACGCCATCGCCGTCTTCAGCGTGATGCCGTTCGGCATCACCCATTCGGCGCGGCCTTCGAGGCCGTGGATGCGCGCGTCGGCGAAGTTCACGTACTGGAACACGAACGGGTCGACCGGTCGGCCGCTGCCGGCGATCGTCGTGCGCGAGATGAAGTTGCGGTAGCGGCCGGTGAAGGCGGCCGCGCTGTAGCGCACGACGCCGTAGCCGGTGCCGGCCTTGCCGCGCAGGCCGGCTTCGAACGTGTCGCTGGTTTCGGGCTTCAGGTTCGGATTGCCGATCGACGTGTAGCCGTACACCGGGTTCGAGAAGCTGCTGTTCACCTGGTCGGGCGTCGGCGCGCGGAAGCCGTGCGCGTACTGAACGTACGGAATGACCGCGGGCGTGATCTCGTAGAGCACGGCGACGCGCGGCGACAGCTCGTTGGCGCTCGTCGACACGGCCTTGCCGGTGAACAGCGGATCGTTTTCGGTCGGGCTCAGCCGGTACGTGTCGAAGCGCAGGCCCGGCGTGACGAGCAGGCGGCCGTAGCCGATCTGGTCCTGCACGAACGCGCCGAACAGCGTGTAGTCGGTGTCGGGAAACGCCTTGTTCGGAAACGCTTCGCCGACGCCCGGCACCGTGCCGTCGCGCAGGTTCGTCACGCGCGACAGGCTGCCGTCCACGCCGTAGAGCAGCTTGTGCGCGAGCGGGCCGGTCGCGAAGCCGCTTTCGGCGAACGCGGCGCCGCCGAACGTGCGTTCCTTGTACTGGTTGTCGCGCGAACGCGAAGGTAGCCTGCCGCGCGTCTCGAACGCGTACTGGTCCTGCTTCGCGTCCTGGTAGTAGAACTGCACGTGCGCGGTCTGGAACCAGCGGAATGCGTCGTCGCGGAGGTCGTAGTCGACGCTGAAGCGGTTGCGCTCGAGCCGGTCGTGGGTCGTGAGGCCGAGCGTGGCCGGCGCATTGATCGCCGACAGCACGTCGGTGCTCACGCGCCGCTGCACCGTTTCGGCGGTGAACTTGATCGTGTCGCGTGTGGTGGGCGTCAGCACGAGCTTGCCGAGCAGCGATTCCGAATACACGTCCTGCGGATTCGACGTCGTGCGCAGCGTGCTCGCCGAGTTGTTGTCGCCGCGCGTGTCGACCTCGTGGCCGCGCCGGCCGTCGGCGATGATCATCCCCTGGATGCGATCGTTGCCGCCCGCGGCCGATACGGTCGCGCCGATGCTGCGGTCGGTCGAGTCGTAGCTCGGCCGGAACGAGAAGTAGTAAGGCTTGTGGTAGATCGACAGCAGGTCGCGCGGGTCCTTCGTGATGAAGTTCACCGCGCCGGTCAGGCCGTCGCTGCCGTACAGCGCCGACGCCGGCCCGCGCAGGATCTCGATGCGCTTGAGCGTGTCGAGATCGGCGTAGTCGCCGCGGCCCGCTTCGAGCGGCCCGAACGAGAACGCGTTCGGCAGGCGGATGCCGTCTTCCATCAGCAGCACGCGATTGCCTTCGAGGCCGCGGATGTTGATGCTCGAATCGCCGTCGCGGCCGCCGCCGAGCGCGGCGCTGCCGGGCCGGTACGCGGTGCGGCGCACCGTGATGCCCGGTTCGTAGCGCAGCGCGTCCTTGATGTTGGTGGCCTGCTGCTCTTCGAGATCCTCGTCGGTGATCACCGACACGGACGCCGCCGTGCGGCTCGCCGCGGTGGCGGTGCGGGTGGCCGTGACGGTGACGGGGTCGAGCAGCGCCGCCTCGCCGCGCGCGGAGGCGGCGGCGGTGGTCAGGACGGCGGAAGGCGGGGTGGCGCCTTGCGGCGACGAATCGGCGTGAGCCGGGGCGGCGGACAGGCCGAACGCACCGAACAGCGCGGCACAGATCGGCCGCCGCGCCAGCGTATAGCAATGCACAGGTGGTCTCCCATTGACGATAACAAGCCCGAAGGCTGGCTGGGTGACGCGTTCACCTGGCTGGCCCGTTTGCGCGCGGCATGCGGCAAACGGCGATTTGAAAGGCAACTGACAACTTTACCAGTGTAAATGAGAATCATTATCAATACAAGGACGCAAAACGGCTCATGCGAGTGAGCGCTCGCCTGCGCGGCTCGGGCGAGCCGTGGGGAAACGCTTCGAGAAACTCAGGCCAGCGCTTCGATGCGGATCAGCAGGTTGCGCGCATGCGCGATGAACGCGTCGTGCGTGGCGCGATCGCCATGGCTCTCGATCCCGGCCTGTTCGGCGAACGCGATCTGTTCGGTGTAGAGCTCGACGAGTGCACGGCGCGTGTCGGGGGGAAGCGCGCGGATCATCGACACGATCAGCAGTTCCTGCGCGCGAAGCATGCCGGACAGCGATTGAGCGTTCATGCTGACCTCCTCGGACGATGCGGCGGCGAGCCGCTCTTTCCATACTAGGCGGTCGGCGTCCGCCGTGGAGGCGAGGTGCGTGCGGGGCGGCGGGCGGTACGCGATGCGACGCGAACGCCGCGCGAGCCGATCTTCGCCGCGAGTATGTGCGGCCCGCGCGAATCGGCGCGGGCACGCATGCGAAGGAAAATCAGCCGGCCGCGGTGGCGGACTGCGCATCGCGCACGACTTGCGCGACGCGTTCGACGAATTCGGCGTCGACGCTCGACAGCGCTTCGCGCTTGCCGTCGGGCATCTCGACCATCAGCCGGTACGTGATGTCCTGCGTGGCCCACGCGAGATAGCCGACGACGACGAGCATCACGCCGACCACCAGCGCGGCGCTCGATGCGCCGATGCCGCCGGCGACGGCGATGGCCGCGCCGATCAGCGAGATCAGCGACGGCACGAGACGGTTCTTCGGAATCTTGACGACGTCGACGTGGCGGATGTCACGCAGCGAGAATACCTGCCCGGCGGCCGACAGGCCGTTGCGCGTGACCATGACGCCACGTTCGTTGAATGCGTTTTCCATCGTGTGTTGCGTGGACGAAAACGCGCAGCGTAGCAGGTTTCGTTGCCGCGTCAAACGAGACCGACTGCCGCACGATGCGTGCGGCGTGGCCGACAGACGGGAAGCGAGGGAGCGGAAACGCGTTCAGAACTGCAGCCGGCCGTCGCCGTAAAGGCGGCCCGGCACGTGCGACGCGACGACCTCGGCGATCTCTTCGTCGGTCGATTCGGCCGGCACGATCTGGCGCCGCGCGGGGGCGTCGAGATGCATCGTCCATTCGACGAGGCGATACGGGCGGCCCCAGGGGCGCTGCATTTCAACCGAGACGCGGCAGCTCTGGACCGGCAGCGAGTGTTGGCACGTCAGAATCGCGTGCAGATGGCTGAAAACGGTATCTTCGATCATCATGGCCTCCGATCCTGTCTTGTGGGCAATCGATGGCGGCGCCGTCGGCGTTTAAAAAAAAAGCCGCCGATGCTCAGGCGGCCAACAGGGGGGGTGAGAGCATCCTCTCAGCCCAGAATTAAGCGAAACTTAAAAGCCTATAAAAAAGCGCCCCGCGTGGAGCGGGGCGCTTCTTGCCGTCGTGATCCGCGCGTGACGCGGACAGTTAAGCGGATGCTTTAGAACTTGTGGCGGATACCGATACGTGCGGCGATCTGGTTCTTCGAACCCGTGCCCGACGTATTGAAGTAGCTCGTGCTCGAGCCGATCTGCGCTTGCACGCCCTTGCCCGAAGCCTGCTGGTACACGACCAGGCCGTACACGTCCGTACGCTTGCTGAGTGCGTAGTCGGCGATACCGTTGACCTGGTTCCAGTGCCACGAGTTGCCGTTCTGCGTCGCGTTCGTGTACGTGTAGCCGAGGCCGCCCGACAGCGCCGGCGTGAAGGCGTACTTCGCGCCTGCTTCATATGCGTTGTAGAACGTGCCGCCCGCGCCCGACACGGTCGAGAACTGCGTACGCGTCCACAGCAGCCATGCCGTTGCCGGGCCCCAGACGTAGCGGCCACCCACGCCGTACGTGCGCAGGTCGCGGACGTTGCCGGTGCTCAGGTTCGCGATCGTCGTCGAGAAGCCGGGCGTCGACTGGCTCGGGTAACGGATGTCCGTGTACGCCGCGCCGACCGAGACCGGGCCGTTCGCGTAGTTCAGGCCGAAGCTGTATGCGCGCGACGAGCCTGCGGTCGTCGTCGTGCCCGTCGTCGTGGCCGGTGCGCCTGCGAAGTCGGTCGAGTTCGAGAAGCCGTACAACGCGCCGAACGTGAAGCCCGAGTAGTTCGCGCTCTGGAACTTCACGGCGTTGTTGATGCGGCTCGACGTGAGCTGGTCGATGTCGTTCACGTGGTACGCGTAGTTACCCGCGACCGTGTTGCCGCCCGTCGAGTAGTTCGAACCGAGGATGTCGGTCGAGAACGAGTACTGGCGGCCGAACGTGACCGTGCCGTATTGCGACTGGCTCAGGCCGACGTAGGCCTGGCGACCGAAGATCGCGCCACCCTGGCCGATCGTGCCGTTGCCGCTGTTGAAGCCGTTTTCGAGCACGAAGATCGCCTTCAGGCCGCCGCCGAGGTCTTCGGTGCCGCGCAGGCCCCAACGGCTGCCCTGGGCCACGCCGTCGTCGTACTTGAACAGCTTGCCCGTGCCGCCGTTGGCGGTCTTGCTGTGGTTCACGTAGCTGATACCGGCATCGATGACGCCGTACAGGGTCACGCTGCTTTGTGCGTGCGCCGTGCCGGCCGTTGCTGCCAGGGCGGCGATGGTCAACAGTTTCTTGTTCAAAGGATTCTCCGAGCGAATGAATGGCGTGTCCAGTTGCGGTTCCGGCGCTCTCTATGGGCGCTTTCACGGACCGGCGCAACTTTATCGGCGGGCCACGTAATGAATATGACAGCGACTGTCATATGAAGAATGTGTGGTGCCGATGCGACACTGAATTCTGCCCGGTTGTGCCATTGGTGGTTATACCGAATTCGCCTGTCATTCGATTCCGATCCGGAATATGCACATGAAATAAGCTTGGTTGGCAGCGTTCGGAGCCTCGTGCCACGATCCGTCCTCCAACAATTGACACGGGACAAGAGGACACCACATGCGACGTTCGATCCTGACCGGCCTCGGCGCACTCGCCGCCGCGCTGGCATTCGCCGCGCCCGGCGCGCACGCCGACTCTCAAACGCTGAAGATCGGCACGATGAGCGGCCCCGACGCGCAAATCTGGACCGAAGTGACGAAGGTCGCCGCGCGCGAAGGCCTCGCGATCAAGGTCATCGAATTCAACGACTACGTGCAGCCGAACGCGGCGCTCGATGCGGGCGACCTCGATGCGAACGGCTTCCAGCACCAGCCGTTCCTCGACAGCCAGATCAAGCAGCGCGGCTACAAGATCGTCAACGTCGGGCTGACCTATACGGCACCGATGGGCTTCTATTCGAAGAAGATCAAGTCGCTGAAGGATCTGCCGGTCGGCGCGAAAGTCGGGATCCAGAACGATCCGTCGAACGGCAACCGCGCGCTGCTGCTGCTGCAGAAATACGGCGTGATCAAGCTGAAGCCGGGCGTCGGCGCGAACGGCGTGAACGCGACGCCGCTCGACATCGCCGAGAACCCGAAGAAGATCAAGATCGTCGAGCTCGATTCCGCGCAGTTGCCGCGCGCGCTGCCCGATGTCGACGCCGCGTCGATCAACACCGATTACGCGGTGAAGGCCGGACTCACGCCGGTGAAGGATGCGATCGCGATCGAGGATCTGCGCGGCCCGTACGCGAACCTGATCGCGGTGCGCGCGCAGGACAAGGACAAGCCGTGGGTGAAGAAGCTCGTCGCGGCCTATGAATCGGACGACGTGCGCAAGTTCATCGACCAGAAGTTCGGCGGCGCGATCGTGCCGGCGTTCTGAACTTCCTTCGCACGTGGCAGCGGCCGGCGGCGCGGTATCGGCCGCCGACGCGCGCTCCGGAAAGCAAATCGCCCGCGTAAGCGGGCGATTTCGTTTGATGCAGCCGATGGCGCGCGATGACGTGCGATTCGCGCCGCGGCCCGGCGTGCGGGCCGCGCGCCCAGCCTGCTCAGGCCGACAGCAGCGAACCCGTGCGGATCGCGGTCGCGCCGGCGATGCGCGCGACTTCCATGCCGGCCGTCGCGAAGCGCACGACCTGGCGCGCATACAGCACGCCCGACACGCTGCTCTTCAGCGTGACGACGCGATCGGTCAGCGGGTCGACGATGTCGGCCACGGCCTGGCCGGCCTCGATCATCGCGCCGACCGGCGTGCGGAACACGATCACGCCCGACACCGGCGCGACGAGCGGATCGGTGCCCGCGAGCGGCGTGGCCGGATGCGCGAGCGGCGGCAGCGGCGCCGGCGTGCCTTCGACGATGCCGCGCTCGGTCAGGTATTCGACGATCGCCTGCGCGTCCTTTTCCGCGAACTCGTACGACACGTCGCGTTCGCTGCGCAGTTCAACCGTGACGGAAATCGCGCCGTTCGGGATCGGGAAGCGGTCGCCGAAGCGGTTGCGCAGATCCGACCAGCAGAAGCTGTGGATTTCGTCGAACGGGTTGCCGACCGAATTCAGCGCGAGCAGCGACGCCTTGGCATCGAGATAGCGCGCCAGCGGCTCGACGTCCGCCCACAGATCGGGATTCGTGTAGAGGTGCATCACCGCATCGCTGTCGCAGTGCAGGTCGAGCACGATATCGGCGTCGAACGACAGCTTCTGCAGCGCGAGGCGTTGCGAGTCGAGTTCGGTGCGCGGCTTCTGTTCGTCGAGCGCTTCGCGCATCGCGGTGCGTACGGCGGCCAGATTGCGCTGCGCGTCGTTCGTGAGGTGGTGTTCGACGCGCGGCAGCACGAGCGCCGCGAGATCGTAGAAATTGCGGTTGAAGTTCTGCATCGAGCCGAGCTCGAAGCGGCCGAGGTGATCGCCGAACACGTGTTGCGACAGGCCGATCGGGTTGGGCACGGGCACGATGACGACTTCGCCTTGCAGCTTGCCGGCCGTCTCGAGCGCCGCGATCTTGCGGCGCAGCAGCGTGGCGACCAGCATGCCGGGCAGCTCGTCCGCGTGCAGCGACGACTGGATGTAGACCTTCTTGCCGCCGCGCGGGCCGTAGTGGAAGCTGGTGATCTGGCGTTCGGTACCGACGGCGGGGGAAATCAGCGGATGGGTCTGCGTTTGCATGATGAGGGGAGTGCGGCGCAGCCGCGAATGATCCGTGTGCGTGGAAGATCGATTGTACGTTGCCTTCCTCGCCGCCATCAAACCGGTGCCGGAGCGCGCGGTTTTCCGTTGCGAATCATCAGGTTGACGCGGAAAAAATAACGTCGTCCGCGCCGCGCGCAAAAAAAACGGGCTCCTTGCGGAGCCCGTTTGCATCGCGCCGAATCGCGCGTCGTTCAGCCGGATTACTTGCCGTAGACGTCGAAATCGAAGTACTTCTTCGCGAGCTTGTCGTACGTGCCGTCCTTGCGCATGCCGGCGATCGCGCCGTCGATCTTCGCCTTCAGATCGGTGTCTTCCTTGCGCAGGCCGATGCCGGCGCCGTTGCCGAGCGTCTTCGGATCGTCGAGATCCTTGCCGGCGAAGTCGAAGTTCGCGCCGCGCGGCGTCTTCAGGAAGCCGATCTCGGCTTGCACCGCGTCCTGCAGCGCGCCGTCCAGACGGCCGGAGATCAGGTCGGCGTAGACCTGGTCCTGGTTCTGGTAAGGCACGATGTTCACGCCCTTCGACGCCCAGTGCGCTTTCGCGTAGGTTTCCTGGATCGTGCCCTGCTCGACGCCGACCGACTTGCCCTTCAGCGATTCGGCCGTCGGCTGCAGGTTCGCGCCCTTCTTCGTGACGAGGCGCGTCGGCGTGTTGAACAGCTTCGACGAGAACGCGATCTGTTCGGCGCGCGCGGGCGTCATCGACATCGACGACAGCACGCCGTCGAACTTGCGGGCCTTCAGCGCCGGGATCATCCCGTCGAAGTCGTTTTCGATCCACACGCATTTCGCGTTGATGCGGCGGCAGATCTCGTTGCCGAGATCCACGTCGAAGCCGACCACCTTGCCGTCGGCGCCTTTCGATTCGAAAGGCGGGTAGCTTGCGTCGACGCCGAACCGCACGGTCGACCAGTCCTTCGCGTATGCACTGCCGGCCGATACGGCGAGCAGGGCCACGGTCACAGCCGCAAGAATCTTTTTCACTCGGTGACTCCTCGTTTTGTTCGATGGGTGCGCGGTTGTGCCGCGCCGTAAGCCTTCGGCCCGTCGCGGCTTCGCGTCGGACAGTCCGTTTCGCCCGCCCGATGGGGGCGCGCGACGTGCGGAAGATTATCAAGACAAAATACCGGCAGGGCGCCTAGGACAAGCCCCGATACCGGGCCCGGCGGCGGCGCGTCGGATGCGCAGCCGTTTCACACACAGGAACGATTCAGCCGAGCGTTTCGTTGACCGCGCGCTGCAGGCACGTGACGAAGTGCGACACGGCGGGCGTGGGCAGCAGGTCGCGCCGCGCGATGATCGACAGGTCGAAGCGCGGCATGCTTTCGTCGAGTTCGGCCGTGCGGATGCCGAGCGGCGCGACCATCGCGGCGAGCGGGCGCGTGAAGCAGCCGATCACGTCCGAGCGCGCGACGAGCCCGAGCGTCACCGCGAACGACATCGGCGAGCGCAGCAGACGTTTCGGCAGCGGCAGCCCGTGCGCCTCGAACATCCCGACCATCACGCTGTGCGGGAACTGCTCGGCGCCGACGGTGACGATCCACTCGGCGTCGAGCAATTCCTCTAACCGGCGCGCCTGCGCGAGCGGATGACCGTCGCGCATCACGATCGTGAATTCGGTCGATAGCAGCGGCAATTGCGTGAAATCGCGGTCGAGCGCGGGCACATGGTGCATCGCAGCGATGTCGAGCGTGCCGTTGCGCAGTTGCGCGAGCGCGTCCGGCACCGTCATTTCCTCGAGATGCAGGCTGACGTTCGGCATCGACTGGCGAAACGCCGTCACCGCATGCGGCAACGCGGTCAGCGCGATCGACGGCATCGTGCCGACCGCGACGCGGCCCGACATCTCGCCTTTCACCTGCTCGACGGCCTCGACCGTGCGGCGGACGTCGCCGAGCAACTGCTCGGCGCGCGGCAGCAGCGCCGCGCCGCAGGCGGTCAGCTCGACGCCGCGCACGCTGCGCACGAGCAGTTCCGCGTTGAGCGCCGTTTCGAGCTCGCGGATCGTGTGCGTGATCGCCGGCTGCGTGACGCCGAGCTCGCGCGCGGCGGCGCGCAGGCTCTTCAGGTGCGCGGCGGAGACGAATGCCTGGAGCTGCGCGATGTTCAGGGGATTGCGGATGCGGGTCATCGGTCGGGTCCGGTTGGCGCGAGCGGGAGCGGTGGGTTCGGGGGCCGAGCCCGCTGAAGGTCACGCATCGGCGCGCGCGCGGAATGCCTGCCGATAGCGCTGCGGCGACGTGCCGACGATACGCGCGAAGCGTTCGCGAAACGCGGTGACCGAACCGAACCCGGCTTCCGTCGCCACGTGTTCGATCGACAGCTCGGTCACCTCCAGCAACTGCTGCGCATGCCGCACGCGCGCGGTCTGCAGCCATTGCCCGGGCGACGTGCCCGTCTGCTCCTGGAAGCGCCGCGTCAGCGTGCGCACGCTCGTCGACGCCTTGCGCGCGATCGCGTCGAGCGTCAGCGGCTGGCGCAGGTTCGCGTGCAGCCAGTCCATCAGGTCGTGCAGCCCGTCGCCGCCGGCCGGCCATTCGGGCGCGATGAACTGCGCCTGCCCGCCTTCGCGCACGCGCGGCGCCACCGCGCTGCGGGCGGCGTCGACGGCGACCGCCGCGCCATAGTCGGCCTGGATCATGTGCAGGCACAGATCGAGGCCGGCCGCCGCGCCGGCCGAGGTCAGGATCTGGCCGTTGTCGACGAACAGCACGTTCGGGTCGACGTCGACGTTCGGATGGCGGCGCGCGAGTTCGGCGGCCGCGAGCCAGTGCGTCGTCGCGCGCAGGCCGTCGAGCAGCCCGGCTTCCGCGAGCACGAACGCGCCGCTGCAGATCGATGCGATCCGGCATCCGCGCGCGGCCGCCGCGCGCAGCGCGTCGAGCACGCGGCGCGACGTGGGCGCGAGCGGCACCGACGTGCCGGGGACCATGATCGTGTCGGCGTCGGCCAGCGCATCGAGGCGGAACGGCGGGCGCAGCTCGAACAGCTCGCCGCCGACGCGCGGCTGCTCGCTGCACACGCGCACGCGGTACGCCGGCTCGACATTCGGCGCCCGCACGCGCGCGAACGTATCGCAGGCGACGCCCAGATCGAACGGCACGACATGGGGCAAGGCGAGAACGGCGACCGTGTGCATGACGTTCGGGGCTGTGGCCAGAATCCGTTGAAAGATGTCATTCTAGCCAATGGCTCGACCCGGCGCCACACGCGACAATCGCGGCGGACCACCTGGAGGCCTGCCGATGAAACAAGACGATCGCAACGCGTTGCGGAACCTGCAATACCTGTCGCTGCTGGAGGCGACCACGCTCGTCGTGCTGGTGTGCGTGGCCGTGCCGCTCAAGCATCTGGCCGGCTATCCGGTGGCGGTATCGATCATGGGCCCGGTTCACGGCATCGCGTTTGCGATGTACGTGTGGGCGGTGGTCGGCACCGCGTCGAGCGGGCTGTGGAGCAAGGCCGAGGTCGCGCGGCTGGTGCTGTCGGCCGTCGTGCCGTTCGCGGGGCTGGCGAGCGCCGGCTGGATCGCGCGCAGGCGGCACGCGCGATGATCTACCTGATGCTGAAGGCCGTGCATCTGGCCGCCGTCGTCACGTTCGTCGGCGGGCTGTTGTTGTCGTCCGTCGCGGTGCGTATTGCGAATCTCGCCGTGCATCGCGCGGTGCGGCGCTGGGATCGCACGGTAACGGCGCCCGCGCTCGCGATCGTCTGGATCGCCGGCATCGCGCTCGCGCTGAGCGGTCACTGGTTCGGCGCCGCGTGGCTGTCGGTGAAGCTTGCGCTCGTCGTCGCGTTGTCGGTGCTGCACGGAGTCCTGGCCGGCACGCTGCGGCGCATGGGGCGCGACGATCTCGTCGTCGTGCCGGCGCCGTGGCTCGGGCACGCGGCCGAGGCGGTGATCGCCGCGATGGCGCTCGTCGTCGGGCTGGCCGTGCTCAAGCCGTTCTGATGGCGCGAATCACGCCAGAGCGATTTCCACTGCCGCCAGCGTACGACGCCGAATCCAGCCGCTCCCCAGCCGGATCGCGAGCCAGTACGGCGTGAACAGCGCGCGCGTGCGCGCGCTCGGGCAATGGACGAAGGTTTCGGTGCGCAGGATGTGCGCGCCCGACGCGAGCCCGACCACCTCGAACCGCAGCACCAGCTTCGCATCGCGCGGGTCGTCGTGCCGGACGAAGGCGTCGGCGTCCGCGAGCGGGCGCACGTCGGGCGTCGGGCGCCAGAAGCGGCCGACGAGGCCGAGCGACAGCGACGTGTCGTCTCGATGGAGCGGCGTGAAGGTGTCGAAGCCGAAGCGCGCGCGTTCGGGGCGGGCCGGCGCGTGGCGTAGCGCGCCGGCGATGGCCGCCGGGAATTCACGCACCGTCAGCAGCGTGTCGATGACGGGATCGGCGCGCATGTCGAGCGACGCGACGACGTCGATGATGCGCGCGGGCGGCGCGCCGATCGGCTGCGATTCGTGCACTTCGTGGAAGCCGAACGACGGAATGAACGGCGGCTTGCGCGCCGAGGCCCGGGTGCTCGATTCGGAGACGATGCCGAGTGTGTTCATCGCGACTCCTGAAGGCAAAACGCGATCGTAGCACCGGGCGCGAACGGGTGTCGCGCCGTTTGCGCGCAGCGCGTCGCACCCGCAAAAAAAGCCTGGAAACTCGCGTTCCCAGGCTGGAGACCATCAACGATGATGGTGGAGGAGACGATGTCGTCCCGATGCGCGCCGTCCTTCTGCCGGCGACGTCGCGCATGTCTCGGGCTCAGATGGCCCAGCCGCCGAGATAGAACGTGACGAGCACGGCCGCGATGAGCACGGTGCCGACGTTGAGCTTGCGGAATTCGCCGCTGGCGACGCGGCCGATCACGAGCGTCGAGAAGCCGAGCATGATGCCCGTCACGATGTTCGCGGTCAGCACGATGAACACCGCACACACGAGGCCCGACATCGCGTCGACCATGTCGTCCATGTGCAGCTTGCTCACGCTGCCGAGCATCAGCAGGCCGACGTACATCAGCGCCGGTGCGGTGGCGTACGACGGCACGAGGCCCGCGAGCGGCGAGAAGAACATCACGACGAGGAACAGCAGGCCGACCACGGCCGCCGCGAGGCCCGTCTTCGCGCCGGCGGCCACGCCGACGCTCGACTCGATGTAGGCCGCCGCCGGCGCGCCGCCGAGGAAGCCGGAGAAGATCGAGCTGATCGAATCGGCGGTCAGCGCACGGCCGCCGTTGATGATGCGGCCGTTCCCGTCGAGCTGGCCGGCCTGGCCCGCGACCGCGCGGATCGTGCCGGTCGCGTCGAACACGGCGGTCATCACCAGCGCGAGCACGCTCGGCAGCACGGCCATCGACAGCGCGCCCTTGATGTCCATCGCGCCGATCAGCGACGCGTGGCCCGGTGCGCTCAGCGACGGCAGCGCGAAGATGCCGCGGTACTTCACGCCCGGATCGAAGATCAGGCCGAACACCGAGATCGCGATCACGACGAGCAGGATGCCGCCCGGCACGCGACGCTTTTCGAGGCCGAAGATCGCGGCGAGGCCGACGACCGACATGATCACCGGGAACGCGGTGATCTGGCCGAGCGAGACCGGCAGGCCGGCGCCCGGGTTCTTGATCACGAGGCCGACGTCGTTCGACGCGATCAGCAGCAGGAACAGGCCGATGCCGATCCCCGTGCCGTGCGCGACGCCCGCGGGCAGGTTGCGCAGGATCCACGAACGCACGCCGGTGACCGAGATGCCGGTGAACACGAGCCCCATCAGGAACACGGCGCCGAGCGCGACCGTCGGAGGCAGCCCCTTGCCGAGCACGAGCCCGAACGCGGTGAACGCGGTCAGCGAGATCGCGCAGCCGATCGCGATCGGCAGCTTCGCCCACAGGCCCATCAGCAGCGAGCCGAACGCGGTGGTGAGGCACACCGCGACGAACACCGCGCTCGTGTCGAAGCCGGCCTTGCCGAACATGCCGGGCACGACGAACACGGAATAGACCATCGCGAGGAAGGTGGTCACGCCGGCAATGATCTCGCGGCGCTGCGTGCTGCCGCGCGACGAAATGCCGAAGTACCGGTCGATGGCGCCGTTGGCGCCCAGGCCGGTTTCTTCCGCGCCGACGCCGACCGTCGGCTGCACCGGGGTATCACTCATGAGCTTGCTCCTTTATCAGCATGCTGAAACGGCTCGTAGCGAACCGTCGTCAGGGTGTCTCGTATCTAGTTGGATTGATCGGCAGCGTCGTGGGGACGCATGACGCGTGGTGTGTGTCGTTACGGGCGAGTCGAAACGATCGCGAGGGTGTCGCGTCGGACGACGCGTTGCGGTGTCGACCCCGTCACGTGTGCTTTGCCGTAGCGAAGGTTAGGCGAGCCGCCCATCACGTCCCATCGGGGGAAGAGCATGCAGCGCATGTCGCAGCGCTTATATCGGCGTGCGACGGGGCTCCGTCGCGCCGGCCCGCGTGTATACGCCTAGTTCGAATCCGTTAAGGCGACTATTTGAATGCAGGGTCGGCGGGCAGCGCGCAAGCGGGCGAGGCACTGGATTTTACGAATTGCTTTCAGAATGGGGCCGGAAGCCGGCGCGAACCGGGGCGGGTGACGGGATTCATCGCCGCGCGCAACCTGCATCCGGACGATACGACTGGCACGCGTGCGCGGTTTCCGTGTCGGCGCGGGCCTCAATCGTGCGCGAGATGCGCGAGATACGCGCAGAACATGTCGGCCATCGCGGCCGAATAGGCGTCGATTTCCGCCGGCGTGCGCGCCGTTTCGGAGAACGCCTTGCCGCCCGTCGTGAGCGTCGTCAGGATCAGCTCGCACGCGAGCGCATGCGTGGCGTCGGACACGTCGGGCAGCGCTTCGCGCATGAACGCGCTGAACGCCCGGTTACCCTCGGCCTTCACGTCCTGCGCCTCGGGGGCGTCGCGATAGAGCGGGGCGGCATCGTCGAGGGCGATCCGCATCGGCGCCTCGTCGCATTCCGAACGGATGAACGCGTGGACGGCGGTGCGCAGCCGCTCCGGCGGCGTCTTCCGCGTGTCTTGCAGTATCGCGCACAGCATGTCGTGCGTCTGCCGCCACTCGTCGTGCTGGAGCCGGAACAGCACGGACGCCTTGTTCGGGAAGTACTGGTACAGCGAGCCGACGCTCACGCCGGCCCGCTCGGCCACGCGCGCCATCGTGAAGCGCTGCGCGCCTTCGCTCGCCAAAACCTGAATAGCCGCCTGCAGGACGTCCTCGACGAGGCGGGTCGAGCGCGCCTGCCGAGGCTGCTTGCGCGTGGCGATCGGGGCGTTTCGGCGGTCGGTCATGAGCGGTTTGCCAATGCGAATAGTAAAACCTGAATAGTTCGTCATATTCTAGTCGGGTGCACTGACGCACTCAACTGCTACCGGAGATATCGCATGACCACCCTGATGCTCGACCCGCTGGCTTCGCTGCTGGCGCGCCTGTTCGACGAAGCCGACGCGTCGTCGCCCGCGACGAGCCCGGCCTTCGCCAACGTGCCGCGCGACGAGCAAGCGCGGCTGATGCGCAGCAAGACGGACTACGCCGATCTGTATGCGCGCCTGAAGGATTACCCGCTTCCCGTGTCGCGCGAGACGGGCATGCTGCTGTACATGCTCGCGCGCAGTGGCGGCGCGAAGGCAATCGTCGAATTCGGCACGTCGTTCGGCATTTCGACGCTGCATCTCGCGGCCGCGCTGCGCGACAACGGCGGCGGGCGGCTGATCACGAGCGAGTTCGAGCCGTCGAAGGTCGTGCGCGCACGGGCGAACCTGGCGGCGGCCGGATTGGCCGATCTCGTGGAGATTCGCGAAGGCGATGCGCTGCGTACGCTGGCTGACGATCTGCCGGATGCGGTCGACCTGCTGCTGCTCGACGGAGCGAAGGCGCTGTATCCGGAGATACTCGCGCGGGTCGAGCCGCGGCTCAGGGCGGGCGCGTTCGTCGTGGCCGACAACGCGGAATACAGCCCCGACTACCTTGCTTACGTGCGCGCACCGGAAAACGGCTATCTGTCGGTACCGTTCGGCGGCGACGTCGAATTGTCGATGCGGACGCGCTGACCAGACGGAACGAGGGTGCCGATGATTTCACGCTTCCCCGCATCAAATATAGGATGGCTGATTAAATCGACGCATGACGAAAGTCGACGGAATGATGCCCGTCGCTTGCGACACCGTGCGCGTCACTTCAGGAACACGTAGCGCGCGAAGTACGGGAAGCGGCCGACCGCATGCTCGGTCGTGCAGGTCGCGGCCGGCGGCGTACCGCCCGCCGTGTCGAGCCGCTGCACGAAGCGCACGCCGGCGAGCGTGCCGGTGGCGGCCGGCGTCGCCGCGAGCAGCAGTTGCGGAACGCTGGCCGCGTTTGCGCTCGGCACTTCCGCGAGCTTCTTGCCGGTAATGCGGCTGCCGTCGAGCGCTTCCCACGACGGCCCCGCACCGTGCCGCACGACGAGCGTGCCGCTTTCATCGAACAGCATCGCCTCCGGGCGCTTGAAGGCCCACGCGAGCCGGTGGTCGGCATCGTATTCGCACGCATAGATCTGCACGCCGGTCGCGGTGGTCGCCAGCACCGGCGTGGCCGGCGCCGGCGGCGCGAGGCCGGCGGCCTCGTCGGCGTGGGCGGGCGCGGTGAAAGCCGCCAGGGAAAGACTGGCCGCAAGGGCCAGCAGCATGTCGCGTGTCGGGGAGCGGCTTGGCATGACGGGACGTCCTTTCAGGTCGGGTGACGGTCGTATGGCGTCGATCCCGTCAACGTTAGACGCCGATCGCACAGGCTGCAATGCGGAAATGACAATCGCGGCGATAGTCGCCGCGATTGCCGCAGGGCGGGCGCGCGATCAGCGGATCGCGACCGGGTTGATATTGACCTGCGTGGAGCCGACGTACAGCGGCTGGCCGAGCACGAACAGGAATTCCCATGCCTTGTCGCGCACCAGCGCACGGCTGTCGATCAGCTCCAGGTTGTAGATGCCGCGCTTCGCGAGCATGTACTGGTTGACCGGGAATTCGTCCTGCGTATGCGGATTCGGATAGACCTCCGACGCCCACGTGTCGCCGCCGAACGCGACGATCCCCTGGTCGGCCAGCCACTTCGCGGCTTCCATGCCGATGCCGGGCTCGACGTCGAGGAACTGCTTGTCGTCCTTGCCGATCAGCTCGAGCCAGCCGGTGTTGAACAGCACGACGTCGCCCTTGCGCAGCGTCAGCCCCTGCTTCTTCAGCACGGCCTGGATGTCGGCGACCGTGAATTCGGTGCCGCCCGGCACGATCGGCTTGCCGTAGTAGGCGGTCATGTCGAGCACGACGCCGCGCGTGACGATCGGCGGCACCTTCTCGACGCCGAGCTTCTTCACGCCGTCGACGGTCACGAAATCGGCCGCCTTGTTGCCGTTGTAGTAGACGTTGTCGATGCCGATGTGGCCGATGCCGTTCAGCTGCGTGCCGACGCCGGTCCATGCGTTGACGAGTTCGTCGTTGAACGTGAACTTGTTCGGGCCGAGGCTCTTGCCGGCCTGCTGGCCGACCTGAACGTTGTACAGCCGAAAGCTGCGGTGGCGGTACGCCGGCAGGTTCTTGTCCACCGGCACGGCCAGCGGATAGGTCTTGCCGGCTTTCACGAGGCCGACCGCCTGCCTGACGACGTCGGGCGTCAGCAGGTTGGCCGCGCCGATTTCGTCATCGGCGCCATACACGGACGGATACCAGTCGGCCGCGGGGGCGGCCGGCGTGGCGTGCGCCGCCTGGGCTGCCGCGAACGGCAGGATCGCGGCGAGCGCGAGCCGGGCGAGCGTTGCTTTCATTCCAGACTCCTGTCGAAACGTTACGCGGCGGCTTGCGCGAGTGTCGGGTAGTCGGTCAGGCCGTGGGCGCCGCCGCCGAACAGCGTGTTGCGATCGTGCGGCGCGAGCGCGGCGCCGGTGCGCAGCCGCTCGGGGAGGTCGGGGTTCGCGACGAACGGGCGGCCGAATGCGACGAGGTCGGCCCAGCCGGCGGCGATCGCTTCGCGGGCGCGCTCGGCGGTGTACGCGCCGGCATAGATCAGCACGCCCGGGAACGCGGCGCGCAATTGCTGCTTGAAGGCGACCGGCATCAGCGGCGCGTCGTCCCAGTCAGCTTCCGCGATGTGCAGGTAGCCGACGCTGAGTTCGCCGAGCAGCTTCGCAGCGGCGAGGTAGGTGGTTTCCGGGTCGTCGTCGACGCAGCCGTTCAGCGTGGTCAGCGGGGCGAGACGGATGCCGACGCGCGACGCGTCGCCGGTCCCTTCGATCAGCGCCTGCGTGACTTCGCGCAGGAACCGCAGCCGGTTCTCCAGCGAGCCGCCGTACGCATCGGTGCGCGTGTTCGCGTTCGAGTCGATGAATTGGTTCACGAGGTAGCCGTTCGCGCCGTGCAGCTCGACGCCGTCGAAGCCGGCTTCGATCGCGTGGCGGGAGGCGGTGCGGTACTGGTCGACGATCTCGCGGATCTCGTCGATCGACAGCGCGCGCGGCTCGGACGCCTGCACGAAGCCCGGCGTGCTGCCGTCTTCACCGGCGATGAACACGTTCACGCCCTTCGCCTGGAGCGGCGACGACGATACGGGCTGCTGGCCGCCGAGCAGGCTCGTGTGGCTCAGCCGGCCGACGTGCCACAGCTGCGCGAAGATGCGGCCGTGCGCGGCATGCACGGCGTCCGTCACCTTGCGCCAGCCGGCGACCTGCGACGGCGTATGGATGCCGGGCGTCCACGCGTAGCCCTTGCCGAGCGGCGCGATGTAGGTGCCTTCGCTGACGATCAGGCCCGCGCTCGCGCGCTGCGCGTAGTACGCGGCCATCAGTTCGTTGGCTTCGTCGCCGGGCTGGCTGGCGCGCGAACGCGTCATCGGCGGCATCACGATGCGGTTCGGCAGCGTCAGCGCGCCGAGTCGCAGCGGTTGGAAAAGCGGGTCCTGGGTCATGGTGGTGTCCTGTCGGTGCCGCGGCCGGCGGGCCGCGGATGGGTCATATCGGATGAAGCCGCCGCGTGCTCAGTCCCACTTCGGCGCGAGGCCGGCCGGGTCGACTTCGCGGCCGTTGCGTTCGAGCGCGGCGATCTGCGCCATGTCTTCGTCGGTCAGGCGCAGCGTCTGCGCGAGCAGGTTGCTCGCGAGGTTCTCGCGCTTGGTCGACGACGGAATCACCGAGTAGCCGAGCTGCAGCGCCCACGCGAGCGCGACTTGCGCCGGCGTCGCGTCGTGACGCTGCGCGATCGCGCCGATCACCGGGTCGCCGAGCACCTTGCCGTACGCGAGCGTCATGTACGACGTCACGTGGATGCCTTCGGCGTTCAGGAACTCGACCAGCTTGCGGTTCTGCAGGTACGGGCTCAGCTCGATCTGGTTCGTCGCGATCGCGTCCTTGCCGACCGCCGCGATCGCTTCCTTCGTCAGTTCGATGTTGAAGTTCGAGATGCCGATCTGGCGCGTGAGGCCCTTCGCCTTCGCGTCCGCCAGCGCGGTCATGAACGCGTCGATCGACACGCCGTTGCCCGGGGCCGGCCAGTGGATCAGCGTCAGGTCGACGACGTCGGTGCGCAGCTTGCGCAGGCTTTCCTCGAGGCTGGCCGCCAGTTTCTCCGGCGCGTAGTTGTCGACCCAGATCTTCGTCGTGAGGAACAGGTCTTCGCGGCGCACGCCCGACGCGGCGATCGCTTCGCCGACTTCGGCTTCGTTGCCGTAGATCTGCGCGGTGTCGATCGTGCGGTAGCCGACTTCGAGGCCGTTGCGGACCGAGTCGATGACCACCTGGCCTTGCAGGCGGAAGGTACCGAGGCCGAATGCGGGAATCTTGCTCATCATGTGCTCCTGAAAGAGGGGGAACGATTGCGGGATGGACGTCATTCTGGCGCTTCAGACTGATGAAATAAACGCCTTTAGAGGTCAAAAATATTTGATTTAAAATCAAATATTGGCTCGCAATTCGTCCATTGGAAGGCGCTCGCCGGTCTTATGCGGCAAGCGTCTGCGGATTCGTTTTCGGATGGAATGCGGGCAGCACGTCCGCTGCGATTTCGGCCATCGTCTCGTCGAGCGGCCGCCGGTTGCGGCGGAAATGCAGGCCGATGTGCCGCACGCCCGCGTCGCGCATCGCCGCGAGTTCCTCCGTCAGCGCGATGCGCCCCGCGCGGGCGCCGAAGCGGTGCCGCTGCAGCGGTTCGTGCGGATCTTCCGCGAGGTCGAGGTGGATGAAGCTCACGTACGGCTTGTCGCCCGCCACCGCCCGCCAGTTCGCGGCGCGCTGCAGGTGATCGGCCGGCGTGCCCGGATATGCGAGGCAGCCGTCCATGTGCTCGCCGATCCACGCGGGCGTCTGCTGCGCGAGGCCCGCGACGAGCAGCGGCACCGGCGAGCGGGCGACGGGCAGCACTTCCAGGCCGGGCGGCAGATGTCCGCGCGCGCCGTCGCGCAGCAGCGCGATCTGGTCGCGGAAGTTCGCGCCGCGCGACGCGAAGTCGCGGCCGAACAGCGGATATTCGACCGGCCGGTCGCCGCTCGCCACGCCGAGCAGCAGGCGCCCGCCGCTCAGTTCCTGGATCGTCGCGGCCGATTTCAATGTCAGCAGCGGCTCGCGCAGCGGCAGCACGACGGCTGCGGTGCCGAGCAGGATGTCGCGCGTGATGCCGGCGAGGTAGCCGAGATACGAGAATGTTTCGAACACCTGAGCGGCGTCGCCGAACGACGGGTCGTACACCGGCACGTCGCGCACCCAGAGCGCGCGAAAGCCGAGCGTGTCGGCCAGTTGCGCGAGCTCCGCGTGGATTTCCAGGTCGGGCTCGCCGGGGTGGCGGCCGTCATGCCGGCGTTTCGCGTTGCCGGACGGCGTCCAGTCGTTGTCGAGCGGCAGTTCGATGCCGATGCTGAAGCCGCCGGCGGCGAGCTTGTCGAGGGAGGGGGACATGATCGGGTTGCTCCGTTCAGACCGCGCGCAGGCTGCCGTCGAGCCGGTAGAAATCGAGCGACGACGCGGTGAAGAACGAGCGCGACGTGCCGGCGGCGAAATCGTCGATGTGCACGACGGTGGCGCGATCGGCTTCCTGCCACGAGATCGCGTAGGTCTCGCCGGCGATGGGCTGCCACGTGTATTCGACTTCGCCCTTCGCGCCCGCGTGCGGGCCTTCGGTGATCTCGTAGCGCATGTGGCGGCCGTCCTCGTCGTACGCGTTGAGCGCGGTGAGGCCGTCGTAACGGACTTCGAAGGTCTTGCCGGCGAACGGCGGACGTTGGGTCGATGCGTTCATGCTGGTGGCTCCTGTGAAAAGGTGACGTTCAATGGGCGAGTTCGACGGGTTCGGCCGTGCGTGCCGGCAGGCCCTGACGGCTGTCGAGACGGCCGCTCAATGCGGTGAGCGCAAACGCGCCGAGCGTGACGACGGCGGCGATCCACGGCGTGTGGCCGAGGCCGACGTTCGCGACGATCAGGCCGCCGAGCGACGAGCCGCCGGCCACGCCGAGGTTGAAGGCGGCGATGTTGAAGCCCGATGCGACGTCGGTGGCGTCCGGCGCGAAGTGGCGCGCCTGCTTGACGACGTACACCTGCAGCCCCGGCACGTTGCCGAACGCGACGGCGCCCCACGCGAGCATCGTCAGCACCGCGAGCCATTTCACGTGGATCGTGAAGGTCAGCGCGAGCAGCACGATCGCGAGCAGCAGGAAGATCCGCTTGAGCGCCTTCACGGGGCCGACGGCGTCCGCGAGCTTGCCGCCCCACACGTTGCCGACCGCGACCGACACGCCGTAGCCGACCAGCACGAGGCTGACCTGCGACGGCGTGAAGCCGGCGATCTGTTCGAGCAGCGGCGCCATATAGGTGAACGCGATCAGTGAGCCGCCGTAACCGACGGCCGTCATCGCATAGACGAGCAGCAGGCGCGGCTGGGCCAGCACGCGCAGCTGGCGGGCGAGCGGCGCGGGCGGCGTCTGCGGCAGCCCGCGCGGCACGAACGCGACCGCGCCGAGGAACGCGACGAGGCCGAACAGCGCGACGATCACGAACGTCGCGCGCCAGCCGAAGTGCTGGCCGATGAAGGTGCCGAGCGGAATGCCGGCGACGAACGCGACGGTCATGCCGCTGAACATCGTCGCGATCGCGCTGGCGGCCTTGTCCTTCGACACGAGCGTGGTCGCGATGATCGAGCCGACCGAGAAGAACACGCCGTGCGCGAGGCCGGTGAGGATGCGCGCGACGATCAGCGATTCGTAGCCGGGCGCCTGCCATGCGACGAGGTTGCCGACGGTGAAGAGCGCCATCAGCCCGGCGAGCAGCGCCTTGCGCGGCACGCGGCCGGTGAGCGCGGTGAGGAGCGGCGCGCCGATCGCGACGCTCAGCGCGTACAGGCTGACGAGCAGGCCGGCGGACGGCAGGCTGACGCCGAGGTCGGCGCCGATCGTCGGGATCAGGCCGACGATCACGAATTCGGTGGTGCCGATGGCAAAGGCGCTGATGGTCAGCGCAAGCAACGCGAGTGGCATGACGGGATCCGGGTTTCAGTAGGAATGGATCGCAGTGTGCCGGCTTTACTTTTGCTGAAAAACTGGTCTATAAACCAAATTGTTTTGATTTCAAATCAACAATGAAGATCACCCTCGACGAACTCCAGGCCTTTGCCGCCGTGGTCGACACCGGTTCGATCACCGCCGCCGCCCAGCAGCTCGACCTCACCGTGTCGGCGACGAGCCGCACGCTCGCGCGGCTCGAGGAAAAGCTGAAGACCACGCTGCTGCGCCGGACCACCCGCCGGCTCGAACTGACGGAAGAAGGGCGCGCATTCCTGCAGAACGCGCGCGCGATCATCGAATCGGTCGAGACCGCGGAAGAGCAGATGCTCGCGCGGCGCGAGATGCCGTCCGGGCGCCTGCGCGTCGACGCCGCGACGCCGTTCATGCTGCACGTGATCGTGCCGCTCGTGCGCGGCTACCGCGAACGCTTCCCGAAGGTCGAGCTGGAGCTGAACAGCAACGAGGGCATCATCGATCTGCTGGAGCGGCGCACCGACGTCGCGATCCGGATCGGCCGGTTGAAGGATTCGACGCTGCACAGCCGGCGCATCGGCAACAGCCGGGTGCGCATCCTGGCAAGCCCCGACTACATCGAAGCGCATGGCCAGCCGCGCAAGGTCGAGGATCTCGACAAGCACACGCTGCTCGGCTTCACGCAGCCCGAATCGCTGAACGTATGGCCGATCCTCGGCACGGACGGCGAAGCGTACCGCATCGAGCCGGACGTGTATTCGTCGAGTGGCGAAACGCTGCGGCAGCTTGCGCTGGAGGGTACGGGCGTCGTCTGCCTGTCGGATTTCGTGACCGCGCAGGATCGCGACGCGGGGCGGCTGGTGCAGGTGCTCGCGCGCCACACGCTCGACGTCCAGCAGCCGATTCACGCGGTGTACTACCGCAATACCGCGATCTCGTCGCGGATCGCGTCGTTCGTCGACTACCTGATCGAGGTGCTGGGCGGCGGCAGCGGCGGTGATGCGCCGGCGCGGCGCAAGGCCGCGTGGATGGAGCCACAGTAGCGGCGCAGGGCAGGCGGCGCTGCGCGGCGGGAGCGGGCGTGCCGCGCGGCGGCACGCCGTCGTGCTGCGATTACGCCTCTTCGGCCCACGACATCCCGTCGCGCGCGAGCAGCGCCGACGAAGCCGCGGGGCCGAACGTGCCGGCCGTGTACAGGCGCGGCCGGTCGCCGAGCTGCTTCCAGCCGTCGAGGATCGGCTCGACCCACGACCACGCGGCTTCGAGCTCGTCGCGGCGCATGAAGTGCGTGAGGCGGCCACGGATCACGTCGATCAGCAGCCGTTCGTACGCTTCCGCGCGCCGTTCCGGAATCGCCTGCTGCAGATCGAGGTTCAGGCTCACCGGCACCATGTTCATGCCGCTGCCCGGCTCCTTCGCGAGCATCTGCAGCTGGATCGACTCTTCCGGCTGGAGCTGGATCACGAGGCGGTTGCCGTAATTGCGCGGGCCGGTCGGGATGATCGAGAACGGCATGTCCGCGAACTCGATCACGATTTCCGACTGGCGGCGCTGCAGCCGCTTGCCGGTGCGCAGGAAGAACGGCACGTTCGCCCAGCGCCAGTTGTTGATGTGCGCGCGCAGCGCGACGAAGGTTTCCGCGCGGCTGTCCGCCGGCACGTTGTCTTCCTCGAGATAGCCCTTGACCGGCTGGCCGTCCACCGCGCCGGCCGTGTACTGGCCGCGCACCGTGTCGCGCGCGACGTCCGACAGCGACATCGGCCGCAGCGAGCGCAGCACCTTCAGCTTCTCGTCGCGCACCGCGTCCGGGTCGAGCGACACCGGCGGCTCCATCGCGACGATGCACAGCAGTTGCAGCAGGTGGTTCTGCACCATGTCGCGCAGCGCGCCGGTATGGTCGTAGAAGCCCGCGCGGCTGCCGACGCCGACCGTCTCCGCCACCGTGATCTGCACGCTGCGGATGTTCGGCGCCTGCCACAGCGGCCCGAAGATCGGGTTGCCGAAGCGCAGCACCATCAGGTTCTGCACGGTTTCCTTGCCGAGATAGTGGTCGATCCGGTAGATCTGCGATTCCTCGAAGTGCTTGCCGACCGCGTCGTTGATTGCCTTCGCGGACGCGAGATCGTGGCCCAGCGGCTTTTCGAGGACGACGCGCGAGTGCGCGTCGACGAGGTGCGCGGCCGACAGGTTGTCGCAGATCGTCGTGAACAGCTCCGGCGACGTCGACAGGTAGAACACGCGCACCGCGTCGCTACGCGCCGCTTCGGCGAGGCGCAGGTAGTCGTCCGGCGCGTTCACGTCGATCAGCACGTACTTGAACAGGTCGAGGAAGCGGCTCCACGCGTCGGCGTCGAACGCCTTCTCGTCGATGAACGGGCGCGACTGCTCGTCCATGAACTTGCGATAGCCGTCGATGCCCCAGTCGCGGCGGCCGACGGCGATGATGCGCGTCTCGGGCGGAAGATTGCAGTGCAGGTGCGCCATGTACAGCGCGGGCAACAGCTTGCGGGCGGCCAGGTCGCCGCCGCCGCCGAAGATGACCATGTCGACGGGCCGGTCGGCCGCCGTCTGGGAAGGCTGATTCGTCATGGGAGGCTCGCGGTTTGAAACGGTGAACGTGAAACGAACGTCGAGGGAATGAGGCGCCGGATGCTCGGGCGCCGGTACGGCAAAACGCAATAGTGCACCGTTTTGATGGTTTGCGTATGCGTTCCCCCGGATGTAACAGGGCTTGCGTTCCGGATACCGGGTTGATTATGATTGAGCGCTCACTCATTAAAGGAATCGAACGTGGCCCGACCGCGCAGTCCCGACAAGCACGACGCCATCCTCGCCGCGGCCGCGCGCGCGCTCGCCGAGGACGGCGCGAGCGCGACGACCGCGCGCATCGCGAAGCTCGCCGGCGTGGCGGAAGGCACGGTATTCACGTACTTCGAGACCAAGGATGCGTTGCTGAACGCGCTGTACCTGAGCCTGAAGGCCGGCCTGCGCGAGGCGATGATGACCGGTTTTCCGGAACACGCGCCGGCCGAGCAGGCCGTGCGGCATGCGTGGAACGGCTACGTGTCGTGGGGCGTCGCGAATCCGGACGGGCGCCGCGCGCTGCAGCAGCTCGGCGTGAGCGGCCGCATCGACGACGCGCATCGGGCAGCCGGCGCGGAAGGCTTCGGCGGGATCGGCTCGCTGCTGCGCGAACAGGTCGCCGCGTCGGGCGGCCTGAACCGCGACGAAGCCCATGCGTTCTGCTCGGCGTTGTTCACGTCGATCGCGGAAACCGCGATGGAGTCGATCGCACGCGATCCGGCGCGGGCCGACGCATACCGGGAAGCGGGGTTTCGCGCGATGTGGGCCGTGTTGCACACGGTGTGAGTCAGGGATTGCCGTCGTGGCGGCGTGTGCCGCGACGACGGGCAGGGCGTTTCAGGCAGGGCGATGCAGGTCATGAACGATCGATGCGTCGCCCATATTAATGAGTGAGTAATCATTCATTTTCATCGTTTCACCACGATCAAGGAGTGGAAAATGTCGAAAGTCTGGTTGGTAACGGGGGCCGCGCGCGGCCTCGGGCGAGCGATTTCGGAAGCGGTGCTGGCGGCGGGCGACCGGCTGGTGGCGGGCGCACGCGATCCGGCGCGACTGGCCGATCTGGCCGAACGGTATGGCGACCGGCTGCTGCCGGTCGAACTCGACGTCACCGACGAAGCGGCGGCCGCGCAGGCCGTCGCGGCGGCACGCGCGGCGTTCGGCCGCATCGACGTGCTGGTGAACAACGCGGGCTACGGCCACACGGCGCCGTTCGAGCAGATGAGCGCCGACGCTTTCCGCGACCAGATCGAAACGAACCTGTTCGGCGTGATCAACCTGACCCGCGCGGTGCTGCCGACGATGCGTGCGCAGCGCGCGGGGCACATCTTCCAGGTGTCGTCGGTCGGCGGGCGCACGTCGACGCCCGGATTGTCCGCGTATCAGGCCGCGAAGTGGGCGGTCGGCGGGTTCAGCGACGTGCTCGCGAAGGAAGCCGCGCCGTTCGGCGTGCGCGTGTGCACGCTCGAGCCGGGCGGGATGCGCACCGAATGGGCCGCGCAGGCGAAGCGCGGCGTCGACGATCTGCTGCCCGACTATCAACCGTCGGTCGGCAAGATTCTCGACCTGCTCGGTGCGTATGGCGGCCACGAGATCGGCGACCCCGCACGCATCGCGGCGCTGATCGTCGACCTGTCGCGCCGCGACGACGTGCCGCTGCGTTTGCTGCTCGGCGGCGATGCGCTGTTCGTCTGCGAGCAGGCGGAGCGGCAGCGCGCGGAAGAGGCGGCGCGGTGGCGGGACGCCACGCTGTCGACGCAGTTTCCGGATGCGAAGCTGCCGGACGGGCTCGATGCGTTGAAGGTGATCGAGTAACGGCGGCCGGCAGCATGGCCGCTGCGTTCAGCGTGCGCCGTGCTGCCGCTGCGAGGCTTTCTCCCATGCCGCGCCGGCGGCGTCGATCGCTTCGATGATCGGCGACGGGTTCCACGTGCCGGGCTTCCACACCGCGACGATCGAATGGACGAGGCTGCCGTGCCCGACCTCCGTGTCGATGCGCGTGACGGACGGCCAGCAGCCGGCGTCGAAATGCGTCGGCAGGAAGCCCCAGCCATGCCCGTGCTGGAGCAGGTGACGCACCGTTTCGAGTTCGTTCGCGTACACGAGCCGGTCCGAGACCTGCAGCAGTTGCGCGAACTGCGTGCTCAGCGACCGGTGCATCACCACTTGCGGCTTCGCGGCGAGCGCGGGGACCGTGACCGGCGACCCGTTCGCCGGAAACAGGTCGGTCGACGCGTAAAAGCCGATCTCGATCGCGCCGACGGCCCGCCATTCGAGCTCGGCCGCGATGAACCGATTGCGTGCCAGGCTGATCGCGACCTGCGCGGCGCCGGACACGAGCGCCGCCTCGGCCTCGTCGCGTGACGCGCTCCACGTGCTGACGTCGATGCCCGACGTGGCGAGATCGTCGATCAACGCATGCAGCAGCGTGCGCGGCACGAACGGATCGTAGGCGATGCGGATCGCGTCGGCGATGCCCGACGGCACGCCTCTCGCCGCGGCGCCGAACGCTTGCGCCTGCCGCAGCAGCAGGCGCGCCTGGCGTTGCAGGCGTTCGCCCTCCGACGTTAGCGACAGCACCCGTCCACTGCGCGCGAAGAGCGGAAAGCCCAACTCGATTTCGAAGAATTCCAGCAGTTCGCTGACGGTCGAGCGGTCCTTGCCGAGATGCGCGGCGGCTTTCGTGATGCTGCCGTGTTCGGCAATGCACGCGAACGCCTCGATCTGCGCGAGCGAGTAAGTCAGTGCGCCCATGATCTCCCTTCCGGCGGATGCGGGGGATTTTCCCACATGTGCCGTTTTGCCTCGTCGACGCGCGCACTCGATACTGGTTTTCGAGGGCGCGATGCGGGAGCCGCCGTGGGCGTGATCGACGCGCGTATGCCGCGCGTCGGACGCCGGTGACGATGGCACCGCCCGCGCCGCGCCCTGAAACGTTCGGGCCGTGCGGCGGAAACCTTCTTGCGCAGGCGCGACCGGACATCGTCGACAAGGACACACACACAATGAAACCGAGGTTCGATCGTTCATTCGGCATCGCGCTTGCAGCGGCCATCGTCGCGGGCAGCGCAGCGACGGCGTCGTTCGCGCAAGCCGCGTCGTCTGCCGCGCTGCCGGCCGCCGCGACGTGCGGCGGCGTCGCGCTGGCCACGTGCCCCGCACCGTTCGACGCGACGCTGCCCGACCCGAAGCGGATGCTGACGTGGAGCCAGCCGGATCGCGTGATCGGCTTTCGCAACGACTATCGCAACTATGCGGGCGACGTGTTCCACCATGGCGCGGCCACGCCGTTCGTCGATGCCGCCCGCATGCTGACCGACGTGTCGTACGAAGTGCACGGCAAGCGTTACACGCTGAAGGACTACCTGAAGCATCAGGACGTGGCCGGCCTGCTGGTGCTGAAGGACGGCAAGATCGCATACAAGTATCTCGGCGACGGCAACACCGATACGACGTTGTGGACGTCGCGCTCGGTCGGCAAGTCGGTCGTGTCGACGCTCGTCGGGGTCGCGTTGCAGGAAGGGAAGATCAAGTCGCTCGACGATCGCGTGACCGATTACGAGCCGGACCTGAAGGGCACCGCGTGGGACGGCGTGACGCTGAAGCAGTTGATCCAGCATACGTCAGGTGTCGCGTGGAACGAGAGCTATACGAATCCGGACTCCGATTTCGCGAAGCTCACCCAATGCGAGGCGCGGCCCGGCACGTACGCGTGCGTGCGCACGCTGGTCAAGGGGCTCGGCCGCGCGCATCCGCCCGGGCAGACCTGGTCGTACAGTTCCGGCGGCGCGTGGCTGCTCGGCGACGTGCTCGAGCGCGCGACCGGCATGTCGCTCGCCGATTATCTCGAAAAGACGATCTGGAAGCCGTACGGGATGGCGAGCGATGGCGTGTGGCACGCGTATCGCGAAGGGCAGCACGACGTCGGTGCGCATGGTTTCAACGCGACGCTGGAAGACTGGGGCCGCTTCGGCGAATTCGTGCGCGGCGGCGGCAAGCTGCCCGACGGTACGCGGATCTTGCCGGACGGCTGGCTCGACCAGGCGTCGGACTGGACCCAGGCGCGGCAGTCGGTGTCGGCCGGGCATCCCGACGGCATTTACGGCTACCAGTGGTGGAACAACGCGGTGCCGGCCGATGCGAAGGGCACGGACCCGACGCCCGCGGCGTCGATGCGCGGCGCGCTGTGGGCGCTCGGCATCTTCGGCCAGGTCATCATGGTCAACCGCGCCGAGCATCTCGTGATCGTGCAATGGTCGACGTGGCCGAAGGCGGAGCCGTCGTTCGATACGCTGCCGCTCGAAGCGTCGGTGTTCTACAGCGCGATCGCGCGGGAGTTGCGGCACTGAGCGAGGCGGCCGCGACCACCCGGTCGCGGTGCATTGCCTGCCGCAACGCGCGGAAGGCCGGACGCGGGCGCGTCGGCCTTCCGGGGCGACGATGTCGCGATCGTCACTATCGAGGCCCTCAGCGCCCCAGCGCGTAAAACGCCGCGTTGGGCCGCATGTTGGTCACGTTCGCGATGCGGTTGGACATCCCGAAGAAGGCCGAGATCGCCGCGATGTCCCAGATGTCGTCCTCGGTGAAGCCGTGCGTCTTCAGCGTGTCGAAGTCCGGCTCGCCCACTTGATGCGCGGCCTGCGACACCTTCATCGCGAAGTCCAGCATCGCCTTCTGCCGGGCGGTGATGTCGGCCTTGCGGTAGTTGGTGGCGACCTGGTCAGCGATCAGCGGGTCCTTCGCGCGAATCCGCAGGATCGCTCCATGCGCGATCACGCAGTACTGACACTGGTTCGCGGCGCTGGTGGCCACGACGATCATTTCGCGTTCGGCCTTGCTGAGATTGCCCGGCTTGTCCATCAGCGCGTCGTGGTACGCCATGAACGCGCGAAACTCGTCCGGGCGATGCGCGAGGGTGAGGAACACGTTCGGGATGAAGCCCGATTTTTCCCGGACGGCCGCGATGCGTGCGCGAATGTCGTCGGGCAGGTCTTCGAGCGCCGGCACCGGGAAGCGGCTGACGGGCGCGTTGTCTGAAGCGGTCATGAAGTCTCCTCGATAAAGCGGCACGAATGACGATCACGCGTTCACGTCGACGACGACGCGGCCGCGCACCTTGCCGTCGATCAGTTCCGCGGCCAGCGGGATGACCTCGCTCAGGCCGACCCGACGGCCGATGGCGCCCAGCTTCTCGACGTCGAGATCGGACGCGAGCCGGCGCCAGGCCTCCAGCCGCTCGGCGCGCGGGCACATCACGCTGTCGATCCCGACGAGCGTGACGCCGCGCAGGATGAACGGCGCGACGGTCGCGGGGAAATCCATGCCGGCGGCGAGGCCGCAGGCCGTCACCACGCCGCGGTAGCGCGTGGTCGCGCACACGTTGGCGAGGACGTGGCTGCCGGCCACGTCGACGGCGCCGGCCCAGCGTTCCTTGCCGAGCGGCTTGCCCGGTGCGCTGAATTGAGCGCGATCCAGGATCTCCGCCGCGCCGAGTTGCCGCAGGTAGGCGGCATCGGCCGGGCGGCCCGTCACGGCGACGACGCGATAGCCGAGCCGCGCGAGGAGAGCCGTCGCGACGCTGCCCACGCCGCCGGCCGCGCCCGTCACCACGATCTCGCCGTCGCCAGCGCGCACGCCGTGCCGTTCCAGCGCCATCACGCACAGCATCGCCGTGTAGCCGGCCGTGCCGATGGCCATCGCCTGTTGCGGCGAAAACGCGGACGGCAGCGGCACCAGCCAGTCGCCGTCGACCCGCGCCTTCTGCGCGAGGCCGCCCCAGTGCGTTTCGCCGACGCCCCAGCCGTTGAGCACGACCTGATCGCCGGCGCGGTAATCCGGGTGCGTGCTCGCTTCGACTTCGCCCACGAGGTCGATGCCCGGCACCATCGGGAACTTGCGCACGACCGGGCTCTTGCCGGTGATCGCCAGCCCGTCCTTGTAGTTCAGCGTCGAATAGCCCACGCGGATCGTCACGTTGCCGGCGGGCAACTGCGCGTCGTCCAGCGTGTGCAGCCGCGCGTGCTGGCCGGTTTCGTCCTTGTCGATCACGATGCCCTGGAACATGCGTCCTCCTTTCTAGACCGATCGTCTAATTAATCGTAAAAAAATTCAGCGGCGTGGCAATCCATTGAAGAAAAACTGCGCGAACAGCGCGAGTGGCTGGTCGCTGCGTTCGAGCTTCGCGCGCAGCACCGCACCTTCCCAGCCGATCCAGAAGAACGCGGCCAGCGCGGCGGGGTCGGCGGATTCCGCCAGCTCGCCCGCTTGCTGCGCGGCGCCCAGGCATTCGGCCAGACGGCGCTGCCAGTCTTCGAACGTCGCGCGCAGACGGGCGCGGAAGCTTTCCGGCAGCGTGCCCATTTCCTGGCCGAGGTTGCCGATCAGGCAGCCGCGGTTGTACGCATGGCGGGCCATGCCGTCGCGGGCGTCGTCGACGAACGCGCGCACGCGCGCCAGCGGCGAGCGTTCCAGCTGGCTGAAATGGCGGTCGAGCTTGCGGGCGAAGAACTCGGCGTAGCGGTCGATCAGTTCGAGACCGAACGCTTCCTTGCTGTCGAAGTAGTGGTAGAAGGAGCCCTTCGGCACGCCGGCGCGCCCGAGGATCTCGTCGAGCCCGGTGGCGGAAAAGCCCTTTTCGGTGAGGATCTCGAGCCCGGTGCGCAGCAGCATGTCGCGCGTGGCGACGAGGTCGTCGTGCTGTTTGGGTGGCCTGCCGCGGCGGCGCGGCGGATCGGTTCGAGCGTCCATGGCGGAATAATAGACCGTTCGTCTCGAAAATCAAGGGCCCGCGTGCCGAGCCGATTGGACAGGCCGATTGGGCGGGCCGTCGCCTCGGTGCGGCGACGCATGCGTCGCGCCCTAGGGGCCGGGGCGTGGCATGGTGCGAACGTGGCCGCGGTCAGGCGACGAGCGGTTCGCCGACCTGAACCACGCCTTGCTCAAAGCGGCGATCAGGTGCCGTAGACGTTCTCGCAGAGCGCGACACTCGCGCCCAGCTTCCGCGATAGATCGGCGGCCGCATCCAGCTGCGGTCGATCCAGTTCACCCGACTCGTGCGCGACGCTGAGGCGCGACGCTGGACCGGACAGCGTCAGCGCCGCCATGAACTTGTCGCCGGCGCCGAAGACCGGCACCGCGAACGCTGCGGTGTGCACATCGCGTGCACCCGCGGTGAAGAGGGGCAGTGCGGGCGGCTTGTCATAGATCGGTTCGCCAAGACCCCAGAAACGGATCACCTGGCTGATGGCCGTGTCGTCGAGCGGCAGCATCGTGCCCGCGAGCCGCGTTTCACGCAGGCCTTCGGACGGCTCGACCCGAAACAGGCAAAGCCGCTGCCCGTTGTCGTGCACGTAGTACGATGCGCTTTCCTTCGTCAGCGCGGCCAGCGCATGCAGCGCCGGTTCGACCACCGTGGACAGATGGAAGGACTGCTCGTACAGCTTGCCGAGGTACAGCACGCGGTGCCCAAGCGAATAGTTGCCGGACTGGGCGCGCACGACATAGCCCATTCGCTCCAGCGAGTTCATCAGCCGATAGACCGTCGTCTTGTGCATGCCGGAGGCTTGCGACAGCGTCGCGAGCGACTGCGATTCGGCGCCCGGCTTGAAGCAGTCCAGCAGCGCAAGCGCCTTTTCCACGGCAACCACGCCGTCATTTCCCATTCCTTCTCTCCCGTCGACCCACAACGGAGATTGTACAGGGTAAAACGCTGGTTTACCACGTAAAAGGGTAAACGCCAGTGTCCTGGTATGGGTTGTCTCGTTATAGTGATTTCACTATGTACACCAGTGTTGTACAGAGTACAACGCACAACCCGAGGTCGAGTCATGAGCAAGCCATCCGTCAGCACTTCTCCGATCAATCGCGACATCGAACGCATCTCGCCGGAACTCGTTCAGGCGGCCGCGCGTTACCAGGCCGCGATCCTTGCCGACGTCGCGGGCCGCCGCGGCACGGTGCATGGCCGCGTGCGGCCGCTGTCGCCGAAGATGAAGGTCGCCGGCCCCGCAGTCACGGTCGAAGTCCGTCCGGGCGACAACCTGGCGATCCATGCGGCGCTCGCCGTCGCGAAGCCGGGCGACGTCGTCGTGGTCGACGGCAAGGGCGACATCTCGTGCGCGCTGCTCGGCGAAATCATGGCGGCGCAGGCGAAGGCGAGCGGCATCGCCGGCATCGTCATCGACGGCGCGGTGCGCGACGCGCACGAACTGGCCAACGGCGACTACCCGATCTTCTCGGCCGGCCTCAATCCGTGCGGCCCGACCAAAAGCATCGCGGGGCGCGTGAATGCGCCGATCTCGCTGGGCGGCACGACGGTGAATCCGGGCGACCTGGTGGTCGGCGACGCAGACGGCGTCGTCGTCATTGCGCGCGCCGACGTCGCGCGCATCGTCGATCTCGCGCAGAAAAAGCTCGACTTCGAAACCGCGCGTATCGCGGCGATCCACAAGGGCGACCTTCGTCCGGGCTGGATCGAGAAGGAACTGCGCGCAGCCGGCATGCTGGCCGAAGGCGAGGCGCTGTGATGCAGACTGCTTCGCATCAGCCCGTGGTCCTCGTGACCGCCGCCGACCTTGCGCCGCAAGCGCTCGAGATGCTTGCGCAGTTCGACGTCGTGTTCGCCGGCAAGCAACCGACCGAGGACGACATCGTGGCGCTCTGCACCCGGCACAAGCCGGTCGCGATCATCGTCCGGTACGGCAAGATCAACGCCCGCATCATGGACGCCGCCGAGCACCTGCAGGTGATTTCGAAGCACGGCAGCGGCATCGACGTGATCGATCAGGACGCGGCCGCCGCACGCGGTATCGCGGTGCGCGCGGCGGTTGGCGCGAATGCGGCCGCCGTCGCCGAGCACGCATGGGCGCTGCTGCTCGCGTGCGCGAAGTCGGTTCCGCAGCTCGATATCCGCATGCGCGAAGGCCATTGGGACAAGGCGACGCACAAGTCCGTCGAACTCGACGGGCGCACGCTCGGCCTCGTCGGACTCGGCGCGATTGGCCGGCGCGTGGCCGCGATCGGTGCGGCGTTCGGCATGAAGGTGCTCGCGTTCGATCCGTTCGCGAAGGAAGCGCCGGCCGGTGTGAAGCGCGTGGCGCTCGACACGCTATACGCGGAGTCGGACGTCGTGTCGCTGCATTGTCCGTTGACGGCCGACAACCGCCGGATGCTCAACCGCGACACGTTCGCGCGTTTCAAGCGCGGCGCGATTCTCGTCAATACCGCACGCGGTGGCTTGATCGACGAAGCCGCGCTTGCCGACGCGCTGGCGAGCGGCCAATTGCGCGCGGCCGGCCTCGATAGTTTCGATGTCGAGCCGATGACGGTGCCGCACCCGTTCCAGCAGATTCCCAACGTGATTCTGTCTCCGCATGTCGGCGGCGTGAGCGATGCCGCGTACGTGAACATGGGGAAGGGCGCGGCCGCCAACGTTCTCGCGGTGCTCGACGAACGCGCGCACAGCGCGGCTTGAACCCTGGACATCGAGGTACGCATGTTTTATCTGACGAGTCCCGACGTGCGCGAAGCCGAAGTATTCACGCGCATGCCGGAGAAGTTTCGCAAGCCGGACGTCCGCACGGAATGGGCGCGAGCGAATCGTGGCGGTATGGTCACCGATTCCTTTCTCGAAGGGCCGGTCTGGGACCCGGACGGCTATCTGTTCGTCACCGACATTCCGCACGGGCGCATCTTCCGCATTTCGCCGTCGGGCGACTGGGATCTCGTCGTCGAATACGACGGCGAGCCAAACGGGATGAAGCGCTTCGACGCATCGCACCTGATCATTACCGACTACCGGAACGGTCTGATGCTGCTCGATATCGAGCGCGGTGAAATTCGCCCGCATCTCGAGCGCCGCAACACCGAGCGCTTCAAGGGCGTGAACGACCTGACGTTCGACTCGGCCGGCAACCTCTATTTCACCGACCAGGGGCAGACCGGGCTGCACGATCCGACGGGCCGCGTGTATCGGCTGTCGCCCGACGGCAAGCTCGACATGCTGCTCGACACCTGCCCGAGCCCGAACGGGCTCGTCCTGTCGCGCGACGAGATGGTGCTGTTCGTCGCGATGACGCGCGGCAATGCCGTGTGGCGCATGCCGTTGCAGGCCGACGGGTCGGTCAGCAAGGTCAGCCAGTTCTTCACCTCCTACGGACCGAGCGGCCCCGACGGCCTCACCGTCGATCTCGAAGGCCGCCTGTTCGTCGCGAATCCGGGGCTCGGCCGCGTGTGGGTGCTCAACCATTGCGCGGAGCCCGTCGAGATCCTGACCGGACCGAAAGGGGCGTCGCTCACGAGCGTGTGCTTCGGCGGCCCGGACATGAAGACGCTTTTCATCACCGAATCGACGTCCGGTTCCGTCCTGAAAGCGGACATGCGCATTGCCGGCCCGCTGCCGAAACAGGCCGCGAAACGGGCAGTGAAGCAGGACTGAGACCCACGAGCCGGGAAGCCGCGCGTCGGCTTCCCGCCCGCATGCCGAAAGATCGCGCCGCCAGCCGCGCGACGAAGGAGACAAGCATGACCATTTCGCACGCGCTGCGTGCCGGCGACGACGCACCGCGCGCCGACGCACCGTCCTCGGCGCAGCTTGCCGGCGACGATTACGCGGCCAGCGAGCGCACGCTCGCCAGGGCGTTCCGGCGCATCCTGCCGTTCATCTTCGTCTGCTACGTGATCAGCTATCTCGACAGGACCAACGTCGGTTTCGCGGCGCTCACGATGAACAAGGATCTCGGTCTGACGGCCGAGCAGTTCGGTGTCGGTGCAGGCCTCTTCTTCATCGGCTATTTCCTGTTCGAGATTCCGAGCAACCTGATCATGCAGAAGGTCGGGGCGCGCGTATGGATCGCGAGAATCATGATCACGTGGGGCCTGTTCTCGATGGCGACGGCATTCGTCGTCGGACCGAAGAGCTTTGCGGCTGCGCGTTTTCTGCTCGGGCTCGCCGAGGCGGGGTTCACGCCCGGCATCTACCTGTATTTCACGCACTGGTTTCCCGGCAAGTGGCGTGCGAAGGTGACGGCCGCCTTCCTCGTCGGCATTCCCGTCGCGAACATGATCGGCTCGCCGATTTCAGGCGCGCTGCTCGAACTCGGCGGCCTGCATGGGCTGCGCAGCTGGCAGTGGCTGCTGCTGATCGAAGGCGTCCCTGCGGTGATGCTCGGCATCGCGTGCCTGTTCGTGCTGGCCGACCGTCCCGAGAAGGCCGCGTGGCTCAGTGACGAAGAGAAGGCGTCGCTCGCGAAGCGCCTCGCATTCGAGCAGCGCGACATCGGCGCGAAGCACGGCAGCACACTGCGCGACGCGATGACGAACTGGCGTGTGTTCGTGCTCGCGTTCGTCAACTTCTGCGGGATCGTCGGCTCGCTCGGCGTCGGCTTGTGGATGCCGCAGATCATCAAGCAGTTCGGCGTCGAACACGCGGTGGTCGGCTGGCTGACGGCCATCCCGTATGCGATCGGCGCCGGTGCGATGCTCTGGTGGGCGCGTCTCGCCAATCGCGCGGCCAACCGTATTCCGTATGTTGCCGGTGCGCTCGCACTCGCCGCGGCGGCGTTGTGCGCGAGCGCCTTCATTCATGCGCCGGTTTTCAAGCTGATCGCACTGTGCGTCACGGTGAGCGGAATCCTCGCGTTCCAGGCGACTTACTGGGCCATCCCGTCGGGATTCCTCACCGGCCGGGCCGCCGCGGGCGGACTCGCGCTGATCGTGTCGGTCGGCAATCTCGGCGGCTTCGTCGGGCCGTCGCTGATCGGTGCGCTCAAGCAATTCTCGGGCGGCTTCACCGCGCCGCTCATCGCCGTGTCGGGTGTGCTGCTGCTCGGCGCGTTGACCATCGCATGGCTCGGCGATCCGGGCTCGGGCGCCGGCGAAGCGCCTGCCGCCCGAGAGGCGTGAATTTTTCTTTCGCCAGAACACCCACCCACAAAAAACAGTTTGGAGACTTCATGTTGTCGAATCAGGCCAGCCAGCATTCCCGCCCGAAACCCCGCTTCGTGCTCGGCGCCGTCACCGTCGCGAGCGCGGCCTCGTGGTGCGCTGCCGCGCATGCGCAAAGCAGCGTCACGCTGTACGGCATTGCCGACGTCGGCATCGAACACATCAACAACACGAATACCGGCGGCGCGCAGACGCGCGAAGCGTCGGGCAATCTGTCCGGTTCGCGCTGGGGACTGAAGGGCGTCGAGGATCTCGGCGGCGGCATGAAGGCCGTTTTCCAGCTGGAAAACGGCTTCAACATCAATGACGGCACGACCGCGCAGTCGACGAAAGGTCTCGGTTCGAACGCCGCCACGACGTCGCGGATTTTCGGCCGGCAGGCGTGGGTCGGGCTGGCGTACCGGGGTCAGCAACTGACGTTCGGCCGCCAGAACGCGCTCTTTTACGAACAGGCCGTGGCCTTCGACCCGATGGGCGCGTCGTCGCGATACTCGGTGCTGTCGGTCGACTACGCGGCGGCCGCGCGCATCGACAACTCGGTGAAGTACACCGGCGTGTTCGGCCCACTGACGGCGCAGGCCATGTATAGCACCCGCTACGACACCGGGTACGGCGCCGAGGTGCCCGGCGCGCAACTCACCGGCCGCTTCTTCAGCGGGGCGCTGACTTTCTCGCAAGGGCCGTTCGCCGCGAGCGTGTCGTACGAGCAGCGCAACAGCAACACCGTCGCGACCAACACGGGCACCGAGCGGCGCGCCACGGCCGCCGCGTCGTATGCGATCGGACCGGTGAAGGGATTCGCCGGTTATCGCTATCTTCGTGCGTCGAACGCGTTCCTGCCGGCGAACCCGATCCGTGTCGCGAACGGTTCCGATGCCAGCGCGGCGAACCTGTACTGGGCCGGCGCGCAATACGCGGTGTCGCCGGCGTTCGTGGTCACGGCGACGGCCTATTACCAGGACGTGCATTCGACGAGTGCCGACCCGTGGCTCGCCGTGCTGTGCGCGGATTATCTGCTGTCGAAGCGCACCGATATCTATGCGACGGCGGGTTTCGCGCGCAACAAGGGCGGCTCCGCGCTCGGCGTGAACGGCTATGGCACGGTCGCGCCCGATCACAACCAGACGGGCGTGGTGATCGGCATGCACCAGAAGTTCTGAGGCGAGTGCGATGCAGACCGTTTACGCGCCCCATCTGCCCGTCCGGCCCGAGTGGCTCGCATTGCGCGACGAGCCGGTGCTCGAACCCGAACTCGCCATCGTCGACGCCCATCACCACCTGTGGGACCGCCAGACCGGGCGCTATCTCGCGGACGAGTTCGGCGCGGACGTGCGCAGCGGGCATCGGGTCGTGTCGACGGTCTACGTGCAGTGTCGATCGATGTTGCGCGCAAGCGGGCCGGAGGCGTTCAAGCCAGTGGGCGAAGTGGCATTCGCGAGCGGCGTCGCCGCGATGTTCGACAGCGGCGCATACGGTCCCGCGCGGTGCTGCGAGGCCATCGTCGGCGGCGCCGATCTGTCGCTCGGCGCGGAACTCGATGCGGTGCTCGACACGATGCTGCAGGTGTCCGGCGGGAGATTGCGCGGCATCCGCAATTCGCTCGCGTGGCATGCGAGCCCCGACGTGCGGTCGAGCCCGGTGACGCCGCCGCGCGACCGGATGTCGGAGCAGGCTTTCAGGCAGGGCGTGACGACGCTCGGCCGCTACGGACTGTCGCTCGACGCGTGGGTCTATCACACGCAGCTCGACGACCTGTACGAACTCGTGCGCGCGTCCGAGGACGTCATCGTCGTCATCGACCACTTTGGCGGCCCCGTCGGCGTGGGGCCGCATGCCGGCCGGCGTGCCGAAGTGCATGCGCAGTGGAAGCAGCAGCTCGCGCGTCTCGCCGCGCTGCCGAACACGCGCATGAAGCTCGGCGGCGCGGGCATGACCGTGTTCGGTTTCGATTTCGCCGCGCGCGAGTTGCCGCCGTCGTCGCAGGACCTGGCGGCCGCGTGGCAGCCGTATTTCGACACCTGCGTCGAGCTTTTCGGCGTCGATCGCTGCATGTTCGAAAGCAACTTCCCCGTCGACAAGGGGATGTTCGGCTATCGCGTGCTGTGGAACGCCTTCAAACGACTCGCGTCCGCGATGTCGGCCGACGAAAAGGCCGCGCTGTTCAGCCGGACGGCCGCCTCGACGTATCGCATCGCGAATCCCGGAGACAACCCATGAAGACGAGTGCAACCGCGGCGACGCAGGACATGGAGTCCGCAGCCGCTGAAAAAGGGCTCACGCGCGTGACCGGTATCGAGTGGCGTGCGCTGTCGCTCGCGGGGCTCGGCTGGACGTTCGAGAGCTACGACTCGTTCCTGCTGTCGCTGCTGCTGCCGACGCTCGCGTTGCAGTTCGGGCTGAACAAGGCGCAGCTCGGCATGTTCACGAGCGTCACGGCGGCTGGACAGATCGTCGGCGGCATTCTGTTCGGCTTCGTGTCGGACCGGATCGGGCGCGTGCGCACCGCGCTGCTCTGCGTCGGCATCTACTCGCTGTTCTCCGGCCTGATCGCATTCGCGCCGGACGCGCACGGGTTTGCCGCGTTGCGCTTTGTCGGCGCGCTCGGCATGGGCGGAACCTGGACCGCCGGCGCGGCGCTCATCGCGGAGACCTGGCACCCGAGCCGGCGCGGCAAGGGCGGCGCGCTGATGCAGATGGGCTTGCCGATCGGCGCGATTCTCGCGATCGCGATCTCGGGTATCGTCGGCGCCGCGCATGGCGGATTGGGCGGCGACGGCTGGCGTCTGCTGTTCCTGATCGGTGCGTCGCCGTTCTTCATCCTGTTCTGGGTCGCGCGCAAGACACCGGAGTCGCCGATCTGGCTCGAGCGCAGGCACGCGAAGTCGCAGGCTCGCAAGCCCGACACGGCCGGTCACGAGAAGCTGAACGTACGCGGCCTGCTCACTGCCTTCTGCTTCATCTTCTTTCTGCAGTATCTCTATTGGGGCGTATTCACGTGGACGCCGACGTTCCTGATCACGGTGAAGCACCTCGACTTCGTGCATAGCCTGAAGTTCGTGCTGGCGCTGCAGTTCGGCGCGATCACCGGGTTCCTGCTGTTCTCGGCGTGGGTCGACCGGCTTGGCCGGCGGCCGATGTTCCTGGCCTACCTGCTGGTCGGCGCGCTGGCCGTCGGCGTGTATATCGTGTCGGCGAATCCGTTGCTGCTGATGACCGCGATCTTTCTGACCGGCTTCAGCGTGAACGGGATCTTCGCGGGTGCCGGCCCGTTCCTCGCGGAGATCATCGGCAACACGGCATCGCGCGGCTTCTTCATGGGTCTCGCATACAACGGCGGCCGGCTCGGCGGCTTCATCGCGCCGTTGATCATCGGTGCGCTGGCGTCGACGTCGGGCGGCTTCGTGCTCGGCCTCGCGACGACGATCGTCGCGTTCGTCGCCGCGGCCGCGGTCGTGCTGTTCGCGCCCGAAACGCGCGGAAAGGCGCTGTCATGAACGTGGCGACGCAAGCGGGGTGGGTGAACAGGCTGTTTCCCGCGCTGACGGAGGCATCGCTGCGGCGCTACCTGAGCGGGCAGGTCGCGTCGGTGCTCGGCAGCTGGACGCAGAACGTCACGCTGAATCTGCTGATCTATCACCTGTCCGGCTCGGCGGCGATCCTCGCGCTGCTCAACTTCCTGCTGTACGGGCCGCAGTTGATCGTCGCACCAGTGGCGGGCTCCCGCATCGGCTCGGCCAACGCGCGCCGCGTGACGCTCTGCGTGCTGACGACGTCGCTGCTGCTCACGGGCAGCCTCTTCACGTTGTCGGTGCTCGGCCTGCTCGGCGTGAAGCTGATCCTCGCGCATGCGCTGGCGATCGGCGTGTCGAGCGCGGTGGAAACGCCGGCGCGGCAGGTGCTGCTGCTGACGAGCCTGCAGGATGCGACGCACACGTCCAACGCGGTCGCGATGAACACGATGGTCTACAACGTCGGGCGCATGGTCGGCCCGACCATCGCCGGCTTCGTCTATCCGACGCTGGGCCCCAGGACGTCGTTTGCGATCTATGCGCTCGCGCTGTGCTTCATGGCGGCGTGCGTGCGGTCGATCCGGACCGCGACGGTGGACCGCCCGTCGCGCGCGGAAAGCGGCCTGCGCGACGCGGTCGGCTACGTGCTGTCCGATGCGTTCTCGGCCCGCTATCTGCCGATTCTCGCGTGCATCGGCTTGTTCGCCGGCAGCTACCAGACGCTCGTGCCGCTGCTCGCGGACCAGGGCTTTCACGACGCGGCGCGCTTTACCGGCGTGTTCTTCGCGTGCGCCGGCGCTGGCTCGTTGAGCGCGGCGGTGCTGCTGTCGTCGGCGTTCGGGCCGCGCGCGTCGCACCGGTTCATCGCCTATGCACCGTGGACGGCAGTCGGCGCGCTGGCCGTACTGGCCGCGACGACCGATGCCGCGGGTTCGATTCCCGCGTTCTACGCGCTCGGCTTCAGCCTCACGTTCGCGGCCACGTCGACGAACGCAACGATTCAGCGGCAGTGCCCGGAGCACGTGCGCGGCGGGCTCGTCGGGATGTACGGCATGGCCTACAACGGCACGATGCCGTTCGGCTACCTGCTCGTCGGCAGCGCATCGGAGGCGCTCGGCGTGCGACACACCTTCGCCGCCATGGCCGCCGTGCTGGCGTGCGGCGTCGTGGCGGTCATCGCGTGGCAACGGTTCACAGGAACGCGCTCAGGCGCACAATAAACGGAGACAACATGCAAGCCGGTTTCATGGAAGCGTCCGCGATCGAGCGCCGGACCATACGAAAGGTCGTCTGGCGACTCATTCCCTTCTTGATGATCTGCTACCTGCTTGCCTTCATCGACCGGGGCAACGTGGGGATGGCGTCGCTGCAGATGAACCACGACCTCGGGATGTCGGCGCAGGTCTTCGGTTTCGGCAGCAGCCTGTTCTTCATTTCATACTTCTTTTTCGAAGTGCCGAGCAATCTCGCGCTGCAGAAATACGGCGCGCGGATCTGGATCGCGCGGATCATGATCACGTGGGGCATCGTGTCGGCGGCGACCGCGCTCGTGCACAACGCGACGACGTTCTACGTGCTGCGTTTCCTGCTGGGCGCGGCCGAGGCCGGCTTCTTCCCGGGCGTGCTGCTGTATTTGTCGTACTGGATTCCCGCGCAGTACCGGGCGCGGATCGTCGCGACGTTCATGGTCGCGATTCCGGCCGCGAGCTTCATCGGCTCGCCGATCTCCGCGCTGCTGTTGCAGATGGACGGTGTCTGGGGCCTGCGCGGCTGGCACTGGCTGTTCATCCTCGAAGGCATTCCCACGGTGCTGCTCGGCATCGCGTGCCTGTTCATGCTGACGAACAAGCCGGAGAACGCGAGGTGGCTCGACGACGACGAGCGCGCGTGGCTCTCGAACGCGCTGGCCGCCGGCCACAAGACACGCAAGAAGGTGCCGTCGCTGCCGCTTGCGCAGCTGTTCCGCAACCGCTACGTGCTGTGCCTTGCGCTCGTCGACACGTGTGCTTCCGCGGCAGGCAGCACGCTGTCCGTGTGGCAGCCGCAGTTGCTGAAGTCGTTCGGCTTGACCGTCATGGAAACCGGCCTGCTGAACTCGGTGCCGTACGCGGTGGCCTCGATCCTGATGGTCTACTGGGGCCGGCGCTCGGACCGCCTCGGCGAACGCCGCTGGCACACGGTCGTGCCGATGCTGCTGATCGGCGTGGGCCTGTTCGCGACGTCGCTGAGCGGATCGCTGCTGCCCACGATCTGCATGCTCTGCGCGGTGCTGGTCGGCGCGTATTCGTTCAAGGGCCCGTTCTGGGCGCTCGCGACCGACATGCTGTCCAACAGCACCGTGGCGGCCGGGCTCGCGACGGTCAACGCGATCGCGAACCTGCTCGGCGGCGGGCTGATGGTGAACGTGTACGGGTGGGTGAAGGCGGCGACGGGCAGCTACGCGCTCGCGTTGATGCCGCTCGCGATCCTCACGCTCGTCAGCGTCGCGACGCTGTTGCTGCTCACGCGCAATCATGCGGCCGGCAAGCTGGTCGGCAAGACGGGGACCATCTGATCATGGCGCGCATCGCGAGACGCGGGTTCCTCCGGATCGCCGGCGCGACGCTGGCTTCGGCTGCATTGCCGAGGCTGGCCGCGGCCGACGAAACGTGGTCGAGCGGCACCGAACGGCCGGCGTTCCGGTTGCCCGACGGGGCGATCGACTGTCACATGCACATCTACGACGACCGGTTCCCGGTCGCGCCGGGCACGACGCTGCGCCCGCCGAATGCGACCGTCGCGCAATACCGGAGCGTGCAGGCGCGTATCGGCGTGAAGCGCAACGTGGTCGTGACGCCGTCGACGTACGGGACGGACAATCGCTGCACGCTGGCGGCGATCGCGCAGTTCGGCGCCGACGCGCGTGGCGTCGCCGTGGTCGACGCCACCGTGAGCGACGACGAACTTCGGGCGCTCGACCGTGGCGGCATCCGTGCGATCCGGTTCAACCTCAGCTATCCGGGCGCGACGACGCTCGACATGCTGGCGCCGCTCGCCGCGCGCATCGCGAACCTCGGATGGCACATCGAGCTGGTGGTGCAGGGTGCGCGGCTGCCTGAGCTGGAGCCGCATCTTGCAGCGCTGCCTTGCCCGCTCGTCATCGACCATATCGCGCATGTGCCGCAGCCCGGCGGGCTGTCGTCGGCCGCGTTTCGTACCGCGCAACGCCTCGTGGAAAAGGGCCATACGTGGATCACGTTGTCGGGGCCGTACGTCGACAGCAAGACGGGCGCGCCCGCCTACGACGACGTCGCGCCGGTCGCGAAGGCGCTGATCGACATGGCGCCGGAGCGCATGCTGTGGGGCACCGACTGGCCGCACCCGACGCAGAAGACGGACAAGTCGGACGACGCAAGCTTGCTGGACGTGATCGCCGGCTGGATCGGGCGGCCGGACTGGCAGCAGCGGATATTCGTCACTAACCCGGCGAAGTTGTACGGATTTGCATAGCGCGGGGAGGCGGTCGGAAGCTTGAAGCCGCTGACGAAACGATGTCGTCCTAAATTGGTGAAGACGTTTGCCCGACCAACGTATCTTCGCGCATGTCGTCGAACCGAAAAGCACGCTACGACGTGTCGCGCTCCGTCACATGCTCGAGCAAATGCGCGACGAAGCGGGTGAGCTTCGGTAGCGGGCGCCGGTCTTGTCGATACACGATATGAACGGGGTGCGGCTTCGGCTCGTAACCTTGCAGCACCTGTACCAGCGCGCCGCTCGCCAGATCGTGGCTTACCAGGACTTCCGGCTGCAGCAGCAATCCCGCGCCTGCGATGGCGGCCATCCGCAGGCCGTTGCCGTCATTGCAAGTGAACCCCGATTCAGCCGAAAAGTGCGTGCTGTCGTCGTCCCCGAGCTTCCAGCCGTTTCGGCTGCTCCACACCGTGTGAAACAGGCAGTGATGCGCGCTCAGGTCCTGTGGCGTCTGCGGACGTCCGTACTGAGCGAGATAGCCCGGCGACGCGCAGATCACCATCCGATACCCGCTCAACGGCCTTGCAACGAGGTCGGCATCACCCAGTTCGCCAATGCGGATCGCCAGATCGAAACCCTCGTCGATCAGGTCGACGTTGCGATTGCTCAATTCCAGCTCGACGCGTACGAGCGGATACCGCTGCCGGAAAGTTGCGGCTAGCGGTGCGATGACACAGGCGCCGAAGGTGATCGGCGCGCTGATTCGCAACGTACCGGAGGGCGACGCGCGTAGCCGTTCGACCGACGTTTCGGCGATGCGCATGTGTTCGAGCGCACGCTTCGCGTCGTCGTAGAACACGCGACCGGCGTCGGTCAGGCTCTGGCGCCGGGTAGTGCGCTCGAGCAGGCGCGCGGCGAGACGCTCCTCCAGTTCGCGCACATATTTGCCGACCATGACTGCCGAGATTTCCAGCCGCCGCGCCGCCTCGGTGAAGTTGCCGCCTTCGACGACGGCAACGAAGGTTTCCATGGCACGCAGTCTGTCCATATTGCGAACTGTAGGTTAGGAGTGTCGGAAATTAGAGCATATTTATGGGGTTCCCGGTTCGGTGAAGAATGGCGACGTTCCAACCTGAACGCGAAAAGGAGTGTTCGATGAAGATCGTCGTAATCGGTGCCGGCGGGGACGTCGGTCGTGCCGCGGCAGATGAGCTTGCGCGTGATGGCAAGCACGAAATCATTCGCGTTGGCCGCACCCGCGGAGACCATCAGGTCGACATCACGCGTGACGACAGCGTCGGTTCGCTGTTCGGGCAGATCGGGCGCGTCGATGCCATCGTCGTCGCCGCAGGCAACGTCATATTGGCGCCAATCGAAAAGATGACGGCGGCCGATTTTCATCGAGGCCTGCAGGACAAGCTGCTCGGTCAGGTGCGCGTCGCGCTGGTGGGGCAGCATTACCTGAGCGATGGCGGCTCGATCACGCTGACGTCCGGCATCGCCGTCGATGATCCGATTGCGCAGGGTGCTCACGCTGCGGCATCGAATGCCGGAATCGAAGGGTTCGTGCGTGCCGCTGCGTGCGATTTTCGTCGGGGTATCCGAATCAATGCGGTCAGTCCAACCATGCTGATCGAATCCGCGGAACGGTTCGGGCCGTTCTTTCCCGGTTACGAAGGTGTGCCGGCGACACGTGTGGCAATGGCGTATCGGCGCAGCGTGGAGGGTGTGCATAGCGGCCGCATCTATCGGGTTGGACACTGAAGCGAAGCGTTTGCGGCGAAAGCTACAAGCCGGACCGGCGCCTCCGTACTAACCCTGATTAAAAACACTTATCACGGTGAAAAATTCCGCATCTTATTGAACCGATATCGGCTGGCTATAGTGGCTCGCTTTCCCGCATGCAAACGCCGCGTGCGAGACACGCTGACAATCAGCAGGAGCCCCTTGATGACCACCGATACCCGCTTCACCGAAGTCGAGGATCTGATGCCCGCCGCCGGCGGGCTGCGCGAGATCCGCCACCACATCCACCATCATCCCGAACTCGCGTACGAAGAGCACGACACGGCCGCGCTCGTCGCGGACAAGCTCGAGCAATGGGGCTGGCAGGTGACGCACGGGGTCGGCAAGACGGGCGTGGTCGGCACGTTGCGGGTGGGCGACGGCACACGCAGCATCGGCATTCGCGCCGACATGGACGCGCTGCCGATCGTCGAGGCGACCGGCCTGCCGTATGCGAGCGGTACGCACGGCAAGATGCACGCGTGCGGCCACGACGGCCACACGACGATGCTGCTCGGCGCCGCGCAGCATCTCGCGAAGACGCGCAACTTCTCGGGCACCGTGCACCTGTATTTCCAGCCGGCGGAAGAGCACGGCGTCGACAGCGGCGCGAAGAAGATGATCGACGACGGCCTGTTCGAGCGTTTCCCGTGCGATGCGGTGTTCGGCATGCACAACCATCCGGGCGCGGCGCCCGGCGTGTTCCTCACGCGGCGCGGCCCGTTCATGTCGGCCGGCGACAAGGCGATCATCACGATCGAGGGCGTCGGCGGCCACGCGGCGCGGCCGCACCTGACAGTCGATCCGGTCGTCGTCGCGGCGAGCATCGTGATGGCGCTGCAGACGATCGTCGCGCGCAACGTCGACCCGTCGCAGCCGGCGGTCGTCACGGTCGGCTCGATGCACGCGGGCACCGCGAACAACGTGATTCCGAACGGCGCGCGCCTCGAACTCAGCGTACGGTCGTTCAGCCCGGAAGTGCGCGCCCTGCTCAAGCGCCGCATCACCGAGCTGGCCGAAACGCAGGCCGCGAGCTACGGCGCGAGCGCGAACGTCGAGTACATCGAAGGCTATCCGGTCGTCGTCAATACGGATGCCGAAACGGATTTCGCCGCGCAGGTCGCGCGCGAGCTCGTCGGTGATGCGCACGTGGTCGAGCAGACCGACCTGCTGATGGGCAGCGAGGATTTCGCGTTCATGCTGCAGCAGCGGCCGGGCTCGTTCGTGCGGCTCGGCAACGGCGAAGGCGAGGACGGCTGCATGGTGCACAACCCGAAATACGACTTCAACGATCGCAACCTGCCGATCGGCGCGGCGTTCTGGACGCGCCTCGTCGAGCGCTACCTCGGACAGTAATCGCGGCGGCGGCGCGCGGCCGGCGCTTCCGGCCGCATTGACAGGAGAGGATAGCGATGCAGAAAGATCATCTCGCGCTGCACCCCGCGTCGGCGGAGGCCGCTGAAACCGGCACGCGCGATGCGCCTGCCGTCACGAAGCGCGGCGCGATCGCCGCGGCCGTGATCGGCAACTGGCTGGAATTCTTCGATTTCACCGTGTACGGCTTCTTCGCGGTGCTGATCGGCAAGCTGTTCTTCCCGTCGAGCGACCCGACCACGTCGCTGCTGCTGTCGGTCGCGACGTTCGCCGCCGGCTTCTTCACGCGGCCGCTCGGCAGCGTCGTGCTCGGCGTCTACGCGGATCGCAAGGGGCGCAAGGCCGCGCTGAACCTGACGATCATGCTGATGGCGCTCGGCACCGGCCTGATCGCGATCGCGCCGACCTATGCGCAGGTGGGCGTCGCCGCGCCGCTGCTCGTCGTGTTCGCGCGCTTGCTGCAGGGTTTCTCGCAGGGCGGCGAATTCGGCGCGGCGACGTCGACGCTGCTCGAACAGGGCGGCACGTCGCGTCGCGGGTTCCGCGCGAGCTGGCAGCTCGCGACGCAGGGCGGCGCCGCGCTGATGGGCTCGGGCTTCGCGGCGTTGCTGTCCAACACGATGACGAAGGACGCGCTGGAAGGCTGGGGCTGGCGGCTGCCGTTTCTCGTCGGCGTGCTGATCGCGCCGGTCGGGATGTATCTGCGCCGCCGGCTCGCGGACGACGCGCCCGGAGACCGCCATCACGGCATCGAACGCGGCGTGCTGTGCGAGCTGTTCTCGAAGCACACACGCACGGTGTTGCTGCTGATGCTCACGGTGATGGGCGGCACGGTGTCGACCTACATCCTCACCTTCTACATGCCGACCTACGCGATCCATACGCTCGGCCTGCCGATGAAGCTGTCGATGTTCGTCGGCGTCGCGTCGGGCTGCGTGATGCTGGTCACATGCCCGCTGTTCGGCTGGCTGTCGGACCGGCTCGGCAGCCGCCGCCTGCCGATCTTCGTCGGCCGCGGCGTGCTGGTCGCGCTGCTGTTCCCGGCGTTCTGGCTGATGAACCATCATCCGACGCTGTCGGTGATCCTGCCGCTGACCGCGCTGATGCTGCTGTTCTATTCGCTCGGCTCGGCGTCGGAAATGGCGCTGATGTGCGAGTCGCTGCCGCGCCACGTGCGTGCGACGGGCATCTCGATCGCGTATGCGCTCGCGGTGACGATCTTCGGCGGCACCGCGCAGCTGATCGCGACCTGGCTCGTGAAGACGACCGGCAGCAAGCTCGCGCCGGCCGGCTACGTGGCCGCGTGCGTGGTGCTGTCGCTGATCGCGGTCGCGATGCTGCGCGAGACGGCGCGGGAATCGCTGGACTGACGTGCGAGGCGCGATGCGGGCTGCGGCGTGGCCCTGTGCGCTTACCGCCCGCGCACCACCCGCAAATACGACGCGAGCATCGTCGCGAGTTCCTGCGCGGCGGGCGTCAGCGGCACGGCCGCGCGCTGCAGCAGGCAGATGTCCTGCGCTTCGGCCTGCTCGCGTACCGGCACCTTCACGAGCGCGCCGGCGAACGGCCCGTGCCGCGTGATCGCTTCGGTTTCGAGCGCGAGGGAATCGGTCTGCGTGACGATCTGCAGCGTCTCGAACATTCCTTCGACGGTCGCGAGAATCTTCGGCGGCGGCTGGCCGTGCGTATCGAAGTACGCGAGCAGCCGGTTGACGACCGGGTCGGCGCTCAGGTTCGGCGAGCGCGTGGACACCCATCCGTAGTCGGCCAGCTCGGCGAGCGATTGCGCGTGCATCGCCGGGTGCCCGTTGCGGCAGACGACCACCGGCGCCGACGTGCGCAGCGGCGTGACCGCGAGATCGGTCGTGTCGGTCTGCTTCGCGACCAGCGCGATCGCGAAATCGACCGCACTCTCGCGCAGCCAGCCGATCATCATCCGCGACGTGCCGGTGCGCAGGTGCACGTCCACCTTGTCGAAGCGCGCGCGAAACGCGGTCAGCACCGGCGCGAACGCGTCGATCAGCGGCTCGGTCACGAGGCCGAGCGTGACGGTGCCTTCATAGGCGCCGCTCAACTGACGGATTTCCCGCTCGACCTGCTCGCATTCGCCGAGGATCGAACCGGAGCGCGCGAGCAGCCGCTGGCCGATGGCCGTCGGCACGATCCCGCGATTGGTGCGCGTGAACAGCGTCGCGCCGAGCGTCGCCTCGAGGCCCTGCAGTTGCTGCGTGACGCCGCTTTGCGCGAGATCGAGCGCGCGGGCGGCCGCGCGCAGGCTGCCGTGCTCGACGACGGCCTGGAAGATGCGGAGCTGGGACAGCGTGAACGCCATGGGAAGCAGCGAGGCCGGTGATCGGAAATACCGATCATGATAAGCCAGCCGATGGTTCCGGCGGCCGCGCGCGGCCCCTACGATCGCAGGCAGTCCGGCTCATGCCGATCGTTCCTCTTCCTGCCCGTCGTCGACCATGAAACGTTTCCTCGTCCCGCTCGTTTTCCTGTGTATTGGCCTGGCGGCCACGTCCGCATATGCGCTCGACGCGCACGTGGTGCGACTCGGCATCGACCCGACCTATCCGCCGATGGACGCGAAGGCGCCCGACGGCAGCCTGAAGGGCTTCGACGTCGATCTCGGCAACGAGATCTGCCGCCGCGCGCAGTTGCGCTGCCAGTGGGTCGAGCTCGAATTCTCCGGGATGATCCCCGCGCTGCAGGCGCGCAAGATCGACGCGATCCTGTCGTCGATGGCGATCACCGCGAAGCGCGAGAAGCAGATCCTGTTCTCGTCGAAGCTGTTCCGCTTCAAGTCGCGGCTCGTCGCGCGGCCCGGCAGCGGGCTCGACGGCACGGCGGCGTCGCTGGCCGGCAAGCGCGTCGGCGTGCAGTCGGGCACGCAGTTCGAATCGTGGGCGCTCGCGCACTGGGCGCCGGCCGGCGTCGGCGTGGTGCCGTACAAGAGCCAGGACGACGTATTCGCCGATCTCGTCAACGGCCGCCTCGACGCGGCGCTGCTCGGCACCGTGGAAGCCGACTACGGGTTCCTGCGCCAGCCGCGCGGCAAGGGTTTCGCATTCGTCGGCGCGCCGCTCGACATGGGCGATCGCGGCGTCGGCATCGGCATGCGGCAGTCGGATACCGCGCTGAAGGCGTCGATCGACGGCGCGATCGCGTCGATGCTGAAGGACGGTACGTACGACCGGATCGCGAAGCAGTATTTCGATTTCAATCCGTACGGCGACTGAGCGCCGTGCCGGTCCGTTCGCCCGATTCCCCGCTTTCATCCATTCGAGACCATCGATGCAGATTCGCACCACGCCGCTCCTGTCGCCGTCGATCGGCACGCAGCGCACGCTGACGAGCTTTCATTTCGGGCCGGCCGGCAGCGGCCGCAAGATCTATCTGCAGGCCGCGCTGCACGCGGACGAGACGCCCGCGATGCTCGCGGCGTTCGTGCTCAAGCAGCGCCTCGCGCAGCTCGACGCCGAAGGCCGGCTCGCGGCCGAAATCGTGCTCGTGCCGGTGTCGAACCCGGTCGGCCTCAATCATCATCTGCTCGGGCAGTTCATCGGCCGTTTCGATCTCGCGAGCGGCCGCAACTTCAATCGCGGCTTCCTGCCGCTCGCGGAGATCGCCGCGCGTGCGCGCGATCGGCTCGGCGACGACGGCGCACGCAATCGCGCGATCGTGCGCGAATGCGTCGGCGCGGCGCTCGACGAAATCGCGCCGCGCACCGAGTTCGATGCGCTGCAGCTGGCACTGCTGAAGCTGTCGCACGACGCCGACGTCGTGATCGACCTGCATTGCTCGCTCGAAGCGGTGATGCACGTGTACACGAGCGATACCGCGTGGCCGGACGTCGAGCCGCTCGCGCGGTATCTTGGCGCCGAGGTGTCGCTGCTCGCCGAGGATTCGGGCGGCCATGCGTTCGACGATGCGCATCACCTGCTGTGGTCGCGGTTGCGCGCACATTTGCCGGACGGCACGCCGATGGCGGCCGGCACCGTGGCCGTGACGGTCGAGTGTCGGGGCCAGCGCGACGTGACGTACGAGTACGCGCAACGCGACGCCGACGCGCTCGTCGACTATCTCGTGTGGTGCGGCGCGGTGCGCGGCGAACGTGCGCCGCTGCCGCCGCTGGCCGCGCCGGCCACGCCGCTCGCGGGCAGCGAGCAGTTTTATGCGCCGGTGAGCGGAATCCTCGTGCACCGCGCGGCGATCGGCGCGACGATCCGTGCGGGCGATCCGCTGTTCGACATCGTCGATCCGCTGACGGACGCGATCACGACGATCTCGAGCGCGACCGACGGCGTGTTCTACATGCGCCGCGCGATCCGCTTCGTGACGGCCGGCGCGCCGCTCGGCCGCGTGACGGGCGCGGTGCCGGTGCGAAAGGGGATGCTGCTGGGCGCGTGAGCGGGGCGGTGTCCCGCCGACACGATGCAATTTCGTTCTCGTCAGATTGACCGTGTTGGAGCGCATCACTAAATTGTGCGACGCGGAGTGCGCTCCGTGTTCCGTGAGAAGAACGTTGCAGAGATCAGAGTTTGAGCGGGCGGCCTTGTGCCGCCCGTCTTTTTATTGGGCGCCTTGTCGCGTCACCGATATGACGATCTCGCCCGGCGCTCAACCGCGCCTTGCCACCAGCTCCGATACCGTCTGCGCGGCCTGCTGCAGCGGCCCGAGAAACTCCTTCACCATCTGCTTCGCGGTATGCCGCTGCGCGTTGCCGCTGATGTTCATCGCGGCGATGACCTGCCCGCGCCGGTTGCGGATCGGCGCGGATAGCGACATCAGCCCCACTTCGAGTTCCTGGTCGACCACGGCCCAGCCTTGTTGACGCACTTGCGCGATCGCCGCCTTCAGTTCGCCGAGGTCGGTGATCGTGCGCGGCGTATGCGCGCGGATGGTGCTCTGCGCGAGCGTTTCATCGAGCGCCGCATCGTCGAGCGCGGACAGCAGCACACGGCCCATCGACGTGCAGTACGCGGGCAGCCGGCTGCCGATCGACAGGTTGATCGTCATGATCTTGCGGGTCGGCACGCGCAGCACGTAGACGATCTCGGTGCGGTCGAGCACCGCGGCCGAGCAGCTTTCGTGGATCTGTGCGGACAGTTGCTCCATCACCGGATCGGCGAGATTCCAGAACGGCATCGAGGTGAGATACGCGAAGCCGAGCTCGAGGATCTTCGGCGTGAGCCGGAACAGCCGGCCGTCGGCCTCGACGTAGCCGAGCGTCTGCAGCGTGAGCAAAATCCGGCGCGCTCCCGCGCGCGTGAGGCCGGTGGCCGATGCCACCTCGGTGAGCGTCTGCTCCGGGCGCGCCGCGTCGAACGCGCGGATCACCGCGAGGCCGCGCGCGAACGACTGTACATAGGAGTCGCCGGGTTTCGTCTGAATATCGTCGGTTGTCATGAGCGCCTGGAATGTCGTGCAGCCGAGAAGATAGCGCATGGGGCCCGACACGCCAACCTCCCGGCGGGCCGTGCCCTTGACAGGTCGTCCCCGCACTCCCTATGATGCGTTGAACGTTCGATACACGATCTTATGTTCGTATGTAGAACATCCGAGCGCATCCCGGCGGGCAATGCAAGGGGCGCGCCCTATTCATTTCCCCGCCTTTCACGGGACCGGAGACACTGATGACCGAAGCTTTTCTGTGTGATGCGATCCGTACGCCGATCGGGCGTTACGGCGGTGCACTGTCCGGCGTGCGCGCCGACGATCTGGGCGCGGTGCCGCTCAAGGCGCTCGTCGAGCGCAATCGCGACGTCGACTGGACGGCGATCGACGACGTGATCTACGGCTGCGCGAACCAGGCCGGCGAGGACAACCGCAACGTCGCGCGCATGTCGGCGCTGCTCGCGGGCTTGCCGGAGGGCGTGCCGGGTTCGACGATCAACCGCCTGTGCGGTTCCGGCATGGATGCGGTCGGCGTGGCCGCACGCGCGATCAAGTCGGGCGAAGCCGCGCTGATGGTAGCGGGCGGCGTCGAGAGCATGACGCGCGCGCCGTTCGTGATGGGCAAGGCCGCGAGCGCGTTCGCGCGCCAGGCCGACATCTACGACACGACGATCGGCTGGCGCTTCGTCAATCCGTTGATGAAACAGCTGCATGGTGTCGATTCGATGCCGGAAACCGCCGAGAACGTCGCGGTCGACTACAACGTCAGCCGCGCGGATCAGGACCTGTTCGCGCTGCGCAGCCAGCAGAAAGCCGCGCGGGCGCAGCAGGACGGTACGCTGGCCGAAGAAATCGTGTCGGTCACGATTGCGCAGAAGAAGGGCGACCCGGTGGTCGTGTCGCGCGACGAGCATCCGCGCGAAACGTCGCTCGAAGCGCTCGCGAAGCTGAAGGGCGTCGTGCGCCCGGATGACTCGGTCACGGCCGGCAACGCGTCGGGCGTGAACGACGGCGCCGCCGCGCTGCTGCTGGCGAACGAGGCCACCGCGAAGCGCTTCGGCCTGACGCCGCGCGCCCGCGTGCTGGGAATCGCGACGGCCGGCGTCGCGCCGCGCGTGATGGGCATCGGCCCGGCGCCGGCCACGCAGAAGCTGCTCGCGCGGCTCGGCATGACGATCGACCAGTTCGACGTGATCGAACTGAACGAGGCGTTCGCGTCGCAAGGTCTCGCCGTGCTGCGCATGCTCGGCGTGGCCGATGACGATCCCCGCGTGAACCCGAACGGCGGCGCGATCGCGCTTGGCCACCCGCTCGGCGCATCGGGTGCGCGCCTCGTGACGACCGCGATGTACCAGCTGCATCGCACGAACGGTCGCTTCGCGCTGTGCACGATGTGCATCGGCGTCGGCCAGGGCATCGCGATCGCGATCGAACGCGTGTGACCGGCGCGATGCGGTGAAGCGGCCGGATATGCGCCGCTTCACCGCTGTGCTGTATCCGCCACGATGGGCGGCACGAGGTGTCTCGTGCCGCCCATCGTCGTTAACCGGCCTGCGACAGTTGCCTGAGGCGCGCGTCGAGCGCGTCGATCTCGGTGTCCGCGAATACCTCGATGCCATGCTCGCGCAGCAGCGCCGCGGTGACGCCGGCGCCCGCCTGCCGCCGGCTCGCGAAACTTCCGTCGTAAATGAACGTGCTGCCGCACGACGGGCTGCCGTCGGCGAGGATCGCGAAGCGGCAATCGTGTGCCTGCGCGAGGGCCAGCGCGGTTTGCGCGCCGGCAACGAATGGCGCCGTCACGTCGGCGCCGTTCACGTCGACGATGCGTGCGTGCCCCGACAGCACCTGCTGCCCCGATGCGCCGCCGGCGATCTCGGCAGGCGGGCGCGGCACGCTCAAGCCGCCCGCCAGCTCCGGGCAGACGGCCACGATACGCCCTTCGCGCTGCCACCGTTCGAGCGCCTCGTGCGCGGCGGTCTTCGCCGAACCGTTGTAACGGACCGGATGGCCGACCACGCACATGCTGACGAGGATCTTCGGCGTGGCGGGCGGTGGCGGGTCGTTGTTCAATGTCGCGCTCCGTGACGGCTGATGGCAACTGATGACGGCTGGGGCAGGGCGGAAAATTCTACGCTTCATCCGCGTGCCGGGCCGTCACGCGGTCGGCCCTTCGAGGTGAATATCCTCGGGCTCGAGCGCGTAAAGCTCGGGATCGGGCGCCGTGCTGACGGTGAAGCCGAGCCGCAGGTAGAAGTCGATCGTGCGCTGCGACGGCGTCGCCGACACATACAGGCGCTCGGCACCCATCGAGCGTGCCTGCACCTGCGCCGCGCGGTAGAGCTGTTCGCCGAGTCCGCAGCCGCGCCAGTCGTGGCTCACGTGCAGGAACTTCAGCTGCAGCATGTCGCGCCGCGGGCCGAGCGGCCGGCTGTCGACGATCGCTGCCGCGACGAGTCGCGCGCCGTCGAACCGGCCGAGAAACCAGCCGCCACGGTCGTGGCAGTCGAGCAGGATCGGCGTGTAGTGGTCGGCTTCGCCGTCGGGCCAGCCGGACACGTCGTAGAACTCGGGCACGAGATGCAGCGCGCCGTCGCGCAATACGTACAGGTGTTCGATGATTTCTCGCCGGTCGATGGTCCACACGAGCGGCACGTCGTCGCGGGCCAGCAGGCGGGCCGACAGCGTGTCGCGCTCGGCGGCGGTGCGGCGGGTCATGCGGCCCTCCGGCGCGCGGCGATTGCGTACATCAACGGCAGGCGCGGCATGCCTTCGGGCGGCACCATCCGGCGGCCCTCCAGCTCACGCATGCCGTCGAAGCCCTTCCAGCCGTTCGAGTACGGATATTCGTTCAGGCGGTCGATCGCGAGCCCGGCCGATATCAGCGCATTCACGACGTCGCCGATGCCCCACATGAACTCGTAGCTCGGATGCGGGTTCGCGAAACCGACGATGCCCGGATGATCGTGCTGCTCGCCGAGCCCCGTGCCGGACGCCGCGACGTAATCGCCGACGCCTGCGGGTTCCTCGGTCGCGTCGCCGTTGAAGTAGTCGTAGCGCGGCTGCCACTGTTCGTCGAAATACAGTGAGAACGGGTGGAACTCGACCATCGCGAAGCGGCCACCCGGCGCGAGCAACGAGGCGATCCCGCGTGCCCATGCGCTCAGGTCCGACAGCCAGCAGATCGCGCCGTACGACGTGAACACGCGATCGAAGCGCTCGCCGCGCGCGGCGGCTGCGGGCATCCAGTCGAGTACGTCGGCGCGCTCGAAGCGCGCGGGCAGGCCCGCGTCGGCCGACAGTTGCCGCGCGAAGTCGATCGCCTCGTCGGAGATGTCGACGCCGGTTGCGTCCGCGCCGTCGCGCACGAGGCTCAGCGTGTCCTGTCCCGCGTTGCATTGCAGGTGCAAGAGCCGCAAACCGGTGAGATCGCCGAGCAGTTCGCGTTCTTCCGGAAACAGCGTCGAGCCGCCATTGCGGAAAAATGCAGCCTGATCGCCTTTATGGCTGTTATGCGCGACCGTCGCCGTATTCCAGGACAGCCGATTCAGTTCATGCAATGCCTTTTTCATCGGATTCGAATTCAGGTCGAATGGGGCAGGATAAGCGAATCGTTTCGCCGCACGCAACGGCGCGGGCATTGTCAATGCCACGCGGCGCTTCGTGACAGCCAGATAAACGCGCGCGGTGATTATCGCCGGATTATTTGATCGAAATCATGGCAATAGCGGAATTGCCTGTTTTATGCGCAACGGAATTAAGGTTTTCCGCTGAATTGCCGACAGTAAGGACGAGAGTGTCGTAAAGCGAGCAACCGTTTTTCGGCTACTGAGCGCGATTTCAGCGCGGCGCGGACGACAGATCCGCCTTTCGGAGCCTTGCATGCGCAACAACCAGCCCGTTACCCAACAGGAATTCGATTTTCCCGACGACGTCACGCTGATGTCGACGACCGATGCCGACAGTGTCATCACCTACGCGAACACGACGTTCGCGCAGGTGAGCGGGTTCTCGAACGAGGAACTCGTCGGCCAGCCGCACAACGTGGTGCGTCACCCGGACATGCCGAAGGAGGCGTTCGCCGACATGTGGGCGACGCTGCGGCGCGGCGAGCCTTGGACCGCGCTCGTGAAGAACCGCCGCAAGAATGGCGATCACTATTGGGTGCGCGCGAACGCGATTCCGGTGATGCGCAACGGCGCGCCGCAAGGCTACATGTCGGTGCGCACGAAGGCGCCGCACGACGAGACCCGGGCCGCGGACGCGCTGTATCGCGCGTTCCGTGAAGGCAAGGCTGGCCGGCGCCGGTTCCACAAGGGCCTCGTCATCCGCACCGGGCTGCTGCGGATCGCATCGCTGCCGCAGACGATGTCGGTGCGGGCGCGCGTCCATTCGGCACTGTGCGTACTGGCGCCGGCCGTCGTCGGCGCGGGGTGGGCCTGCGGGCTCACCGGCGGCGGGCTCGCGGCGTTTGCCGGCGTGACGGTCGGCGCGGCGGCGGCCGCCGGCTGGTGGCTCGACGCGCAGATCGTGCAACCGCTGAAGCGGCTGCACGAGCAGGCGCTGAACGTCGCGACCGGCGAGAGCCGGCGCGGCGTGCGGATGAACCGGGTCGACGAGATCGGCATGACGCTGCGCACGATCAACCAGCTCGGACTGATGTTCCGCTGGCTCGTCGACGACGTCAGCGAGCAGGTGCACAACGTGCAGCGCGCGAGCAACGAGATCGCGCAGGGCAACGGCGACCTGAGCGCGCGCACCGAACAGGCCGCGTCGAGCGTGCAGCAGACGGCCGCGTCGATGGCCGAGATGACGGCGACCGTGTCCAGCAATGCCGAGACCGCGCTGCAGGCGAATCAGTTGTCGGTGTCCGCGAGCGATGCGGCCGAGCGCGGCGGGCAGGCGGTAAGCGAGGTCGTCACGACGATGAGCGAGATCACCGCCAGCTCGCGCAAGATCGCCGACATCATCGGCGTGATCGACGGCATCGCGTTCCAGACCAACATCCTCGCGTTGAACGCGGCGGTCGAGGCCGCGCGTGCTGGCGAGCAGGGGCGCGGTTTCGCGGTGGTCGCCGGCGAAGTGCGGGCGCTCGCACAGCGCAGCGCGAACGCGGCGAAGGAGATCAAGACGTTGATCGGCGCGAGTGTCGAGCGGGTCGAGTCGGGCGCGCGGATCGTCGATGGGGCGGGGAAGACGATGGAAGACATCGTCACGCAGGTGAAGCGCGTATCGGATCTCATCGCGGAGATCAGCTCGTCGACGGCCGAGCAAAGTACGGGCGTCGCGCAGGTCGACCAGGCGGTCGTGCATCTGGACAACATCACGCAGCAGAACGCGGCGTTGGTCGAGCAGAGCACGGCGGCATCGGAGAGCCTGAAGCAGCAGGCGACGCGGCTTGTGGATGCGGTGAACGTGTTCAGGTGATGGCGCGAAAGGGTGCGCGACGTGCGGGTGATCGATGAACGCCGGATGTCGCGCACAGCGCCTATTCAGGTTTGCGGGTTAAATCGAATGACGTGGAATGGGAGATATTCGTATTTCCGATTGCGTGTTTGCGCATTAAATCGCGCCGAAATCATGACGCGCAATGATCAGACGAATACCCGCCAAACCGTTGCCAGACAAGGCGTTTCGTTTTATCCATGAACAAGTTATTCGGCAAAAACAAGTTGATGCATCTTTAATGCATATTTACCCGAATACGGCATAATGTTTTCGCCGAATTTGCCGAAAGTGCAGGAGCCTGACTCACACGCATGCGAATCGATCGCCATACGCGGGGTCTCGAATCAATCGACGAGCGGACGCAAGATCCGCCACCCGGAGCTCCACACCATGCGCAACAACCAGCCCGTCACGCAACGCGAATTCGAATTTGCCGATGATGCGACGCTGATGTCGACGACCGATGCCGACAGCTATATCACTTACGCGAACGCGGCATTCATCCAGGTCAGCGGCTTTTCTCCCGAGGAGATCGAAGGCCAGCCGCACAACGTGGTGCGGCATCCGGACATGCCGAAGGAGGCGTTCGCCGACATGTGGGCGACGCTCAAGGGCGGCGAGCCGTGGACCGCGCTCGTGAAGAACCGCCGCAAGAACGGCGATCACTACTGGGTGCGCGCGAACGCGATTCCGGTGATGCGCAACGGGCAGCCGAAGGGCTACATGTCGGTGCGCACGAAGGCGACGCGCGACGAGATCGCGGCCGCCGAGGCGCTGTATCGCGATTTCCGCGAAGGCAAGGCCGGCAGCCGCCGGTTCCACAAGGGATTGATCGTGCGCACGGGCGTGCGGTGCGTCGCGTCGCTGTTCCAGACGATGTCGGTGCGGGCCCGGCTGGTGTCGACGCTGTGCGTGCTGGCGCCGGCGGTCGTCGGCGCGGGCTGGGCGGCCGGGTTGACCGGCGGCGCGCTCGCGGCGTTCGCCGGTGCGGCGGTCGGCGTGACGGCGGCGGCCGGGCTGTGGCTCGACGCGCAGATCGTGCGGCCGCTGCGGCAGTTGCGCGACGAGGCGTTGCGCGTGGCGACCGGCGAGAGCCGCAGCGGCGTGCGGATGAACCGCGTCGACGAGATCGGCATGACGCTGCGCACGATCAACCAGCTCGGGCTGATGTTCCGTTGGCTCGTCGACGACGTCAGCGAACAGGTGCTGAACGTGCAGCGCGCAAGCAACGAGATCGCGCAGGGCAACAACGACCTGAGCGCGCGCACCGAGCAGGCGTCGACGAGCGTGCAGCAGACGGCCGCGTCGATGGCCGAGATGACGGCGACCGTGTCGAGCAATGCGGAGACGGCGCTGCAGGCGAACCAGTTGTCGGTGTCCGCGAGCGAGGCGGCCGGGCGCGGCGGGCAGGCGGTGAACGAAGTCGTCGCGACGATGAACGACATCACCGCCAGCTCGCGCAAGATCGCCGACATCATCGGCGTGATCGACGGCATCGCGTTCCAGACCAACATCCTCGCGTTGAATGCGGCGGTCGAGGCGGCGCGCGCGGGCGATCAGGGGCGCGGCTTCGCGGTGGTCGCCGGCGAAGTGCGCGCACTCGCGCAGCGCAGCGCGAACGCGGCGAAGGAGATCAAGACGCTGATCGGCGCGAGCGTCGAGCGGGTCGAGTCGGGTGCGCGGATCGTCGACGGCGCGGGCAAGACGATGGAGGACATCGTCACGCAGGTGAAGCGCGTGTCGGATCTCATCGCGGAGATCAGTTCGTCTACGGCCGAGCAAAGTACGGGCGTCGCGCAGGTCGACCAGGCGGTCGTGCATCTGGACAACATCACACAGCAGAACGCGGCGCTCGTCGAACAGAGCACGGCGGCATCGGAAAGCCTGAAACAGCAGGCGACGCGGCTGGTGGAGGCGGTGAACGTGTTCCGCTGATCGCGGGAAGGGAAAGTGACGCGGGCGCGACGGAGAGGCGCCGGCCCGCGTCGGGCCGCCCGGTTCCGGCCGGGCGGCGCGGGCCTGTCGCCGGGAAGCGGCAGGCCCCGAACCGTCAGACGGCCAGGCAGAGGTACTTGATCACGACGTAGTCGTCGATGCCGTAGTGCGAGCCTTCGCGGCCGAGGCCCGACTGCTTGACGCCGCCGAACGGCGCGACTTCGTTCGAGATCAGGCCCGTGTTCACGCCGACCATCCCGTATTCGAGCGCTTCGGCCACCTTCCACACGCGGCCGATGTCGCGGCTGTAGAAGTACGCGGCGAGGCCGAACTCGGTGTCGTTCGCGAGGCGGATCACCTCGTCGTCGCTGCCGAACTTGAACAGCGGCGCGAGCGGCCCGAACGTCTCTTCCTTCGCGACCTTCATCGCCGGCGTGACGCCCGTCAGCACGGTCGGCTCGAAGAAGCCGTGGCCGAGCGCGTGGCGCTTGCCGCCCGTCACGACGGTCGCACCTTTCGCGAGCGCGTCCTCGATGTGCGCCTCGACCTTCAGCACGGCCGCTTCGTTGATCAGCGGGCCTTGCGTGACGCCCGGCTCCGTGCCGCGGCCGACCTTCAACTGGCCGACGGCCGCCGCGAGCTTCTGCGCGAACTGGTCGTACACGGCTTCGTGCACGTAGAAGCGGTTCGTGCACACGCACGTCTGGCCGCTGTTGCGGTACTTCGACGCGATCGCGCCCTGCACGGCCGCATCGAGATCGGCGTCGTCGAACACGATGAACGGCGCATTGCCGCCGAGCTCCAGCGATACCTTCTTGACCGTCGCCGCGCACTGCGCCATCAGCAGGCGGCCGACCGGCGTCGAGCCCGTGAACGACAGCTTGCGCACGATCGGGTTCGACGTCAGCTCGCCGCCGATCGCCTTCGGGTCGCCCGTGACGACGCTGAACACGCCGGCCGGCACGCCCGCGCGTTCGGCCAGCACGGCCATCGCGAGCGCGGAGAACGGCGTCGCTTCCGCCGGCTTCACGACGATCGGGCAGCCTGCCGCGAGCGCCGGGCCGACCTTGCGCGTGATCATCGCCGCCGGGAAGTTCCACGGCGTGATCGCCGCGCATACGCCGATCGCTTCCTTCGTCACGACGATGCGCTTGTCGCTCGCGGGCGTCGGGATTGTGTCGCCGTACACGCGCTTGCCTTCTTCCGCGAACCATTCGAGGAACGACGCCGCGTAGCCGATCTCGCCCTTCGCTTCGGCCAGCGACTTGCCCTGCTCGGTCGTGAGGATCAGCGCGAGGTCGTCGGCGTTGTCCATCATCAGGTCATGCCACTTGCGCAGGATGACCGCACGCTCCTTCGCGGTCTTCTTGCGCCACGCCGGCCATGCGGCGTTCGCGGCGTCGATCGCGTGACGCGTTTCCGCCGTGCCCATCGCCGGCACGGTGCCGAGCAGGCCGCCGGTGGCCGGGTTGCGGACCTCGAACGTCTCGCCGTTCGTCGCGCCTTGCCATTCGCCGTTGACGTACGCCTGCTGGCGGAACAGCGACGGATCTTTCAGTGCCAGGGTTTCCTGAACCGTGCTCATATGCATCACCTGCTTCGAAAAAGGACGGATGAAAACGGCCGCCGCCGTCTTCACGACGGCGGCGGCGCATTCAGTTGAAGTGGACGGGCACTCAGGCCGGCACGCCGACCGTTTCCTTCAGCACTTCCTCGAGGATCACGAGCGCTTCGTCGAACACGGCTTGCGGGATCGTCAGCGGGAACAGGAAGCGCACGACGTTCGAGTACACGCCGCACACGAGCAGCAGCAGGCCGCGCTCGAGCGCACGCGTCTGCACGCGCTTCGTGAATTCGGCATCCGGCTCGCCCGAACCCGGCTTCAGGAATTCGACCGCGATCATCGCGCCCGGGCCGCGCACGTCGGCGATCTGCGGCACGTCGGCCTGCAGTGCATTCAGCTTCGCCTTCAGCACGTCGCCGAGTTGCGTCGCGCGCTCGCACAGCTTCTCTTCGTCGATGATCTCGAGCACCGCGTGCGCCGAGGCGACCGCCAGCGGGTTGCCCGCGTAGGTGCCGCCGAGGCCGCCAGGCGCGGCCGCGTCCATCACGTCCGCCCGGCCGACGACGCCCGACAGCGGCATGCCGCCTGCGAGGCTCTTCGCCATCGTGATCAGGTCGGCCAGCACGTCGTAGTGCTGCATCGCGAACAGCTTGCCGGTACGCGCGAAGCCCGTCTGCACTTCGTCGGCGATCAGCAGGATGCCGTGTTCGTTACAGATCTTGCGCAGCGCGCGCACGAATTCGGCCGGCGCCGGGTTGAAGCCGCCTTCGCCCTGGACCGGTTCGAAGATGATCGCGGCGACGCGCTTCGGATCGATGTCGGCCTTGAACAGCATCTCGATCGCCTTGATCGAGTCGGCGGTCGTCACGCCGTGCACGGCGTTCGGGTACGGCGCGTGGAACACGTCGCCCGGGAACGGGCCGAAGTTCAGCTTGTACGGCGCGACCTTGCCGGTCAGCGCCATGCCCATCATCGTGCGGCCGTGGAAGCCGCCCGAGAACGCGATGACGCCCGGACGGCCGGTTGCCGCGCGCGCGATCTTGACCGCGTTCTCGACGGCTTCGGCGCCGGTCGTGAAGAACGCCGTCTTCTTCGGGAAGTCGCCCGGCGCGCGCTCGTTGATCTTTTCCGCCAGTTCGACGTACGACGCGTACGGGACGATCTGGTAAGCGGTGTGCGTGAAGTTGTTCAGCTGATCGGCGATCGCCTTGACGATCTTCGGGTGGCGGTGGCCCGTGTTCAGCACCGCGATGCCGGCGGCGAAATCGATGAAGCGGCGGCCTTCGACATCCCACAGCTCCGCGTTCTCGGCGCGGGCGGCGTAGAAATCGCACATCACGCCGACGCCGCGCGGGGTGGCGGCGTTCTTGCGGGCCTGCAGGTCGGCATTCTTCACGGTCATCTCCTTGATGTTCTGTCCGGTGGGTAGGGAATCGGGCGCCTTGGCAGCCCATGGAGGCGACTATAATCACATTTGGCTCTGGCAATCAGAGCCATTTCAATAAATATTCAGGAGCCAATCATGCGCGCGAGCGTGTTGTCGGACTGGCTGGCGCAGCGCCTCGTGCGCGGCGGCGAACAGCCGATCTACCGGCAGCTTCACCGGCTGCTGCAACAGGCGATCCTGTCGCGCGAACTGCCGGCCGGCACGCGCGTGCCGTCGTCGCGGCTGCTGGCCGCCGAGCTCGGGATCGCGCGCAACACGGTCACGCAGGTTTACGAACAGCTTGCGCTCGAAGGCTATGTGAACTCGGCGACGGGGCGCGGCACGTTCGTCGCCGACAGCGCGCCGGACGAGATCGTCGGCGCGCCGCCCGACGCGGGCGCAGGCCCGGCCGTCGTGACGCCGTCCGTGCGGCGGCTGTCCGCGCGCGGTACGCGGCTCGTCGAAGGCGCCGGCGTGTCGAAGCGCCAGGGCGGCGCGTTCATGCCGGGCGTGCCCGATGTGTCGCGCTTTCCGGCGCGCGTGTGGACGCGGCTGCACAACAAGTACTGGCGGCGCCTGCGTCCGGACCTGCTGACCTACGCACCCGGCGGCGGGCTCGCGCTGCTGCGCGAGGCGCTGGCCGACTACCTGCGCACGTCGCGCTCGGTGCGCTGCACGCCCGAGCAGATCGTGATCACGACCGGCATCCACCAGTCGATCGACCTCGCGGTGCGGCTGCTGACCGATCCGGGCGACGCGATCTGGACCGAGGACCCGTGCTACTGGGGCGTGCGCAGCGTGCTGAACGTGTCGGGGCTGACCACGCGGCCGATTCCGGTCGACGACGAAGGGATCGCGCCGTCGGCCGCCGATCTGGCCGAGCCGCCGAAGCTGATGCTCGTTACGCCGTCGCACCAGTATCCGCTCGGCATGGTGATGAGCCTTGCGCGGCGGCGGATGTTGCTCGAATACGCGCGCCAGCACGGCTGCTGGATCATCGAGGACGATTACGACAGCGAATTCCGCTACGGCAGCCGGCCGCTCGCGTCACTGCAGGGCCTCGACACGGCCGGGCAGGTGATCTACGTCGGCAGTTTCGGCAAGACGCTGTTCCCGGGGCTGCGGGTCGGCTATCTGGTCGCGCCGGAGCCGCTCGCGGAAAGCTTCGCGACCGCGAGCGCCGAGCTGTATCGCGAAGGGCAGTTGCTGCAGCAGGCCGTGCTCGCCGAATTCATCGCGGAAGGGCATTTCGTGTCGCACATCCGCAAGATGCGCACGCTGTACGGGCAACGCCGCGAGGTGCTGCTCGAGGCGGTCGCGCGGCGCTACGGCGATACGCTGCACGCGCTCGGCAGCGACGCCGGGCTGCATCTCGTCACGCAATTGCCGGCGGGCGTCGACGATCGCGCGGTCGCGCAGGCCGCGCTGGCGCGCAACATCGTCGTGCGGCCGCTGTCCGGGTATTACGCGGACCGCTCGCGGGCAGCATCGGGGTTGCTGCTTGGCTATGCGTGCGTGCCGGAAGACGAGATCGCGACCGCGTTCGCGACGCTTGCCGAGGCGATCGACGAGCGGGCGTTCGGCGGGGTTGTTGCGGCGGCTTGACGTGCGAGCACGGCAATATCGGCTCGTCGTGATGCCGTCAAAGGCCGATCGAGGCTCGATACGCTCCGCAATGACGAGGGAATTTCGTGCGCTACTGGCCAGCCTGCTTCCGCGTCGTCGAATGGGAATCGCCAACATGCCTCTTCCTGATACGGCAAGAGTGGCGGGCAGTATTGCAAAACTTAGCGGTGCGGACGGAGCCCCTGCGCCGAATCAGTCGTGAACACCGGCACTGACCAGGCGCCCGGTTCGCACGTTACAGCCGGATCAACGCCGCGCCCGCGACCACCAGCGCACACGCCGCAAGCCGCTGCGCGCCGGGCCGCTCGCGCATCACGAACCAGCCGATCGCGACCGCGAAGATCGAGCTCGTTTCGCGCAGCGCCGATACGGTCGCGACCGGCAGGTGCCGGTACGCGAGGATCACGATCCCGTAAGCGGCGAGCGAGATCGTGCCGGCGATCGCGCCTTGCGTGAGCGCGGGGCGCGAGCCGAGCACCGCGCGCGGGCCGCCGCGCACCGCGCAGACGAGCACGAGCTGCGGCACGCTCCACAGCAGGTACACCCATGCGATATAGCCGAGCGCGCTGCCGGACACGCGCGAACCGATCCCGTCGCAGATCGAATACGCGGCGATGAACACGCCCGTGAGCAACGCATATGGCACGCCTTCCCCGGAAAACCGGAAGCCGCGCCGCAGCGCGAGCGAGATGATCCCGAACGACACGAGCGCGATGCCCGCGAAGCCGAACGGCGTCGGCCGCTCGTGCAGCATCGCGAGCGCCAGCACCGATACGAGCAGCGGCGAGATCCCGCGCGCGATCGGATAGATCTGCCCGAATTCGCCGTTGCGGTACGCGCGCGCCAGCGTGAAGCAGTACGCGACCTCGAGCACGGCGGACGCGACGACGTACGGCCACGCAGCGGGCGCCGGCGCAGGCAGCAGCACGGCGCCGGCGATGCCGAACGCGAGATACGGCAGCGACATCGTGCCGAGCTGGACCAGCCGGTCTTCGCTGACGTGGAGAAACGCGTTCCAGATGGCGTGCAGCAGCGCGGAGCACAGCACGAGGCCGATGAACAGGTGATCCATGAACGAAGGGCGGACGGGAGGGGCGGAAGTGGGGCCGTCAAAAGTGGGGCCGTCAATTATGTGGGTATCGGGCGCGTTCGCGCGGAATTGTCGATAATGGAACGTTGTTATTCACCGGATGCCGACGATGACCGAAGCCACCCAAGCCCAGCCTGCCGTTCCGCGCCTCACGAGCCTGTCGCACGGGGGCGGCTGCGGCTGCAAGATCGCGCCGGGCGTGCTGTCCGAGCTGCTCAAGCGCGCGACGCCGCCCGCGCTGTTCCCCGATCTGCTGGTCGGCACCGAGACGTCCGACGACGCGGCCGTCTACCGGCTCAACGACGAGCAGGCGATCGTCGCGACCACCGATTTCTTCATGCCGATCGTCGACGATCCGTTCGACTTCGGCCGCATCGCGGCCACCAACGCGCTGTCCGACGTCTATGCGATGGGCGGCAAGCCGATCCTCGCGCTCGCGCTGGTCGGCATGCCGATCAACGTGCTGCCGCACGAGACGATCGCGGCCGTGCTGCGCGGCGGCGAATCGGTGTGTGCGGAGGCCGGCATTCCGGTCGCTGGCGGCCATTCGATCGATTCGGTCGAGCCGATCTACGGGCTCGCGGCGATCGGCGTCGTGCATCCGTCGCGCGTGAAGCGCAACGCGGCCGCGCGCGCGGGCGACGTGCTCGTGCTCGGCAAGCCGCTCGGCGTCGGCGTACTGTCGGCCGCGCTGAAGAAGGACCAGCTCGATGCCGACGGTTACGCGCAGATGGTCGCGACGACCACCAAGCTGAACCGGCCGGGCGCCGAGCTTGCCGCGCTGCCGGGCGTGCATGCGCTGACCGACGTCACGGGCTTCGGGCTGCTCGGCCATACGCTCGAACTGGCGCGCGGTGCGCAGCTCACCGCGCGCGTGCACTATGCGTCGCTGCCGTGGCTGGCGGGCGTCGAGACGTTCGTGGCCGACGGCGTGTTCACCGGTGCGTCGGGCCGCAACTGGGCCGCGTACGGCACCGATGTCCGGCTCGCGGACGGGCTGCCGCCCGTCGCGCAGGCGCTGCTGACCGATCCGCAGACGTCGGGCGGGCTGCTGGTCGCCTGCGCGCCCGAAGCCGTCGATGACGTGCTCGCGTGCTTCCGCGCCGACGGTTTCGACCGCGCGGCCGTGATCGGCGAGATGGTGGACGGGCCGTCGCGCGTCGACGTCGCCTGACGTTTTTTTTCTCACGCCGGCGTGCCGTCGGTCGATAGAATCGATGCCTTCCGTTGAAGGCATCGACGACCGATGAACGACTTCCTGTTCGGGCTGATGATCGCGCTGTCGGTCGGGCCCGTCGCGCTGATGATCGCGAACTACGGCATGCGCGCCGGCACCGCGACCGGCGTGCGCGCGGCGATCGGCGTGGCCGCTGCCGACGGCTGCTATGCAGTCGTCGCGTTCACGATCGGCGCGATGCTCGCGAGCACGCTGGCGTCGCATCTGTCGCTGTTCCGCATCGTTGGTGCGCTCGTGCTGCTCGCGATGGGCGCACGGATGCTGTGGCAGGCGCTGCGTGACCGGCGCCGCACCCTCGACGGCGACGTACCGACGCCGCAGGGCGATCGCCCGTTCATCTCAATGTTCTTCGTCACGCTCGCGAACCCGCTGACCATCCTGCTGTTCTACGGCTATGCGACCGCTGCCGCCGGTGCGCACCGGCACTGGCTGCTCGGCGCCGCGTGCGTGTTTGCGGGCAGTCTCGCGGGGCAGCTCGTGTTCGCGTTCGGCGGCAGCGCGATCGGGCGCTTCGTGAAATCGCCGGGGTGGCTGGCCGCGAGCCATGTGGTCGCCGCGCTCGTCGTGCTCGGTTATGGCGTCGCGGGGCTGATGCGCGTGTAGCGCGGCGCAAAGCGGCCGACGTCGCGCGCGGCGTCGAACCCGATAGCATTCCTGATGTTTGCAAGGCCGCGACGAATACGCGCTTTTCCGTCACACAACACGCAGCCGTTCGCACGCAACACCGCCAGCCGTTTCGTAGTCGGGTTCCACATCGCGCACGCCCGTTCTATACTCGTCGCGCAGTCTCCGACAGCCGTTCTCATCCAATCACCGAAACAAGGAACGCCGATGCTGACTCGCTCCATCCTTTCCGCCGCTGCATTCTCGCTTGCCGCCTGTGCGACCGCGCCGTCGATCGCGCAGGACAACCAGGGCAACGATGCCGGCAACGCAGCATTCGCCGAGACCGGCTCGCATGGCCGCCCGGTCAAGGTCATGATCATCACGATGTTCGGGCCGGAAGGCCAGGCGTGGCTCGACCGGCTCGGCCCGTGGCGTGACGTCACCGTGCCCGGCCTGTCGCCCGACTATCCGGCGGTCCACTGCAACAAGCAGGACGTGTGCGTGGTCACGACCGGCATGGGCTATGCGAACGCGTCGGCGACGATCATGGCGCTCACGTTCTCGCAGCGCTTCGATCTGCGCCGTACGTATTTCCTGGTCTCGGGCATCGCGGGCGTCGACCCCGCACAGGGCACGGTCGGATCGGCCGCGTGGTCGAAATACCTCGTCGATTTCAGCCTGCAGTGGGAGCTCGATGCGCGCGAGATCCCGGCCGGCTGGAACACCGGCTATCTCGGCATCAACACGAAGAGCCCGAACGACAAGCCGCCGCTCGACTATCGCACCGAAGTATTCCAGCTCAACCCGCAGTTGACCGACGCCGCCTACGCGCTGTCGCGCAACGTCGTACTGGCCGACAGCGCACAGGCGCAGGCCGCGCGCGCGAAGTTCACGTACGCGCCGGCGAACCGGCCGCCGACGGTGATCCAGTGCGATACGTCATCGGGCAACACGTGGTTTTCGGGCACGCTGATCGGCGAGCGCGCGCGCCAGTGGACCAAGATCCTGACGGACGGCAAGGGCACCTATTGCATGACCGCCCAGGAAGACAACGCGACGTATGAAGCGCTCAAGCGCGCGGCGAGCGTGAAGCGGGTCGACCTGTCGCGCGTGGCCGTGCTGCGCACCGGGTCCGATTTCGATCGGCCATATGCGGGGCAGACGAGCGCCGACAACCTGCTGAACTACGCGGATCAAGGCGGCTTCGCCCCGGCGACCGAAAACCTGTACCGCGCGGGCAATCCGCTGGTGCAGGACATCGTCACGCACTGGGGCGAATGGCGGGATGGGGTGCCGCGTCGTTGAAGACCGGCGACGACTCAGTTGGCGGTCAATGCAGTGAATGCGGTCAATGCGATTGCTGGGTCGAACGGAACGGCGTCCATACCGGCGTGGTGTCGTCCCAGTGATCGAGCGGCGAAGGAAGTTGGTCGTTCATCATGTGCTCCTGCAACTAATTGACTCAGCGAGTCGTCGACAAGGTGGTTCGAGACGCCGCGCACCGGGCAATCCGCTGCGCGGCGTTGCGCGTTTACCGGCCCCCGCCGGCGAGCTGGTTGCCTTCCGGCAGCGGACGATACGGGCCTTGGGCTAGCTCGAGCCCCTGCGGATACGAAGTCGCCTTGCGCAGGTACGCGAGCGTGCCGTCCTTGCGTGCCTGCTCGACTTCCGCACTCACTTCGGCGCGCGTACGCGGGCCGTTGTGCTGCGAGTACCACGACGTGTTGGCGTAGTCGCCGGCGTGCGGCGTACCCGAATCGGCGAAGGCCGGTGCGGACACGGCGAGGGTGAGAGCGAGGGCCGAGAGAAGATGGCGGCGGTTCATGGTGTCACTCCTAGAGATGTCGGAGCTGGCGCCTGGGCGCTGACCCCGGTCCCGCCAGGCGGGATCTGTTCGATGCGCAACGAGGTGCGCGACAGGGTTTACTCTAGGTATCCGTTCCGTCGCGATAAATGGCGCAGACGCGAATTGAATTGTCGTCATACAGGAACAATCGGAATCCGCACGCGCAGTGAGGGCATGCGCACGGCCTTGCCGGGCGGCGCCGACAGCGGAATCAGCGCATCGGCCAGGGCGCGCGTCGCGACGATCGGCGCGTGTGGCGCAATAGTCCTTTGCATACGGCGACACGATGCGGCGGGCGCCGCGTGCCGTTCTTCGCGCGTCGCGCCGACGGCAATCCGCTGCGCGGCATGACGGCCGGCGGCGCGTCAGATCGCTTCGAGCCGGTAGCCCAACGTGTACACCGCGCTGAGCCGCACGCCGTTCGACGGTTGCAGCACGAGCTTCATGCGCAACCTGTAGATATGCGTGTCGAGGCTGCGCGACACGCCGGCCATATCGCGGCCCCACAGCGAGCGAATCAGCGCGTCGCGCGGCATGATGCGGCCGGGATTGCGGAACAGCAGCACCGCGAGGTCGAATTCCCGCGGCGTCAGCTTGACCGGCGCGTCATGCAGCAGCACGGTTCGCGTCCGCGTGTCGATCTGGTAGCCGCCGAGCCTGAGCGCGTCGTGCCCGCCGCTACCGCTGCGATACGCTCGCCTGAGCAGCGCGTTGGCACGCGCCAGCAACTCGAACTGATTGATCGGCTTGACCATGTAGTCGTCCGCGCCCGCGTTGATCGCGGAGAAGACGGCGTCGTCGCGCGCGCGTTGGGTCAGGAACAGGATCGGCAGATGATCCCCGATCCGTTCGCGGGTCCATTGGAGTACTTCGAACCCGGACATGCCGGGCACCAGCCAGTCGAGGATCAGCAGATCGACCACCGCGCTTTCCAGATGACGAATCGCCTGGTTTCCATTGCTGACCGCATGCACGCGATAGCCGGACGTTTCCAGTATCGAGGTGACCAGTTCGACATAGGCGGGATCATCCTCGAGATAGAGAACGTTCATGTTACGTACTCCTTCGATATTGATCGTGACGATCAGGACATATCGAGCGTCCAGCCAGGAACGGGCACGTCGACGCAGGCACGCGGCGATCGGCGTCACGCAATGTGTTGCGATGTTCGCATCGATGCGATGCAAAAATTGTCAACGATTTTGAACGCAAGCTATTCGTTAAATTAGAGGTGTTAATCAATTTTTAAGCGTGGACAGCGAATTTAATCGGCGCTTTTGTTGACAAAAGTTGTCAATGTGCGCGAGTGGCGCGATTACGCTTTGGGCAGGTGTCGGCTGGTGAGAGCAACGACATAAATGAGCGGTTCGGGGAGCAGGTCATGTTGATTTACAGGTCGTTTGTCGAAAAAAAGGCGTTGCTCGAGGCGCAGCTCGAACGGGAGCGCCTCGCCATCGCGGCAACGGTATTGATCGAAGTGCGGCGCTGTGTCGAAGAGTTCGGCTTCACGTCGCGGGAGATTTTTCCCGCCGACGGCGGCATATCCACGAAAAAGCGCCGTGCGAAGTACTTCAATCCTCAGACCGGCCAGACGTGGTCCGGCGTCGGCCGTGAGCCTGCATGGATGCGGGGTCAGGACCGCAGCCGGTTCGTCCTCGATGCAGCGCCCGTCGATTCGGATAAATCAGAGGATTCCTGATTAAGAAAGGCATCGAATTGTCGTGGGAGTGCGGGTGGGTTCGAGTCGCGGGGGCGCCACCTTGCGCCGCGCATCCTGCCTGCAGGGCCGACCGTCTGCCGCGCGGTGCTTCGATCGGACGGCTGGCGATGCGATGGCCGTGGGTGGAGCGCCATCGCAACCAGAACCGGTTCCAATACGTTCATATTACATCTGTATTGTGACAGTTCTGGTAACTGCCGGCGGCGGCTGCCGCGAGGCGGGCAACGAGGTCGACGCCGAGGGGGAGGGCTGCATGAACGACGGAACGGCTGCTCGAGATGATGGCGACGCGGCGTTCGAGCCAGTCTACGTCGGTATCGGCGTGACGCGCGAGACGCTCGAGGTGTGCATTTCCTCGCTGAACGTGATTCTCGGCTATCGCAATGAGACGTTCGGCATCGAATCGCTGGCGGATGCGATCGCCGAATGGGCGCCGGCGCTCGTCGTGGTGGAGTCGGCCGGCGGCCTCGAATGCGAGGTGGCGTGCGTGCTGCAGGCGCTGCGATTGCCGCTGGCGATCGCCAAGCCGCATCAGGCCCGGGACTGGATTCCTGGCCACGCCGGCGGCCCGCTCGACGGGAAGGGCGCGCGGGCGCGCCTGCTGGCAGCGCTGGCCGGGGCGCTGGATCGGCATCCGTGTAGCGGGCGGCTGGTCGAGCCGCTGCCCGATCTGCAACTCCGGCATGTGCAGGCGCTGGTGCAACGCCGCCGCCAGCTGGCGCACATGCAGATCGCGGAATATCAACTGCTGACGTGGTGCCACGCGAGCGTACGCAACGGCATCGAGCGCACGATCGCGTTCCTGAAGCATCAGATCGAGGTGGTCGATCGCCATTGCGCGCGGCACGTGAATCTGCAGCGCGACGAGATTGCGCGGCTCCTGGCGCGCGAGGGACAGCCCGGCCGCGTCGTACAGCGCGACCCGGGCGGCGAGTTCATTCGCGGGCGGCGGCCGAAGTGATGGGGGCGGGTCGCGCCCCGCTCAGGCGACCCACTCGTTGATGACCGGCGTATCGAGCACCGGCGCGCGCTCGGCTTCCTCGAACGTGCGCTTGCTGCACGTCGCGTCGAGGCTGCCCTTGCCGCTCAGCAGCGGGCAGCGGTCGAACACTTCGGCGATCCAGTCGACGAACACGCGCACCTTCGGCGACAGATGGCGGCTATGCGGATACACGACCGAGATCGGCATCGGCAGCGGCTTGACGCCGGGCAGCACTTCCTTGAGCCGGCCTTCGCGCAGGTGCGGCAGCACCATGAACAGCGGAGGCTGGATCAGACCGAAGCCCTCGACCCCGCACGTCACGTACGCATCCGCATCGTTCACCGACACGATGCCCTCCATCTTCATCTCGACTTCCTTGCCGTCGATCAGGAAGGTCCAGTCGATCGTGCGGCCCGTGCGGCTGGAGAAGTAGTTGACGGCCTTGTGCTGGCTCAGGTCGTCGATCGTCTGCGGCTCGCCGTGGCGCTCGAGATAGTCGGGCGACGCGACCGTCACGCATTCGAACAGGCCGACGCGGCGGGCGACGAGCGACGAATCCTGCAGCGCACCGACGCGGATCACGCAGTCGACCCCTTCCTGCAGCAGGTCGACGGGCCGGTCGGACAGGCCGAGCTGCAGGTCGATGTCCGGATAGCGCGTATGGAATTCGCACAGCGACGGAATCACGAGCAGCCGCCCGATCGAGCCCGGCATGTCGATACGCAACTTTCCGTGCGGTTTCCGGTTGTTGGCCTGGAAGCTCGCCTCGGTTTCCTCGACGTCCGCGAGGATGCGCACGCATCGTTCGTAGTACGCGGCGCCGTCGGGCGTGAGCGACAGCCGGCGCGTGGTCCGGTGCATCAGCCGCACGCCGAGGAAGGCTTCGAGATTCTGGATGATCGTCGTGACGGACGCGCGCGGCAAGCCGAGCGTTTCAGCTGCCTTGGTGAAGCTGCTTGTATCGACGACGCGAGTAAATACCTGCATGGCCTGAAGCCGGTCCATCACAACCTCCGCAATTTAATTTGCCGCCGGAACAAGAAGGCTGCGCTACCTCGTGGGTAAACGCAGCCTCGGATTGTTCGGGGGCGTTGAATTGTGTTGCCGGATTATAGGCATTTATCCCAATGTCTGCCGGACCCAGAATTCGTTCCATCTCGAAATGGATGCTGCATCGTCATGGACGCCTCTGAATTCAGCAAATTCCTGAAAGCCGCGCTGCCCGCTCAAGCCTTGACGGGCGCGGCGCTGACGGTTGCCGAAGTGGAAATTCCCGGCTATGCACAGGACATCGTGCTGCGCCTCTACCGCCGCCCGGACAAGACCGGGCTGCCAGTAGTGCTTTATTTCCACGGCGGCGGCTTCGTCCGCGGTTCGCTCGAGGACGCCGATTTCGCCGCGCGTTTTTTAGCAGAACGCTTACCAGCGCTCGTAGTGTCGGTCGATTATTCGCTCGCGCCGGCCTTTCCTTTTCCGGCCGCGCCGGAGGATGCGTATCGCGCCGCCGTGTGGGCGGCGACGCGTGCCCGCGCGTTCGGCGGCAATCCGAAGAAGATCGGGGTCGCCGGGCACGACGCGGGCGGTCAGCTCGCGAACTGCCTGGCCTTCATTGCCCGCGACCGCGGCGAAGTGTCGATCGCCGCGCAGGCGCTGTTCGGGCCGATGCTCGACCCGAGCATGACGCGCATCGGCGACGCCGAGCGCCTCGCGTCCGACATCACCGCGCGCGAATGCGCGGCCTGTTATCGCGCGTATCTGCCGCAGGCGGCGCAGCGCATGCACCCGTACGCGGCGCCGATCGAATCGGTGCGTCTCGCGGGGCTGCCGCCGACGCTCGTCGTCACCGCGCAGAACGACGTGCTGCACGTCGAAGCGGAGAAATATGCGGGCTGCCTGATCTCGTCCGGCGTGCTCACGCAGGTGATCCGCTATCCGGACATCACGCACGCCGCGCTCGCCACGCACGAAGCCGCATTCGAGGAAGCCGTGCGCTTCTTCCAGTGCCGCTTCCAGGCGCGCCAGCCGAACCGTCCCGAATAACCCATAACCAGACCAATCCACGTTTCCTGGAGATCCACATGGCCATCCTACGCACCTCCCGTTCACGAATCGCGACCGCGGCGATCGTCACGCTCGCCGTCGTCGGCCTCGGCACGTTCGGCGCGATGCGCGTCAACGCGAACGCCCCCGAGAAAGCGGCGGCGCCGCTGCCCGAAGTCGATGTCGCGACCGTCGTGCCGCAGACTGTGACCGACTGGCAAAGCTATTCGGGCCGCCTCGAGGCGGTCGAGAAAGTCGACGTGCGCCCGCAGGTGTCGGGCACGATCGTCGCGGTGAATTTCAAGGACGGCGCGCTCGTGAAGAAGGGCGACGTGCTGTTCGTGATCGACCCGCGCCCGTACCAGGCGGAAGTCGACCGCGCCGCCGCGCAGCTCGCGGCCGCGCAGGCGCGCAACGGCTATGCGCAGACCGACTGGCAGCGCGCGCAGCGGCTGATCGGCGACAACGCGATCGCGAAGCGAGACTACGACGAGAAGCAGAACGCGGCGCGCGAAGCGAACGCGAACCTGAAGGCCGCCGAAGCCGCGCTGGAAACGGCCCGCATCAACCTCGGCTATACGCGCATCACCGCGCCGGTATCGGGCCGCGTGTCGCGCGCGGAAATCACGCTCGGCAACGTCGTGTCGGCCGGCGCATCGGCCGCGCCGCTGACGACGCTGGTGTCGGTGTCGCCGATCTACGCGTCGTTCGACGCGGACGAGCAGACCTACCTGCAATATATCAACGGCGCGCGCAGCGGCCGCAAGGTCCCGGTCGAGCTCGGCCTCGCGAACGAAACCGGCTACTCGCGCAGCGGCGAGATCGATTCGGTCGACAACCGGCTCGACACGTCGTCCGGCACGATCCGCGTGCGCGCACGCTTCGACAACGCGGACGGCACGCTCGTCCCGGGCCTGTACGCACGGGTGAAGGTGGGCGGCAGCGCGCCGCACGAGGCGCTGCTCGTCGACGACGCGGCGATCAACACCGACCAGGACAAGAAGTTCGTGTTCGTCGTCGATCAGCAGGGCCGCGTGTCATATCGCGAAGTGCAGCCGGGGCTGCAGCACGGCAACCGGCGCGTGATCGTGAGCGGTCTTGCCGCCGGCGACCGCGTGGTCGTGAACGGCACGCAGCGCGTGCGTCCCGGCGCGCAGGTGAAGCCGCACATGGTCCCGATGACGGGCGGCGACGAGCCGTCCGCGCCGCTCGCGAGCACCGCGAAGCCGGCCGCACCGGCGAAGGCGGATTCGTAAGCGGCGCGCCGCTTCGCATCCGCGTTCAACCAGACAGAGCCACACATGAACATTTCAAAATTCTTTATCGACCGGCCGATCTTTGCAGGAGTCCTATCGGTGATCATCCTGCTCGGCGGGGTGATCGCGATGTTCCTGCTGCCGATTTCGGAATATCCGGAAGTCGTGCCGCCTTCCGTGATCGTGAAGGCGCAGTACCCGGGCGCGAACCCGAAAGTGATCGCCGAGACGGTCGCGTCGCCGCTTGAAGAGCAGATCAACGGCGTCGAGGACATGCTCTACATGCAGTCGCAGGCGAACAGCGACGGCAACATGACGATCACCGTCACGTTCAAGCTCGGCACCGATCCGGACAAGGCCACGCAGCTGGTGCAGAACCGCGTGAACCAGGCGCTGCCGCGCTTGCCGGAAGACGTGCAGCGGCTCGGCATCACCACGGTGAAGAGCTCGCCGACGCTGACGATGGTGGTCCACCTGATCTCGCCGGACAACCGCTACGACATGACCTACCTGCGCAACTACGCGCTGATCAACGTGAAGGATCGCCTGTCGCGAATCCAGGGCGTCGGTCAGGTGCAGCTGTGGGGTTCGGGCGACTACGCGATGCGCGTGTGGCTCGATCCGCAGAAGGTCGCGCAGCGCGGGCTGTCGGCCGAGGACGTCGTGCAGTCGATTCGCGAGCAGAACGTGCAGGTCGCGGCCGGCGTGATCGGTGCATCGCCGTCGCTGCCGGGCACGCCGCTGCAGTTGTCGGTGAACGCACGTGGCCGTCTGCAGACGGAAGACGAATTCGGCGACATCGTCGTGAAGACGACGCCGGACGGCGGCGTCACGCACCTGCGCGACATCGCGCGGATCGAGCTCGACGCATCCGAATACGGGTTGCGCTCGCTGCTCGACAACAAGCCGGCCGTCGCGATGGCGATCAACCAGTCGCCGGGCGCGAACTCGCTGCAGATCTCGGACGAAGTGCGCAAGACGATGGCCGAGCTGAAGCAGGACATGCCGGCGGGCGTCGACTACAAGATCGTCTATGACCCGACGCAGTTCGTGCGCTCGTCGATCAAGGCCGTCGTGCACACGCTGCTCGAAGCGATCGCGCTGGTCGTGATCGTCGTGATCGTGTTCCTGCAGACCTGGCGCGCGTCGCTGATTCCGCTGATCGCGGTGCCGGTGTCGATCATCGGCACGTTCTCGCTGCTGCTGGCGTTCGGGTATTCGATCAACGCGTTGTCGCTGTTCGGGATGGTGCTCGCGATCGGGATCGTGGTCGACGATGCGATCGTCGTCGTTGAGAACGTCGAGCGCAACATCGAGGGCGGGATGAATGCGCGGCAGGCGACCTACAAGGCGATGCAGGAAGTGAGCGGGCCGATCATCGCGATCGCGCTGACGCTCGTCGCCGTGTTCGTGCCGCTCGCGTTCATGTCGGGCCTGACCGGTCAGTTCTACAAGCAGTTCGCGATGACCATCGCGATCTCGACGGTGATCTCGGCGTTCAACTCGCTGACGCTGTCGCCGGCGTTGTCCGCGATCCTGCTGAAGGGTCACGGCGACAAGGAAGACTGGCTCACGCGCGTGATGAACCGCGTGCTCGGCGGCTTCTTCCGCGGCTTCAACAAGGTGTTCCATCGCGGCGCGGAGAACTACGGCCGCGGCGTGCGCGGTGTGCTGTCGCGCAAGACGCTGATGCTGGGCGTGTACCTCGTGCTGGTGGGCGCGACCGTGCTCGTGTCGAAGGTCGTGCCGGGCGGCTTCGTACCCGCGCAGGACAAGGAATACCTGATCGCGTTCGCGCAACTGCCGAACGGCGCCTCGCTCGACCGCACCGAGAAGGTGATCCGCGACATGGGTTCGATCGCGCTGAAGCAGCCGGGCGTCGAGAGCGCGGTCGCGTTCCCGGGGCTGTCGGTGAACGGCTTCACCAACAGCTCGAGCGCGGGCATCGTGTTCGTCACGCTCAAGCCGTTCTCGGAACGGCACGGCAAGGCGCTGTCGGCCGGCGCGATCGCGGGTGCGCTGAACCAGAAGTACAGCGCGATGAAGGATTCGTTCGTCGCGGTGTTCCCGCCGCCGCCGGTGCTCGGCCTCGGTACGCTCGGCGGGTTCAAGATGCAGATCGAGGATCGCGGCGCGGTCGGCTACGCGAAGCTGTCGGATGCGACCAACGACTTCATCAAGCGCGCGCAGCAGGCGCCTGAACTCGGCCCACTGTTCACGAGCTACCAGATCAACGTGCCGCAGCTCAACGTCGATCTCGACCGCGTGAAGGCGAAGCAGCTCGGTGTGCCGGTGACCGACGTGTTCAACACGATGCAGGTGTATCTCGGTTCGCTGTACGTGAACGACTTCAACCGCTTCGGGCGCGTGTACCAGGTGCGCGTGCAGGCCGATGCGCCGTTCCGTCAGCGCGCGGACGACATCCTGCAGTTGAAGACCCGCAACGACAAGGGCGAGATGGTGCCGCTGTCGTCGCTGGTGACGGTGACGCCGACGTTCGGCCCGGAAATGGTCGTGCGCTACAACGGCTACACGGCGGCCGACATCAACGGCGGCCCGGCGCCCGGCTTCTCGTCGGGGCAGGCGCAGGCCGCGGTCGAGCGCATCGCGCACGAAACGCTGCCGCGCGGCGTGCGCTTCGAATGGACCGACCTCACGTACCAGCAGATCCTCGCGGGCGATTCGGCGATGTATGTGTTCCCGATCAGCGTGCTGCTCGTGTTCCTTGTGCTCGCCGCGCTGTATGAAAGCCTGACGCTGCCGCTCGCGGTGATCCTGATCGTGCCGATGAGCATTCTGTCGGCGCTGACGGGCGTGTGGCTCACGCAGGGCGACAACAACATCTTCACGCAGATCGGCCTGATGGTGCTGGTGGGGCTGTCGGCGAAGAACGCGATCCTGATCGTCGAATTCGCGCGCGAGCTCGAACACGACGGCAGGACGCCGCTCGAGGCCGCGATCGAGGCGAGCCGGCTGCGGCTGCGCCCGATCCTGATGACGTCGATCGCGTTCATCATGGGCGTGGTGCCGCTCGTCACGTCGATCGGCGCCGGTTCGGAAATGCGCCATGCGATGGGGGTCGCGGTGTTCTTCGGGATGCTAGGCGTGACGCTGTTCGGGCTGATGCTGACGCCGGTGTTCTACGTCGTGCTGCGGACGCTCGCGGGCGGCAAGATCCACGTCGCCGGCAAGGATTCGACGGGGTACGGTGTGCCGGCGCCCGATGCTTGAGGACCAGAAAATGAATAACTTGCACAACACGAACGGCCTGATGCGCTTCGCGAAGGTGGCGGCCGCGAGCACCCTGCTCGCGACGCTGCTCGCCGCGTGCGCGGTGGGCCCCGACTACAAGCGCCCGGATGCGGCGGCGCCCGCCGCGTTCAAGGAAGCGCCGACCCTCGCCGCCGGCGAGCAGGCCGGCACGTGGAAGACGGCCGAGCCGGCGGACGGCGAACATCGCGGCGAATGGTGGAAAGTGTTCGGCGACCCGGTGCTCGATTCGCTCGAGACGCAGGCGCTCGCCGCGAACCAGAACCTGAAGGCCGCGGCCGCGCGGGTCGAGGAAGCGCGTGCGGCGACCCGTTCGGCGCGCTCGCAATGGTTCCCGCAGGTCGGCGCCGGTTTTGGGCCGACGCGCGAGGGGCTGTCGTCGGCGTCGCAGTTCCAGCCCCAGGGCACCGGCCCGACCAACGCGACGCTGTGGCGCGCGCAGGGCACGGTGTCGTACGAAGCCGACCTGTTCGGCCGCGTCGGCCGCAACGTCGAGGCGTCGCGCGCCGACCAGGCGCAGAGCGAAGCGCTGTTCCGCTCGGTGCAGCTCGCGTTGCAGGCCGACGTCGCGCAGAACTACTTCGAACTGCGTCAGCTCGATTCGGATCAGGACCTGTACCGCCGCACGGTGGAGTTGCGCGAGCAGGCGCTGAAGCTCGTGCAGCGTCGCTTCAACGAAGGCGACATCAGCGAACTCGACGTGTCGCGCGCGAAGAACGAACTGGCGAGCGCGCAGGCCGATGCGGTCGGCGTCGCGCGCCGGCGCGCGGCGTCCGAGCATGCGCTGGCCATTCTGCTCGGCAAGGCGCCCGCGGATTTCGCGTTCAAGGAAACGCCGATCGTGCCGGTCGCGGTGAAGATTCCGCCGGGGCTGCCGTCCGCGCTGCTCGAACGCCGCCCGGACGTGTCGGCGGCCGAGCGCGCGATGGCGGCCGCGAACGCGCGGATCGGGCTCGCGAAGTCGGCGTACTTCCCGAAGCTCGATATCACCGGGTCGTTCGGGTATGAAGCGTCGACGCTCGGCAACCTGTTCCTGTGGTCGAGCCGCACGTTCCTGCTCGGGCCGTTCGCCGGCACCGCGCTGACGCTGCCGCTGTTCGACGGCGGGCGGCGGGCGGCGGGCGTGCAGCAGGCGCGCGCGCAGTACGACGAGCAGGTCGCGAACTACCGGCAGCAGGTGCTCGTCGCGTTCCGCGAGGTCGAGGACAATCTTGCTGATCTGCGTTTGCTCGATGATCAGATCCGCGCGCAGGATGCGGCCGTCAACGCGTCGCGTCGGGCGGCGACGTTGTCGCGCACGCAATATCAGGAAGGTGAGGTCGCATATCTCGACGTGATCGACAGCGAGCGGTCGGTGTTGCAGTCGCAGTTGCAGGCGAACCAGTTGACGGGGGCGCAGGCGGTGTCGACCGTCAACCTGATCCGCGCGCTGGGCGGCGGGTGGGGGAATGCGCCGGCGCCGACGGCGGTGGGTGATGCGGCGTCTGGCAAGGCTGACGTAGCTGCACGGTAAGCGCGAACGGCGGGCGATTCGTTGCTCGCCGACCGTGAAGCGAAGAACCCCGGCATGCAGGCTCAGGTCTGCATGCCGGGGTTCTTTTATGGTTCATCGCGAATTTCGGGGGGCGGCGATCGGCCATTTCGAGTCGATCAAGCTCGCTATCCAATTGCGCGCTGCATGACGATTAGATCACCGGTAAATTCCGGACTGCTCGCGCGTCGAGTCTCCTCGAAGCCCTCGCGCTGCCAGAATGCATATGCACGAGGATTGGTTGAAACGACCGCAAGCTGCGCGGCGCGATGGCCCCACTCGCCGGCCATTTCTATCACCAGCTTTAAAGCGGCCTTTCCATGGCCTCGACCCTGATTCTCTTCGGTGAGAAGCATCAGACCAATCCATATGCAGTCGTGCGTGGGATACGCACGAATCACATCTGCGCAGCCGATCATCTCCCGTTCGACAAAAAATCCGAAGACTGATTTTTGTGCCGCATTCGTGCCAACTGGCTTGCCGAAGAAGAAGTCGTCAACGTCTTCCGCGGAGGGCGAGCGGCCTTTAACGAGATTCGTGTACGAAGGCGCTTCAACGAAGACGCGCAAGACGTTTGCGCAGTCGCTAGCGGAGTCGCTGACAAGTGGGCGCGCTGTGAGCATCGGGTACTCGAGCGAAATGGAAAATTCGATTCTAAGCTGGCTCGTTCGTCAGGAGTGCACTGCACCGTTGCCGCGAACGTCCGCTTGGAGGAAAGTTGAGTGGTGCTTCAGGGCGCCCGTCGTCGACTTCGCGTGCCAGGGCATCGTTCGATGCGCGTCGCGGACGGGGTCGCGCCGATAGAAGCAAGAGTCGAATTCCGGTCTCGGTCGACACAGCGGCCGTTTGATCGTGGAGTAGTATTTCCCCATGTCCAGGTGATTGCCGGGTCTCTTCGGCGGACAGCCGACCATCCCGTGACGACGGCGGCAGGCTCGTCAAGCGTTGGGAAACTGCTTCAACGATACGTGTGGCGGCGCCGGCCGTGGCGACGGCATTGATGGGAACGCATCATGTCAACCGAGTGGAAGCACCGCGTCAGACTGTTCGTCCAGCGTTTCTGGCAGCCAACCACTGCGTGCATGACCTGCATGCCGGGGAGCTGGGGAAACATCACCAGCCTCCCCCACTGGACCATCGCATTTCATACGGGTCTGCTGACCGGACTTCTGGCGATACTTCTGACTTTCACGCCGGTGGGGAAACTCTACGCGCATCGATACGGCAATGCGCTGGTCGTTGGCGTCCTGACGACGCTGGGCGACGCCTACTCGCACACGAGTCACTACCGTGTCCCCTATGTCGAGCACATCGTGACGGGTGCGATTTCAGGTCTCTTGGCGCTGGTGGCTTCCTATCTCCTCGAAGACCGCGCGCGACGCCTTCGGGCGGCGTGGGCGCGGGTTTCCGGGCAGCTTATCCGCTGACTTTCCGGGCAACGTGCCGATAAGCGACCACGCCGGAACGGAAGGCGACGTCCACGGAAATCGATGAAGCACCTTCTTCATTGCAGCGTGTATTGCAACTAACGGTCAGTTTCACCCGGCACCTTCCGACGGTGCGGCGGCGTCCCGCCGCCGCGCACCGCTTGTTGACCCGTGCTGTCGCCAGTGGCGGCGCTCAGGTGTCGGCGCGTTCAGCCCGCAGCGCCCGCACCAGCTCGCTCGCCGCCTTGCCGAGCCCCGTATGCTTCGGCCGCCGCAAATACACCGGCAGCGGCAACCCGTTGCGGATGTTCGCGAACACGAGCGGCGCGAGTTCGCCGCCGTCGACATACCGGCCGATGACCGACTCCGGCAAATTCGCCCAGCCATGCCCGGCTTTCACGAGCGCGATCGCGGTCGCCATGTCGGTGACCTTCCACGTGCGATTGCCGATCAGCGGCCGCACGTCGGTCAACGGCCGCTCCGGATCGGCGATCACGATCTGCCGAAACCCCGACAATCGCTCGATCGCCTCCGGATGCGCGGCCTCGGCAATCGCCGGATGGCCGGGCGCCGCGACCGCGATCAATGTCTCGGTCCACAGCGCGTGAATCTGTTCCTGCGGATGAAGATCGAGCCCGCCGTACGCGACACAAAGATCGACGGCGCCGCGATGCAGCGCGTCGACGATCGCATCCTGCGGCGCCGTGACGAGACTGATCGCGAGCGCCGGATATTTCGCCGCCACGGCGGTCAGCGCGCGCGCAATCGGGGCGCCGTCGATTTCGGCCGCGAGCCCGAGCCGCAGCGTGTCCTCGACACCTTCCGACAAGTGCTGCGCATGCGCACGCAGCGCGTGCAGCCGTTCGGCGATCGCGCGCGCGTCGGGCAGCAGCGCGACCATCGCGGCGGTCGGCGTGGGCTCGCGCGAGCCTCGGTCGAACAGCACGAGATCGAGCTCGGCCTCGAGGTTCGCGATCGCCATGCTGACCGCCGACGGCGTGCGGCCGAGCGCACGCGCGGCCGCCGAGAACGAGCCTTTGTCGATGACGGTCAGCAGCATGTCGATGTGATCGCTGGTCAGCATGGTCGGCCGCCTCCTGTCAGAAAAATTGAAAGGACCTGACTTTGGCGGACGCAGTGCCCGCTGTAGTCTCGCCACCTGGTTCGAAACGAAGGTGGTCGGTCATGCAAGGATGGAAGAGACGCATAGTCTACGTCGTGATGTTCGAGGTGCTCGGCATCCTCGTCGCATCGTCGGTGCTCGGGATGCTGAGTGGCGCGAGCGCGGCGACGAGCGGGCTGCTCGGCGTGATGATCTCGACGACGGGCGTCATCGTCAATTTTCTGTACAACCTCGGGTTCGAGGCGTGGGAGCGGCGGCGGGCGGAAACGACGCGCACCGTCGGGCGGCGTGTCGGGCATGCGATCGGGTTCCAGGTCACGCTCGTGACGTTCCTGATTCCGCTGATCGCGTGGTGGCTCGACGTGTCGTTAAGGCAGGCGTTCCTGTACGACGCGGTGCTGATCGTGTTCTTCCCGATCTTCACGTTCACGTACAACTGGGCGTTCGACAGCGTGTTCGGGTTGCCGGATGCGGTGACGCGCAAGGCGGCGCCGGTGGCGTAACGTAGACAGATGCAGAGGGATGCGAAACGATGCGGATACCCGCGACGTTTCGCTTCTGCAAGAAAGAGGAAGGCCGGGCGGCGCGCATGCCGCCCGCTCGCGTCACGCGGCGACGAACTCGTGCACGTAACGGTTGAACACCGCCGGGCTCGCCGCATTCATTCCGTGCGACGCACCGGCGACGGTTTGCCGTTGCGCATCGCCGATCCACTGCGACAACGTGTCGACGTTGTGGCGGAACATCTTCGGGCTGCGCTGGCCGTCGATCAGCAGCGTGCGGCACGCGATGTCGCCGGCCGTGTGCTGCGAATACGCGGGCAGCGGGTCGCGCAGCTGCTTCGGCAGCGTGCTTGCATTGTCGATCGCCATCGTGCGAAAGCGCGACGTGCTCTTCTTCCAGGCGCCGGGCAGGCTCACGGAATCGACGAACATCTCGAGACCGGCTTCGACGTCGCCTTGATCGATCAGGTTCACGGCCTTCGTGCGCAGCGCGAGGGCGGCGGCCGGCAGCGCGGCTTCGCGCACGCCCGGCTGCTGGAGCGGGCCGCCCGGATCGGCGAGCGTCAGCGATTCGACGAGGTGCGGATGCTGGCGCGCGACGTTGAACGCGACGCTGCCGCCACGCGAATGGCCGACCAGGTGCACGGGGCCGAGATCGAGCGCGTCGATGAATTCGGCGAGCTCGTCGACGTGGTTCTGCCAGCTGAATTCGTCCTGGATGCCCGCTTCGACGGCCGGCCAGTAGTGGCTGAGGCTCGGCGCGATGCAGCGGTAGTGCGCCGACAGCGCCGCCAGTTGCGGATCCCAGTAGCGGTAGTCGCACAGCGAGCCGTGCACGAACACCATCGGCGCACCACTGCCCCGCTCGACATACGGCAGGCTGATGCCTGACGAAAGCGTCGCAAATTGCAGGTCGGGGTTCGCGAGCACGGACGGCTCGATTCGCATGTTCATGACTGAAAGACTCAAAGGTGCGTCAACACGACGCAACTATGCATCACGGCGACCTGCAAGGAAAACGCATAATTTTCATCGTCACGATCAATTTTATTGATGGCTCGGCTCGAAACCCCTGTCGGAGCGTGATCATGCGCCGAAGCCTTCAATCATCTGACGATTGATTGCAGCGCTGAAAGGGCGTGCGACGGCCTGCGCGCCCGCGCCTTTGCCTTGAGAACGGGAAGGGTTAGACGTCAGCGCACCGTCAACGCCGGCACGCCCTGGAGCTCGACGGGGAGGTCGTTGTCGGCCGCGAACTGCATCGCGAACTCGAACGCATCGGCGCACACGGCGCGCAATTCGTCGGACACGAACAGGCATTTGACGCCGCCGTCGACGACCGGCATCGCGAGCCGCGACAGTGCGCACGGATAGCCGGGCCGCCGCTCGCCGACGAACAGCGTGATGACGCCCGCGAGGCGCTCGGGCCAGTCGCTCGGGCGGAAGGTTTTCTGCGCGCGCGTGACGCCGCGGATCAAATGGCCGGCGATGCGGCCGTGGTCGGTGATGTCGATGCGATCCATGCTGGGGTGCGTGTCCTCGTGCGCGTCATTCGCCGCCGTCGGCCGCCGCGTCGCCGCGCGCGGGAATCCGCAGGTTGCGCAGCTTGTGATAGAGCGTTTTCTTCGGCATGCCGAGCGCCTCGCTCGCGTCCGCGACGTTGCCGTTGTGACGCCGCAGCATGTCCTCGATCAGCATCCGCTCGAAATACGCGAGCTGTTCCGCGAGCGTGCTGCCCACGGCCGGCGCCTCGCCGGACGACAGCAGGCTGTCGCCGGTCAGCCCGAGCACGAAGCGGTCGGCCACGTTCTGCAGCTCGCGCACGTTGCCGGGCCACGCATGTGTCATCAGTTCGGACACCTGTGCGGCGGTGACGACCGGCGCCGGTTGCCCGAAGCGCCGCGCGGCCGCGAGCACGAAATGCTCGAACAGCAGCGGCACGTCCTCGCGCCGCTCGCGCAGCGGCGGCAGCTCGATCTGCGCGACGTTGAGGCGATACAGCAAGTCCGCACGAAAGCGCCCGTCGGCGGCGAGTTCGGCGAGATCGGCCTTCGACGCGGCCACCACGCGACAGTCGACCGGAATCAGGTCGTTCGCGCCGAGCCGCTCGACCACGCGCTCCTGCAGCACGCGCAGCATCTTGATCTGCAGCGCGATCGGCATCGTCTCGATCTCGTCGAGGAACAGCGTGCCGCCGTCCGCCCATTCGATCTTGCCGATGCGCTTCTTGATCGCACCGGTGAACGCGCCGGCCTCATGGCCGAACAGCTCGCTCTCGAACACCTGCTCGGGCAGGCCGCCGCAGTTCAGCGCGACGAAATGCGCGTCGCGCCGGCCGCCGAAGTCGTGCAGGCTGCGCGCGATCAGTTCCTTGCCGGTGCCCGTCTCGCCGGTGATCAGCACCGACACCGACGTATCGGCGAGGCGCAGGATCTTCTTGCGCACGTCGGCCATCGCGGGCGACTTGCCGAGCACGAACGCCTCGATGCCCTGCCAGTTGTTCAGCGCCGCGCGCAGCCCCTGCACCTCGAGCGTCAGGCGGCGCTTCTCCACCGCGCGCGCGACGCGGCCGGCGATCAGGTCCGACGAGAACGGCTTCTCGATGAAGTCGTACGCGCCGACCTGCATCGCGCCGACGGCCGTCGAGATGTCCGCGTGGCCGCTGATCAGTACGACCGGGATCTGCGCATCGATGGCCATCACGCGGTCGAGCAACTGCAGCCCGTCGATGCCCGGCATCCGCACGTCCGACACGATCACCACCGGCGCGCCGGGCGCGACGTGCGTGAGCGCGTCGGCGGCCGACGCGAACGCGTCGACCGGGAACCCGGCGAGCGCGACGGCCTGCTCGACGCCGATCCGGACGTTTTCATCGTCCTCGACGACCAGCACCCGAATCTCATCTTCCATGCTCTGTCCTCTGTTGCGGCGTCGCCGCCGCGAATTCGATGGTGAACTGCGCGCCGCCTTCGTCGCGGTTCGTCGCGGTGATCCTCGCGCCGAACGCCTCGACGATGCGCGACGTGATCGCGAGCCCGAGCCCGAGGCCCTGGCCGCGCGGCTTGGTCGTGACGAACGGCTCGAACAGGTGCGGCAGCACGTCGGGCGCGATGCCGGCGCCGCTGTCGGCCACGGTCAGGCGCACGCGGCCGGCGGCGTCCGCGTCGTCCGCATCATTGGTTTCGGCCGCCTCGATGACGATGCGGCGCACCGGCGCGTCGTGCACCGCGTCGAGTGCGTTGCCGAGCAGGTTCACGATCACCTGCTGCAACTGGCTCGATTCGGCCGAGACCGTCGTGCCGGGCGCGATGTTGACGTCGAGCCGCACGCCTTCGTCGCGAATCCGCGCATCGTAGATCAGCCGCGCATGCGCGACGGCCTCGTTCAGCGACACCGCGACGCGCTCGACGTCGGGCTTGCGCGCGAAGGTCTTCAACTCGCCGGTGAGCACGGCCATGCCGTCGACCAGCTTGCCGACTCGTTCGAGGTTCGCGAGCGCCGGCGCTGGCTGGCCGCGCTCGAAGAAGGTGCGCGCGTTGTCGCACAGCGTGCGGATCGCGACGAGCGGCTGGTTCAGTTCGTGCGTGAGGCCGGCGGCCATCTGCCCGAGCACCGCGAGCTTGCCCGCGTGCACGACTTCCTGCTGCGACGCACGCAGCCGTTGCTCGGTGCGTTCGCGTTCGTCGATCTCGCGCTGCATCCGCTCGTTCGCGGCCGTCAGCGCGGCCGTGCGCTGCGCGACGGTCAGTTCGAGCCGGTCGTTCGCGCGGCGCAGCGCGTCCTGCGCGCTCAGCCGCGCGAGGATCGCCCGGCGGCGCTGGATCGCATAGCCGGCCAGCAGCGCGGCGATCAGGAACGCGCCGGTGACGAACACGAACGCCGTCTGCTGCTGGCGCCGCGCGCCCGCGATGTCGAGCAGCACCATCAGCGAATCGCCCGCTTGCGGCGCGGGGCGCGACATCACGAGATAGCGGGTGGTGCGGCCGGCGTGGCGCGGATCGGGGAAGGTGCCGAACCACGCGGCCGAGCTGCGGTCGCCGATGTGGCGGTAGGGCAGCGCGTCGACGGTGCGGCCCGCGTACTGGCGCGACGCCTGGATGTCGCGCTGTTGCTGCGCGATGATCGGGCGCAGCGCGGTGAATTTCCATGCGGGTTCGGTCGAGATCACGACCACGCCGTTGCTGTCGACGACCAGCGCGGCGACGCCCGGCGCGCGCCATGCCGATTCGAGCGGGTCGACGCTGATCTTCACGGCGGCCACGCCGATCGGCACGCCGTCGCTGCGCACCGCGCTCGCGAAGTAGACGCCGGGCACGCCGGTGTTGGTGCCGATGCCGAAGAAGCGGCCGCTGCCGCGCGCGAGCGCGTCCTTGAAGTACGGCCGGTACGACACGTTGGTGCCGACGAAGCTGATCGTCTCGTTCCAGTTGCTCGCGGCGATCACGTCGCCTTGCAGATCGATCACGTCGACCGCGCCGCTGCCCGCGTCGCGGTTCACGGCTTCGAGGTAGGTGTTCACCGCATGCACGAGTTCGGGCGCATCGTTCGGCGCGGCTTTCAGCATCGCGCGCACGCCGTCCTGCCGCGCGACCAGGCCGGGCAGGATCTCGAAGCGGCCGAGCTCGCTTTTCAGGCTCGACGCATACAGGTCGAGCCGGTGCGCGCCGGCCTCCTCGAGCGCGTCGATCGCGCGTTCCCACGCGAAATCGACGGCCGCGCCGGCCACGCCGACATACAGCACCGCGGCCGAGGCCCAGCCCCACCACGGGATTCCCTTGAAGCTCTTCTGCACGTTCGCCCTCATCGAAGCCCGCAACGTCGGCCGTCCGCAACCGTCGGTCGCCGCCGGCCGGCCCTCGCCGCGGGTCGCCCGCAGCCGGTCGCCCGCAACGACGCGCGCCGCGCACCGGCAGGGCCGGCGGCGGCGCGTCTGAAGCAGCCGGCGCGACGGTGCGCGCGGCCGCGCGTTATCCGAAGTGCGCGACCAGGATCAGCGTCACCGTGACGACGATCGCGCCGCCGATACGGGTGGCGATCTGCGCGAACGGCATCAGCTGCATCCGGTTCGCGGCGGTCAGGATCGCGACGTCGCCGGTGCCGCCTTGCCCGCTGTGGCAGGCGTTCACGATTGCGGTGTCGATAGGGTACATCTTCAGCAGGCGTCCGACCACGAAACCGGTGCCCATCAGCGTCGCGACGGTCGACACGATCGTGACCACGTTGACGATCGTGAACGCGGCGGTCAGCTTGTCCCACGGCGTCATCGCGACGCCGATCGCGAACAGCAGCGGATACGTGACGGCGGTCGAGAAGAACTTGTAGACGACGAACGCGCCTTCCTGCAGCGGCGGCGACACCGCACGCGCGAGCTTCACCAGCACCGCGAGGAACAGCATCGCGACCGGCGCGGGCAGGCCGAACAGCTTGTGCGCCATCAGGCCGACGAGGTACAGCGTGATCGCGGTGATGCCGGCGCCCGCGATGTGCGTGACGTCGACGTGACCGCGGATCTCTTCGTTCTCCGGCGTCATGTCGCCGCTTTCGCCGACCTGCAGGCGGCCATTGCCGGTCAGGTGCGGCAGGCGCTTGCCGAGCATGTCGAGCGCGCCCGACAGGATGATCGCGGTCAGGCTGCCGAGCATCACCGGCGGGAGCACCATCGCGAACATCTCGCCCTGCGGCAGGTGCATCAGTTCCGAATAGCCGATCGACAGCGGAATCGCGCCTTCGCCGACGCCGCCCGCCATGATCGGCACGACGATGTACAGCAGCGTGTGGCGCGCGCCGAGGCCGAGTGCGGTGCCGACTGCCGTGCCGACGATCGCCGCGGCGACCGAACCGGCCGCGAGCGGAATGAAGATCTTCACGAAGCCCTGGATCAGCACGCGGCGATCCATGCTCAGGATGCTGCCGACGATGATCGACGCGATGAACAGGTACAGGAAGTTGGTCGACTTCGTGAATTCGACCGTCAGGTTCAGCACCGGCTTCGGCAGCACGTGGTAGTACGTGAGCGCCGACGGCACGAAGGTCGCGAAAATCGCGGCCGCGCCGATGTTGCGCAGGAGCGGCAGGCGCTTGCCGAGTTCGGCGCAGGTGAAGCCGAAGAACGCGAGCACGGCGATCGCCATCGAGATCTCGCCGGGCACCTTGCCCGTCACCGCGAAGCCGACGATCAGTCCGAACAGGATCACGTAGACCGGCAGCGGGATGATGCCGATGCGGATTTCCATCAGCTTCCACCAGCCTTCCGGCCAGAAGCGTTCGCGCGTGGCGGGACCGGCTGCCGCAATCGGCTCGGGATGGGACGGGGTATGGATAGAGGTCTGCAAGACGTGTCTCCTGATGTTTGGAATGCCTGCATCGTTTCGCGGCATCGTGTGCCGTCTATTACGCAACCCCCATGCCAGAATGCCGACGCGCCGGAATATTTTTAATCCATTGATTCATAAGGGATTTGTTTCGTCTGCGGAAAGGGTTTTTCACGCGGAGTGGCCGAGATTTCGGAATCGGCGCGGCGGGCAGGCCGAGATTTCGGCCTGACGGCCCCGGGGCGCCCGGTCATGCCCGGCGCCCGCCGTCCCGCCCGCCATATCGCCGCGCGCGATTTTCTTCGCACAATCGCTTCGTAGACCGCCTTCCCGCCGCTCTCTATCATCGGCTGATCTTTTTCCGATGAAACGACGACTGTCCGGAGAGCGCCCGCGCGTTCGCCGCGGCTTCGCTCATCCGTCGATACCGTCTTTGGACAGGAGAGTGGTTCCCATGCTGCATCCCGTGTTTTCCGCCCGCTTTTCCGCCGGCCGAGTGGCCCACCTCGCCCGCCTGCTGACGGCCGCGCTGCTCGGCGTCGTGCTGCTGAACGGCGCGCGCGCCGACACTGCGCCGCTGAAGGTCGGCATCTCGACCAGCCCGCAGATCGAGGCGCTGAAGATCGCCGCGAAGGAGGCGAGGGAGCAGGGCCTCGACGTGAAGATCGTCGAATTCACCGACTGGAATACGCCGAACGCGGCGCTCGCGAACAAGGACATCGACGTCAACTACTTCCAGCACATCCCGTTTCTCGAGAACGCGAAGAAGCAGGGCGGCTACAACTTCATCTCGATCGCGCCCGGCACGATCATGAAGATCGGCCTCTATTCGAAGAAGGTGAAGAGCTTCGCCGAGCTGAAGGACGGGGCGCGCGTCGCGATCGCGAACGATCCGGTGAACGGCGGGCGCGGGCTGTTGCTGCTGCAGCGCGCGGGGCTCATCACGCTGAAGCCGGGCGCCGACTACCGGGCGACCACGCACGACATCGTCGCCAACCCGAAGCACCTGAAGATCATCCCGCTCGAAGCGTCGCAGCTCGCGCGCTCGCTCGACGACGTCGATCTCGCGCAGGGCTACCCGAGCTTCATCAAGCTCGCCGGCACGACCGACCCGAACAGCGCGCTGCTGTTCGACGGCACCGAGAACAAGAACTTCGCGATCCAGTGGGTCGTGCGGCCCGAGAGCGCGAACGATCCGCGCATCCGCAAGTTCATCTCGATCTACCAGCACTCGCCGGCTGTGCGCCGTGCGCTCGACAACGCGTTCGGCTCGCTGTACGCGATCGCGTGGTGACGGAGGCGGCATGACGACGGAGAACCGCAAGAAGATCCTGCTCAACGCGTTCAACATGAACTGCGTCGGGCACATCAACCACGGGCTGTGGACGCATCCGCGCGACCGCTCCGCGCACTACACCGATCTCGACTACTGGGCCGATCTCGCGCGGACGCTCGAGCGCGGCAAGTTCGACGGGATCTTTCTCGCGGACATCGTCGGCGTGTACGACGTGTTCGGCGGCGGCCCGGACGCCGCGCTGCGCGAATCGGTGCAGGTGCCCGTCAACGATCCGCTGCTGCTCGTGCCGGCGATGGCGCAGGTCACGCGGCATCTCGGCTTCGGCGTGACCGCGAACCTGACCTACGAGCCGCCGTACCTGTTCGCGCGCCGCATGTCGACGCTCGATCATCTGACGAAAGGGCGCGTGGGCTGGAACATCGTGACCGGCTATCTCGACAGCGCCGCGCGCGGAATGGGCCTCGCGCAGCAGATCGGCCACGACGACCGCTACGAGCGCGCGGACGACTACATGGACGTCGTCTACAAGCTGTGGGAACAGAGCTGGGACGACGACGCGGTGATTCGCGACGCGCAGGCGCGCGTGTTCGCGCAGCCGGGCAAGGTGCGGCGCGTGAAGCACGACGGGCCGTTCTATTCGATCGATGCGATCCACTTGAGTGAACCGTCGCTGCAACGCACGCCGGTGTTGTACCAGGCCGGCTCGTCCGCGCGCGGCGTCGAGTTCGCGGGCCGTCACGCGGAATGCGTGTTCGTGAACGGGCAGAGCAAGGCCGCGGCGCGCGCGGCGACACTCGACATCCGCGCGGCCGCCGCGCGGCAGGGGCGCGACCCGGCGTCGATCAAGATCTTTGCCGGCGTGAGCGTCGTCACGGCCGAGACCGAATTGCTCGCCCGCGAGAAGTTCGACGAGTACCGGCGCTACGCGAGCCCGGAAGCCGGCCTCGCGCATTTCGCGAGCTCGACCGGCATCGACTTCGCGAAATACGGCCTCGACGAGCCGATCTCGTACGTGAAGACCGATTCGATCCAGTCGGCCGTCGACGCGATCTCGAAGAAGAGCACGACCGGCACCTGGACCGTGCGCCGCATGCTCGAACAGATGTCGCTCGGCGGCCGCTATGCGCCGATCGTCGGTTCGCCGTCGCAGGTCGCGGACGAGCTGCAGTCGTGGATCGACGAGACCGGCATCGACGGCTTCAACCTGACGCGCACCGTGATGCCCGAGTCGTTCGAGGATTTCGTCGACTGGGTCGTGCCCGAGCTGCAGAACCGCGGCGTCTACAAGGAAGACTACGATCCCGCGCCGACGCTGCGCGAGAAGCTGTTCGGCGCGGGCCCGCGCCTGCCCGCCTGGCATACCGGCGCGCAGCACCGGCCGGCCGCCGCAGCCGAACCCGCGCATCCCGCGCATGCCTGAACGTGACGGAGCGAAGCGATGACGCAATTGTTCGATACGCTGGGTTTCATCGAGGCATCGGCCGTGCGCGCCGGTGCCGGTGCCGATGCATCGGCACATGAGGAAGCCGTGACGCCGGCCGGCGGCGCGGCCGTGTCGCTGGAGCAGGTCGGCAAGGTATTCGCGACGCCGCGCGGCCAGGCCGCCGCGCTGCGCGACGTGACGCTCGACGTGCGGCGCGGCGAGGTGTTCGGGATCATCGGCCGCAGCGGCGCGGGCAAGTCGACGTTGCTGCGACTCCTGAACGGGCTGGAACGGCCGAGTTCGGGCCGGGTGCGCGTGCAGGGCGTCGACGTCGGCGCGCTCGACGAGGACGGCCTCGTCGCGTTGCGGCGCCGCACCGGCATGGTGTTCCAGCATTTCAATCTGCTGTCTGCGAAGACGGTGTTCGAGAACGTCGCGCTGCCGCTGAAGATCGCCGGCGTGCCGAAGGCCGAGCGCGTGCGCAAGGTCGAGGCGCTGCTCGAGCTCGTCGGGCTCGCCGCGAAGCGCGACGCATATCCGGCGAGCCTGTCGGGCGGGCAGAAGCAGCGCGTCGGCATCGCGCGGGCGCTCGTGCACGATCCGGAGGTGCTGCTGTGCGACGAAGCGACGTCGGCGCTCGATCCGGAAACCACGCAATCGATCCTCGCGCTGCTCGCCGACATCAATCGCCGCCTCGGGCTGACGATCGTGCTGATCACGCACGAGATGGAGGTGATCCGCGCGGTATGCGACACGGTCGCGGTGATCGAACAGGGCGAAGTCGTCGAAACCGGCCCCGTGTGGCGCGTGTTCGGCGATCCGCGCCACGGCGCGACGCGCGCGCTGCTGAGCACGCTGCAGCACGACCTGCCGGCCGAACTGGCCGCGCGGGTGCGGCCGCTGCCCGAGCAGGCCGCGCTGCCCGACGGCGCGCAGATCGTGCTCGACGTCCGCTATACGGGCGAGAGCGGCGGCGAGCCGGACGTCGGCGCGCTCGCGGCGGCGCTCGGCGGCTCCGTGCGGTTCCTGCACGGCGGCATCGAAAGCATCCAGGGGCATGCGCAAGGGCGGCTCGTGATCGCCGCGACGCCGCGTGCGGATGACGCCGGCCCGTCGACGGCGCGCGGCGGTGCGGTCGCCGCACTGCTCGAACGTGCGCGCCGCCATGCGAATCATGCGGAGGTGCTCGGCTATGTTTGATCTCTGGTGGCCCGAACTGCTCGACGCGATCCGCGACACGCTGTCGATGGTCGCCGCTTCGGCCGCGATCGCCGCGCTGATCGGCATCCCGCTCGCGGTGATCCTCGTGACCACCGCGCCCGGCGGCATCTACGCGCGGCGCGGCGTGAACGCGGTGCTCGGCGCGCTCGTCAACGTGTTCCGCTCGACGCCGTTCATCATCCTGCTGGTCGCGCTGCTGCCGTTCACGCGCGTGCTGATCGGCACGACGATCGGCGTGTGGGCGGCTGTCGTGCCGCTGTCGATCGCCGCGATCCCGTTCTTCGCGCGGATCGCCGAAGTGAGCCTGCGCGAAGTCGATCGCGGGCTGATCGAGGCCGCGCTCGCGATGGGCGCGAAACGCCGCCACATCGTGTGGCACGTGCTGCTGCCCGAAGCGCTGCCCGGCATGCTCGGCGGCTTCACGATCACCGTCGTCGCGCTGATCGGCTCGACCGCGATGGCAGGCGCCGTCGGCGCGGGCGGGCTCGGCGATCTCGCGATCCGCTACGGCTATCAACGTTTCGACACCACCGTCATGGCGACCGTGATCGTGATCCTGATCGCGCTCGTCTCGGCCGTGCAAATCACGGGCGACCGCCTGGTCCGACGCGTGACCCGGCGCACCTGAGCGACGCCACGAGCGTCCGCTCGTTTCATTCCTGATCCTGAGAGAACAACCATGACCTTGCCCATCGGCGCGCCGCGCGAATGGAACGGACAATTCGAGGAAGCGCTGTTTCTGGAGGTGGCGCGACGCCATCGTCCGGACTTCCCCGACAAAGTGGCGACGCCGCCGCGCGAGCCGCGCCACGGCGACGAGCTGGCTGCCGTCGCCGACTACTACACGAAGATGGCGTCGCACGACCTGTTCATCGTGCAGGTCGTCGCGAAGGCGATCGACACGCTGTTCCGCGACGATCCGCATTTCCAGCTGATCTTGTCGCGCCAGCTCGGCGACGACGGCGCGCACGCGGTGATCGGCCGTGAGCGCGTGACCGAACTCACGGGGCGCGATCCGCTGCCGGAAGTCGACCGGCTCGTCGCCGCGCACTGGGCGCGTATCGGCGACATCGCGGTGCGCGACGTCGCGGGCTTTCTCGCGTTCGAATGGCATTACGAGCTGCACATCCTCGCGAAGCTGTGGATTCAGCGCAAGACCGGCCGCATCGGCGACAGCGCGATGCGCGAGCACGGCGAGAACCGGATTCGCCCGGACGAGGAGTGGCATCGCGTGCAGATCGTCCAGTGGTGGTTCGACACGCTGCAGGCGCTGCCGCCCGCCGAGCGCGACGCGCTGATCGATCGCGTGATCGCGGCCGACGAGGAAACCCAGGCGCGGCTCGACGGCTATCTGCACGACGAGTACGCGCATACCGCACTGGTGTTCGGCGCGGATATCGCCGAATATCGTGCGATCTACGACGACTGGCGGCGCGAGATCCTGTCGAGGCTGACCGGCCGTCAGCTTGGCGCGCTCGTCCCGCTGTCGGGCGAAACCGTTGAACAGGAAGCTGTCGCATGAACGATCCCCGCGGCCCGGCGACGCTGGCGCCGGATACCGATGCACCGGCCGTCGACCGCGCGGCGCTGGCGCGCGCGATCGACGCGCTGCGTGTGAGCGCCGCCGAGCGCGACCGCGCGGGCGGTCATGCCGCCCAGGAGAAGCAGTGGCTCGCCGACGCGGGTTTGCTGACGCTCGCGGTGCCGCGTGCGTTCGGCGGGCAGGAAGCGGCGTGGCCCGAGATTTATGACGCGATCCGGCAGGTCGCGCGGGTCGACAGCGCGCTCGCGCATCTGGTCGGCTTCCAGTGCCTGCAGGTGGTGAGCGTCGACGTGTGGGGCAACGCCGCGCAGCGCGAGCGCTATCTGCGCGGCACGGTCGACGGGCGCTGGTGGTGGGGCAACGCGGTCAATCCGCTCGACACGCGGCTCGTCGCCACGGCGACGCCCGACGGCGGCTACCGGCTCGACGGCGTGAAGGGGTTCTGTTCCGGCACGCGCGGCTCGCAGCGGATGACGGTATCCGCGCACGATCCGGCCATCGGCCGCACCGTGTTCGGCGTGGTGCCGACCGATCGGGCCGGGATCACCGTCAACGACGACTGGGACCCGGTCGGCCAGCGCCAGACCGACAGCGGCAGCGTGCGCTTCGACGGCGTGACGCTTGCGCCGGACGAGGTGCTGCACCGGTCGGAAGCGCCGCCGACGCCGCGTGCGACGCTGCGCACGCTCGTGTCGCAACTCGTGCTGACGAACCTGTTCGTCGGCCTGGCGGAAGGCGCGCTGGCCGAGGCACGCGACTACGTGCGGCAGCACGGCCGCCCGTGGATTCATTCGGACGTCGAGCGGGCCGAAGACGATCCGTACACGTTGCAGCGCTTCGGCGACATGCGCGTGCGCGCGATCGCCGCGGCGGCGCTGGCCGATCGCGCGGCCAACGCGTTGCAGCACGCGTGGGCGCGACAGGATGCGCTGACGGCCGACGAACGCGCCGAAGTCGCGCTCGCGGTGTCTGAAGCGAAGATCGTCGCGCAGCGCGCGGCGCTGGATAACGGCGAAGCGCTGTTCGATGCATGCGGCGCGCGCGCGACGGCCGCGTCGCTGGGCCTCGACCGTTTCTGGCGGAACGCGCGCACGCATACGCTGCACGATCCGCTCGACTATCGGCTGCGCGACGTGGGCTGGTATGCGCTGACGGGTGAGTTGCCGCCGGCGTCGCTCTATACGTAATGGGCAGCGGGGCGGTACCGGCACGGCGCCGCGTACTGCCTTCGCTGTCGGCACGAGCACATCGATGAGCAGGGCTGCTGGACGTTTGAAATGATATGTTATATCGTAGCGATACAATATATCATTTCGTCTCCAACGTCCTTTCCGGAATCGCCCGATGAACCCCGCCCTTCATCCGTCCACGCGGCTTCCCGTGACCGTCCTGTCCGGCTTTCTCGGCGCCGGCAAGACGACGCTGCTCAACCACATCCTCAACAATCGCGAGGGCCGGCGCGTCGCGGTGATCGTCAACGACATGTCCGAGGTCAACATCGACGCCGCGCTCGTGCGAGACGGCGGCGCGGGGCTGTCCCGCACCGACGAGAAGCTGGTCGAGATGAGCAACGGCTGCATCTGCTGCACGCTGCGCGAGGATCTGTTGATCGAGGTCGACCGGCTCGCACGCGAAGGGCGCTTCGATCAGCTCGTGATCGAATCGACCGGCATTTCGGAGCCGCTGCCGGTGGCCGAGACGTTCACGTTCGAAGGCGAGGACGGCCGCAGCCTCGGCGAAGTCGCGCGGCTCGACACGATGGTGACGGTGGTCGACGCGTTCAATTTCCTGCGCGATTACGCGTCGCGCGACAGCCTGCAAGCGCGCGGCGAATCGATGGGCGACGAGGACGCCCGCACGGTCGTCGATCTGCTGATCGACCAGATCGAGTTTTGCGACGTGCTCGTGATCAACAAGATCGACCTGATCGACGCCAGCGCGCGCGAGCGGCTGATCGCGCTGCTGCGCGGGCTGAACCCGCGCGCGCGGATCGAGATCGCCGAATTCGGCAAGGTGCCGCTGGAACGTGTGCTCGACACGGGCCTGTTCGATTTCGATGAGGCGTCGCGCGCGCCGGGCTGGTTGCAGGAGCTGCGCGGCACGCACACGCCGGAGACCGACGAGTACGGAATCCGCAGCTTCGTCTATCGCGCGCGGCGACCCTTTCATCCGCAGCGCTTCTTCGATCTGGTGGAGAGCGAATGGCCGGGCGTCGTCCGCTCGAAGGGGTTCTTCTGGCTGGCCACGCATCCGACCGTCGCCGGCTCGTGGTCGCAGGCCGGCGCGGTCGCGCGGCACGGGCCGGCCGGCCACTGGTGGGCGGCCGTGCCGCCCGAGCGCTGGCCGCGGGACGCCGAAGCCGTCGCGCAGATCCGCGCGCGCTGGGACGAGCACGTCGGCGACGCCCGGCAGGAGCTCGTGCTGATCGGCATGGACATGGACGAGCCGGCGCTCCGCGCGCGCTTCGACGCGTGTCTGTTGACCGACGCCGAGATGGCCGCCGGCCCGGAACACTGGACCACCTGGGACAACCCGTTTCGCGACTGGGCCTGACCTGAACGCGCTGCCTGCATCGATCCGGATGGAGAAGGCGCTCCACCGGATTTCAAGCATGAATGCAGCGCTTCCCGATATTTCCCTGACCGACGCCGCGCCGGGCCGCCGCCCGCTCGAATGGGTCGGCATGCAGGGCATCGACCTGCCCGTCGTCGTGGCGGAGCCCGGCTGCCGGCGCGACGTGCATGCGCGTGCCGACGTGCAGGTCGATCTGCCTGCGCCGCAGGTGAAAGGCATCCACATGTCGCGGCTGTACGGGCTGCTCGACGGGCTCGCCGACGGCGAAGCGCTGTCGCCGGCCGGCTTGCGGCGCATGCTGCGCGCGATGGTCGACAGCCACCGCGACTGCGAGACGCGCAGCGCGCGCGTGCGGCTGCGCTTCGACCTGCTGGCCCGCCGCACGGCGCTCGTGACCGAGGGGCTGGCCGGCTGGAAGGCCTATCCGGTGCGTCTCGATGCGACGCTGGCCGGCGGTGCGTTCACGCTGCGCGCGCAGGTGACGGTCGTCTATTCGTCGACGTGCCCGTGCTCGGCCGCGCTGTCGCGGCACTGGATCGAACAGGCATTCCTGACGGCATTCGGGCATGAGGCTCGCGTGGAGCCGACGGCGGTCGCCGCCTGGCTGAAACGGCATGCGACGGCCGCCACGCCGCACAGCCAGCGCAGCGAGGCCGTCGTCAGCGTGGCGCTGCCTGCCGATGGCGCGACGCTGGGGCTGCTCGACCTGATCGAGCGCGTCGAGCAGGCGCTCGGCACGCCGGTGCAGACGGCCGTCAAGCGTGCGGACGAGCAGGCGTTCGCGGTGCTGAACGGCGGCAACCTGATGTTCGTCGAGGATGCGGCGCGGCGCGTGCAGGCCGCGCTCGAAGATCGTCATGCGAGCCCGCGCGTGCGCGTGCGCCATCTCGAAAGCCTGCATCCGCACGATGCGGTGGCGTGGGCCGCTCCGCTGCGCGAAGGCGCCGACGCATGCTGATCCGCAAGCTGTTCCGGTTCGAGAATGCGCACGTCGTGCGCGGCTGCAGCACGCGGCGCTGCTCGCATTCGATCCACGGCCATTCATACCGTGTCGAGCTGCTGCTCGAAGCGCATGCGTTCGATCACGGTCAGATGATCTACGACTTCGGGCTGCTCAAGGGCGATGTGCGCGACCTGATCGACGCGTTCGACCATGCGGTGACGCTGTGGTCGGACGACGATCCGCGCTATGTCGAAAGCATGCGCCGGCATTCCGAGCGCTGGGTGCGGCTGCCGGTGTCGCCGAGCGCCGAGCAGTTCTCGCGCGTGTTCTTTCGCCTCGTCGATGCGGCGCTGTGCGGTACGCGCATGTCGAACGGCGAAGCCGACGTGCGGCTGCATTCGGTGATCGTTCACGAGACCGAGACCGGTTACGCGCAGTGCTTTCGCGACGATGCATTCAACCCGCGCATGGGCCGCATCGACCTCGACGCGATCGTGTTCGCGCCGGCCATCGTCGCGCAGTGGCGCGATCCCGGCCTGTTCGAGCGGCTCAAGCGCGGCCATACTCTTTCCCGGCAGGAATCCTGATGATCCGAAAGAACCCGCGCGGCGACCTGCCGCACATTCATCCGAACGCGTTCGTCGATCCGACCGCCATCCTGTGCGGGCGCGTGATCGTCGAGGAGAACGTGTTCATCGGCCCGTACGCGGTGATCCGCGCCGACGAAACCGATGCGGACGGCCAGATCGCGCCGATCGTGATCGGTGCGCATTCGAACATCCAGGACGGCGTCGTGATCCATTCGAAATCGGGCGCGAGCGTGACGATCGGCCGGCACACGTCGATCGCGCATCGCGCGATCGTCCACGGGCCGTGCACGGTCGGCGACGGCGTGTTCGTCGGCTTCAACAGCGTGCTGTTCAACTGCACGATCGACGACGGCTGCGTGGTGCGCTACAACGCGGTCGTCGACGGCTGCCACCTGCCGCCGGGCTTCCACGTGCGCTCGACCGAACGCATCGGGCCGGAAACCGATCTCGCCGCGCTGCCGCAGGTGACGGCCGATGCGAGCGAGTTCTCCGAGGACGTCGCGCGGACGAACAATGCGCTGGTGCTTGGTTACAAGCAGATCCAGAACGAGTTCTGACGCATGGACGAGCGGCTGCGACAGGAAGCGGGCGACCGATCGACACGGCGGCACGCCGATCTGCTGGTGCATGGCGGCACGGTGATGACGCCCAACGGTGCCGAGCGGATCGACGTCGCGTGCGCGGGCGGCCGTGTCGTCGCGCTGGGCGCGTTGCACGGCGTGTGGAGCGCGGACGTGCTGCTCGATGCGCGCGGTTTGCACGTGTTGCCGGGCGTGGTCGACAGCCAGGTGCATTTCCGTGAACCGGGGCTCACGCACAAGGAGACCATCGAGGCCGGCACGCGCGGCGCGGTGCTCGGCGGCGTCACGACGATCTTCGAGATGCCCAATACGCATCCGCTGACGCTGGACGAGCAGGATCTGAGCGCGAAGCTCGATCTCGCGCGCGGCCGCGCGTGGTGCGACTACGCGTTCTACATCGGCGGCTCGGCCGTGAATGCCGAACGGCTGCCGGTGCTCGAACGATTGCCCGGCTGCGCGGGGGTGAAGGTTTTCATGGGCAGTTCGTTCGGCGATCTGCTGGCCGACGACGAAACCGTGTTGCGCCGGATACTGCGCCACGGCCGGCGGCGCGTGGCCGTGCATGCGGAGGACGAGGCGCGGCTGCGCGAACGCAAGTCGATCGCGGAAGCAAGCGGCGACGTGCGCGACCATCCGCGCTGGCGCGACGCGGAAAGCGCGCTGGCCGCGACGCGGCGCATCGTCGGAATGGCTGCCGAGACGGGCCGCCGGCTGCATGTGCTGCACGTATCCACGGCGGACGAAATGGCGTTGCTCGCACGGCACCGGCGGCGCGTGACGGTCGAGGTCACGCCGCATCACCTGAGTCTGCACGCGCCGGATTGCTACGAGCGGCTCGGCACGTTCGCGCAGATGAATCCGCCCGTGCGCGAACGGCATCATCGGGACGCGCTGTGGCAGGCCGTCAGCGACGGCGTGGTCGACGTGATCGGCAGCGATCATGCGCCGCATACGCGCGACGAAAAGCGCCGCCCGTATCCGCAGTCGCCGAGCGGGATGACCGGTGTGCAGACGCTGCTGCCGCTGATGCTCGATCACGTGCAGGCCGGCCGTTTGAGCGTCGAACGGCTGGTCGACCTGACCAGCGCCGGGCCGGCGCGCGTTTTCGGCATCGAAGGGAAGGGACGCATTGCGGCGGGCTACGACGCCGATTTCAGCATCGTCGACCTGCGCGCGCGGCGGATCATTCGCGACGAATGGATCGCGAGCGTGAGCGGGTGGACGCCGTACGACGGCTGTGCGGTCACGGGGTGGCCCGTGCATACGGTCGTGCGCGGGCAGGTCGTCGTGCGCGACGAGGCGCTGAACGGACAACCGGCCGGGGAGGCCGTGACGTTTCTCGACCCCTAGATCGGCAGCCGCACCGTCTGCTTGATGCGCTTCAGCGGGATCTCGGTTTCGATGTTGCGCACGCCTTCGATCTGCGTGAGCGTTTCCATCTGAAAGCGCTGATAGTCGTCGAGATCCTTCGCGATCACGCGCAGCAGATAGTCGTAGCTGCCGGCCATCAGATGGCATTCGAGCACTTCGGGCGCGTGCTCCATCTCGCGCGCGAAGCGTTCGACCGTCGTCTTGTCCTGGCGCTCCAGCGTGACGCGCACGAATGCCGTGAAGCGCAGCTCGACGGCTGCCGGGTTCAGCAACGCGACGTACGCGTCGATCACGCCCTGTTCCTCGAGCAGGTGAACGCGGCGCAGGCACGGCGTGGGCGACAGTCCGGCCTGTTGCGCGATGTCGGCGTTCGTCTGGTTCGAATTCTGCTGCAACGCACGCAGAATGCGTCGGTCGATCGCGTCCAGTTTGATTGGCATTTTTGGCTATAGATGAAGTTGATGTTGGAGAATAACGCCAAATCTGACTTCGAAAATAGCCGGGTTTGCATCCAATCTCCACGGGAAGTTGCCGATAATCTGACGACTGCCCGGCCCCTCGAAAACGCGCGATTCGCGCCCGCCGCGGCCCCCTTCAGGAGCTTCCCGATGTCGCACGTCGCCTGGCTGCCATTCATGGCCACCTCCCTTCTGATCATTCTGACGCCCGGCCAGGACATGGTCCTCGTGATGTCGCGCACGCTGTCCGGCGGCACGCGCGCGGGCCTCGTGACCGCCGCGGGTGTCAGCGTCGGGCTGCTCGTGCATACGATGCTCGCGACGCTCGGGCTGGGTGCGCTGCTTCAGGCTTCCGAATGGCTGTTCACGGCGCTGAAGGTGGTGGGCGCGCTGTACCTGCTGTACCTCGGCATCACGCTGTTGCGCTCGACGGGCGAATTGACGCTCGCGGGCAACGGCAATGCGCCGGCATCGCGGCTGCGGACGTTCGCGCAAGGCGCGCTGTCCAACGTGTCGAATCCGAAGGTCGCGCTTTTCTATCTGGCGTTTCTGCCGCAATTCGTTCCGGCCGGCGCCCCGCATCCGATGCTGTCGCTGTTCGTGCTGGGCGCGACGTTTGCCGGACTGACGTTTCTCGTCAAGGGGCCGGTCGCGCTGTTCGCGGGCCTGTTGTCGGCATCGATCCGCCGCAACCCGCGCATTCTGACGCGCATGCATCGCGTCAGCGGGGTGGTCTTGCTCGCGCTGGGCGTGAAGCTGGCGCTCGAACGCCGCTGAGCGCGGCCCCGGCCCCGCCACGCCTGCCGGCGTTACGCCACCGGCAACGCGTCCGCCAGCGCTCGCATCGCCTCCACCGTTTCCGGATTCGCCGGAAAGAACGCCTCGATCGCGAGTTCCGACAGTGTCACGTCGACCGGCGTGCCGAATACCGTCGTCGTACTGAAGAACGTCAGCTCGCCGCTCGCCGTGCGCAGCCGCAGCGGCACGGCGATGTCCGCGAAATCGGTGCGCGTGTGCGAATCGTCGGGCTGCCCGGCCGGCGCCGGATACGCGGCGAGTTCGTCGCGCAGCGCATGCAGCGTGCGGTCGCCGCTCGCATCGATCTGCCGCTGCAACCGATGCAGGATGTGCGCGCGCCACTCATGCCAGTTGACGATCTGCGACGCGAGACCGTCCGGATGCAGGCTCAGCCGCAGCACGTTGACGGGCGGCTGCAGCAGCGCCGGATCGGCCTGCGCGACCAGCGCGCCGAGCATCCGGTTCGCCGCGAGCAACGTCCAGTGGCGGTCCACCGCGAGCGCCGGATAAGGCTCGTGCCCGCGCAACACGGCTTCGACCGCATGACGCGCGGCATCCAGTTGCGGGTCCGAAAACGGCCGTTCGCGAAACAGCGGAGCGAAGCCGGCCGCGACGAGCAGCGCATTGCGTTCGCGCAGCGGCACGTCGAGGCGTTCGGCGAGATGCAGCACCATCTCGCGGCTCGGCTGCGCGCGGCCCGATTCGACGAAGCTCAGGTGGCGCGCGGAGACTTCCGCGTCGAGCGCGAGCGCCATCTGGCTCAGGCGTCGGCGTTGCCGCCACGTGCGCAGCAGCGGGCCGATGCCGGACGCGCGGCCGGCGGACGGGGAAGGCGAATGGAGGGCGGCGGTCGAGTTCATGGGGAGATGATAGGCAATCCCGCGCCGCTTCGGCATTACCCGCGAGGTAAGCGCCGCGCACCGCCCGGGCGTGCGCAGCCGCTGCGTTACCATAGCCCCCGTGCCACCTGAGAGGCGGCGCCGGACCCGCGGCCACGATGCCGGGGCCGGACGCCGCGCACATCGACAACAAGGCAGTCCAGGGGAATCCAACAATGAAAAAACTTGCCGTCCGGCTCGCCTGCGTGGCGACGCTCGCACTCGCCGCGACCAGCGGCCACGCGCAGACCGAAGCTGCGCAGGTGGAAATGAGGGCTGCCGCCGCGGCCGCCAACGAAGCGGTCGTGAAAGGCCCGACCGACATCGACGTCAAACACGAAGCCGTGCTGAAGCTGAAGGCCGGCGAATCGTTCGTGCCGGCCGCCGAAGCCGGCCGCTACCTGCGCTCGATGGGCAACTCGATCGATGAATCGAAGCTGGTCGGCCTCGTGCTGCCCGACGATCCCGACGCCGACTGGATCTCGGTCGTGTCGTTCGAGCCGAGCGGCTACATCCGCGACGACGACGCGAAGGACTGGAAGCCCGACGAACTGCTGAAAAGCCTGCAGGCCGGCACCGAGGAAAACAACCCGGCGCGCAAGGAGCGCGGCCTGCCCGAAACCGAGGTGGTCGGCTGGGCGAAGGCGCCTGCGTACGACGCGGCCACGCACCGGCTCGTGTGGTCGGCGATCATCCGCGACAAGGGCGCGGCGCCGAATGCCGCGAACGACGGCGTGAACTACCGGACGCTCGTGCTCGGCCGCGACGGCTACCTGTCGCTGACGATGGCGTCGACGCTCGCCGATTTGCCGAAGTACCAGCCCTCGGCCGACGCGCTGCTGTCGAACATCCGTTTCAACGACGGCAAGCGCTATGCCGACTTCAACCAGTCGACCGACCACGTCGCCGAGTATGGGCTCGCGGCGCTGATCGTCGGCGTCGGCGCGAAAAAGCTCGGCCTGCTCGCGCTGATCGGCGCGTTCGCGGTGAAGTTCTTCAAGATCGGCGCGGTCGCGCTGCTGGCCGGCGGCGCGGCGCTCAAGCGTTTCTTCGGGCGCAAGCCGAAGGCGGCCGCGGCGCCGGCCGTCGCCGATGCAACCGCTGCATCCGACGCAGCCGCCACGGAGCGCAAGGAATGACGAAGCTGTTGCTGCTGATCTTCGGCGGCCTGAAGCTCGGCAAGGTGCTCGTCTCGGCCGGCACGATGCTCGCGTCGATCGCGGTCTATGCGCTGTTCTACGGCTGGCGCTTCGCGGCCGGTTTCGTCGCGTTGCTGCTGGTGCACGAAGCCGGCCACTACGTCGCCGCGCAGCGGCGCGGGCTCGACGTCGGGCTGCCGACCTTCATCCCGTTCGTCGGCGCGTGGATCCAGTTGAAGGAGATGCCGCACGACGCGGAAACGGAGGCCTACGTCGGGCTCGCCGGGCCGTTCGTCGGCACCCTCGGCGCGCTGGCCTGCTACGCGGCCGCGCGCCACACCGACAGCAACCTGCTGCTCGCGCTGTCGTACACGGGCTTCTTCCTGAATCTCTTCAACATGATTCCGCTGTCGCCGTTCGACGGCGGGCGGATCACCGCGGTGCTGTCGCCGCGCATCTGGTTCGCGGGCGTGCCGGTGCTGATCGCGCTGTTCGTGTATCGGCCGAGCCCGCTGCTGATCGTGATGGCGATCCTCGCGCTGCCGCAGCTGAAGCGCGCGTGGCGCTACGATCCCGACGCGCCGGAGAACCGCGTGTACTACGCGACGTCGATCGAGACGAAGACGACCTACGCGCTTTGCTACGTCGGTCTGCTCGCGTTCCTCGCGTTGATGACGTCCGGCGTGCACGACATGCTGCGCGCCGTGCACGCGTCGACGTGACATCGCTCCGATGTAAAAAAACGGCGGTCGCGCATGAAGCGGCCGCCGTTTTTCAAAGGTCGAACGTCACGCGTCGCGATGACGCAGCTCGACGCGCTTGATGTCCTTCACGATCACGAGATAGCTGAACACGGTGACGAGCGCGTTCAGCCCGACGAACACCAGCGCGCCGTTGAACGAGCCGCTCGCGCCGACGAGGTAGCCGATCGCGATCGGCGCGACGATGCCCGCCGTGTTGCCGAACATGTTGAACAGGCTGCCCGACAGGCCGATCGCTTCCTTCGGCGCGGTATCCGCGACGACGGCCCAGCCCAGCGAGCCGATCCCCTTGCCGAAGAACGACACGGCCATCAGCATGATGACCAGCGCTTCGCTGTCGACGTAGTTGCAGCCGATGATGACCATCGACAGCAGCATCCCGCCGACGATCGGGATCTTGCGTGCGAGCGTCAGCGAGACGCTGCGGCGGATCAGCGCGTCCGACAGCATCCCGCCGAGCACGCCGCCGAGGAACCCGCAGATCGCCGGCAGCGACGTCATGAAACCGGCCTTCAGCAGCGACATCCCGCGCGCCTGCACGAGGTAGATCGGAAACCACGTGAGGAAGAAGTACGTGAGCACGTTCACGCAGTACTGGCCGAGGTACACGCCGATCAGCATGCGGTTCGACAGCAACTGGCGCACGTAGTACCAGCCCGCCACGCGGCTGCCTTCGGCAGCGCCACCGCCACCGCCGCTACCGCGCGCGCCGGTCGCCCCGCCCGTCGACCGTACGAGGCCGCCACCCTGCTCGATATGGTCGAGTTCCGCCCGGTTCACGGCCGGATGGTCGGCCGGGTCCTTCACGACGCGCAGCCACAGGAACGCGAGCGCGATGCCGGCCAGGCCGAGCCACAGGTACACGTGGTGCCAGCCGTACGCGTGCGTGAGCCAGGCCATCAGCGGCGAGAACACCACGGCTGCGAAGTACTGCGCGGCGTTGAAGATCGCCGACGCAGTGCCGCGCTCGGCGGTCGGGAACCAGCTCGCGACGACCTTCGCGTTCGCCGGAAACGCCGGCGCCTCCGCGATGCCGACCGCGAAACGCATCGCGAACAGCGCGGCGACCGCGAACGCGGCGCTGCCGCCGAGGCCGATCGTGCTCTGCAGCAGCGTGAACGCCGACCACAGGAAGATGCTCGCCGCATACACGCGCCGCGCGCCGAAGCGGTCGAGCAGCCAGCCGCTCGGCAGTTGCGCGAGCACGTACGCCCAGCTGAACGCCGAGAAGATGTAACCCATCGTCACCGGATCGATGCCGAACGCCTTGCGGATCGGCGTGCCGGTGATCGACAGCGTGGCGCGGTCCGCATAGTTGAGCGTCGTGACGACGAACAGCATCGCCAGGATCCAGTAGCGCACGGCGGTTCGGCGCGCGGTGCGCGCGAGGTCGAGCGGAAGATCGCGAGGGGAGGTCTGATTGCTCACTTTAAATGTACGTCGTCGTATGACATGGAAGAAAGTTTATTGAGAATGCTCGAATTCAGAAACCTCGGGTTTTCCCTTTGGGATCGTTGTCACAGTGTGGGAAGGTCGCGATTTGCTGGCCGGGTAAGGCTTTCGGCGGTATCGTCGGCGCCTTCGCAGGCGGCGAGAATATGCCGCTGACGTCGGCAGACATCGTATCTGTTGAGCTACAATGAGCAATCCATTCCCGAACCACGGAGCACACCCCATGCAACTGACAGGAGAGATGCTGATCGGCGCCGAAGCGGTGGCCGGCTCGGCCGGAACCTTGCACGCGTTCGACCCGACGAAGGGCGCGCCGATCGAGGCGCCGGCGTTCGGCGTCGCGACGCAGGCCGACGTCGACCGTGCGTGCGAACTCGCACGCGACGCGTTCGATGCGTACCGCACGCAGCCGCTCGCGGCCCGTGCGGCGTTTCTCGAAGCGATCGCCGATGAAATCGTCGCGCTCGGCGATGCGCTGATCGAGCGCGCGCATGCCGAAACGGGCTTGCCGGTCGCACGGCTGCAAGGCGAGCGCGGCCGCACCGTCGGCCAGCTCCGGCTGTTCGCACGCGTCGTGCGCGACGGGCGCTTCCTCGCCGCGTCGATCGATCCCGCGCAGCCGGCCCGCACGCCGCTGCCGCGCTCGGACCTGCGGCTGCAGAAAATCGCGCTTGGGCCCGTCGCCGTGTTCGGCGCGAGCAATTTCCCGCTCGCGTTCTCGGTGGCCGGCGGCGATACCGCGTCGGCACTCGCGGCCGGCTGCCCGGTGATCGTGAAGGCCCATGAAGCGCACCTCGGCACGTCCGAGCTGGTCGGCCGCGCGATCCGCGCCGCCGTCGCGAAAACCGGCATGCCGGCCGGCGTGTTTTCGCTGCTGGTCGGCCCCGGCCGCGTGATCGGCGCGGCGCTGGTCAGCCATCCGGCGGTCCAGGCCGTCGGTTTCACCGGCTCGCGGCAAGGCGGGATGGCGCTCGTGCAGCTCGCGAACGCGCGCCCGCAGCCGATTCCCGTCTATGCGGAAATGAGCAGCATCAACCCGGTCGTGCTGTTCCCGGCTGCGCTGGCCGCGCGCGGCGACGCGATCGCGACGGGCTTCGTCGATTCGCTGACGCTCGGTGTCGGCCAGTTCTGTACCAATCCGGGCCTCGTGCTCGCGATCGACGGCCCCGATCTCGACCGCTTCGAGACGGTCGCCGCGCAGGCGCTCGCGAAGAAGCCGGCCGGCGTGATGCTCACGCGCGGCATCGCCGATGCGTACCGTAACGGTCGCGGCAAGCTGGCCGAGCTGCCGGGCGTACGCGAAATCGGCGCGGGCGAGGCGGCACAGACCGAGTGCCAGGCGGGCGGCGCGCTATACGAAGTGGGCGCGCAGGCGTTCCTGGGCGAGCCGGCGTTCAGCCACGAAGTGTTCGGGCCGGCGTCGCTGATCGTGCGCTGCCGCGATCTCGACGAAGTCGCGCGCGTGCTCGACGCGCTCGAAGGCCAGTTGACGGCCACGCTGCAGATGGATGCCGACGACAAGCCGCTCGCGCGCCGGTTGCTGCCGATCCTCGAGCGCAAGGCCGGGCGCCTGCTGGTCAACGGTTACCCGACCGGCGTCGAGGTGTGCGATGCGATGGTGCACGGCGGGCCGTTCCCCGCGACGTCGAACCCGGCCGTCACGTCGGTCGGCGCGACCGCGATCGAGCGTTTCCTGCGGCCGGTGTGCTATCAGGACTTCCCGGACGACCTGTTGCCCGAAGGGCTGCGGGAAGGCAATCCGCTCGCGATTCCGCGGCTGCGGGACGGCAAGGCGGAGTGACGGGGCGTAACCGGTGAAGGCAGCGTCCCGGGAGGGATGCTTCCCGGCACGTTGGAATACGGCGGCGGGGCCCACGGGCCTCGCCGCTTTTTTATTCAGCGTGGGCTTTCGTGCCGGTTTCGCTCGGTCAGTGAGCGGGGCGGGCGACGAGTTGCAGGCGCTCCGCTGCCGCCAGCAGGCGCCGGTCGCGCGTCCATAGCCTGCTGTCGCTGGTCAGTCTGGCCGACGCAAGCAGGTGGGCATCGACGTAGCCGATGCCCAGCCCGTGAAGCGGTACGGCATCGATCATGCGCTGGACTTCGTCGTCGGTGGCAAGGGTTGCAGCTGGAAGGTCGCGCAGCGCATCCAGCACGGTCTCGCGATGGCGCATGCTGCCGAGCGCAAGCTCGCCGACGATGAACGGATGGATCAATACGCGCTCCGCTTCCAGCAAGGCGGTGAGCGTCGCGTCGCCGGCTCGCAAGTGATCGATCCAGACGGACGTGTCGACAAGGATCATGCGGGCTCCGACGGGCGGCGTGGAACCGATTCGAGGTCGGGCTCGGTGCCGCCGAGGCGGGCGAGTCGTCGCGCACTTTCGCGGGCGATCAATGCGCGCAGCGCTTCCCTCACGAGCGCCGATTTTTCGGTGACGCCGGTCAATTGCTGCGCTTTGGCGAGCAGTGCGTCGTCGAGGGACAAGGTGGTGCGCATGGGCGGCTTCCGGGAAAATCGATGCATCAATTATCGCATCAAATGGTGCTCATTTTGATGCGCCGCCGTGGCGGGGTCACCTCGCCTTTCCTGTTGCCCCCGTTTCTCCTACAGTAGCGAAGCCTCGGACCGTCAGGTCCCCGGGCGAGCCTGAGAGACGCACAAGACCAACAAGGAACCATCCGATGAATATCAGCAAGCGTGGCGACCACCTGTTCGCGGCCGGGTTGTGGAAAGCGATCGGCGACGTCGCGAAATCGGTCCGTACCCAGATCGGCGAAACCAGCGAAGGGCGCGTGCTGGCCGACGCGCTGTTCGCGCTGCAGCGCGAGCTCGGCGGCAGCGAATTCGACGTGACGATCAACCAGGGGCGGCCCGTCGTGGGCCCCGATCCGCATTCGGTGATCTTCGGCAGGGCCGTCGAGCGCTTCAAGCAGGACATGGAGGCGGTGGTGTTCGCGCTGAAGCACCGCCGCAGCATCGACGGGCCGAATGGCGCGGAGCGCGCCGACGCGCTCACGCAGGCCAACACGCATCTCGCGACCGCGAAGCAGTACGCGATGTTCACGGTCGGGCGCTTCTTCGATGCGGTCGTCGACCGCGACGTGCTGGAGCAGATCGTGGGTGCCGAGTCGCCGGCGCGCGGCCGGCCGCTCGCGGCACGCAAGGGGATCGACGAGACGCAGCGCACGCTCACCGGTGTGCGCCAGCGGATCATCGGCGCGATCGCACAGATGTAATGCGATGGCCGCGCCGGCTCGTCGAGCCGCGCGGCCATCGCGTGATACGGATACGGAGGCGTGGGAGAGCCGGCGGGCGGCGCCGATGAAGGCCCCCGCGCCGCCGGCGAACCCGCTTACTGCGGGCCCATCTTCTTGATCAGCACGTCGAGCTCGGCCGCTTCTTCGTCGGTCAGGTCGACGAGCGGTGCGCGCACCGGGCCCGCGTCGTGGCCGACGAGCTTCGCGCCCGCCTTCACGATGCTGACCGCGTAGCCCGCACGGCGATTGCGGATCTTCAGGTACGGCAGGAAGAACTCGTCGATCAGGCGGCCGACGGTTGCGTGGTCGTCCTTTGCGATCGCTTCGTAGAATGCCATTGCCGTCTTCGGGATGAAGTTGAACACGGCCGACGAGTACACCGGCACGCCGAGCGCCTTGTACGCGGCTGCATAGACTTCGGCCGTCGGCAGGCCGCCGAGGTACGCGAAGCGATCGCCGAGGCGACGGCGGATCGTCACCATGCTCTCGATTTCGCCGACGCCGTCCTTGAAACCGATCAGGTTCGGGCAACGGTCGGCAAGGCGCTCCAGCATGTCCGCATTCAGCTTCGAATTCGCGCGGTTGTACACCACGACGCCGATCTTCAGCGCGCGACAGACTTGCTCGACGTGGTCGGCGATCCCTTCCTGGCTCGCTTCGGTCAGGTAGTGCGGCATCAGCAGCACGCCGCTCGCGCCGAGGCGCTCGGCTTCCTGCGCATATTCGATCGCGACGCGCGTCGCGCCGCCCGCGCCGGCGAGGATCGGCACCTTGCCCTTGCAGGTTTCCGTCGCGACGCGGATCACGTCCGAATACTCGCGCTGCGTGAGCGAGAAGAATTCGCCGGTGCCGCCGGCCGCGAACAATGCGCTCGCGCCATACGGCGCCAGCCATTCGAGGCGCTCGGCGTAGGTGGTCGGACGGAAGCTGCCGTCGGCGTCGAAATCCGTCAGCGGAAACGACAGCAGGCCGTGGGAGATGATCTGTTTGAGTTCTTGCGGTGAAGTCATGGTTGGGGTCGTCCGTCTAGCGCGAGTGCTGGTTCGTCGGGAACGGCATACGAGCCGAATTGGCGATGTCGTTGTATGTCATCGTACAACGCAAGAAAGAGCGGTGCAAGCGGTTTGCTGGCGGGTCAAGGGTAGGGTCTTTCCGGATAAGGGTTTACGCAGCATCATCAACTGAGGTTGAATGTCGTATGATGACTAACGATATCGCAGACAGCTTCCAGGAATTCCGATGACTGCTTCCCCTCTCTACATCCGCGTGCACCCGGACGACAACGTCGCGATCGTCGTCAACGACGGCGGGTTGCCCGCAGGCGCGACGTTCGCCGACGGGCTGACGCTGTGCGAAGGCGTGCCGCAGGGGCACAAGGTCGCGCTCGTCGACCTCGCGGCCGGCGACCCGGTCATTCGCTACAACGTGGTGATCGGCTATGCGCTCACCGACCTGCGGCGCGGCAGCTGGGTCAACGAGCGCACGATGCGCATGCCCGAGCCGCCGGGCCTCGACGACCTGCCGCTCGCCACGCGCGCCGCGCCGCCGCTCGAGCCGCTCGAAGGCTATACGTTCGAGGGTTTCCGCAATGCCGACGGCTCGGTCGGCACGCGCAACATTCTCGCGATCACGACGACCGTGCAGTGCGTGTCGGGCGTCGTCGAGCATGCGGTGAAGCGGATCAAGGACGAACTGCTGCCGCGCTACCCGAACGTCGACGACGTGGTCGGGCTCGAACATACGTACGGCTGCGGCGTCGCGATCGATGCGCCCGACGCCGACATCCCGATCCGCACGCTGCGCAACATCAGCCTGAATCCGAACTTCGGCGGCGAGGTGATGACCGTGAGCCTCGGCTGCGAGAAGTTGCAGCCCGAGCGCCTGCTGCCGCCGGGCGCGATTCCGGTGACCGCCGACGGCGCGACCGACAACGGTGGCGTCGTGTGCCTGCAGGATGCCGCGCACGTCGGCTTCAACTCGATGATCGACTCGATCATGACGATGGCCGAATCGCATCTCGAGCGGCTGAACCGCCGCCGTCGCGAAACCTGCCCCGCATCGGATCTCGTCGTCGGCGTGCAGTGCGGCGGCAGCGACGCGTTCTCGGGGCTCACCGCGAACCCGGCGGTCGGCTTCGCGGCCGACCTGCTCGTGCGGGCAGGCGCGACGATCATGTTCTCCGAAGTGACCGAAGTGCGCGACGGCGTCGCGCAGCTCACGTCGCGCGCGGCGAATGAAGAAGTGGCCCGCGAGATCATCCGCGAGATGGACTGGTACGACCGCTACCTCGAGCGCGGCCGCGTCGACCGCAGCGCGAACACGACGCCGGGCAACAAGAAGGGCGGCCTGTCGAACATCGTCGAGAAGGCGATGGGGTCGATCGTGAAGTCGGGCAGCGCGCCGATCGCCGGCGTCGTGCGCCCCGGCGATCGGGCGCGGCAGAAGGGGCTGCTGTACGCGGCGACGCCCGCGAGCGATTTCATCTGCGGCACGCTGCAGCTCGCGGCGGGGATGAACCTGCATATTTTCACGACCGGCCGCGGCACGCCGTACGGCCTCGCGCAGGTGCCGGTGATCAAGGTCGCGACGCGCAGCGATCTCGCGCGCCGCTGGCACGACCTGATGGATCTCGACGCCGGGCAGATCGCGACCGGCGCGGCGACGATCGAGGACACGGGCTGGGCGCTGTTCCGGCTGATGCTCGACGTCGCGAGCGGCAAGCGCCGCACGTGGGCCGAGCAATGGAAGCTGGCGAATGCGCTGACGCTGTTCAATCCGGCGCCGGTGACCTGACGCGCAAGGTGGTGGCGGCAAGACGATGCGGGCGCCTTCGGGCGCCCGTTTTTGTTGCGGCGGCGCATTTACGATTCGGCGGCGCTGGCGTGCCGCGCATGGTCGGCGCGATTTCCTTACCTCGTACGTAATCGACCGCCTCCACACGCCCAGCGACGATAGCGGCACGCGGATCCGAAACGTCCGCGACATCGTCCACCGACACAAGGAGCCTCGCCATGAACACCGCTCAATCCGCATCGTCCGTTCACGCCGGCCTGATCGACCGCTACTTCGACGCGTGGAACGAATCCGACGCCTCACGCCGCCGCGAACTGATCGACGCGACGTACGCGAGCGACGCGGCCTATCGCGATCCGCTGATGGCCGGCGACGGCCATGCGGGCATCGATACGATGATCGCCGCCGTGCAGCAGCGTTTCCCCGCCTACCGCTTTCGCCGCACGACCGACGTCGACGCGTTCGGCCAGCACCTGCGGTTCTCGTGGGCGCTCGTGTCGCCCGACGGCGCGGCGATCGTGAAGGGCTCGGACTTCGGCACCGTCGACGCGTCGGGCCGCCTCGCATCGATTACGGGTTTCATCGACGAAATGCCGGCCGCCGCGTCGTGACGCGAACGATGCATGCACCACGGTCGCCGGGATCGGGTAACGTTATGCGATTCGTTCCTGATCCCGGAGACAACCCACATGCTGAAGAATCTCGACCCGCTGCTGCACGCCGACATCCTGCACACGCTGCGCGCGATGGGCCACGGTGACGAAATCGCGATCTGCGATGCGAATTTCCCGGCCGAATCCGTCGCGGAGCACACGGTGGTCGGCCGCGCGTTGCGGGTCGACGGCGCCGATTCGGCGCGCGTCGTGCGCGCGGTGCTGTCGGTGCTGCCGCTCGATACGTTCGTCGACACGCCCGCGTGGCGGATGGAAGTCGTCGGCGACGCGGCCGCGGTGCCGCCCGTGCAGCGCGAAGTGCAAGCCGAGATCGACCGCGCGGAAGGGCGCGCGGTGCCGCTGACCGGCGTCGAACGTTTCGCGTTCTACGAGCGTGCGCAGCAGACGTATGCGGTGATCGTCACCGGCGAAACGCGCGGCTACGGCTGCTTCATCTTCAAGAAAGGCGTGCTGTTGAGCGACGCGGGCTAAACGCGTTTTTCAGCGCGCCGGGCTGCCGGCGCGATCGCCGCGTTGTAAAGATTTGCTACAAGCCCTTGGACACCGCGGAAAGACCCTCTATGCTGGCCCATTTGCCGCGCGCCCTCCGGGGCCGCGCGGCGCCGAACCGCCCGGGTGCGCCCGGCGCGGCGGCCGAATTGCATACGAGGAGAGAGGCATGACGCGTACCGTCGATTCCGGCGTCATTTTTTTCGCACGCCTGGCGCTGGCGGCGTTGTTCTTGTGGGGCGGCATCATGAAGCTGCTCGGCTACAGCGACTTCATCGCGTATCTGCACGGGATGAACGTGCCCTATCAACAGGTCGTCGGGCCGATCGTCGTCGCGATCGAGGGGCTGGGCGGGCTGCTGCTGATCGTCGGCTACAAGGTCCGGCCGCTCGCATTGCTGATGGCGGTCTACACGATCGCGACCGCGATGGTCGGGCACAATTTCTGGGACGCGACGAACGCCGCCGTCCAGCACGACATGGTGATTCACTTCTGGAAGAACGTCGCGATCGCCGGCGGGTTCCTGCTGCTGTTCGTCACGGGCGCCGGCGGCGCGAGCATCGACGCGCTGCGCCGGCCGAGTTCGTCGTACGGCGTGCTGCGCTGAACCGGACAGATTCGCGCAGCCGCCGCTGGGCCGACGCAAGACAAAAGGGCCGAATCCCGCACGCCGCGGGATTCGGCCCTTCGTTCATGAAGCGGGCGCCGACGTTCAGTGGGTGCCCTTCACATCCTTCACATCCTTCGCATCCTTCGAGAACTGCACGGCGATCGCGCCGAGCACGCAGATCGCCGCGACGTACACGACCGGCGCGAGCGGATTCGACTTCATCATCAGCGACACGATCACCGGCGTGAGCCCGCCGAAGATCGCATACGCGACGTTGTACGAGAACGAGATGCCCGAGAAGCGCACGACGGCCGGGAAGCTCTTCACCATCACGAACGGCACCGCGCCGATCGTGCCGACCATGAAGCCCGCGATCCCGTAGTAGAGCGGCAGCGTCGACGCATCGGCCGCGACCTGCACGAACAACAGGTAGTAGCACGCGGCCAGCCCGATGCCGCCGATGGCGAGCACGCGCTTCGCGCCGATCCAGCCCGCGAGCGAGCCGGCAGTGATGCAGCCGGCCGTCAGGCACAGCGTCGCGACGCTGTTCGCGAACAGCGTCGTTGCGGGCGTCAGCTGGAACTGCTTCTGCAGCAGCGCGGGCGTCATCAGGATCACGACGACGATCGCGGCCGACAGCATCCACGTGAGCAGCATCGACACGATTACCGCGCGGCCATGGTCGCGCAGCACCGCCTTCAGCGGAATCTCGGCCGCGAGCGCCTTCTTCGCCTTCATCTCGGCGAACACCGGCGTTTCGTGCAGCCAGCGGCGCAGGTACACGGAGAACAGCCCGAACACGCCGCCGAGCAGGAACGGAATGCGCCATGCGAATGCGCCGACTTCGGCCGCGGAGTAGCGGCTGTTGATGCCGGCCGCGACGAGCGAGCCGAGGAGGATGCCGGCCGTGAGGCCCGCGGTCAGCGTGCCGCACGCATAGCCGATATGGCGCGACGGCACGTGCTCGGACACGAACACCCATGCGCCCGGCACTTCGCCGCCGACCGCCGCGCCCTGCAGCACGCGGAACAGCAGCAGCAACACCGGCGCGAGGATGCCGATCGTGTCGTAGGTCGGCAGCAGGCCCATCAGCAGCGTCGGTACCGACATCATCAGCACGCTCAGCGTGAACATCCGCTTGCGGCCGAACAGGTCGCCGAAGTGCGCCATGATCACGCCGCCGAGCGGGCGCGCGAGATAGCCGGCCGCGAAGATGCCGAACGTCTGCAACTGGCGCAGCCAGTCGGGAATGTCGTGCGGGAAGAACAGCTGCCCTATCGCCGGCGCGAAGAACACGAAGATGATGAAGTCGTAGAACTCGAGGGCGCCGCCGAGTGCGGCAAGGCCAAGGGTCTTGTAGTCGCTGCGCGTGAGCGCGCGTTCGGCGGCGCGAGGCACGCCGCTCAATTCGGAAGCTTGCATGGTCAGGACGATCGGTTTTCGAATGTAGTTGTCGGTGCTGCGTCTCCAGGGCCCGCTTTTCGGCATGGACTGACAAGGCGCGGCTTGCGTCGTCGAAGCGCGCCGCGTGCCGGGTGAGGCACGCAACACGCGCCGCCGCACCGAGATGGGGCACGGCGGAGACGAAGCGTCAAAGCGGGTGGGGGGGATTCTACAGGAGCGCGAAATGCCTGCACGCGAGCGTGCCTGGGACGGCTTCGGACCATGCAGCCGAAAGCGCGCGCGGCGCGGGCGGCCGGTGAGCCGCTAGCGCGCCGCGCGGGGCAGGCGCGCGTATCGGTTGTCAGTTGCCGGCGATCGTATCGACCGGCTTGAACGCGCCGCGCTCGACCTTGTAGATCGTGACCGGTGCGTCCTTCAGGTCGCCCTTCGGGTCGTACGCGATGCTGGGCGCCGACACGCCCTTGATCGACACCTTGCCGAGATACGGCGTGTACACCTTCGGATCGGTCGAGTTCGCGTCCTTCATCGCGGTGAGCAGCGCGATCGTGCCGTCGTACGAATACGGCGAGTACGTGATCACGTCTTCGTTGAAGCGCGCCTTGTAGCGTGCCGCGTAGCCGGAGAAGCCCGGCATCTTTTCCTTCGGCAGTCCGCCCATGTAGACGATCGCGCCTTCGGCCGCGTCGCCGCCGACCTTCAGGAACGTCGGCGAGCGCGACATTTCGCCCGTCACGAACGCCGACTTCATCCCGAGCTGGCGCATCTTGCGGATCATCGGCGACGATTGCGCGTCACCGCCGCCGTAGAAGACCGCGTCCGGATTCACGCCCTTCAGGTTGGTCAGGATCGCGGAGAAATCGAGCGCCTTGTCGTTCGTGAAGTCGCGCTTGACGATCGTGCCGCCGGCCGCTTCCACGGCCTTCGCGAATTCGTCGGCGATGCCCTGGCCGTAGGCCGTGCGGTCGTCGATGATCGCGATGCGCTTGAAGCGCAGCGTCTTGACCGCGTACGTGCCGACGATGCGGCCGGCCTGCGCGTCGCTCGTCAGCAGCCGGTAGGTCGTCTTGTAGCCGCGCGCCGTGTATTGCGGCGACGTCGCCATCGAGATCTGCGGCAGCCCCGCGCGATCGTACAGGTCGGACGCCGGAATGCTGGTGCCCGAGTTGAAGTGGCCGATGATCCCGCGGACGTTGTCGTCGATCAGCCGCTGTGCGACGGTCGTGCCGGTGCGCGGGTCGGCCTGGTCGTCCTGCGAGTCGAGCTGGAACGTGACGGGTTTGCCGCCGATCGTCGGATGCGTCGCGTTGAAATCGGCGATCGCGAGCTGCACGCCCTTCTGCATGTCCGTGCCGTAATTCGACTGCGGGCCGGTCAGCGGTGCGGCGAAACCGATCTTGACGACGTCGGCGGCGACGGCGTGCGTGCCCGACAGTGCGCAGGCGGCGGCCAGCGCGACGTGCGATACCTTCAGCTTCACTTTCACTTCCCCTTGATGGCGTGGTTGGGCCGCCGCCGGCATGCGGGCCGGCGCCGGTAAACCGGGCGAGACGGTTCGATCGGCAGGCCGATGTGCTGGCCATGCAAGCACGCCGTCGGCCGTGCGCGCTGTGCCGGAATCGGCGTGCGCGACGGCGGATGCGGCGGCCCGTGCATGCCGATTGCGGCAGCGGCGGGAGGTCGTCTCGCGACCGTGAAGCGAAGTCTAGGTAGCGAAAATGCACGCGTCTTGCGCGTTCGATGCGTGGCCGGCGACGATATCGGCATATCGTCGATTACCCTGATATATGCCGAAATCGTCATGGCGAATGCGCAAACCCGCCAAGACGCGGAGCGCCGGCATTTTTAGGATGGCGTGTCCGGGTGCGTGGTGCCGGTGTGTCGATGCGCTGCGCCGGCCATGGCGGAAGCGGAACGGCCGCCGGCCGCGCAGGTGCTGCGAAGCGGTTGCGTGCACAACCTCTGCTGCTCACCGATGTAACCGACGGGATGCACGATGCAACCGGCTGCCGCCTTGCCCGCCCCGCGCTCGGCGCGACGCGATCGAAGGGGCGCTCCTATAATCGACGCCATCTGCCACTCGCTTCGCGGTTGCCGGGATGACGACCTTGCTTGCCGTACCGCCCATGAGCCTGTCCGACACGTTGCGCGACCCGCCCGACAACGCCGATTTCGGCGCGATGCTCGCGCATTTTCGCCTGCTCGAACCGGTGTTCGATGCGCTGCCGGACGTCGCGTTCTTCGTGAAGGATGCGAGCGGCCGCTACGCGCTCGTCAATCGCACGCTGGCGATGCGCTGCGGCTACAAGGACAAGCGCGACCTGCTGGGCAAGACCGCCGACGAGGTGTTTCCGCGCCGCTTCGGCCGCAGTTACTTCGAGCAGGACATGGCGACGATCAACGCCGGCCAGCAGTTGATGGATCAGCTCGAGCTGCACCTGTATCCGGGCCGCCAGCCGGGCTGGTGCCTGACCTGCAAGGAGCCGTTGCGCGACGCCGCGGGCGGGGTGGTGGGCCTTGCGGGCATCTCGCGCGACCTGAAGGCGCACGAGGGCTCGCACCCGGCGTACAGCCGGCTCGCCGACGTGGTGCAGCACATCCAGGATCACTACGTGCAGCCGCTGAACCTGAAGCAGCTCGCGCAGATGGCCGGCATGTCGGTCGCGCAGCTCGAACGCTACTTCCACAAGGTGTTCCACCTGACGCCGCGCCAGGTGCTGCTGAAGACGCGGCTCGACGCGGCCACCGCGCTGCTCGTCACGCACGACAAGGTGACCGACGTCGCCGCGCTATGCGGCTACACGGATCACAGCGCGTTCACGCGCCAGTTCAAGGCGACGGTCGGCGTGACGCCGACGGAATACCGGTTGATGCTGCAGGAGCGGGCGGGGTGACGCGACTCGCCGGCGTGGCCGGCGCGTCGCAGGGATCGGGGTAAGGCGGGTGAGGCGGGGATGCGGGAAAGGGTGAAAGCAGCGGCTCAGCGGTAGCCGAGTCCTTTCAGGACGGCCGTGCCGTCTTCGGTCAGCCGGAAGCTCGGGGCCGTATCGGGGTCGAGCTTGACCATTTCGACGAGGCCGGCTTCCTGCAGCGCGGGCAATTCGGGTTTGGCGTTCGCGCCGATCGGTGCATGCAGCAGCACGAGCAGCGTCGCGATTTCGTGATGGCTGAGCAGGCGGCGCAGCATCGTCTTCTTTGCAGGGGGCGCGGCCGGGCGGCCCGCGGGTGCTTCTACGGCGCTCATCGCTTTCCTCCTTTTCGAGATAACCATCGGGTACTGGTTGCGGATGGTGCCGTCGAAGACTTAAGCGATTCTTAAAACGGGGGCGGGCGACGCAATGCTGCACTGCGGTATGGGTTACGGCATGTAACGTCAGACGAAGCGCGGCTTCCGACACGACCGTGACGGGCTGCGCGGGCCGGTACTCGGCGGGGCGATATACCCCGAGGGCGCTGGCGGGAGGGGGCTCGTCCCGTCGGTCGCCGAATCGCGAGCACGGTCCGGCCCCAAACTCCGCATCCTGTCTTATTTTCGCCGCTGCGCCTGCGCGGCGAGCCGCACGGCCGCATTCGCCGCGCCGTAGCCGTCGTACCCGCCGCGCCGTTCGACGATCTCGAGCGAGAAGCGGTTGTCGACCAGTTCCGTATACGCATGCAGGAATTCGCCGCCGTCCTCGTCGCGGTCGTACAGCAGGTGATGCGCGCTCAGCGTGTCGATCAGCTCGTCCGGCAGCGCGTAGCGCGCGGCGAGATCGTCGTAATAATTGGCCGGAATGCGCAGGAACGGCACGCCGTCGGCCGCGAACGCCGCGACCGTCTTCACGATGTCGTCGGTGCGGAACGCGACGTGGTTCAGCCCGGTGCCGTGATAGCGGTCGAGCGATTCGGCGACGGCCGTGTGACGGTCAACCGACGCGTTCAGCGCGATCCGCACCGAGCCGTCGGCGCTGCGCACCGCGCGGCTGCGCATCAGTCCGTACGGGTCGGGCACGAGCCAGCTGCGCTCGGCCTCGAAGCCGAACGCCGTCTTGAAGAACAGGATCCACGTGTCGAGCGCGTCGGCCGGCAGCGCGAGGCACACGTGATCGATGCCCGTCAGCGGGCCGACCTCGGTCGGGCCGTCGATGTCGGTCAGCACGAAGTCCGATTCATATAGCGTCGGCGTATCCGGCGCTTCGTCGACGAAATATTCGAGGCTGCCGTCCGGCGCCTTCACGCTCGGCAGCACGCGCTCGTTCGGCCCGACCCGGCCGGAGAACGGTGCGTAGCCGAAGCCGGCCGCGCGTTCGAACGCCACGTTCGCATCGTCGACGCGGAACGCGGACGCGCACAGCGACAGCCCGTGCTGCTGGAAGAACGCATCGGCGAACGAGTCGCGCTCGGCGTTGAGCACGATCGATGCGGCGCCGTGCTGGAACAGCGTCACGTCCTTCGAGCGATGCCGGCCGGCGAGCCGGAAGCGCATCCGGCCGAGCCATTCGCCGACGGTGGCCGCCGCCTGCGCGTCGACCGCGAATTCGATGAACTGGAACCCGACGTGCGCGGGCGGCGCGGGCGGGGCGAACAGCGGCTGGCTGGCGGCCGGCGCGCGGCCCTCCTGCGCGAGTCGCGCGCGTGTCAGGTCTTCCAGATAGAGCAGCGAGCGATGGCCGTCGGCGGCCGTGAGCGCGGTCGGCGCCGCGCGGAAGCCGTCGTTGAAGATCTCGAGCGACAGCGGGCCCGTATAGCCCGACTCGATCACGCGCGCGGTGAAGCGCGCCAGGTCGAAGTCGCCCTGGCCCGGGAACGAGCGGTAGTGGCGGCTCCATTCGAGCACGTCCATCACGAGCTTCGGCGCGTCGGCGATCTGCACGAACGCGATCCGGTCGCCGGGGATGTCGGCGATCCCGTCCGGCGAATCGTCGAGCGACAGCGTGTGGAAGCTGTCGAGCGCGAGGCCGAGGTGCGGGCTGTTCACCGCGTTCACGAGCTTCCACGCGTGGCCGTACCGCTTCACGACGCGGCCCCACGCGAGCGCTTCGTATGCGGCCACCACGCCGGCCTGCCGGGCGGCTTCGGCGAGCACGCCGAGCTGGTCGACGAGCAACCCGTCGTCGGCGATCGTGTCGGCCGCCACGCTGCTGCAGACGAGGATGCGGTCGGTGCCGAGCGCATGCATCACGTCGAACTTGCGCTTGATGCGGTCGAGATTGCGCGCGAGCTGAGCCGGGCTCACGCCCTCGAAGTCGCGAAACGGCTGGAACAGCACGATGTCGAGGCCGAGATCGGCGGCCATGCGCCGGACGTCGGCCGGCGATCCGTCGAAGTAGACGAGGTCGTTTTCGAAGATTTCGACGCCGTCGAAGCCCGCGGCCTGGACGGCGGCGAGCTTCTCGGCGAGCGTGCCGGACAGGGAGACGGTGGCGATCGAGCGCTGCATGGGCGATTCCTGCGGATGAGCGGGACACGACGCCCGCCGAACCGACCCTGAATGAACCAGTCGTTGAGTTCGACGCGCGCGCCATATCCCGAATTTACTAGGCTAGTCATCGGTATTGTACAAACTAACTAGGTGGTACAAATTAGCGAAAACCCGAAAAGACAGCCCGCTTGCGCGGGCGCACACTAGCGCCAAATTCCGATGTCTTCGGGGCGGCGCCGATCGTGGTCCGCCCCTGTTTCAGGAGCAGAAACACGATGAGCAAGCACAAGGTGCTGGTGCTGAACGGCCCGAACCTCAATCTGCTGGGCACGCGCGAGCCCCATATCTACGGCGCGGAAACGCTCGCCGATCTCGAGCAGCGCTGCCGCACGGCGGCGGAAGGGCTCGGGCTGGAAATCGAGTTCCGCCAGTCGAACGCCGAGCATCAGCTGATCGACTGGCTGCATGCCGCGCGTCACGACACGCACGGCATCGTGATCAATCCGGCCGCCTATACGCATACGTCGGTGGCGCTGGCCGACGCGCTTTCCGCGATCGCGAAGCCGGTGATCGAAGTGCACATCTCGAACGTCCATCGCCGCGAGGCGTTTCGCCACCATTCGTATATCTCGGCGATCGCCGAAGCCGTGATCTGCGGCTGCGGCACCGAAGGCTACGTGTTCGCGCTGCAGCGCCTGGCCACGCTGTTCGCGCAGGGAGCCGCACGATGAGCCGCCCGTCGTTTCTGATCGGCCTGATCGGCCAGGGCATCGGCGGTTCGCTGTCGCCCGCGATGCACGAGGAAGAAGGGTTCCGCCAGGGCTTCGGCTACGTGTACCGGCGCATCGATCTCGATGTGCTCGGCGTGACCGCCGACGCGCTGTCGCAGCTGCTCGACGCCGCGCAGCGGATGGGCTACAACGGGCTGAACATCACGCACCCGTGCAAGCAGCGCGTGATCGAGCACCTCGACGCGCTGTCGGACGACGCGCGCGCGCTCGGCGCGGTGAACACCGTGCTGTTCAAGGACGGCAAGCGGATCGGCCACAACACCGACTGGTCGGGTTTCGCGAAATCGTTCAGCCGCGGGCTGCCCGGCGCGTCGCTCGAACGCGTCGTCCAGCTCGGCGCGGGCGGCGCGGGCGCGGCCGTCGCGCACGCGGCGCTGCAGATGGGCGCGGCCGAACTGACGATTTTCGACGTCGACGGCACGCGTGCCACCGCGCTGGCGGGCGAATTGCAGCAACGCTTCCCCGCCGCCCGCGTCACGCCGGGCAGCGATCTCGCGGCCGCGATGCGCGCCGCGACCGGCCTGATCCACTGCACGCCGACCGGCATGGTCAAGCATCCGGGCCTGCCGCTGCCGGCCGACTTGCTCCACGCGGGCATGTGGGTGGCCGACATCGTGTATTTCCCGCTCGAAACCGAACTGATCCACGCCGCGCGCGCGGCCGGCTGCGCCACGCTGCCGGGCGGCGGGATGGCCGTGTACCAGGCCGTCGACGCGTTCGAGCTCTTCACCGGACGCACGCCCGACGCCGAGCGGATGTTCAGTCACTTTCAGTCGCTCGTCGCGCGCTGACCCCCTTACAGACAAAGAGACCAGGAGACGACCATGCAGCACACTACCCACACGAGCGCCGCGCCGGCGCAGGCGGCCGGCACGGTCCGGCGCACGTCGGCGCGCTACAAGATCCTCGCGCTGCTCGCGATCGGCACGATGATCAACTATCTCGACCGCACCGTGCTGGGCGTGGCTGCGCCGCAGCTCACCAAGGAGCTCGGCATCAATGCGGCCGTGATGGGCATCATGTTCTCCGCGTTTTCGTGGACGTACGTGGCGATGCAGGTGCCCGGCGGCCTGTTCCTCGACCGCTTCGGCAGCAAGGTCACCTATTACTGGTCGATGACGCTGTGGTCGCTGTGCACGTTCCTGCAAGGCTTCGTGCCGGGTGTCGCGACGCTGCTCGCGTGCCGGCTCGGTCTCGGCGTGACGGAAGCGCCGTGCTTCCCGACCAACAGCCGCGTCGTCGCGACGTGGTTCCCGCAGAACGAACGCGCGATGGCGACGGGTACCTATACCGTCGGCGAATACATCGGCCTCGCGTTCTTCAGCCCGGTGCTGTTCGCGCTGATGGGCGCGTTCGGCTGGCGCTCGCTGTTCTGGGTCGTGGGCGCGGTCGGCATTGCGTTCGGCCTGATCTGGTGGAAGTTCTACCACGAGCCGCGCAACCATCCGGGCGCGAACTCCGAGGAACTCGCGTACATCGAAGCGGGCGGCGGTCTCGTTCACGGCGCGCGCAAGAGCGGCGACAAGGGCGACAAGCCGGCGCAGGCCCAGTTCAGCTGGTCGATGGTCGGCCAGCTGGTGAAGAAGCGCCAGCTCGCGGGCATCTGCCTCGGCCAGTTCGCCGGCAACTCGACGCTCGTGTTCTTCCTGACCTGGTTCCCGACCTATCTGGCAACCGAACGCCACATGGGCTGGCTGAAGATCGGCTTCTTCGCGGTGATGCCGTTCATCGCCGCGTCGGTCGGCGTGATGTTCGGCGGGATCTTCTCCGACTGGCTGCTGCGCCGCGGCAAGTCCGCGAACCTCGCACGCAAGCTGCCGATCATCGCGGGCCTGCTGCTCGCGTCGACGATCATTCTCGCGAACTACGTGCAGAGCAACGAAGCGGTGATCGCGATCATGTCGGTCGCATTCTTCGCGCAGGGCATGGCCGCACTCGGCTGGACGCTCGTGTCGGACATCGCGCCGGACGGACTGCTCGGCGTGACGGGCGGCATCTTCAACTTCGCGGCGAACCTCGCCGGCATCATCACGCCGCTCGTCGTCGGCTTCATCGTCGCGTCGACCGGCTCGTTCGTCGGCGCGCTCGTGTTCATCGGCGTGATCGCGCTGGTCGGCGCGCTGTCGTACATCTTCGTCGTCGGCGATATCAAGCGGATCGAGCTGTAAGCACTGGTTCCCCGCACATTCGGTGCGTTCGCCCGGCGGCCAATCGGCCGCCGGGCTTTTTTGTTTGCGGGCGCCGGCGGGCGGGCCGGCATGCACCCCGCTTCATGCGGGCTGCATCGCGATGCCGAGCGATTCGACCGCGGCCGCGATCGCGGCGACCGCACGCCGGATATCGCCCGCATCGATCGCGCCGATGCAGCCGACGCGGAACGTCTCGAGCCGCGTGAGCTTGCCCGGATACAGGATGAAGCCCGCGCCGCGCACCGCGTCGTAGAAGCGGCGGAAATCGTAGGCCGGATGGTCGGGCGCGTGAAACGTGACGATCACCGGCGCCTGCACGCTCGCGTCGAGGAACGGCACGAAGCCGAGCGCGCGCATCGAGTCGACCAGTGTCCGGCAGTTGTCCGCATAGCGCGCGCCCCGCACCGGCTGGCCGCCTTCGGCGAGGTACTGATCGAGCGCGGCGCGCAGCGCGGCAACCACGTGCGTCGGCGGCGTGAAGCGCCATTGCCCCGTCTTGCGCAGGTACGCGTACTGATCGTGGAGATCGAGCGCGAGCGACGGCGAGTTGCCTTCGCTCGCGTCGAGCGCGTCGCGCCGCACGATCGCGAATCCTATCCCCGGCACCCCTTCGAGACATTTGCCGCTGGCCGAGATCAGCGCGTCGATGCCGCTGTCCGCCAGCGCGATCGGCAGCGCGCCGAACGAACTCATCGCATCGACGATCAGCCGCTTGCCGTGCCGCCGGCATGCGGCCGCGATCGCGTCGAGCGGATTCAGGATTCCGGCGCTGGTTTCCAGGTGCACGAGCGCGACGTGCGTGATGCGCGGCTCGCGCACGAACGCGGCTTCGACGGCCGCCGCGTCGACGGCCGCGTCCTCGCCGAACGGCAACGCGATCGCGTCGATGCCGAGCCGGCCGAGAATCTTCAGGATGCGCGCGCAATACGCGCCGTTGTCGGGCACCAGCACGACGCCGTCGCGCGGCACCAGCGTGCCGAGCGCGGCTTCGACCGAGAACGTGCCGCTGCCCTGCATCGGCACGCACACGTACTCGTCTCCGCCATGCGCGATGGCGACGAGATCCGCGCAGACGCTGGCCGTCAACTGATTGAAAGCAGCGTCCCACGACCCCCAGTCATGTTGCATTGCGTGGCGTGTTGTGGCGGACGTGGTGAGCGGACCGGGCGTGAGCAGGATCGGGTCGGGCATGGCTTTTATCTCCAGCAAAGGGCGGACGAAACAGCGGACGGCATGTCTGAATGACTTGCATGATAGTGGCAAAATGTGTCATTTTTTGGAAATTGTGGCATTCGTCACGGCTTTGTCATCGAACGCTGTGATCCTTCGGTTGCCGCGCGACAGCCAGCCTGAGCGCGGTAGCGCGGCGGGCCGTCCAGCGGCCTGCCCGGAGATAACAGGAGAGCCGGATCGTGCCCCGGCCGTTTGGTGTTCCGCCTACGGAGAAGTGAGATGACACTGCAGAAACCCTCGCGCGCCGCCGCCGGCGCGTTCCGCAAGCTCGCGCTGGCCGCCTGCGCCGCCGGTCTGCTGCAAGGCGCCGCGATGCCGGCGCATGCGGCGAACGCGGTCGTGCTGTACACGGCGGACGGCCTCGAGAACCTCTATCGCGATGTGCTGCCGGCTTTCGAGAAGAAGGAAGGCGTGAAGGTCAACATCGTGACGGCGGGCAGCGGCGAGGTGGTGAACCGCGCGAACATCGAGAAGAATTCCCCGAAGGCCGACGTGATCGTCACGCTGCCGCCGTTCATCCAGCAAGCCGGCCAGATGGGTCTGCTGCAGCCGTACCAGAGCGTGAACTACAAGAACGTGCCGGCCATCGCGAAGGCCGAGGACGGCACGTGGGCGACCTTCGTGAACAACTACTTCTCGTTCGCGATCAACCCGGACGTCGTGAAGAACCAGCCGAAGACGTTCGCCGACCTGCTGTCGCCCAGCTATGCCGGCAAGGTCGCGTACTCGAACCCGGCCACGGCCGGCGACGGGATGGCCGTGCTGATCCTGACGACGTCGCTGATGGGCGAGGACAAGGCGTTCGACTACCTCGCGAAGCTGTCGCAGAGCGTGAAGTTCCACACGAAGGGTACGGGCTACCTGAACGTGCTGCTGTCGCGTAACGAGATCAGCGTCGCGAACGGCGACCTGCAGATGGACCTCGACGACGCCGAACACGGCGCGCTGTCCGTCAAGCCGATCTTCCTGGCGGCGAAGGCCGGCGACCAGCCGACCACGTTTCAGCTCCCGTACGGCATCGGCCTGATCAAGAGCGGCCCGAACCAGGATGCCGGCAGGAAGCTGATCGACTACCTGATGTCGACGGAAGTGCAGTCGAAGGTGCCGGACATGTACGGCATCCCGGGCCGTACCGACGTGCCGCTGGCCGGCAAGAACGGCGAAGCGGTCAAGAAGGCGATCGCGGGCGTGAAGCTGATTCCGGTCGACTGGACCCAGGTGATGGCGAAGAAGCCGGAATGGATCGAGCGCTGGAAGAAGGACGTGATCGGCAGCTCGGGCAAGCAGCTCGACGTCGTCAAGCCGAAGTGACCGGCGCACGCCGCCTGTATCAGCGAGCAAGAGGATGAACCCGGTGGACACCACCCTGACCCATCCCGGCGCATTCGGCGCCGCCGAACCGCACGCGACGCTGCGGTCCGGCGCGCCGGGCGGCGTGCAGATCGAGCATCTGAGCGTGCGCTACGGCGCACGCACGGTGCTGGAAGATCTGTCGCTGTCGATCGGCGCCGGTGAATTTCTGACCGTGCTCGGCAAGAGCGGCTGCGGCAAGACCACGCTGCTGCGCTTCATCGCCGGGTTTGTGAAGGCCGACGGCCTGACCGGCACGCTGACCGTGGCCGGACGCGACCTGACCTATGCGCCGCCGCACAAGCGCAATCTCGGTCTGCTGTTCCAGAATTACGCGCTGTTCCCGCACCTGTCGGTGTTCGAGAACGTCGCATTCGGGCTGCGCGCACGCGGCATGGCGTCGTCGGAAGTGACGCGCCGCGTCGCCGATGCGCTCAAGCTCGTGCAGCTCGGCGATGCCGGTCATCATCTGCCGGCGCAACTGTCGGGCGGGATGCAGCAACGCGTCGCGCTGGCCCGCGCGCTCGTGATCGAGCCCGACGTGCTGCTGCTCGACGAGCCGCTGTCGGCGCTCGACGCCAACCTGCGCGCGTCGGTGCGCAGCGAACTGAAGGCGTTGCACGAGCGCCTGCCGAACCTGACCGTCGTCTGCGTGACGCACGACCGCGACGATGCGCTCGTGCTGTCCGATCGCGCGCTGCTGATGCGCGACGGTCACATCGCGCAGCTCGGCACGCCGCAACAGTTGTACGACGCGCCGCGGGACGGCTACGTCGCGCGCTATCTCGGCCCGGCGAACCTGCTGCCGCCGCACGTGATCTTTCCGCTCGGCGATCCGCGCCACGAGGTGCGAGGCAAGGTCGCGTGCGTGCGCCCCGAGCGCCTCACCGTGATGCCGCCCGCGGCGGGCGGCCTGCACGGCACCGTGTCGTCGGTCGAATGGCAGGGCGCGGATCTGTCGATCGCGGTCGTGATCGACTCGGCGCCCGACGAGCCCGTGCGCGTCACGATGCAACGCGGCCGCGGCGCGGCCCCCGAGCGCGGTGCGCGCGTGTCCCTGCATTGCGAGGCAGACGATGTCGTCCTTATCGAGCCCTGAAGCCGGCCTGCCGCCGCACGTGCTCGCGTCGGCCGCGGCACACGCCGCTGCCGCGCGGCGCCGCAGGCGCATCGGCGACCTGCACCTGGCCGCACTCGCGATCGTCGTGCTGGGCCCCCTCGTCGTCTATCCGCTGGTGCGGCTCGTGCTGCTGAGCGTGACGGGCGATCACGGGCTGAGTTTCGCCGCGTACCGGACCTTCTTCGGTAATCCCGACACGCGCAACGTGCTGCTGACGACGCTCGGCGTGCTGTTCGCGAGCGCCGGCACCGCGTCGGTGCTCGGCGTGCTGCTGGCCGCGCTGCTGTTCTTCCGGCCGTTCCCGGGCGCGTCGCTCGTCACGCGCTTCCTGGAGCTGTACGTCGCGTTTCCGTCGTTCCTCGTCGCGTTCACGCTGATCTTCCTGTACGGCTCGCAGGGCTCGATCAGCATCGCGCTGCAGCACCTGTTCCATCTCGAGAATCCGCCGCTCGACTTCCTGTTCGGCATCGGCGGCGTGATTCTCGCGCAGACCGTGTTCTACACGCCGTTCGTCGTGCGGCCGACGCTCGCGTCGTTCGCGACGCTCGACCTGCGGCTGATCGAAGCCGCGCGCAGCCTCGGCGCGCCCGGCTGGATGCTCGCGCGCCGCGTCGTGCTGCCGATCGCATGGCCGGGCATCGCCGCCGGCACCGTGCTGTGCTTTCTGCTGACGCTGAACGAGTTCGGCATCCTGCTCGTGCTCGGCAGCGCGCGGCTCGTCACGCTGCCGGTCGCGATCTACAGCAGCGCGACCGTCGATCTCGACCTGCCGACCGCGTCGGCCGGCGCGGTCGTGATGTTGTCGCTGTCGCTGGCGCTGTATGCGGTTTATCGCCGGGTGAACCGGCGTGCGACGGGAGGGAACGATGTCCGCTGAATTCCGTATCGGGCAGGCCGTGCCGCGTCACCCGCTCGGCTGGACGGACGCGCTGCTCAAGCATGCGTCGCGCGCCGCGCTCGCGCTGGCCGCATTCGCGTGCTTCTGGCTGTTCGTGCTGCCGGTCGTCGTCGTCGCGCTGTCGAGCGTGTCGACGCAATGGTCGGGCACGATTCTGCCGGCCGGCTACAGCCTGCGCTGGTTCGAGCGGCTCGGCTCGCCGGAATACGACGCGCTGCTGACCAGCCTCGAAATCGGCTTCGGCGTATCGGCGCTCGGCACGATCCTCGGGCTGTGGCTGGCGCTCGCGCTCGAAGGGCGCGACCGGCGCGGCCTCGGCGCGCTCGTCGACGCGCTCGTGATGGTGCCGAACGGCGTGCCGAGCGTCGTGCTCGGGCTCGCGGTGTTGATCGCGTATCACCAGAAGCCGCTCGACCTGTCGAGCTCGGCGGCGATCGTCGTGCTGGTGCAGCTCGCGCTGATTCTGCCGTTCTGCTATCGCTGCGCGGCCGCCGCGTTGCGCCCGGAACTGACCGTGCTGCGCGAAGCCGCGGCGAGCCTCGGTGCGCCGCCCGCGATGGTGTTGCGCCGCGTGCTGCTGCCGCAGCTCGTGCCGGCGCTGCGTGCGAGCCTCGCGCTCGGCTTCGCGCTGTCGCTCGGCGAGCTCGGCGCGACGCTGACGGTGTATCCGCCCGGTTTCGCGACCGTGCCGATCGTCGTGATCGGCCAGGTGGAGCGTGGTTACTACCTGCCCGCCTCGGCGCTGTCGCTGCTGATGCTCGGCGCATCGCTCGCGGCGCTGCTGCTGATCGCCGCGCGCGTGCCGCGCGGCAAGCGAGCGGCATCATGAACGCCGCGTTCGCGTTGCGGCTCCCCGGCGAGCAACCGGCCGCCGGCAAGGGTTCGTCGGATCTCGCGGGACGCTCGATCGACGTCAACGGCCGGCGCTACCGGTTGCCGGTCGACCCGACCGTTGTCATCTGTGTCGACGGCTGCGAGTACGACTATCTCGACTGTGCGGTGGAGGCCGGCGTCGCACCGTTCATCGGCCGGATGATCGAGCAAGGCACCGCGTGGCGCGCCGATTGCGTCGTGCCGACCTTCACCAACCCGAACAACCTGTCGATCGTCTGCGGCGTGCCGCCGTCGGTTCACGGCATCTGCGGCAACTATTTCTGGGACCCGGCCGCCGACGGCGGGCGCGGCGCCGAAGTCATGATGAACGACCCGGCCTACCTGCGGGCCGGCACGTTGCTCGCGGCGGCGTCCGACGCCGGCGCGCGGGTGGCCGTCGTGACCGCGAAGGACAAGCTGCGCCGGCTGCTCGGCTGGCAATTGAACGGCATCTGCTTTTCGGCCGAGAAGGCGGCGCAGGCCAATCTCGCGGAAAACGGCATCGTCGACGTGCTCGACTGGGTCGGCCTGCCGTCGCCGGACGTGTATAGCGCGGCGTTGTCCGAATTCGTGTTCGCGGCCGGCGTACGGCTCGCGCAGACGCGGCAGGTCGACCTGATGTACCTGTCGACCACCGACTACGTGCAGCACAAGTGCGAGCCGGGCAGTGCCGGCGCGAACGCGTTCTACGCGATGATGGACGGTTACCTTGCGCAGCTCGACGCGCTCGGCTGGGCGATCGGCGTCACGGCCGACCACGGGATGAACGCGAAGCACGATCCGGCGACGGGCCGGCCGAACGTGATCTATCTGCAGGATGCCTTCGACGGCTGGTACGGCACGCAGGCTGCGCGCGTGATCCTGCCGATTACCGATCCGTACGTCGTGCATCACGGTGCGCTCGGTTCGTTCGCGACGATCTACCTGGCGCCGGGCGTCGACCGGGCCGAGGCGATGTGGCGCGTCGGCGGACTCGACGGCGTCGAGCTCGTGCTCGACAACGCGGAAGCCGCCGCTCGTTTCGAACTGCCGGCCGACCGGATCGGCGATCTGGTCGTGATCGGCCGCCGCGACATGACGCTCGGCACCCGCGAGCGCGAACATGATCTGTCGGGCCTCACGGTGCCGTTGCGTTCGCATGGCGGCGTATCCGAGCAGGAAGTGCCGCTGCTGTTCAATCGCCGTATCGAGCGGGACGATCCCGCACGTCGCCCGCGCAACTTCGACGTGTTCGATTTCGTGTTGAACCGGATCGCGACATGATGGCTCATCCGCGGCAGGATCATCCGTCGTTTCGTGCCGAGGCGTTGCGCTGGTGCGGCACGCACGCGATGCGCGAGCGCACGCTCGACGTCACGGACCCGTACACGGGTACGCGCGTCGGCACCGCGCCGCTCGCCAGCGTCGACGACGTGCGCGCGGCGTTCGATTACGCGATGGCCTATCGGCCGACGCTCACGCGGTACGAGCGCTCGCAGATTCTCGAACGTGCGGCCGCGCTGTTGCGCGAGCGCACCGAGGAAGCGTCCGACCTGATCACGCTCGAGTCGGGGCTGTCGAAACAGGATTCGCGCTACGAGATCGGCCGCGTCGCCGACGTGCTGAAGTTCGCGGCGGTCGAGGTGCTGCGCGACGACGCGCAGAGTTTCTCGTGCGACCTGACGCCCCACGGCAAGGCGCGGCGCGTGTTCTCGCAGCGCCAGCCGCTCGACGGTGTGATCGTCGCGATCACGCCGTTCAATCATCCGATGAACCAGGTCGCGCACAAGATCGCGCCGGCGATCGCGACCAACAACCGCGTGATCGTGAAACCGTCGGAGAAGGTGCCGCTGTCGGCGTTCTATCTGGCCGACTTGCTGTATGAAGCGGGGCTGCCGGAACCGATGCTGCAGGTGCTGACCGGCGACCCTGCCGAAATCGCGGACGAGCTCGTCACGCATCCGCATGCGTCGCTGATTACCTTCACGGGCGGCGTCGCGATCGGCAAGGCGATCGCCGCGCGGGCCGGCTACCGGCGCATCGTGCTGGAGCTGGGCGGCAACGATCCGCTGATCGTCCTGGCCGATGCCGATCTCGACCGCGCGGCATCGCTGGCGGTGCTCGGCTCGTACCGGAATTCGGGCCAGCGCTGTACGGCCGTCAAGCGGATGCTGGTGCAGCGCACGATCGCGCCCGCGTTCACCGAACTGCTTGTCGAGAAGACGCGCGCATGGAAATACGGCGATCCGTTCGATCCCGCGAACGAAATGGGCACGGTGATCGACGAGACGGCGGCGCGGCTGTTCGAGGCACGGGTGAACGAGGCGGTCGCGCAGGGCGCGCGCCTGTTGACCGGCAACGTGCGGCGCGGTGCGCTGTATGCGCCGACCGTGCTCGACAACGTCGATCCGTCGATGACGATCGTGCGCGAGGAGACCTTCGGCCCCGTGTCGCCCGTCATCGCTTTCGATACGATCGACGACGCGATCCGGATCAGCAACGGCACGGCGTTCGGGCTGTCGTCGGGTGTCTGTACGGACAGTACGGCGGCGGTCGTGCGGTTCGTGAACGAGCTGAAGGTCGGCACGGTGAACGTGTGGGAAGTGCCGGGATACCGGATCGAACTGTCGCCGTTCGGCGGGATCAAGGATTCGGGGCTCGGTTACAAGGAAGGCGTCCAGGAGGCGATGAAGAGCTTCACGAACCTGAAGACGTTTTCGTTGCCTTGGGAGTGAACGAATGGCGCTGACGGTGGAAGAGATCCACGGGCTGTATCGCGAGCATGGTCATGTGGCCTATAGCGGCGAACCGGTCACGCAGCTCGAACATGCATTGCAGAGCGGATTGCTGGCGGAGGAGTCCGGGGCGGACGAAGCGCTGGTCGCGGCGGCGTTCCTGCATGACCTCGGCCATCTGCTGAACCGCCAGGGCGACACGCCGAGCGCGCGCGGGATCGACGATCTGCATCAGTATTACGTGCTGCCGTTCCTGCGGCCGTTGTTTTCCGACGCGGTGCTGGAGCCGATCCGGCTGCATGTCGACGCGAAGCGCTGCCTGTGCCGCACGGATGCCGGCTACTTCGAGAGCCTGTCGCCGGACTCGGTGCGCAGTCTGGCGTTGCAGGGCGGCATCTTCAGTGAAGAGGAGACGGCGGCGTTCCTGCGGCGCGGGTTCGCGGAGGACGCGCTGCGCCTGCGCCGCTGGGACGATACGGCGAAGGAGGAAGGCAAGCTGACGCCGGATCTCGATCACTATATGGAGATCGTCGCGCGCCAGGTGCGTGCGGCCTCCTGACGGTTCGGCTGCTTCTATATAAGGCGCCGCACGCGGCAGCGTGCGGCGCCTTATATTTTTTGCGAAACCCCTTGCGCTCACGGCGGGAGGTGCATAGAATCACGCCTCTTTCGCGCCAACGGAAACGCGGCGCGGAAGGAAGGGAAGCAGTGCTGTTGAGGTTCGGCGGTAGCGAGCCTCGGCGGTACGGAAGTTGAGCCCCGCAGTCGCAACGAAGTCGTTCAGAAAGTTGTTGACGAGCTGCGAAACACGGTTCATAATCTCGCTTCTCTGCTGCTGAAAACGCAGCGCTGCTGAGGGGTTCAAGATCCCTCGCAGAAATGCTCTTTAAAAATTAACAGCCGATAAGTGTGGGCGCTTGATGGCAGCGAGCTGATCCTCGGATCAGATAGCGAAAGTATCAAGAGTCTCACACTAAAGTAAGTCAGGTTTATGAAGTGATTCATATTCCTGTCAGCTTTGAGTGAGCGACCGGTTCTTAACCGAACCGAAAACAGTAACAGGTTTAAACTGAAGAGTTTGATCCTGGCTCAGATTGAACGCTGGCGGCATGCCTTACACATGCAAGTCGAACGGCAGCACGGGTGCTTGCACCTGGTGGCGAGTGGCGA